>Ga0302317_10000007_pt1 | contig 187955 bp, 170 predicted proteins | sample III_Palsa_N3_3_FD_200450 | JGI IMG/M metagenome (GOLD analysis project Ga0302317, IMG submission 200450) | Peat permafrost microbial communities from Stordalen Mire near Abisko, Sweden - III_Palsa_N3_3 | ecosystem: Environmental > Terrestrial > Soil > Palsa > Peat permafrost | place: Sweden...
GCCTGGACGTCGGAGGTCGAAACTGCTGTCAAGAAGCTCGGCGCGATCGTCTCCGACGCCGCGGCTGCCCAGAAAAAGTCAGCAACCAAACTCGCATAGCGCGTTGGTGAACACAGCACATCCATCATCCAAGATCACGATCCATCCATGCTTTCGAATGTTCCCGAGCCCCAGGCTGTCTGCAATCCGTCGACTCGCTGCGCGATCTTCATCGTTGCAGTACTTTCTCCAAGTCCCACCGCTGCCGACGCGCTGCGCGACTGGTGTGGAGATGTCGCCGCCCTCACGCGATCCGTGAGCAAGCGGTCTCCGGAAGGCAATCTTTCTTGCGTATGCGGCCTGGGTGCCGCAGCATGGGACGCGCTGTGCGGAGCACCTCGTCCGGCAGGGTTGCATCCATTTCGTGAGTTCCGCTCGGGTGACCGCGTCGCGCCTGCAACGCCCGGCGACATCCTGCTGCACATCCGAGCCGACGACATGGGAGTGTGCTTTGAACTGGCCCGTGAACTCCTCTTGAAGCTCGGAGATGCCGCAAGGGTCGTCGACGAGGTTCACGGCTTTCGCTACTTCGATCAGCGTGCAATGGTTGGCTTCGTCGACGGCACGGAGAACCCGATCGGACGCGTCCTGGTCAATTCGACCATCATCGGCGACGAGGACGCCGCGTTCGCGGGCGGAAGCTACGTCCTGGTTCAGAAGTACCTGCACGACATGACGGGATGGAACGCGCTTACCGTCGATGCGCAGGAGCGGATCATCGGCCGCACCAAGCTCTCGAACATCGAGCTTGAGGAAGGCATCAAGCCATCCTGGTCCCATAGTTCGCTGACCACCATCGTCGACGGCGACCGCGAAGTGAAGATTCTGCGGGACAACATGCCGTTTGGAAGGCCAGGCGCAGGGGAGTTCGGAACGTTCTTCATCGGATACGCATCCTCGCCCGCGCCGATCGAGCAAATGCTCGAGAACATGGTCGTCGGCCGGCCGCCTGGCAACTATGACCGTCTCCTCGACTACAGCAAGGCCGTCACGGGAGGCCTCTTCTTTGTGCCGCCGGTGGACATGCTCGAGGAGCTTCCCAAGGCCGCCACGACACCCGTCGTCGCTCGATCGACCTGATTTCGACATTCGGCTCGCCGTAGATGGCTCGACGCGCCATCCAGCTCTCCAAAGGATTTCTCAATGACGAAGTTGCGCAGCCAGACGACGAAGCCGGCTCCCCCAATGCCCCAGCACGATGCCCTGGACGAAGCCCTGGAAGACACATTCCCCGCCAGCGATGCAGTGCAGCCCTCGCCGCCGGAGCGCCTCGCGCCGGCCGATCCGCCGGGAAGTGACGTCAGGAATGATGGCCCGACCTCAAAGCATTCACGCCGGGACAAGCGGCAACCCGCCTTGTCCAACTATCGAACCAGCGGCCACCCATGGCGAGCTACGGGACGCGGAAGATCAGAAGCAGAACATCAGTCGCCAGTTTTGCAGCGAGCACAACCAGCAGAGATCACCGTCCAACTACCGGCGTGACCTGAAATTCAAGGCGAGATTCGAGGCCGAGTGCGAACGGTTGACCTGGCAAAGCCTGGCAGGCCACAAACCTCCTTTCGTCTTCTTGCCTGACGCCGAGTGCCCTTCTGGATTGCAAATGCACTTAGTGCCGGTCAGCGGACATGAGGAGGACATCCGCCGCGCTGCCTACGCCATGGTGCATAGCGGCTTGCAAGGCTCTCAGGCGCAGTGCGCAGCCTTGAAGTCCCAGGGTTACACCACACCCCAAATTGCCGAGCGCCTGGCCATCACAAGCCGAGCGGTGAGACTGGCGCTGTCGGCGCTGCAACCTCGCCTGGAAGGCGCGGAGCGCATCCGCTGGGGCTCGAGATTCGCACTGCTCTGATCAACGCGCCAGCTTGTCCAACTTCGACACCAGGTCCTCAGCCCGCAGGTGGGTGTAGCGCTTGAGCATCTGCATCGACTTGTGCCCGCTGATCGCCGACACCTCCTGGTGGCTCAACCCGGCTTCCACAGGAAACGCCCCGCAAACCCGCATGAATACTTGGTAGGCCGTGTTGGACTTGAACCAACGACCAAAGGATTATGAGTCCTCTGCTCTAACCAACTGAGCTAACGGCCCACGAGCGGGCGATTGTACGGACGGCGGCGGTGGGGCTTCGGCTTCGGCGTGGGGCGGCGACGGAAGGCCGAGATTTCGACCCTGTTTCCGCTTCTGTTCCCGGGTTGACGCATCGGCGCGTTGCGTAGCATGACTGACACATTTGGAGAATGGCGTCATGTCCCTGTCCACCAGTTCCTCGACCGGCTCGCCCTACGCCGCCATGAATTCCGGCTCCGCGGGCGGCAGCGGCGCGCTGCGCGCGATCGCCGACGTGCCGGGCGCGATCGCGACCGGCGTCGAGGACGTCGGCGACGCGGTGGGCGACGCCGCGAGCGCGACAGTGTCGTTCAGCGAGCGCGCGATGCAGGCGCTGGCCAACGGCGGCATGGCCGTGGTGCACGGCGTCGAGGACGCGATCGCGTTCCCGTTCGAGATGGCGGCGGACGTCGCCATCGGCGCGGAGCATGCGGTCGCAGGCGGTCTCCAGATGCTCGCTGGTGGCGTCAGCGCGGTGGTCGACGGCATCGAGTCGGCGGCCCACGGCGCGGCGACGGCGGCGCATGCGGTGGCGGTCGACCTGCCGGAGGCGATCGCGTCCGACGTGTCCGACGTCACGCAGGCCGCCCTCAACAACGCGGGCTCGGTCGCGACCGCCGCCGCGGGCGTGGCCGTGCTGACCGGGACGTCGCCGATGAAGGTGATCGGCTCGGTGCTCTGAAGTCGCGCACGCGCAGCGGCTGCGTGCGAGCTGGGTCGCGGAGTTCGGCGCGAAGCACGCGCCCGAGACCGCCGCGGTCGACTTCTCCGCCGCGCGGCAGAACGGGCTGATGCCGGACGACGCGAAGTTCGGGGAGTGGCTCGCGGGGCTGGGTCGCCAGATCGTCGGCGACCTGCACGTCTAGCGCTGCGACAGTGCGTTGCCGACCAGCTTGGCGGTGATGTCGACGATCTGGATCATGCGGTCGTAAGGCATGCGCGTCGGGCCGATGACGCCCAGCGTGCCCACCACCTGGCCATCGACCTCGTACGGCGACGACACCACCGACAGCGACTCGAACGGCACCACGCGGCTCTCGCCGCCGATGAAGATGCGCACGCCCTCGGCGCGGCTGGAGCCTTCGAGCAGGCGCATCAGCTGCGTCTTCTGCTCGAAGACGTCGAACATGTCGCGCAGGCTGCGCATGTCGTGGTGCAGGTCCTGCACGCCCAGCAGGTTGCGCTCGCCTGCGACGACCACCTGCTCGTCGCTCTCGGCGATGGCGTCGCTGCCGGCCTGTACCGCGGCGCGCATCAGGGCGCCGATGTCCGTGCTGAGCGCCTCGACCTCGGTCTTCAGGCGCTCGCGCACGTCGTCGATCGACAGGCCCGCGTAGTGCGCATTGAGGAAGTTCGTCGCCTCGATCAACTGCGGCTGCGTGTGGTCGCTGGCGGTGATGATCACGCGGTTCTGCACGTCGCCGTCGGGCGCGACGAGGATCACCAGGACGCGGCGTTCGCCCAGGCGCAGGAACTCGATGTGGCGGAACACGCCGGCCTTGCGCGGCGCGGTGATGACGCCGACGAAGCTGGACAGGTTCGACAACATCGACGCGGCCTGCGCGATCACGCGCTGCGGCTGGTCGGGCTGCAGCTCGCGCTGGCCGCCGATCTCGTTGAGCAGTTGCGCCAGCGTGACCTCGGCGTCGATCGGGCGCGCGGTGAGCATCGTGTCGACGAACAGCCGGTAGCCACGCGCGGTGGGCACGCGGCCCGCCGACGTGTGCGGGCTGACGATCAGGCCCAGCTCCTCGAGGTCGGCCATCACGTTGCGGATCGTCGCCGGCGACAGCTCCAGGCCCGAGGCGCGCGAGAGCGTGCGCGAGCCCACCGGCTGGCCGTCGGCGATGTAGCGTTCGACCAGGGTCTTCAGCAGTGTCTTGGCGCGCTCGTCGAGCATGGCTTCATTGTACGGAGGAACGGCGCGCCGCCCGGCGCGGAATGCCCGATTTACCTGGGAGAATGCCCCGCCCGCCGCAGGGGTGCTGTGGTGTAATTCATCGCATGTCGACCCCCTTCCGTCACGTGGCGCTCTTCGGCAAGTACCAGGCCCAGGGCGTGCGGCCCATCCTGGAAGAAATCGCCCAGTTCCTGGTGCGCGGGGGCGTCGAGGTGTCGGTCGATCATGACACGGCGATGAACAGCGACTGGCTCGACTACGGCGCGATGCGCATCGACGAGCTCGCGCAGGTCTGCGATCTCGCGGTGGTGGTCGGCGGCGACGGCACGATGCTGGGAATCGGCCGCGAGCTCGCGCGCCACGGCATTCCGCTGATCGGCATCAACCAGGGCCGCCTGGGCTTCATCACCGACATCGCGGCCACTGGCTGGCGCGAGGCGCTCGCGCCGATGATCAAGGGCGACTACGAGGCCGAGAGCCGGCCGATGATCGAGGGCGGCGTCTGGCGCGACGGCCAGCAGATCTTCCAGGGCTTCGCGCTCAACGACGTCGTGGTGCGCAGCAGCACGTCCAGCATGATCGAACTGCGCGTGTCGGTGGGCGCCGATCACGTGGCTAACATCCGCTCCGACGGCGTGATCGTCGCGTCCCCCACCGGCTCGACGGCGTATGCGTTGTCCGCCGGCGGTCCGATCCTGCATCCGGGCATCGGCGGCTGGGCGATGGTGCCCGTCGCCTCGCACACCTTGTCGAACCGGCCCATCGTGCTGCCCGACGACCAGGAGGTGCTGCTCGAACTGGTGCAAGGCAAGGAGGCCAGCGCCAATTTCGACATGCACGGCCTCGCCAGCATGCTGCTGGGCGACACCGTGCGCATGCAGCGCTCCGCGCACAAGGCGCGCTTCCTGCATCCGCGCGGCTGGAGCTACTACGCCACGCTGCGCAACAAGCTGCACTGGCACGAAGGGACGGCATGACATGGCGTCCCACGGTCGCTGGCTGCTCGGAAGCATCCGGCTTGCAGGCCGGATGCCGTTTCGCCGCTCCCTTGAACTTCGCTTGGGACCTCCGGGCGGCAGCGCCGGGACGATGGGCTTCCAACAGCTCACGGCATGAGCCTGTCGTTCGGCATGCTCGCAAACCATCTCATCCACCTTTGACCCCATGCTGCGCCGCCTGTCGCTGAAAGACTTCGTGATCGTCGATGCGCTCGAACTCGAGTTCGGCGCCGGCTTCTCCGTGCTCACCGGCGAGACGGGTGCGGGCAAGTCCATCCTCATCGACGCGCTGCAGCTCGCGCTCGGCGCACGTGCCGAGGGCGGCGTCGTGCGCGAGGGCTGCGAGCGCAGCGAGATCGCGGCGGAATTCGACTCGCCGGCATCGCTGGCCGGCTGGCTCGACGAGGCCGGCTTCGCCGTCGACGAGACGCTGTTGCTGCGCCGCGTGGTCGACGCGCAGGGCAAGAGCCGCGCGTTCGTCAATGGCAGCGCGGCCACGTTGACGCAGTTGCGCGAGGTGGCCGACCACCTGATCGACATCCACGGCCAGCACGCCTGGCAAAGCCTCACGCGCCCGGCGGCGGTGCGCGCGCTGCTCGACGAGCAGGCCGGCATCGACGCCAGCCCCGTCGCCGCGGCCTACGCGAGCTGGGCCCAGGCGACGGCGGCGCTGGCGAGCGCGCGCGAGCGCCAGGGCGAGCTCGACACCGAACGCGAGCGCCTCGCGTGGCAACTGGCGGAGGTCGAGCGCCTGTCGCCGTCCGACGACGAGTGGCAGGCCATCACCGCCGAACACGGCCGGCTGTCGCACGCGCAGGCCCTGATGACGGCCTCGCAGCAGGCGCTGGAGGACATCTCCGAAGGTGAGCTCAACGCGTTGAAGATCGTGTCGCGCGCCGCCACGGCGCTGCGCGAGGTGGCCGACTACGACGCGTCGCTCGCACCGGTGATCGAAGCCCTCGACGGCGCGGAGCTGCAGCTGCAGGACGCCGCGCACAGCCTCTCGAGCTACCTCAATCGCGCCGATCTCGATCCGCAGCGCCTGTCCGAACTCGACGACCGCATGTCGGCGTGGATGAGCCTGGCGCGCCGCTTCCGCCGCTCCCCCGAGGATCTCGCCACGCTGTGGGGCGAATGGAAGACGGCGCTGGCCGCGCTCGACGCCGCCGCCGATCTCGCCGGCCTGCAGAAGCGCGTCGACGACGCCCTCGCGCGCTGGCGCACGGAGGCCAAGCGCGTGAGCGCGCGCCGCGCGGCCGCGGCGCCGCTGATGGCCGGCCGCATCACCGAGGCGATGCAGCAGCTGGGCATGGCCGGCGGCCGCTTCGACGTCGCGCTGGTGCCGCAGGACTCGCCGCAGTCGTACGGCGCCGAGACGGTGGAGTTCCTCGTCGCGGGACACGCCGGCAGCACGCCGCGCCCGCTCGCGAAGGTGGCGTCGGGCGGCGAGCTGTCGCGACTGGCGCTGGCCATTGCCGTGACGGCCGCGCAGTCGTCCGTCGCGGCCGCGGAAGCCGGTGGCGGCACCGCACGCGCAGCGTCGACGAGCGTCGGCTCGCTGATCTTCGACGAGATCGACGCCGGTGTCGGCGGCACCGTCGCCGATTCCGTCGGGCGGCTGATGAAGCGGCTGGGGCGTCACGTGCAAGTCATGGCCGTGACGCATCTTCCGCAGGTCGCGGCCTGCGGCGATCATCACTTCGTCGTCGCCAAGCGCAGCATCGGCGGCAACACCACCAGCCAGGTCACGCCGCTCGCCGGCGAGGCGCGCGTGGCCGAGGTCGCGCGCATGCTGGGCGGCGAGCGCAGCTCCGGCACCAGCCTGGCGCATGCGCAGGAGCTGATCGCACAGGCCGTGGCGGTCGACGGCGGCGCGCCCGCGCCGCGCGGCCGCTCCGGCGCGCGCTGACGCCCGCCGCCACCCAGGCAACAAGCCATCGAGGAAGGATCATGAGCTCCGGTCTAGACGAACACGCGCCAGGCGCGGTCCCCGAGGAAGCGCGCAGTGGCGCAGGCGGCACGCGCGAGATCGTGCTGATCACCGGCATCTCGGGGTCGGGCAAGTCCGTCGCGCTGCACGCGCTGGAAGACGCCGGGTTCTTCTGCGTCGACAACCTGCCGCCCGAGCTGCTGCCCGAATTCCTGCGCCTGGAAAGCGAGCGCACGGTGCGCCGCGTGGCGGTGGCCGTCGACGTGCGCACCGCGGGTTCGCTGCCGCGGCTCGTGCCGCTGCTGGAACGGCTGATGAACGAAGGCGTCAAGGTGCGCTCGGTGTTCCTCGATGCCAACACCGACACGCTGGTGCGCCGGTTTTCCGAGACGCGCCGTCCGCACCCGCTGTCCAAGGGCCACCTCGGCACCGACACGCATCGTGCGCTGATCGAGGCGATCGAACTGGAGCGCCAGTTGCTGGCGACGATCCGCGTGCGCTCCACGATCGTCGACACCAGCCAGCTGCGTCCGATCCAGCTGCGCCAATGGATACGCGACCTCGTGGGCGCGCAGTCGCACAACCTGTCGCTGATCTTCGAGTCCTTCGCCTTCAAGCGCGGCGTTCCGCTGGACGCCGACATGGTCTACGACGTGCGCGTGCTGCCCAACCCGTACTACCTGCGCGAGCTGCGTCCGCTCAGCGGTCGCGACGTCGAGGTCGCCACCTACCTGCGCGAACAGCCCGAGGTGATGGAGATGCTCGCCCAGATCGAGACCTTCCTGCGCCGCTGGCTGCCCAACTTCGCCGACGATCAACGCAGCTACCTCACGGTGGCCATCGGCTGCACCGGCGGCCAGCATCGTTCGGTGTTCATGGCAGAGACGCTGGCGCAACGCTTCTCGCCCGACGTGTCGACGCTGCTGCGCCATCGCGAGCTGGATGCGCTCGACGCAGGATGACGCTCGCCGCGGGGAACGTCGAGATCGTCGACTGGCGCGCGCTCCCGTCCGCCGACCGCGAAGCGGTGCTGGCGCTGCAGATCAGCGCGGCGCAGATCGAGTTCGCGGGGCCGGTCGCGCGCAGCGTCGCGGCCTGCGAGGCCGGCGATTCCGCAGAGGTCGCCGGGTTGGCCATTCGCCTCGACGCCGACGTCGTGGGGTGGGTCGTCCTCAAGCGCGGCGCTTGCGCACCCGACTGGGTCGCCGCCGACGCAGCGGTCGTCAGCGGGCTGCGCATCGACGTGCGCCACCAGGGCCGCGGCATCGGCGCCGCCGCGCTGGCCGGGATGGCGCACTGGGTCTCGCGGCACTGGCCGAAGGTTTCGCTGCTGATCTTGCGCGTCGACGACGGCAACGCCGCCGGCATCCGCGCCTACGAAAAGGCGGGCTGGGCCGAGACCGGCGAGCGGCGTGTCGGGCGCGTCGGCGTGGAACGCACGATGTCGCTGCGTCTCCGATCCGCGACTTGCGCCGCGCGCGCGTGACGCGCGGGCGCGTCAGTCCGGCAACGCGGCGTCGAGCAGCTTGCGGATCGGCGACGGGATGCCGACGCTGTCGAGATCGGCGCGCGCGAACCAGCGGCCCTCGCTGACCGCCGTCGGCACGCTGGCCTCGGCGTCGTCGGTTTCGACGTCGCCATGCACGTCGGCCTCGCCCGGCTCGTCGACGCCCGCGACGTTGACCGCGACTAGCCGTTCGATCTCGCGTTGCTGAGCCTCCGACACCGACCCATGCCACTGCAGCTTCAACGGCTGCAGCATCCAGTCGAAGTGCGTCAGCACGTGCTTGAACGGCGCCATCCATTCGAGCGTACCGGGCCATTGTTCGACGGCGCGTTCCAGCGCGACGGCGGTGTCGAACTCGGGCAGCGACCACAGCTGCGCCCACACGCCGGAATCGGCGCGCCGCACCAGCCACACGCGCTCCTTGTGCTGCAGCCACAGCAGCACGCCCGCGCGCTTGCTGCGCTTCAACTTGCGCGTCTTGACCGGAAACTTCTCGGGCGTGCCGGACGCGCGGCCCTGGCACATCGCATGCGCCGGGCAGGCGTCGCACGCCGGCCTGCGGATCGTGCAGACGGTGGCGCCGAGATCCATCAGGCCTTGCGTGTAGGCGGCCATCGCGGCGTGCAGCGGTTCGCCGGCCGGCGCGTGCGGCAGCAGGTCGGTGGCGATGGCCCACAGCGCCTTCTCGGAGGCCGCACTCGCGATGTCGCTTTCGTAGGCGAGCGCGCGCGTCAGCACGCGCTTGACGTTGCCATCGAGGATCGCGACGCGCTCGCCGAAGCAGAACGCCGCGATCGCCGCGGCCGTCGACCGGCCGATGCCGGGCAGCTCCGCGAGCCGTTCGGCGCTGCGCGGAAATTCACCGCCATGTTCGGCGACGACCGACTGCGCGCAGCGATGCAGGTTGCGGGCGCGGGCGTAGTAGCCGAGTCCGCTCCACATCGCGAGCACTTCCTCCGACGGCGCGGCCGCAAGCGCGGCGACGGTCGGAAAGCGCTGCAGGAAGCGCTCGTAGTAGCCCAGCACCGTCGTCACCTGCGTCTGCTGCAGCATGATCTCGGACAGCCAGACGCGGTACGGATCGCGCGTCAGCTGCCACGGCAAGCCGGCGCGGCCATGCGAGCGTTGCCAGGCGATGATGCGTTCTGCGAACGGCAGCGCGTTCCACTCGGGCGACTGCTCGCGGGCGATGAACGGGGGCCGAGCGGCGTCGGCGGAAAAGAGATCCATGCCGAATCATGCCTTGCCGGCGCAAGGCGATGCGGACGGCCAGCTTCAGCTAGACGGCGGCCGTCGCCTCGAACGGGATCTCGAAGTGCTCCGACTCGATGCCCGTCGGGCCGCGGCGCGCGATGACGGCCAGCGTCTCGCAGCGCAGCGCCACGTCGGTGATCAGCGCCTCGATGCGCGTGGATTGCGTCTCGACGTCGGTCACGCGCTCTTCCAGGTCGCCCGCGGCCTGCTGGATGCGCTCCAGCGATTCGCGGCGCTTGCGGAAGCTGCGGCGGCGGTCGCGCAGCTGCGCCTCCATCTGCGCGCTGGCGGCCTGGTGCCACAGCTCGATGTCGCGCGCGGCCGTCTCGAAGACGACGCGCAGCTTCGACACGAGCATGCGCACGAAGCGCTCCTTGAACGCCGACGACGCCATGCGCAGCGTCTCGCTCAGGCCGAAGTAGCGGTTGTAGCCGCGCTCGATGGCTGCGAGATCCTCGCGATGCTGCGCGAGCTCGGGCGGCAGCGCGATCGACAGCGAGAAGCCGAACTCGGCGTTGAGCTGGCGGAAGGTGCCTTGCAGCATCTCGCGCGCCTCGGAGGTGGTGACCTCGGAGTCGGACAGCGCGTGGCGCAGCTTGTCGCACATGCCCAGGAAGGCCTGGCGCGCGCCCAGGTGCAGCCAGCCGGAATTGAGCGCGGCCTGCAGCTCCTTGACCTCGGCGCGGATGCGCTCGCTGGACAGCTGGTTCTGCGTGTCGCGCAGCAGGCGCGTCTGCACGGCGCGCAGCGCGGTCAGGCGCGTGACGCAGCGCTCGAATTCGGCGGCGTCTTCCTGCACGCGATCGAGCAGGTGGCGCACGCGCGCACCGCTCTTGCCGCGCAGGCCGCGCAGCTCGAGCAGTTGCTCGGAGTTCTGGCGCCGCTGGTCGCGCAGGCGGGCGTTGACCTGCGAGCGCAGCTGCTCGACGCCCTGCACCAGCGCATGCGTCAGCACCTGCTGGCGCGCGGGCAGCAGCTCGTTGGTGAGCGCGGCCTCGAGCTCGGGCAGGCGGCTCTTCGCGAGGTCGGCTTCGTTGTTGTTCAGGCGCGCATGCAGCGCGGTGCGCGCCGAGACGGGGAACACGCGGTCGCGCGGCATCTGCAGCGTCTGCGCGGTGACCTCGCACTGCTTCTGCACCAGCGCCTCGTTCTGCGCGTCGGTGAGCAGCGGGTCGGCCAGCATGTCGACCTTGTTGAGCACGACGAAGCAGGCCATCGACTGGCCGCCCAGGTGCTCGTTCCAGACCGACAGGTCGGACTTGGTGACGCCGGCGTCGGCGCCCAGCAGGAACAGCGCGGCGTGCGCGCCGGGCAGCAGGCCCAGCGTCAGCTCGGGCTCGGTGCCGATCGCGTTCAGGCCCGGGGTATCGAGCACCACCAGCCCGCGTGCGAGCAGCGGGTGGGGGTAGTTGATCATCGCGTGGCGCCAGGCCGGCACCTCGACGAGGCCTTGCTCGTCCAGCGGCGGATTGTCCTCGGGATCGGTCTCCGACCACAGGCCCAGCTCGCGCGCGACCTCCGGCGTGACCTTGCGGGTGTGCGTGACCTCCGACAGCGACTCGGCCAGCGCCTCCGGGTTGGACGGATCGAGCGGCACGCGCTTCCAGCCGTTGCGCGTGGCGCGCAGCTCGGTCAGCGACGAGCCTTCGCGCCGGGTGTCGATCGGCAGCAGATCGAGCATCGGCGCGTCCTTGTCGTCCCACGCGAGCTCCACCGGGCACATCGTGGTGCGGCCGGGAGACGCGGGCAGGATGCGGCGGCCGGTGTCGGCGAAGAAGATCGCGTTGATCAGCTCGGACTTGCCGCGCGAGAACTCGGCGACGAACGCGACGACCAGCTTGTCGGCCAGCAGGCGCTGGCGCAGCGACTCGGCGATCTCGGCCGAGGGCACCGACAGCAGGTCGTTGCTGGTGAAGAACTTGGTCAGACCCGACAGTTCGCGCGCCAGCGACTGGCGCCAGTTGGCCAGTGCGTCGAGTCCGGGTACCAGCGATTGTTCTTTCGTCGTCATGCCCAAGCTCATTATTTGTCGCTCGATGGTCGGCGCCAATGGCGGCGGTTTCTGGTGCCTATATTGACCAGTTGACTGAAGGATCGTAGCGCGATTGCCAGGCGCCGATCGTCAGATAACCCGGCCAAATGCGAAGTATGTCGCATCGCGGGCCCACACAGTGCCACTCGACGGCTCGCTTCTTGCCGAGCAGGAAACCTCCGGATACATTCTCGGCAAATACTCACGCCTTGCGAGTATCTAGGCCATGCGAAGGCAATATGCCTAGCGCCTTTGGCAAAACCCGCAGAAAAACGTCGAGCGCTGGCCCTGGACGATACGGCGCACCGCCGTGCCGCAGGTATTGCAGGGCTCGCCGGCGCGCCCGTAGACCTGCGCGCTGTCCTGGTAGTGGCCGGCGGCGCCATTGGCGCTGAAGTCGCGCAGCGTCGAGCCGCCCGCCTCGATCGCGTGCCGCAGCACCTGGCGCACCGCGGACAGCAGGCGCGCCGCGCGCGGCCGGCTGATCTTGTTGGACGGCGTGCGCGGATCGATGCGCGCCAGGTGCAGCGCCTCGCACGCGTAGATGTTGCCGGCGCCCACCACCAGTTCGCCCGAAAGCAGCGCCGCCTTGACCGGCGTGCGGCGCGCCTGCAGCCCGGCGTGGAAGCCGGCCTCGTCCAGCGCGGGATCGAACGGCTCGGGGCCCAGCGCGGACAACAGCTTGCGCGCCGGCTCGGTGTCCAGCGACGGCGACCAGACGACCGCGCCGAAGCGGCGCGGGTCGATCAGCCACAGGTCGCCGCGGTCGGTCACGAGGCGGAAGTGCTCGTGCGGCGCGCGTTCGGCCGGGGCCTCGCCGAGGGACAGCGCGCCCGACATGCCCAGGTGGATCAGCAGTCCGCCCGCGGGCTCGCGCGCCGGCGCCGCAGCGGCCTTGGGCAGTCCCGGCAGACGCGGCACCGGCTCATCGGTCCCGCGCGACAAGGGCAGCCAGAGGTACTTGCCGCGCCGCGACATCTCGCCGCAGACGCTGCCCGCGAGCGCCTGCGGATCCTGGCCCAGCGGCCAGCGCAGCGGCAGGCCCATCCGCACATCGAGCACGCGGGCTTCCAGCAATCCGCCCGCAACGCTGCGGCGCGTAACTTCTACCTCTGGCAACTCGGGCATGGTGATTTCTCGGGGCCTAGAATGGACTGATATGGAGCGGCGATGCGGCAAAGACAAGGCTTGAAGCGAATCACCCGGGGCGTGGTCGCCTCGGCAGCGGGTGTGGCTGGCCGCCGCGTGCTGGCGGGCCTTGGCCTGGCGCTGCTCGTGCCCGCCGCTGCCTGGGCGCAGGAGAACAACGCCGCCCTGCCGCCGGCCGGACCGGCGTCCGTGCCCACCCTCGCGCCGCCGGCGCCACCGCCCGTCGAGAACTCCTATCTCGACGGCCGTCTGTTGTACCAGTTGTTGGAGGCGGAGTTCGCGCTGCGCGAGGGCGAGCCGGGCGATGCCGTCGAACTGATGCTGCAGGCCGCTCGCACCAACAAGGACGACGCGCTGTATCGGCGCGCACTGCAGATCGCGGTCGAGGCGGGCGCGGGCGAGAAGGCGCTGACCATCACGCGCAGCTGGCGCCAGACGATGCCCAGGTCCACCGAGGCCTTGCGCACCGAGATCCAGTTGCTGATCGCGTTCGACCGCGTGCCCGACACCGCAGAGCCGCTGAAGCAGTTGCTGTCGCTGAGCACGCCGGCGGAACGTTCGGCGCTGATCTCCAGCCTCCCGCGGGCCCAGCAACGCGCCAAGGACAAGGCCGGCGCCGCCGAACAGTTCCGCCAGCTGCTGCAGCCCTACATGGACGCCCCCGACACGCGCACCGCCGCGCGCGTCGCCCTCGGCCGCATCCGCCTGAACCAGGGCCAACCGGTCTTCGCGCTGGAACTCGCCGCGCAGGCTCAGGAGCAGGATCCGAAGGCGCTGCCGCCGGTGCTGCTGGCCCTCGACGTGATGAACCAGGCCACCGACGGCGCGCAGGCGCGCGCCTCGGCCGACGCCGCAGCGTCCGCGGCTAGCGCGCCCGCGAGCGCCGCGGCGACGCCGGCCGTCGGCACCGCGTCGTCGATCGAGCTGATCGCGAAGGCCGAGACGATCGTGCGCCGCTACCTGGCCCAGCCCGACACCGAGCCGGTGGTGCGCCAGGCGTTCGCCAGCGTGCTCGCGACGCAGCAACGTCTCACCGACGCCGCCGAACAGTTGCGGCTGGCCGTCAAGGACAGGCCGAAGCAGGCCCAGTTGTGGCTGGCGCTCGGCGAGATCGACCTCGAGCTGCACGATCCGGGCAGCGCCGACTCCGACCTGAAGCAGGCGCTGGCGCTGGTCACGGCACAGGCCGCGGAGGACGCGGCGGCGCGCAAGGCGGCAGCGGCCAGCGCCGCCAATGCCACCGACAACGACACCACGGTCACCGACGACGATGGCCCCGCCACGACGCCGGCGGAGCCCGACGCCGCCTCCAATCCCGTGCGCCTCGCCCACGTGCAACTGCTGCTGGCCCGCGCCGCCGAACAGCGCCACGACGATGCCGCGGCCGCCAAGTGGCTGGCGCAGGTCGATGCCAAGGACGCCGACCTGCAGGTCGTCTCGCTGCGCGCCGGCCTGCTGGCGCGCCAGGGCAAGCTGGCCGAGGCGCTGAAGCTGATCCGCGCCGCCGACGCCACCACGCCGGCCGAGCAGCGCTACAAGCTGCTCACCGAGGTGCAGCTGTTGCTCGACGAGAAGAAGCTGACCGAGGCGCGCGACGTCCTGAACAAGGCCAACGCCGAGAGTCCCGACGACATCGACCTCGTCTACCAGGAGGCCATGGTCGACGAGCGCCTGAATCGCCTCGACGAGATGGAGAAGCTGCTGCGCCGCATCCTCGTGCTGCAACCCGACAACTCGCAGGCGCTGAACGCGCTCGGCTACTCGCTCGCCGACCGCAACCTGCGGCTCGACGAGGCGTTGACGATGGTGCGCCAGGCGCACGAGCTGTCGCCGGCCGACCCGTTCATCGTCGACAGCCTCGGCTGGGTCGAGTACCGCATGGGCCATTTCGACGCCGCCGCCACGCTGCTGGCACAGGCCTATTCGTCGCGCAAGGACACCGAGATCGCTGCCCACCTGGGCGAGGCGCTGTGGGCCGACGGCAAGCACGACGAGGCGGCGCGCGTGCTGCGCGAGGCGCACAAGCTCGATGCCGGCAACGAGGTGCTCAAGCAGACGATGAGCCGGCTGAAGGTTGCTCCGTGAAGTTGTCGTTCCGGGGCGCCGGCGCCGGGTTTTCCACGCTCGCGCTCACGCTCCTTGTCCAGGCCTGCGCCAGCCATCCGCCTCCGCTGCCGGGCCATGTCTACTCCGGCCGGCTCGCGGTGCGCACCGACGCCGCGCCCGGCCTGCCGGCGCGCTCGATGAGCGGCCAGTTCGAGCTGAGCGGCAACGCGTCCAGCGGCCAGCTGATCCTGACCAGCCCGATCGGCACGACCGTCGCGCGGGCGCGCTGGTCCGATCCGACGGGCACGCAGGGCGAGCCGTCGAAGATCGAACTCGAGGCCGACGGCGGCACCACGTACTATGCGACGCTCGAAGAGATGATGCAGCGGGCCATCGGCGACCAGTTGCCCCTGCCGGCGATGTTCGACTGGCTGTCCGGCCACCCATGGCCCGCGGCGCCCGTGCAGCGCAGCGCCGACGGCGGCTCGTTCGACCAGCTTGGCTGGCATGTCGATCTCTCGCAGCTCGCAGGCAACCAACTGATCGACGCGCAGCGTCCGCTACCCCCGCCGGTGCTGCACGTGCGCGTCAAGCTGGACGCAGCCGAACCCGCGGCATCGGCCGCCTCCGCTTCCTGAAGCCTGCCGCCATGGCCGTCAAAGCCTTCTACGACCTGCCCGCGCCGGCCAAGCTGAACCTGTTCCTGCACATCACTGGGCGCAGGCCCGACGGCTACCACCTGCTGCAGTCGGTCTTCGTCCTGATCGACTGGGCCGACACGCTGCACGTCGAGCGCCGCAGCGACGGCCTGTTGCGCCGCCAAGATCTCGGCCCGGCGCTGCCTGCCGACGACCTGAGCCTGCGCGCCGCGCGCGCGCTGCAACAGGCCAGCGGCTGTTCGTTCGGCGCGGACATCTCGGTGCTGAAGAACGTGCCCTGGGGCGCCGGCATGGGCGGCGGCAGCTCCGACGCCGCCACCGTGCTGCTGGCGCTCAACCGGCTCTGGAACCTGAACTGGCCGCGCGCGCGGCTGCTGGAGCTGGCGACCCCGCTGGGCGCCGACGTGCCGTTCTTCGTCGGCGGCGACAACGCCTTCGTCGAGGGCATCGGCGAAAAACTGACGCCCATCGAGTGGGCGCCGCGCCGCTACGCCGTGGTGAAGCCCGCAGAAAGCCTGGGAACCGCGGGCATCTTTTCTCATCCGGACTTGGCACGCGACACGGAGCCTGCTACACTAGTAGGCTCTCTTGCACACATGAATGCAGAGCGCGTTCCGGCGTTCGGTCATAACGATCTCCAGCCGATAGCCCAGGCACTTTGCCCGGCCATCGCCCAGGTCGCACAATGGCTGGATGGTCGATTCGGCAACAGCCGGATGACTGGATCGGGCAGTGCGGTGTTCGCAGGAGTCGACGCAGAAAGCGTGTCGTGGCCCGAGGGTGAATTGCCCGGTGGCTGGACAGGCCGGATGTGTCGCAGTCTCGCCCACCACCCGTTGCGGGCCTGGGCAGACTGAGAGAGTTTTAGGGTTCGGCCTTGGCCGGATCCTGTGTAGGGGAGTCGCCAAGTTGGTTAAGGCATCGGATTTTGATTCCGACATGCGAAGGTTCGAATCCTTCTTCCCCTGCCAAATGTCCCTGCCCGGCGCTGACTGACAGCGCCGCGGTTCGAAAAGCTGGTCGCAAGGGCCGGCATCCGGTCTCGCTGCGCACCCGTCCCTCACGGAGTCTCCGACGTGCTGTTCAACACGGTCCTGTTCACAGGCAACGCGAATCCTGTGCTCGCGCAGGAAATCGCCACTCAACTCGGTTCGGAGCTGGGCAAGGCCAAGGTCGGCCGCTTCTCCGACGGTGAGTGCGACGTCGAGATCCACCAGAACGTGCGTGCGCGCGACGTCTTCGTCGTCCAGTCCACCGGGGCTCCGACGAACGAGAACGTGATGGAACTGCTGATCATGGTCGATGCGTTGAAGCGCGCCAGCGCGCGCCGCATCACCGCCGTGATCCCCTACTTCGGCTATGCCCGCCAGGATCGCCGTTCGCGTTCCACGCGCGTGCCGATCTCCGCCAAGGTCGTCGCCAACCTGCTGCAGACCGTCGGCGTCGAGCGCCTGCTGACGATGGACCTGCACGCCGACCAGATCCAGGGCTTCTTCGACATCCCGGTGGACAACATCTACGCGTCGCCGGTACTGCTGACCGACGTCAAGTCGAAGAACTACCAGGATCTCGTGGTCGTCTCGCCGGACGTCGGCGGCGTCGTGCGCGCCCGCGCGCTGGCCAAGCAGCTCGGCTGCGACCTGGCCATCATCGACAAGCGCCGTCCGAAGGCCAACGTCTCCGAAGTGATGCACGTCATCGGCGACATCGACGGTCGCAACTGCGTGATCATGGACGACATGATCGACACCGCCGGCACGCTCGTGAAGGCCGCCGAGGTGCTGAAGGATCGCGGCGCCAAGAGCGTCTACGCCTATTGCACGCACCCGGTGTTCTCCGGCCCGGCCGTCGAACGCATCAAGAATTCGGCGCTCGACGAAGTCGTCATCACCAATACGCTGCCGTTGTCCGACGCCGGCAAGGCCTGCAAGAAGATCCGCCAGTTGTCGGTGGCCTTCCTGTTCGCCGAGACCATCCGTCGCATCTCCGACGGCGAGTCGGTCACGTCCCTCTTTGCGGAACAGAACAACAACTTCTGATCCGCATTTCCCGATCCTTCGGCCGTCCGCCCACGAGCGGAGAAGCGGTGGCTGGATCGTTTTTACCGGGCGCCTGGTCGCGGGGCCCAAATTTGGAGTACCACCATGAAGTTCACCGCTTATGAGCGCAGCCTGCAGGGGACCGGAGCGAGCCGCCGCCTGCGTCTGTCCGGCAAGGTTCCCGGCATCGTCTACGGCGCCGGCGAGCCGCAAATGATCGAACTCGATCACAACGCTCTGTATTTCGCCCTGAAGAAGGAAGCCTTCCACTCGTCCGTCCTCGAGATGGATCTGGGCGGCAAGGTCGCGCAAGTCCTGCTGCGCGACTTCCAGATGCACGCGTACAAGCAGATCGTCCAGCACATCGACTTCCAGCGCGTCGACGCGAACACGCGTCTGCGCAAGAAGGTGCCGCTGCACTTCGAAGGCGAAGAGAACTCGCCGGCCGTCAAGACCGACAACTGCGTCGTCAACCACGTCGCCACCGACGTCGAAGTGGAATGCCTGGCCACGCAGTTGCCGGAATTCATCGCCGTCGACCTGAGCGGCCTGATCAAGGGCAAGTCGCTGCACGTGTCCGACCTGAAGTTCCCGGCCGGCATCAAGGCCGTGCGCCACGGCACGCAGAACCCGGTCGTCGTCTCGGTCGCCGAGCCGAAGGTCAACGCTGAAGACGCCGCTGCGGAAGCCGCGGCCGCTGCTGCCGCTGCCGCGGCTGCCGCCGCCGCGCCCAAGGGCAAGGGCGGCAAGGCCGCTCCGGCCAAGCCCGCTGCCGGCGCCGCTGCCGCCCCGGCCGCCGCTGCCAAGAAGAAGTGATCTCGCGCGGCGACGGCCGCGTCGAGGTTTCTCTGGAGAGCCCCGCTTCGGCGGGGCTTTTTCGTTTCCGCCTGGTGCGTCAGCGCGGCGGCGCTGCGCGGAACGGGCTGAGCAACTGCCCGGCCAACGTCGTCGGCAGCGGATCCGCGGCACCGTAGGCGCTCGGCAACCTGTCCCGCGGCAGATGTCTGCGTCTGTCCGCCGAACGTGACCGTTCAGTCCTGCAGGAAGCCGTTGCCGTCGTGGCTGGACATCGACCAGAACGACAGCGAATACGTGTCGCCCACGGTCAATCCGGACAGCGTCTGCGTGATCCCCTGGACGTCGACGCGGGGTGCGAAGGTGGCGAGGTCTTGCACGCCGATGTAGCCGATCACCGCGGCCAATCCCTGGGAGTCTGCGCGGCAGAAGGCACCTGGAGTCATCGCGCCGTGCAGCCGGTCGGCCGCACGCGCAGCCGGTCGCTCAGCGAGGGCTCGGCCCCCTTCGCTTCGCTAGAATTTTTGTTTCTCGCCTGGAGTCGCCATGTCCGCATCCGTCAAGCTCAAAGCTTGCGCCCAACTGCTCGCCGCGGCGTTGATCGCCGTCGGCGGGGCCAGCGTGGCGGCCATCGCCGTTGGACACGTGTTCGACCCGGAACACATCGGCCTGTGGAGTGGCCCGAATGCGTTCTTCTTCGGCGTGCTGCGCGGCGTCACCGTGACCGGCGTGCATCAGTTGCCGGCAAGCACGCTCTACATCGTCGCCGTGATGGTGGTGGCCATCTGCTGGTTCGTCAGCCGCGAACTGCTCGGGTTCGCGCGCGCGGGCTTCGCGCGTCACACGCGATAGTTGGCCATCTCTTCGCCGAGCCGCACGCTGCGTGCGGGTGCCCAGGCCGGATTGAAGGCAATGTCGTCCTTCGGGAACGTCATGATCACGGTCGACCCGAGCAGGAAGCGGCCCATCTCCTCGCCCTGCTTCAGCACGATGTCCTGGTCGTCGTAGTGCCATTCGCGGATCTTGCCGGGGCGCTTCGCATTGACGACGCCATGCCATACCGTCTGCATGCTGCCGACGATGGTGGCGCCCACCAGCACGAGCGACCACGGGCCGCGCGGGCCTTCGAACAGGCACACCACGCGCTCGTTGCGCGCCCACAGCCCCGGCACGCCTTGCGCGGTGACCGGATTGACCGAGAACAGCGTGCCCGGCACGTGGATCATGCGGGTGAGGCGGCCGTCGCACGGCATGTGGATGCGGTGGTAGTCCTTCGGGCTCAGGTAGATCGTCGCGAAGCTGCCGTCGATGAACGGGGCGGCGAGGCGCTCGTCGCCGCCCAGCAGCGCCTGCGTCGTGTACTCGTGGCCCTTGGCCTGGAAGATCGTGTGCTTGTCGATGCGGCCGAACTGGCTGATCGCGCCGTCGACCGGGCAGATCAGGTCGGCCTTGGCGATCGGGCGCATCCCGGGCTTGAGCGCGCGCGTGAAGAACTCGTTGAAGGACTTGTACGCCGCGGGGTCGGACTCCACCGCCTCGCTCATGTCGACCTTGTAGTCGCGGATGAAGTTGCGGATCAGCCGCGTCGTGTACGCGCCCCACTCGGTGCGCGCCATGAAGCCGGCGTAGGCGGTGAGGAGGCGCTTCGGATAGAAGTACTGCGGCAGGACGGCGAGACTGGGCATATCCGGTCGATTTTATCTGGCGACACCCGGGAGACCTGAGTGCCGCCAGCAACCGGCCCGCCCGCGCTCAGTTCAACAGCGAATCGGCCGGCGCGTAGTCATAGCCGAGGCCCTTGGCGACGGCCTCGAAGGTCACCTTGCCATGTGCCACGTTGAGCCCCGCCTTCAGGTGCGGATTGGCGCGCATCGCGGCCTGCCAGCCGAGGTCGGCGAGCGCGAGACCGGGGCCGATCGTCGCGTTGTTGAGCGCGAACGTGGAGGTGCGCGCCACCGCGCCGGGCATGTTGGCGACGCAGTAGTGGACGACGCCGTCGACCACGTAGGTGGGCTCGGCGTGCGTGGTGGCATGCGAGGTCTCGAAGCAGCCGCCCTGGTCGATCGCCACGTCGACGACGACCGCGCCCTTCCTCATGCGCGAGATCATGTCGCGCGTGACGAGCTTGGGGGCCGCCGCGCCGGGGATCAGTACACCGCCGATGACGAGATCGGCGGCCAGCACCGATTCCTCGACCGAGTGCGCGTTCGAATAAAGCGTCGTGATGCGGTTGCCGAACACGAGATCGAGCTGGCGCAGGCGATCGACGTTCTTGTCCAGCACCGTCACGCGCGCGCCCGCGCCCACCGCGCACTGCAGCGCGTGCGTGCCCACGACACCCGCGCCGAGGATCACGACATGCCCCGGCGCCACGCCCGGCACGCCGCCCAGCAGCACGCCCATGCCGCCCTTGCTCTTCTCGAGATGCGCGGCGCCGGCCTGGATGGACATGCGCCCCGCCACCTCGCTCATCGGCGCCAGCAGCGGCAGGCCGCCGTTGGCGCCGGTGATGGTTTCGTAGGCCACGCAGACCGCGCCCGACTTCACCAGCGCGGCCGTCTGCTCGGGGTCCGGCGCCAGGTGCAAGTAGGTGTAGAGCAACTGGCCCGGGCGCAGCATCGCGCACTCCTGCGGCTGCGGCTCCTTGACCTTGACGATCATGTCGGCCGCCGCGAACACCTCCTGCGCGCTGTCGACCAGGGTCGCGCCGGCCGCCTTGTACTGCGCGTCGTCGAGGCCGATCGCCGCACCGGCGCCGGCCTGCACCATCACCGAATGGCCGTGCGCGACGAACTCGCGCACGCTCGCGGGCGTCAGGCCGACGCGGTATTCGTGGTTCTTGATTTCCTTCGGAACGCCGATCTTCATGGAAATGTCTCCGTCATTGGAATCGCAAAAAACCAGCGTAGGCCGGGGGCGGGAAAGTGTGAAGCTGCATCGCAAATACTGCGATTACAGTAGCGTTACTTATGAATAACCTGCTCGACCCTGCCGCGCTCGAATCGCTCGCCGCGCTGGCCGAGGCCGGCAGCTTCGAGCGCGCTGCGCAATTGCTGTCGATCACGCAGTCGGCCGTGTCGCAGCGCCTGCGCGCGTTGGAGACGCAGGTGGGCCAGCTGCTGGTGGTGCGTTCGCGTCCGTTGCGCATGACCGAGCCCGGCAAGGTGCTGCTGCGCTACGCGCGCCAGCTGCAGGCCTTGCGCGCCGACGCCGCGCGCGAGCTGGGCGCGACGCAGACGCGCGAGGAGCGGCTGCCGATCGCGATCAACGCCGACAGCCTCGCGACCTGGGTGCTGGGCGCGCTCGACGCGCTCGTGCATGCCGGCCAGCGCGAAGGCTACGGCCTGGAGCTGATCGTCGACGACCAGGACTTCACGCACGACCGCCTGCGCGAGGGCGAGGTGCTGGGGTGCGTCAGCACGGTCTCGATGGCGTTGCGCGGTTGCACCTGCCAGCCGCTGGGCCACATGCGCTACATCGCGGTCGCGAGCCCGGCCTTCGTCGCGCACGCGATGCCCGCGGGCCTCAACGAGGCCAACTTCGCGCGCCTGCCGTTCATCGTGTTCAACCGCAAGGACGACATGCAGGCGCAGTGGGTGGCGCGAGCGATGGGCGTGCGCGATCCGCGCCTGAAGGAGCGCTTCGTGCCGTCCAGCGAGGCCGGCGCGCGCGCCGCGGTGATGGGCTGGGGCGTCGCGGTGATTCCCGAGCTGCTCGCGCGCCCGCATCTCGATGCCGGCGCGTTGCTGGCGATCCGGCCCGAAGTGACGATCGACGTCGCGTTGTACTGGCATCAATGGAAGCTGGGCACCGGCATCGACGCGCCGGCCGCGGACGGCGTCGTCATCGCGCGACCCGGCCTGATGGAGCAGATCGGCCAGGCGCTGATCGGCGGCGCGCGATCTTCACTGCTGCAGACCTGATGTCTCTTTGAAACACTCGCCGACATGCTGATCCTCGAAACCGACCGCTTGCGCCTGCGCTGGTTCACCGGCACCGACACCGACGCCGACTTCCTGCGCGCGCTGCTCAACGACCCGGGCTGGCTCGCCAACATCGGCCAGCGCAACGTGCGCACACGGCGCCAGGCACGCGCGTGGATCGCGACGCGCCACACGGCCACCTACGGACGGCTGGGTTTCGGCTTCTGGGCGGTCGAGCGCAAGTCCGACGGCGCACTCGTGGGCATGTGCGGACTGATCAAGCGCGACACGCTGATGGAAGTCGACGTCGGCTACGCATTGATGCCCGCGTTCCGTGGTCAGGGCTATGCGCACGAGGCCGCCGCGGCGTGCGTGCGCTACGCCCAGGAGGTGCTGGGATTGCCCGAGGTCTGGGGCATCACCGGCCCGGACAACGCGCCCTCGGCCGGCGTGCTGCAGCGAATCGGCCTGAAGGACGCCGGCGTCACGCGGCTGGTCGGCAACGACTACGACACGTGGGTCTTCAAATCGCCGCGCGTCGAGCCGGGGGATGACACGGCGCAGATCGACGCGCTGACGCGCCGCTTCCTCGGCGCGTTCACCAACCGCGACGGCGTCATCCCGACGCTGCCCGCGCTGCCGCACTACTTCATGCTCGACGCCACCGTGCGCGTGGCCGACACCCTCGGCACGATCACGACCACCGACATCCACGGCTTCATCGCGCCGCGTGCCGAGTTGCTGGTCGGCGGCCGACTGAGGGACTTCGAGGAGCACGAGACCGAGTCGCGCACCGAGATCCGCGGCGCGATCGCGCAACGCTGGCTGAGCTACGCCAAGCGCGGCACGCTGGACGGCGTCGCGTTCGAGGGCGGCGGCACCAAGGCGCTGCAGTTCGTGCGCACCGTGCGCGACTGGAAGATCGCGTCGCTGATGTGGACCGACGACGCGCCCGGCGGCTACACCCGCCGATAATCGCGCCATGATTCGATTGATCGTCGGCCTCGGCAACCCCGGGGCGGAATACGAGGACACGCGCCACAACGCCGGCTTCTGGTGGGTGGACGGGGCGGTGCGCCAGCTCAAGGGCCAACTGGCGCACGACCCGAAGTACCACGGCTTCGTCGCGCGCGTGAACCGGCCCGAGGGCCCGGTGTGGCTGCAGCAGCCGCTCACGTACATGAACCTCTCGGGCAAGGCCGTTGCGCCGCTCGCGCGCTTCTTCAAGATCCTGCCCGACGAGATCCTGGTGGTGCATGACGAGCTCGACATCCCGCCTGGCCAGATGAAGCTCAAGAAGGGCGGCGGCAACGGTGGCCACAACGGGCTGAAGGACATCCAGGCCCAGCTCGGCACCGGCGACTTCTGGCGCCTGCGCTTGGGGATAGGCCATCCGGGCGACCGCAACGAGGTCGCGGCCTACGTGCTGCGCAAGCCACCAAGCGCCGAACGCGCGCTTATCGAGGCGAATGTCGACGACAGCCTGAAAGCGCTCGACATGCTGCTGGCGGGCGACATGGACAAGGCGATGATGAAGATCCACGCCAAGCCGCCGCGCCCGAAACCTCCGCACCCACCGCAGCTCAATCCGCTGCTGCAAGGGCTGATGAACAAGGTGCCTGCGGCCACGCCGTCGCCGTCCCACCCTGTGAGCCCCGAAGGGGTGAATCCTGCGGGTCCGGCCGCGGCCGGCACGCAGGAGCCCGCAGAGTGACGACACCGACTCGACCTTCCAGCCTCTCTCCGACCCCGTCCCCGCGCCTGCGCGCTCTCGCGCGCCACGCGCGCGCGCGACGACCGCGCACACGGGCCATCTGCGCCGCGATGCTGTGCGCGGCGCACCTCTGCGCCGACGCCGCGGCTGCGCGAAAGCCAAAGCACCCCAAGGCCGCGTCCGCGCCGTCCACCGCACAGATCCTCGCGCCGTCGGCCGCCACCGTGCCCGACGCGTTGCCGACGGACAAGACGATCTACCGCTGCGGCAACACGTACTCGTCGCACGCGTGCGCGGGTGCGAAGCTGCTGGATGTCGCGGACGCGCGATCCGACGCGCAGCGCCGGCAGTCGCAAGAGCTCACCGCACGGGACAAGCGCATGGCCGCATGGCTGGAGGCCGAGCGACACGAGCGCGAGAAGGTGGCGTCGGCGCCAACAGCGGGCCGTCGAGCGAGCGCGATCGTCGAGTGCGCGTCCACGACCATGATGACCTGCGTGCCGAAGAAGCCGCGCAATCGGCACGCCGTGTCCGCCACGGCGTCGGGCGCGACGCCAGCGAAGTAGCGCTAGGCTTGCGGCGCAGGGCCGTCCAGGCCCAGCAGCCGACGGTACTTGGTCATCAGCTGATCCGGCGTCTCGACATGCGCCGGATTGATCGGGATGCACTCGACCGGGCAGACCTGCACGCATTGCGGCGCGTCGAAATGACCGACGCACTCGGTGCACTTGTCCGGCGCGATGACGTAATAGTCCTCACCCATCGAGATCGCCTCGTTGGGACATTCGGGTTCGCAGACGTCGCAGTTGATGCACTCGTCCGTGATCATCAGGGCCATGGGTCTACTCGGTCTCGCGCTGGGAAATACGCTCTTTCAGTTTCGAGAGCACCAAGGGTGCCACGAACTTGGAGACATCACCGCCGAGGACGGCAATCTCCCGCACGAAAGTGCCGCTGATGAACTGGTACTGGTCGGACGGCGTGAGGAACAGCGTCTCGACGTCGGGCATCAGCTGGCGGTTCATGCCGGCCATCTGGAACTCGTACTCGAAGTCGCTCACCGCGCGCAGGCCCCGCACCACCACCTTGCCGCCGTTTTCCACGACGAAGTCGCGCAGCAGGCCACGAAAGGCCACCACCTCGACGTTCTTGTAGGGCGCCGCCAGTTCCTTGGCGATCTCCAGCCGCTCGGCGATGGAGAACATCGTCCGCTTGTGGTGCCCGGCCGCGACGGCCAGGATCAGCCGCGGAAACAGGTTGCTCGCGCGCCGGGTCAGGTCCTGGTGCCCGAGAGTCATCGGGTCGAAGGTTCCGGGGTAGACGGCGGTCAGGGTCGACTTGGGCATGAAGGGCCTTGCTGGCGCGGTCTGGCCGCGTTGTCTCGTTGTCGGGTCGTCGCCGCCATCATTCCACAGGCCGGGCGCGCGCGGATTAGGCGAAGTTGCGTAGGCGCGGGAGGTTCAGGTCTTGCGGATCAGGTGCGCGTGGACGGCGCCGGCGCGCGAATGGCGATACAGCTCGAGGCCGCGCTCCGCAAGCGACGCGGCATCGAACGGCGCCGACGCCTCCAGGTAGATCCAGCCCTGCGGCACGACGCAGTGCAACGACGCGGCCAACGCCGACTCGAACAGGTTGGCGTCGAATGGCGGGTCGAGGAAGACGAGGTCGAACTGCGCCGGCGCGCGCTTCATCCAGGCCATCGCGTCGGCCTGCGTGATGGTGACGGCGCTCGCGCCGAGCCGGGTCTTGGTCGCCGAAAGCTGCGCAACGAGCTTGGTCTCGCGCTCCAGCATCTGCACCGTGGCCGCGCCACGCGACGCGGCCTCGAAGCCCAGCACGCCGGTGCCGGCAAACGCGTCGAGCACGCTCCAGCCGGTCAGCTCCTGGCCCAGCCAGTTGAACAGCGTCTCGCGCACGCGGTCGGGCGTGGGACGCAGACCCGGCATGTCGGGCACCGGCAGCAGGCTGCGACGCCATTGGCCGCCGATGATGCGGATCTCGTGCGCGGCGTTCACCGCGGCGCGGCGCTCGCGCTTCTGCGCCAGCTTCTGCGCGGGCGTCGGCTCCGGCGGCGGAGCCGCGACGGCCGCGCGCGCGGCGCGGGCGGCGCGCGTGTTGCGCACGGGCGCTGCGTCGTCGTCCCACGGGTCATGGGCGCCGGAGGCGGGCATGTCGCGCATCGCGCGCGGGCCTTGCGGCGACTTCGGGCGCGCGGGACGGATCGGGTTCTTCACGGGAGCTTTCTCAAGATAACCCGCGATTGTCGCAGCCGGCGGCGTTTATTGCCGGACCGGGATGCCGCGTGCGGCCATCAGCGCCTTGGCCTCGCCGACCGTGTGCTCGCCGTAGTGGAAGATGCTGGCGGCCAGCACCGCGTCGGCGCCGCCCTGCTGCACGCCGTCGGCCAGGTGATCCAGCGTGCCGACGCCGCCGGAGGCGATCACCGGCACGGATACCGCATCGGCCACCGCCCGCGTCAGCTCGAGGTCGAAGCCGGAGCGCGTGCCGTCGCGGTCCATGCTGGTCAGCAGGATCTCGCCGGCGCCGCGTGCCACCATCTCGCGCGCCCAGGCGACGGCGTCCAGGCCGGTGTTCTTGCGACCGCCATGCGTGTAGACGTCCCAGCCCGGGCCGCGCGCGGCGGCATCTTCGGGCGTTCGTCGCTTGGCGTCGATCGCGACGACGATGCACTGCGCGCCGTACTTGTCCGACGCGTCGCTGATGACCTGCGGGTTGGCGACCGCGGCCGAGTTGAAGCTGACCTTGTCGGCACCGGCATTGAGCAGCCGCCGCACGTCGGACACCTCGCGCACGCCGCCGCCCACCGTCAACGGAATGAAGACCTGCGACGCCACCGCCTCGATGATGGGCAGGATCAGCCCGCGGGCGTCGCTGGTGGCGGTGATGTCGAGGAAGGTGAGCTCGTCGGCGCCCTGCTCGTTGTAGCGCGCGGCGATCTCCACCGGATCGCCGGCGTCGCGCAGTTCGACGAAGTTGACGCCCTTGACGACGCGACCGCCGGTCACGTCGAGGCACGGGATGATTCGTTTGGCTAGCATGATCTTCCAGGTTCCTGGGCTCAGGTCTTGCGTTTTGCACGCTCGAACTGTTGCCGGCGGCAGGGACGCCGCCGTGCGAAATGCGAGACCTGACCCCAGCTGATCAGATCAGGAGCGGCGGCTCAGCCGGCGAACAGCTCGTCGGCGCGCGTCTGGGCCTTCGCGAAGTCGAGCGCACCGGTGTAGATCGAGCGGCCGCAGATCACACCTTCGACGCCCTCTTCTTCGACCGCGCACAGTTGCTCGATGTCGGCGAGCCCGGCGAGCCCGCCGGACGCGAAGACAGGGATCGTGAGCGCCTGGGCGAGCTTGACGGTGGCGTCGATGTTGATGCCGGTGAGCATGCCGTCGCGGCCGATGTCGGTGTAGATGACGCCTTCGACGCCGTAGTCCTGGAACTTCAGCGCGAGGTCGACCACCTCGTGGCCCGTGAGCTTGCTCCAGCCGTCGGTGGCGACCTTGCCGTCCTTGGCGTCCAGGCCGACGATGATGTGGCCGCCGAACGCGGTGCAGGCATCCTTCAGGAAGCCCGGGCTCTTGACCGCGGCCGTGCCGATGATGATGTAGCTGAGGCCGTCGTCGAGGTAGCGTTCGATGGTGTCGAGATCGCGGATGCCGCCGCCCAGCTGGATCGGGATCTCGCCGCCGATCTCCTTGATGATCGCCTTGACCGCAGACTCGTTGACCGGCTTGCCGGCGAAGGCGCCGTTCAGGTCGACCAGGTGGAGTCGCCTCGCGCCGGCGGCCAGCCATCGTCGTGCCATCGCGGCGGGGTCGTCTCCGAAGCTGGTGGAGACCGACATGTCACCTTGTTCGAGTCGAACGCAGTGACCGTCCTTGAGATCGATCGCGGGAATCAGCAGCATGGCTCGGGCCCGTCAGGGCATCCAGTGCAGGAAGTTGCGGTAGAGCGCCAGGCCGAGGTCGGCGCTTTTTTCGGGATGGAACTGGGTCGCGAAAATATTATCCCGCGTCACCGCCGAGGTAAAGCGTTCGCCGTATTCGGTGGTGCCCGCGCTGTGGCGAAGCTCCGACGGCGCGGCGTGGAAGCTGTGCACGAAGTAGAACCAGCTGTCGTCGGGGATGCCGGCCCACAGCGGATGCGCGAACTCCTGGCGCACGCGGTTCCAGCCCATCTGCGGCACCTTGAAGCGGCTGCCGTCGTCCTGCAGCCGGCCTTCGAGCCGGAAGCGCTTGACGGTGCCGGGGATCAGGCCCAGGCCAGGCGTGTCCTGCTCCTCGCTGTGATCGAGCAGCATCTGCATGCCCACGCACACGCCCAGCATCGGCTTGCGGGCGGCGGCGTCCAGCACCGCCTCGAGCATGCCGGAGTCGCGCAGCTCGCGCATGCAGTCGCGGATCGCGCCCTGGCCGGGCAGCACGATGCGGTCGGCGCTGAACACCTGCTCGGCCTGCTGCGTGATGATGACGTTCACGCCGCTGCCCTCGGCCGCCTTGATGACCGCCTGCGACACGGACTTCAGGTTGCCCATGCCGTAGTCGACAACGGCAACGGTGGAGGTCACAGGCTGCCTTTCGTCGACGGAATCACGCCCAGCGAACGCGGATCGAGCGTCATGGCCATGCGCAGCGCGCGGCCGAACGCCTTGAAGATCGTCTCGGCCTGATGGTGCGCGTTGTGGCCCTTCAGGTTGTCGATGTGCAGCGAGACGCCGGCGTGGTTCGAGAAGCCCTGGAAGAACTCGAACGTGAGCTGGGTGTCGAACGCGCCGATCATGCCGGCCTTGAAGTCGACGTCCATGAACAGGCCCGGACGACCCGAGAAGTCGATCACCACGCGCGACAGCGCCTCGTCCAGCGGCACATACGCGTGGCCGTATCGCGTCAGGCCCTTCTTGTCGCCGACGGCCCGCGCCACCGCCTGGCCCAGCGTGATGCCGACGTCCTCGACGGTGTGGTGGCCGTCGATGTGCAGGTCGCCGACGGCGTGGATGTCGAGATCGATCAGGCCGTGGCGCGCGATCTGGTCCAGCATGTGGTCGAAGAAGCCGATGCCGGTCTCGAGTTTCGAGACGCCGGTGCCGTCCAGGTTGACGCTCACGCGGATCTGCGTTTCCTTGGTGTCGCGCTGGACGGTGGCGGTGCGTTGCGTTGTCATGACGTCAGTTCTTCGAGGGCGCCGCGCAGCGCGGCCAGGGTCTGCGGGTTCTCTTCGGGCGTGCCGATCGTGACGCGGATGCAGTTGGCCAGCAGCGGATGCAGCCCCGACACGTTCTTGATCAGCACCCCGCGCGCGCGCATGCCCTCGAACACGCGCCTCGCGTCGGGCACGCGCGCGAGGATCATGTTGGCTTCGCTGGGGAACGGGTGCACGGCGGGCAGCTTCGCGATCTCGGCGTAAAGCTTCTCACGTTCGGCGCGGATCGTCGCGGCCTGTTTCGCATATTCAGCGACGTGTTCGAGCGCGAACAGCGCGGCCTCGCAATTGAGCACGCTGACGTTGAACGGCGGGCGCAGCTTGTCGATCTCGGCGATCAGCGATTTGCGCCCCATCATGTAGCCGATGCGCACGCCGGCCAGGCCGAACTTGCTCATCGTGCGCATCAGCACGACGTGCTCGTGGCGGCGCAGCCTATCCAGCGAATCGCGCGCTGCGAACGGCTGGTAGGCCTCGTCGATCACCACCAGGCCAGGCGCAGACTCGATGATCGCGTCGACGACGTCGTCGTTCCACAGGTTGGCCGTCGGGTTGTTCGGATAGGCGATGTACAGCAGCGCAGGCTGGTGTTCGCGCACTGCCGCCAGCATCGCGGGACCATCGAGCTCGAAGTCCGGCGTCAGCGGCACGCCGACGAACTTCAGGTCTTGCAGCTTGGCCGACATCTCGTACATCACGAAGCCCGGCAGCGGCGCCATCACGACGTTGCCGGGGACGTCCGCGGCCAGCGTCAGCAGGCTGATCAGCTCGTCGGAGCCGTTGCCCAGCATGATGTCGCAGCCTTCGGGCATGTTGGCGTGCTTGGCCAGCTCGGCGCGCAACACGTCGCCGCGTTCGGCCGGGTAGCGGTTCAGCGCGACCTCGGCGAGACGCTCGCCCAGTGCCCTTCGCAGATCTGCCGGCAGGCGGAACGGGTTCTCCATCGTGTCCACCTTGACGAAGCCGGCGCTGGGCTGGACGGCGTAGCCGTGCATGCCCTGGACGTCGGCGCGGAGGTAGCGGGACATGCGCTGGGAAAGCGTGGTCATCGTTGCACCTTGGCAATGGAGGTGGGCGTCGGCGGCTCGCCGTCAAGGACTTCCGGCCCGACCACGAACGGGTTGAGGATCTGCACGCTGTCCACTTGCTGCCCGTGCTGCATGTCCTCGGACACGAGATACGTGCAGCCCTGCTGTTGCGCGGCCGCGATGATCAGCGAATCCCAGAAGCTGAATCCGTATCGGCTTTCGATCGCCCAGGCTGTTTCAAGCGTGGCGTGATCGTTCTGCCACGGGTTCCAGTGCTGATAGCGGCGCACCAACGCACGCGCGTCGCCCGCCGAAATCGCCGACGAGAACTTCTTGCGCGCGTTGGCGTAGAACTCATTGAGCACTTGCCCGCTCGTCCGGCCGCAGCGCCGCGTCCAGCAAGCACGCACCCAGGCCTGAGCCTGATCCCGCTTTGCGGGAGCCCGATCGTCCACGCAATACAGCAGGACGTTGGTGTCTATGAAGGCGTCCGTGCTCATCGGAACCTCGACCGGTCGTTGACCTCGTCGCGAGTGAAGTACGGGCCCTTGGATTCGCCCATGCTCTTGAACTCGAGTTCCTCGCGCATGGCGCGCTCGTACGCATCGTCATGCCGCATCTTGTCCGCCAGCATCTCGCCGATCATCCGCGACACGCTCGTGTTCCGGCGCGCGGCTTCCATCCGCGCCCAGTCGGCAACCGTGTCTTCCATCGTGACGGTGACGTTCTTCATTGCCGGGAGCCCTTCCAGTCAGTCGGTCTCAGGTCTCGCATGCTGCTGGATGCGCGCCAGGTCTTCTGGCAGCCCCGTGTGCAGCATGCAAGACCTGACGCCAAAATCCACGAAGTTCGTGTTCCACTATTTTCGTGCGACACGAACTTCGTGTCAATTCGCCAACCGCGAATCAGGCTTTCTTGAGCCGCATCTCGGCCGCGCGGGCATGACCCTGCAGGCCCTCGCCGTAGGCCAACTCGGCCGCGATCGGGCCAAGTATGTTGGCGCCCGCTTCGCTTACCTGGATCAGACTGCTGCGCTTCTGGAAGTCATAGACGCCCAGCGGCGACGAGAATCGCGCCGTCCCCGAAGTCGGCAGGACATGGTTCGGCCCGGCGCAGTAGTCGCCCAGGCTCTCGCTGGTGAACGCGCCCAGGAAGATCGCGCCGGCATGGCGCAGCAGCGGCTCCCAGACCTCGGGCGCGTCGCTGCTGACTTCCAGGTGCTCGGGCGCGATGCGGTTGCTGATCTCGCAGGCCTCCTCCATCGATCGCGTCAGGATCAACGCGCCCCGGCCTTCCAGCGAGGCGCGGATCACGGCCTGGCGCGGCATCTCGGAGATCAGCCGGTCGATGGCCGCGCGCACTGCGTCGAGGTAAGCCGCGTCCGGCGACAGCAGGATGGCCTGCGCCAGCTCGTCGTGCTCGGCCTGGCTGAACAGGTCCATCGCGACCCAGTCGGCCGGCGTCGTGCCGTCGGCCAGCACGAGGATCTCGCTCGGGCCGGCGATCATGTCGATGCCCACCTGGCCGAACACGCGGCGCTTGGCGCTCGCGACGTAGGCGTTGCCGGGGCCGGTGATCTTGTCGACGGCGGGAATGGTCGCCGTGCCGTACGCCAGCGCGCCCACCGCCTGCGCGCCGCCGACGGTGAACGCGCGATGCACGCCCGCGACATACGCCGCAGCCAGCACCAGCGCATTGCGCTCGCCCCTGGGCGTGGGCACGACCATCACGATCTCGCCGACACCGGCCACCTGCGCAGGAACAGCATTCATCAGCACGCTGGACGGGTACGCCGCCTTGCCGCCCGGCACGTAGATGCCCACGCGGTCCAGCGGCGTCACCTTCTGGCCCAGCAGCGTGCCGTCCTCGTCGCGGTATTGCCAGCTGCGGCCGCAGGCTTCGAGCTGGCGCTCGTGGTAGCTGCGCACGCGCCGCGCGGCCGACTCGAGCGCGCTGCGCTGGGCCGGCGTGATCGCGTCGAACGCGGCCTTCAGCTCGTCGCGCGTGAGCTCCAGCGCGGCGACGTCCTTGGCATCGAGACCGTCGAACCGTGCCGTGTATTCGAGCACCGCGGCGTCGCCGCGCGTCTTCACGTCGGCCAGGATCGCGGCGACGCGCTCCTCGATCGCGTGATCCGCCTCTTCCGACCAATGGCGCAGCTTGGCGAACTCGGCTTCGAAATCGGAGGCGGAGGTGTCGAGCTGGCGAATCTGGACCGGCATGGTGAAGGACTCGTTGAGGTCAGGCAGTTTTGTTCATCGCGCCCGCGAAGGCGGCGATCAGCGAGCGGATGCGCTCGCGCTTCAGCTTCAGTGCGGCCTGGTTCACGACCAGGCGCGACGAGATGTCCATGATGCGTTCGACCTCGACCAGCTTGTTGGCCTTCAGCGTGGAGCCGGTCGAGACGAGGTCGACGATCGCGTCGGCCAGGCCCGTCAGCGGCGCCAGCTCCATCGAGCCGTACAGCTTGATCAGGTCGACGTGCACGCCCTTGTCGGCGAAGTGCTGGCGCGCGACGGCCACGTACTTCGTCGCGACGCGGATGCGCGAGCCCTGCTTGACCGCGGCCTCGTAGTCGAAGTCGGCGCGCGTGGCGACGCTCATGCGGCACTTGGCGATCTGCAGGTCGAGCGGCTGATACAGGCCGCCGGCGCCCTCGTTCTCCGCAGCGTGCTCGATCAGCACGTCCTTGCCGGCCACGCCCAGGTCGGCGCCGCCGTGCTGCACGTAGGTGGGCACGTCGGTGGCGCGCACCAGCACGACGCGCACGTCGGGCTGGTTGGTCGCCAGGATCAGCTTGCGGGTCTTCTCGGGATCCTCGGTGACGACGATGCCGGCCGCGGCGAGCAGCGGCAAGGTCTCTTCGAAGATGCGGCCTTTGGAAAGCGCGAGCGTCAGCATGTTTACTTGACCCGTTCGATGTCGGCGCCCAGCTGCTGCAGCTTGGCTTCCATGCGGTCGTAGCCGCGGTCGAGGTGGTAGATGCGCTCGACGATGGTCTGGCCGTCGGCGACGAGCCCGGCGATCACCAGGCTGGCCGACGCGCGCAGGTCGGTGGCCATCACCGTGGCGCCGGACAGCTTCGCGACGCCGTTGACCACCGCCAGCTTGCCGTCGACCTCGATCCTCGCGCCGAGTCGTGCCAGCTCGTTGACGTGCATGAAGCGGTTCTCGAAGATCGTCTCGGCGATCGTCGACGTGCCTTCGGCGATGCAGTCGATGGCCATGAACTGGGCCTGCATGTCGGTCGGGAAGGCCGGGTACTCGCTGGTGCGGAAGCTCACCGCCTTCAAATGGCCGGGGCCTTCCGAACGCACGCGGATGAAGCCGTCGCCGGCCTCGATCGCCACGCCCGCCTCGCGCAGCTTCTCGATCACCGCCTCGAGATGGCGCGCCTCGGCGTTGCGCAGGATCACGTCGCCGCCGGCCGCGGCCACCGCGCACAGGAAGGTGCCGGCCTCGATGCGGTCGGGCACGATGCGGTGCGGCCGCGTCGGCGAGTGCAGCTTGTCGACGCCCTGGATGCGGATGCGGCTGGTGCCGTGGCCTTCGATCTTCGCGCCCATCGAGATCAGCAGCTCGGCGAGGTCGGGAATCTCCGGCTCCTGGGCGGCATTCTCGAGGATGGTCTCGCCGTCGGCCAGCGTCGCGGCCATCAGCAGGTTCTCGGTGCCGGTGACCGTCACCATGTCGGTGGTGATGCGCGTGCCCTTGAGCTTCGTGGCCTTGGCCAGGATGTAGCCATGCTCGACGCGGATGTCCGCGCCCATCGCCTGCAGGCCCTTGATGTGCTGGTCGACCGGGCGCGAGCCGATCGCGCAGCCGCCGGGCAGCGACACCGTCGCTTCGCCGAAGCGCGCGAGCAGCGGGCCCAGCACCATGATGCTGGCGCGCATCGTCTTGACCAGCTCGTACGGCGCCTCGGGCGTGTTGAGCGAGCTCGCGTCGATCACGACCTCGTCGACGCGGCCGCCCTCGGCCTCGGCGCCCCAGTTGACGGCCACGCCCATGTTGCGGATCAGCTTGATCGCGGTGGCCACGTCCTGCAGCTTGGGCACGTTGTGCAGCGTCACGGGCCCGGCCACCAGCAGCGTGGCGCACAGCTCGGGCAGCGCGGCGTTCTTGGCGCCGGAGATCGTCACCTCGCCTTCGAGGCGGCGACCGCCGCGGATCAGGAGTTTGTCCATCGATGTGCTCGGGCTGGAAACAGGAACGGAATGCGGAAGACGGGCCAGGCGGATCAGCAGCGTCGTGGGAGTCAGCGCGACGGACGCGACCTCTCACCCGCGGCCAAGCCGTGCGGCAGCGTCAATGGGAATGGCTGGCGGCATCGCTGCCGAGGGCGCGCTGGCTGGCCCATTCGGCCGGCGTCAGCGTCTTCATCGACAACGCGTGGATCTGCTCGCGCATGCGCTCGCCGAGTGCGGCATACACGCGCTGATGGCGGCGGATGCGCATCAGGCCTTCGAACTCCGACGACACGATGGTCGCGAAGAAATGTCGGCCGTCGCCCTCCACCTCGAGGTGATCGCAGGTGAGTCCGTCGGCGATGTAGCGCTGGACGTCTTGGGGCGTGGGATCGGTCATGGGATCGGGATTATCCCTCAGGCACTCGGGATCTGCGCCAGGAACGCGCCGATGACCACGGCCGCCAGCAGCAGCCCGCCGGCAACGCCCAGCTTCACGCGGCGCGGCCAGGACGTCGACACCAGCAGCACGGCCGTCATCGTGCTGGCCGTCGGCAGCAGCGCGAGGAACACGAGCATGTGGACGACGTTGGGCGTCGGGCAGGTCTCGCCGCAGCGCCCCGACCACCAGTTCCACAACGCCACGGCAGCGACGCAGCCGAGGGCGAAGGTGACGAGCACCGTCGTGACGCGGCGCATCGGGGTGATCGGTTCATCGACGGGACTCATGTCAATGCCTCAGTTTGTAGCCGCTGCGCAGCAGGGACAGCGCGATCGCCGCGACCACGACGAAGCTGGTGCCGACGACGGCCAGACTGATCCACGGCGAGACGTCGCTGACGCCGAAGAAGCCGTGGCGGAAGCCGTCGATCATGTAGAAGAACGGGTTGAGCCGGCTGACGACGTGCCACAGTGGCGGCAGCGAGTGCACCGAGTAGAAGACACCGGACAGGAACGTCAGCGGCATGATGATGAAGTTCTGGAACGCGGCGAGCTGGTCGAACTTCTCGGCCCACAACCCGGCGATCAGCCCCAGCGTGCCCATCATCGCGGAGCCCAGCAGGCCGAACACGACGATCCACAACGCATTGGTGAGGCCGGGCGGCGCGAACCACGCGGTCACCAGCATCACGCCGGCGCCCACCACCATGCCGCGCACGATGGCGGCGCCGACATAGGCGAGGAACCAGGCCGAGGGCGACAGCGGCGTCACCAGCAGGAACACCAGGTTGCCGGTGATCTTGCTCTGGATCAGCGACGACGAGCTGTTGGCGAACGCGTTCTGCAGCACGCTCATCATCACCAGGCCGGGAATGAGGAACTGCACGTAGCTGACGCCGTCGTAGACGCTCACGCGCCCGTTGAGCGCGTGGCCGAACACGAGCAGGTACATGACCGCGGTGAGCACCGGCGCCGCGACGGTCTGGAACGAGACCTTCCAGAAGCGCAGGATCTCCTTGCGGAACAGCGGCTGCGCGCCGGCAAGCACGAGTCGCGCGCTCATAGGACGTGCTCCGCGGTCATGATGTTGAGGAAGACGTCCTCGAGATCCGAGCGCCCGATCTCCAGGTCCTCGACCGGCACACCGGCCACGCGCAGCTGCGCCAGCACGGCCTCGACATCGGCCGCGTCCTTGGCGCTGATCTGCGCGAAGCGTCCGGTCACGCGCGCGCGTTCCGCGAGGCTCGCGGGCAGCGCGTGGTCGGTCTTGAAGCGCAGCATCGTCGTGGCGGTGCCGGCCAGCAGCTCGGAGGTGCGCTCCAGCGCGACAACCTTGCCCTGCTTCAGCATCGCGATGCGCTGGCACAGCGCCTCGGCCTCTTCGAGGTAGTGCGTGGTCAGCAGCACGGTGTGGCCCTCGCGGTTCAGGCGCGCGATGAACTGCCACAGCGTCTGGCGCAGTTCGACGTCGACGCCGGCGGTGGGCTCGTCCAGCACGATCACCGGCGGGCGGTGCACCAGCGCCTGCGCCACCAGCACGCGGCGCTTCATGCCGCCCGAGAGCTGGCGCATGTTGGCGTTGGCCTTGTCGGCCAGGCCCAGGCTGGCGAGCAGCTCGTCGATCCAGGCATCGTTGTTGCGCACGCCGAAGTAGCCGCTCTGGATGCGCAGCGTCTCGCGCACCGAGAAGAACGGGTCGAACACGAGCTCTTGCGGCACGATGCCGAGCGACCTGCGCGCGGCGGCGTAGTCGTCGACGACGTCGTGGCCCATCACCGTGACCTTGCCGCGCGTGGCACGCGCCAGGCCGGCCAGGATGCTGATCAGCGAGGTCTTGCCCGCGCCGTTCGGCCCGAGCAGGCCGAAGAATTCGCCGGGCTGGACGTCGAAGGAGACGCCGCCCAGCGCGCGTACGCCGCTGCCGTAGGTCTTCTCGACTTGCTGGAATGAAATGGCGGACATAGGGCGGGCATTGTAGGAACTTGTCGAGAAGTGCCTCTACAACACGGGGGTTCCAATCTGTGCATTGGCCGCTGGCGGTGCTAGATTGCGCGGACTGCAGAACAAGAAGATCGAATGGAAGCCAAGAAACCACGCCGCACCGCCGAACGCATCCTCGAAGTCACGCTGGACCTGTTCAACCGCTTCGGCGAGCCGAACGTGTCGACGACGCTGATCTCGGCCGAACTGCACATCAGCCCGGGCAACCTGTACTACCACTACCCGGCGAAGGACGAGCTGATCAACGCGCTGTTCGACCGCTACGAGAAAGGGCTGAACGAGCTGCTGCAGGCCGCGGACAACGTGGGCAACGTGGAGGACGCCTGGCTGTTCTTCCACATGATGTTCGAGCTGATCTGGCAATACCGCTTTCTGTATCGCGACCTGAACGACCTGCTGTCGAAGAACCGGCGCCTGGAGACGCACTTCCAGTTCGTGCTGAAGAACAAGTCGCGCGCGGTCGAGGCCGTGCTCGACGGCCTGAACCGCAGCAGCAGCACGCGCCTCGACCGGCGCGACCTGCCGTCGGTGGCGACGTCGATGGTGGTCGTCCTGACGTACTGGCTCAGCTACGAATACGTGCGCGATCCACGCAAGGCCCTCGAGCCCGAACAGGCCGGCGCGACGCTCGCGCGCGGCGCGTGGCACGTGCTGAGCCTGTTGACGCCGTATCTCGAGCCGACGGCGCGCGAGCACCTGCAGCAACTGGCGGCCGCCTACAAGTCCTGACAAGATCGCTCCCCATTCAAATCAAACCGACGAGACAACGCCATGGCCAAATGGACCGCCTTCCCGTATGACGCCGACGACTACACCTTCGACGCGGCCGCGCTGAAGAAGCACTGGGCCCGACTGCACAAGGGCGACGCCGAGGCGTTCCCGAAGGACGAGGCCGTGCAGGCCGCCTGGGCCCTGTTCCACGCGGGCCAGTTCCAGAAGGCGCACGACGCCGGCCTGAAGCTGGGCGACGCCGGGCTGGTCGTCGCCAACAAGGCGCAGTCGATCTACGCCAACTACCTCGAGACCAGCGAGAAGACCAAGCTCGCGATGTTCCTGGAGGTAGCCGAACGCGCCGAGGCGCAGGCCAAGGCGAATCCGAAGCTGGCCAACGCGCACTACTGGATGGCCTACGCGCTGGGCCGCTACAGCCAGGGCATCAGCGTCGCGAAGGCGTTGACGCAAGGCCTGGGCACGAAGGTCAAGACCGCGCTGGAGACGACGATCGCGCTCGCGCCGAAACACGCCGACGCCCACATCGCGCTCGGCGCCTTCCACGCCGAGGTCATCGACAAGGTCGGCAAGCTGCTGGGCAAGACGCAAGGCGCCGACACCGCGACGGGCCTGAAGATGTTCAAGGAGGCGCTGACGCTGAACCCCGACTCCGCGATCGCCCGCGTCGAATACGCCAACGGCCTCGTGATGCTCGAGGGCGACAAGCGCATGAAGGAGGCCGAGAAGCTCTACGCCGAGGCCGCGGAGTGCAAGCCGCTGGACGCGATGGAGCGGCTGGACGTCGAGATGGCGAAGGCGGAGCTCGAGGACGAGTGAGCCGCGCCGGCGACGTCGAGCGCTCCGGTCGCTTCAGTGCGATCGCTTCGCAGCCTGGGCGACCAGTTCCGCGATGCGCTCGGCCAGGCCGCGCGTGTCCCAATACACGCATCCCTCGTAGATGCGATCGCCGCGTACGCAGAATCGGTCCACGCCGGTCCATTGCAGCGGCTGGCCCGCGACGGTCGCGGTAGCGCGCCACTCCACCATCACGGCGTCGCCGGTGGGTGCCCAGCGCTCGACGGCGATCTGCAAGTCGGGAAGCTGCTCCAGCACCTGCTTGAAGTGCGCAATGACGCCAGCCCGATCCGCGGGCACCTTCATCGGCGGAATCAGGTTTCGGGTGTCGGGCAGCATCAACTCTTCCAGGTCTTCCGCGCGCGGGCGAGCCCAGCGCGCCGCGAAGCGTCCGACGATGTCCTGCGCGGCGCTCAGTTGAGCGGCCGTCGGTGGAACGAAACGGGCCGAGGCGTCGGCTGCGATGGCTTGAGTCATGAAACAGTCCTTGGCGGCGATGCAGGAATTGCCCAGTGCGATCCCGTTTCACATACACCGTGTATGCAAGATACCATCGTTACGTAAAACACCACACGGTATGCTGGCTTCATGGACAAGCCCGAAGCAACCCGTACCCGCCGCGAGGAGTACGCCGACCAGACGAGGCAAGCGCTCCTCGACACGGCGCGCGACATCTTCACGGCCGAGGGCTATCAGCAGGCAGGCATCGAGAAGATCGCGCAGTCGGCTCGTGTCACGCGCGGCGCGTTCTATCACCACTTCGAGGACAAGCGCGCCCTGTTCGAGGCCCTGGTGATCTCGCTGCAGGAGGCGGCCGCCGACGACATCCGCCGCAGCGCGCGCGCCGAACCGGATGCGGACGCACGCGTCATGGCCGGAGCCGCGGCCTTTCTCGAGAGTTGCACGGAGCCGGCGTACCGGCGGCTGGTGATCCAGGAAGCGCCTGCCGTCCTGGGTGCGCGGCGATGCCGCGAGATCGGGGAAGCGCATCCCTACGGCCTGTTGATCGCCGCGGTGGCCGAACTGAAGAAATCCGGCAGACTCGAGGTCGCCAACAGCTACCTGGCGGCTCGCATGATCGGTTCGATGATCTGCGAGGCGGCATTGCTGCTCGATGGCGCCGACTCGCCGAAGCTGCTCAAGCGGCAGGCGCTGGCGATCGTCGAACGGGTGTTCGACGCATTCTCGAAGGCGGCACCAGACCTGCCGTCACCCTGATCAGCCCCGCTCCCACGGCAGCATCATCGCCAGCCACAACAGCTTGTCGAACTCCGGCCGGAAGCGCTTGACGATCTCGTCCGGATCGGGGCACATCTGCGCGTCGGTGATCAGGCCGAACTGCACGCCGCCGCCATAGCTGAGGATGCTGACGCCCATGCCGATGTCGCCCGACGCCGGCACCCAGAACATCACCTGCTTCAACGTGCGGCCGCAGATCTTCAGCGGCACGGCCGGGCCCGGCACGTTGGTCATCACTGCGGTGGCCTTCTTGGCGAACAGGTTCAGCAGCGCGTGCTGCACCGGCTTGATCAGCACGCCCGCCACCGACAGCAGCGCGAACGCCAGCAGCGGCTGGTAGCCGCCCTTGAGTTCGTTCATGCGCGCGCGCACGGCCGCGAGGCGGTCGATCGGATTGGCGATGCCGATCGGCAGCACCAGCGGCACCAGGCCGAAGCGGTTGCCGAGCTGCCACGCCTTGTCGAGCGGACGCAGGTTCACCGGCACCATCGCGCGGATCTCCTTGCCCGTCGGATCCTCCCCCTTGTCGCGCAGGTAGCTGCCGATCGCGCCGGCGACGCTGGCCAGCAGCACGTCGTTGATCGAGCCGCCGAGCGCATGGCCGATCGCCTTGACCTCGAGCAGCGGCAACGGCTCGCCCCACGCGACGCGCTTGCCCGGCGTCGCCTTGCCCTTCAGGCTGGTGGGCGAGTCGTCGGGCATCAGCGCCATGGCGGCGACGTCCGAGACGACCTGCGCGCCGATGCGCGCCATCTCCATGCTGCCCGACAACGGCGCCGTCGGATCGGCCATCATCTCGACGCTCTTGCCGAGACCCGCGCCGTAGACGCCGATCGCCTTGACCGCGAGATCGGCCGCGGGCTTGAGCAGGTAGTCGGCGACCCAGTCGTGCTCGCCCTCTTCCTCGGCCTCGCGCTGCTTGCGCGCGGGCGGCGACTTGCCGCCGTCGGTGATCGACAGCATCACCGAGATCAGCGCGATGCCGTCGGCAATGCAGTGGTGGATGCGCGCGACGAGCGCGGAGCGGCCGGTCTCGAAGTCCTCGAACAGGTGGAACTGCCACAGCGGCCGGCTCGGGTTCAGCGGCTGCGTGGTGAGGTCGCCGACGTAGCTTTTGAGCGCATCGAGCGGCGACTGCCCGGGCGCCAGCTCGAGCTTCTCGGGCACCACGTGCGCGGCGATGTCGAAGTGGTCGTCGGCTACCCACTGCGCGCCGAGAGCGTCCTCGACCACCTTCTGGCGGAAGCGGTGGTACTGCAGCAGCGCCGTCTGCACGCGCTCGCGCAGGTCGGCCATGGACAGCTGCGGCTCGATCAGCCAGATCCCGACGATCATCATCAGGTTGGCCTCGGTGTCCATGCGCAGCCAGGCCGTGTCTACCCGGGACATGCGTTCTACGTTTGCGCTCAAGAAATCTCCCGTGGATTCGGTCTAGAGTGTTGTCTCGGCACTCTTCAGCAAGGCCTGCGAGATTGGTGTTTAACATCCGCTCCGTCAAGCCTGACTTTCACCCACAGCGGAACAACAGCCATGAGCACTTTGAACGAACAATTCGAGCAAGCCGTCGCGGACAGCAAGACCCTGTCCGAGCGCCCCGACAACATGACCATGCTGAAGCTGTACGCGTTGTACAAGCATGGCACCGCCGGCGACGTCGACGGCAAGCGCCCGGGCTTCACCGACATGGTCGGCCGCGCGAAGTGGGACGCCTGGAACGAACTCAAGGGCCAGTCGACGGAAGAGGCGCAGCAGGCTTACATCGATCTCGTCGAAGACCTGAAGTAAGTCACTTCTTCTTCGCTGCCTTGGCCGCGGGCTTCGCAGCGGACTTTGCAGGTTTTGCGGCCTTGGCGGCTTCCTTCGCCAGGGCCTCGTCGAGCTGCTTGCGCACCTCCGCCTCGATCGAGCCGAGAAAGGGCTTGAGCAGGAAGCCGAGCTTGGCCTCGAGCTCGAAATACGTCGCCGCGACGATCATGCGGCCGTCGACGCCGGAGCGCTTGAACTCCAGCACGTCCTCGTCGTCGCCCTCGATGATCGTGCACTCCATGGCGAGCTTTTCCTCGACGTCCTCCGCCCACTTGAGCGCGACCTTGCGCGCGCGGGCGAGGCCCAGGGTGTGATCTCGGTGCAGTTGCAGGTCGGCCATGCAGCGTGTCTCCTCGGTTTCCCGAGATTCTCAGCCAGAACCGACGGTGCCTGACGCCGGTGTTGCGGGCGCGACGACAGGCGCCTGCCGCGGCGCAGCGCGATACGGTGCCATCGCCGCGTCGCGATCGGGCCTGGACAGAGCCGCCATGCGCCGCACCTCGGCGTAGAAGCGATCGAAGTCGCTGCCTTCGGCCGCGAACAGGCGCTCGAACGCGCCGACCTCGTCGTCGTAGGCGCCCTGCGTGCCCATCGCCGCATTGTTGGCCTTGGCGAACCAGTGGTCGTAGCCGTTGTAGCCGCTCCACTTGTCGCGCTTGAGCGCCTCGTAGTCGGCACGCATGCCCGCGTACAGCTCCGCCTTGCGCACGCGCTTCTCGGCGTCGGGCAGGTCGCTGCGGTACATTGCATCGAGCCTCGCGCGCCACGCGCGCACGAGCACGTGGAAGTCGTCGCGCCGCGCTTCGGTCAGCGCCTGCTTGGCGCGCACCTCGGGCGTCGCGTTCTCTTCGAGCCAGCGCTGGCTGCCGATGTGTTCGACCGCGGTGGCGAAGGATTCGTTGAATGTCGTGTCGCCCGGCGCGTAGGCCACCTGGTGCGCCAGCTCGTGGAAGATCAGGCGCGACAGCTCGCCCTCGGGCCACTGCACGAAGGTGTTGAGCAGCGGATCGCCGCCGATCCAGTTCATCCAGCCCAGCGTCGAGTAAGCGGGCACCTCGTAGACGTCGACCTCGAAACCGCTCGCCTTCAACGGCGCGGCCGCGGCATTGGCGCTCGCCAGGTCGTAGTAGCCGCGATAGCCGACGCAGCCGACGACCGGGAAGCACCAGGTCTGCAACGTCAGCGACAGCTCGGGCGCCGCCACCACGTTCCACACCGCGGCGTTGCGCTTGAGGTCGGCGTACGAGCGGTAGCTGTCGTTGTCGGGCTCGTGCAGCTCGGTCACCGCGAACTGGCGCATGCGCTGCGCCAGCTCCAGGCGCTTTCGGAGCGCCTCGGGCGTCGTCGGATCGGCGATCGCGTCCTTCACCGGCCGCGCCGCGGCCAGCAGGCGGAGGTGGCCGGAGGCCGACTGGCTCAGGTAGTCGATCGACGAGCAGCCCGACGTCACGCACAGCGTGCCCAGCGCTGCCAGCACCAGGCCGACGACGCTCAACACGCTCGCGAGGCCCCAACGCGCCACACGCCGCTTGGGCCAAAGCCGCATGTCAGGCCGTCTCCGCGCGCTCGACCTCGACCAGGCAGTCGTAGAACGACGGCGCGCGGCCCATGTCGGTGAGGCGCTGGTGCGTCAGCTCGTTGACGTTGGTGCCGTCCAGGCCGTACTTGCGCCACCACACGCCCAGGCCGTGCACGACGCCGGACCGCGCGCGCTCGTTCACGCGCGCGACGCAGCGGTATTCGCCGCGGTCATTGAACACGCGCACCTCGTCGCCGTCCGCGATGCCGCGCGCGGCGGCGTCGACGGCCTCGATCTCGAGCACCGGCTCCTGCTCGATCGCGCGCAGGCTCTTGACGTTGACGAAGGTCGAGTTCAGGAAGTTGCGCGCCGGCGGCGAGATCATCGCCAGCGGGAAGCGGCGCGCCAACTCGGGCGCGCTGCGCACGCTTTCGTACGGCGGCAGGTAGTCGGGCAGGCCGACGCCGGGGACGTCGCACTTGACGCGGCCGTCGGCAGTCGGGAAGCCGCCCTCGGCGAACGGCGCCTCGGGCAGCGGCAGCTTGGCCCAGCCGACCTCCCGCAGTTGTTCGAACGACACCGGCCCCTTGATCGCCTGGCGAGCCAGCGTCTCGTCGTCATCCTCGAAGCAGGGATCGGTGAAGCCCATGCGCTGCGCCAGCGCGCGGAAGATGGCTGCGTTGGAGCGCGACTGGCCGCGCGGCGTCAGCGCCGGCTCGTTGATCACGAGATACGTGTGGCCGTAGCTGGCGTGCACGTCCCAGTGCTCCAGCTGCGTGGTGGCCGGCAGGACGTAGTCGGCGTGGTCGGCGGTGTCGGTGAGGAAGTGCTCCAGCACGACGGTGAACAGATCCTCGCGCCGGAAGCCGGCGGTCACCTGCCTGGACTGCGGCGCGACCGCCACCGGGTTGCTGTTGTAGACGATCAACGCCTCGATCTTCGGCCCGAACGCGCGGCCGTCGGGCAGCGTCTCGCCGGCCGCGCGCAACAGGTCATCGCCGATCGTGCTCATGTTGACGGTTCGAGGCGTGCGACCCGCGAGAAGTTCCGGATGGCCCAGCTGCGGGTTGCGGAACGCCGCGAACCAGCCACCCGACGACAGCAGCATGCCGCCGGCGCGATGCCGCCACGCGCCGGTCAGGCAGGGCAGCAGCGCGATCAGCCGCGTGGCGTTGCCGCCGCCGCGCACGCGCTGCATGCCGTAGTTCAGGCGGATCGCGGTCGGGCTGGTGCGGCCGTACAGCTGCGCGAATTCGCGGATCTGCGCCGGCGTCAGTCCGCACTCGACGCTCGCGCGCTCGGGCGTCCAGGCGAGCGCGCGCTCGCGCAGGCCGGCCCAGCCGTCGACGTGGCGGGCGATGTAGTCGTGATCCAGCCAGTCGTTGACGATCAGCTCGTGCATCACCGCCAGCGCCAGCGCGCCGTCGCTGCCCGGCGTCAGCGCCAGGTGGTGGTGGCACTTCTCGGCCGTCTCGGTGCGGCGCGGGTCGATGCACACCAGCGTGGCGCCGGCGCGCTTGGCCGCCAGCGCGATCGGCCAGAAGTGCAGGTTGGACGCGATCGAGTTGCTGCCCCAGATGACGATCAGCCTGCTCTCGGCGAAGTGCTCGACGTGCATGCCCACCTTGGCGCCGTAGGTGGCGGCCAGCGCGTCGCCGCCGGCGCTGGAGCAGATCGTGCGGTCGAGCCGCGACGCGCCGAGCTGGTTGAAGAAGCGCGCGGCCATGCCCTCGCCCTGCACCATGCCCATCGTGCCGGCGTAGCTGTACGGCAGGATCGCCTCGGGCGCGCGCGCCGCGATCTCCACCAGGCGCGCGGCGATGTCGTCCAGCGCCTCGTCCCAGGACACCTCGACGAAGCGGCCCTCGCCCTTGGGCCCGACACGCTTGAGCGGCGTCAGCACGCGCTCGGCGTGCTCGGTGCGCTCGGCGTAGCGCGACACCTTGGTGCACAGCGCGCCGTTGGTGGTCGGATGGTCGGGGTCGCCCTGCAATCTGATGACCTTGTCGCCCTGGACGGTGACGCGCATCGCGCAGGTGTCGGGGCAATCGTGCGGGCAGGCGGCCTGGATGGTGCGCGGGGCGTCCAGGGAGGCGGTTTCGTCGTGGATCGCGATCATTTCCCAAATGATGTCACAACAGGCCCGCCGAGCAGCGCGCAAAGACAGTTGAAAACCCATTGAAAAGCCACTGTCTGCCGACACCCGACAGGCTTAAGATCGCTCGACAGCCTCTTTGCTCCGAGCTCCCATGAACGTCATCGAATCCCTGTTGGCCGACGCGGCCACGATCACCGCCCTGCGACGAGAGATCCACTCGTATCCGGAGCTCTGCTACCAGGAACAGCGCACCAGCGACCTGGTGGCGGCCAAGCTCACCGAATGGGGCATCCCGATCCGGCGCGGGCTGGGCAAGACCAGCGTCGTCGGCATCATCGAGGGCCGCCAGGGCAGGTCCGGCGGCGCGATCGGCCTGCGCGCCGACATGGACGCGCTGCCGATGGCCGAGTCCAACACCTTCGCGCACGCCAGCCGCAATCCTGGCCGCATGCACGCCTGCGGCCACGATGGCCACACCGCGATGCTGCTCGCCGCGGCCCAGCACCTGGCGAAGCACCGCGACTTCGACGGCATCGTCTACCTGCTGTTCCAGCCCGCCGAGGAAGGCGGCGGCGGCGCGCGCGAGATGATCAAGGACGGCCTGTTCACCGAGTTCCCGATGGACGCCGTGTTCGGCATGCACAACTGGCCCGGCATCGCGGTCGGGCAACTGGCGGTGTGTCCCGGCCCGTGCATGGCGTCGAGCAACGAGTTCTTCATCACGATCAAGGGCCGCGGGTCGCACGCCGCGTTGCCGCACCTGTCCATCGACCCGGTGCCCATCGCCTGCCAGATGGTGCAGGCGTTCCAGACCATCGTCACGCGCAACAAGAAGCCCACCGACACCGGCGTGATCTCGGTCACGACGATCCACACCGGCGAGGCGACGAACGTCATCCCCGACTCGTGCGTGATCGAAGGCACGGTGCGCACGTTCACGCTGCCGGTGCTGGACCTGATCGAGCAGCGCATGAAGGAGATCGCGAAGCACACCGCGGCCGCGTTCGGCGCCACGGTCGAATTCCGCTTCCATCGCAACTATCCGCCGACGGTCAACCACGACACCGAGGCCGAGTTCGTCGCCGGTGTCATGCGCGACACGGTCGGCGCCGAGAACACGCTGGCCTTCGAGCCGTCGATGACCGCCGAGGACTTCAGCTACTTCCTGCTCGAGAAGCCCGGCGCGTATTTCGTCATCGGCAACGGCGACGGCAAGCACCGCCTCGCCTACAGCGACGGCAACACCGGCGACGCCGCCGAGTCCCACAATCTGGGCCCGTGCACGCTGCACAACCCGCATTACGACTTCAATGACGACCTGATCCCGCTCGGCGGCACCCTGTGGATCCGGCTCGTCGACAAGTGGTTCGCGCAACGCGCCTGAGGCCGCGCCGGCGACGGTGCGGTGGTCGATCCTGATCGAAAGGAGAGCACCATGATCCCGCCGGAACCGTTTGCCCCCACGTATGCCGAGGCACGCGCGAGGTTCCTCGCGGCCGCGGCCGGCACGCACCTGGAGTCGCACCCCGAGCCGCTGCGCGGCATCGAGCTGGAGCCGCTGGCGATGGACATCGCCCGCATCGGCGCCGACGATGCCGACGCGCTGCTGATCGTGTCCAGCGGCTGCCACGGCGTCGAGGGCTATTGCGGCTCGGGCGCGCAAGTCGCGCTGCTGCACGACGAGGCGTTCCGCAACCGGGCGCGCCACGCCGGCGTCGCCCTGCTGTTCATCCACGCGCTCAATCCGTGGGGCTTCTCGTTCGGCCGCCGCGTCACGCACGAAGGCGTCGACCTCAACCGCAATTTCATCGACTTCCGCCGCCCGCCACCCGGCAACCCGGGCCACGACTACCTCGCGCCGTTCCTGTTGCCGGGTCAGTGGCCGCCCGGCGCCGACAACGAGCGCCAGCTGATGGCCTACGGCGCCTCGCACGGCATGGCCGCGCTGCAGGCGGCCATCACGGGCGGCCAATACAGGCATCCCGACGGCGTGTTCTACGGCGGCCACGCGCCCACCTGGAGCCAGCAGACGCTACGCATGGTGCTGCGCCAGCACGCATCGCTGTGCCGCCTGCTCGGCTGGATCGACCTGCACAGCGGCCTGGGCGAGAGCGGCGTCGGCGAACGCATCTTCTCCGCCCGCGACGAGGACGGCGCCAAGCACCGCGCGAAGGCCTGGTGGGGCAACCGCATCACCTTCACCGAGGACGGCTCGTCGACGTCGTCCGACCTGCACGGCAACCTGTGGCACGCGGTCTACGACGAGTGCCCGCAGGCCGACTACGCCGGCGTCGCGCTGGAGTTCGGCACCCAGCCGGCCGAGGCAGTGCTGCAGGCGCTGCGCTACGACCACTGGGTCGCGCGCCGGCGCGATCCGCACGACGAGCACCTGGCGTCCGCCCGCGCCGCGATGCGCCGCGCGTTCTTCACCGACACGCCCGAGTGGAAGCAGGCGGTGATCGCGCAGACGCGCGCCGCCGCGATGCAGGCGGTCGACGGGATGGCCGCCTGGCGATGATGTCCTGAAACGTCCGGAGATGGTCGCACGGCGGCGCTGCGAGAATGCGGCTGGGGCGTCAAGATCCAGGCATCCACTCACAGGAGAACTCCATGAAGACCGCCTTGCTCATGATCGACGTCCAGGAATCCTTCCCGCAGCGCCCGTACTGGTCTCAAACCGGCGCCGACGTGTTCCTGAAGCACATCAACGCCCTGATCGACGGCGCGCAGTCGCGCGGCCTCCCGATCGTGCGCGTGTTCCACACCGACGGTCCGCAGTCGCCCGACAACCCGTTCGCGCACGGCAGCGAGTTCATCCGGCCGCTGACCGGCCTGGCGCCCTTCGAGGCCGCGCTGACGATCGAGAAGCATCGCCACAGCGCGCTGGTCGGCACGCCGCTGGCCACCTGGCTGATCGAGAACGGGATCCGCCGCGTGATCGTCGCCGGCATCCGCACCGAGCAGTGCTGCGAGACCACCACGCGCCACGCCAGCGACGAGGGCTGGGAGGTCGACTACGTCGGCGACGCCACGCTGACCTTCGACATGAAGACCCCGGCCGGCAAGACCATGAGCGCGGCCGAGATCCGCGAGCGCACGGAGACGGTCCTGGTGGGCCGTTTCGCCACGTTGGCGACGGTCGACGAGGCGCTCGCCCGCGCCGGCTGACGACGAACCGGTCATGGTCGACATCCTGTTTCTCGTCCTGCCCGAGACACTGCTGCTCGATCTGGTCGGCCCGGCCGAGGCGTTCCGGCTGGCTAACCAGCAGCTCGAGGCGCGCGGCCGGCCGCCTGCCTTCAATCTGCGCTATATCAGCGCGCAGCCGCAGGCCTCGACGTCGATCGGCCTGCGGCTCACCGATCTCGAACCGCTGCCGGACGCGCTGGCGCCCGGCGCCTGGGTCGTACTGGTGGGGCGGCCCGGGCTGAAGGACACGCTGCTCACCCTGCAGCGCAATGGTTGGATGGGCGCGCGCCACTGGCTGGCCAAGGTGGTCGCGCCGGCGCTCGCACAGACGACGCCCGCAGGCGAGCGATCGCACCGCCTGCTGACCGTGTGCGTCGGCACGCTGTTGGCCGCGGACGCCGGCCTGATCGGACGCCGCCAGGTCACGACGCATCACGAACACCTCGACACGCTGGCCGCGCTAGCGCCGCAGGCCCAGGTCTGCGCGAACCGCGTCTTCGTCGTCGACGGCCCGGTGTGGTCCAGCGCGGGCATCACGGCCGGCATCGATCTGGCGCTGCACTGCATCGGCGACGTCTGCGGCGACGCCGTGGCCGCGGCCGTCGCCGAGATCATGGTCGTGTTCCAGCGCCGCGGCGCCGACGACCCGCAGCGCTCACCCTTGCTGGACGGCCGCAACCACCTGCATCCGGCCGTGCATCGCGTGCAGAACGCCGTGTGCGAGCGACCCGGCCACGACTGGGACGTGCCGGCGCTCGCCGCGGTGGCGCACGTGACGCCGCGCCATCTCGCGCGGCTGTTCAAGGATCACGCCGGCATCTCGCCGCGCGACTACGTCGAGCGCATCCGCAGCGGGCTGGCCGAGCAGGCGCTCGCGCGCGGGTTGCCGACCTCGCAGGCCGTGGAGATCGCCGGCTTCGGCACGGACCGGCAGTTCCGACGCGCGCGGGCTCGATCACGCGCGGGAGCAGGCACCACTTAGTGCGGCCGGCTCTCCATCCGTCGGGACAGATCATCGACGATGGTGATCAGCACGTTGAAATCGGCCGGCTTGGTGACGTAGAAGTCGAAGCCGGCGTCGTCGGCGCGCCGCTTGGCATCCGGGCCGGACACCGCGGTCAACGCAACCAGCACAGGAGGCGTATCGACCATCACCTGGCGCAGCGAGCGCGCCGCGCCGTAGCCGTCGAGGATGGGCATGTTGATGTCGAGGAAGACGATGTCCGGCTCGAACGACTGCGCCGCCTCGACCGCCTGCTGGCCGTCGTAGGAGGTCATCGTCTGGTGGCCGAGCGCGTCGAACAGCAGCGCCAGGCTGTCGGCACTGTCGCGGAGATCGTCCACGACGAGGATCTTTGGCATTGGAAGTTGTCCCTGAGCGGCAGCCCTCAGTTCGTCCAGGCTCCCAGCGGTGCAGGTGCCACCGCCTCCGGACGCGAGCGTCGCCGCGAACCCCTAGATTACTTGGTCCAGGACAAAAACGCTGCAACCGCGTGAACTTGACGCGACAGTTGTACGCGCCTTACCACCCGAGCGCCAGCGCCTCGGCTTCGGCCTGGGCCGCGTCGACGAAATGGACGGCCGTCCAGCCCGCCTCGCGCGCGGCCACGATGTTGGGCAGGTGGTCGTCGAGGAACAGCAGGTCGGCCGGGGCACGGCCGAACACCTTCGCGGCGTGCTCGTAGATTTCAGGCTCGGGCTTGAGCAGTTGCACGCGCGCCGAGAACACGCCCGACTCGAACAGCGCCATGACGTCGTGCGTGCGCTCGAAGTGCGCGGCGAACGGCTCGGGCATGTTGGACAGGAAGTGCAGCGGCCGCCCCTGCGCATGCAGCCGGCGCAGCCAGTCCACGGTGTCGGGCAGCGGTTCCAGTTCGCCCGGTGACGCCTCGACGATCGCCGCGACCTCGGACTCGTCGAGTCCGGTGCGCGCGGCGATGCGGCGCACCAGCTCCGCAGGCTCGACGACGCCGCGGTCGAAATCGCCCCAGTCGCCGCCGTAGGCCTGGAAGACCTGCTGCACCCAGTGGCGCGTCGTCTCGTCGTCGCTGGCGCGATGCGGCAGCAGGCTGGACACCAGCACCTCCGGACGCCAGCGGAACACGACGCGGCCGAAGTCGAAGACGAACGCCTTGCCGGACTTGATCGCGGAGCCCGTCATTTCGAGAGCAGCCGCGTCAGCAGGCCGGCGGTCGAGGCGTCGAGGCCGTCGGTGGCGCCGCTCTCGAAACGCGGCAGCAACGCGTTGCACAAGGCCTTGCCGAGCTCGACACCCCACTGGTCGAAGCTGTTGATGCCCCACAGCGCGCCGCTGCAGAATACACGGTGCTCGTACAGCGCGATCAGCGCGCCGAGCGTGCGCGGCGTCAGCGCTTCCAGCACCAGCGTCGTGCTCGGGCGGTTGCCGGGAAAGCTTCGGTGCTCGGCGATGACCTCGCGCGCGATCGTGTGCGAGGCAGTCGGCGGCGACTCCTGAGCGGCCTCCGCGGCGGGCTTGCCCTGCATCAGCGCCTGCGACTGCGCCAGGCAGTTGGCGAGCAGCTTGGCGTGCAGGTCGGCGTAGCGCCCGACGTGGCCCTTGGCCGGCGTCTTGACGGCGATGAACTCCACTGGCACGACGTCGGTGCCCTGGTGCAGCATCTGGAAATACGCGTGCTGGCCGTTGGTGCCGGGCTCGCCCCAGACCACCGGGCTGGTGGCGAACGGCACGGGGTGGCCGTCGACATCGACGCACTTGCCGTTGGACTCCATCTCGAGCTGCTGCAGGTACGCCGGCAAACGCTTGAGGCCCTGGTGGTACGGCGCGACGCTGCGGCTCGTGAAGCCGTGGAAGTTGCGGTACCAGACGTCGATCAGCGCGAGCTGCACGGGAAGGTTGTGCGCCAGCGGCGCGCCGCGGAAATGCTCGTCCATCGCGTGCGCGCCGCCGAGGAAGTCCTCGAAGCCGTCGGCGCCGATCGCGATCGCCAGCGACAGGCCGATCGCGCTCCACAGCGAGTAGCGGCCGCCGACCCAGTCCCAGAAGCCGAACGTCGTCGTGATGCCGAACTTCGCCGCGGCCTGGATGTTGGTCGTGACGCCCACGAAGTGCGCGCCGACGTCGGTGCCGCCGTTGTTGACGAACCATTCGCGCGCGACGTTGGCGTTGGCCAGCGTCTCCTGCGTCGTGAACGTCTTCGACGCGACGATGACCAGCGTGGTCTTCGGATTCAGGCGCTTCAACACCGGCGCGATGTCGTGGCCGTCGACGTTGGATACAAAGTGGAAGCGCAGCTTGGGATGCGCGAACTCCTCCAGCGCGATCACGGCCATCTGCGGGCCGAGGTCGGAGCCGCCGATGCCGATGTTGAGGATGTCGGTGAACTGCGTGCCGGCCTGCGCGCGCACGTCTTCGGCGTAGCGCAGCATGGGCGTCAGCACCGAGTGGACGTCGGCGATGGCGGCATCGGTGACGGCACTCAAAGCCGGCGCGTTGGCCGGCGCGCGCAGCGCCGTGTGCAGCACCGCGCGGCCCTCGGTCAGGTTGATGGGCTCGCCGGCGAACATCGCATCGCGCCGCGCCTCGAGGCCGCACTCGGCGGCCAGGCCCGTCAGCAGCGCGCGCGTGCTGGCGTCCCAGCGGTTCTTCGACAGGTCGGCGAACACGCCGGGCGCCTGCACGGCGAAGCGGTCGAAGCGGCCGGCGTCGGCGGCGAATGCGGTGTGCAAGTCGAACTGGCGGCCCTTGGATTCGTAGTGCGCGCGCAGGGCGCTCCACGCCTCCGTCTTGTCGCAGCGGACGAACGTCATGTGAGCCCCCTTGCCGCTGCGCGGCGTCCCCCCGAGGGGGAGCATTCGCCCTTGGGGCGGCCCTGCGGGCTCATTTCCCGCCCTCGATCAGCGCGTCGAGCTTGACGGAATCGGCGGCGAACGCGCGGATGCCCTCGGCGAGCTTCTCGGTGGCCATCGCGTCCTCGTTGAGCGAGAAGCGGAACGCGGACTCGTCGAAGTGCACGCGTTCCAGCGGCAGCGACTTGGCGGCGTCGGCGTCAAGTGCCTTCGCGAGCGGGGCCGAGTCGGCCTGCAACGCGCCGAGCAGGTCGGGGCTGATCGTGAGCAGGTCGGAGCCGGCGAGCGCCTGGATCTGTCCGACGTTGCGGAAGCTCGCGCCCATCACCTCGGTCTTGATGCCGAACTTCTTGAAGTAGTTGAAGATCCGCGTCACCGACTGCACGCCCGGATCGTTGGCGCCGGCCTGCGCGGCCTCGTCCCACTTCGCGCCGGCGGACTTCTTGTACCAGTCGTAGATGCGGCCGACGAAGGGCGAGATCAGCGTGATGCCGCCATCGCCGCAGGCCACCGCCTGCGCGAAGCTGAACAGCAGCGTGAGGTTGCAGTGGATGCCGTCAGCCTCGAGCTGGCGCGCGGCGGCGATGCCTTCCCAGGTCGACGCGATCTTGATCAGCACGCGCTCGCGGCCGATGCCGGCGGCCTCGTAGAGCTTGATGATGCCGCGGGCGCGCGCGATGGTGGCCTGCGTGTCGAACGACAGGCGCGCATCGACCTCGGTGCTGACGCGGCCCGGCACGACCTTCAGGATCCCGAGGCCGAAGCGCACCAGCACCTGGTCGACGACGTCGGCCAGCGGCTTGCCCTTGTGCGCGGCGACCGTGTCGGTCAGCAGCGGCGCGTAGTCGGCCTGCTGCACGGCCTTGAGGATCAGCGAAGGGTTCGTCGTCGCGTCGCGCGGCGCGTACTGCGCCATCTGCTTGAAGTTGCCGGTGTCGGCCACCACGACGGTGAAGGCCTTGAGTTGGTCGAGCTGGTTCATGTCATCCCCTGGAGAGAAGGCGGGCGGCGCATTTGACCGCGGGAAGAAACTTCGGCATCATTATTCCTGAAACAAAGTTACACCACCACTACGCTGAGACAAGTCCCCGGTACTCGTGACGCACCGGGTTCCCATCCTGCCTCGACAAGAAACACCATGTCCTTCGATCTCGTATTCTTCGGCGGTACCGGCGACCTCACATGGCGCAAGCTGATGCCCGCGCTGTTCCAGGCCTTCCGCCACGGCAAGCTGCCCGAGGGCGGCCGCATCCTGGCCGTCGCGCGCGACGAGCGCACCGACGACGAGTACCGTGCGTTCATCAAGGAACGCTTCGTCGAGGTCGACAGCTCCAAGCGCCCGAGCGACGAGGAGTTCGCGCGCTTCGCCGAGTTGCTGCACTACCGCCGCATGGACCTGTCCAAGCCTGACGACTACGCCGGCCTGAAGGAGTGGGTCGACGCGCGCGGGGCCGACACCGTCGTGCTGTACCTGGCGACGGCGCCGCACCTGTTCACGCAGATCTGTGCGCAACTGGGCATCGCCAAGCTCAACGGTCCGCACTGCCGCGTGGTGCTCGAGAAGCCGCTAGGCAACGACCTGGCCAGCGCGCTGGAGATCAACCGCGTCGTCAAGTCGGTGTTCGCCGAGAAGCAGGCCTTCCGCATCGACCACTACCTGAGCAAGCCGTCGGTGCAGAACCTGATGGCGCTGCGCTTCGGCAACGCGCTGTTCGAGCCGCTGTGGCGTCGCGAGAGCATCGCCAACATCCAGATCACGCTGGCCGAGTCGCTGGGCGTGGGCACGCGCGGCGATTTCTACGACCGCACCGGCACGTTGCGCGACATGGTGCAGAACCACGCGCTGCAGCTGCTGACGATGGTCGCGATGGAGCCGCCGGCCACCAACGACGCCGACGCGATCCGCGACGAGAAGCTGAAGGTGCTGCGCTCGCTCAAGCCGTTCACGCGCGAGAGCGTCGCGCGCGACGTCGTGCGCGGCCAGTACCGCTCCGGCAACATCGACGGCCGCGCGGTGCCGGGTTACCTGGAAGAGGCCAAGGTGCCGGCCGGCAGCCGCACCGAGACCTTCCTCGCGCTGCGCACCGAGGTGCAGAACTGGCGCTGGGCCGGCGTGCCGTTCTACATCCGCACCGGCAAGCGGCTGGCGGTGCGCGACGCGCAGATCGTCATCAACTTCCGCCCCGTGCCGCATCCGATCTTCGGCGGCCCGAACCGCAACAACCAGCTGGTCATCAAGATGCAGCCGGAAGACGGCCTCGAGCTGCAGTTGCAGGCCGCCAAGGGCGCACTCGGCACGGGCAACACGCCCGAGACGCTCAGCACCGTCTCGCTCGACCTGGACTTCGACAAGGCGTTCCCGCACGAGCGCGTCGGCGCCTACGAACGCCTGCTGCTCGACGCGATCGCCGGCCGCCTGAACCTGTTCGTGCGCAGCGACGAGCAGGAGCAGGCCTGGCGCTGGGTCGGCCCGATCCTCGAAGCGTGGGAGAACGACAGCGAGCCGCCGCGGTCGTATGCGGCCGGCAGCTGGGGGCCGGCGGCGGCAAGCTCGTTGATTGCGCGAGACGGTTTCGCATGGGCGGAAGAGGAATGACCGCATGACGATGCTGGAGCGCGTCCGCGCGTCCATCCCCGCGCTGCCGCCCGCCGAACAGCGCGTGGCCAAGCTCGTGCTGAGCGACCCGCGCGGCTTCGCGTCGACGCCGGTGGGCGAGTTGGCGGAGCGCTCGCACGTGTCCAAGCCGACCGTCGTGCGTTTCTGCCGCAGCGTGGGCTACGACGGCCTGGCCGACTTCAAGCTGAAGCTGGCCGGCACCGTCAACGAGGGCGTGCCGTTCGTGCACCGCTCGGTGGACGAGGACGACGGGCCGGGCGAGCTGATCGTCAAGGTGATCGACAACGCGGTCAGTGCGATGCTGAAGTACCGCAACAACGCCCAGGGCCACGCGTTCGAACGCGCGATCGCGGCGCTGACCGAGGCCGGCGTCAACAAGAAACGCATCGAGTTCTACGGCGTCGGCAATTCCGGCATCGTCGCGCAGGACGCGCAGCACAAGTTCTTCCGCCTGGGCGTCAACACGTCGGCCAGCAGCGACGGCCACGTGCAGGTGATGAGCGCCACGATGCTGGGCCCGGGCGACTGCGCCGTCGTCATCAGCAACTCGGGCCGCAGCCGCGACCTGATCGACGTGGCCGACATCGCGCGCAAGAAGGGCGCGACGCTGATCGTCATCACCGCCAGCGCATCGCCGCTGGCGCAGCTGACGCAGTCCAACTCGCAGATCCTGCTGGCGGCCGACCACCCCGAGGACTTCGATCGCTACAGCCCGATGGTCTCGCGCATGCTGCACCTGATGATCATCGACATCCTCACGACCGGCGTCGCGCTGCGCCTCGGCCAGGGCTTGAGGCCGACGCTGCAGGAGATCAAGCGCAACCTGCGCGCGCGGCGCTACGCAACGCCCGAATGAGAAAACCCGCCGGCGGCGGGCTTTTCCCTGAGGCGCGACGAGTCAGCGCAGGATCGGCACCGTCGGAATCTCGGCCGGCTTCGACTCGCCGACGTTGGCCGCCGGTTCGAAGGGCTTCGCTTCCACGCCCAGAAGGCCGTCAACGCCATACAGATGCGCGAGGTCCGTCATGCGCGCGGGCGCGTTGACGATCTCCAGCTTGCGCTTGCCCGCGGCGGCGATGCGCGAACATTCGAGCAGCACGGCCAGCGCCGACGTGTCGAGCTGCTTCACCGGCGCGGCGTCGATGCGCCAGACCTCGCCGCTGTCGGCGGCGAACGATTGGCGCAGCGATTCGAGCACGGTCTGCGCGTCGCGCAGCGTCAGACTGGCCGGCAGCGACGTCATCACTTGGCGGCCGGAGCCTTGTTCTTCGCGACCAGCGCGCTGATCAGCCCGTCGACGCCGCCGGACGCGATCTGCTGAGCGAAGCTGCTCTTGTACTGGTCGACCAGCCAGACGCCGAGGACGTTGACGTCGTAGATCTTCCACTCGGCCGGCTGCTTCTCGAGGCGGTAGTCGATCTCGATCGGGTCGCCGCCCGTGCCCTTGATGTTGGTGCGGATGACCGCGTCGCCGTCTTCCGGCGCCGAGCGCGAGGGCTTCAGTTCGATCGAGGTCTGCGCGTTCACCTTGGTCAGCGCGCCCGCGTAGGTGCGGATCAGCAGCGTCTTGAACTCGGCCTGCAGCTTGGCCTGCTGGTCGGGGGTGGCGGTCTTCCAGGCGCGACCGACCGTGGCGGCCGTCATCTTCTGAAAATCGACGTGCGGCATGACCTGCGTATCGACCAGGCCCTGGATGCGGGAGACGTCGCCGGCCTGGATGGCCTTGTCGTTCTTGACCGACTCGATGACGTCGCCGGCCACCTGCTTGATCAGGACGTCCGGCGCGGTCTGCGCGAACGCGGTGGTGGCGCCGAGGGTGGCGGCGGCGAAGATCAGCGAAGAAATCGTGCGTTGAAACATTCTTGTCCTTTCGAGCGGAGGATCGCTCCATTCCATAACGCCAGTCGCCGAGGCTTGGTTCACATTGGCGACATGCAAAGATACGTACGGCGCGGCAACCAGACGATTGTCGCCTGCCGCGCGAAGGCTCATCCGCGAGGGGCGGACGCCGGCGGCGGCGGGGTCGGCGCCGGGCCGACCTGCGGCACCGGCAGGGTCGGCGCCGACGCGGGCAGCGGCGCCGGCGTGACACCGCCGGGCGCGGGCTGCGACGGCTGCGGCGCAGGCACCGGCTGCGGTTGCGACGGAGGCGTGGCCGGCGATGCGGCGGCCGAGGCCACGTGCGTGTCGGTGGTCGCGCTCGAGGACGGCGCGCCCGATGCCGCGGGCGCGGCCGGCAGCACCGGCTTCAGGCCGCTCTGCGCGCCGCTGGCAGCACCGGCCGGCGCGGGAGCGGACTTCGAATCGTCGGCGTCGTCCGCGTCGGGCAGGTCGGGCGGGTTGCCGTCGTAGACCAGGCTGCGGCGACGCGTGATGTAGGCGTCGCGCATGAAGGTGTAGCGGTCGAAGGCGAGTTCGTCGAGCATCTGGCTCGCGCCGAGCAGGCCGGCGCGCGTGTCGACCACGCCGACGGCGTCGACGGCCACGCCCTGCCAGAACTTGGGCACCAGCAGCGCCGGCGACACGTAGGTATCGGCGGGCAGCGCGAGGCCATCGCGGATGTCGGAGGAGCCGAACAGCGGCAGCACCAGGTACGGGCCGGGCTCCATTCCCCAATGGCCCAGCGTCAGGCCCAGATCCTCGGGCTTGCGCTCGAAGCCCAGCTTGGTGGCCGGATCGAAGATGCCGGCGATGCCGATCGTCGTGTTGGTGAGGACCCGCAGCGTCATCGTGCCGGCGTCGCCCGGCTTGCCCTGCAGCAGCTGGTTCACGGCCGACCACGCGTCCGAGAAGTTGCCGAAGAAGTTGTGGATGCCGGTGCGCACGGGCGACGGAATGACCGCGTTGTACGCCTTGGCGACCGGCTTCAACGCGTACTCGTCGATCGTGTCGTTGAACGCGAAGATCTTGCGGTTGACGGTCTCGTACGGATCCTTCGGGCCGGCGGTGCGCCGGTCCTGGTGATCCACGCCCGCGGTCGTCGCGCAGCCTGCGACGGCGGCCAGGATGAGCGCGGCAATGGCGCGCGGCAGGGCCCGAGCCAGGGCGGTGATTGTCATTTCTTGGATCCCGAAGCCGCCGCGGAGACGGCCGGAGCAGGAGCAAGCGACGCGCCAGGGGCGGGCGCCGGATTGCTCGAGGAGCCGGCGTCTGCCGCCTTGTTGAAGATCAGCTGGCCGATCAGGTTCTCCAGCACCACCGCGGACTGCGTCTGCTTGATCACGTCGCCGTTGGCCAGGTTCTTGTCGTCGGAGCCGGGCTCGATGCCCACGTACTGGTCGCCCAGCAGGCCGGCGGTGAGGATCTTGGCCGACGAGTCGACCGGGAACTGCACGCCCTCGTTGATCTTCATGACCACTAGGCCCTGGAACGTGTTCTTGTCCAGCGTGATCGACGTCACCTGGCCGACGGACACGCCGGCGCTGCGCACGGGCGCGTTCTTCTTCAGGCCGCCGATGTTGTCGAAGCGGGCACGTACGGTGTAGGTCTTCGCGGCGCTGAAGCTGGCGAGGTTCGCCGCCTTCAACGCCAGGAATGCCAGGGCGATGATGCCCAGCAAGACGAAAACTCCCACCAGGGTCTCTGTGCTTTTCTTTGCCATGTCAGATCCGATTCAAACCCTTGACGCCGCTCACGACGTCGAAAACATCATTGCCGTGAGGATGAAGTCCATCGCCAGCACGGCCAGCGAGGAGAACACCACGGTGCGCGTCGTTGCATAGGCCACGCCCTCGGGCGTCGCCTGCGTCTCATAGCCCTGGTACAGGGCGACTCCGGTGCAGATCACGCCGAACACGAAGGACTTGACGATGCCGTTGCCCACGTCGCGCGTGATGTCGACCTTCGACTGCATGATCGACCAGAAGTTGGCAGGATCCACGCCGATCAGCTCGACCGCGATGAGCCACGCGCCGAGGATACCGATTGCCGAATACAGGATGGCGAGGATGGGCATCGACACGATGCCGGCCAGGAAGCGCGGCGCCAGCACGCGGCTGCGCGGATCGACGGCCATCAGCTCCATCGCCGACAACTGCTCGCCCGCCTTCATCAGGCCGATCTCGGCGGTGAGCGCCGTGCCGGCGCGGCCAGCGAACAGCAGCGCTGTGACGACCGGCCCGAGCTCGCGCACCAGCGACAGGTTGACGACCAGCCCCAGCGATTCGGCGGCGCCGAACGGCACAAGCGCGTAGTACATCTGCAGCGCCAGCACGCAACCGACGGCGAATCCGGAGGCCAGGATGATGGTCAGCGAGCGGTAGCCGATGGCGTAGATCTGGTCGACCACCAGGCCGAAGCGCCGAAGGGAGCCCGGCGTGTAACGCAGCAGGTCGACGGTGAAGTAGGCCGCGTGGCCCAGCGCGGCGAACATGCGCAGCGTGGCCTGGCCGAGGGCGTTGACGAGGGCGATCATTGCGGCAGCCCCAGCGCTTCGGCGAACGGCGGTGCCGGGTAGTGGAACTTGATCGGCCCGTCGGGCTCGCCGCGGATGAACTGGCGCACCTGCGGATCGGTGGACTGGTTCAGTTCCTCGGGCTTGCCGTGCGCCACCACGATGCCGCCGGGCATCATCAGGTAGGCGTAGTCGGCGATCGCGAAGCATTCCTGCACATCGTGCGAGACCATCAGCGACGTGGCGCCGGTGGTGTCGTTCAGGCGGCGGATCAGGTTGGCCGTGACACCCATCGAGATCGGATCGAGGCCAGCGAACGGCTCGTCGTACATGATCACCTCGGGGTCGAGCGCGACCGCGCGCGCGAGCGCGATGCGTCGCGCCATGCCGCCCGAGACCTCGGAGATGCGCAACTGCGCGGCGCCGCGCAGGCCCACCGCGTTGAGCTTCATCAGCACGATGTCGCGGATCATCGTCTCGCTCAGGTCCATGTGCTCGCGCAGCGGGAAGGCGACGTTCTCGTAGACGCTCAGGTCGGTGAACAGCGCGCCGAACTGGAACAGCATGCCCAGGCGGCGGCGGATCGCGTAGAGCTGGTCGCGGTTGCGGGTGTCGATCTCCTGGCCGTCGAACATGACGCGGCCCTGCTGCGGGCGGTAGACGCCGCCGATCAGACGCAGCAGCGTCGTCTTGCCGCAGCCCGAGCCGCCCAGGATGGCCGTGACCTTGCCCCGCGCGAATTGCATCGACACGTCGTTCAGGATCGTGCGGCTCGCGTCGTAGCCGAACGTGACGTGGTCGATCTGGATGAAGGTATCGGAGTTCAAGCCGGCGTCCGGCCGCCGCAGCGGCGTTCAGGTGGAGGAAACGGGGGAATGCAGCTTCGCTGCCCGGACCTTTCTGGATCCTGTCTGGCCGGGCGGAGCATAAGGGGTTTCCCGCTGCCGCATTGTGTGCGAACTCGGCCACATGCGTCGGGTACCCCCACTGGAAACCCCTAAAAGCCTGCCTAGGCAACGATTTGCGTCGCATTCTCGCAACGAGCCACCATGCGAACACGTTGCGGAAACAGCAACGGGCGCCGCGGCGCCCGGCTCGTGGCTGAAATGACTCAGCGCGGCAGCGTGGTGCAGCCCATCAGCGCGAGGTCGATGGCGCGCGCGGCCTGCCGGCCTTCGCGGATCGCCCAGACGACCAGCGACTGGCCGCGGCGCACGTCGCCCGCGGCCCAGACCTTGTCGACGTTGGTCTTGTAGCCGGTCTTCTCGTCGACACCGGCCTTGGCGTTGCCGCGCGCGTCGGCATCGACGCCGAACGACTGCAGCAACTGCGACATCGGATTGGTGAAGCCCATCGCCAGCAGCACGAGCTCGGCCGGCCACACCTTCTCGCTGCCGGCGACCTCGGTCAGCTTGCCGTCCTTGAACTCGATGTGCACCGTCTTCAGCGCGGTGAGCTTGCCCTTCTCGCCGACGAACTCCTTGGTCGCGATCGCGAACTCGCGCGAGCAGCCCTCGTCGTGCGACGACGAGGTGCGCAGCTTCGTCGGCCAGTACGGCCAGACGAGCGGCTTGTTCTCCTGCTCCGGCGGCATCGGCATCAGCTCGAACTGCGTCACGCTCTTCGCGCCATGGCGGTTGCTGGTGCCGACGCAGTCGCTGCCGGTGTCGCCGCCGCCGATCACGATCACGTTCTTGCCGGTGGCCAGCGTCTGGCCCTTGACCTTGTCGCCGGCGTTGACCTTGTTCTGCTGCGGCAGGAATTCCATCGCGTAGTGCACGCCGTCGAGATCGCGGCCCGGCACGGGCAGGTCGCGCGAGACCTCGGCACCGGCGGCCAGCAGCACGGCGTCGAACTCGGACTTCAGCTGCTCGGCACTCACCGATTCCTTCGCGTGGTTGGTGATCTTCGCGCCCTTGGGCCAGTCGCCGACGACGACGCCGGTGCGGAACGTCACCCCCTCGGCCTCCATCTGCGCGACGCGGCGGTCGATGTGCGTCTTCTCCATCTTGAAGTCGGGGATGCCATAGCGCAGCAGGCCGCCGATGCGGTCGTTCTTCTCGAACACCGTCACGTCATGGCCGGCGCGCGCGAGCTGCTGCGCGGCGGCCAGGCCCGCGGGCCCCGAGCCGACGACGGCGACCTTCTTGCCGCTGCGCACCGCGGCCTTCTGCGGCGCGATCCAGCCTTCCTCCCACGCGCGGTCGGCGATCGCGTGCTCGATGGACTTGATGCCCACCGGGTCGTCGTTGACGTTCAGCACGCACGCGGCCTCGCACGGCGCCGGGCAGATGCGGCCCGTGAACTCCGGGAAGTTGTTGGTCGAGTGCAGCACCGTCGCCGCGTGCTTCCACTGGTTCGAATACACCAGGTCGTTGAAGTCCGGAATGATGTTGTTGACCGGACAGCCGCTGTTGCAGAACGGCGTGCCGCAGTCCATGCAGCGCGCGGCCTGCACCTTGGCGTCATCCGCCTTCAGGCCGATGACGAATTCCTTGTAGTGCTTCAGGCGCGTCTGCACGGGCGCGTAGCCCTCTTCGAGGCGCTCGTACTCCATGAAGCCGGTGACTTTTCCCATGTTCTCTTCCTCGTTCTTTCAGGCTGGCTTACTTGGCGGGGACGGCGGCGTCCTTGGCCGTCTTCGCCTTCGCGATCGTCGCGCCGGCCTCGCGCTGAGCGTGGATCTCGCCGAGCGCGCGCTTGTACTCGTTCGGGAACACCTTGACGAAGCGGGCGCGCGAGTCGGCCCAGTGGTCGAGGATCTCGCGGGCGCGCAGGCTGCCGGTCCATTTGTGGTGCGCCTCGATCATCTGGCGCAGCAAGGTCTCGTCGGCCTCGCCGCGATGCCAGATCGCACGCTCGACGGACTTCGCCTGCTCGTCGGCGGTGACGATCTTCTCGAGGCTCACCATGGCCGTGTTGCAGCGCTCGGCGAACTTGCCGTCCTCATCGTAGACGTAGGCGACGCCGCCGGACATGCCCGCAGCGAAGTTGCGGCCCGTCTTGCCGAGGACGACGACCGTGCCGCCGGTCATGTATTCGCAGCCGTGGTCGCCGGTGCCTTCGACGACCGCCGACGCGCCCGACAGCCGCACCGCGAAGCGCTCGCCGGCAACGCCGCGGAAGTAGGCCTCGCCGCTGGTCGCGCCGTACAGCGCGGTGTTGCCGGCGATGATGTTCTTCGTGGCGTCGCCGCGGAACTCGATGCTCGGGCGGATCACCACGCGTCCGCCGGACAGGCCCTTGCCGGTGTAGTCGTTCGAGTCGCCGATCAGGTACAGCGTGATGCCTTGCGCGAGGAACGCACCGAAGCTCTGGCCGCCGGTGCCTTCCATCTGGATGAACAGCGTGTGGTCCGGCAGCCCTTCGGGCCGCTGGCGGATCAGTTCGCCGGACAGCATCGCGCCGACCGAGCGGTTCAGGTTGCGCGCGTCCTCCATGAACTGCACCTTCTCGCCGCGCTCGATGGCCGGACGCGAGCGCTCGATCAGCTTGCGGTCGAGGGCCTTGTCGAGACCGTGGTCCTGCACGTCGTTGTGCAGGCGCGAGACGTTGGCCGGCATCGCGGGCTGGTGGAACACCTTCGAGAAATCGAGACCGCAGGCCTTCCAGTGCGCGATACCTTTGCGGGTATCGAGGAACTCGCTGCGGCCGATCAGGTCGTCGAACTTGCGGATGCCCAGCTGCGCCATGATCTGGCGCGCCTCTTCGGCGATGAAGAAGAAGAAGTTGACGACGTGCTCGGGACGGCCGGCGAACTTCTTGCGCAGCACCGGGTCCTGCGTGGCCACGCCCACCGGGCAGGTGTTGAGGTGGCACTTGCGCATCATGATGCAGCCCTCGACGACCAGCGGCGCCGTCGCGAAGCCGAACTCGTCGGCGCCCAGCAGCGCACCGACGACGACGTCGCGGCCGGTCTTCATCTGGCCGTCGGCCTGCACGCGCACGCGGCCGCGCAGCTGGTTCAGCACCAGCGTCTGCTGCGTCTCGGCGAGGCCCAGTTCCCACGGCGTGCCCGCATGCTTGATCGACGACCACGGCGACGCACCGGTGCCGCCGTCGTGGCCCGCGATCACCAGGTGGTCGGCCTTGCACTTCGTGACGCCGGCCGCGATCGTGCCCACGCCCACTTCGGAGACCAGCTTGACGCTGATGTCCGCACGCGGGTTCGCGTTCTTCAGGTCGTGGATCAGCTGCGCCAGATCCTCGATCGAGTAGATGTCGTGGTGCGGCGGCGGCGAGATCAGGCCGACGCCCGGCACCGAGTAGCGCAGCTTGCCGATGTACTCGGACACCTTGCCGCCCGGCAGCTGGCCGCCCTCGCCCGGCTTCGCGCCCTGGGCCATCTTGATCTGGATCTGGTCGGCCGAGACGAGGTACTCGGTCGTGACGCCGAAGCGGCCCGATGCGACCTGCTTGATCTTGCTGCGCAGGCTGTCGCCGGCGTTGAGCTCGAAGTCGGCCACCATCACGCCGTCGCCCAGCACGTCCGACACCTTGGTGCCTTGCGTGATCGGGATGCCCTTCAACTCGTTGCGATAGCGCGCCGGATCCTCGCCGCCCTCGCCCGTGTTGCTCTTGCCGCCGATGCGGTTCATCGCGATCGCCAGCGTCGAGTGCGCCTCGGTGGAGATCGAGCCCAGCGACATCGCGCCCGTGGCGAAGCGCTTGACGATCTCGGCCGCGGGCTCGACTTCTTCCAGCGGGATCGCCTTGCTCGGATCGATCTTGAACTCGAACAGGCCGCGCAGCGTCATGTGGCGTTTGCTCTGGTCGTTGATGATCTGCGCGTATTCCTTGTAGGTGTCGAACTTGTTCGAGCGCGTGCTGTGCTGCAGCTTGGCGATCGCGTCCGGCGTCCACATGTGCTCCTCGCCGCGCGTGCGCCAGGCGTATTCGCCTCCTGCGTCGAGCATCTCGGCCAGCAGCGGATCGTCGCCGAAGGCGGCGCGGTGCATCCGCAGCGCTTCCTCGGCGATCTCGAACACGCCCATGCCGCCCACCTGCGACGCGGTGCCGCGGAAGTACTTGCCGACCACGCCGGTGTCGAGCCCGATCGCCTCGAACAACTGCGCGCCGCAGTACGACATGTACGTGCTGACGCCCATCTTGGACATGATCTTGGACAGGCCCTTGCCGACCGCCTTGACGTAGTGATATGTCGCCTTGTCGGCCGACAGGTCGCCGGGCAGTTCGGAATGCAACGCGCCCAGCGTCTCGAGCGCCAGGTACGGATGCACAGCCTCGGCGCCGTAGCCGGCCAGTACCGCGAAGTGATGCACCTCGCGCGCCGAGCCGGTCTCGACGACGAGCCCGGCCGTCGTGCGCAGACCCTCGCGAACGAGATGCTGGTGGATCGCCGACAGCGCCAGCAGCGCCGGGATCGCCACCAGCTCGCGGCTGACGCGCCGGTCGGTGATGATCAGGATGTTGTGGCCGCCGCGGATCGCGTCGACGGCCTCGGCGCACAGCGACGCCAGCTTGGCCTCGACGCCTTCGCGGCCCCAGCTGATCGGATAGACGATGTCGATCTCGTGCGGCTTGAACTTGCCGAACGTGTGCTTCTCGATGGCACGCAGGCGGGCCATGTCGTCGAAGTCCAGCACCGGCTGCGACACTTCGAGGCGCATCTGCGGGTTGACCGCGTTGATGTCCAGCAGGTTGGGCTTCGGGCCGATGAACGAGTTGAGCGACATCACGATCGCCTCGCGGATCGGATCGATCGGCGGGTTCGTCACCTGCGCGAACAGCTGCTTGAAGTAGTTGTAGAGCGGCTTGTTCTTGTCGCTGAGCACGGCCAGCGGCGAATCGTTGCCCATCGAGCCCGTGCCTTCCTCGCCGAGGACGGCCATCGGGCTCAGCAGGAACTTCAGGTCTTCCTGCGTGTAGCCGAAGGCCTGCTGGCGATCGAGCAGCGTGCCGGCCTCCTCTTCGGCGGCCGGCGTCGCGAGCACCGGGATCTCGTCGAGCTTGACGCGCACGTTGTCGATCCACTGGCGATAGGGCTTGGCCGACGCGAACTGGTTCTTCAGTTCCTCGTCGTCGACGATGCGGCCCTGCTCGAAGTCGATCAGGAACATCTTGCCCGGCTGCAGGCGCCACTTCTTGATGATGCGGTTCTGCGGGATGTCGAGCACCCCCGACTCCGAGGCCATCACCACGAGGTCGTCGTCGGTGACGATGTAGCGAGCCGGGCGCAGGCCGTTGCGATCGAGCGTCGCGCCGATCTGCTTGCCGTCGGTGAACACCATCGCAGCCGGGCCGTCCCACGGCTCCATCATGGCGGCGTGGTACTCGTAGAACGCGCGGCGGCGCAGGTCCATCACGGCGTGCTGCTCCCAGGCCTCGGGAATCATCATCATCGCGGCGTGCGCGAGCGGGTAGCCGGCCATCGTCAGCAGTTCGAGCGTGTTGTCGAACGTGGCGGTGTCGGACTGGCCCTCGAAGCTGATCGGGTACAGCTTGCGCAGGTCGTCCGCCAGCACCGGCGACTTCATCACGCCTTCGCGGGCGCGCATCCAGTTGAAGTTGCCCTTGACGGTGTTGATCTCGCCGTTGTGCGCCACCATGCGGTACGGGTGCGCCAACGGCCACTCGGGGAAGGTGTTGGTGGAGAAGCGCTGGTGCACCAGCGCGAGCGCGGAGACCACGCGCGGGTCGGCCAGGTCCTTGTAGTACTTGCCCACCTGGTCGGCCAGCAACAAGCCCTTGTAGATGATGGTGCGGCAGCTCATGCTGGGCACGTAATACTCGCGGCTGTGGGTCAGCTTCAGCGCCTGGATGGCGGCCGAGGCAGTCTTGCGGATCACGTACAGCTTGCGCTCCAGCGCGTCGGGCACGATCACGTCGGCGCCGCGGCCGATGAAGATCTGGCGCAGCACGGGCTCCTTGGCGCGCACCGTGGGCGACATCGGCATCTCGCGGTCGACCGGCACGTCGCGCCAGCCCAGCAGCACCTGGCCTTCGGCCTTCACGGCGCGCTCGAGTTCCTGCTCGCAGGCGAGACGCGAGGCGTGTTCTTTCGGCAGGAAGATCTGGCCGACGCCATATTCGCCGGGCGGCGGCAGCTCGATGCCGACGGCGGCCATCTCGGCGCGGAAGTATTCGTCCGGGATCTGGATCAGGATGCCCGCACCGTCGCCCATCAGCTTGTCGGCGCCGACGGCGCCCCGATGGTCGAGGTTCTCGAGGATCTTCAGGCCCTGCGTGACGATGGCGTGCGCGCGCTGACCCTTGATGTGCGCCACGAAGCCGACGCCGCAGGCGTCGTGCTCGTTCGAGGCGTCGTACAGGCCGCCCGCGGCTGCGGCGGCGATATCGGTCATCGAGGTGGGTTGCCCCTGATCTGCCGTGCTCATGGCGATTCCTTCTCAGCGCTGGAAAAGCCGAAGACTAAACCAGTGCTCCGACAGGGGCAAATCCATTAAAAAGGGGTCAGCATGAATAAATGAGATTGCATTGTCGTGGTGCACTATTAAATGGGGCCATAGTACGAATCGGCGGTCAAAGGGCTTATTCGTGCACCTTCTCGGTGATTTTCACGTCCTCTCGACGCTGGCGACGGGATTTTGATCGTGGCGCGATCGTGACGCGGCCGCGCGGCACCCGTCGACACAGACTGAAAGACTCGGGTATTGACGCCGATTCAGGCGGCGGGCGCTTCGGCGCGGCGCGGACGCCCGCGCGGACGCGGCACGATGTCGCGCCCCAGCTGCGTCGCGAGCCGGCGCTGGCCCTCGGCACCGGCGATCGGCCAGCCGCGGCGCGTCGCCTGCGAGATCGCCTGCGCCTCGCGCAGGCTGACGCCTTCATCGAGGAAGCCGCGGTACGCGCCCTCGCGCTCGAACGGCGTGTTGCCCAGCGCCCAGTAGCGGGCGTGGTCGACGATCAGCGGATCGCGCCGCCGCCCCAGATGGTGGGCGCAGCTCGACCAGGCGTAGTCCGACGCATCGACGATCAGGCCGCTGCGCTGCGGATGGCTGTCGATGTAGCGCATGCACGACAGCAGCGCGTCCTCGGGGTCGACCAGCGCGGCCCGGAAGCGCCCTTCCCACAGCGTGCCGGACCGGGCATGCCGCCGGTTGAACGCCGCGACGTAGCGGCGCCCGAGCGACTGCATCATCGTGCTGAGGCCGTCGGCGCTGTCGCGCGGCGTCGCCAGCAGGTGCACGTGGTTGGACAGCAGCACGTAGGCGTGGATGTCGACCCGCGCGACGAGGCTGGCCTCGCGCAGGTGTGCGCACCAGGCCTGGCGATCCTCGTCGTCGACGAAGATCGGCTGACGGTTGTTCCCGATCTGCATCAGGTGATGCGGCAGTCCGGGCAACGACAATCGGGTCAGGCGGGCCATGGGGTCAGTTTAGCTGACCCCTATTGTTCAGACGTCTCCTGGCGAACCCGGATCCGTTCACAGATTCTCACGTCGGCGCGCGACCCAGCGACGACCAGGTGCCGAACAACACCTCGCCGGTCAGCCGCTGGTGCTCCTTCAGCGCGAAGCGGTCGGTCATGCCGGCGATGTAGTCGGCGACGGCGCGCGGCCGGTCGACGGCCTGCTGGAACTCGTCGCTCATCTCGGACGGCCGGTCGAGGTAGATCGCGAACAGCGCGCGCACGACGTCGCGCGCACGGTCGGTGGTGGAAGTCACGGCCGAATGGCGGTACAGGTTGGCGAACAGGAAGCGCTTCAACTCGCTGCTCTCGTGGCGCATCGTCGCGCTGAAGCGCATCAGCAGCGGCAGCTCGCGCACCGCCTGGGGACTGGCGGGCGCGGCCTGGCTGGTGGCGATCAGGTCGTAGATCATCTGCGACAGCATGCGGCGCAGCGTCTCGTGCACCAGCCGCCGCACGGGCGACGTGTGCAGACGCGGGTGCGCGTCCAGCGCCTCGGCGCGCAGGCGCGCGTAGAGCGGCACGTCGTCGAGCTGCGCCGGATCGAGCAGGCTCGAGCGCACGCCGTCGTCGACGTCATGGCAGTTGTAGGCGATCTCGTCGGCCACGTTGGTCAGCTGCGCCTCCAGGCCGGGCTGCAGGCCGGCGACGAAACGATGTCCGACGCCACCGGGCTCGATCTCCTCGAGCACCCGCGCCTGCGCCAGCGTGACGCGCTTGAGGATGCCCTCGCGCGTCTCCAGCGTCAGGTTCAGGCCGTCGAACTCCGGATAGCGCAGCTCGAGCTCGTCGACCACGCGCAGGCTCTGCAGGTTGTGCTCGAAGCCGCCGTGGTCGCGCATGCAGTCGTCCAGCGCATCCTGGCCGGCGTGGCCGAACGGCGTGTGGCCGAGATCGTGCGCCAGCGCGATCGCCTCGACGAGATCCTCGTCCAGTCCCATCGTGCGCGCCACCGAGCGCCCGAGCTGCGCGACCTCCAGCGAGTGCGTCAGTCGCGTGCGGAACAAGTCGCCCTCGTGGTTCAGGAAGACCTGGGTCTTGTAGACGAGGCGCCGGAACGCGGTGCTGTGGACGATGCGATCGCGGTCGCGCTGGAACTCGGTGCGCGTCGGCGCGGCCGGTTCGGGTCGGCGACGACCGCGTGATTTCGACGGGTCGCTGGCATAGGGCGGACGTTCGACGATCGGGCTGGAGATCACGTCGAACGTCGCTTTCAGGCGGCGGTCAGCGCGGCGATGACGTCGATGACGAGCGCCTGCGGCGCCGCGCGCACCGTCGCGTGGCCCTCGCCATCCAGCAGCACGAAGCGGATGTCGCCGCCCTGCGCCTTCTTGTCGACGCGCATCAGCTCGAGATATCGCTCGGGCGCCAGGCTCGCGGGCCCGCGCACAGGCAGGCCCGCGCGGGCGACCAGCGATTCGATGCGGCGCGCGAACGCCGGGGCGATCAATCCGAGTCGCGCGGACAGCTCCGCCGCCATCACCATGCCGCAGCCGACGCCCTCGCCGTGCAGCCACGCGCCATAGCCCATGCCGGCCTCGATCGCATGACCGAAGGTGTGGCCGAAATTGAGGATCTCGCGCAGGCCGGCTTCCTTCTCGTCGGCGCCGACGACATGGGCCTTGATCTCGCAGCAGCGTTTGACCGCGTGCGCGAGCGCTGCGCGATCGCGCGCGCGCAGGTCGTCGACGTGGTTCTCCAGCCAGCCGAGGAAGTCGACGTCGATGCTGGCGCCGTACTTGATCACCTCGGCGAGGCCGGCGGACATCTCGCGATCCGGCAGCGTGTCCAGCACGGCGAGGTCGCATACGACTTGGCGCGGCTGGTAGAACGCACCGATCATGTTCTTGCCGAGCGGGTGATTGACCGCCGTCTTGCCACCGACCGACGAGTCGACCTGCGCCAGCAGCGTCGTCGGCACCTGCACGAACGGCACGCCGCGCATGTAGCAGGCAGCCGCGAAACCGGTCATGTCGCCGACGACGCCGCCGCCCAGCGCATACAGCACCGTGCGGCGGTCGGCCTCCTGGCCCAGCAGTTCATCGAAGATCAGGTTGAGGTGCGCCAGATCCTTGCAGGCCTCGCCGTCCGGCAGCGCCAGCGTGCGCACGCGCGCGAAGTGCGGCGAGAGCGTCTCGGCGAGCGTCGCGGCGTAGAGCGGGGCGACGGTCACGTTGGTGACGATCAGCGCCACCGCCTTGCGACTGGCCTGCGGCGCCCAGGTCGCGGGGTCGGCGAGCAGGTCGCTGCCGATCAGGATCGGATAGCTGCGCTCGCCCAGGGCGATCTGCACCTCGGTCGGAACGACTCGGAGGAGGTCGGGGGTGTCGGAAAGGATCGTCATCGACCCCTATTCTGCGTCCTGCCGCTGTCCCGCGCTCATGTCGATCTGCATCGAGATCAGGCTGACCAGCATCGCGGCCGATTTGTGCGCGGTGTCGACGACGATGTCGGCCACTTCGCGGTAGATCGGGTCGCGCACCGCGTACAGGTCGCGCAGGCGCTGGCGCGGGTCGGCCACCTGCAGCAAGGGGCGCTGCGTGTCGCGGCTGAGGCGTCGCGCGAGATCCTCGGGCTGCGTGTGCAGGTAGACGACCGTCGAGCGGGCCTTCAGCGCCTCGCGATTGGCCGCCCGCAGCACGCTGCCGCCGCCGGTCGCGATGATGCGCATCTGCGGGGACGCCAGCGTCTCGGCGATGACGCGCTGCTCGACGTCACGAAACGCGGGCTCGCCCTCGCGGTCGAAGAATTCCCGGATCGAGCAGCCCAGGAAGCGCTCGATCTCGTGGTCGGAGTCCAGAAACGGCAACTGGCGCATGCGCGCCAGTTGTCGCCCGATCGTGGATTTTCCACAACCGGGCATGCCGATAAGGGAGATGCTTCTTAAGGCGTGCAAATGCTCGGGCGGGATGCGGTGTTCACCGTGATGGAATAGGTTGTTGCAGCCCCGCTTGGCGACGTCACCGTCAAGGCGAACGTCCCGATTGTCGCTGACGTGAACGTGTATGACACGGTGGCGCCCGTCGCCGTCGCCGTATTTGCAACAGGCGTTCCACCCGTGACCGTGACACTCAGGCCGGTGCTGGCACCTCCCGCCGAGACGACCGTGCCAGCCGCCATCGGGTTGAGTCGAATGCCGTTCTGGTCGCCAACGATGAAGCTGATCACGCCCTGAACCTGACCACCCGTGTACCAGACCGGATCGCCGGCAACTTCGTAGTACGTGCCCTGCGTCGGATAGAGCGTCGGCGGACCGTAGTACTTGCCGATGGTCGTGCAAGTGCCATCGAGGCCTTCGCCAGTCGTCTTCGTGCTCTTGCCGCCCCACAGCAAGTCGGGGTGAGACGTCGAGAAGATCGTCTCCACGGCGCGGCGAACATAGGTCTTGCCCGACCAGGTGCCGTCGCAGGTACCCGGCCGGCTGGGCGTGTAGCCGTTGATGTTTGTCGGGTCGTTGACCGTGAACTGCGGATACGCGGCACTGTCGTCGACACAGGTCTGCGAGTTGCTCGCGACGTTGAGTTGCGAAAGCGAGACGTATTCATCGACCGACGAGTCGAAGATGCCGTCGAAACGCACGTCCTTGACGACGTCGCCAAGGTCCTGGAACGGCTCGCCGCTGTCCCAGACGTTGTTGCCATTTTGGTCGATGAACGATTCCTCGCCGATCGCATAGGCCAGGACGGTCGCACGACCGTCCTGCGGACGGGGGTTCTGCGACTGGAAACTGGCGGTCGCCGAAGCGATGCCGTTCGTGATCACGGTGCTGGCCGAGCCCTGCACCTGGCCGCCCTCGGCCCAGAAGATGATGGCCGTCCCGTCCGGTACCGGGTTGCCGCTCCGGTCGGCAGCGCGGACCGTGTACGTGTTGGGCGTGCCGTCGATGTCGTTGGCTTCGATGTTGATCGTCTGCTGGGCCAGCGAGAACTGCAGTTGCGCGGGAAGGCCGGTGACGATGGCCAGATTGCTCGACACCGTGCTGACGGCAGCGTCGTTGTGCAGGGTCGCGATGACACGCACCGGCGTCGGCACCGTGCCGGAGTTGACGATGACGGAGACGATGCCGTTGGCGTCGCTCGTCTTGGTTTCCAGGCCCGATTGCTGATCAAGCAGCACACCGCCGGCGAAAGTCGACAAGGTCAGGTCCACCTGCTGTCCAGGCAGCGGATTGCCCGCGGTATCGACGACCACGAACTGGACCGTGGACGATTCGGCGTAGCCCGAACCCTTCAGATAGATCGTGGACGGGACCGCGGAGCTGAAAGTCAGGCTGTTGACGGTGGGCGGCGTCAGGAAGATCTGGGTGGTCGCAGGCGCCACCGACGAGCCGGTGATGCTGGCTGTCACGGTGTCGGACGCGAGCACGGATCCGCAGCCGCCGGTATCCTTGTAGATGAACGTCGCCGTGCCGGTCGTGTTGGTCGTCGTCGCCGGAGAAATCGTGGCCTTGCCGCGGGCGACGCAGTCGGACGTCAGGGTCAGCGCCGCAGGAGCGGCCGGGGAGGCGCCGGTGACCGTCAGCGTCAGATCCGATTGGCCATAGGCAGACAACGGGCTGGACGCGGCCGAGCCGAGATCCGTGGTCAGCGCGCCGAGGCTGGCCGTGACGGAACTCGTCTGGTAACCGACCGTGCCGGTGACGATCGTCCCGTTGACGGTCGACGTGGCCGTGACGACGTCCGCGCCCACGCCGGAACCCGTGGCCGGCGAGAGCAGTACCACGGCGTGGCCATTCGAATCGGTCAGCGCGCTGGTGGCGCTGAGCAAGCCGACCGTCGGAGAGACGCTGAAATTCACGACGTTTCCGACGACGGGCGAACCCGTCGAGGTGGTCAAGACCGCCGTGACGGTCGCGGGGGCGCCCGTCGTGACCGTCGAGGACGACAGCGTCACCGAGAGAGTCGGCGTAGTCGCCACCGTCGTGCCGCCGCCGCTTGCGCTGGTCTTGCACGAGGTGTCGTTCGCGGGGCAACTCGTGCCGCCCGCACTGCAGCCCGCCAGCACCAGCCCCACCACCGATGCCGCGACGAGCGTCTTCAGCGTTTCAATTCCCGGAAATTTCATTTTCAAAACCTCAATGCGCTGCCGTGCGGTCGGAAATGATGCGCGGCGTGATGAAGATCAGCAGTTCGCTGCGCGTCACGTTCTTCACCGTGTTCTTGAACAGGTTGCCCAGAACCGGGATGTCGCCCAGGAACGGAACCTTGTCGGTCACGTTGGTCTCGGTCTGCTGGAACAGGCCGCCAAGCACCACGGTACCGCCGTTTTCAACCAACGCCGTGGTCTTGACGTGGTTCGTATTGATGGCGAAGCCAGCACTGGTGGACTGTCCGATGCTGTCCTTGTTGACTTCGACGTCCAGGATCACGTTGCCTTCCGGCGTGATCTGCGGCGTGACCTGCAGGCGGATCTGGGCCTTCTGGAACGACACCGACGTCGCGCCGCTGGAGGTGGCCTGCTGGTAAGGCAGTTCCTCGCCGGATTCGACGACCGCTTGCACCTGGTCGGCCGTGATGACGCGCGGGCTCGAGATGATGCGGCCCGAACCGTCCTCCTCAAGTGCCGACAGTTCGAGGTTCAGGAAGCGGCTGGCGCTCGCGCTGAACAGCGACAGGGCGAAGGTCGCGGCGGTCGCCGAGCTGCTGACGATGCCGGCCTGTGCGGGCAGGTTGACGAATTGCCCATCGGTCAACGGGAACGTGGTGGAAGTCGTTTGACCGGTCTGCGTGGCGACGGCGTTGTAGTCGCCGCCCACGCCAACGTACTGGCTGCCGCCAACGTGGAACGACGAGTTCGACAACGTGCCCAGCTTGACCCCCAGCGCGCGGCCGAAGTTGTCGCTGGCCTGGACGATGCGGGCCTCGATCATCACCTGGCGCGAGGCGATGTCGATGCGGGCGATCATCGCCTGTACTTCCTCGAGCTTGGCCGGGATGTCCGAGACGAACAGCTGGTTCGTGCGCGGTTCCGCCAGCACGGTGCCCCGCGTCGACAGCAGACGACTGGAGGAGCCGCCCGTGTTCACGCCCACGGCGTTGCCCAGCAGTGCCGCGGCGACGTCAGCCGCCTTGGTGTAGTTCAACTGGAACGCCTGCGTGTGCATCGGTTCCAGGTCGGCGATCTTCTTCTTCGCCTCGAGATCGACCTGTTCCTTCGCGGCCAGCTCGTCCTTCGGGGCGATCAGCAGCACGTTGCCGGAGCGACGCTTGTCCAGACCCTTGCTCTGCAGAATGATGTCGAGCGCCTGGTCCCAGGGCACGTCCTTCAGCCGCAGCGTGACGGTGCCGGTGACGGAGTCGCTGGTGACGACGTTGAAGTCGCTGAAGTCGGCAATGATCTGCAACAGCGCGCGGATCTCGATGCTCTGGAAGTTCAGCGACAGGCGCTGGCCCGTATAGCCCTGGCCCGGAACCAGCTTGTTCGGGTCGTTCTTCGCAGGACGCACTTCGAGCACGAACTGGTTGTCCGTCTGGTAGGCGCTGTGTTCCCAGGCGCCGGTTGCCGAGACGACCATGTGCACGTGGTCGCCGGCCTGCGTCGTGGTGACGCTCTGCACCGGCGTGCCGAAATCGCTGACGTCCAGGCGGCGGCGCAGGCGTGTCGGCGCCGACGAGCGCAGGAAGTCGACGACCAGATCCTTGCCCTGCTGCTTCAGGTCGACGCCCACTTGCGTGCTGGCGAGGTTGACGACGATGCGCCCGGCGCCGTCGGCACCGCGGCGGAAGTCGATGTCGCGCAGGTCGAGAACGTCGGCGTTCTGGCTGTTGGCGAAGTGGGTTTCGGACGACGTGGTCGACGTCGTCGTGGTGGTGGCCGTCGACGCCACGACAGGCGCCGCGCCGGTGTCGAGCGAGATCAGCAGCGTCTTGCCCTGGATCTCGGCGTGATAGCTGGAGGGCACCTTCAGGTTTAGCACGAGGCGCGTGCGGTCACCCGAACTGGCGACGCTGACCGAGCGGACGTTGCCCTGGTTCACCTCGATGTTCGACTTGCCGGACGAGTTCGTCACGCCGGGCAGGTCGATCGCCACGCGCGGCGGCGCCTGGACGACGAATCCGGCCGGCACCGATGCCAGCGGCTCGCTGAGTTCGACGCGCACGACGTCCGTGCCGCCCTGCTGCGCGCCCGTGACCGAAGTGATCTTGGGCTCGGCCCACGCTGCCATCGGCAACGACAATCCCAACGCCAAAACGAGCGCTGCTCCCGCGGTCCAACTCCGCATAGTCCGATTCTCCTGACTGCTGTTCATCGCGCCTTCTCCTGAATCTGGAGGGTGCTGGTGCGCTCTATCCATTCACCCGTGGGGTCTTGCACGGTTTCCCGCAAGGTAATCTGTGAGTCCGTGATGGCGGTGATCTGACCGTAGTTCTGTCCGATCCAGTCACCGACCTTCACGTCGTGAAGGCGGCTCTCCACCATGATCAGCGCGTGCGCCTTGCCGCCCTGCTGCAGCGAACCGACCATGGACATGCTGTCGAGCGGATACGACTCCAGCTCCTGCGTCGCATGGGCCTTCGCGGCGGCCAGCAGCGCGCTCGACCTGCCGGTGGCCGGGCCGCCCACCGGGATGAGCTTCTGCGTGCCGAACGGCTCGACGCCGGTCACGCCGAGGTAGGCCTGCGGATCGAACTTCTTCGGCGGGAAGATCGGCGCGATGTTCGGCTTGATTTCCTTGTGCTGCTGCTCCATCCACTGGATCAGCTCGTCGTTGTCGGCGGTACACGCACCGAGCGCGGACAACATCAGCGCACCTGCCGTGATGCAGAGAAGACGGTTCATTTCTTGTCCTTGCCGCCGGTGGCCTTCCGGGCCTCGACGACCTCCGCCGAATCCAGGTAGCGATAGGTTCGCGCCGTGGCCTCCATCGACAAGCCGCCGCCGGTCGACTTCGGGTCGGGAGCGATCGAGAGGTTGTGCAGGGTCACGATGCGCGACAACGCCGCGATGTCGGCAGCGAAGGCGCCGATGTCGTGGAAGCGTCCGGTCACGCGGATCGCGATCGGCAGCTCGGCGTAGTACTCCTTGGTCTCGGTCTGGCCCGGGATGAACTGGTCGATCACCAGGCCACGACCGACGCCGGCCTGGTTGATGTCGGTCAGCAGCGCGTCCATCTCGGCCTTGCCCGGCAGCTGCTTCTCGAGCTGCGTGACGTAGGTCTGGACCTCTTCCTTCTGCTTCTTCAGCGCGTCGAGGTTGATGGCCTGCGCCAGCTTGGTCTTGTATTCCGCCTTGAGCGTCGGCTCCTTGTCGCGCGCCGCCTGCAGGTCGTCGGCCTGGGAGCTCAATCCGCTCGGCAGGAACCAGGCGATGACCACGACGACGATCGTGACGGCTGTCCACACCGCCAGGCGCGGCAGGAGCGGCCACTGGCCCGGCTGATTGGGGTTCAGATCGCGGAACTGCCCGAGGCCGCCCCGCATTGCGGCGAGGAAATCTGCGCCTCGGTCTTTTGCCTGAGTAGCCATGCTTACCTCGTCGCCGTCGAAGCGGCGGAAGCCGCGGCGGCCACACCGGACGCCGCCCCGGCGACGCCGCTGGCAGCCGATCCCGGCGCGAGCGGACGCTTGAGCGTCACACCCATGATGAATGCGAACATCCGGCGCTGGTCGCGGCTGCCCGCGACCTGCATCGTCTGCGCGCGGATCTCGACCAGCTGCGGCTTCTCGAGCCACGGCGAGTTGCTGGCGGTGTTGCGCAGGAACTCGGAGATGCGCTCGTTGGTCTGCGCCACGCCGGTGATCGCGACCTGCTGGCCGCCCTGCTTGACGCTCGTCAGGTACACGCCTTCGGGCGTCTGCTTGACGAGCTCGTTGAGCAGGTAGACCGGCATGTTGCGGTCGGCCTGGAGGTCTTCCACGGCCTTCTGGCGCGCCTTCAGGGCCTCGATCTCGGTCTTCAGGGTCGCGACGTCCGCGATCTGCGCATCCAGGCGCTTGATCTCGCTCGAGAGGAACTGGTTGTGTTCTTCCTGAGTGTTGATCTGCGAGTTGACGATGGTGTACCAGCCACCCGCGATGGCCAGGCCGATCACGGCGGCAAAGCCGATCCCGGCGAAGAACGCCTGTTTGCGTTGCTGGCGCCGCGCTTCGCGGTGCGGCAACAGGTTGATCAGAATCACTGCACGAACCTCCGCATCGCCAGCCCGCAAGCGGTCAGGTACGACGGCGCCTCGCGCCGCAGCTTGCCTTCTCGCACGGCGCTCCCCAATTTCATGTTCTCGAACGGATTGACGACGCGGCACGCGAAGCCGGTCACTTCCTTGACGCGCTCGCGCAGGCCCGACAACGACGCGGTGCCGCCGGCCAGCATCACGTAGTCGACCTTGTGATGCGGCGTGCTGGTGAAGAAGTACTGCAGCGCGCGGCCGATCTCGTGGGCCAGGCTGTCGACGAAGGGCATCAGCAGCGTGGACTCGAAGTCCTCGGGCAGGTCGCCCGCCAGCTTCTTCTGCTCGGCTTCCTCGAACGAGAAGCCGTACTGGCGCGAGATCAGCTGCGTGAGCTGCGCGCCGCCGAAGGTCTGGTCGCGGTCGTAGAGCATCTCGTCGCCGCGCAGCACCTTCAGGCCTGCGGTGTCGGCGCCGATCTCGAACAGCGCGACAAGCATGTCCTTGCCCTGCTCGGGCAGGCTGGAGATGACGCGGCCCATCGCCAGGCGCGAGGCATGGGACTCGATGTCGAGCACGACCGGCTTCAGGCCCGCGGCTTCGGCCAGGCCCTGGCGATCCTGCACGCGGTCCTTGCGCGACGCGGCGATCAGGACATCGACGTCGCCGACCGAGGTCGCGCTCGGGCCGATGACGCAGAAATCGAGGCTCACCTCGTCCAGCGAGAACGGGATGTACTGATGAGCTTCGGATTCGACCTGAATCTCCATCTCGGCCTCGCGGAGGCCCGCGGGCAGTACGATGCGCTTGGTGATGACGGCCGACTGCGGCATGGCCATCACCACGTCGCGCGTCTTGGCGCCGCTCTTGGCGACCAGGCGGCGCACGGCGTCGGCCACTTCATCGAATTTCTCGATCTGGCCATCCGCGATCCAGCCCTTCTCGAACGGCTCGCTCGCGAAACGCTCGAGTACCAGGTCCCCGGACGGGGTCTGACCCAGCTCCACCAGCTTCGCGCTGGACGAGCTGACATCCAGCCCGATCATCGGCGGATGCTTGCGACCGAAAATGCTATCGAGAATTGACACGAGTGCGTGCTCCGACAGCGCTCGAATGAGAGCGCCGGGTTGATATTTTGCGGCAATCCTATCAGCAAGAACGACAGGAAAACAAAGTTAGTGTGCGGGAATGCCCGCGTTTTCCGGGCATTTGGTCACCATAAGACAGGGTGGAAACTGCCCGGCGACGGCATATCCGCGATTTGTTGGACTTCGACGCCACCGCAGGCAGCTTAAGCGAGACTTGTCGGTTTCTATAATCGTCGCTTACATCCCGGCCTACATTCATGAGCGATCCAGACAGCACGTCCGCGAAACTTCCCGTCCCGACGCCCCGGCGCACGCCTCCTGGCCACTGGGGCGCGCGTGCCGCGCGGACGCTGTTGCGGGTGGTTTTGACAATTGCCGGCGGGGTGTTGGCGTTGTTACTCGGTGTTGCAATCTGCGCGGCTATCGGGCTTGCTGTCGCGTATCCCAACATGCCCGAGCTGAGCGCTTTGACGGATTACCGCCCGAAATTACCGTTACGGGTTTTTTCTTCTGATGGCGTGTTGCTCGGGGAATATGGTGAGGAAAGGAGACAGTTCGTCCCGATCGCCCAGATCCCCAAGGTGATGCGCGACGCCGTATTGGCGATCGAGGATGCTCGTTTCTACCACCACGGCGGCGTCGACTACCTCGGCGTGATCCGCGCCGGGCTGGCCAATGTCGGCGAGGCGCGCAGCCAGGGAGCCTCGACCATCACGATGCAGGTGGCGCGCAACTTCTATCTGTCCACCGAAAAGACGTTTACCCGCAAGCTCTACGAGATTCTGCTGGCGCTCAAGATCGAGGCGCAATTGAGCAAGGATCAGATTCTGGAGCTGTACATGAACCAGATTTATCTGGGGCAGCGGGCGTACGGCTTCGCGTCGGCCAGCGAAATCTATTTCGGCAAACCCCTGAAGGACATCACCATCGGCGAGGCGGCCATGCTCGCCGGGCTGCCGAAGGCGCCTTCGAGCTACAACCCGATCGCCAACCCGAAGCGCGCCAAGCAGCGCCAGCAGTACATCATCGACCGGATGTTCGAAAACGGATTCATCACCGAAGACGAGCGCAAGGCTGCGCATGCCCAGGTGTTGCAATACCGGGCGCCGACCGAGTCCCCGATCCACGCGGAATACGTGGCCGAAATGGCCCGCCAGCTGGTCTTTGCGCAATACGGCGACGAGGCCTATACGCGCGGGTTGAATGTCACGCTCACGGTGGATTCCACGGACCAGTTGGTGGCTTACCACGCTCTCAGGCGCGGGATCATGGACTTCGAGCGCCGGCAGCAATTCAGGGGCCCGGAGGGCTATGTCGACCTGCCGGACGACCCGAAAGCCGTCGACGCCCGCGTCGCCGAGGCCCTCGCCGACCACCCCGACAACGATGACCTGAAGGCTGCCGTCGTGCTGGAAGCTTCGCCCAAGAAGGTGTTGATCGCGCTGCAGTCGGGCGACACGGTGACGGTGACCGGGGACGGCCTGAAACCCGTCACCTCCGGCCTGTCGCCCAAGGCCGATCCGAAGGTGCAGATCCGCCCCGGAGCGATCGTGCGGGCCATGAAGACCGACAAGGGCGACTGGACGCTCACCCAGCAGCCCGAGGTCGAGGGCGCGTTCGTCGCCACCGAGCCGTCGACGGGGGCGATCCGCGCGCTGGTGGGCGGCTTCGACTACGGCAAGAACAAGTTCAACCACGTGATGCAGGCCTGGCGCCAGCCGGGCTCCAGCTTCAAGCCCTTCATCTACTCGAGCGCGATCGAGAAGGGCTTCAACGGGGCGACGGTCGTCAACGACGCGCCGCTGTTCTTCGACGCCGGCACCACCGGCAGCCAGCCTTGGGAGCCGAAGAACTACGACGGCAAGTTCGAAGGGCCGATGAAGCTGCGCGACGCGCTGGCGAAGTCCAAGAACATGGTGTCGATCCGCATCCTGCAATCGGTCGGGCCGGCCTACGCGCAGCAATGGATATCCCGCTTCGGCTTCGACCCCGAGCGGCATCCGCCCTACCTGACGATGGCGCTTGGCTCGGGCTCGGTCACGCCGATCCAGATGTCCACCGCCTACGGCGTGTTCGCCACCGGCGGCTATCGCGTCAATCCGATGCTGATCACGAAGGTGACCGACGCGCGCGGCAAGGTGCTGCACGAGGAAGTGCCCAAGCCGTTCAACGACTCGATGCGCGCGATCGAGCCGCGCAACGCGTTCATGATCGAATCGCTGCTCAACACCGTCACGCTGCGCGGCACGGCCGCGGCCGCCCAACGCGTGCTCAAGCGCCCCGACGTCTACGGCAAGACCGGCACCACCAACGATTCGCTCGACGCCTGGTTCTGCGGCTTCCAGCCGTCGCTGGCCGCCGTCGTCTGGATCGGCTACGACAACCCGCGCAAGCTGGGCGACCGCGAGACCGGCGGCGGCCTGGCGTTACCGGTGTGGATCGAGTTCATGCAGACCGCGCTGAAGGACGTGCCGCAGGAGCCGCTGGTGGCGCCCGAAGGCGTGATGAACGTCAACGGCGAGTGGTACTACGACGAGTTCGGTCCGGCCACCGGCGTCAGCGGCCTCGGGCTGGACGACAAGACGCCACAGCAGACGACCGACGACGAGAAGAAGAGCATCCTGGATCTCTTCAAGACCGGCAACTGACAGGCCGGTTAGCGGGCGGCAGGCTCCGCGAGCATGTCCACGAGTTCGTGCGCGAAGCGGTGCGCGTCGCCCGGCCAGCGCGCCGACAGGTAGCGGCCGTCGCGCACGGTGAAGCCGACGCGCCGCAGGCGGTCGGAGTCGCGCAGCAGCGCCGGCGGTCCGGTCAGGAAGTCAAGCGGCGAACGTAACGCCGCCGCAACCTCGTCCTGCACCGTCTGCGGATACGTGCGGTAGTAGTCGCCGAGGCGATGGCGCGTGAGGCGCCAGGCCAGCATCTCGAGCTGGCGCGTGAGGCCCGTGGTGCGGCGGCCGTACAACACGCTGCGGCCCGCGTTGTCCCCACGCGTCACGCGCGAGCGCGCGGCGAGCACGGCGCCGTGGCAGATCGCGGCCACCGGCAGGTCGCGCTCGAAGAACGCGGCGACGGCCGACTGCAGCAGCGGCGATTCGAGGTATTCGCGCATGCCCGGCGCGTGGCCACCTGGCAGCAGCACCGCGTCGAACAGGCGCGTGTCGAGTCCGAGGGCAATGTCGGACCACGCGATCGGCGTGCAATAGCCCGTCGACCGTGCCATGCGGTCGTGGTCGGCCACCGCGTTGCCCTGCGCGCGCAGCATCGGCGCCAGCAGGCCGAGGTCGCTGCCCTTGAGCATGCGCGGATCCGCCTGCGCGGGCCTGGCGTCGGGCGTCGCGAAGACGCACGTGTGGCCGGCATCGGTCAACACGCGCCAGGGCACGCCGGCCTCGGTCGGGTCGAAGTCGGCGCGCGGCAGCGGGACGAGGACGGTGGCCAGAAACGTTGGTCCCGTCAGGCCGCCGCGAAGCGCAGCGGCTTGCCGCCCTGGCGGGTCGCCTCGTCCGACAGGCGGACGAAGAAGTCGACACCGTCACGCGTGTCGCGCCAGGCGGCGTCGACGAACTTGAAGTGGAAGCCGCCGTTGCGCGCCGCGAGCCAGATCTCGTGCAGCGGCGGCTGCTTGTTGACGACGATCTTGCTGCCGTCCGGGAACTCGAGCTCGACCAGGCCGCCGGCGCGGTTGGTGTCGATGTCGATGACGCCTTGCTGCAGCCAGTCGTCGCACTGGCGCTCGATCGCGGCCAGCGCGCGCTCGGCGGCGGCCTGGTACTCGGTGTCCTGCAACGTCGTGGTCGACATGGTCGATAGAATCCGTGGGATGAATGAACGCCAGGGTTCGAGTTTAGCGGTGCGCCGGCGCCCTGTGCGCTGCGCAGTCTTGGGTGCGTGCGCGCTGTCGTTCGCACTGGCGCTCTGCGCGTGCGGCCAGAAGGGGCCGCTGTTCCTGCCTGCGCAGGCCGGCGTCGCCGCCAAGCCGGTGAGCAGGCTGCCGAGCGCCCCCGAGGATGGCCGTCCGGCGGCCCCGATGGCGCCGCTGGAGGGCGCGAGCTCGCCAGCGCTGCCGGCAGCGGCCAAGTGACGGCTCAGAGCCGGCCTTCCTGCACGGCGTGACACGCCACCTGCACCGTCCCTGACGCCAACAGCGCCGGCCGTTCGACGCGGCAGCGCTCGTTCGCATGCGGACAGCGCGGATGGAATGCGCAGCCCGGCGGCGGCGCGAGCGGATCCGGTACCTCGCCGAGCACCGGCGCGCGCTCGCGGTCGCTCGAACGCAGGTCGGGCACCGCGGCCAGCAGCATGCGCGTGTAGGGATGGCGCGGCGCGGCGAAGAGCTCGGGCTTGGGCGCAAGCTCGACCAGCCGGCCCAGGTACATCACGCCCACGTCGTCGGCCACGTAGCGCACGACCACCAGGTTGTGCGAGATGAACAGGCAGGCCAGCGCGCGCTCGCGTTGCAGGTCGACCAGCAGGTTGAGCACCTGTGCCTGCACCGAGACATCGAGCGCCGAGGTCGGCTCATCGCAGACGAGGAACTCGGGGCTCGTCGCGATCGCGCGCGCGATCGAGATGCGCTGTCGCTGGCCACCCGAGAACTGGTGCGGGAACTGGCGCACGTCGACGCCGTCCAGCCCGACCGACGCCAGCAGCGCGGCCACGCGCGCGGGCGCCTGCGCCGGCAGGATCAGGCCCTGCTCGATCAGGGGCTCAGCCACGATGTCGCCGATGCGCCAGCGCGGATCGAGGCTGGCGTACGGATCCTGGAAGATCATCTGCATGCGCCGCCGCAACGCACGCGCGCCGTCCGCGGGGCCTGCGAGCGTCGCCTGGACGTCGAGGCGATCGACCCACGCGCTGCCCGCGGTCGGCGTCTCGAGCCCCACCATCAGCCGCGCCAGCGTGCTCTTGCCGCAGCCCGATTCGCCCACCAGCGCGAGCGTGCGCCCGCGCGAGATCGCGAAGCTGACGTCTTCCACCGCGTGGATGCGGCCCGGGCCGGCACGGCGCAGCAGCCGGTCGGTCCACGGCGTGTGCAACGTGAAGGTCTTGCTCAGCCCGCGCGCCTCCGCCACGACGGTCTCGGGCGTCGCGGGACGCGCGAACGAGGCGAGGCTGCGATCGCTCATCGTGCAACCCTCCGCCCGTCGGCTGCGGCGTGAACGCTTTCGGGCAGCCGGGCGTCGCTCATGCCGCCGGACCTTCGACGATCGGCCACCAGCAGGCGGCGCGCGTGCGACGGACGAGCGCGAGCTCGGGCCGCTCGTCGCTGCAGCGCTGGCTCGCCTTCGGGCAGCGCGGATGGAACGCGCAGCCGGACGGGATCTCGCCCAGCCGCGGCAGCGCGCCCTCGATCTGCGCGAGCCGGCCGCCGGTGTCGGCGAGCGACGGCACCGACGCCATCAGGCCCGCGGTGTACGGATGCGCCGGGTGGTGAATCACTTCGCGCACCGGGCCGATCTCGACGATACGCCCGGCATACATGACGGCCACGCGATCGCAGGTCTCGGCGATCACGCCCATGTCGTGCGTGATCAGCATCACCGACGCGCCGTGCGCCTGCGTGACGCCGCGCAGCAGCCGGATGATCTGCGCCTGCATCGCGACGTCGAGCGCGGTGGTCGGTTCGTCCGCGATGACCAGCCTGGGCTCGCCGGCCAGCGCGAGCGCGATCACCACGCGCTGGCGCATGCCGCCCGAGAACTCGTGCGGATACTGCGCCAGCCGCGCCTCGGGCGCGGGGAGGCCGGTCTGGCGCAGCAGCTCGACCGCGCGCTCGCGCGCCTGCGCGCCGCTCAGCGGCAGGTGCGTGCGCAGCGTCTCGGTCAGCTGGTGCCCGATCGTGTAAAGCGGATTCAGCGAGGTCAACGGATCCTGGAAGATCGCGCCGATCTGCTTGCCGCGCAGCAGGCGCATCGCCTCGCGCGGCAGGTCGTCGATGCGTTGGCCGTCGAACAGGATCTGGCCGCCGCAGATCCGGCCGGGCGGCTCGAGCAGGCCGATGATCGCCGCGCCAGTGAGCGACTTGCCGGCCCCCGACTCGCCGACCACGCCGAGGATCTCGCCGGCGGCGATGTCGAACGACACGCCATCGAGCGCGCGCAACGCGCCGTGGCGCGTCGGGAACTCGACGCAGAGGTCGCGCACTTCGAGCAGCGGGGTGCTCACCGCAACCTCGGATTCAGCGCGTCGCGCAGCCAGTCGCCGAGCAGGTTCACGCTCATGGCGATCAGCACGAGCGCGGCGCCCGGGAACAGCGTGATCCACCATTCGCCGGCGTACAGGAAGTCGTTGCCGATGCGGATCAGCGTGCCCAGCGACGGATTGGTCGGCGGCACGCCGACGCCCAGGTACGACAGCGTGGCCTCCGCGACGATGGCCTGGCCGACCTGGATCGTCGCCAGCACGAGCACGGGCCCCATCACGTTGGGCAGCACGTGGCGACGCAGCAGCCGCCAGCTCGAGACGCCCACGAGGCGCGCGGCCTGCACGTAGTCCTTGTCGCGCTCGACGAGCGTCGAGCCGCGCACGGTGCGCGCGTAGCGCACCCAGTCGGTCAGCGTCAGCGCGAGGATCAGCACCGCGAACGCCAGCACGTCGCGCGCCTGCGGAAAGATCGCGCGTCCGATGCCGTCGATCAGCAGCGCGATCAGGATCGGCGGGAACGACAGCATCACGTCGCAAACGCGCATCAGCACGGCGTCGACGACACCGCCGGCGAAGCCTGCCAGCAGCCCCGCCGACACGCCGATCAGCACCGACAGCACGACCGAGCTGAGGCCCACCATCAGCGAGATGCGCGCGCCGTACAGCAGGGCCGACAGGATGTCGCGCCCCTGGTCGTCGGTGCCCAGCGGATAGGTGGCGCGGCCGTCCGCCAGCCAGGCCGGCGGCAGGTGCGAATCGGCCAGGTCGAGCGTCGCGAGGTCGGCCGGATTGTGCGGAGCGAGCCAGGGCGCGAACAGTGCGCCGCACAGGCACAGCAGCGCGACGACCGTCGCGAACACGGCCGTGCGCGAATGCACGAAGTCGTGCCAGAGATCGCTGGCGAACACGCGTCTCCAGCGCGCGGGCGGCGGCGTCGCCGCGACGGTCGCGTCGGCGGGGCTGGCGGCCGGGTGCTGCTTCATCGAGCCGCTCCTTCGCTCGCGCGGTGCACGCGCAGGCGCGGATCGACCACCGCGTAGAGCAGGTCGACGGCCAGGTTGATCGTCACGAACACCAGCGCGATCAGGCACAGGTAGGCAGCCATCACGGGCACGTCGGGGAACTGCACCGCCTGGATGAACAGGCTGCCCATGCCCGGCCACGAGAACACCGTCTCGGTGATGATGGAGAACGCGATCAGCCCCCCGAGCTGCAGGCCGGAGATCGTCAGCACCGGCACCAGCGTGTTGCGCAGCGCGTGGCCGAAATGGACGACGCGATCGGGCAGCCCGCGCGCGCGCGCGAACTTCACGTAGTCCGACCTCAAGGCCTCCAGCATCTCGGCCCGGACGAGCCGCATCAGCAGCGTCAGCTGGTACACGGCCAGCGTGAAGGCCGGCAGCGCGATGTGGCGCCAGCCGTCCGCCGTCAGCAGCCCCGTGCTCCACGCGCCGAGTTGAACCGTCGTGCCGCGGCCGTAGCTGGGAAACCAGCCGAGCAGCACCGAGAAGACCTCGATCAGCACGATGCCGATCAGGAACGTGGGCAACGAGACGCCCAGCAGCGACGCCGCCATCGTCAGCTTGGCGTCCCAGTGCCGTCGTCGCAACGCGGTGTATACACCAAGGGGTATGCCCAGCGCCGTCGCGATCAGCGCCGCGACGATCGCCAGTTCGAGCGTCGCGGGCAGCCGCTCGGCGATCAGCGCGGAGACTTCGCGACCCTGGCGCAGGCTCAGGCCGAAGTCGCCGGTCAGCGCGTGGCCGACGAAGCGCGCGAACTGGACCGGAGCGGGCCTGTCCAGGCCGAGCTCGGCGTGCAACTGCGCGCGCCGGACGGCCGAGGCATCCTCGCCCACCATGTTGCTGACCGGATCGCCCACGTAGCGGAACAGCGAGAACGCTCCCATCCCGACGACCAGCATCACGAGCACGGCCTGAGCAAGTCGACGGAGGATGAACGACAGCATCGAGCACAAGAATACCCCGGGAACCGCCGTCGGATCCCTCGGGGTCTACCGCACTCGCGCGAGCCCCGCCAACGAAAAAGGCCCGTCCGAAGACGAGCCTTGAAGAGAGCTCCGCTCGAGGCGGAGCGCTGAAACGTCGACCCGGCGAGGCCGGGACGCGATCAGAAGTTGTGGACGACGCCCAGGTTGAACGCCTTGTCGCCGGTGCCGGCCGCCGTCGCGTTGCCGACCGTGAAGGTGGCTCCGTTCTGGTTCGCGATCTTGGCGAAGGCGCTGTAGATCGACGTACGCTTCGACAGCGGGTACAGGTAGCCGACGCCGACCTGGCTGGCATCCTTGTTGGCGCTGGTGCGATCGTTGTGGTGGATGTACGAAGCCAGGACTTGGCCGCCGGCGACCGGAATGGTCACGCCGCCCATCAGGTCGAGCACGTCGAGCGTGGACGCACCGGTGGACTTCTGGGCCAGGGCGTGAACCTTGACGACGCCGAAGTCGTACGTGCCGCCGAGCAGGTAGTTCTTGCGCGCGGCGCCGTTGCCTTGGGCGTTGCCCACGTCATAGAACGTGAAGCCGGCGTAGGCCGGGCCGGAAGCGTAGGTCAGGCCGGCACCAGTTTCGCGGTTGGCTTGCCAGTTGCCGGTCTGCTCGCCCAGGGCGATTTCGACGGAGCCCGTGATGCCACCGATGTTCGGCGTGGAGTACGTCGCCGAGTTGTTCAGGCGGATGCCCGACGGATCGACGATGTTGTTGACCTGGCCGGCGAAGCCCGTGCCGAACGGGTCGATCGTGCTCAGGTTGTTGAACCCGAGGCTGTACTGACGGCCGGCGCTGATGGCACCGAACGCGCCGGTCAGGTCACCGTGAGCCTGGCGACCCATGAACGAGTTGCTGCCCGTGCAGAAGTTCGGCACGGAGGCGCCGTTCGACACCACCGGCGCGGCGCTGTCGGCGCAGAAGCCGGTTTCAAGCTGGAAGGCTGCCTTCATGCCGCCGCCAAGGTCTTCGACGCCCTTGAAGCCGATCCGCGAGCCGCCGGTCACGCCAGAGTCGATACGGATGGACTTGCCGGCAGCAGCGCCGCTGTCCATGACCAAGCCGAGATCGACCTTGCCATAGAGGGTGACGGACGACTGGGCGGATGCGGCGCCGCTGACGGCGGTGAGCACTGCGAGAGCGAGCAGCGACTTTTTCATTGCGAATATCTCCTAGGGTTAACAAGAGATTCCGGTCGCGGCGCGGCTGGGCGTGTTTCACCGCAAATGCCGCGACCTCATCGGAAGCTGCGTGTATTGCACCAGAGGGGCCAGTCGGTTGCAAAGGATCACGACCGAAATCGCGACGCCTTGTTGTCCTCGCACAACTTCGCGTTTACCCGTAATCGGTTATCGTTTCGCCATGGAAATGAGTCTCGTCGATCGCTGGATCTGCGGCGCCGAAGTGGCGCTGCGCACGCTCTCGGGCGGCAGTCGCGCCGAACGCGCGACACCGGCCTCCGCGCTCGCGGACGCACCCGCCACGGCCTCCGAACTGAGCGCTGACGAGAAGCGCCTCTCGGGCGCCTTGATGCGCGTGAACCATGTCGGCGAGGTCTGCGCACAGGCGTTGTACCAGGCACAGGCCGTCGCCACGACCAACGTCGGACTGAAGGCGCGGATGGCGCGGGCGGCGCGCGAGGAGATCGACCATCTCGCGTGGACCGAGCAACGCCTGGCCGAACTCGGCGACCGCCCCAGCCTGCTCAACCCGCTGTGGTACGGCGGGGCGTTCCTGATCGGGCTGGCCGCGGGGAGGCTGGGCGACCGCGTGAGCCTGGGCTTCGTCGTCGAGACCGAACGCCAGGTCGAACATCACCTCGAAAGCCACCTGGAACGCCTGCCCGCCGGCGACCTCGCGTCGCGCGCGATCGTCGACCAGATGCGCGTCGACGAGGCCGAGCACGCGGCGGCCGCGCAACTGGCGGGCGGCGTGGAGCTGCCGGCGCCGGTGCGCGGCGCGATGCGGCTGGCCGCCAAGGTGATGACGGGCACCGCGCACTACATCTGACGCGGAGCCGGCGCCGGATCCGCTAGGCCTCCAGGACTTCGAAGCTGGTCGTGACCTCGGCCGTCTTGCCGATCATCACCGTGGCGGAACAATATTTCTCGTGCGACAGCGCGATCGCGCGCTCGACCGCGACCGGCGGCAGCGCGCGTCCGCTGACGCTGAAGTGCAGGTGCAGCTTCGTGAACACCTTGGGATCCTCGTGCGCGCGCTCCGCGGTGGCCTTGACCTGGCAGCCCGTCACGTCGTGCCGGCCGCGCTTGAGGATCAGCACCACGTCGTAGGCCGTGCAGCCGCCGGCGCCGGCGAGCAGCGTCTCCATGGGGCGCGGCGCGAGGTTGCGGCCGCCGCCGTCGGGCGCGCCGTCCATGGTCAGGAGATGGCCGCTGCCGGTTTCCGCCGAGAAGGCCATGCCGGTTTCGGGCAGCCAGTTGATCGTGCAATGCATGGTGTCGAGTCCGGAAAAGAGGGTATCCGTGTCGATTGTGCAACGCCCCAATTGGCACATTGCGCCTCGGGACACTGCAAATCCATGCCAATCTGGTGCACGACCGTGCTTTTTTGCACCTCACACGAGCATTTGGGGCGCCTCCCTACAGAGGAGGGCGAACAGATATTGCGGTGCAACAACCGGTGATATAGACTGACTTCATTGTCGCTGTGGCAAGCCCTCCAAGGCACGGTTCATCGCCTGCCGGAACGCCTCCCGCACCGACCGCAAGTTGTCTCCTCCACCTCCTCAAAACTGGTGGATTCAGGCCCGAAGCTGTGAAGCTCCGGGCCTTTTTCTTGGTCGCGCCGATTTCGCTCCCAGCGTGGCGTTCGTTGTCGCATCGAGAAGCCTGCCCGCGCGGCGGCCCGTATGATCCGGCGGCTCTGCCCAACCCGCGACTGGAGCCCCGATGGCCGCCGCACGCCCCTTGCGTGAATCCCCTTCCGATGCCGACACGGGCCACGCGTCCGGCATTGCGGGAATCGTCGCGAGCCCGGCGCCCGCGGCCCCGCTGTCGAAGGCCGCCCAGGCGATCGCCGGCGCCTACCTGCGACGCATCCTGACCGCGCGCGTGTACGACGTCGCCGTCGAGACGCCGCTGGAACTCGCCAAGAACCTGTCGCGCCGGGTCGGCAACCAAGTGCTGCTCAAGCGCGAGGACACGCAGTCCGTCTTCAGCTTCAAGCTGCGCGGCGCGTACAACAAGATGATCAACCTGGCGCCCGAGGCGCTGCAGCGCGGCGTCATCTGCGCGTCCGCCGGCAACCACGCGCAGGGCGTCGCGCTGAGCGCCAAGCGCCTGGGCGTGCGCGCGGTGATCGTGATGCCGGTGACGACGCCCAAGCTCAAGGTCGACGCGGTGCATGCGCTGGGCGGCGAGGTCGTCCTGCACGGCGACAGCTACTCCGACGCCTACGCCCACGCGCTGCAGGTCGAGCAGGACCAGGGCCTGACCTTCGTGCACCCGTTCGACGACCCCGACGTCATCGCCGGCCAGGGCACCGTCGCGATGGAAATCCTGCGCCAGCACCAGGGCCCGATCGATGCGGTGTTCGTCGCGATCGGCGGCGGCGGACTGATCTCCGGCGTGGCGGCGTACATCAAGGCGCTGCGGCCCGAGATCAAGGTGATCGGCGTGCAGGCGCAGGACTCCGACGCGATGATCCAGTCGGTGAAAAAGGGCAAGCGCGTCACGCTCAGCGACGTCGGCCTGTTCTCCGACGGCACCGCCGTCAAGCTGGTGGGCGCCGAGACCTTCCGCATCACGCGCGCGCTCGTCGACGAGTACGTGACGGTGGACACCGACGCGGCCTGCGCCGCGATCAAGGACGTGTTCCAGGACACCCGCAGCATCCTCGAGCCGGCCGGCGCGCTGGGCGTCGCCGCGATCAAGCAGTACGCGGAGACGCACAAGCTCAAGGGCAAGACCTTCGTCGCCATCACCTGCGGCGCGAACATGAACTTCGATCGCCTGCGCTTCGTCGCGGAGCGGGCAGAGTTCGGCGAGCAGCGCGAGGCGCTCTACGCCGTGACGGTGCCCGAAGAGCGCGGCAGCTTCCGCCGCTTCTGCGAGCTGATCGGGCCGCCCGGCAGCGCGCCGCGCCAGGTCACCGAGTTCAACTACCGCATCTCCGCGGCGGACAAGGCGCACGTGTTCGTCGGCATCTCGATCGCGAAGCGCGACGAGGCCGAGAAGATCGCACGCCACTTCGAGCGCCACGGCTTCCCGACGGCCAACCTGACCGGCGACGAACTCGCCAAGGAACACGTGCGCCACATGGTGGGCGGCCGCAGCGAGCTCGCGCAGGGTGAACGCCTGTTCCGCTTCGAGTTCCCGGAGCGACCCGGCGCGCTGATGCGCTTCCTGAGCTCGATGCATCCGGACTGGAACATCACGCTGTTCCACTACCGCAACCAGGGCGCCGATTACGGCCGCATCCTGGTGGGCCTGGTGGTGCCGGACAAGGACAGCAAGGCGCTCGCGACCTTTCTCGCGACGCTGGCGTTCCCGTGGGTCGAAGAGACCGACAACCCCGTCTACAAGCTGTTCCTGAACTGACTACCAGTGACTGGGCAGCTCGCGCAGGATGCGCAGCCGCCCATCCTCCAGCGAGATGATCGCCGCGTGCTCGAGATCGCGCAGGATGCTGCCGGCCATCTCCTGCGAGCAGCCCAGGCGCTGCGGCAGGTCGATCTCGGCCAGCGGCTCGCGCACGACGCGCGTGCCGTCGAACTGGGCCTGGGCCACCGCGTCGAGCCAGCGCTTCAGGCGCAGGTAAGCATCGTTCATCGCGTACTGGCTCGCGGCCAGCGTGGCGACGCGGGCGCGCTGGATCACCTTGGCGATCAGCTCGAACGCGAACTGGGGCCGCTCGGAGATGTATTGCGTCAGCGTGGCGCGCTCGACGTAGGCACAGGTGGTGTCGGACAGCGCCTCGACGCTGGCCATGCGGGCACCGCCGTCCAGGCCCATCTCGCCGAGATAGTCGCCGGGCCCGAACAGGCCGTAGGTGACGTGGCGGCCTGTGTCCGAACCGGTGAAGGCGCGCAGCTCGCCCGCCAGGATGATCAGCAGCGCGTCGCCACGGTCGCCTTCGTCGAGCACCAGCGAGCCCTTGCGGAAGCGCCGGATCTCGCTGCGCTCGGCCAGCGGTCGCAGGATTTCGGGCAGCGCGTTGTAATCGATGGGGCCGGATTTGCGTGCGGACATTCGGGGGGCTCCTGCGCTGCGGCGGCGCAGCGTGGGGTGCGAGGAAATCGTCGCTTCAGTATCGCTTGTTTGGCCGCGTCGCGTGCAGCCGGCCATGCCCTGTCAACCGCTTTCGAGCGGCGGTATCGCACACCACCCGGCAGCCGGCTCGTCGGCGCGTGTGCGGGCCTGTCGTCCTCGCCGTGCAGCCTGTCGCAGTGCGCTGGCAGGCGATGCAGCGAACCCCCACCATGCGGCCCATCAAGACATCTTCCGGCCCGCCACCCATGAACAAGACCTGTCTGCCCGCCTGGCTCGTGCTCGACGGCGTGTCCTTCGCCTACGGGCGCGGGCCGGCCGTCAACCAGTCGTTGAACCTCACGCTGGGCCCCGGCATCGTCGGACTGCTGGGCCCCAACGGCGCCGGCAAGTCGACGCTGATGCGCATGCTGGCGACGCTGGCGCGACCGCGCAGCGGCCGCATCCTGTGGCGCGGCACGGACATCGCCCGCGAGCCCGACGCGCTGCGCGCGACGCTGGGCTACCTGCCGCAGGACTTCGGCGTCTACCCGGCGTTGTCCGCGCGCGAGTTCCTCACGTTCCTGGCCGCGGTCAAGGGCCTGCCGTCGCGCGCGGCCGCCGGGCGCGTCGACGAGTGCCTGGCGCAGGTCGGCCTGCTCGACGTCGCCGACCGCGCGCTGGCGGGCTACTCCGGCGGCATGCGCCAGCGCGTGGGCATCGCGCAGGCCCTGCTCAACGATCCGCAGCTGCTGGTGGTCGACGAGCCCACCGTCGGCCTGGACCCCGCCGAGCGGCTGCGCTTCCGCCACCTGCTGACCGAGCTGGCGGACGAGCGGCTGGTGCTGCTGTCGACGCACATCGTCTCCGACGTCGAGGCCAGCGCCGCGGCACTGGTCGTGCTGCAGGGCGGCCGCATCGTCTTCGACGGCACGCCACAGGCGCTGGTCGTCGGCGCGCGCGGCCGCGCCTGGGACTGGACCATCGCGCCCGCGCAGCTCGCGGCCGCGCGCAGGAACTTCGTCGTCAGCCAGTCGATGCACCTGGGCGACAGCGTGCAGCTGCGCGTGCTGGGCGATCGTCCGCCCGGCGCCGGCGCAGTGCCGGCGGAGCCCAGTCTGGAGGACGCCTACACCGACCTGCTGGCCCGGGCGACGACGTCGCCGAGCGACCGGGTCGAGGCGGTGGCCTGAAATGAGCGCCACGCTGCCCCTGCCCATCATCGCGCACGGCGCCGCGCCCGCGCGCGGACTCGCGCATGCGTGGCGCATCGCCTGCGCGCTGCTCGTCGCCGACCTGCGCCAGCGCACGCGAAGCCTGCGCTTCTGGATCGTCGCCCTGGCCATCACCGTCGCCGGCTGGTGGTGCCTGCCGCCGGTCGACGCCGGCTACATGATCGTCGCGATCGGCGACCACCATCGCGGGTTCTACTCGAGCGCCTGGATCGGCATGGTGCTGGCGATGATGTCGCTGCTGTGGGGCCTGGTCGGCTTCTACCTGGTGCGCGGCACGGTGCAGCGCGACTTCGAGACGCGCGTCTGGCAGCTGCTGGGCACGAGCTCGATGCGGCGCAGCGCGTACCTGCTGGCGAAGTGGGCGAGCCATGTCGCGGTGATGGGCGGGCTGCTGGGCGCGACGCTGATCGTCGGCCTCGTCGCCCAGCTCGTGCGCGCCGAGGACCGCCACGTCGACCTGTGGGAACTGGTCAAGCCGAGCCTGTTCATCGCGCTGCCGACGCTGGCCTTCAGCGCCATGCTGGCGATCTGGTTCGACGTGATCCCGCTGCTGCGGCGCACCGCCGGCAACATCGCGTTCTTCTTCGTGTGGATCGCACTGCTGACGACCGGCCCCGCGGGCATCCAGCACGACCAGGCCGCGCGGGCGGCGGACGCGGTGGCGCCCATCGAGCAGCCGTGGACCAGCGACCTGCCCGCGATGCGCGTGATGCAGTGGTCCATCGAACACCAGGTCGCGCGCGGCCTGCCGGACAAGACGCGCCTGGAAGGCTTTTGCATCGGCTGCGGCGGCACCACGGCGCCCGCCGCGCGCTTCGCCTGGACGGCCTGGGAGGTGCGCGGCGCCGTGTTGTGGGGGCGCATGCTGTGGCTCGCGGCGGCGATCGCCGGCGTGCTGCTCGCCGTCCCGCTGCTCGACTGGGCCGCGGCGCGCGTCGCGGCCCCGAGCGCCGCGGGCCACCAGCGCGCGCCGCGTTCGCTGCGCTGGCTGCGCGCGCTGCTGCGGCCGCTGCAGGGCACGGCGACGGGCGCGCTGGTCGCCGCGGAGGTCCTCATCGTGCTGCGCATGCGCCCGCTGTGGTGGTGGGCGGCGTGGCTGCCGCTGTGGGGCCTGCAGCTGTTCGGGCCGCGCCATGCAGTGGCGCTCGCGATGCTCGGCGGCTGGACGCTGCTGCTCGACGTCTTCTCGCGCACCGGCCTGCGCGATCGCGAGCACCGCACGCTCGATCTCGTGGCCACGGCACCCGGTGCGCATCGCCGGCTGCTGCTGGCGCGCGCCACGATGGCCATCGGCCTCGCCTGGCTCGCCGTGGCGCCCGGGCTGCTGCACGAGTCCTTCGCACATCCGACGATGACCACAGCAGCCGTCGTGATCGCCGCATCCATCGCGCTGTGGGGATTGGCATCTGCGGCGCTGACGCGCAGCAGCCGCCCGTTCGAACTGGTGTTCATCGTCGTCGCCTACGCCACCACGCAAGGCGCGCACTGGCTCGACGCGGGCGCGCTCGGCAACGGCGTGACGCTGACGCATCTGTCCGGCATCGCCCTCGCCGCGGCGATCCTGGCCGTCAGCCTCCGAGTCGATCGGCCAGGAACGCGACGAATGCCTTGACGCGGGCCGGCTGCAGCCGCGACGACATCACGGCGTGCACCGGCAACGGCGCCATGGCCCACTGCGGCAGCACGCGCACGAGACGCCCGTTGGCGAGCGCGTCGCGCACCAGGTCGGGCGTCAGCGCGGCGATACCCATGCCGCGCTCGGCGAGCAGGCGCGTGAGGCCGTGGTTGTTGACCATCACGCGGCCGTGCACGGCCACGTCGACGGCGACGCCGTCGCGCTCGAGCCGCCAGCGCGCCTGCATGCGCGGCGCGCGCAGCAGCAGGCCCTCGTGCCCGGCGAGGTCGTCGGGATGCGACGGCGTGCCGCGCAGGTCCAGATAGGTCGGCGACGCGAACAACGCGCGCTCGGCAAAGCCGACGCGGCGCACGACGAGCTGGTCGCCCTTGACCTCGCCGAGCCGGATCGCGACGTCCACGTGATCGCCCACCAGGTCGGCGTTGCGCGACGACAGGTCGACGTCCAGCGTGATGCCCGGAAACTGGCGCGCGAACTCCGGCAGCAGCGGCCCGATCACGTAGACGCCGAGATCGACGGGCATCGACAGGCGCAAGTGCCCGCCGGGCCGCGTCGCGGTCTCGCGCAAGGCCTCCTGCGCCAGCCGCGCCTCGTCGGCCAGGTGCGCGCAGCGCTCGAAGTAGCGCGCGCCGGCCTCGGTCAGCTCGACGCGGCGCGTGGTGCGATCGAACAGGCGCACGCCGAACTCGCGCTCCATCGCCGCGATGCGGCGCGACAGCGTCGCCACCGGCACGCCCAGCTGCCGCCCTGCCGCGCTGAAGTTCTTCGCGCGCGCCACCTCGACGAACAGCGTCATGTCGTGCAACGCGGAGAGATCGCTCATGGCGGGTACTTTATTCCATGAATGGAAAGATCAATCCCGGCGCTGCGGCTTCTCCTCGAGGCCGCAAAGGCTGACCATGCAGTCACCCCAAGCCAACCCTCTTGAAGGAGATCTCCATGAAAGCCATCCGCCTCCACGCCTTCGGCGCTGCCGACCAGCTTCATCTGCAGGACGTCCCAACGCCCGTCGCCGGCCCGCGCGAGGTGCTCGTGCGCGTCGTCGCCGCCGGCGTCAATCCGATCGACTGGAAGATCCGCTCTGGCGGCATCGCCGCGCTGTTCGGGATCAGCCCGCCCGTGACGCTGGGCTGGGACGCCTCCGGCGTCGTCGCGGCCGTCGGCACCGAGGTCGACGCGTTCAAGCCCGGCGACGCCGTGTTCTTCTTCGCCGATTTCGCACACGGCGGCACGTATGCGGAATTCGTCGCCGTCGACGCCGCGCAGGTCGCGCTGAAGCCGCGCACCGTGTCGTTCGCCGAGGCCGCCGCGATCCCCACGCCGGCGCAGGCCGCCTGGCGCGCCGTGTTCGAGATCGCCGACGTGCGGCCCGGGCAGAGGGTGCTGATCCACGGCGGCGGCGGCCCGCTCGGCAGCGTCGCCGCGCAGCTCGCCCGTCACGCGGGCGCGCACGTGACCCTCACCGCGGGCGACGCGTCGATCGCGATCGCGCGCGCCACCGGGGCCGACGAGGTCATCAACTACCAGCGCCAGGACTTCGCGGCGCTGGTGCGCGACGTCGACGTCGTGATCGACACCGTCGGCGGCGCCGTGCAGGAGGCCTCGTGGGGCGTGCTGAGCAAGGGCGGCGTGCTCGTCGCCACCGCGGTGCCGCCGTCAGCCGAACGCGCCGCCGCGGCCGGCGTGCGCGCGGAGATGCTGCAGACGCCGCCGCGCGGCGGCGTGCTCGCCAAGATCGCCGAGCTGGTCGACGCGGGCCGCCTGCGCGTGGCGGTGTCGCACGAGTTCGCGCTGGCCGATGCCGCGCAGGCGCACCGGCTCGGCGAAAGCGGACAGGCGCGCGGCAAGATCGTGCTGCACGTCGGCCTGCCTTCGGCCTAGTTCGCCGGCTTCTTGTTGTAGCGCGCGGCCGCTTCCGCGGAAGCTTCCTCGAACGAGTGCACGACGAGATCCAGCGACTCGTCGGCGGCCGGGAACTCGCCCTCGGGCAGGAAGCCGGCGAAGACCGCCTCCGAAAAGCGCTCGCGCAGCCCGGGCAGCACCGGCTCGACGCGCTGCCATTCCTCGTCGGGATAGGCGCTCACGATGATCATCATGGCCACGCCGCCGGCAGTCGCGCCCGGCGGCGGCCCCTTGGCCAGGTCTTCCAGCGAGATGTGGCGCGCGTCGATGTCCTGCGTGCGCAGGATGCGCACCAGCAGCTCGGTGACCAGGTCGTCGCGCATCGAGCCGAGCCCGATGCACAGCGCGACCGAACCCGGCGCCACCGCCAGCGGCCCCTGCCACGGCCCGATCGCCTTCTCGCGCTGGTGGCGCAGGTGCGCGCCGATGCTGGGCTCGTCCAGCACCGAGCCGCGACGGCTGCGGAACGACGGCCGGCAGGCGTCGGTGCCCAGCGCCTCGATGACGCGGGCGACCGTGCTCTTGACCGTCGCCTGCTGCTGCGGCGTGATGCTGTGCTTGCCGAGATCGGCGCTGGCCAGCTGCAGCGCCGGGATCAGGATCTTGTCGCAGTAGCGCGCGAACGATTTGCGCTTGAGATAGACGTGCGCAGCCGCGACGATCTCCTCGTGGTCGCCCGACATCGCGCGCTGGTAGAAGCGTTCCGACATCGACAGCGCAGGCGTGTCGCCCAGCAGCACGTCGAGGAAGCTCAGGGCCTTGATGTGGCGGCCCGCCACCACCAGGCACAGCGTCAGCGGCGTCGACACGAGCAGGCCGATCGGGCCCCAGATCCAGCTCCAGAAGATCGCCGCCACCACCACCGACAACGGCGACAGCCCCGTGCTGTGGCCGTACAGCTGCGGCTCGACGACTTGCGACGCGACAAGCTCGACCGCCGCGAACAGCCCCAGCAGCTCGAAGACCAGCGTCCAGCCCGGATCGACCGCCGCGGCCAGCAGCGCGGCGCTGCCGGCCGCGATGAACACGCCGACGTAGGGCACGAAGCGCAGCAGCGTCGTCAGCACGGCCCACAGCACGCCGTGCGGCAGCCCGATCAGCATCAGCCCCAGCCAGATCGCGACGCCGACGCCCACGTTGACCGCCAGCTGCGAGACGAAGAAGCGCGACAGCCGCTCGCCGGCGTCGTTGAAGGCCTGCGTGGTGCGGCGGATGTCGGAGCCGCCCAGCAGCCGGATGAAGCGATCGCGCAGCGACTCGTGCTCCAGCAGCACGAACACCATCACGATCAGCACGATGCTCGCGCGGCCCAGCGGCCCCCAGATCGACGAGAACAGGTGCGAGACGATTTCCACCGGCGTCTGCGCGCGCGGCCGGATCTCCACCGGCACCGCGCCCGACGGCGTCAGCGGCGCGCCCTCCAGCGTGGCGCGCGCCGGGGCCGACGCGGCGCCGGCCTCCTCGCCGAGACGGCTCATCATGCGGCCCGTCTCGCCCTGCAGCACGCGGCTCGTCGTCACGTCCTGCACGGTCTTGAGCTTGTCGCGGATCGTGTTCTCGTACTGCGGCAGGCTCTCCGCCATCGCCACGACCTGCGACACGATCATCCCCGCCAGCCCGCCCACGAGCACGGTCAACACGGCCACCGCGCCCAGCACCGCGGGCACCTGCGAGCGCACCACGCGGCGCAGCTTGCGCACGAGCGGCGCGATCAGCAGGCTCAGGATCACGGCCAGCGTGATCGGCACCAGCACCTCGCGCCCGAAATAGAGCAGCCCCAGCACGACCGCGGCGTTGACGAGGCCGCCGGCATGGAACTTCGTCGGCTGGGTCGTCGGAGCGGGCGATGCGGGCGGCGGAGGCGTCACGGATGGCTTTCGGTGCAGGTCGGCAAGTTCGCCGAGCTTAGCGCCGAAAGACTGACCGCCCTCTTTCAACGGACATCTCACACCTTGTACTGGTTGCCGACCGCCGCGCCGTACATCGCCGGATCGCTCGTCGAGTCGGCGCCGGTTTCCATGCGGCCCGCGAAGCGGCGGCTGTAGTCGGCCTGGCCGTTCACGCGCACGCTGAAGTCGTACCAGCCGCTGCTGGACGCCAGCGGCAGCCTGACCATCGACGTGCCGTGCGCGGCCACCGACAGCGTCGCCGGCGCCGCCGGGTAGTACGCATTGGCGGCGAGCGAGAACGTCGCCGCCACCGGACCGTTGTTGGTCAGCTGGACCCGCAACTGCCGGCCCGCGGCGTCGTAGCTCAGCACGACGTCGGGATTGGGCTGGCCGGCCGAGGCGACGCGGCGCGCATTGCCGGTGAAGTGGCGATGGAAGCCGTTGGGCGCCAGCACCCACAGGTCGTACGCGCCCGACGCGAGCGGTGCCCAGGTGTCGCTGAGCGTCTTGCCGGCCTCGACCGTGTAGCGGCGCGGGATCGCGGTCAGGTTGTTGCGGTCGTAGACGTGGAACACCGCGGCCTGCGTGCCGGCGTTGGCGAACGTCAGCCGCAGCGCGGTCGTGCCCAGGCTGGTCGTGCGGGTGACGACCGTGGCCGTCGCGTGGAGCGCGTACGGCAGCGCGCGCGACGGCTTGATGCCCCGGGCCTGCAGCGGCAGCACCGGCGTCGGCGCGACCGTCGGCGTGATCGTCTTGCCGAGCGCGCGGCTGGCGGCGTCGCGCGCCGTCGTGTCCGGCAGCGACGAGATCAGGTCGGCGTCGTTGGGCGTCGCGAAGTTGAAGCAGGTCGTCAGGTCGCCCACCACCGCGCGGCGCCACGCGCTGATGTTGGGCTCCATCACGCCGAAGCGCTTCTCGATGAAGCGGATCGTCGAGGTCTGGTCGAACACCTGCGAGTTGACCCAGCCGCCCTTGCTCCACGGCGAGATGATGTACATCGGCACGCGCGGGCCGAGGCCGAACGGGTGGTGCTTGTACGGGTCGACCGTGGTGATGCCGCCGTCGGCGTCGCCGAGGTATTCGTCGGACGCGTCCACCGTGCTGGCGCCGGCGAGCTGGGCCTGCGTCGGGTCGGCGTTCCACGTGACGTAGGACGGCGGCGCCGGCGGCGCGGCGTGGTCGAAGAAGCCGTCGTTCTCGTCGAAGTTGATGATCAGGACGGTCTTGCTCCACACGTCCGGATTGGCGGTCAGGGCGTCCAGCACCCGGGCGATGTAGGCCGCGCCCTGCGCCGGACTCGATGCGCCCGGATGCTCGGAGCCCGACGACGTCGCGCAGATCCACGACACCGCGGGCAGCGTGCCGGCGATCACGTCGGCCTTGAGCAGGTCGAGGTCGCGCGTCTTGATGCCCTTCTCGTACAAGGCCTGCTGGCGCGGCGTGCGCGCGGGCGACACGGTCGGCGTGCTGGCCGCGTTGGCGTCGCGGAAGCTCTTGAAGCCGAGCAGCGAGTTCAGCGCGTAGAACTCGACCTCCTCGTTCTGGTAGACCTGCCACGACACGCCCGCATCCTCCAGGCGCTCCGCATACGTCCTCCAGGTATAGCCGCTCTTGACCGCGCCGTTGGTGAGCGCGTTGTAGCTGTTGTCCATCGCCGGGCCGTTGAAGATGCCCGGGCGGGTCGGGTCGTCATGGCCGTGGTTGGTGCCCGTGAAGAAGAAGCAGCGGTTCGGGTTGGTGCCGCCGGTGAACGCCGAGTGGTTGTCGTCGCAGATCGTGAACGCGTCGGCGAGCGCGAACTGGAACGGGATGTCCGCCTGCGTGTAGTACACCATCGACGGATTGTTCTTGTACTGCGGCCAGTTCGACAGCCGGCCGTGATCCCACGCCAGCTGCGCGTCCGGATACAGGTGCGGGGTATCGGCCGTGCGGATCAGCGCGAAGTTGACGGACGTGTCGTTGTGCTGCGGCGCGAGCACCTTCGGGTTGCTGCCCGTCGCCGTGTCGTTGCGCTGGTACCAGACGGTCCTGCCCGCCAGCAGGTCCGTGTCGGGCACGGGGATCGGGAACGGATCGGCAAAGCCGCGTACGCCGGCCATCGAACCGAAGTAGTGGTCGAACGAGCGGTTCTCCTGCATGAAGCAGACGATGTGCTCGACGTCCTGCAGCGTGCCGGTGCGATCGTTGGCGCGGATCGCGAGCGCGCGGGCGATCGCGGGCGGGAAGGCGCCCAGCGCGGCGGTGGAGCCGGCGGCGGTGGCGACGGCACGGAGGAAGTGGCGGCGGTCGAGAGTCATGGCGTGGCGTTCCAGCGTGGAGTGTGAGGCCGGGCGCTTCAGGCGCGGCGCCGGGCGACGACGAGCGCCAGTAGCCCGCAGGCCATCAGCGCGGTCGAGCGGACTCGGGCACCGCGGCGGAGAACGTCAGGGCCTGAACCTTAGACACGGGGCGTGACGAAACAGCGACGGATTCGTGTTACCGCTCCATGACTACCCACGCCAGGATCTCCGCCGCGTTCGCGAACTCGTCGCACGAGCGCACCGGGATGGCCGAATGCCGCTCGCGCCACAGCCGCGCAAGCGTCGTGCCAGGGCCGACTTCCAGCACGACGTCGGGGCGGCGTTCGGCGACGGTGTCCATGCAGGCGTCCCAGCGCACGGGGGTCGCGACCTGCTCGGCCAGCACGCGTCGCACCTCGGCGACATCGCGCACCACGGCGCCCGTGATGCCGGCCACCCACGCGACGCGCGGCGCATGCCAGCGCGCCTGCGCGAGTGCCTGCGCCAGTACCGGCACGGCCTCACGCATCGCACTCGTGTGCGAGGCCACGCGCACGCCCAGCGGCGTGGTCTTCGCGCCGAGCGCGGCCAGGTGCGCCGCGGCCTCGGCCAGCGCGGCGGTCGCGCCGCCGACGACGCAGCGACGCTCGCCCGTGCGAATCGCGATCTCGAGGCCCCAGCGCGCGCAGGCCGCCTCGACGTCGCCAGGATCGACGTCCGACACGCCGAGCAGGCCGGCCGCGCCATCGGCGGCGCAGGCGTCCATCGCGGCGGCACGCTGCACCGCGAGCGTCATCGCGTCATCCGGCTGCAGCATCCCCGCGGCAGCGCAGGCCCCGAGCTCGCCCACGCTGTAGCCGGCGACAGCCACCACGCGCGGCAGCCCCGGCGCCAACGCCGTCCACGCGGCCACGCAGGTGCCGGTGACGAGCGGTTGCGCGACGGCGTTGGACTGCGACCAGGCCGTGTCGGACGTGCGTGCCCGCCAGCCGCTGCCGAGCACCTCCGCCATCCGCGCCAGCACCGGCCGCGCGGCGGCGTCGGACTCGAGCCAGGGCAGCATCGCCGGGTGCTGCGTGCCCTGGCCGGGGAACAGCAGCGCGACGCTCATCGCGCGGCGACGTCGTGCAGGCGCTCCACGCGCTCGACCCAGCAGGCCGCGGCCAGCAGGTCGGCGGCGCCGCCGGGCGACAGGCGTCGTTCGACGAGGGTGGCGTGCACGCGGGCCGCGCGCGACGGCGCATCCGCGACCAGGCCGCCGCCCTCGGCGAGGAAGCTGCGCGCGAGTCCCTGCGCATCACGCAGACCTTGCAAGCCACCGCGATGGACGAGGTTGGTGTCGTCCAACTGCGCCATCGCCGCGAACAGCGCGTGCAGCTTCGCGCCGCGATCGTCGGCACCGGCGCGGCGCGCGGCGCGCAACGCCGGCAGCACGTGATCGAACAGCGTCGGCAGGCCTTGCGCCGCCTCCTCGGACGCGCTGCGCAGGCCATGCGCGCGCGCCGCGCGGGCGCCGTGCGTGGCCGACGCGCGTCGCGCGCGCGACGCGAGCGCGTCGCCCCAGCGTGCGAGCAGCATGCCGCGCAAGTTCGTCGCGTCGCACGTCAGATCCGAGGCGCGCACCGCGCCCGCGGCGGCGCACAGCAGGCCCAGCGTGAAGATCGCGCCGCGATGCGTGTTGACGCCGCCGGTCGCGCGCAGCATGCGGGCTTCGGCTTCGATGCCCAGTGCCTCCAGAGGCTCGAAGACCGCGCTGCGCGCGCCCTGAGCGGCGACGCGCGGGAAGAAGTGGCGTAGCGCGAAGAGGCTGCGCAGGAAGGTGCTGGCGTCCATGTCGTCGTGGCTGCCGGCATCGGCGAACGACACCAGGCCCGGCTTGGGCTCCAGCGCAAGCTCGTCGTACAGCGACGCGATGGCCGCACGGCCCAGCGCCGCGTGAAACGCGCTCGCGTCGTCCCGCGTCGCGGCCGCGGACGAGCTGCGCAGGGCGAGCGCGGTCATGCGAGCCTCGCTTCGAAACCTTCGAGCGCCACGCCGCGCAGCCGCTTGACCAGCACCTGCGCGACGCGTCCCTGCCGGTGATCGCGCCATTCGCGCCAGGCGACGGCGGCGCCGTCGGGAAACAGCAGCTCGCCATCGAGCCGCGGGCCGTCCCACGCCGACGACGAGAGCGTGTGCGCGACCTCGTCGGCCTGCGCGCTCGAACTCACCGGCAGCAGCAGGTCGAGATCGGACGCCGCGTGCACGTAGGCCAGCCGCGTCAACGCCTGCCAGCCGTAGCCGCCGTAGACGCGCGCGGCGCAATCGCTCGCGGCCAGCGCCGCGACCAGCGAGCGCCACGTCGCCGCGAGGCCTCGCGGCAGCAGGCGCGTCGCCGCATCGGCGTTGGGAAACTCGTCGAGGAACAGCACGTCGCGCGGCGCCACGGCCACGGCAAGACGGCGGCGCCGAAAACGGGACGGCGCGGGCAGGCCCGTCGCCAGCGTGTCGTCGCACGACGGCGGCTGGCGCGTGACGACCAGCGGCAGGCCGCGCGCGGCCCACAGCGCCAGGCAGGCGCGCGCGTCGGCGTCCCACGGCGACTCGAATACGTGCACCCAGCCCTGGGCGGACAACCGCACCAGTTGCTGGCGATGCAGCCCCGTCGGCAGCCGTGCGGCCGAGGGGGCGGCGAGCTCCAGCTGCGCCATCACGCCTCCAGCACGCGCCGGATCACGTCGGCGGCGACGCGGCGGCCGCCGCGCTGCGCGCCCTCTTCCGCGCGCCGATCCGAGGTATCGCGGTCGGCCAGCGCGGCGCGCAATCCCGCGGCGAGGTCGCCGTCCCACAGCGAGCGCACGCCGCCCATCGCCACGTAGTTCGCGACACCCGGCGCGAAGACGGGGTTGGTCAGCGACAGCGACTCGAGCAGCTCCTCGGACAGCTTGGTCACGCGCGCCATCGCCGGCACGCGCATGACGCGGATCTCGGCCTCGGGCAGCGCGTGGCACGCGTCGGCCATCAGCCCCGACGTGATGAATCCGCCGGACAGCGCCTGGTCGTAGACGAGGCCGATCACCGGATGGCCGTTGCGGCGCGCGAGATCGAGGCAGCAGCCGAGGTGCGCCATCGCGCGATGGATGCCCAGCAGCTCGTCGCGGCGGCGCAGCTTCTGGCCCTGCGTGTCGACCAGCAGCAGCAGCGGCCGGCCGGGCGACTCGCCTGTCGTCGCGAGCACCGCGCGCGCCTGGCGCAGCGCGAGATCGACGCCCACCGCGGCGTGGTTCGTGGTGCCGACGATCGCGATCGTCGCGCCGTCGAACGTGGCCGTGCCGCCGAGGAAATCGCCGTCGGCGACGATGTCGTGATCGTCCCCGAACAGGCGCGAGGCCACGCCTTCCCAGTCCATCACGCGCCTCCGTTGGCGAGCGGCGCGACGGCCGCGGGACGCAGCACGCGCACGGCGGCGGCGTCGAGGTCGGGCACGGCGCGCGCGTCGGCGACGCCCAGCAGCGTCCACAGCTCGATCGCGTCGGCGCCTTCGCCCGCGATGGCGGTGCGCCACTGCAGCAGCATCGACTCCTGCTGCAACGCGGCCAGCGTCATCGGTCGATGCACGTCCAGCGCCGCGATGGCCGCGGCACGGAACGCGGCCGGGTCGTCCTCGACCAGCACGTCGCAGTCGCCGGTCAGCCAGCGGTGCTTGCCGCCGGTCGTGCGCCACACCAGCGCGCGGTCGCGCGAGTCGAACTCGCCGGCGCCGTTCGACGACTCGATCACCTCGGGGCCCGACATCGCGTGGCGCGCAATGTCGCTCATCACGACCGTGTCGGCGCAGCGCGCGACGATGCCCATGCCGCCGAAGCAGCCGTTGGCTCCGCCGATCAGCATCACGGTCGCGATGCCGGCAGCGCGCGCGTCGAGCAGCGCGCGCATCACCTCCGAGACCGCGATCAGGCCGGCGTTGGCCTCGTGCAGCCGCACGCCGCCGGACTCTGCCAGCAGCACCACCGCATCGGGCCGGTCGCGCAGCGCGCGCCGCAGCAGGCCGACCAGCTTCGCGCCGTGCACCTCGCCGACGCCGCCGCCCATGAACTCGCCCTCCTGCGCCGCGACGAAGATCGCGCGGCCCGACAGCGTCGCGCGGCCGATGGCGACGCCGTCGTCGAACGCTGCGGGCACGCCCAGCTGCGCGAGGTGCGGGCTCGTCACGCGATCGGACGGCGGCAGCCATTCGTGGAAGCTGCGGTCGTCGACGATCGCCGCCAGGCGCTGGCGCGCCGACATCTCCGCGAAGCTGGCGCTGTTCATGGCGGCGCTCCCCAGACCGCCGACATCGCCTGGTCGAGCCGCAGGCTGACGACGGCCGGCGTGGCGCCCATGTCGTGGATGCTCACCGTGACGCCCGCGATGCCGTGCCGCGCGTGGAAATCGCGCAAGACAGCCTCCCAGATCGCGCCGAAGCCGCGCGCGGAGGTGTCGACGTCGACGCGGCACGCCGCCCCCGGCGCGGACTCGACCAGCACCTCGAGATTGCCCGATGCGACGACGCCCACCAGGGCCGGCTCGAACGGCGCCAGCACGCGGCCGCCGTCGAATTCGAAATGCAGGGTTTCCATGCCGGTCATCGCGCTGTCCTCGTCACCAGTTGCGGAAGCGCCGCGGCGGCTGGTACAGGCCGCCCGAGGCGCGCACGAGGTCGCGCATCGACCGCGCGGCCAGCAGGTTGCGCGTGGCGTCGCGCGGGTCGATGCCGAGGTCGGCGGGACGCCGGATCACGCCGCGCGCGCGCAGCTTCTCGACCATCGCGCGGTCGCGCTTCTGGCCCGCGGGCGTGAAGCCGGCGACGCCACGGATGGCCTGCTCGCGCTCCTGGTCGTCGCGGCACAACAGCAGGTTGGCGATGCCTTCCTCGGTGAGCACGTGCGTCACGTCGTCGCCGTAGATCATGATCGGCGGCAGCGGCATCTTCGCCTGCTCGGCGAGCTTCCACGCGTCCAGCGTCTCGACGAACGCGGGCTGCATGTGCTCGCGGAAGGTCTCCACCATCTGCACAACCAGCTTCTGCCCGCGCGGCGTGCCGCGCACGCCGGGCAAGCCGTCGCGCGCCTCGCGGCCGGCCTTCAGCCAGGCCTCGCTGGCGTGGCGGCGTCCGCGTGCGTCGGCGCCCATGTTGGGCGCGCCGCCAAAGCCGGCGATGCGGCCCAGCGTGGCCGTGGAGCTGTTGCCCATCATGTCCATCTGCAGCGTCGAGCCGATGAACAGGTCGCACGCGTAGTGGCCCGCGGCCTGGCAGAACGCGCGGTTGCTGCGCAGGCTGCCGTCCGGGCCGGTGAAGAAGACGTCGGGCCGGGCGCGGATGTAGTCCTCCATGCCCAGCTCGGAGCCGAACGAGTGCACCGACCCGACCCAGCCGGCCTCGATCGCCGGGATCAGTGCCGGGTGCGGATTGAGCGCCCAGTGGCGGCAGATCCTGCCCTTCAGCCCGAGGCGCTCGCCGTAGGTCGGCAGCAGCAGCTCGATGGCCGCGGTGTCGAAGCCGATGCCGTGGTTGAGCGACTGCACGCCGTACTCCGCGTAGATGCCCTTGATGGCCATCATCGCCATCAGCACCTGGATCTCGGAGATCTGCGCCGGGTCGCGCGTGAACAGCGGCTCGATGAACGCCGGCTCGGGCGCGCGCACGACGAAGTCGATCCAGTCGGACGGGATGTCGATACGGGGTAGCGTATCGACGATCTGGTCGACCTGCGCGACGACGATGCCGCTCTTGAACGCCGTGGCCTCGACGATCGCCGGCGTGTCCTCGGTGTTCGGCCCGGTGTAGAGATTGCCCTGCGCATCGGCCGCCTGCGCGGCGATCAGCGACACCTTGGGCGTCAGGTCGATGAAGTAGCGGCCGAACAGCTCGAGGTAGGTGTGGATCGCGCCGATCCGCAGCTTGCCCGCGCCCAGCAGTTGCGCCAGCCGCAGCGACTGCGGGCCGGAGAACGAGAAGTCGAGCTTGCTCGCGATGCCCAGCTCGAAGACGTCGAGATGCTCGGGCAGCGACAGCACCGACTGCACCATGTGCAGGTCGTGCACGCGCTCGGGCGACACCTGCGTCAGCGCGCGCGCGAGGAAGTCGGCCTGCTTCTGGTTGTCGCCCTCGAGGCAGACGCGGTCGCCCGGCTCGATCAGCGCCTCGAGCAGCGCGACGATCGCGCCGTCATCGACGGTCTTCGCATGCACGCCCGCGAGCGCGGCCGCGCGCGCGAGACGCGCCGCGCGATTGGTGCGCTGGCGTGTCCACGGCGAGTCGGCGACGGTGGTCATTTCACTTGGGCGCCAACGGGCCCATCACGAGGTCGGGCAGCGCGGTGGCGATCGCCGGGAAGGCCGAGATCACGACCACGGTCAGCAGCATCAGGATGACGAACGGGATGATGCCGCGGATGATGGCGCCGAGAGGGATGTCGGGTGCGATGTTCTTGATCACGAAGATGTTCAGGCCCACCGGCGGGTGGATCAGGCCGGTCTCCATCACGATGGTCATCACGACGCCGAACCAGACGAGGTCGAAGCCCGCGGCCTTGAGCGGCGGCAGGAAGATCGGCGACGTCATCAGGATGATGGACACCGGCGGCAGGAAGAAGCCCATCACGATCACCAGCAGCAGGATCGCGGCCAGCAGCATCCACTTCGACAGTGCGAGCGAGACGATCCACTGCGCCATCGACTGGCTGATGTGCAGGTAGCTCATCACGTACGAGAACAGCAGCGACATGCCGATGATGAACATCAGCATCGTCGACTCCTTCAGCGTCGCCGACAGGATGGGCGCGATGTCGCGAAGGCGCCAGACGCCGTAGATGATCGCGATCAGCACCAGCGCGAGCAGGCTGCCGAGGCCGGCCGTCTCGGAGGGCGTCGCGAAGCCGCCGTACAGCGCCACCATCACGCCGGTCAGCAGGATCAGGAACGGCAGCACGCGCGGCAGGATCGAGAAGCGCTGGCTCATCGTGAAGTGCTCGTCGAGCAGCAGCGGCGACGGCGTGCCGTCGGCTTCGAACTGGCGCTTGGCCGCGCGGTATTCGCGCTGGTAGTTGATCGCGGCCCACAGCGCGAACAGCACGACCAGCAGCACGCCCGGCCCGATGCCCGCGAGGAACAGCCGGCCGAGAGACTGCTCCGCCGCGACCGCGTACAGGATCATCGTCACCGACGGCGGCAGCAGGATGCCCAGCGTGCCGCCGGCGGCGATGATGCCCGCCGCGAAGCCGGGCGAGTAGCCGCGCCGGCGCATTTCCGGAATGCCCGCGCTGCCGATCGCCGAGCAGGTGGCGGGGCTCGAGCCGGCCATCGCCGCGAACAGCGCGCAGGCGAACACGTTGGCGATGCCCAGGCCGCCCGGGATGCGGCCCATCCACACGTGCATCGCCGCGTACAGATCCTGCCCAGCGCGCGTACGCCCGATCGCCGAACCCTTGAGGATGAACAGCGGGATCGACAGCAGCGTGATGCTGGACATCTCCTCGTAGACGTTCTGCGTGACGGTGTCGAGCGACGACGCCGGCATGAAGAAGGCCATGAACAGCACGCCCACGCTGCCCAGCGAGAACGCGATGGGCATGCCGGAGAACATCACCACCAGCGTGACGAAGCCGAACAGCAGGCCGAGCACGAGCATCGACATCAGGGGTTCACTTTCAACGGTCGGACCTTGTTGGCGCTGACCACCACCTGCACGGCGAGCTGCAGCGTCAGCAACAACATGCCCAGCGACATCAGCAGGTAAGGGATCCACAACGGCGGCGCCCACGAGGACGACGTCGTCTGCCCTTCGGCCCAGGCCTCGTGCAGCAGCGTGCACGACTTCCACGCGAAGAACGCGCAGAACACCATGCAGCCGACATCGACGAGCAGGATGCGCACGCGGTTCACGCTCTCCGGCAGCAGCGACGACACCGCCTCGATGCCCACGTGGCCGCGGATCGCCTGCACGAACGCGCTGCACAGGAAGGTCGCGCCGACCAGGCAGAACACCGAGGCCTCGTCCTGCCAGTCGGTCGACGCGTGCAGGAAGTAACGGGTGACGACGCTGGACGTTAGGATCAGCGCCGCCGCGAGCAGCGCGATCATGCCCAGCACCATCACGCCGCGGTTGACGACGATCAGCGCGCGCGCCAGCGGCAGCAGCCAGCGCGGCGTCGCCGGGTCGATGTGCTGGTGCAGGCCGGCACCGGCCGGCGCTGCCGCCAGGCCGACGGGAACTTGCGGCAGGTCGATGGTCATTGGCAACCTCCGCCTGCGGCTGCGGGGCGAGCGCCTTCGGGCGGCCGGGCGTCGCTCACAGCAGCTTCTGCGCGGCGGTGATCAGCGCCTTGCACGTGTCGTTGTGCTCGGCATAGTCCTTCCAGGCCGTGGCCTTGGCGATCGCCTGCCACTTGCCGAGGGTGGCGTTGTCGATGTCGTAGCACTTGGCGCCGGCCTTGGTGTACACGTCGGCCACGATCCTGTCGTCGGCGCGCGCGGCCTCGGTGGCGAACTTCTCCTGCTCGGCGCCGACGGCCATGATGATGTCCTGGTGCGCCTTCGGCAGCTTGTAGAAGACCTCCTTGGAGATCATCAGCGGTTCGAACATGAACCAGTAGGCCTTGTTGCGCGCCGTGGTCAGGTGCTTGGCGATCTCTTCCAGCTTGAACGAGATGAAGCTCGTGGACGACGTCATCGCCGCCTCCATCGCGCCGGTCTGCATCGCGGCATAGATCTCGTTGGACGGCAGCGAGATGACCGAGGCGCCGGCCTCCTTCAGCATCATGTCCATCTCTCGGCTGCCGCCGCGCACCTTCATGCCCTTGGCGTCGGCCGGCGCCACCAGGGGCGCGTTCTTGCTCGCGACGCCACCGCCCTGCCAGATCCAGCTGACCACCAGCACGCCCTTGTCGTCCAGCGTCTTCGCAAGCAGCCTGCCGACCTCGGCCGTCTTCCACGCGGTGCCGACCTCGTAGCTGGGCACCAGCGCGGGCATCAGGCCGATGTTGGTCTCGGGCACCTCGCCGCCGGCGTACGACAGCGGCACCAGCGACAGGTCCAGCGCGCCCTTGCGCATCGCCGAGAACTGCGAGTTCGTCTTCATCAGCGACGAGCCGGGATAGACCGCCGCCTTCAGCGCGCCGTTGCTGCGCTTCTCGATGTCGGCCGCGAAACGGCGGCACAGGCGGTCGCGGAAATCGCCCTCGGCGATGGTGCCGCTGGGGAACTGGTGCGAGATCTTGAGGGTGCCGGCCTGGGCCAGCGCGCCGGCCGCGAACGGCGCCGCCATCGTCCCGCCAAGGGCCTGCACGACCGCGCGTCGAGTGAGTGCCATGATGTCTCCTGTGGATGCCGACCTCGGCCATGCCGTCGGTCGGGCGTCAGCGCCGCGAAGCGTTATGAATGCATAAATGGCAAGTTTGCATGCAATTCATGACAATCTAACTAGTGAGAACCCGAAAGACAAGGGGCGACTCATGGTGGAGTCGCCCCAGGACGGTCGAGTCGTCACCGCGCCAGGCGCGGCTCGACTCACGGCGCCGAGTGCGCCGCCATCATGCAGAGCGCGTTGCCGAGCGCCGTGTCCGCGGCCGTCGGCGTGTAGCCGGTCGTCAGGACGTTCGACGAGTTCGCCTGGGCAACCAGCGTCGCGACCGCCGACGCGCGCAGGAAGCGTTGGCTGACCGCCTTGTTCGCCGCCGCCGTCACCTGGCAGACGAAGCCGGCGTGGGTACCGTAGCGCTCCTCCAGCGACGCCCGCGGGTCGCCCGCCGCGACGCGCAGCGCCTTGGTCGCGGCGAACGGCCACGACGAGCCGGACAGCGCGCACTGCTGGCCCTTGTAGCTGCCGGCGGCGTACGTATTCCAGCCGCTGTAGGTGGCGAGCGGCGCCGACAGGTTGACCGACGGCACGCCGACCACCTCGTTGCCGTCCACGTTGACGCGCGGCACCAGCGTGGGCAGCACGGCGTCGACGATCGGCGGTTGGATCGTCATGATCCCGGACTGGTTCGAGTAGTCCACCTCCGGCCCGAAGTCGTACTTGAGCACCGGCCACAGGTTGTTGCCCTCGTACGGATAGCCCGGGATGTTCGGGAAGCCGACGTTCGACTGCGTCGCGGCGACCAGCTGCCCCTGGCTCAGCTTCGGATAGACGCTGGGCGGCATGGGTGTTCCGCTCATGATGAACGCGAGGAAGTCATCCTGGAGCGCGTTGTTCTGGTCCGATTCCGGGTTCGGGTTGGCCGGGTAGACGCAGGCGCCCGACGGCGCCGGCGACGCGTTGTAGGTGAAGCCGCCGCTGCCGCCGCCGTGCGTGGTACCGGGGAAGTAGTAGCGAGAGACGTTGGACGGCAGCGGGATGTCCGCCACGGCGGTGAAGCCGACGAGGTCGGGCGACATCTTCTCGGCGTACATCTCCAGCGAGCCGAAGGTCTCCATGATCTGCGGACAGGTGCTGGTCTCGTTGCAGCGGTGCAGGATGCCGTTGGCGGGCAGGCCGCGCGCGAGGTTCGGATAGTCGGTCCACCAGACCGGCGCCTCGTCGCCCATCATGTAGATGTTGGTGATGACGTCCGGCAGCGCGAAGCGCGCGTTCATGAACAGCATGCGGCCGTCGATCTGGCCCCAGGCGCCATCGACCACCTTCTGGTCGGACTCGTCCTGGTTGAAGCCGTAGAAGATCGAGCCGCGGATGAAGGACGCCGACTGCGACGAGCCGATGCTCACCACCTTGGTCGTCAGGCCCGCGACCGGGTTGGCGAAACCGGTGCTGTCGGCGGCGGCGTGGTGGAAGAAGGAGATCGCGTCGCGCGCGGCCGCGTAGCCGATGCCCAGCACCAGCGGGTTCACCGCGGTGAAGACCATCTCGTAGAGCTTGGTCGAGTCGAAGCCCGTCCTCAGGCAGACGCGCGTCGGATCGGGCGTGCCGGGGAACGGCACCGTGCGGCAGTCGGCCCAGGTCCAGTCGGTACCGAGCGTCAGCGGCGTCTTCGGACCGTCGACGCCGCCGGTGGTCTGCCCCGAGACGACGGTCAGCTGCGACAGCGTCGGGTCAGTCAGGCTCAGCGGCTTGTAGGGCACCGGCGTCGTGTAGATGACCAACTGCGCGGTGTTGCCGGTCGCGCTCGCGATGTGGCCGTAGACCTTGCCGGTGATCGCCGAGCCGTCCGGATTCACGGCGACGGGCACGACGAGCTGCTGCGTCGAACCGGCGTACGGCACGGTCAGCGGCGTGCAGGGATAGGCGGTGGCGCAGTTGGCCTCGATGTCGCCCTGCCAGCCGCTTTGCAGGTAGATCGCGCCCGACACGATGGACGCGCCGGAGGGGATCGCGTTGCCGCCGCGGTTGGACACCTCATAGATCAGCAGGCCGCTCGCGGATGCCGAACTCGTCGGCGCGGTGAGCTGGAAGGTCGACACGTAGGGCACCTTGCCGTCCGCGTTCCTGGGCGCGAGCGCGATGTCCTGGATGATCGCGTTGTGCGCATCCGCCGGATCGAGTTCGCCGAAGATGCGCCCCTTCCAGGTCGTGTACGGGATCGGCGCACCGCTCACGCTGGCCGTCGAATCGACCACGACGGACGTGACCGCCGCCTGGCCGGGCAGGCTCCAGCCCAGCAGCGCGCCCGCCAGCGCGCCCAGGTGCAGGACGCTACCGCGCAGGCGGCGGCGCAGGCCGACGGCGAGCGCGAGCAACGCGAGCGCCATCATGCTCCACGACGACGGCTCGGGCACCGAGGTCGTGACCGCGCTGCAGCCGGACGAGGTCGTGCCCATGCAGGCCATCGAAGCGCCGGCGGCGTCGGTGAATTCGACGAAGAAGGTCTGGGCAAAGCTCGGGTCCGTGAGCGACGGATCGAAGGTGAAGGTCTCCGTCGCGCCCGGCCCGATGGCGCTGCCTGCGGACGTGTCCGTCAGCTTGTAGCAGAAGCCGTTGCCGATCGCGAAGCCGGTGTCCGCCTCGCAGTTCAGCGGGTCGTCGAAGAAGAACGCCGAGGCGCTCCAGCCGGCGCGCGTCGTGCCGGCATAGTTGCCCAGGCCGGACACCACCACTTCGTCGACCGAGTAGCCCGCGCTGTCGTTGGTGAGCGTGAACGTGCCGTCGCCGCTGGCCGGCACGGTCTGGGTGAGGGTGAAGTCGGGCAGCGCCTGGGCCGGCGCGGCCCAGGCCAGGCCGAGCGCGAGGCCGAGGCCGGCGAGCGCGCGCAGCAGGGGTGGGCGCCGCACGGGCTCGACGCCGCGACGCGGCTCGACTTGCGTGGACGGGGAATGCGGCAGCGTCGCCGCACGGGATGGGCGGAAGGGATTTCTCACGTTGTCTCCTGATCGGGTCTTTTCAGCGTCCGCATCAGCAGTCGGAGATCCGATCGCCAGCGCGGTGTGTTTTTTATTCTTGTTCTTGTGGATGCAAATTGAACTCCCCTGAATTTCTGAAGGTTACGGTGTTATCCCTTATCACTACCTACTGCACTCAAAAGTGCCAAAAATCAACATTGCGTCCGCTGCCGCGACCCTAAAATGGATCGCATGAACGGCAACCGACTCTCCGAGCGCCTGCGCGAATCCATCGAGGAAGAGATCGCGACGGGCAAGCTGCTGCCCGGCACCCGGCTCGACGAGGTCGAGCTGGCCACGCGCTTCGGCGTCTCGCGCACGCCCATCCGCGAGGCGTTGCGCCTGCTGCTGGGCGAGGGGCTGGTCGAGACGCGGCCGCAGCGCGGCGCCGTCGTCGCGCAGGCCACGCCGCAGCGACTGATCGAGATGTTCGAGGTCATGGCCGAACTGGAAGGCATGTGCGCGCGCCTCGCCGCGCGTCGCCTGTCCGACGGCGAGATGGCCGAGATCGAGGCCGCGCACGACGCCTGTCGCGGCTCCGCCGCGGCGCGCGACGCCGACGCCTACTTCTACGCCAACGAGCGCTTCCACTACGCGATCTACGCGGCGTCGCACAACACCTTCCTGTTCGAGCAGGCCTCGGCGCTGCAACGCAAGCTGCGTCCGTACCGGCGCCTGCAGCTGCGCGTGCGCAACCGGCCGCAGCGCTCCTTCGAGGAGCACCAGGCCATCGTCGATGCGCTGCGCGAAGGCGATGCCGAGAAGGCGGTGCAGAGCATCCGCTCGCACGTGGTCGTGCAGGGCGAACGCTTCGCCGACCTGATCGCGAGCCTCAGCCAGATGACTGCTTCGAGCGCGTCGACGGACACGCCCGCCGAGCCCGCCGCCAGCGCCTGAGCGGCGTCGCCTGGGTCAGGGCGCGGGGATCAGCGCCGGCGAGATCGCCGCGGCGCCCTTCTTGTAGACATTGGCCGCGTCGAGCGACGTCAGGTAGCCGCGGGCGACGAGCGCGTCCGCCGCCGCGCCGAAGCGCGCCTGGTAGTCGGTGCGGCCGCGGTACAGCTGCGCGAGCGTCGCGCGCGTGTCCCTGGGCGCCTTGGTCGCCGGGCCGACGGCGAACGGGATCGCGGCGCCAGAAGTGCCGCAGCTCTCGCCCTTCGCGTGCCCTTGCGCGCGCAGGTTCCAGCCCGCGTACGTGGCCACCGGCACCGCGAGCTCGGGCATGCGGATGCCGGCGATCTCGTTGCCGTTGGCGTCGACCTTGGGCACGCGGATCTTGTACCCGCGCGACGCGTCGACGAGCGGCACGGCGTTGCTGTAGTCGGTCAGCGCCAGCGGGTTGACCAGCGCGCGAGACGTCAGGCTCACGGCCGTCGGCGCGGCCGCGGCGCCGCTGGGCACGCTGAGGGCGGAGAGATCCGGCAGGCCGGCCTGGCTGGCCGCGACGAGCGTGCCAGCGGTGACCGTCGGGTACTGCGACGGCGGCGGCGGCGTGCCCTTGACGATCCAGTTCTCGAGCGCCGGGATCAGCGCGCGCTCGACGGGCGTCTCCGACACCGGGCTGCCCGCGACCTGGCAGCCGCTGCCGGCGCGCGGCTGCGTGACGACGCCCGTCGTGACGCCTGCGCCGCCGCCGTGCTGCGTGCCCGAGACGAGGTAGTAGCGCACGTTGTCCGGCAGCGCAGCGTCGTGGCCCGCGCCGTCGGTGACGACCAGCGAGGCGCGGCCGGCCCACCATTCGAAGCTGCCGTCGATCTGCATGATGTCGGGGCAGGTCGCGCTGTCGAGGCAGCGCTTCATCAGGCCGTCGGTCGCGCCGCTGACCGGATCGGTCGCCACGCCGTAGGCGAACGGGAACTGGTCGCCCGGCATCCAGTGGTCCTCGTGCTCGCGCGAGAAGCGGCCGCTCTGCGCGAAACGCGCGTTGGTCCAGCTGCGCCGCGCGCCGGCGATGATGGGCATCAGGCCGTCGAACACCTTGGCGCCGCGGCCGTCCTTGTTGAAGCCCTGGTACAGGAAATCGCGCAGGAAGCGGCCCGACTGCGAGACGCCCGCGCCGATCGCGACGTCGAAGTTCGTGGCGGGCGCGGCGGCGCAGCCCGAGCCGGCGGCACAGGCGGCGGCCTTGAGGTCGGCCACCGGGTTGGGGTTGCCTTGCGCGTCGGCGCTGTCGTTCTTCAGGAAGCTCACGAGGTCGCGCACCGCGGCGAAGCCGATGCCCGCGACGACCGGATTCTTCGCGCGGTAGACGAAGCTGTAGATGGTGCCGCCGTCGGGCGCCACGGACGAGCCGTCCGGCAGCGGCACCGAGGCCGGTGGCGTGAAGTGCACGATCACCGAGCCGTTGCCGTTGGAGTCGTAGCTCCAGTTCGTGACGGGCACCGCCGGCACCGCGTAGCTCATCTTGCCGTCGGCGCCCTTCCAGGACTGGCGCGCGGTGAAGCTCACTTCCGAGCGGTCGGTGAGCGACGCCGGCTCGTAGCCGAGGTGGAAGGCGTTGGCGCCGTTGCCGGAGTCGGGGATGTACTCCTCGCGGCTCAGTCCGGTGATGGGCGTGCCGTCGCCGTTGGTGGCGATCGGGAAGCTCACGCCGACGTTGTTCGTGCCGCCCATGTTCGTCTGCATGACGCTGGCCTGCCAGCCGCTCCACACGACCGTGTAGCCGGCGCGCAGCAGCGACGGGAAGCTCGCGTCGGGCGCGCTGCCGTTGACCGGATCGCCGCCGCCGATGAAGTTCGCGATCGCGGGCTTGCCGCCGCGGTTGACGACGTCGTAGAACATCACGCGGCGCGCGGTGGCGGCCGTCTTGGGACGCAGGATCACGACGTCGGTCGTGTAGTCGACATAGCCGTCGGCATCCTTGGGCACGTTGGCGAGATCGACGATGCCGGCGTTGTCGGCATGGCCGGGCAGCAGGCGGCCGTGGACGACGCCGCTGATGACCGTGTACGGGCCGGCCGCGCCGGCCGGCGTCGCGCCACCGTAGGCGTCGACGGTGGACTGGACCTCGAAGCGGTCGATGACGCCCGCCGGGCGCGGCGCCACCGGCACGTCGGGCATCGGAGGCAGCGTCGATTGGGGGCTTGGATTGGCGTTGCAGGCGGCGTACAGCGCCACGGCCACTCCAAGGATTCTGAGGTTCATCACGGTCGTTCGGGGGATTCCAGCTGCCGCATCGGCAGTCGGGAGGCCGGATGACCTCGCGATGTTTTCAATTCTTGGCGCTATGGATTCACAACGCGAAGGCATGAATTCGCATTCGGCGACTTGTTATTCCAATTGAGGTTCGTGAGCGCCCTAAAGTGGGAGAATTTCACGCTCCACCTGCACCCCGCCCGCCTCGAAAATGGAACGCATGACCGGTTATCGGCTGTCCGAACGATTGCGTGAGTCCATCGAGGAGGAAATCGCGACGGGCAAGCTGCTGCCCGGCACGCGGCTCGACGAGGTCGAGCTGGCCACGCGCTTCGGCGTCTCGCGCACGCCCATCCGCGAGGCGTTGCGCCTGCTGCTCGGCGAGGGGCTGGTCGAGACGCGGCCGCAGCGCGGCACGGTGGTCGCGCAGGTCACGCCGCAGCGGCTGATCGAGATGTTCGAGGTGATGGCCGAGCTCGAGGCGATGTGCGCCCGCCTGGCCGCGCGCCGCATGAGCGACGCCGAGCTCGCCGCCATCGAGGCCGTGCACGAGGCCTGCCGCGGCTCCGCGGCGGCGCGCGACGCAGACGCCTACTTCTACGCCAACGAGCGCTTCCACTACGCCATCTACGCGGCCTCGCACAACACCTTCCTGTTCGAGCAGGCCGCGGCGCTGCAGCGCAAGCTGCGCCCGTACCGGCGCCTGCAGCTGCGCGTGCGCAACCGGCCGCAGCGCTCGTTCGAGGAGCACCAGGCCATCGTCGACGCGCTGCGCGAGGGCGACGCCGAGAAGGCGGTGCAGAGCATCCGTTCCCACGTGGTCGTGCAGGGCGAGCGCTTCGGCGACCTGATCGCCAGTCTCACGCAGATGACCGGCAGCGCGCCGAACGAGGAACCGGCGGCCAGCGCCTGAGGCGGAGGCCTCTCGGCTTCGCCGTCGCACGGCTGTCGATTTCGGCATCCACCATTCGTCGTACTCTGCAAGCCGGCCGCGCCCGCGCGCCGTCATCCCGTCCGTTCAAAGGAGACTGCAATGACCTACATCGATGGATTCGTGGCCGCCGTCAAGACCGCCGACAAGGAGACGTACCGCGCGCACTGCCAGCTGATGGGCGGCGTGTTCAAGGAATACGGCGCGCTCGAGGTGATCGACACCTGGGGCGACGACGTGCCCGAAGGCAAGCTGACCTCGTTCACGATGGCCGTCAAGCGCGAGGACGGCGAGACGGTCGCGCTCGGCTGGGTCACCTGGCCGTCGAAGGCGGTGCGCGACGAGGCCTGGAAGAAGGTGATGGCCGACGCGCGCCTGCAGGCCGGCGCGACGCCGATGCCGTTCGACGGCAAGCGGATGATCTACGGCGGCTTCGAGGTGATCTCGAAGGTCTAGGACACCGGCGCTTCGAGCGCGATCTCGCCCAGCACCGCGCGCCGCAGCAGCGGCCACAGCGCCTGGTGCGACTGGCGGAACCAGTCGAGATGGCCGATGCCGCGCAGGCCGTGGTCGCCCGGCCTGACGTGCAGCGTCGCGCACGGAGACGCGGGCAGCGTGCGCAGCAGGTCGCGCACCGTGGCCGGCGTCGCGATGTCGTCGTCCTCGGCGTGCAGCACGACGATGGGCGTGCGCACCTGGGCGTGGAAGTCGTCCGCGAGACCGGCGCGCACCGCGTTGGTCGCGTAGCCGCCGGCCGCGCACCACTGGCCCCATTGCAACCCGACCTGCGCCGGCAGGTTCTCGCCGAGGCCCAGCCACGCCGTCGGCGCATAGCCCTTGAACAGCGTGCCGATCGGCACCATCAGGCGCAGCCCGAAGCGCGCCTTGAGCGCGAAGCCCAACCGCATGCCGCCGAACCAGCCGGTCGACGCGGCCACGCCGACGACACGCGCAACGCGCGCGTGGTTGGGCAGCAACCCGATCATCTGCGCGCCCGCGCTGTGGCCCACCAGCACCACCTGCGCGGCGCCGGTTCGATCGAGCAGCCATTGCAGCGCGGCGACCTGGTCGAGCCGGCCCCAGTCCACCAGGCGCGCGCGGCAGTCGGCCAGCTTGCCGTCCAGCGACAGGCCGATGCCGCGGTAGTCGAACACCAGCGTCGGATGGCCCTGCGAGGCGAGCCAGTCGGCGAAGCGCCAGTAGAACTGCTGGCGCACGCCGGTGGCCGGCGAGATCAGCACCGGCGCGGCGGCGGCGCCGCGCGCGGCGAAGAAGCGGCCCTGCAGGCGCTGGCCGTCGGCGCAGGCGAGCGTGACGGGCTCGGGCTGCAGCGCAGCGGCGTCGGTCGATCGGGTATCAGTCATCGGCGTCTCCCAAGGTCTGCACGTGTTCCAGCCAGCGCGCCACCGTCTGCAACTCCGCCGCCGTGAATGTGCCGGCCAGTGCCTCGTTGATGCGGCCCAGCGCCTTGTTCAGCGCCGGCAGCAGCGCACGGCCGGCGGGCTGCAGCCACACGTGCTGCGTGCGCGCGTCGACCTCGCTCGCGCGGCGCTCCACCCACAGCTGCGCCTCCATGCGCTGCACGAGGCCGGACATCGCCGACGGCGCGAGGTCGAGCGCCTGCGCCAGCCGGCCCATCGTCGCGCCGTCCTCGCGTGCCAGCGCGAACAGCACGCCGCTCTGCGCGGGCGAGGGCGCGCCCATGCCCGCGCGCGCGGCGCGCTCCTGCTCGGTGCCGATGAACTGCAGCAGGCGGCGCTGGGCGCTGTTGAGAAGGAAGATGAGGCGAGGCGGCTTGGACATGGCGGTCGATTTATTTCGCATGCGAAGTATATCGAGCCAGCGCCGTTGCGCAAACCCACGCGTCTTGTCGCGAGACCGCCGCTCGACGGCGAAAGGCGTCGATCCGTCGAGCGGTAAGTTCGCGGCAAGTCGATTTCGGCGACGATAGGGGGTTGGATCACACGAAAATGCCCGCCATGCCGCCGCCAAACACGCCACCCGCCGCCTCGTTCTCGCCGTACCAGAAGTTCGTCGTCGGCCTGCTCGCCCTGCTGCAGTTCGCCGTCATCCTCGACTTCATGTTGATGTCGCCGCTGGGCGTCTTCATCATGCCGGCGCTGGCCATCTCGACGAAGCAGTTCGGCCTGGCGGTGTCGGTCTACGCGTTCAGCGCCGGCGTGTCGGGCTTCGTCGCCGCGGGCTTCGCCGATCGCTTCGACCGCAAGAAGATCCTGATGTTCTTCTACACGGGCTTCCTGCTGGGCACGCTGGGATGCGGCCTCGCGCCGACCTACGAGCTGCTGCTGGCGGCGCGCGTCGTCACCGGCATCTTCGGCGGGGTGATCGGCTCGGTCGTGCTGGCCATCGCCACCGACCTGTTCGAGATCTCGCTGCGCGGCCGGGTGATGGGACTGATCCAGACGGCCTTCGCCGCCAGCCAGGTGCTTGGGCTGCCGATGGCGCTGTTCTTCGCGAAGCACTGGGACTGGCACGTGCCGTTCCTCGTGCTGGCCGGGCTCGGACTGGCCGGCCTGGTGGTGATCGGCGCCAGGCTCAAGCCGGTGGACGGCCACCTGGGCAAGCCGCAGGAACACAGCCCGTTCATGCACCTGTTCCACACCATCACCGAGCCGAGTCACCTGCTCGCGTTCCTCACGGTGACGCTGCTGGCCACGGGCGGCTTCATGCTGATGCCGTTCAGCAGCGCCTTCCTCGTGCACAACATCGGCATCGACGCGGCGCACCTGCCGGCAATCTACTTCTTCACCGGCATCTGCACGATCGTGTTCGGCCCGATGATCGGCAAGACGGCCGACAAGATCGGCAAGTTCAAGGTGTTCCTGTTCGGCAGCATGTTGTCGATGCTCATGGTCGTGATCTACACGCACCTGGGCGTGACGTCGCTGCCGGTGGTGGTGGCGGTCAACGTGGTCATGTTCGTCGGCATCTTCTCGCGCATGATCCCGTTCCAGGCGCTCTCCTCGCAGGTGCCGGAGGCGACCAAGCGCGGCGCGTACAACGCGATCAGCTCGTCGATCCAGCAGGTGTCGGGCGGCCTCGCGTCGCTGCTGGCCGGACACATCGTCGCGCAGGGCGCGGACGGCCGGATCGAGCACTTCGCGGACGTCGGCTACGTCGTCGTGGGCACGACGCTGGTCACCATCGGCCTGGTGTGGCTCATCCAGCGCCAGCTGCAGGAACGCGCGGTCGCGGCAACCGCCGCGGCCTGATCAGACCAGGCAGGCGCGGACCACCGGCGACGTGAAGTTGCGGCCGATCAGCGTGTGCGCGAACAGGTAGTCGCAGCGCGAGCGGTCGCACAGCTCGTCGAGGTCGACCCGGCCGCGCTCGTCGCAGGGGAACGACAACGGGAGTTGCTCGTCGACGAGCGGGTCGAAGCGCAGTTCGAAGGCGAGGTCGGCGAAGCGGGTGGGAGCGTTGGTGGTCATGGTGTGCTCGTTGGGAGTCCGTTGAGCCGCTCATGCAAGCGACGGACCCTGTCGGCGGAGATGCCGCCGCCCTGTCGTCCATGTCCTGGCCCGACTTGAACCCTTTTTCATAGGCGAGTCGCGGCAGATGGGGGCCGGACGGGCGTCTTTTGTAGGACTGCACGCACGCCATGTCGCGATAACGTCTGGCTTCGGCGACTCGAACCCGACGCCAAGATTCAGCCATCCCACCGGCAACCGGCAGAGACTTCCATGACACCGCCCCTGATCACCTCGACCCCGCAAGACGGCCACGAACCCCTCCATCCGCTGGACGATGCATTCCTGTCCCAGTTCGACGACGCCGCGCTCGAGCACGCGCTCAAGACCGTGCACTGGCACCCGAAGGACGTGAGCCAGTTCCTGCGCGCTGCGGCCGGTCTCTGAGGCCTCGTCCCGGATCGGGAAGACAGGCCGCCATCCGACGCGACGGCCCGCGGCCTCACTTCCGCTTCACGGCCCTGCTCGGCGCGGCGGCCTCCACGCGCTTGAGCAATTGCTGCACCGTCTGCGGCGACGCCTGCTGCGTGCCGCTGACGCACAGCGACCAGCCCGGCGAGTTGTCGATGATCTGCGACGACGACACGCCCGCCGACGACACGAAGTACGCCCGCGTCGGATCGCCCGCGACGCCGGTCGACGTCCACGTCGTCCACGGATTCGGGAATGCGCACTGGGCGTAGTTGCTGTTGGCGATCGTCAGCGCCTCGGTCTGCGTCGGCAGCCGCATGCCCACTGACGTGCAGTACTGCCCCGCGATAGTCTGCGTGAACTGCGCGCCCTGCGTCGGGAACGTCGTGACGTACTGCTGCCAGGTCAGCTTGGTGACGTTGTCGATCACGGTCGGCACGAACGGGCCGGAGGGCAGTCCGGCGATCGTCGAGTTGTACGTGCCCGACTGCGCCGGCACCGTCATGTAGCGCTCCGTGCTGCCGCCGCACTGCGGCACGTCGAACACCTGCATCTCGTACAGCGAGTAGCCGAAGGTCGTGGCGCGCGCGGTGCCCAGCATGCGCACGTAGCGCGAGTTGGCGGTGGGGAAGTTGACCGTCTCCGTGCCGCCCTTGCCGGCGACGGTCTGGATCGTCGTCCACGCGTTGTTGTCGGGCGAGACCTGGATCTGGTAGGCCGACGCGTACGCGTTCTCCCAGGTCAGCACCACGCGGTCGAACGCCTTGACCGAGCCCATGTCGGCGGCGATCCACTGCGGGTCGATGCCCTGCGTGGACTCCCATCGATTGGCGGTCGTGAGGTCGCCGTCGAACGCGTACTTCGCGAGGTTGCCGCCGTTCTGGCTGCTCGCCGACGGCGTCGCGTCGAGCGCGAGGTCGGGCCCGTTGCCGCCGCTGACGGTGATCGCGGCGCCGCTGCTGGTCGCCGAGCCGGAGCCGTTTGTGACCACCACGGTGTAGGTGCCGGCGTCGCTGGTCTGCGCCTGCGCGATGCTGAAGGTCGACGAATCGGTGCCGACGTTGGTCGTCGTGTCGAGCAGCCACTGGTAGTGCAGCGGGCCGGAACCCGCGGCCACCACCGACAGCGTCACCGACTGCCCCGCCGACACCGCCGCGCCCACCGGCTGCGTGACGATGGTCGGCGCGGTGCCTGCGGTCACCGTCAGCTTGGCCCCGGTCGACGTGACCGTGCCGGCGCTGTTGGTGACGACGACGTCGTAGGTGCCGCCGCTGTCGGTCGTCTGCAGCGTGGGCGTCGTGTACGTCGCGGCAGTCGCGCCCGCGATGTTCGCGTTGTTCTTCTGCCATTGGTAGGTCAGCAAGGGCGAGCCGTTGGCGACGACGCCGAACTGGGCGTTGCCGCCCGCGGCCACCGTCTGCGCCGCCGGCGCGGTCGCGATGGTGGGCACGCTGGGTTGCACGACCGTCACCGACGCGCTGGCCGACGTGACGCTGGTCGTGCCGTTGGCCACCACGACCGAATACGCGGCGCCGTTGTCGTCGGACGTGGTCACCGGCGTGGTGTACGAGTAGCCGGCGGCGCCCGCGATCGGCGTCGAGCCCTTCATCCACTGGAAGGTGACCGGCGCGGCGCTGGAGGCCAGCACCGAGAACACCGCGGACTGGCCGATCGTGACCGTCTGGCTGGCCGGCGGCGTGACGATGGTCAGCGCGCTGGCCGGCTGCGCCGGGACGACGAGCTGCGCACCGGTGGCGCTCGGGCCGGTCGCGGCGACGACGTTGAAGGTGGTAGAGCCGCTCTTCAAGCCGGTCGAACTCGCCGTGACCGTGACGGTGCCCGGCGTGAACTGCGCGCGCACCGCGACCTTCGCGAGGCCGCCCTCGGCCGACAGGTTCGGATCGCCCGGCGCGTGATAGCCCTGCGCCAGGTAGTTGCCGGGCACGCCGTTCGCGTCGTTGACCGGCGTCTGGCCGAGGGCGAACGTGACATAGCTGTCGGTGCCGCCGCGATAGGTGCCGGGGCCGCTGACGGCGAACGTCAGGATGTTCTTGGCGTCGGGCACGCGGTTGCCCGCGGCGTCGACGACGGTCGCGATCACGAAGGCCGCATCGGTGCCGTTGGCGGTGACCTGGAAGGCCTGGCCGTTCGGGCGCACGATCGCCGGATCCACCGTCAGCACGATGTGGTCGGGCGGGCCGGCGGTGACCTGCGTGTCGGCCACCTGGTTGCCGGCGGCATCCGACACCACGCGGCTGCTCGAATCGAGGCACTGCGCGGTCAGCGTGCCCGCGGCCCAGCTGACGTTCCAGTGCGCCTGGCGCGGCAGGGAGGTGGTGGTCGGACCGGTGTCGTTGCCCGGATCCATGTTCTGCGGATTCGGGATCTGGTCGGCGCCCTGCGGCTGCCCGTTGATCAACAGGCGCACCGACGGGCAGTTGCTGAACGCGTTGACGGTGACGTTGCCGGTGCGGTTCCAGTGGTACGCGAGATGCACCACGGGCTTGATCTCGAACGGCGTCCAGGCGGCCTGGTAGATGTAGTAGATCAGGCGCGGGAAACGGTTGGCGTCCATCATCGACGCCGCGTTGCCGCGCATCATGAACGGCTGCGTGCCGACCGTCGCGCCGAGCGCCGGCTGCGTGCCGGTGGCCACGCCGTACGGCGGGCGATCGGGGCCGTCGACCTGGCTGGTGATCTCGCCGGGGGTATCGGCAAGGTACCAGTGCGCGATGCCGAACACGTTCTGGCGCAGGCCCTGCGACCAGTTCTTGACCGGGTTCACCGCGAACAGCAGCTCGTAGTCGTAGAGCGCGCGCTGCACGCCGTCGCCCCAGTATTCCGAGCCCCACGCGGGCGAGGTCGGGTACTGGTTCTTGACGCCGATGTCGCAGCCGTCGCCGCTGCAGCCCAGGATGTCGCCGTTGGCCGGGTTGGGCGTGCGGTCGCTCTGCGCACGCGTGTTGACCGGGTCCCACACCCTCGACAACGCCTTGATGCTCTGCGCGAACGACGTGTCGGTGCTGCCGTTGTCGGCCTCCCATGCGAGCACCGACGGGTTGTTGCGGTCGTGGACGATCATGTCCCGGTGCGTTTCCTTCTTCAGCTCGATGTCGTCGCCGTTGGCGTTGCAGCCGTTCGGGCGGTTGCTGCCGGTGGCGGTGGGGCACAGGTTGGCGAAGCCGTTCTCGCCGTCGCCGCTGGGCTGGATCACCATCACGCCGAAGGCGTCGGCGGCCGCGAGGAACTCGGGGCCTTCGCTGGAATGGCCCGGGCGGTAGAGGCTGCCGCCGGCCGCGGCCAGCAGCTCGACGTCGCGCCACTTCTGCTCCTCCGGCACGGCCGAGCCGAGCGCGGGATAGTCGTAGCGGCCCGAGCCGCCCCACAGGTGGTGCGGGTGGCCGTTGATGATCGGGAAGTTCTGGTCCCATGTGATCGTGCGGATGCCCAGCGGCGTCGACGTCGCGTCGACGACCACGCCGTTGACGCTCACCGTGTGGATCACCGTGTACAGGTACGGCTTGCCCCAGGTCGAGTTGTTCGGGTACCAGAGCGTCGGGTTGGCGACGGTCAGCGTCTGGTCGAACACGGGCGGCGGCGGCGCCACGGTGGGGTCGGTCTTCGCCGGCGTGACGGGCAAGGGCGCCGACGCGATCGTCTTGGAGTCCTGCGTGCTCGCGACCACGTTGCCGTTGGCGTCGACGATCTGCGTCAGCAGCGTCACGGCCTGGTCGGACGCGTACTCGTTGAGGACGTTGGTCTGCACGCGGATCGTCGCCGACGTGCTGCTCGCGCTGAGCGTGGACACATACGTGCCCCAGGTATTGAGGGTAGCCCAGGTGTTCTGCGGGATGTAGACGCGATCCTTCAAGTACATCCACACCGGACGGAACAGCCCGCTGTCGGCCTGGCCGAAGCGGAACGCGCCGGAGAAGTCGGGGCTGTTGAAGAAGCTGTCGCCGCGCGCGACCTTCACCGCGAGCACGTTGTCCGAGCCGTCGGTCTTCACGTACGGCGTGAGGTCGACGATGAACGGCGTGAAGCCGATCACGTGCGTCGCCTGCGGGTTGAGCAGGCTGTTGCTGGGAATGAAGTTGCCGTTGATGAAGACGCGCGTGCCCATGTGCGCGCCCTCGAACTCGACGAACACCTTGCGGCTGGCGTACGACGCGTCCAGCGTGAAGTGCTTGCGGTACCAGAGGATGTTGCCGGTCAGCTGCCCCTGGCCGCCGCCCGAGGGCAGGTTCAGGAAGGTATCGTTGTCGCTCGGCGACTGCGGCACGCCCACCGAGCTCCACACCTCCTGCGTGTTGGCGCCCGAATCGTCGTAGGACGGATTCATCGCCGTGGCCGGGTCCTTGTCCTTCAGGTAGCGCCACGGCGTCGCGCCGAGGTTGATCGTCACGCGGTTGGACGGCGGCACGCTGGCCGTCGTGCTGGAAGAGCCGCTGCCGGAACCCGTACCTGTACCGGTACCTGTGCCCGTCCCCGTGCCGGTTCCGCTGCCGGAACCGGCGCCCGATCCCGCGCCGCCGCCCGCTCCGCTGCCGCTGTCCGATCCGCTGCCGCCGCCTCCTCCGCAGGCCGCGAGAGCGAGCGTCAGCGCGAGCGCGCCCAGCCATCCAGAGGTTCCGACAAGCGACTTGAGCTTCATGGCGATCACGCGATTTCCGAGCGGGCCGCGGCCGTCGGCCGCAGGCGGAGAACGTGCGCATGGCGTCCACGGGAGGACACATCGCGTCACGTTTCGGACGATCCGCCACCGCCCGCGCTCGAGGCAGGCGGCCCTCCCCTGGAGGAAGAGGTGCGGATCACACGACAGTTAGCAGGTCGCGTGCCAATGTCGAGCCGATTTTGGAACCGATCCCAATCCGATGCGCGTCGCCCTCGTGAGCCGGCCTCCGAACAACGTTTCCCGGATCGGACGCCGCACATTCAAATGCAGCGGAAAGCCGAAATTTGTCACAGCGCGATCCGCCACAAAGCGTCGCATCAATGGGGCTAGTGACAAAACGCGTCGCATTTCAAGATGCAACCGATGTGCATCGCAAAGCACGCATTCCTCGCGCGCTCCAAACGGTTCAACCGACGGCTCAAAAAGTTGCCCCCTCGCGCAAGATCTCGCCCCAAGTGCGTGAAGCTCATGGGAAGCCGCCCCTGTTTGCTGGAGTGACAGCAGTTTCAGCGGCGGCGGCAAGCGACACAGATCGGACGCCGAACGCGGAACACAGTCGAACCCGCCGACGTGCGCGCCTCTGCGGACGCTAGCGCGCGATGCGCGGCGCCAGCGCCTCCGCGAGGCCCGTGCCCTTGCCGACGCGGCAGGCGTGGTCGGCGATCTTCGCCAGCACCTTCACGGCCTCCTCGATCTGCGGCGACCACGCGTGGCTGTAGTTGATGCGCAGGAAGTTGCCGTACAGGTCGGAGTTCGAGAACACGCGGCCGGGCGCGATCGAGATGCCGCGCGCCAGGGCCTCGCGGTACAGCGCGAGCGTGTCCGCGTTCTTCGGCAGCTCGACCCACAACAGGTAGCCGCCCTGCGGCTGCGACATGCGCGTGCCTTCGGGGAAGAAGCGGCGCACCATCGAGCGCATCAGCGCGCTGCGCTCGACCAGCGTCTGGCGCACGCCGCGCAGCTGATGGTCCCAGCCGTCGTTGGCGAGGTACGCCGCGACGCCCCGCTGCGCGAGCGCCGACGTCGAATGCGTGTTGATGAACTTCAACTGTTCGACCTGGTCGCGGTAGCGGCCCGCCAGCGCCCAGCCGATGCGCACGCCGGCCGTCAGGCTCTTCGAGAACGAGCCGCAGTGCAGCACGATGCCCGCGGTGTCGAAGGCCTTGAGCGTCGTCGGCGGCCCCGCGCCGTAGTACAGCTCGTTGTAGACGCCGTCCTCGATCAGCGGCATGTCGCGCCGCGTCGCGAGCTCGACCAGCGCGCGCTTGCGCTCATCGGGCATCAGGAAGCCCGCCGGGTTCTGGAAGTTGGGCATCACCATGCACGCGTCGATGCGCTGGCGCTCCATCAGCCGCGCCAGGGCGTCGATGTCGATGCCGCGCTGCGGATCGGTCGGCAGCTCGATGGCGCGCATGCCCATGCGCTCGATGGCCTGCAGCATCGCGTAGTACGTCGGCGACTCCACCGCGATCGTGTCGCCGGGCTTCCCCACGGCCTGCAGGCACAGGTTGATCGCCTCGGTGGCGCCGGAGGTCACGACGATCTCGTGCGGATCGACGTCCAGCCCGTTGCGCAGGTGGCGCCGCGCGATCTGGCGGATCATCTCGGGGTGGCCCGGCGGCAGGTCGTCGACGGCGTTCCAGGTGCCGATGCCGCGCGCGATGCCGGCGGTGCGCTGCTGGATGCGCCGCCACGGGAACAGGGCCGGGTCGGGATACGGCGCGCCCAGCGGCAGCGCGCCGCCGGCCTGGATGCGCTGCAGCGTCGACAGCACGAAGCGCCCCACGTCGACGTCGGCGGACACCGGCTCCGGCCGCGACACCTGCATCAGCGCCGATTCCGGCGGCGCCGGGGCCTTGCGCACGAAATAGCCGGCCTTCGGCCTGCCCTCGACCGCGCCGTGGCTCTCGAGCGCCTGGTAGGCGCGCTTGACGGTCGTGATGCTCAGCTGGCGCGCGCCGGCCGCCTCGCGGATCGACGGCAGGCGATCGCCGGCCTTGAGCACGCCGTCATCGATGGAGCGCAGGATGTCGACCACCAGCTGTTCGTAGAGTGTCCGGGGCATGCATGCCTTGCGGTGCTGTGTGCGCCGATGGTAGCCCCGACTGTGTCTTTCACGCGTGCGGGAGAGCACCGATCTGGAGGGTGTCGCCCACCTCATCGCCACGCCGCCATGCGCCTCCAGTCCGATCATCTTCCGCCGCCCCGCTCGCAGCCGACCGCCGTCCTGACGCTGGGCGCGCTGCGCCAGGTCCAGCTCAGGCTCGCGGCGCTCGTCACGCCGATCAGCACGCCGCTCGACGTGCCGCTGTCGCGCGCGGCCGGACGCGTGCTGGCGCAGGACGTGCCGGCCGACCACGGCCGGTCGCCGCCGCTGGTGGCCGCCGGCACGCGCCTCGAGGCGCGCCACCTGCCGCTGCTGGCCGGCAGCGGGCACGCGACGACGTCGGTGCTGGCGCGACCGCGCATCGGCGTGATGGCGCTCTTGCCCGACTCTCCCGACGACGCCGACGCCACACCGTCGCGCCGCCGCACCGGCGCGGTCGCGAGCGCCGCGTGGATCGCCGCGACCACCGAGCGCGTGGGCGCGCAGACCTTCGAGGCGTCCTGTCGGAACCCGGAGCCACGGCGCTTCATCGAGAAGCTCGAGATGTTCGTCGGCGAATGCGAGCTCGTGGTCACGGTCGGCTTTCTCAGCCCGGCGCTGTGCGAGGCCGTCCGCGGCGCCCAGGTGCGGCGCGGGCAGCCGGCCTGGATCGAGACGCTGCGCCAGCGGCCGCTGGGCGCGCTGCAGGTCATGCGCATCGGCAAGACGCTGGTGGTGGCGCTGTCCGCCGACCTCGAATCGGCCGTCGCGACGTTCACCACGCTGCTGACGCCGCTGATCCGCCGCCTGCAGGGACGCCACGACACGCTGCCCGACGTGCGTGCCGCCGAGCTCGACGATGCGCGGCAGGGCGACGACCAGCGCTGGCGCCTGTTTCCCGCACAGATCGACGCGGGCGCGCTCAACACGCGCGTGCGGCTCCAGTCCTGCGACCAGCCGGACGCGGCGCAGTCGCTCGCGGCCGCCGACGGGCTGGGCTGGCACGCCGCGGAGTTCGCGAGCTTCGACCGGCCGACGGTCGCCTGGTTTCCGTTCGACACCTGGGCGCGCTGAGCCGGGCAAGGAGGGGGCGGCGCCGTGGCCACTGCAGAGTTGGCCCGCGTCGCGATGCACCGAAAAGCCGGTGTCAGGCCCGACATATTGTTGGCATGTTGTATCGCCGGCCCTTTTTCCCGGCTTGATCGGAGCTACACGACGCCTGCGGATCCGTAGCATCGAGGCATCGGTCGACTCACGTCACAACCGGCCCAGAGGATCCACCCCATGTCCATCGCTCCGCTCAGCACCGCTTCGTCTTCCAGCTCCGGCAATTCGGCTCGCACCGAACTCTCCGAACGCATCGAGACCTCCAAGACCGGCGCCAACTCGACCTTGACCAACATGGCCGAGGCCGCCGCCGACGGCGTCAGCGCGACGGTGTCGTTCAGCGGCAAGGCGCTGCACGCGCTGGAGCAGGCCGGCGAGACCGTCGTCGACGGCGCGGAGGATCTCGCGATCGGCGCATGGCACGCGGTGCAGGCCGCAGTGCTGGGCGTCGAACATGCCGGCGAGTCCGTGGTCGGCACGATCGAGACCGGCGTCCACGACGTCGTGTCCGCGACGGAGTCGGCCGCGCAGCAGTTGGGCCATTACGCGGCCGTGGGGTTGCAGGCGACCGGCGAGGCCGCCTCCGAGGTCGCCAGCGGCAGCGTGCTGGCGGCGTCGGCGGTCGGCAAGACGGTGATGGCCGCGGTCTGAGCGGCCGCGGCCTTCAGCCGCAGGCGCCCACGTAGCCGCAGGACGTGCAGAAGTCGCAGCCGTCCTTGTGGATCATCGTCGCGTTTCCGCATTCCGGGCACGGCCGCCCGGCCTGCGGCGCGAGCTGGCCCGTCGCGCGCGGCGCGGGCGCCTCGAGCAGGCCGGTGGCCTCGAGCGGAAAGCCTTCCTCGTCGAGCACGCCCAGCATCGCGTAGCGGTGGATCATCAGGCGCGCGACGTAGGCGACCGTCGACGGCCACACCTGCTGGCGCTTCTGGCCGGGCAGCGGCGCCATGAAATGGCCCAGCGGCTCGCCGACGTTGAGCAGCTTGCGCAGCTTCATGCCGATCCACGCGGGGTCGATCACGCGCATGTCGAGTGACAGCAGCCGCGCCAGGCCGTCGAGCGCGCGCGGATAGTTCCCGGAGAAACCCACCGCGCAGGGGCGCGTCACGCGCGTGGGCGCGGCGCCCACGGGCGCGCTTGTTCCCGGTGTCACGCCGGCGGCAGATCGCAGCGTCACTTCCTTCATCGTCAGCGTGAACGATTCGCCGGTGGCCGGGTTGTCGACGTCGACGGCCCAGGCCAGCGTGCCGGCGGTGCCGGTGCGCGGCTCGTCGCGGCTGAACATCGCGTCCAGCATCGGCGTCGGGCCGCCGTCGGCCAGCGCGCCGAGCTGCTCGCAGCGCCAGCGGATCACCGCGGCGGTCGCGGCGACGACCCCGGGGAACAGGCGCCGCTCGCCAGCAGGCGGGAACGGCATGTCGAACGCGCGCTCCTCGGAGACGGTGGCGAGCACGTCCAGCTTCAGCTTGAGCCACGCGGGATCGTTGACGCGCATGTCCATCGACAGCGTCTTCGCGAGCGCGCCCAGGCCGCGCGGCTGCTCGGCGCCGTTGACCCACACCTCGAACGGCACGTTCTGCGCGAACAGCCCGAAGCCCGGGCCGGCCTGCGCGGGCATCTCGCCGACGAACAGCGCGAACTCGCCGTGCGGGTGGCGGATCATGTACGTCCACGCCGGGTTGCCGCCGTTCATCTCGGGACGGCCGGGCCAGCGCAGCGAGCTCATCACGGCGGTGGACGGGCGGTCGAGCGTGAGGCGCTGGTCGGCCAGGTTGACCGCGGCATCGGCGACATTGGCAAACCCGGCAACGAGCGGCTGCGGGGTCTCGCTGGTGGCGGCGTTGGGCAGCGGCTCGGGCGCGGCGGGCGTCGTGCTGAGCACCGAGCCCAGCACCGCGTTCGGCCGGTACGTGGCCAGGCCCTTCAGGCCGGACTTCCACGCGAAGCGGTACAGGCCCTCGAAGTCCGCGAACGGATAGTCGGCGGGCACGTTGACCGTCTTGCTGATCGCCGTGTCGACGAAGGGCGCGACGACGGCCACCATCGCGGCGTGGCTCTCGGCGCTCATCTCGAGGGCCGTGACGAAGGCGTCGGTGAGCGGCGTGTCGACGCCCTTCAGATGGCGATACAGGCGCCACGCGTGATCCTCGACCGCATAGGCCTTGGCGCTGCCGTCGGGCATGCGCTTCTTGCGCGTGTACGACCAAGAGAACGGCGGCTCGATGCCGTTGCTCGCGTTGTCGGCGAAGGCGAGGCTGATCGTGCCGGTGGGCGCGATCGACAGCAGGTGCGAGTTGCGAATCCCCTGCGCGCGCACCTTGTCCTTCAGCGCCGGCGGCAGGCGCGAGGCGAAGGTGCCGCGAGACAGGTAGAGGTCGGCGTTGAACAGCGGGAACGCGCCGCGCTCCACCGCGAGGTCGGCCGACGCGTCGTAGGCCGCGTCGCGCATCGTCTGCGCGATGCGTTGCGCCGCGTCGCGCGCGGCGGGGGTGTCGTAGCGCAGGTTGAGCATCGCCAGCGCGTCGCCCAGGCCGGTGAAGCCGAGGCCGACGCGACGCTTCGCGTTCGCCTCGGCGGCCTGCGCGGGCAGCGGCCACACGGTGATGTCCAGCACGTTGTCGAGCGCGCGCGTGGCGGTCTTCGCGAGCGCGGCGAAGGCGTCGTGGTCGAAGCTGGCGTCGGCCTCGAACGGATCGCGCACGAAGTGCGTGAGGTTGATCGAGCCCAGGCAGCAGCAACCGTACGGCGGCAGCGGCTGCTCGCCGCAGTTCTTCACCATCAGGCCGTTGGCGTCGAACGCGTGCACGTCCTCGACGGTGACGTCGTAGACCGGCTCTTCGCCGAGCGGCGTCAATGACTCGAACGTCGCGGTGAAGCGTCCGCGCGCGGGCGCCGCCTTCGCGCGCGAGATCAGCGCTTCAAGGTTCGTCGAGGCCGCTTCGCCGACAAGTCCGACGCATTGCAGGAAGCGCTGCGCATCGCGGTCTGCAATGACGATCTGCGCGGCCTTCGTGTCGGCGACGATCGTGCTGGCGATGCCAAGCCGAAGCAGCATGCGCTGCAGGGTCTCCAGGTCAGGGCGGCTGTTGCTCGCGAGGTGGACGCTCGGGCCCGAGGCGTCGACCCAGCCGTCGGTGCTGAAGATCGTCTGCAGGATGCCCGCGCTGCAGGCAAAGGAGTGCGCCTCGATCGCCGGCTGCACAAGCGGCTTCACCAGGCCAAGCATGCCGCCCATGCGCGCCAGCTCGACGATCGCGGTGCCGATCGCGACGCCGTCGCCGCGGTCGATGTCGGTCTCGCCCCACTCGATGGCGCGGTGGTCGTTCAGCACGACCCTGTCGCCGGGCTTCAGCTGCGACGCCGCGACCCACTCGTCGTGCCGCGGGCCCGCGCGGCGCACTTCGTGATCCGCCGTCAGCTTCAAGCCGAAGCCTTCGCGCGTGCGCAGCAGGTGCACCGGCTTCACGCCCGACTCGAAGAAGCCTTCCGACTCGCTGCGATACGGCTTGCCGTCGACGATCGCCACGAAGGGCTGGCCGATCAGCTGCGACACTTGACGCGGGCCCTCGCTGGTCTGCACCCAGGTGTCGGCCGTCACGCAGGGATTCGTCGCCGCGATCGTCTCGCAGTAGCTGAGGTTGTTGTCCTGGTTGATGCGATCGAGGAACAGCACGCCCGGCTCGGCATGGTCGTAGGTGCAGCGCATGATCTGCTCCCACAGCGCGCGGGCGCGCGGCTGGCGGTAGATCCACAGGCCGTCGTCGCGCTGCTTCGCGCCCTCGGCGATCTGGTCCTCGCTCGGTCGCGCACGGTGCACGAGATCGAACAGGGCGTCGTCGTCGACGGCCTGCATGAAGGCGTCGGTGACGCCCACCGAGATGTTGAAGTTGGTGAGGTCGCCCTGGTCCTTGGCGTGGATGAAGGCCTCGATGTCCGGGTGGTCGCAACGCAGCACCGCCATCTGCGCGCCGCGCCGGCTGCCGGCGGATTCGACCGTCTCGCAGCTGCGGTCGAACACGCGCATGTAGCTGACCGGGCCGGACGCGCGGCTTTGCGTGGAGCCGACCCACGCGCCCTGCGGGCGGATGCGCGAGAAGTCGTAGCCGACGCCGCCGCCGCGGCGCATCGTCTCGGCAGCCTCGGTGAGCGCGGTGTAGATGCCGGGGACGCCGTCCTCCGCCTGCGCGATCGAGTCGCCCACCGGCTGCACGAAGCAGTTGATCAAGGTGGCGCTGAGCTCGGTGCCGGCAGCGGAATTGATGCGGCCCGCGGGCACGAAGCCGTTCTGCAGCGCGTCGAGGAAGCGCGCGGCCCAGGCCTCGCGTTGCTCGGGCGCCTCCACCTGCGCGATCGCCCGCGCGACACGCGCGCGCACGTCGTGCAGATCCTTCTCGTCGCCCTTGGCGTACTTCTCGAGCAGCACCTCGACGCTGATGTCCTGCGGCGGCAGTCCGCCGGCAACGGTTGCGTCCTCGTCGGACGCCGGTGCGTCGTACAGGCCACGCTGCAGATCGGTCGTCATGGCGAAGTCCTCACCCGTGGCGGGCGTCGGGGATGTCGTTGTGGACGGCGTCGCGCCCCGCGGCCTTGGCCGCGTAGAGCGCCTCGTCGGCCCGCTTGAACAGGTGCACCGCGTCGCACGGCGCGGTGGCCTCGGCGATGCCGGCGCTCAGACGGATCGTGACGTCCGCGGGCAGGTCGGTGACGCGCTCGGCGACCGCGACGCGCAGGCGGTTGCACACCTGGTGCGCGATGGCCAGCGGCGCCGCCAGCACCAGCGCGAACTCGTCGCCGCCCAGGCGCGCCGGCAGGTCGGTCTGGCGACACTGGGCCTGCAGTTTCGTGGCGACCCAGCGCAGCGCGGCGTCGCCGGCGAGATGGCGATAGCGGTCGTTGATGGACTTGAAATGATCGAGGTCGATCAGCACCAGCGACACCGGATGCTGGTCGCTGGCGCGCGGCAGCACGCCGGCGAGGAACTCGTCGAAGCGGCGCCGGTTGGCCAGGCCGGTGAGCTGGTCGTGGCGTGCCTCCAGGTGCGCGCGCTCGGCGCGGTCGCGCTCCTCGCTGACCTGGCGCAGCGCGCGTTCGGTGTTGAGCGCGACCACCAGCGCGGAGGCCTGCTGCTCGGCGCGATCGAGCACCAGGCGCGAGCGCAGCTCGTGGAAGCGCTTGTACGCGGCCAGCGCCTCGGGCCATTCGCCACGCGATTCATGCGCCTGCGACTTGAGGCGGAACAGTTCGTCCATGTACATGTGGCCGCCGCGGCTGTCGGCGGCGAGCCGGCCGCGCTCCAGCGCCTGCAGCGCCAGCTGCGGCTCGTTCGCATGAAGGTGGGCGCGCGCCCGGTTGCAGCTGAAGAACACCATCGAGTGCGACGCCGACTCGTCCATCAGCGACTCGGCCTCGTCCAGCGAGGCGTGCGCCGCGGCCAGGTCTCCCAGCACGATGTGCGAGATGGCCAGGTGATCGAGCGCATTGCAGATCTCGTTCCATTTCTTCTGCTCGCGCCAGGCCTGCAGCGTGGGCACCATCAGCTCGATCGCGCGCTCGGCGCGTGGGCGCCAGACGGATTCGGCCACGCCGTCGTCGTGTTCCTTCAGCGCCCAGCGCCCGAGCGCGAGCGACAGGTTGGAACGCAGCCGCAGCACGACGGGTTCGGCCTGGAAGCCGCGCGCCGCGCGCAGGCCTTCCTCGAAGATCTGCACCGCCTCGGACAGCCGCCCCATGTCGTTGAGCACGATGCCCAGCGTGTTGGCGATGCGCACCTGCAGGATCGGATCCTCTGCGGCACGCGCCAGCACCACGGCCTCGCCGGCCACTTCGAGCGCACGCGACGGCACGCCGCGGCGGATCGCCACCACGCCCAGCGCGTTCAGCGCGAAGGCCTGCCCGCGCACCGAGCCGCTGACCCGAAAGTGGGCCAACGCTTCGTTGGCGACCGCCTCGCCGTCCTCGAACTTCTCGAGCAAGGCGTACGCCCGCGCCAGCGGAGGCAGGGCCCACATCAGCCGATCGCGGTCGCCCTCGCTGCGCATCCGCTCGACCGCGGCCTGCAGCGTCGGCAATGCCGCGGCGCCACGTTCCTCGGCCACCCGGTCGAGTGCGCGAAGGTCGTCGTCCAACAGATCTTGTTCTGCCATGCCTACCCCACCACCGGGGCCGTTGCCGGTCGCCCCGCCCACCTGAGAACGCCGGCAAGCGCCGCGCCTCGCATCCTGCGGACCTCGCGCCACGCAGGCGTCCCGCCAGTCTTTTGCCGGCTGGGACGACCCATTGTGCACTGGCCTGTCATGGCGTGTTCATGCCACGTCAATGCTGCAACAAGGCCTTGCAAATTCGTTCCGGAATTCGCGCCCACCCAAAAAAACGGGCCCGGGAAGGGCCCATTTCGGCGCAGCCAAAATGATCTTGCCGAAGACCATTTTGGTGAGAGTTTCGTCGGCGTCAGTCGCCGGCGTAGATGTCCGTGTCCTTGGTCTCGCGCACGAACACGGCGCCGATGACCAGGCTGACCGCCGCCACGATGATCGGGTAGTACAGCGCGTTGTAGATGTTGCCGGTCTGCACCGAGATGGCGAAGCAGAACGACGGCAGCAACCCACCGAACCAGCCGTTGCCGATGTGGTACGGCAGGCTCATCGAGGTGTAGCGGATGCGCGTCGGGAACAGCTCGACCAGCATGGCCGCGATCGGGCCGTAGACCATGGTGACGTAGATCATCAGGATCCACAGCAGGCCGACGATGGTCAGCCAGCGGCTGTCGAAGGTCTCGATCGGCTGCGCCTTGCCCGGATAGCCGGCGGCCTTCAGCGCGGCGCCCAGGTCCTTCTTGAACGCGGCGATGGCCTTGGTCGAGGCGTCGTCGAACTTGTAGGCCGGGCCGTCGGCCAGGTGGGCGTCGGGCGCCGTGATCGTCTTGTCGCCGACCGTGACCGTGGCGGGCGAGCCGGAGGGCGCGGCCTCGTTGTCGTAGTTGGCCGAGAAGCCCGTGATCAGCGCGCGCTTGGCGATGTCGCACGAGCTGCGGAAGTCGGCCTCGCGCGCCACCGGGTTGGCCTGGAAGGCGCAGGTGGACGGATCCGCCTTGACCACGATGTGGGTCTTCTCCTGCGCGTCGTACAGCTCCGGGTTGCCGGCGCGCGCCAGGCCGTGGAAGATCATCGAGTACGTGAGGCACGCGAGGAGCATGCCACCCAGGATGATCCACTTGCGGCCGATCTTGTCCGACAGCGTGCCGAACACCACGAAGAACGGCGTGCCCAGCACCAGCGCCGTGGCGATCATCCACTGCGCGGTGGAGGCATCGACCTTGAGCGTGGTGGTCAGGAAGATCAGCGCGTAGAACTGGCCGGAGTACCAGACCACGCCCTGGCCGGCCGTCAGGCCGAACAACGCGAGCAGCACGAACTTCAGGTTGCCCCACTTCGTGAACGACTCGGTCAGCGGCGCCTTGGACGTCTTGCCCTCTTCCTTCATCTTCTTGAAGGCCGGCGATTCGTTCATCGACAGGCGGATCCACACGCTGATGACCAGCAGCACGATCGACAGGATGAACGGCGCGCGCCACCAGCCCCAGACGTCCTCGAAGGCCTCCTTGCTCACCATGCCCTTGACGGCCAGGATGATGACCAGCGACAGGAACAGGCCCAGCGTGGCGGTGGTCTGGATCCACGACGTGAAGGCACCGCGCTTGTCCTGCGGCGAATGCTCCGCGACATAGGTCGCCGCGCCGCCGTACTCGCCGCCGAGCGCCAGGCCCTGCATCACGCGCAGCAGGATCAGGATGATCGGCGCCGCGATGCCGATCTGCGCGTAGGTCGGGATCACGCCGATGATGGCGGTGGACAGGCCCATGATCACGATCGTGACCAGGAAGGTGTACTTGCGCCCGATCATGTCGCCCAGCCGGCCGAACACCAGCGCGCCGAACGGCCGCACGAAGAAGCCGGCGGCGAACACGAGCAACGTGGCGATGTAGCCCGCCGTCGGATCGAGGCCCGAGAAAAAGGCCTTGTTGACGAACGGCGCCAGGGTGCCATACACGAAGAAGTCGTACCACTCGAACACCGTGCCGAGCGAGGACGCGAAGATGACCTTGCGCTCGTCGCCCGTGATGCCCGCGCCGCGCGCGTTGCTGGTTGCCATGGGGATGTCTCCTGTTGTCGATTTGCGGTCGCCCTCCTCGCCGGGAAGCGCCTGTTGCGCATCGTGAGACTGCCCTCTGACTGAGGTCTGACGCGAGACTTATTCGAAACTTACAACGCGAGGGATAACGCGGACGTGGCGTTTCTCATCGTGGAAATCGGCGGGGTCGCGAGGGTAAACACTGGCGGTGTGACTATCCCGCGCCGCGTCCGCCGTTCAGCCGCCCTGCTGCTTCGTCATCGCGTCAGCCAGCATCGCCATCGAGTCGGTGCCCCAGAACATCTGGCCGTCGTCGAGCCGGAAGCTCGGCACGCCGAACACGCCGGCTTCGGCGGCCTGCGCGGTGCGCGCCTGCAGTTCGGCCTTGACCTCCGGGCTCGCGGGATCGCGCACCGGCACGATGGCGTCGGCGAGCAGGCGCAGCGCTTCGGCATCGTTCGGGTCGGCGCGGTCGCGCGCCCACACGTGGCGCATCGCCAGCTCCACGACGCGCCGGTTCGGCGCGCCGCCGGCCGGCACGCTGGCCACGAGCAGGCGCAGCAGCGCGAGCGGGTTGAACGGGTGCGGCACCGGAGGCCGGAACACGATGCCTTCGCGTTCGGCGATCCACGCGCACTGGCGGAACAGCCATGCCTTCTTCGGCGCGACGTCCACCGGCGCCGTGTTGCCCCAGTGCTTCAACAGGCCCGCGAACAGCAGCGGCCGGTATTCGACGTGGTGCGACAGCCCTTCGAGCGCGGACGGCAGGCGCTCGAACGCCAGGTAGGCGTAGGGCGAAACGACATCGAAGTCGAAGACGACGCGTTGCATGGTTCGTTCCTCAGACAGGCGGCTCGCGGCCGGGCAGTTGTTGCCAGACCCAGCGCTTGTCGGCGTCCGACAGCGCGCTCCACGCGGCAATCTCGTCGAGCGTGCGGCGGCAGCCGTGGCACACGCTGGTGTACGGGTCGATCTTGCAGATGTTGACGCACGGCGACGGCACCGGGACGGCGTCGCCGATCTCGGCGACACGCGCGATCCAGAACGCGCCGTCGGGCGCGTGCTCGATGCCGTCGCGAGTCATCTGCACCCCTCCCGCGCCGGGTACGGCGCTCCGTCCCCCGAGGGGACTGCGGGCCGGCCAGGGGCGGCCCGTCGCTCTGCCCGCAGCGGGCTCGAAGACCGTGCGAAGCTCTTCATCACGCCGCCGCCGTCTGCACGACGTCGTGCACCGGCGCGCCGGTGAGCTGCTCGAGTTCGGCCGGCGACATCGGGAACACGCCGTGCGGGTGGCCCGCGGCGGCCCAGACCTGGTCGAAGCGGAACAGCTCGCGGTCGATCAGCGTGACCACCGGCGTCGCGTGCGCGAGCGGCGACACGCCGCCGATCGTGAAGCCCGTCTTGAGCTTGACGAAGTCGGCGTCGGCGCGGCCGATGGCGCCGACGATCCGTGCCACCTTCTTCTCGTCGACGCGGCGGTCGCCGGATGCCACCACGAGGATCGCGACCTCGTCGACCTTGCGCCGGAACACCACGCTCTTGGCGATCTGGCCGACTACCACGCCCAGCGCGTCGGCCGCCTCCTGCGAGGTACGGGCGGCGGTATCGAGGAACTGCGGCGCGTGCGGATGGCCCAGCCGCTGCAGTTCCGCGGAGACGCGCTGGAAGCCTTCGGGGCGTTCTTCCAGACTCATGCGCACACCGCCGTCGAATCGGCGCGCTTGGCCAGCAACGCTCGCGCGACACGCGAGCCGTTGGGCTTGCCGATCGCCTTGCTGATGAAGGCGCCAGCATCGGCCAGCTTGTCCAGATCGATGCCCGTCTTGATGCCGAGGCCGTGCAGCAGGTAGACGACATCCTCGGTCGCGACATTGCCCGTCGCGCCCTTCGCGTAGGGGCAGCCGCCCAGGCCCGACACGCTGGTGTCGAACGTGTGGATGCCCATGCGCAGGCACTCGTAGATGTTCGAGAGCGCCTGGCCGTAGGTGTCGTGGAAGTGGCCGCTGGTCTCGGCGATCGGGAAGTGCTCCAGCGCCGCTTCCATCGCGTCGCGCACCTTCAGCGGCGTGCCCACGCCGATGGTGTCGGCCACGCCGACGTGGTCGACGCCGATCGCGCGCATCATCCTCGCGACCATCGCCACGCGCGACGGCGCGATGTCGCCTTCGTACGGGCAGCCCACCGCGCACGAGATCGCCGCGCGCACCTTGACGCCAGCCGCCTTGGCCGCGGCCACGACGGGCGCGAAGCGATCGATCGACTCGGCGATCGAGCAGTTGATGTTCTTCTGGCTGAACGCCTCGCTGGCGGCGCCGAACACGACGATCTCGTCGGGACGCGTCGCGACGGCCGCCTCCCAGCCCTTCATGTTGGGCGTGAGCACCGAGTAGCGCACGCCCGGCTGGCGCACGATGCCGGCCATCACCTCGAGCGCGTCGGCCATCTGCGGCACCCACTTCGGGCTGACGAAGCTGGTGACCTCGATCTCGCGCAGGCCGGCGTCCTGCAGCATGCCCACGAGCGCGATCTTGTCGGCCGCGGGCACGTGGTTCTTCTCGTTCTGCAAGCCGTCGCGCGGGCCGACGTCGACGATCTTCACGAACTCAGGCAAGGACGACATGACGGTTACTCCAGGGTCAGCAGTTCGCCGCCTTCGCTGACCTGGTCACCCGGCGCGAACAGCAGCTCGGCCACGGTGCCGTCGCGCGGCGCGGCGATGGTGTGTTCCATTTTCATCGCTTCGAGTACTGCCAGCGGCTGTCCGGTCTTGATCGCGTCGCCGCGCTTGACGAGATAGGCGATGACCTTGCCGGGCATCGGCGCCGTGAGTCGGCCGGCTTCCTTGTGGCCCTCGCCTGCATGCGCGAGCGTGTCGACGACCGTGGCCTGCGCGCTGCCCGCCTGCGAGAACACCGACACCTGCTCGCCGACCTGGTAGACCGTCAGCGCGAGACGGCGCGTGTCGGCCTGGGTGCCGAGCGTGACGTCGTAGCGATCGCCGCCGAGTGCGCGCGACTCGAATGCGAACTCGACATCGCCCGCCTTCAGCAACGCGCCGCCGCCGTGCTGAGAGGTCAGCAGCACCTCGAGCGACTCGCCCTGCCACGAGAGGTCGAAGCGCTGCACCGACACGCCGTGCATGCGCCAGCCGTCGCGGCGCGACCACGGATCGGTGCCCACCGACTGCTGCTGCAGCGCCATCTCGCGCGCGACGATGCCGGCGGCGACGACCTCCAGCGGCAGGCCCGTCTTGCCGAACAGGTTCTCGCGCTCGCGCTCGATCAGCGCGGTGTCGAGATGCGCCTCGGCGAACGATTGGGTCTTCGCGACACGGCGCAGGAATGAGACGTTGTTGACGACGCCCGCGATGTGCGTGCCGGCCAGCGCCGCATCGAGCCGCGCCAGCGCCTGCGCGCGATCCTCGCCCCAGACGATCAGCTTGGCGATCATCGAGTCGTAGTACGGCGTGATCGCGTCGCCCTCGTTGACGCCGGTGTCCACGCGCACCGGCGCCGGATCGTGGAAGCCTTCGCCGTCCTCGTTGCGGCGGAAGTCCACATGCGCGGGCCACTTCAGCACCGACAGCGTGCCGGTGGCGGGCAGGAAATTGGCCTCGGGGTTCTCGGCGCAGATGCGCGCCTCGATCGCGTGGCCGTGGATCTTCAGGTCGGCCTGCGTCGCCGGCAGCGGCTCGCCCGAGGCCACGCGCAGCTGCCACTCGACGAGGTCGTGCCCGCTGATCGCCTCCGTCACCGGATGCTCCACCTGCAGCCGCGTGTTCATCTCCATGAAGTAGAAGCGGCCGTCCTGCTCGCAGATGAATTCGACGGTGCCGGCGCCGACGTAGTTCACCGCGCGCGCGGCGGCCACCGCGGCCTCGCCCATCTCGCGGCGGCGCTCCTCGGTCATGCCCGGCGCCGGCGCTTCTTCCAGAACCTTTTGATGGCGGCGCTGCACCGAGCAGTCGCGCTCGAACAGGTAGACGCCGTTGCCGTGCGTGTCGAAGAAGACCTGGATCTCGATGTGGCGCGGGCGTTGCACGTAGCGCTCGATCAGCACCGCGTCGTCGCCGAAGCTGTTGATCGCCTCGCGCTTGCACGACGCCAGCGACGCGTCGAATTCCTCGCCGGACAGCACGACGCGCATGCCCTTGCCGCCGCCGCCCGCGCTGGCCTTGATCAGCACCGGATAGCCGATGCGGTCGGCCTCGCGCTTCAACAACGCGGGATCCTGGTCGGCCGCGTGATAGCCGGGCACCAGGCGCACGCCGGCCTTTTCCATCAGTTGCTTGGACTCGGCCTTCAGCCCCATCGCGCGGATCGCCGACGGCGGCGGCCCGATGAAGGCGATGCCGGCGTCTGCGCAGGCCTGCGCGAAGTCCTCGTTCTCGCTGAGGAAGCCGTAGCCCGGATGGATCGCCTGCGCGCCGGTGGCCTTGGCCGCGTCGATGATGCGCTCCCAGCGCAGGTAGCTGTCGCGCGGCGCCGCTTCGCCGATGCGCACGGCCTCGTCGCACGCGGCGACGTGGCGCGCGTTGGCGTCGGCATCGGAATAGACGGCGACGCTCTTGACGCCGAGACGTCGCGCGGTCGCGGCCACTCGGCAGGCGATTTCGCCGCGATTGGCGATCAGGATCTTGGTGAACATGGGATGGTCTCCGGGGAATTCGTTTTTCAGTTCGACGCCGCCGACGTCGCAGGTTGCCAGACGACGTTGTCGTCGACCGCATAGAGCTGGCACGGCTCCTTGGCGAAACCATGGCTGCAGCGGTCGAGCGCGAGCCGCATCGAGGCCGGATCGCCGCCGCGCCAAGCCCAGCTGCCGTGCGGCGAGATCGCAAACGCCTTGGGGGGCGGCTCGTCGAGATACGTCGACCAGGCCGCCCGGCCCTTGTCGCCGATGGCGGGAATGCGCGCGACATCGTCGATGCCTGCGAAGCCGCTGGCCGCCGGCACCGGCGTCTCGTGCTCGGCCAGCACGATGCGGTATTTCACGTCGAACGGCAGGCCGAGCTGGCGGAAGAAGTCGCGCACCTCCGGCACCCAGATCTTCAGCCCGGCGCCCGAGCCGAACATGGCGTGCGAGTTCTCGCGGAACTTGCCGAAGGCGACCAGGCGCGCCGGGCCGCCCGCGTCCGTGTAGCCCCTGAACATCTGCTGCCAGGTGTCGACGCTGAAGTATTCGTCGTTGTCGCCGTAGAACCAGAGGCTTGGCACGCGCGTCTCGGCGCCATAGTCGCGCATGGCGCGTTCCAGCTCGACGCGCCAGCCGGGGCAGCCGTCGACGCGCAGGCCGCCGGCGAAGTTCACGAGGCCGACCACTTCCTTGACGTGCAACGCGCCAACCGCCATCGTCGTGAGTCCGCCGTGCGACTGGCCGATCACGACCGTGTGGCTAATGTCGATGTCCGGCCGCTTCGACAGCGCCGACAGGGTCACCAGGACGTCGTAAGCCTGCGCCTTGCCGTTGCTCTCGATGTTGCAGCCCGTCTCGACGAAGTCGCCTCCCGAGTCGGCGAATCCCTGGCGCATCGGCGTCGCCACGGCATAGCCCCGGCTGACGAACTCGCGCGCCTGCAGCAGGTAGCGCTGGCGCGGCTGGAGATGCGCATTGCCGGGCGACTTGCCGTGGTTGATGATCACCAGCGGGAACGGGCCGTCGCCCGGCGGCAGGAACAGCGTGGTCTCGAGCTTGACGCCGCCGCGGCCGGGCTTGTCGATGTAGATGACCTGCTCGCGCAGGGTCGCGGCGAGCGTTTCGGCCGCGCTCGCCACGCCGGCGACGAGCGCGAGCAAGGCCAGCACGAGCCAGGCGGCGACGCAGCGCGACGTCCCGGCGACGGTCTTCAGCGCCATGCCGGGTCCCGCTTGTTGAGGAAGGCCTGCACGCCCTCCTTGCCTTCGGCGCTCGCGCGGATGTCGGCGATACGCCTGGCCGTATCCGCGCGCAGCGTGCCGTCGATCGCGCGGTCGGCCACGTCCTGCACGAGCTTCTTGCAGGCGCGCACGGCCGCCGGGCCGTTGGCCACGAGCGCGGCGACGAGTTCGTCGACCTTCGCGTCGAGCGCCTCGGCCGGCACGACCTCGTGCACGAAGCCGAGGGCGTGGGCGCGCGCAGCGTCGAATCGTTCGGCCGTCGTGAAGTAGCGGCGCGAGGCCTGCTCGCCGAGCGCCTTGACCACGTACGGGCCGATCGTCGCCGGCAGCAGTCCAAGCTTGGCCTCGCTCAGGCAGAAGTTGACGCCCTCGGCCGCGACGAGGATGTCGCACACCGCGGCCAGGCCGACGCCGCCGGCGTAGCAGTCGCCGTGCACGCGCCCGACCACCGGCACCGGGCACGACCAGATCGCGTACAACATGTCGGCCAGGTCCTGCGCGTCGGCGCGGTTCTGCTCCCACGTGTAGTCGGCCATCGCGCGCATCCACGACAGGTCGGCGCCGGCGCAGAACGCCTTGCCGTGGCCGCCGAGGACGATGGCGCGCAGCGTGTCGTCCGCCGCGAAGCCGGTGAAGGCGGCGGTCAGTTCGGCGATGACGCCGTCGTTGAACGCGTTGCGGACGTCGGGGCGGTTGAGGAACACGCGGGCGACGGGGCCGTCGCGCGAGATCAACAGGGTATCGGTCATCGTCAGACGCGTCAGTTGGGCGACGGCGCGGGCGCCGGCGGCACGGGTTGGAACGTGGGCGCGGCTGGCGGCGCGACGTCGGGCGCCGGCGCGACGGGGATCGGCGCGGGCGGCGGCGCGGCCGGCTCCGGCGGCGAGATCACCGGCACGTCGACGGGCCCGCGCACCAGCTGGCCACGCAGCGTCACGTTGGCCTTGAGCGTGCCGGCGTGGCATTCGAAGTGGTCGGGGTCGTCGAAGGTCTTGCCCTCATAGGCCGACACCACGCCGACGATGGCGGTGGCGTGCGCATCGCGCGCGGCGAACGCGAGCTTGGTGACGGCCGCCTCGAAGGCACGCGCGCACAGGTCGTGGTCGGACGGCCGCACGCTGTCGTCCTGGCCGACGTCGTGCAGCTGCGTGCTGCCTTCGCCGACGACGGTCACGTCCCGCCGCACGACCTCGGCGTTGCGCAGCGAGCCGCTGCCGAAGCGCATCTCCAGCGTGCCGAGGATGTCGTGCACGCGCGAGACGCGTGCGGTCTCGGTGACGGATTCCATCAGGCGGACGTTGCGCGCCTGCGCGGACGGCGCCAGTCCCGCCAGCGCGACGGCGGCGAGCGCGGCCGCGGTGGCACTGCGGGAGAACGGTTGAAGTCGAGCGTGTTTCATGAACGGGCCCTTTCTGGGAAGACGGCCAAAATCGCGACCGGACAACGCCGCAGGGCAAATGTCCTGCCGGCGCGCGTTCCTGTCACATGCGGAACACGCCGAACTTCATGTCGGGAATCGGCGCGTTGAGGCTGGCCGACAGGCCCAGCGCGAGCACGCGACGCGTGTCGGCCGGGTCGATCACGCCGTCGTCCCACAGCCGCGCGCTGGCGAAGTACGGGTGGCCCTGCGCCTCGTACTGGTCGCGGATCGGCGCCTTGAACGACTCTTCCTCGTCGGCCGACCATGTGCCGCCCTTGGCCTCGATGCCGTCGCGCCGCACCGTGGCCAGCACGCTCGCGGCCTGCTCGCCGCCCATCACGCTGATGCGCGCGTTGGGCCACATCCACAGGAAGCGCGGGCTGTACGCGCGGCCGCACATGCCGTAGTTGCCGGCGCCGAACGAGCCGCCGATGATCACGGTGAACTTCGGCACGTTGGCGCACGCCACGGCCGTCACCATCTTGGCGCCGGCGCGCGCGATGCCTTCGTTCTCGTACTTGCGGCCCACCATGAAGCCGGTGATGTTCTGCAGGAACACGAGCGGCACCTTGCGCTGGCAGCACAGCTCGATGAAGTGCGCGCCCTTGTCGGCGCTCTCGGCGAACAGGATGCCGTTGTTGGCGACGATGCCCACCGGCATGCCCTCGATCCACGCGAAGCCGCAGACGAGCGTCGCGCCGTAGCGCGCCTTGAACTCCTCGAACTCGGAGCCGTCGACGATGCGGGCGATGACCTCGCGCACGTCGAAGGGCTTGCGCGCGGGCTTGCCTTCGGCGTCGAGCGGGATGATGCCGTGCAGCTCGGACTCGGGCAGTGCCGGCGCCTTGGGCTCGCGCAGCGCGACGCCGGGATCCTTGCGCCAGTTGAGCGTGCCCACGACGCCGCGCGCCAACGCCAGCGCGTGCATGTCGTTCTCGGCCAGGTGGTCGGCCACGCCGGACAGGCGCGTGTGCACGTCGCCGCCGCCGAGGTCCTCCGCGCTCACCACTTCGCCGGTGGCGGCCTTCACCAGCGGCGGGCCGCCCAGAAAGATCGTGCCCTGGTTCTTCACGATGATGGTCTGGTCGCTCATCGCCGGCACGTAGGCGCCGCCGGCGGTGCACGAGCCCATCACCACAGCCAGTTGCGGGATGCCCTGGGCGCTGAGGTTGGCCTGGTTGAAGAAGATGCGGCCGAAGTGGTCGCGGTCGGGAAAGACCTCGTCCTGGTTGGGCAGGTTGGCGCCGCCGGAGTCGACCAGGTAGATGCAGGGCAGGCGGTTCTGCGCGGCGATCTCCTGCGCGCGCAGGTGCTTCTTGACGGTCAACGGGTAGTAGGTGCCGCCCTTGACCGTCGCGTCGTTGCACACGATCAGGCACTCGACACCCGCGACGCGGCCGATGCCCGCGATCATGCCGGCACCCGGCGCGGCGTCCTGGCCGCCCTTTTCCGGGTACATGCCGAGCGCGGCCAGCGGTGCGATCTCGAGGAAGGGCGTGCCCGGGTCGAGCAGGCGCTCGACCCGGTCGCGCGGCAGCAGCTTGCCGCGCGACAGGTGCTTCCTGCGCGCGTCCTCGCCGCCGCCGAGCGCGATCTTCGCGAGCTTGGCGTTCAGGTCGTCCACCAGCAGCCGCATCGCCGCGGCGTTGGCCTTGAAGTCTTCCGAGCGGGCGTTCAGTTGGGTAGCGAGGGTGGACATGGATTGTTCTGGCTTGTCTCGTTGAGGCGCGTGCCCGTGCGGCCGCGCACATGGCTTGACACGTTAGCGGAGGATTATTGATTGACGTTTACGTAAACGTCAATTACGTCATTCCACCATGGCAACCGGCCGCCGCTGTCGGAAATCTTCAAGACGGCTGGCGTCGGAATGCCCTATCGTCGCGGCCATTGATCCCAGGAGCTTCCATGCAATTCGGCTACACCATCCTCTACGTCGACGACGTCCCCGCCACGCTGGCCTTCTACGGCAAGGCCTTCGGCCTCACCACGCGCTACACGCACGAGAGCGGCTCCTACGGCGAGCTGGAGACGGGCGCGACCGCGCTGGCCTTCGTGTCGCACGCGCTGCTGCGCCAGATCGGCAAGACGCCGCAGCCGCCGGTGCTCGACAAGCCGTCCAGCGAGATCGCCTTCGTCACGGACGACGTGGCCGCCGCGGTGAAGCGCGCCGTCGACGCCGGCGCCAAGCCCGTGCAGGAGCCCACGGCCATGCCCTGGGGCCAGACGATCGCCTACGTCGGCGACTGCAACGGCTTCCTCGTCGAGATCTGCACGCCCGTCAGCCACGGATAGACATCACGCGTAGGCCGGCGCTCTCAAGGTCGCGAGAAACGCCGGCATCGCGCGCAGCCGCGTCGGCGTCGCGCCGAACCAGCGCAGCAGGTCGCGCGCCATGTGCGCCTGGTCCGCGTAGCGTGGTCGGCCGCCAACTGCGCGAGCGGCTTCCCGCCCGCCAGCGCCCGCGCGAGGTTGCGCCAGAACCGCGGGCCGCGCTGCGTGCGTTGCGTCAACAGACGCTCGAGGCTGCGCTCCGAGACGCCCAGGCGGCCATGCGCGGTCGACAGCGCGCTCAACCGAACACCTCTCGCTCCGACCACCCGAGCGCCGACATGTCCTGCACGCGATACGGCGCATCGCTGGGCATCAGGAACTCGTCGAGCTGCGGCGGCTTCACGTGCGTGCCCGACAGCATCGAGTGCACCTGGCCGCGATGGTGCGTCTGGTGCATGAACAGGTGGGCGAGGACGTAGCCGGCGAGGTCGCGCTGCACCTTGCCTTCGCCGCGATCCATCGCGACCTCGGCGCTGACGCCGGCGTCGTCGAGCTGGTCGCAGAACGCGATCAGCTTCTGGTCGCTGGCGTCCTGCGCCGACGCATACGGCGCGAGCTCGTCGTGCGGCGCGAAGCGGCGGTACTGCGCCTCCATGTCGGGCTCGCCGTACAGCGCGGCGATGTAGTAGCGGTCGACCGCCAGCAGGTGGTTGAGCGTGCCGATGAGCGTCGGAAAGAAACTGGTGCGCTTCGCATGCAGCTCGGACGTCGACAGGTTGGCCAGCGCGGCCTGCACACGGCGGTTGGCGAGTCGATTGGCGTGCGCCTGCACGCCCAGCAGGCGGGCGAGGCTCAGCGGGCGCGGGGTGGACTCGGTCGTTTCGGACATGGGCGTTACCTCCGGAATCGTTTGGCTCAGCGTATTCCGATCCGGAGCAAATAGCGCGCGCGTTTTGCGCGATTTCGAACCCGGCTTGCGGGGCGCGCCTCAATCGACCGGCAACGCCGTCTCGTATTTCACTTCGCGCAACACGACGCTGCTGCGCACGTTCGCGACGCCCGCCGTCTTGAAGACCTTGTCCTGCAGGAAGCGGTCGTAGGCCTTCATGTCCGGCGCGACGACCTTGATCAGGTAGTCGCCCTCGCCCGTCGTGCTGTGGCATTCCATGATCTCGGGGCTGGCCTTGGCCATCGCCTCGAACTGCTCGACCGCGCCCTCGCTGTGGCGCACCAGCGTGACATGCGCCAGCACGCAGATCGACAGCCCGAGCTTCTCGCGGTCGAGCAACGCGACGTAGCCGCGGATCACGCCGCTGGCCTCGAGCTCCTTCACGCGGCGCCACACCGGCGTGGCCGACAGGCCGACGTTGTCGGCGAGCTGCTGCGCGCTCTGGCGTCCGTCGCGCTGCAGGGCGGCGGCGATGCGGCGGGCGACGCGGTCGATGGTGGCGGGCAGGGTCATGGGCGTATTTTCCCTCGGAATCGGATCATGGCGAGATGTTCATTTCAGAAACATGCGCATCGGAAAACGTTTGTCTCGATATTGTCCAGGTTCCGCCCGATTGCGCAAGATCGCTGCGCTCGCCGAGGAATAGCATCGTCGGTCCAGCCCGCGCGAGCCAGAGCATGACCCTGCCCTCTTCCGACATCACCACCACGCCCGATCCCGACACCGCGCCGCTGCGCCAATACGCGCTGACGGACAACCTCGCCGCCGATTCGGGCGCCGTGTTCCTCACCGGCACGCAGGCGCTGGTGCGCTTGCTGCTGATGCAACGCCGGCGCGACCAGGCCGCCGGCTTGAACACGGCGGCGTTCGTATCGGGCTACCGCGGCAGTCCGCTGGGCATGGTCGACCAGCAGTTGTGGAAGGCCCAGAAATTCCTGACGGCCGCGCAGGTCGAATTCCTGCCGGCGATCAACGAAGACCTGGCGGCCACCGCGTGCCTGGGCACGCAACGCGTCGCGCTCGACCCCAAGCGCACCGTCGACGGCGTGACGGCCATGTGGTACGGCAAGGGCCCCGGCGTCGACCGCTCGGGCGACGCGCTGAAACACGGCCATGTCTACGGGTCGAGCCCGCAGGGCGGCGTGCTTGTCGTGGCCGGCGACGACCACGGCTGCGTGTCGTCGTCGATGCCGCACCAGAGCGACCTCGCGATGCAAGCGTGGAACATGCCGGTGCTGCACCCGGCCAACGTCGCCGAGTACCTCGAGTTCGGCCTGTACGGCTGGGCGCTGTCGCGCTTCTCGGGCGCGTGGGTCGGCTTCAAGGCGATCTCCGAGGTCGTCGAGTCGGGCATGACGGTCGACCTCGACGCGATCCCGCTGGACTTCCAGCAACCCGTAGCTTTCACGCCGACGCAGGACCTGCACGTGCGGGCGGTCGACCTGCCCTCGCTGGTGCTCGAATCGCGCCTGGCCGAGAAGCTCGCCGCCGTGCGCGCGTTCGCCAAGGTCAACTCGGTGGACAAGCACATCGTCGCGAGCCCCAACGCGACGCTGGGCATCGTGACGGTCGGCAAGGCGCACTACGACTTCCTCGAGGTGCTGCGCCGCCTCGAGCTCGACCCGAACGCGCTGGCCGCGGCCGGCGTGCGCATCTACAAGGTCGGCCTCGTGTTTCCGCTCGAGCCCACGCGCATGGCGGAGTTCGCGCGCGGGCTCGAAGAGATTCTCGTGATCGAGGAGAAGGCGCCGGTCGTCGAGCGCCAGCTGAAGGACCAGCTGTACGGCCTGCCCGACTCGCAACGCCCGCGCATCGCCGGCAAGACGACGCCGGACGGCCAGCCGCTGCTGTCGTCGCTGGGCGAGCTGCGCCCGTCGCGCATCATGGAAGTCGTGGCCGGCTGGCTCGCCCGCCTGAACCCCGCGCTCGATCGCACGCACCTGGTCACCGACTTCACGATGCCCTGCCTGCTGCACAACGAGGCCGACGCCACCAAGCGCCAGCCCTACTTCTGCTCGGGCTGCCCGCACAACACGTCGACCAAGGTGCCCGAGGGCTCGCGCGCGCTGGCCGGCATCGGCTGCCACTTCATGGCGAGCTGGATGGAACGCGAGACCAGCGGCCTGATCCAGATGGGCGCCGAAGGCGTCGACTGGGCCGCGCACTCGCGCTTCACGAAGGAGAAGCACGTCTTCCAGAATCTCGGCGACGGCACGTACTACCACTCGGGGTATCTGGCGATCCGCCAGGCGATCGCGGCCAAGGCGACGATCACCTACAAGATCCTCTACAACGACGCGGTCGCGATGACCGGCGGCCAGCCGGTCGACGGCTCGCTGTCGGTGCCCGAGATCGCGCGCCAGGTCGAGGCCGAGGGCGCGAAGCGCGTGGTGATCGTCTCGGACAACATCGCCCCGCATCGCGAGCACGCCAACCTGTTCCCGCAAGGCACGACCTTCCATCCGCGCGAGGAGCTCGACGCGGTGCAGCGCGAGCTGCGCGAGATCGAAGGCGTCACGATCCTGATCTACGACCAGACCTGCGCGGCCGAGAAGCGCCGCCGCCGCAAGAAGAAGGAGTATCCGGATCCGCCGCAGCGCGTCTTCATCAACGAGGCCGTGTGCGAAGGCTGCGGCGACTGCGGCCAGGCGTCGAACTGCCTCAGCGTGATCCCGGTGGAGACCGAATGGGGCCGCAAGCGCCACATCGAGCAGAGCTCCTGCAACAAGGACTACTCCTGCATCAACGGCTTCTGCCCCAGCTTCGTCACGGTGACCGGCGCGACGCTGAAGAAGCGCGTCGGCTCGGGCTTCGACGCGAAGCGCCTGGCGGTCGAGATCGAGAAGATCGGACGTCCCGCGGCGTGGAACTGGACGGGGCCGTTCGACATGCTGGTGACCGGCGTCGGCGGCACCGGCGTCGTCACCGTGGGCGCGCTGATCACGATGGCCGCGCACCTCGAAGGCAAGCAGGCCTCGGTGCTGGACTTCATGGGCTTCGCGCAGAAGGGCGGCGCGGTGCTGTCGTTCGTGCGCGTCGCGCCGACGGCCGACCAGCTGAACCAGGTGCGCATCGACACGCAGCAGGCCGACGTGCTGCTCGCGTGCGACATGGTCGTCGGCGCGTCGGACGACGCGCTGGCCACCGTCAAGAACGGCCGCACCGCGATCCTCGCGAACACGCACGAGATCGCCACCGCGGCCTTCGTGCGCAACCCCGACGCGACGATGCACGCGCCCGCGCTGATCGACAAACTGCGCCACGCCGCCGGCGAAGAGCGCGTGCAACTGGTCGACGCGCAGGCGCTCGCGCAGGAGCTGATGGGCGACACGATGCCGTCCAACATCATCATGCTCGGCGCGTGCTGGCAGCGCGGACTCGTGCCCGTCTCGCATTCGGCGCTGATGCGCGCGATCGAGCTGAACAACGTGGCCATCGAGAACAACAAGACCGCGTTCGCGATCGGCCGTCTGGCCGTCACCGATCCGACGGCGTTCAAGCGCATCATGGGCGCCGACCAGCCGCCGGTGGACGCGTCCGCGAAGCTGTCGCTGTTCGGCCCGGGCGGACTGATCGAGCGTCGCGTCGCGTTCCTCGCCGCGTACCAGGACGCCGCGCTGGCCGCACGCTTCCGCACGCTGGTCGAGGAGGTGCACGCGCGCGAACAGGCGCTCGGCACCGCGGGCGCGCCGCTGACGACCGTCGTCGCGCAGCAGTTCTCGCGGCTGCTCGCGATCAAGGACGAGTACGAGGTCGCGCGCCTGTACACCGACGGCAGCTTCGCGAAGTCGCTCGCCGAGCAGTTCGACTCGGTCGGCAAGATGGAATTCCACATGGCCCCGCCGCTGCTGGCGCGTCCGGGTCCGAACGGCCGCCCGAAGAAGATGCGCATCGGCCCGTGGCTGATGCCCGCGCTGCGCGTGCTCGCGAAGTTCAAGGGCCTGCGCGGCACCTGGGCCGACCCGTTCGGCCACACCGAGGAACGCAAGCTCGAACGTCAACTCGCCGACGACTACGAGACCATGCTGCGCACCGAGATCCTGCCCATGCTGGATGCGGAAAAGCACGCGCTGGCGCAGCAGATCGCCCGCGTGCCCGAACGCATCCGCGGCTACGGCCACGTCAAGCTGGGCAACCTCGCCACCGGCCGCGCGCAGTGGCGCGTGCTGCTGGACAAGTGGCACGGCCGCGGCGGCGATGGGGCGACGAAGCCGGGGGCGAACGAGCGCGGGCGGGTGATTCCGATCAGCGTGGCGTGAGGCGCGGCGTCATTCGTCGTTCCACCGGAACACGAACGACGCCCGCGCCCTCGACGCCTCGATCAGGCGCGCATTCGGTTCGTCGGTGCCCGCCACCCAGGCCGCGGCCTCCTCGGCACTGCGGCCGAACTGCTCGTGACGCTTCGTCAGCCGACCGACGCGCAGCGAGTCGTCGACGTCGACGTACCAGATCTCGTCGAGCAGATCCTTCACGTGCGCCCACGGGCCGTCTTCCAGCAGCAGGTAGTTGCCTTCGGTGATGACCAACTGCGTGCGCGCAAAGACGGGGATCGCGTTGGCGACCGGCTCCTCGATCTCGCGCCGGAACTCGGGCGCGTAGACGATCTCGTCGTCGGACTGCACCAGCAGGCGGCGCAGCAGCGCGACGTAGCCGGCGCTGTCGAAGGTGTCGGGCGCGCCCTTGCGGTCGCGCCGGCCGAGGCGCTCGAGTTCGACGTTCGCCAGGTGGAAGCCGTCCATCGGCACCACCTGCGCGACGCTCGCGAACTCGGCCTGCAGAGCGGCCGCGAGCGTCGACTTGCCGGCGCCCGGCGGCCCGACCAGGCCCAGCAGCGCGCGGCCGCTGCGCTGGAGCAGTTCGCGCGCGCGCAGGCGTGCGCTGGCGGGGAGTTCGGGCAGTGAGGACTCGGTCATCCCCACATCCTACTCACCACAGGCGCAGGCGATCCTCCGGCGCCTTCCACATCTTGTCGCCCGGCTTGGTGTGGAACGCGTCGTGGTATGCATCGGCGTTGATCGTCGCGCCGTCCGCGCGGAACTGGCCCGGCGAGTGCGGATCGATCGTCAGCAGCTGCAGCGCGCGCTCGTCGCGCGTCTTGTTGCGCCACACCTGCGCGAAGCCGTAGATGAAGCGCTGCTCGCCGGTGAAGCCGTCGATCACCGGCGACGGCTTGCCGTGCAGCGACAGCTTCCAGGCCTTGTAGGCGATCTGCAGGCCCGACAGGTCGGCGATGTTCTCGCCCAGCGTCAGCTTGCCGTTGAGGTGCTGGCCCGGGATCGGCGAATACGCCTCGTACTGCGCCACCAGGCGGCTGGTGACGGCCTCGAAGGCCTTGCGGTCCTCGTCCGTCCACCAGTTGCGCAGGCGGCCGTCGCCATCGAGCTGGCTGCCCTTGTCGTCGAAGCCGTGGCTGATCTCGTGGCCGATCACCGCGCCGATCGCGCCGTAGTTGACCGCGTCGTCGGCGGCCACGTTGAAGAACGGCGGCTGCAGGATCGCGGCCGGGAACACGATCTCGTTCTTGTTGCCGCTGTAGTACGCGTTGATCGTCTGCGGCGTCATGCCCCACTCGGTGCGGTCGACCTTGCCGCCGGTGCGCACGATCTGGCGCCGGTACTCGAAGGCGTCGGCGCGATCGGCGTTGCCCAGCGCGTCGCCGGGCTTGACGACCAGCGCCGTGTAGTCGCGCCAGACGTCGGGGTAGCCGATCTTGACGCCGTACTTGGACAGCTTCAGGTGCGCCTCCTTCTTCGTGGCCGGCGACATCCACGTGAGGCCGTCGATCGACGTCGAATACGTCTTCAGCAGGTTGGCCACGAGCGCCTGCATGCGCGCGCGGTACGCGGGCGGGAAGTACTTGGCCACGTAGAGCTGGCCGACGGCCTCGCCGAGCGCGCCGTTGGTGCGTGCGACGCCGAGTTGCCAGCGCGGTTGCTGCTCCTTGACGCCGGCGATCGCGACGTCGTGGAACTGGTAGCTGGCATCGCGGAACGCGGCGGGCAAGACGGTGGCCGCCTCGTCGAGCCGGGCGGCCTTCATGTACAGCTTCCAGGTCTCGAGCGGCTCGGACTTCAGCAACCCGGCCAGCGCCGTCACGTAGTCGGGCTGGCGCACGACGATGATCTTGCCGGGCTGCAGCTGCGACTGCTGCTCGTACGTCGGCCAGTCGAAGCCGGGCGCCAGCGCCTCGAGCTCGGCCGGCGTCTTCGGGTTGTGGCCCAGCTGCGGGTCGCGCGTCTTGTCGCGCGGCCATTGAGGGGTCGCGATCTTGGTCTCCAGCGCGAGCACCGCGGCGGCGTGCGCGGCGGCGTCCGCATCGCCGGACAGCGTGAACAGCTTGGTCAGGTAGTCCACGTAGGCCGCGCGCGCCTTGGCGAAGCGCTCGTCGGTCTTGAGGTAGTAGTCGCGATCGGGCAGGCCCAGGCCGCCCTGGCGGAGGTCGGCGATGTACGTGCTCGGGTCGTCGAGGTCGGGATTCGAGTCGACGGCCAGCGGCGTGCGCACGACGCCTTGCCAATGGCCCATCAGGCCGACCAGCATGCCGACGTCCTTGATGCTGTCGACGTCCTGCAGCGAGGGCTCGACCGGGGCCAGGCCGGCCTTGTCGATCGCGGCCTCGTCGACGTAGGCGCGGAAGAAGTCGTTGACCTTCTGCGCATTGCTGCCGTCCGCCGGATGCGTGGCGTCCAGCGCCTCGACCAGGCCGCGCACCTCGTGGTCGGTGGTGTCGCGCAACTGGTAGAACGCGCCCCAGGCGGACTTGTCGGCGGGGATCTCGGTGTTCTTGACCCAGATGCCGTTGGTCGCGAGGTAGAGGTCGTCCTGCGGGCGCACGGACGTGTCCATGCCCGAGCGATCGACGCCCGAGCCCATCTTCATCTTGCTGGTGGACTTCGTGGTGGTGGTCTTGACCGTGGTGGTGGTCGTCGCAGCCGTCTGCGCCTGCGCGGGCAGGAAGGCGGCACAGGCCAGCGTGGCGGCGGCCGCGAGGGCGGCGCGGCGGAAGTTCGGGTGGGTCATCGGAGAGCCTTGTTCAAGAGATGGAATTCAATCCGTTCCGGCGCTGCCGCTCAGCTGCCCCAAAAGGAGTTCAAGGGAGCGCTGGATCCGGCTCTGCCGGGCCGGTCGCGGCCGGCCCCTCGGGGGCACGGAGCGCTAGCGACCGTGGGACTCACCATAACCGGATGCGGTCGGCCGGTGCCTTCCACATCTTGTCGCCCGGCTTGGTGTCGAACGCCTCGTGGAAGCCGTCGCTGTTGATGGACGCGCCGTCCGCGCGGAACTGCGCCGGCGAGTGCGGGTTGGTGGTGACCTGGTGCAGCAGCGCCTCGTCGCGCATCTTCTCGCGCCAGGCCTGCGCGAAGCCGTAGTAGAAGCGCTGCTCGCCGGTGAAGCCGTCGATGACCGGCGCCGGCTTGCCGTCCAGCGAGATCTTCCAGGCCTTGTAGGCGATCTGCAGGCCCGACAGGTCGGCGATGTTCTCGCCCATCGTCAGCTTGCCCTTGACGTGCACGCCCGGCAGCGGCTCGTAGGCCGAGTACTGCGCGTCGAGCTTGCCGGTGATCGCCTCGAAGGCCTTGCGGTCGTCTGCCGTCCACCAGTCGCGCAGCTTGCCGTCGCCGTCGTACTGGCTGCCTTCGTCGTCGAAACCGTGGCTGATCTCGTGGCCGATGATCGCGCCGATCGCGCCGTAGTTGGACGCGTCGTCGGCCTTCATGTCGAAGAACGGCGGCTGCAGGATGGCGGCGGGGAACACGATCTCGTTCTTGGTGCCGTCGTAGTACGCGTTGACCGTCTGCGGCGTCATGCCCCATTCGGTGCGATCCACCGGCTTGCTGTTGCGAACCATCTGGCGGTGGTACTCGAACTGCTGGGCGCGCACGGCATTGCCCAGCGCGTCGCCGGCCTTGACGTCGAGCGCCGTGTAGTCGCGCCAGTGGTCGGGGTAGCCGATCTTGATGCCGTACTTGGCCAGCTTCGCATGCGCCTCGACCTTGGTGGCCGGGCTCATCCACGTGAGGCCGTCGATCGACTGCGCGTAGGCCTTCATCAGGTTGTCGACCAGCTCCACCATGCGCGCCTTGTACGCCGGCGGGAAGTACTCGGAGACATAGACCTGGCCGATCGCCTCGCCCATCGAGTCGTTGAGCGTGCTCACCGCGCGTTCCCAGCGCGCGCGGTCCGTCTTGGTGCCGCTGATCGCGACGTCATGGAACTGGAAGCGCGCCTCGCGCACGTCGGCCGGCAGCTCGAGCGCCAGCGCGTCCATCAGATGCACGCGCAGGTAGGCCTTCCAGACGTCCAGCGGCTCGGACTTCACCAGCTTGTCCAGCGCCCAGAAATAGCTCGGCTGCATGACCGAGACGAACGGCGCATCGCCCAGTTCGCCGGCCGTGAGGTAGGCGTTCCAGTCGATGTCGGGCGCCTTGGCCTTGAGCTGCGCGAACGTCATCGGGTTGTAGGTCTTGACCGGATCGCGGTTGGCCTCGCGCGTCCACTGGATGCGGGCCAGCTTGGTCTCCAGGTTCATGACCGCGGACGCCTGGATCGTCGCGTTCCTGCTGCCCTGGATGGCCAGCAGCCGGCGCATGTAGTCGACGTAGGCCTTGCGCGCCTTGGCGAAGCGCTCGTCCTTCTTCAGGTAGTAGTCGCGATCGCCCAAGCCGAGGCCGCCCTGGCCCGCGCCGGCCGAGTAGATCGTCGGATCCTTGGCGTCCGGGCCGATGCCCAGGCCCAGCGGCAGGTCGGCGAAGGACGTCCACTGGCCCATCAGCGCCACCAGGTCCTTCCTGTTCTTGACGGCATCGATCTGCGCCAGGTACGGCCACAACGGCCGCAGGCCGGCGGCGTCGATCCTGGCCGTGTCCATGTAGCTGGCGTAGAAGTCGCCGATCTTCGCGTTGAGCGTGCCCATCGGTTGCGGCTTGGCCGCGAGGCCCTCGATGATCGCCTTGACGCGCTCGTTGGACAGGTCGTCAAGCTGCGTGAACGTGCCGTAGTCGGACTTGTCGGCGGGGATCGGCGTGTTCTTCAGCCAGGTGCCGTTCATCGAGAAGAACAGGCTGTCCTGCGGACGCACGCTCGCGTCCATGCCGGCCTTGTCCAGGCCCGAGGTCATGGCGGCCGGTGCGGCGGCGACCGGCGCCACGGCGGATGCGGCGGCATCGGCGGCGGACGAGAGGTCGGCCGCGAAGGCCAGCGACAGGGCGACGGCCAGCGCCGCGGGACGGAAGGAGTTCAAGGCTGGATTCCTCGGTGGATGTCTTTTTATGGGCGGACCACGCGGCCCGCCGTTCGTTGTACGAGCGGCGGACGGACGCTCGCGCGCGCGTCCGCGAAGCGTCCTACCAGAGACGGATGCGGTCGGCCGGGGCCTTCCACATCTTGTCGCCCGGCTTCGTGCCGAAGGCGTCGTGGAAGCCGTCGCTGTTGATGGACGCGCCATCCGCGCGGTACTGCGGCGGCGAATGCGGATTCGTCGTGACGATGCGCAGCATGTACTCGTCGCGATACTTGCCGCGCCACACCTGCGAGAAGCCGTAGTAGAAGCGCTGTTCGCCGGTGAAGCCGTCGATCGTCGGCGACGGCTTGCCGCCCAGCGAGAGCTTCCAGGCCTTGTAGGAGATCTGCAGGCCCGACAGGTCGGCGATGTTCTCGCCCATCGTCAACTGGCCCTTCACGTGGACGCCGGGCAGCGGCTCGTAGGACGAGAACTGCGCGTCGAGCTTGGACGTGATGGCGACGAAGGCCTTGCGATCCTCCGGCGTCCACCAGTTGCGCAGCTTGCCGTCGCCGTCGTACTGGCTGCCCTGGTCGTCGAAGCCGTGGCTGATCTCGTGGCCGATCACCGCGCCGATGCCGCCGTAGTTGACGGCGTCGTCGGCCTTCATGTCGAAGAACGGCGGCTGCAGGATGGCGGCCGGGAACACGACTTCGTTCTTGGTCGGGTCGTAGTAGGCGTTGACCGTCTGCGGCGTCATGCCCCACTCGGTGTGATCCACCGGCTTGCCGTTGCGCACGGCCTGGCGGTGGTACTCGAACGCGGCCGCGCGGATGGAGTTGCCCACCGGGTCGCCGGCCTTCACTTCCAGCGCGCCGTAGTCGCGCCAGACGTCGGGGTAGCCGATCTTGACGCCGTACTTGGCCAGCTTGGCATGCGCCTCGACCTTCGTGGCCGGGCTCATCCAGGTGAGGTTGTCGATCGACGTGGAGTAGGTCTTGAGCAGGTTGTCGACGAGCTCGACCATGCGGGCCTTGTACGCCGGCGGGAAGTACTCCGCCACGTAGAGCTGGCCGATCGCCTCGCCCATCGCGCCGTTGACGGTGTCGACGCCGCGCTGCCAGCGTGGCTTGTCGCTCTTGGTGCCTTGCAGCGCCACGCTCTTGAACTGGTAGTTCGCGTCGCGGAAGCCGGCCGGCAGCGTCTGCGCCGTGGCGTCGAGCAGGCGCACGCGCATGTAGGCCTTCCAGACGTCGAGCGGCTCGTCCTTGATCAGCTTGGCGAGCGCCCAGGTGTAGTCGGGCTGGCCGATCGAGACGAACGCGGGGTCGGGCAGGTCGCCGGCCTCGAGGTAGGCCTTCCAGTCGACGCTGGGCGCCTTGGCCGCAAGTTCCTTGAACGTCATCGGGTTGTAGCCCTTGACCGGATCGCGCAGGGCCTCCTGGGACCACTGCACCTTGGCCATCTTCATCTCGAGCGCCATGATGGCCCGGGCATGCATCACGGCGTTCTTGTCGCCGTCGAGCGCCAGGATCGTGCGCAGGTAGGTCAGGTAGGCGGCGCGCGCCGCGGCGAAGCGCGCGTCGCTCTTGAGGTAGTAGTCGCGGTCGCCCAGGCCCAGGCCGCCCTGGCCGGTGCCGGCCGAGTAGATGGTCGGATCCTTGGCGTCGGGACCGACGCCGAAGTTCAGCGGCAGGTCGGTGAAGCTCACCCACTTGCCCATCAGCAGGACGAGATCCTTCTTGTTCTTGACGGCGGCGAGCTGCTCGACGTACGGCGCCAGCGGCTTGGTGCCGGCGGCATCGATGGCGGCGGTGTCCACGAAGCTGCTGTAGAAGTCACCGATCTTCGCGTTGATCGTGCCGGGAGTCTGCGGCTTGGCGGCCAGGCCCTCGATGATGGCCTTGACGTGTTCGTCGGACTGCTGGCGCAACACGTTGAACGCGCCCCACGAGGACTTGTCGGCCGGGATCTCGGTGTTCTTCAGCCAGGTGCCGTTCATGGCGAGGAACAGGTCGTCCTGCGGGCGCACCGACGTGTCCATGCCGGACTTGTCCAGACCGGACTCCATCGCGCCGGTGGCCATGGCGGCCGTGGCGGGGGCGGCGTCGGCGCCGAAGGAGATGGGCGCGGCAAAAGCCAGCGACAGGGCGACCACGAGCGTGGCGGGGCGGAAGGGGTTCAAGGCGCGTCCTCGGATGTTGTTGGCAGTGACGGCCCGCACGCGACAAGCACCCTTTTGGGACGCCGGCGCAACGAGCTCTGGCCACCCGGAAGTGGCAGGCGCCGCCCGGCTGCGGTGCAGCACGGACGGCAACGGATCAGTGTAGCGAAGGCAATCGCTTCACCGTGCCAATGGTTCCCCTGACGCCGGCGCGCCGCCTGGGCTTTGCGACGAACTGCAGGGGTGCGGCATCGAAATACGACGCCCCTCGCGCAGCCCTCAGGGTTGTCCCGAGGATGCGAGGCGCCCCGGCGCGCGCCACGGCACCGCGCGCGCGCGCTGTGGCGCGTCGAACGCGGCGATGGCCGGCGCGAAGCACTCCGTGACCAGCAGCGGCGCGCCGCGGCGCGTGAACACCGAGCAGCGCGCCCACACCTCGCGCCGTCCCCACTCGCCGCCGGTCGCGTCGCGCCAGCGCCGGTGCACGGTGGCGGCGATGCCCGAGCCGGGCGCGAAGCGCGCGAACTCGAAGCTCGAACGCTGCGCCGCCGGCAGCCCGAACAGCAGGTCCGCCAGCGCCCGGTTGCCGAGCCCGCGGATCGCCTTCCACGTGCCGCGCGCATGCACGGCCTGCAGCACCGAGCGCGCGTAGACCACCGGCACGCCGTCGGCCAGCAGGATCACCTCGCGCCCGTGCGCCGCGGCGCCCGCGGGACAACGCAGCCGCTCCGCTTCGGCGGGCTGCAGCCGCACCGGGCCCTGGCGCAGCACGCGCACCGTGAGCCTGCCGCTGACCGACGCGATGCGCGCGCTCAGCGAGCCGTCGATCTGCAGCCACGCGCCCATGCGGCGCGACGAGGGCATCGGGTGGATGCCCTGCTTCGACAACAGCACCGCTTTCACAAGGCCAGCGCTCGTCCGATCAGGATCTTCTGCACCTCGGACGTGCCTTCGTAGATCTGGCACACGCGCACGTCGCGGTAGATGCGCTCGACCGGGAAGTCGGTCGTGTAGCCGTAGCCGCCGAACACCTGGATCGCCGCGGAGCACACGCGTTCGGCCATCTCGCTGGCGAACAGCTTGGCCATCGCGGCCTCCTTCAGGCATGGCTGGCCGGCGTCCTTCAGGCTCGCCGCGTGATGGATCAACTGGCGCGCGGCCTCGATCTGCGTGGCCATGTCGGCCAGCTTGAACTGGATTGCCTGGTGCTCGAAGATGGCCTTGCCGAACGCGACGCGATCCTTCGCGTAGGCGACCGCCGCCTCGAACGCGGCGCGCGCCATGCCCACCGATTGGGACGCGATGCCGATGCGTCCGCCTTCGAGCCCGGACAGCGCGATCTTCAGGCCCTGGCCTTCCTCGCCGATCAGGTTGGCGGCCGGGATGCGGCAGTTCTCGAACAGGATCTGCGCGGTATCGCTCGCGTGCTGGCCCATCTTCTCCTCGATGCGCGCGACGACGTAACCCGGCGTCGTCGTCGGCACGAGGAAGGCGCTGATGCCCTTCTTGCCGGCCTCCTTGTCGGTGACCGCCATCACGATCGCGAGGTCGCCGTTCTTGCCGCTGGTGATGAACTGCTTGACGCCGTTGAGCACGTACTCGTCGCCGTCGCGAACCGCCGTCGTGCGCAGCCCGCCCGCCTCGGAACCGACGTGCGGCTCGGTCAGGCAGAACGCGCCGAGCAGCTCGCCGCGCGCGAGCGGCTTGAGGTAGCGCTCTTTCTGCGCGTCGTTGGCGAACGCCATCATGATCGTGTTCACCGGGCAGTTGGTGACGCTGATGATGGTGGACGTCGCCCCGTCGCCGGCGGCGATCTCCTCGAGGATCAGCGAGACCGACAGGTAGTCCAGCCCCGCGCCGTCCCACTCGGCGGGCACCGCGATGCCGTAGCAGCCCAGCTCGGCCAGGCCCTTCAGCTCCTCGCGCGGGAAGTGCGATTCGCGATCCCAGGCGGCGGCCTGCGGCGCGATGTGATCGCGCACGAACGCGCGGACGGCGTCCTGCACGGCGCGGTGGTCTTCGGAGAGGTACATGGTTGTCTCGTTTCGTTGTAGTCAGGTCACCACGCCAGCGGCGCGCCGTCGTAGTTCAGGAAGCTGCCGTTGCGCGCGGCGTCGAGTCCGGCGATCGCGCGCCGCATGCCGGCGACGGACTCCGACGGCTCGAGGTCGGCACCGGAGCCGCCCATCTCCGTGCGCACCCAGCCGGGATGGAACGCGACGCACAGCGCACGGCCGGCGAGCGCGATCGACGCATCCTTCAGCACGGAATTGACGGCCGCCTTCGACGCGCGATACGTCCAGCCCGCCGTGCCGTTGCGCAGGCCGATCGAGCCCATGCGCGACGAGATCACGCCGATGCGCGCGCCGGGCTTGCCGCCCGCCGGCGGCGCGAGCGCGTCGGCCACAGACGGCAGCACGCGCATCGCGCCGAGCACGTTGGTGTGCATGACGGCGTCGAAGTCGTCGACCGACGGCGGCTCCATGCCCGCCGTGCGCGGGCCGTAGACGCCGGAGACGTAGAACACGGTGTCGAAGGTCTCGCCGTCGACCTGCCACGCGAGGCCGGCGGCGCTCGCGGCATCGGCGACGTCCAGCTTCAGCGGCTTGGCGCCGAGCGCGGCGATCGCGGCCAGGCCGTCGTCGGCGCGTGCGGTGGCGGTCACCTTGGCGCCGTCGGCGCGGTACTGGCGGACGAATTCGAGCCCGAGGCCGCGCGAGGCGCCGACGATCAGGACGTTGCGGGCAATCGTGGAGGACATGGCCGTCGCTTTCGAGGAAGGGTCAGCGCAGTGCGCGATGCTGGCGCCACAGCGCGCGCGCGCCGACGGCCAGCAGCATGACCAGCATCAGCGCGTACAGCACGAACTTGATCTGTGTCGCGGCGCTGGCCCATTGCACGAGCTCGGGCGAGAGGTCGTCGCGCGTGACGAGGATCCTGAACTGAAGCGCATTCTCGGCGGTGTCGGCGATCGCCGCCAGCCAGGGCCACATCGTGGCGCGCGCGGCGTCCAGCCGCAGCATCACGGCCGCGACCAGTGCGCACAGCAGCCAGGGGAAGACGGCGTCGACCGCGCGGTAGCACTCGTAGTCGAACAGGCCCTGCGGGCCGAGCTGGCGGAACGCCGCCAGGACACCCGACAGGGTATAACCCGCGGGCCGCTCGTCGAACGGCGCAGCGCCGGTGAACGTGACGAAATGCGTGCTTGCCGCGGGACTCCACGGCAACTGGAACAGCGCGATGCAGACGAAGACCGCGATCGCGATCCCGGCCATCACGCGCGGACGCAGCAGCCAGCGGTTCATGCGTGACCGTGGCCTCTCACCATCATGAAGCGCGACGCACCAGCACCGTGCCGCGCGCGATCACCGCGAGTGCATTGGCGACGGTCGCCTTGCCTTCGAGCTGCGCGATGACGCCGTCCAGGCTGGCGTTCCATTCGGTGCTGGAGACGACCCAGCGCAGCGTCACGTCGGCGTCGGCGAAGATCGGTTCGCGATAGGCGAAGTTGAAGTGCAGGCACAGCATCGAGCGCGCGATGCCGTCGTCGCGCGAGAAGTACGACGCGGCCAGTCCGCTCATCAGCGAGGAGGTCTGCTGGCCGCTGGCGATCACGTCGCGCAGCCCCGCCTGCAGCGCGGCCTCTCGGTCGTGGTGCACGGGGTTCGTATCCAGCGTGAGCGCCGCGAAGCGCGCGATGTCCTCCCGCGTGTAGCGGGCGACGTGTTCGATGCGCTCACCCACCTGCACGAGGGCGGCAATGGCGGCTTCGTCGGCGATGATCGTGGAGGATTCGGTCATGGGTCTGGGTGAGCTTTCGTCGGATGCGGAACTGCGCGGATCGCCTTCCTGGAGAGTGGCCGGGTGAGGGCCGGAAGGCGGTTCACGGGCTTGCAAAGGCACGCAGTGTGCCGGGTTCGCGTCCGTCCGGGGGTATTGCACGCAGGCGTTACCGCCCGTTTCAAGCTCGACCGAGTTTCCGCGCGACTACAGCAGTTCGACGGCCAGCGCCGTCGCCTCGCCGCCGCCGATGCACAGCGCCGCGACGCCGCGCTTCTTGCCAAGCTTGCGCAGCGCGCCCAGCAGCGTCACGACGATGCGCGCTCCGGAAGCGCCGATCGGGTGACCCAGCGCGCAGGCGCCGCCGTGCACGTTGACGATGTCGTGCGACAGGTCGAACTCCTTCATCGCGGCCATCGTCACCGCGGCGAAGGCCTCGTTGACTTCCCACAGGTCCACCGACGACGCCGTCCAGCCGGTCTTCTTCAGCACCTTCTCGATGGCGCCGGCCGGCGCGGTGGAGAACCATTCCGGGGCCTGCGCGTGCACCGCGTGGCCGGCGATTCGCGCCACGGGCTTCAGGCCCAGCCTGGCGGCCTCCGACTCGCGCATCAGCACCAGCGCCGCGGCGCCGTCCGAGATGCTGGACGCGTTGGCGGCGGTGATCGTGCCGTCCTTCTTGAACGCCGGCTTCAGCGACGGGATCTTGTCCAGCTTCGCCTTGAACGGCTGCTCGTCGAACTTGACGACCGTGTCGCCGGCCTTGCCCTGCAGCGTGACGGGCGCCATTTCCCAGTCGAACGCACCGCTCTCGTTGGCCTGCTTCGCGCGCCTGGTCGACGCGATCGCGAACTCGTCCTGCGCCTCGCGCGTGAAGCCGTACTTGGCGACGCACTGTTCGGCGAACACGCCCATCGCGCGGCCGCGGTCGTAGGCGTCCTCGAGGCCGTCGAGGGCCATGTGGTCGAACATCTGCGCGGCGCCGTAGCGCACGCCCTTGCGCGCGAACATCAGGTGGGGCGCGTTGGTCATGCTCTCCATGCCGCCGGCCACCATCACGTTGGCCGAGCCGGCCAGCAGCATGTCGTGCGCGAACATCATCGCGCGCATGCCGGAGCCGCACATCTTGCTCAGCGTGACGGCGCCCGCGGAGTCGGGCAGGCCGGCGCGGCGCACGGCCTGGCGCGCCGGGGCCTGGCCCTGGCCGGCCATCAGGCAGTTGCCGATCAGCGCCTCGTCGACGGCGTCGCCGGGCACGCCGGCGCGTTCGACGGCCGCCTTGATGGCGACGGCGCCGAGCTCCCACGCCGACAGCGCGGCGAAGTCGCCCAGCATGCCGCCGATGGGCGTGCGGGCGGCGGAAACGATGACGATGGATTCGGACATGGGAGGCTCCTTGGTCTGGCGGGAAAAGAGAGAGGACGGTCAAACAGGCACGGGCTGCGTGGCTCGTGCTTCGGAATTCGGATGGGCGGCGCGCTGCACGCTGAAGCGCCGCGACGGGTCGTACGGAAAGACGTCGTGCACGTAGCCGGCGAGGATGCGTTCCTTCTGCTGCTGCCAGTAGCCGGCATCGAGCAGGTCGGCATGGTGCGCCATGAACGCCTGTCGCACCGCGGGGTTGCCGAGCAGGAACGGGCCGAAGGTCTCGGGGAACACGTCGCGCGGCCGCACCGTGTACCAGACCTCGCCCGACATCTCCTCTTCCTCGTTGCGCGGCTCGGGCACGCGGCGGAAGTTGCAGTCGGTGAGGTACTCAATCTCGTCGTAGTCGTAGAACACGACCTTGCCGTGGCGCGTGACGCCGAAGTTCTTCCACAGCATGTCGCCGGGAAAGATGTTGGCCGCGACGAGATCCTTGATCGCGTTGCCGTACTCGACGACCGCCGGCTCGATCTGGCGCGCGCTCGCGTCGTGCAGGTAGATGTTGAGCGGGATCATGCGGCGCTCGATGTAGGCGTGGCGGATCACCAGCGTCTCGCCGTCGTCCTCGATCAGGCTGGGGCAGAAGCGGTTCAGCTCGGCGATCAACTCGTCGTCGAAGCGGTTGCGCGGCAGCGCGACGTTCGAGAACTCGAGCGTGTCGGCCATGCGGCCCACGCGGTCGTGCTGCTTGACGAGCAGGTACTTGGCCATCACCTGCTCGCGCGTGGTGTCCTTGGGCGCCGGATAGAAATCCTTGATGATCTTGAAGACCACCGGGAACGACGGCAGGTCGAACACCAGCATCACCATGCCCTTGATGCCGGGCGCGATGCGGAACTTGTCGCTCGAATGGCGCAGGTGCGTGAGCAGGTCGCGGTAGAACAGCGCCTTGCCGTGCTTCTGCAGGCCGACCTGGCTGTACAGCTCGGCGCGCGTCTTGCGCGGCATCAGCGTGCGCAGGAAGTGCACGGTGGCGCTCGGCACGCCCATGTCGACCATGAAGTAGGCGCGCGCGAAGCTGAACAGCAGGAGCAGGTCTTCCTCGCCGATCAGCGCGGTGTCGATCAGCAGCAGCCCGTCGTCGCCGTGCAGGATCGGCAGCGCGAACGGCAGCTCGCCGAAGCCGTTGACGATCTTGCCGACCACGTACGCGCCCTTGTTGCGATAGAACAGCGACGACAGCACCTGCACCTGGAAGTTGGCGCGCAGCCGCGCCTCGCCGAGCGAGCGCAGCAGCGCCTGCACGACGTCGGCGACGTCGCGTGCGAGATCCTGGAACTCGACGTCGAGCTGGAAGTTCGTGACGACGCGCATGCAGGTCTCGTGCAGCGTCTCGCGCGTCGGGTAGTACGCGCGGTAGGTCGGCATCGCGGCCGGCTCGTCGTTCTCGATGTACTCGGTGGAGACGGCAGGGCGCACGAAGATGAAGTCGTTGCGGAAGTCGCGCCGATCCAGGATCTTGGTCGTCACCGAGTTGAAGAAGGTCTCGGCGAGTTCGGGCTGGCGGTGATTGGTGAGCAGGCCGATGGTGTGCAGCTTGACCTGGTGCCAGGTCTCGCGCGGCAGCTCGGATGCCTTGAACTGCGCGTGCAGGCGCTCCACCGCCTCGTCGACGCGCAGGTCGTAGAACGCGATGCGATCGCGCTGCGCGTCGAGCTGGCCTTGCCAGTCGGCCTTCTCGAAGCGCACTTTCGCGCCGCGCGCGGCGGCGCTGAACAGCCGGTAGTGGCGATCGAAGCCCTCGACGATCGCCTGCGCGATCGCGAACGCATTCGGGTCGTCCAGCTGGTGCGGGAACATGCGACCTCGGCGATCAGACGATCGGCAGGTGCCGAAGCTTGAGCGCGAGCAGCGCGCGCTGGTAGGCCGGTGCGACGTCATCGGTGCTGCCGACGGTGAAGCTGAGATCCTTCAGCAAGCCGTTGTGCAGGCCGTAGACCCAGCCGTGCACGGCCACGCTCTGGCCGCGCACCCACGCGTCCTCGACGACGGTGGACAGGCACACGTTGCGCGCCTGTTCGAGCACGTTGAGCTCCACCAGCGCGTCGACGCGCCCCTGCTCGGGCAGCGACATCAGGAAATCGAGGTGCAGGTTGCGCACGTCCTGCACGTGGCGCAGCCAGTTGTCGACCACGCCGACGCGCGTGTTGTTCAAGGCCGCGGTGACGCCGCCGCAGCGCGAATGGCCGACCACCATGACGTGCCGGACCTTCAACGCATCGACCGCGAACTGGATCACCGACAGCGCATTGAGATCCGAATGCGCGACGACGTTGGCGACGTTGCGATGCACGAAGACGTCGCCCGGCAGCAGGCCCACCAGCTCGTTGGCCGGCACGCGGCTGTCGGCGCAGCCGATCCACAGGTATTGCGGCGTCTGCTGCGTCAACAGGCTCGTGAAGAAGCCGGGGCTGCGCTTTTCCATGCCCTCGGCCCAGCGGACGTTCTTCTCGAACAGGCTGGCAAGGTCGGTGTCGCTGGCGTTGTCGTCGGACATGGTTCTTTCGGGTCGTGAAGCGTGGACGGTCAGTTTACGAAGCAGTGAGTTTCACTGCGAGGACAAGTCGAGCGAAGGGACTTCGCGGGCTTCTTCGCTGGACAAGCGCACGTTCGCGGTGACGCCCGGCTTGTCGGCGACGAACTCCGGCGCCGCGTCCGGACGCACGATCATCATCCCGCCCTCGCGCACGCCGTACGCGGGCGCGTTCGGCACGCCCGCCAGCAGCGGCTGGCGCCAGGGCTCGCTGTCGAGATGCGGACAGAACGTGCCGCGCAGCCAGCCGAGCCCGGCGCGCACGCCGCCGCCCGGCACGCTGTCGGTCACGTAGTCTTCGAACCAGCAATTGGCGCCGGCGCTGACGCCCGCGAGCACGCTGCCGTTCTGCCACGCGTCGTGCAGCGCGCGATCGAAGCCGAACTCGCGCCACACGGCGATCATCGCGGGCGTGTTGCCGCCGCCCACGTAGATCAGGTCGGCGGCCATCGCCTCGGCAATGTAGTCGCGCTTCATCTCGTACGGGAAGAAGGGCAGCGGGCGCAGTTCGCAGCCGAGCGGATCGAACATCTTGTACGCCTTCAGCTGGCGGCTCTCGGCGTCGCCGTGCGCGAGCCCGAGGTACAGCACGCGCGGACGCGGGCTGCTCGGCCGGCGGATCAGCGTCAACAGATGGCGCTCCTGCCATCCGCGCATGTCGTCGGTGAGAAACCCACCGCCGCCGATGCAGGCGATTGCGCCGGGCGAAGTCATTGGAAAGCCTCCGTGCTGCGCACTGCGGGGCGAGCGCCTTCGGGCGGCCGGGCGGCGCTCATGCCCGCTCCATCGCCGAGGCGGCCGTGGCGGCCAGCGCGGCGCCGATGTCGGCGTCGCGGCGCGCGATCTGCATGCGGTAGCTCGCCCACACCACGCGATCGATGACGACGCCGTCCTTGATCGCGCTCTGCGGCAACACGCCCTCGCGCACGTAGCCGCACTTGCGCGCGACGGCCTGCGAGCCTTCGTTGCCGGCGATGATGCCGGCGTGCAGGCGCGTGATCTCCGGCACGGCGGCGAAGACCCAGTCGGTCACTTGCCGCAGCGCGTCACTCGCGATGCCGCGACGCCAGAACGCCTCTCCGATCCAGTAGCCGACCTCCGCGTTGCAGCGCAGCCAGCCACCGGCCTGCGCGACGCCGATGCAGCCGATCAGTCCGCCGTCGACGACGATGGCCCAGACGCGGCCGAACTCGCCGGAGTTGGCCTCGCGCGAGGCCCACGCCGTCGCCGCGGCCATGTCGTACGGCTGCGGAAAGGCGTCGAACATGTTGCGCGCAACCGCCGGGTTGTTGGCGTGCACGACGAGCGCCGGCGCGTCCTCCGGCACCAGCGCGCGCAACAGGCAGCGCTCGCCCTGCAGGATCGGCAACGGAGTTCGCACGTCGCTCATCGCGGCCTCACATCGTCTCGGCGAACAGCTCGCGCCCGATCAGCATGCGGCGGACCTCGCTGGTGCCGGCGCCGATCTCGTAGAGCTTGGCGTCGCGCCACAGGCGGCCCAGCGGGTACTCGTTGATGTAGCCGTTGCCGCCGAAGATCTGCACGCCCTCGCCGGCCATCCACGTCGCCTTCTCGGCGCACCACAGGATCACCGACGCGCAATCCTTGCGCACCTGGCGCACATGCTCGGAGCCGAGCGCGTCGAGGTTCTTGCCCACCGTGTAGCAGAACGCGCGGCCGGCCTGCAGCACCGTGTACATGTCGGCGACCTTGCCCTGGATCAGCTGGAACTCGCCGATGGACTGGCCGAACTGCTTGCGGTCGTGGATGTAGGGCACGACGTTGTCCATCACCGACTGCATGATGCCGATCGGGCCGGCGGCCAGCACCGCGCGTTCGTAGTCGAGGCCCGACATCAGCACCTTGGCGCCGCCGTTGAGGTTGCCCAGGATGTTCTCGGCCGGCACTTCGACGTCGTTGAACACGAGCTCGCCGGTGTGGCTGCCGCGCATGCCCAGCTTGTCGAGCTTCTGTGCGATCGAGAAGCCCTTCATGCCCTTCTCGATGAGGAAGGCCGTGACGCCGCGCGCACCCAGCTCGGGCTCGGTCTTCGCGTAGACGACCAGCGTGTCGGCGTCGGGGCCGTTGGTGATCCACATCTTCGTGCCGTTGAGCAGGTACACGCCGCCCTTGTCCTCGGCCTTCAGCTTCATGCTGATGACGTCGGAGCCGGCCCCCGGCTCGCTCATCGCCAGCGCGCCCACGTGCTCGCCCGAGATCAGCCTGGGCAGGTACTTCTTCTTCTGCGCGTCGGTGCCGTTGCGCTTGATCTGGTTGACGCACAGGTTGGAGTGCGCGCCGTAGCTCAGGCCCACCGAGGCGCTGGCGCGGCTGATCTCCTCCATCGCGACCATGTGCGCGACATAGCCCATCGCGGCGCCGCCGTATTCCTCGGGCACGGTGATGCCCAGCACGCCCAGCTCGCCCATCTTGCGCCACAGGTCCATCGGGAACTGGTCGCTGCGGTCGATCTCGGCCGCGCGCGGCGCGATCTCGGCCTGGGCGAACGCGTGCACGGCGTCGCGCAGCGCGTCGATGTCTTCACCGAGCATGAAATTCAGGCCGGGCAGGTTGCTCATCTCTCGTCTCCTGGGCTGGCGCGCTGCTTGGGCGGCGCCGTTGGAACAGTGGGAATGCGGCCGACATCGACCGTGCGCGCAGCGCGCACCTCGCTGACGGATTCTGGGCCTTGCGGCCCGGTCGGGCATCGGACGGGGCGATTTTAGTTGACGTTTACGTAAACGTAAACCAAACCTGGATTCTCGGGCCCGCTCAGGCGCGCACCGGGCGTTTCGCGGCCACGGGTGCAGGCGCGCTCGCCGCCTCGAGCAGGCGCTTGCAACGCGCCTCGTGCTGGTCGATCTCCTCCAGCGTCACGCGGATGTCCTCCAGCTGCAGCTCGATCTGCTTGCGGTGCGAGCGCAGCACCGCCAGGAAGGCCTCGAGCTGCGGCGCTGTGTCCGACGGCGAGTCGTACATGTCCACCAGCTGCTTGATCTCCTGCAGGCTCAGCCCCAGCCGCTTGCCACGCAGCGTCAGCTTCAGGCGCGTGCGTTCGCGCTGCGAATAGACGCGGTTGCGCCCGGCGCGCTGCGGCTCCAGCAGGCCGACGTCCTCGTAGAAGCGGATCGCCCGCGGCGTGACGTCGAACTCGGCCGCCAGCTCCGTGATCGTGAAGCTTTTTGCCGCCACCTTGGCCGCGGCGGCCTTCGCAGCCTTGCTCCTGCTGGCGGTACTCGGAGAATCGCTCATTCGAGCCCCCTTGGCGCAGAGCGCCTTCCCCCCGAGGGGGAGTATTCGCATTTCGGGCGGCCGGGCATGCTCATGGGTAGACTGACGTTAACGTAAACGGAAGTCTAGTCCACCGGAGCCCGCATGGCCAACGCCGACGAATCGAAACTCGACTACCCGCTGGGCGACACGCTGCCCGCCACAGGCGCGGTGATCGAGCTCGCGCCTGGCGTGCGCTGGCTGCGCATGCCGCTGCCCTTCGCGCTCGATCACATCAACCTGTGGCTGCTGCGCGATCGCGCCGACGATGGCCGCGAGGGCTGGGCCATCGTCGACTGCGGCGTCGCCAACGACACGACGCGCGCCGCCTGGGAGCAGGTCTTCGCGCATCATCTCGACGGCCTGCCGGTGTTGCGCGTGATCGTCACGCACATGCACCCCGACCACATCGGCAACGCGCACTGGCTCACCGAACGCTGGGGCTGCCGGCTGTGGATCAGCGCGACCGACTTCAACGCCGCGCGCCTCGCGAGCCAGTCCACCACCGGCTTCGGCGGCGATGACGCCGCCGCCTTTTTCCGCGAGCACGGGCTGGTCGACCCCGAGGCCATCGCCAAGGTGCGCGGGCGCGGCGGCTACTACGCCTCGATGGTGCCGCAGGTGCCGCGCCAGCACCGCCGCATGATGGACGGGCAGGTGATCCGCATCGGCGACCACGACTGGCGCTGCCACGCCGGCTACGGCCACGCGCCGGAGCACATCTCGCTGCATTGCCCCGGCTTGGGCGTGCTGATCTCGGGCGACATGATCCTGCCGCGCATCTCGACCAACATCAGCGTGATCGACCTCGAGCCCGAGGCCGATCCGCTGCCGCTGTTCCTGGCCTCGATCGGGCGCATGCGCGCGCTGCCCGAGGACACGCTGGTGCTGCCGTCGCACGGCCGCCCGTTCCGCGGACTGCACGAGCGCGTGCGCCAGTTGGTCGGGCATCACGACAGGCAATTCGACGAGGTGGTGGCGGCGTGTCGCGACAAGCCGTGCAGCGCCTCCGACCTGCTGCCGGTGCTGTTCCGCCGCAAGCTCGACCTGCACCAGACGACGTTCGCGATGGGCGAGGCCATCGCGCACCTGCATGCCTTGGCGGGTATGGGACGCTTGCGCGGTCACCTCGACGACGACGGCGTCCGCCGCTTTTCCGTCGTCTGAACCCCATCACTTGCACATCAAAAAGAGAGTCGGAAAAAACAAAGCCGATCGTGGTTAGACGACCGGCCCTGCTGCCGGTCATGTCCGGCTTTCACTCCCTGGATGCTCCCTGTCCCTGACGGGTGATGACAGCATGCAGGTGCTACTTTGCCCGCGGACTTCCTGGTCGCCATCCCCCTTTTGGGGGGAGCCTCGTGAACATTTATTCACGGTGCGCGTAGTACCCGGCTAATACCGCGTCGAGTGTTCAGCCCAATACGGGGACGGGTACGTCCTTCAGCGTGTTGCGCAACTTCTGGTAGTCGGGAACGACCGAGCGCACGACGTCCCAGAACGCCGCGCTGTGATTCATCTCGCGCAGGTGCGCGAGCTCGTGGGCGACGACGTAGTCGATCACCTGCACGCCGAAGTGCACGAGGCGCCAGTTGAGCCGGATCGAGCCGTCGGCCGACGCCGAGCCCCAGCGGGTCTGCGCCGAGCTGAGCGACAGCCGCGTCATCCGCACGCCCAGCGTGTCGGCGAAGTGCTTGCAGCGATCGGTGAAGATGCGCAGCGCCTGGCGCTGCAGCCAGCTCTGCACGCTGTCGCGGATCTGCTCGGGCTCCGCCGTCTGCGGCAGGCCCACGTGCAGCACGAGGCGCGGCACGCCGGGCAGCGACTGCGCGTCGGCGTTGAGCACGGTGCCGGCGACGCGCGGATCGAGCACGATGATCACCGTCTCGCCGAGGAAGGGCAGGCTGGTGCCGTCGCGCCAGTCGATGCGCGACGACTCGACGCGGCGCGCGCGATCGCGCTGCTCCTGCAGCTTGCGCAGGATCCAGCCGGCCTTGGCCTGCACCGCCGAATCGATGTTCTGCAGCGAGACCCAGCGCGGCGCGTTCACCTGCAGCCCTTCGGCGCTGACGACGAAGCCGATGCTGCTGCGGCGCGCGCGGCGCAGCGCGTACCCCACCCGGTGTTCGCCGAGCTGGATCTCGCGCTCGGCTTGCGGATGCCTGAAGTGCAGCGGCGACGGCTCGAGGCGTCGCGCGGGCGGCGGAGTGTCGGATACGGAGTCGGTTGGCACGGGTCGGGCAACGGGCTCGCGCGGAGCGGTGGATCGCGGCGCGAGGGGCAGCGGCGTCGACGGCCCCTCGCTCGACGGCGGGGCGTCGAAAAGCGAGAGCTGCGGAGAAGCGTCGTCGGCCGGGCCGGGTCGGGGCATGGACGCCAATTCTATCCGCCGCCGAAGCAGGGAACCTTCTCCGTGCAGCCGTAACGAAGACTGGCGACAATGCTCGCATCGCCACGCCGACCCCGTCCCAGGGCAGCGCGCATTTCTTCAGACCGACGCCCGAAAGGATTCGCTTGCAACGCCGCCACTTCTCCGCACTCGCCGCCGCCTCGTTCGGCCTGGGCCTGGCCCGCACCGCCGCCGCCCAGGGCGCGCCGGTCGCCGGCCAGGACTACCAGACGGTGGCCTCGCCCGCGCCCGTTTCGGCACCGCCCGGCACCGTCGACGTCGTCGAGTTCTTCAGCTACGCGTGCCCGCACTGCTTCGAGTTCGAGCCGACGCTCGAAGCCTGGCTGAAGACCAAGCCCGCGGGCGTGCACTTTCATCGCTATCCGGTGCGCTTCCTGGTCAACTACGTGAACTTCCAGCCGATGTATTTCGCGCTGGAGGCGATGGACCTGGTCGACGCCATGCAGCAGAAGGTGTTCAACGCCTTCCACCTGGAGCACCAGCGCCTCGACAAGCCCGACGACATCGCGGCCTTCATGACGAAGAACGGCGTCGACGCGAAGCGCTTCATGGCCATCTTCAACTCGTTTTCCACGCGCGCGAAGGTGCAGCAGGCCAACCAGTTGATGGACGCCTACGGCGTCAACGGCGTGCCGACGATCGTGGTCGGCGGGACGTACCAGACGTCCCCGACCATCGCCAAGGGCGCCGAACACACGACGCGGGTCGTGGACTACCTCGTCGCGAAGATGCGCGGAGGCCACTGAGGCTGCGCCGCGCGGCCGCAAGCCCTCAGGGCTGCGGCTGCACGTAGGCTTCCGGATCGAGCCGGCGCATCTCCGCCTCGATCCAGTTCTCGATCTCGCGCATCATCTCCTCGGGCTCGCGGCCTTCGGGCGAGATCGGCTTGCCGATCGAGATCGTCACGACGCCCGGCTTCAGCCAGAAGCTCTTGCGCGGCCAGCAGCGCGCCGAGTCGACGGCGATCGGCACCACCGGCACGCCGTTGGCGATCGCCAGGCGCGTCGCGCCCGACTTGTACGTGCCCTTCGAGCCGCGCGCGCTGCGCGTGCCCTCGGGGAACATGATCACCCACTTGCCGAGGTCGCTGAGGCGCTTGCCCTGCTGGGCGACCTTGTTCCAGGCCTCGGTGCGCCTGCTGCGGTCGATGTGGATCATGTCCATGCGCGCCATCGCCCAGCCGAAGAACGGCACGTAGATCAATTCCTTCTTGAAAACGTAGGCCAGCGGGTGCGGCATCACCACCGGGAACGCGAAGGTCTCCCACGTCGACTGGTGCTTGGACGCCAGGATGACGGCGCCCTTCGCGTCAGCGGCCGACGGCACGTTCTCCATGCCGATCACGCGCTTCTTGACGCCGCAGATCCAGCGTGAGCCGTGATGCGCCAGCGCCACCCAGTTGATGCACCAGGTGTAGATCTGGTCGGCCGTCAGGAACGGCGCGCAGATGCAGACCGTCGCCCCCCAGGGGATCACGGTCAGCGCCATGTACAGGAAGAACAGGATCGAGCGGACGACGGAGAGAGCCTTGGTCATGCCTTTGTTTTCTTCTTGGTGAGAGTCTTGTGAGGCGCCGCGGCGTCAGTTTCCGATGACATGCTCGGCGAAGGCCGCCAGGTCCTTGTGCACCTTCGTGCCGGGCACGGTCTCCAGCCATTGCGCGATCGTGGCGTCGTCGGCCACCGCCGCGCGGCCGCTGCGCACGAGGTGCGGCTGGCAGCCGGCGGCCTGCGCGGCCTCCAGGTCACGCAAGGTGTCGCACACCATCGGCACGGCCGCGAGATCGACCCCGTAGCGCTCGCCGATGTCGTGCATCAGGCCCGGTGCCGGCTTGCGGCACTCGCACTGCTCGGTGGCCGCGTGCGGGCAGAAGAACACGGCGTCGAGCCGGCCGCCCTTTTCCGCCAGCAGCCTCATCATGTGCTGGTGCACCGCGTTGACCGAGGTCATGTCGATCATGCCGCGCCCGATGCCGGACTGGTTCGTCGCCACCACCACGTGCCAGCCCGCATGGTTCAGTCGCGCGACGGCCTCGAGCGCCCCCGGGATCGGATGCCACTCCTCCGGCGCCTTCACGTGGTCGCTGCGGAAGAAGTTGAGGATGCCGTCGCGACCGGTGATCACGAGCTTCGGGGTTTGCATTTGGCTTCCTCGGTTGGGGCGAAGACGAGACGATCAGTTGCTCAGGCGCGAGAGATCGGCCACGCGGTTCATCACGCCGTGCAGCGTCGCGAGCAGGCCGAGGCGGTTCGCACGCACCTTCGGATCGTCCGCGTTGACCATCACGTCGTCGAAGAACCTGTCGACCGGCGCGCGCAGCGAGGCCAGCGCCTTCAGGCTGCTGGTGTAGTCGCCGGCCTCGAACAGCACGTCGGCCGAACGGCGCACCGTGCCGACGTCCTGCCACAGCGCGCTTTCGGCGGCTTCCGAGAACAGCGCCGGGTCGGCCTTCGCCTCCACCGGCTCGGCGCTCTTCTTCAGGATGTTGGCGATGCGCTTGTTGGCGGCGGCCAGCGCCGCGGCCTCGGGCAGCGCCGCGAACGCGCGCACGGCCTCGAGACGGCGCGGGATGTCGGCCAGTCGTTGCACGCCCAGCGCCAGCACCGCGTCGACCTCGTGCGCCGAGTAGCCCTGCTCGCGCAGGCTGCCGGCCAGGCGGTCGACGATGAACGCAGACACCGCGGCGCGCGGATCGGTGATCAGCGTGCCGAACGCGGGCACGGCCAGCGCGAGCAGCGTGTCGAGATCCAGCGGCAGCTCGGCCTCGACCAGCATGCGGATCACGCCCAGCGCGTGGCGGCGCAGCGCGAACGGATCCTTGTCGCCGGTGGGCACCTGGCCGATACCGAACAGGCCCACCAGCGTCTCGAGCTTGTCGGCCAGCGCGACGACCAGGCCGGCGCGATTGCGCGGCGGCGCGTCGCCGGCGAAGCGCGGCTTGTAGTGATCCTCGATCGCGTCGGCGATGGTGTCGCCCAGGCCGTCGTGGCGCGCGTAGTAGCCGCCCATGATGCCCTGCAGCTCGGGGAATTCGCCGACCATGTCGGTGACGAGATCGGCCTTCGCAAGGTGCGCGGCGGTGTCGGCCTGATCGACCAGGCCGTGCTCGCCCAGCTCCGCCGCGATCGCCCGCGCGATCTCGCGCACGCGCGTGACGCGCGCGCCCTGGCTGCCCAGCTTGCCGTGATAGACCACCTTGTCGAGACCCGGCACGCGCTCGGCCAGCGACTTCTTGCGATCCTGGTCGAAGAAGAACTTGGCGTCGGCCAGGCGCGGGCGCACGACGCGCTCGTTGCCCTGGATGACGGCGCCCGGATCGCTCGGGCTGATGTTGCTGACGACGAGGAACTTGTTGGTCAGCTTGCCCGCGGCGTCCAGCAGCGGGAAGTACTTCTGGTTGGCCTTCATCGTGAGGATGAGGCACTCCTGCGGCACGGCGAGGAAGTCTTCCTCGAAGTGGCAGGTCAGCACGTTGGGGCGTTCGACGAGGCCGCAGACCTCGTCCAGCAGCGCGTCGTCCTGGATCGGCGTCAGCCCTTGCGTCGCGGCAGCCGCGGTCAGCTGGCGCACGATCTCGGCGCGGCGCTCGGCGAAGCCGGCGATGACCGAGCCTTCGTCGCGCAGCTGTGCGGCGTGGCTGTCGGCGTCGCGGATCGTGATCGTCGCGGTCTTGGCCTCGAAGCGATGGCCTTGCGTGACACGGCCTGCAGTCAGGCCCAGTGCGGTGACGGGCACGACGTCGTCGCCATGCAGCGCGACGAGCCGATGCGCGGGACGCACGAACTTGACGTCGCTCCAGCCGTCGGCCAGTTGGTAGTTCATCCGCTTGTCGATCGGCAGCTTGGCGAGCGTCTCGTCGATCGCCTTCTGCAGCCCTTCGGCCAGCGTTACGCCGGCAACCATCTGGTCGACGAACAGGCTCTCGGCCTTGCCGTCAGGCTGACGCTTGAGCGACGGCACGGCGTCGGCACCGAAGCCCAGCGACTGCAGCTTCTTGAGCAGCGCGGGCGACGCGTTGCCGTCCTTGTCGAACGCGACGGCCGCGGGCATCAGCTTCTGCAGCAGCGCGCGGTCGGCGGCCTTCGAGGCGACCCCTTCGACATGCACGCCGAGCCGGCGCGGCGACGCGAAGGCCGTGACCTTCGCATTGGCGCCGACGAGTCCCGCGCCATGCAGGCTCGCCACGAGGGTGGACGAGAACGCCTCGCCCAGCTTCTTCAACGCCTTCGGCGGCAGTTCCTCGCAGACCAGTTCGACGAGGAGGTTCTTGGTGTCTTGCGCGCTCATTTCTGATCGCCCTTCTTCTTTTCGATCTGCGCGATCACCTCGTCGGCCCACGCCTTCGGCGCCATCGGGAAGCCGAGGCGCGCGCGGCTCTCGAGGTAGCTCTGCGCGACGGCGCGCGCCAGGTTGCGGATGCGGCCGATGTAGGCGGCGCGTTCGGTGACGCTGATCGCGCCGCGCGCGTCCAGCAGGTTGAACGTGTGGCCGGCCTTCAGCAGCTGTTCGTACGCGGGCAGCGCGAGCTGGTGCTCCATCAGGTGCTTGGACATCTTCTCGTACTCGCCGAACGCCTGCAGCAGGAACGTCACGTCGGAGTGCTCGAAGTTGTACGTGCTCTGCTCCACCTCGTTCTGGTGGAACACGTCGCGGTAGGTCACGCCGGGCGTCCACTCGAGGTCGAACAGGCTTTCCTTGCCCTGGATGTACATCGCCAGGCGCTCGAGGCCGTAGGTGATCTCGCCGGTGATGGGCTTGCAGTCGATGCCGCCCACCTGCTGGAAGTAGGTGAACTGCGTCACCTCCATGCCGTTCAGCCACACCTCCCAGCCCAGGCCCCAGCAGCCGAGCGTCGGGTTTTCCCAGTCGTCTTCCACGAAGCGGACATCGTTCTTCTTCAGGTCGAAGCCGAGGGCCTCCAGCGAGCCGAGGTACAGCTCGAGGATGTCGGCTGGCGCCGGTTTCAAGACGACCTGGTACTGGTAGTAGTGCTGCAGCCGGTTCGGGTTCTCGCCGTAGCGGCCGTCCTTGGGGCGGCGGCTGGGCTGCACGTAGGCCGCCTTCCACGGCTCGGGGCCGAGCGCGCGCAGGAAGGTCGCGGTGTGGCTGGTGCCGGCACCGACTTCCATGTCGTAGGGCTGCAGCAGCGCGCAACCCTGCTTGTCCCAGTAGTCCTGCAGGCGAAGAATGATTTGCTGGAAGGTCAGCATGACGGATTCGGTGGGGCCGCGCGGGCCGGAGGCTGGGCCGCGCGCAAAGGTCTCGCGCGCGGTCGAACGGATGATTTTACGTGGCGCGGCGCCGGAGCGAGTCAGCGACCGGTGTTGTCCGCGCAAGCGGGGTCGGGCGGGTAGTCGGCGTCGATGACCTTGCCGGTGGCCGCATCGAACGAGATCTCGAACAGGATGCAGCGCTGGATGGTCTCGAACCGGTACAGCCAGGTGTTGGCCGGCGTCGGCCGCCAGTAGTGCCAGGTATAGCTGGGCGGCCCGATCAGGCGCTGCACGTCGTGGCGGTCCATGCCGGCGACGATCGCCGCGAAGTGGCTCTCGTCGAGCACGTTCTGCCAGCTCGCCATGTGGCCGCCGGCGTCGAGGTCGACCATGAACGTCTGCCGGCCGGCCGGCATGTGGTTGTACTCCAGCCGGACGTGGCCGTCGGGCATCGTGTAGACGCCCGTCGGCGGCCCCATGATGCGCTCGACCTCCGCGCGCGAAGCACCCGGCGGCACGCCGCGCGGCGAGTACGGTGCGATGGCGCAGCCGGCGAGCAGGCCGGCGATCAGCAAGCTTGCGGGGATGCGAAGACGATGCAGGGGCATCCCGCCAGACCTTAGCGCCGCGGCACCAGCAGCACGAACAGGATCTGCGCCAGCGCCAGGCCCCACAGCGGCCACAGCCGCCATTGCGCCAGCCAGACGCCGTACGGCGTGTCGCCGATGCGGCCCTCGACGTCCGCGTCCAGCTCGCCCTCCACCTCGGGCGGCAGGCGCGCGGTGACGCGACCCTGCCAGTCGATGACGGCGGTGGCGCCGGTGTTGGTGGCGCGCACCTGGCCGCGCTGGAACTCGAGCGCACGCATGCGCGAGAACTGCAGGTGCTGGTCCTGGATCATCCGCTTGCCGAACCAGGCCAGGTTGGTCGCGTTGGCCATCAGGGTCGCGGCGTTGGGGCCGACCATCGCCGGCGCGAAGTCCTCGCCGAACAGATCCTCGTAGCAGATCAGCGGCCGCACGCGCTGCGCGCCCACCGTGAACGACGCGGTGTCGACGCCCGCGGCCTGGTCGCCGATGGGAATATTCATCATGGCGATGAACCAGTGGAAGCCGAGCGGCACGTACTCGCCGAACGGCAGCAGGTGGCGCTTGCCGTAGCGAAAGTAGGTGCCGTCGGTCATGTGATGCTTCGCATCGAGGCCGACCAGCGAATTGGTGTAGCCGTGCTCGTCGTCGCCCGTGAACACGCCCACCAGCGCCGACTTGCCCGGCCTGTCGAACGGATGCTCGTAGGCGAGCCATTCCTCGAGCGGGATCTGCACCGGCAGCACCGGCAGCGACGACTCCGGCGTCACCACCAGTTGCCCCGGCGCGGCGTTCAGCTTGACGACGTGCCAGGCGAGCGCCTGGTCGATGTGCGCCTGCTCGAACTTGTCGTTCTGCGCCACGTCGGGCTGCAGCAGCGAGACGCTGAGCATGCCCGTGGAGCGCGTGAACCCCTGTGGCAGCGCGGCGCCCGCAGCAAGCAGCAGCAAGGGCAGCACCAGCGGGCTCAGCGTCAACAGCGGCGGCCGCACCTGCTGGCCGCGCAGCGTCAGCAGCACCAGCGCCGTCGCGGCCGAGATGCCCGCGGCCAGCGCGCCGATGCCGTAGACGCCGACGTACGGCGCCCACGCGGCGAGCGGGCCGGACGTGTGCGCGTAGCCGCCGGCGATCCACGGAAAGCCGGTGAAGAACTTGCCGCGCGCGAGCTCGGCCAGCAGCCACACGGCGGAGAACAGCAGCGCGTCGACCAGCGGCCGGTCGCGCCGCAGCCTCGCCCACGCCCAGCCGGCGATCGCGTAGTACAGCGACAGCAAGGCGGCGAGCACGGCCACCGCCAGCACCGACAGCCAGGCCGGCAACAGCCCGTAGACATGCAGGCTGATGTAGAGCCACCAGAACCCGGCGCCCAGCCAGCCGAAGCCGAACGCCCACGCGCGCGCCGCGGCCTCGCGCGGCCGCGCATCGGCCAATAGGGCGACCAGCGCGCCGGTGGCGATCAGTTGCAGCCACCAGAACTCGGTCGGCGAGAAAGAACCGGCATGCGCGACGCCGGCCAGCAGCGCCAGCGCGAACGCCGGCCAGCCGCTCACGCCGGCAGCGCGCAGCCCGGATCGATGACGCGGCGCGCGACTCACCCGCCGAGCTCGTCGGAGGCGGGCAGGACGCTGTCGGCCGCCGGGCGCGTCACCTTGAACCAGCGCACGGCGCCGCCACGCGTCAGCATCACGGCGAACTGCAGCCCGCCGAGCCGCATCACCTCGCCGCGCCTCGGCACGTGGCCCAGCTCGTGCGAGACGATGCCGCCGATGGTGTCGAAGGCGTCCTCCGGCAGCGCGACGCCGAAGGCGTTGTTGACCTCGGCGATCGACGCATTGCCGGCCACGCGCATGCTGCCGTCGGCCAGCGCGTAGACGCCGGTCTCGGCGTCGGCGTCGTCGAACTCGTCCTCGATCTCGCCGACGATCTCCTCGAGCACGTCCTCGATCGTGATCAGGCCGGCGGTGTTGCCGAACTCGTCGATCACGATGGCCAGGTGGTTGCGGTTGCTGCGGAACTCGCGCAGCAGTTCGTTCAGGTTCTTGGACTCGGGCACGAACACGGCCGGGCGCAGCAGCGTGCGCAGGTTGAGCTCGGGCGCGCGCTGCAGCTTGAGCAGGTCCTTGGCCATCAGCGTGCCGATGATGTTCTCGCGCTGGCCCTCGAAGACCGGAAAGCGCGAGTGGCCGGTGCCGATCACGGCGGCCAGCAGCTCGTCGTACGGGGCGTCGATGGCCAGCAGGTCCATGCGCGGGGCGGCCACCATCACGTCGCCGGCGGTCATGTCGGCCATGCGCAGCACGCCCTCGAGCATGGCGCGCGACTCCGGCTCGATCAGCGCGCGCTGTTCGGCGTCGGCGAGGGTTTCGATCAGTTCGGCGCGCGAATCTGGCCCGGGAGACAGGAACTCGACCAGGCGTTCGAACAGGCTGGGCTTGTCGACCTCGGCAGGCGCTCGCTGGGAGCGCCCGGATCGACCAGTCTGGGGATCAGACACTATGGCGGTGTCGGGAGTGGAAGAACCGCGAGAATAACTGATTCATCGGAAATTCTCTTGACAGTCGCGCTGGCTTGAAAGAGAGTCCGCCGCCCCCACTTGCCCGTACCGGCGCTCCGCGCGCGGGCCGCCGCTTCGCAACGACTCTTTCGAGAAATCATGGCCGACAAGCTCATCCCCGCCACCATCCTGACCGGCTTCCTCGGCTCGGGCAAGACCACGCTGCTCAAGCGCGTCCTCACCGAAGCGCACGGCCAGAAGATCGCCGTGATCGAGAACGAGTTCGGCGAAGAGAACATCGACAACGACATCCTCGTCTCCGACACCAACGAGCAGATCATGCAGCTGTCCAACGGCTGCGTCTGCTGCACGATCCGCGAAGACCTGCGCGCCACGCTGGCGCTGCTGGCCGAACGCCGCCGCAAGGGCGAGCTGAACTTCGAGCGCGTCGTCATCGAGACGACCGGCCTGGCCGACCCGGGCCCGGTCGCCCAGACCTTCTTCATGGACGACGAGATCGCCGAGAGCTACCTGCTCGACTCGGTGCTGACGCTGGTCGACGCCAAGCACGCCAACGAACAGCTGGACAACCGCCAGGAGGCGCGCCTGCAGATCGGCTTCGCCGACCAGATCTTCATCAGCAAGACCGACCTGGTGGACGAGGCGACCGTCGAGGCGCTGCAGCACCGCATCCGCCACATGAACCCGCGTGCGCAGCAGCAGAAGGTGCACTTCGGCGAGGTGTCGCTGGCCAAGGTGTTCGATCTGAAGGGCTTCAACCTGAACACCACGCTGGAGATCGACCCCGATTTCCTGACGGTGCAGGGTCATGACCACGATCACGACCACCATGGCCACGATCACGGTCACGAAGGCCATGACCACGGCACGGGCGAGGCTTGCGACCACCCGCACCACCATGCGCACGACGACGACGTGAAGTCGTTCGCGTTCAAGTCCGACAAGCCGTTCAGCCCGGCCAAGCTGGAGGACTTCCTCGGCGCGATCGTGCAAGTCTACGGCCCGAAGATGCTGCGTTACAAAGGCGTGCTGTGGATGAAGGGCAGCGACAAGAAGGTGATCTTCCAGGGCGTGCACCAGATGATGGGCTCTGACCTGGGCCCGAAGTGGGCGCCGGGCGAGAAGAAATCGAGCAAGATGGTGTTCATCGGCATCGACCTTCCGAAGGAAATCCTGCTGCAGGGCCTCGAGGGTTGCCTCGTTTAGGCATCTTTCTTGCCATTGCCGCGACATCCGGGCGAAAACCTTTCCTGGATCGCGGCACATCGTGGCTACAATCGGCCCGCCTTTTTGCAAGGTCAGCCCCGCGTTAGAACAACTGTTCACTGTTGCTCGCTGCGGGTATAACAGCCTTCCGAGCGACCCCGCGAGGAGACCGACCGTGACCAAGACCCCGGCCAAGACGCTGGCACCCAGCACCGCCACGGCAGACGGCGCGGACACCGCCGCGACCAAGTCGCGCGCCAAGCCCGCCGCCAAGGTTTCCTCCCCCGCGGACGGCGCAGCCGCCGCGACTCCTCTCAAGAAGCCTTCAGCAAAGGCCGAAACAGAACCGATGAACGCCGCAAAATCCTCCGTTACCGATACAAAGCTGGCGTCTGCCTGGAAGACCAAGGCGGGCAAGGACCTGACCGAGCCCGAGCTTCTGGCGATGCCGGAAAGCGAGTACATGGGCGAGAAGCAGCTCGAATTCTTCCGCGCCAAGCTCCAGGCCCTGAAAGACGACCTGCTGTCGAACGCCGGCGAGACCACCGAACACCTGCGCGAGGACACCTCGATCGTCCCCGATCCGGCCGACCGCGCCACCATCGAGGAAGAGCACGCCCTCGAACTGCGCACCCGTGACCGCGAGCGCAAGCTGCTGAAGAAGATCTCGCAGTCGATCGGCCGCATCGACGCCGGCGACTACGGCTACTGCGACGAGACCGGCGAGCCGATCGGCCTGGGCCGCCTGCTCGCGCGCCCCACCGCCACGCTGTCGCTCGAGGCGCAGCAGCGGCGCGAGATGAAGCAGAAGATGTTCGGGGACTGAGGAAGCCCTTGGCTCAAGAAATCGCCGCCCTCCTCGGCATGAAGCCGCCCTCCGATGTCCGATAAAGACGAAGGCGGAGGCCTGTTTCGCCGCATGGCGCGCAAGGTAGCGGCGCCAGCGAGGGAACTCGTCGGCATGACCACGCCGCGCGAGACCGAGATCAAACCCACCGAGTTCGACAAGGCCGAGATGAAGGCCATGATCGAGCGCAAGCGCCGCAACGACTACGTGCGCAAGCGCGAGCTCGACACGCTGCGCCGCATCCGCCGCGAAGGGCTGTCGGGCGACCAGGCACAGGCGTTGACGATGCAGTCCTCGCGCATGGACGAGAGCGTCGAGGCGCGCTCGACGCAGTCCTCGGTGCAGAGCGTGGGCATCAAGGCCAAGATCGACGCGATCGAGCGCCAGATGGTGGGCGCGAGCTCGCAGGTGTCGGCCGGCACGCCCGCCGCCAAGCCGCCGCGCACCGCGCCGACGCTGCCGCCCGGCCCGCCGCCGCCGATCCTGACGACGACGATCTTCGATCCGGAGGAGAGCGCGCCCACGCTGCGCGTGCCGCTCCCCGCCGACGACGAGCACGAGACCGTGGCGCGCCTGGACGGCGGCCCGCTGCAGTTCGATGCGTCGCTCGAGCTGCCATTGGACGGCGTCGACACCGCGCTGCCGACGCTGAGCTTCCCGAACACGATGCCGTACGACGGCGCGGACGATCCGTTCGCGCCGCCGCGCCCGCTGACCAGCGCGCCGCCGTCGCCGGCGCACGCGCCGCTCGAATTCACGCCCACGGCGATGCCGGCGACCGCCCCCGTCTCGTCGCGCGTGCCGCTGTCGTCGACCAGCGCCAATCCCTATGCCGCCGGCGCGCCGGCACCGCGCTCCGCGCCCAATGCGCAGAGCACGATCGATCTTGGCGGCGGCGAGCGCGTCGAGGTCAGCGAGGTCGTGCACGACGAGGCGCTGGACGAAGCCGTGATCGCGTTCGCGGGCGGCGACTTCGCCGGCTGCGAGAAGGCGTTGCAGGCGTTGGTCGGCCCGCGCGGCGAGCGCCGCGACCACGACGAGACCTGGCTGGTGCTGTTCGACCTGTACCGTGCGATCGGCCAGCAGGCCAAGTTCGAGACGGTAACGATGGAATACGTCGAGCGCTTCCATCGCTCGGCGCCGCAATGGTTCTCGCTGCCCAAGCAGCTAGCCGAGGCCACGAAGAAGCCCGAGTCGGGCAAGACCATGAGCGGCGGCATCGGCTGGGTCTGCCCGCCGAACCTCGACAGCGAGGCCGTCGCGCGGCTGGATGCGCTGTCGATGCAGTTGCCGTCGCCGTGGGTGATGGACTGGACGGCGCTGGTGTCGGTCGACGTCGAGGCCGCCAGCCGGCTGCAGAAGCTGTTCGTCGGCTGGGCCAGCCAGCCGCTGTCGATGAACTGGATCGCCGGCGACAAGCTGTTCGCGGTGCTGCACGAGATCGCGCCCACCGGCGTGCGCGACGCGGATCCCGTCTACTGGATGCTGCGCCTGGAGGCCCTGCGCCTGGCCCATCGGCCGGACCAGTTCGACGAAGTGGCGATCGACTACTGCGTCACCTTCGAGGTCTCGCCCCCGAGCTGGGAGAACGCGCGCTGCAAGGCGCAGCTGATCGGCAGCACGCAGAACACGCAGACACTATCGCTGTCCGTGGTCGGCGAGGCCACGACCAGCTTCATGGACACCTCGATGATCAGCGAGGACGAGGCGCCCGCGCAGGTGCAGATCACTTCGGTGGAGCTGGCCGGCCAGCTGTCGGGCGACCTGGCCGAGCTGCTGGGGCGACTGGCGAAGCAGGTCGGCGATTCGCGCGTCATCCGCATCTCGTGCGCGCTGCTGATGCGGGTCGATTTCGTGGCCGCGGGCGACCTGCTCAACTGGGTGGCGCAGCGTCACGCCGAGGGCCGCGAGATCGTGTTCCACGAGACCCATCGCTTGGTCGCGCTGATGTTCGGCGCGATGGGCATCAACGAGACGGCCCGGGTGCAGTTGCGACACGTCTGACGATCTGCCGGCAACCCCCTGGAACGAGGCGCCGTGACCGCAAGTCAGGCGCTTTTTCTGGGCATCGCGCTTGTCCTGGAAGACGCTTCTTCGAACAAGCGTCGACGACCGATCGAGCTCCTGGTGACTCAAAAAGTGTCGACTTACGTTACACATCGTTTCAACCAGTCACAACCACCGGCTCACCATGATTCCGCCAAGTGATTGATATATATGGGAAAAGCGAGGATTCTTGATCCAACTCCAGTGGCTAGCGTGAAAGTTGCTTTGTTACAGGAATCACCATGATGCCTGGATGGGCCGGGCGGGGTGACGCTTGGAGGATTGATGGTTCAAAAGTTCTTGAAAGTCGCTGCGGCGACTTTGGTGGCACTGAGCGGGGTTGCGGCCGACGCGACTCCGGTCACCTACAACGTCGATGAGACGATCGGCGCCGGCAGCGTTGTCGGAACGATCCAGACGGACGGCAAGACCGGCGTTCTGGCCACCGCAGACATCCTCGCGTTTTCGCTGACTCTCAACGTCGGAGCGGGCAAGACGCCGTTGGCGATCGTCGATGGCGTGAATGCGTCCGACGAGATTGGCGGCAGCGCGTTGACGGCAACTTCGTCGGCGCTCGACTTCAATTTCTCGGGCTCCGGATTTGCGCTTTTCCAGTCTCCGTACCCCGGCGCGGCAGGCATGAACTATTTCTGCGTCGAGGGCATCAACTCCAACTGCACGCTCAATGGCAACGGCGCGGACAGCGTCGACATCGCGGGCACGGATCTGCACAAGATCGATACCGGCGTCGTCCAGATCGGGACGACTTCGACCGTGCCGGAGCCTGCGTCCCTGGCTCTCGTGGGCTTGGCGCTTGTGGGCCTCGCCATCGCGCGCAAGAAGCACGCTTGACGGGCTCCTGAGACCGACGAGCCGCGACCGATTCAGCTCGTTGTCAGTGCTTACACTCTGGAAAAAGGCGCCATAACGCAAGTTGGGCGCCTTTTGTTTTGTCCGGCAGAGAGACCCCGACCGGCGAAAGTTCCACCAAATCGAGGTAAAGGCGCCTTTACCACAGATTCACCTTCTTGTGTTGCTCCTGACCGACTTTTTCAGCTTTCCGGGAAAACCCGAAAGTAGAGTCACCTCATCGCTCTTCGGAGTACTTTTTGATGAGGATTTGAAGTGAACAAGACTTTGATTGCCGGCGCTGTCGCCCTGTTCTCCCTGGCCAGCGGCTCGGCCTTCGCGCAGTCCTATGTGGGCGGCAACATCGGCGCGAGCCATGCCGACCACGGCTGCAACGCCGCCGCGGCCTCCGGCGCCATCACCAGCTGCGACAAGAACGACTTCGCCTGGAAGGTCTACGGCGGCTACCAGCTCCCGGGCACCGACTTCGCCGGCGAACTGACCTATTTCGACCTGGGCAAGTTCAAGGGCACGGGCCCCGGGGCCAGCGCCGACGCCAAGGATTCCTACTGGGGCCTGGGCGGCGCGTACCGCCCGTCGTTCGGCAGCGGCTGGGGCGGCGTCGCGCGCGTCGGTGCGGCCTACGGCACCAGCAAGGTCGACTACAACCTGGGCGACACGCTGCTCGGCGAGCAGTCGAAGAACGGCTGGCACCCTTACTACGGCCTGGGCGTGAACTACGAGATCGCCAAGAACGTGAAGATCGAGGCCGACTGGGACAACACGCGCATCACGTCGCAGGTGCCGACCTTCGGCTCGTCGACCAACACGGTCAACAGCTATACGATCGGCGCGTCGTTCGGCTTCTGATCGCCTGACGCCCCGGATCCGGTTCGCCGGATCTCTCGCCGCCCGCGTTGTTCAACGAACAGTGCGGGCTGCTTCCATTCCGACCAGGCCTTCGAACAGGAGGCTGTCGACGATCTCGAATTCCACGTCGAGCGCCGGCGCCAGCTTCACCGCGGCGCCGCCGGCGATCAGCACCTTCGGCAGCGCTCCGGCGCGCGCCTGCAGCCGCTTGTGCTGGCGCTCGACGGCGCCGGCGATCGCGAACACGCCGCCGGACATCAGCGCGTCGCTGGTGTTGGTCGGAAACTCCGTCGTCTCGCCGGTGGGCACCTTCAGGCCGGCGGTGCCCATCTCGAGCGCGCGCAGCATCAGGCCGAAGCCCGGCAGGATCAGCCCGCCGAGGAACTGGCCGGACGCATCGAGCGCGTCGACGGTGACCGCCGTGCCCACCATCACCACCAGCGCCGGCCGCGGCGGGTGGCCGCTCGCGGCCGCCTCGGCCAGCATGCGCGCGCGCGCGCCGACCAGCGCGACCCAGCGGTCGGCGCCCAGGCGCGACGGGTGGTCGTAGCCGTTGACGACGCCGGCCTCGGCGGCGCGCGACACGACCCAGCGCGGCTGCACGTCCCACAGCTCCATCTGCTCCTCGACGCGGCGCCGCACCGCCTCGCCGGCCACGACGCAGCCCAGCATCTGGTCCGGCGGCGGCAGCGTCGCCCACTCGGTTTCCGCCAGCGCGTCGATGGTCTCGAGGAAGACCGCGCCATGGCGCACGGGCAGTTGGCCGGGAACGGGTTGCGCGAACAAGGCCCACTTGAGGCGCGTGTTGCCGATGTCGATGGCGAGGAAGCTCACGGCGCGAGCGTATCAGCCCGGCCGCGCCAGGCGACCCGCTCGCCGATAGTGGAAACCCAAGGTGTGTCGGGAAGATCACACTTGGCAGCCGCGCCGGTTGCCGGGGCTTGCCAAACTGACGTTTACGTAAACGTCAATTGATCCGATACTTCGATCCTTGCCGTGAAACCATCACACGACTCATCGCCATGACCGACCTCTCCGCAGAATTCAAGGCCCTCGCCAACTACCGGCCCACCCACAAGGTGCGCTTCGTCACCGCCGCGAGCCTGTTCGACGGCCACGACGCCGCGATCAACATCATGCGGCGCATCCTGCAGGGCATGGGCGCCGAGGTCGTGCACCTGGGGCACAACCGGTCGGTCGACGAGGTCGTCACCGCCGCGCTGCAGGAAGACGCGCAGGGCATCGCCGTCAGCAGCTACCAGGGCGGCCACAACGAATACTTCAGCTACATGGTCGACCTGCTGAAGGCCCGCGGCGGCGAGCACATCCAGGTGTTCGGCGGCGGCGGCGGCGTGATCGTGCCGGCCGAGATCCGCGCCCTCGCCGAGAAGGGCGTGCGCATCTTCAGCCCCGAGGACGGCCAGCGCATGGGCCTGGCCGGCATGATCGGCGAGATGGTGATGCACTGCGACAAGGACCTGTCGTCGTACGCGCCGGCCGATCTCGCCGAGGTCGCCGGCCACACCGAAGGCGCCTGGCGCAAGCTCGCGCAACTCATCACCGCGCTCGAGAACCATGGCCTGCCGCCCGAGCGCGTCGCCGCGGTGCACGAAGCCGCCAAGTCGATCAAGACGCCCGTCATCGGCATCACCGGCACCGGCGGCGCGGGCAAGTCCTCGCTGACCGACGAGCTGATCCGCCGCATCCGCCTCGACCAGCGCGACAAGCTGCGCATTGCCGTCATCTCGATCGATCCGAGCCGACGCAAGAGCGGAGGCGCGCTGCTGGGCGACCGCATCCGCATGAACGCGATCAACCCGTGGGCGGAGTCGGGCGCACGCGTCTACATGCGCTCGCTCGCCACGCGCGACGCGGGCAGCGAGGTCAGCGAGGCGCTGCCCGACGTCCTCGCCGCGACCAAGCTGGCCGGATTCGACCTGATCATCGTCGAGACCTCCGGCATCGGCCAGGGCGACGCGGCCATCGTGCCGCTGGTCGACGTCCCGATGTACGTGATGACGCCCGAGTTCGGCGCCGCCAGCCAGCTCGAGAAGATCGACATGCTCGACTTCGCCGAGTTCGTCGCCATCAACAAGTTCGACCGCAAGGGC
>Ga0302317_10000008_pt1 | contig 185652 bp, 157 predicted proteins | sample III_Palsa_N3_3_FD_200450 | JGI IMG/M metagenome (GOLD analysis project Ga0302317, IMG submission 200450) | Peat permafrost microbial communities from Stordalen Mire near Abisko, Sweden - III_Palsa_N3_3 | ecosystem: Environmental > Terrestrial > Soil > Palsa > Peat permafrost | place: Sweden...
GTGATACTCATTTTCGAACTTGCGTGCGAACTCCCGCACGATGTGCTCAGCGTATTCCTCTGCGGTCATCCCCTTTGGGCGGCGAAACGGATACGGGAAAGGGATGAACTGGGCGCGCTCGCCGAAGTGCCCGAACCGGCGCCGATAGCGATAACTGGAAGTGATGCTCGATGCGCCCAGGGTGCGACCGTGATACCCACCCTCGAAGGCGAACATCAGGCTCTTGCCGCCACTCGCATTGCGCACCAGCTTCAGCGAATCCTCGATCGCTTGCGCACCGCCTACGTTGAAATGGACACGTCCGGAGAGTCCGAATTTCCTTTCAGCATCCTGTGCAATCCATTTCGCCAGCTCGATCTTCGTCGGATGCAGATACTGGCTCGCGATTTGCGGCAGGGTCTCCATCTGGCGCAACATCACCGCTTCGAGGCGCTTGTTCTTGTAGCCAAAGTTGACAGCGGAATACCACATCTGCAGATCGAGGTAAGGAACCCCTTCCGCATCGAACATGTAGCTTCCATCGCATCCCGTGAAGACCTTGGGCGGGTTGACGTAGTGCACCGTGTCGCCAAAAGAGCAGTAGCGTGCCTCATCGATCAGAAGTTGGTCATTCATCAGGTGTGTACCTTCGAAAAAGTTCAGCGTGGCGGCGCGACTCGACGTTGGCGGGCATGTCGCACTCCGGCGCATAGCACTAGTCTACTGAGAGAACAGAGACGATGTCTTACTGGTCGCAATAGGCCCCAGCGAGCAACGCCTGGATGGATGCGGCATCCGACTATCGCGCACCGAGTTCCTGAGCGATAGCTGACCTGTTACTGCAGGCTTGGCTCGGGCGCGAAAGGAGTCTGCGTCCTGGTGGTGGTGTTCGCGGCGGCAGGGGGACATGCCGGCGACGCGCGCGCCGAGCTCGCCCATCAGGTAGCGGCCGCGATCACGGCCTCGGCGGTGCTGCTGACGGCAGCACTTTCGGTGGCGATCTTTCTGATCGTTCGGCAGCCCGCGTCCGACGCGAGCCCCAGCAAGTGAATGAACCTGGAACTCCGGCTCGGAGCGATGCGGCACGTCGACTGATCCCACTCGATCCTTGAAGGAGAGAAGCAATGCAAAGGCGCAGACTCGCAAACAGCACCCTGGAAGTTTCGGCCCTCGGCCTCGGCTGCATGGGCATGAGCGCCAACTACGGCCTGCCCGCGGACAAGGAGGCGATGATCGCCCAGGGCAAGGTGCGGCACTTCGGCCTGTCGTCGGGCGCCCGCGCCGGAGCCTGAATTCGATGCCTGGCCGGCGCTGGTGACCGACACTACGAATTCATGGCCACGTTCAACTGGATCATCATCCTGCTCTTTGTCGCGGCGCTGCTCGCCGCGCTCGCGCGCAGGATCGGCGCACCGTATCCGACCTTTCTTGCGCTCGGCGGCGTGCTCCTGGCGTTCGTTCCGTCGAGTCCAACCTGGACACTCGATCCGCAACTGGCCTTGACGCTATTCGTCGCACCGGTGCTGGTCGATGCGGCGTATGACACCTCGCTGCGCGACCTGCGCGCGTACTGGCATCCGGTCGCAGGACTCGTCCTCGCAGCGGTCGGCACGACGGTGCTCGCCGTCGCGCTCGTGGCGCGAGCGCACTGCTGATCTACCGCCTCGCCATCATGACGGTCATGGCGGGACACCTGGGCCTCGGCAGCTTCGCTCCCGTGTTCCTGCTGACCGTCTTCGGAAGCCTCGCAGCGGGCGTTGCTTGCGCCTACGTGCTGCCCCCGGTGACGAACCGCCTGCGCGATGTGCCGATATCGCTGATCGTCCAGTTTGCATGGACCTTCGGCGTGTGGATCGCGGCCGAGGCCATCGGGCTCTCGGGCATCCTCACGCTGGTCGCCTTCGCCATGACCATGGCCAGGCGCGGCGGAACGCAATTGCCGGCGCGAATGCGCGTGCCGATCTTCGCCGTCTGGGAGACCGTGGTCTTCGTGCTGAACGCATTCGCGTTCGTGTTGATCGGAATGCAGTTGCGGCCGATCTGGACGCGGCTGGAGGCCGGCGGGGAACGTGCGAGTGCGCTCACCACGGCAGCGATCGTTCTTGGCGTCACCATCGCCGCGCGCTTCGCCTGGGTGATGGGTTATCACGCGCTGCGGCGCTGGCGCGAAGACAAGGCGGCCGACGCAGTGCGGCGAGGCCCGACGATGGGCGGTGGCCTCGTCGTCTCCTGGGCCGGCATGCGCGGCATCGTGACGCTCGCTGCGGCCTTCGCCATTCCGGAGTCGCTACCCGACGGCGCAGCTTTTCCCTACCGGGACGTCATCCTGTTGTGTGCGTTCGGCGTGGTCCTTGGCACGCTGGTCTTGCAGGGCCTGACCCTGAAGCCATTGATTCGGCGCCTGGGTCTCAGTGACGATGACCCCGTCGCACGCGAGGTGCGGCTCGCCCGTACGCGTGCCTATCGCGCGCTTCTGGAAGCAATCCAGGATGACGAATCCCTGGCTGCGAAGCTCCTGCGCAAGGAATACACGGCGGTTGTCGAATTGAATACAAGCGAGGAGCCTGGCAGGCCCGTCGATGAAGTACCCGGCGGTCCGCTTCGGCGCCGCGCGATCGCGGTCGCTCGGAAGCGCGCATTCGAATTGCGGCGCGATGACGTGATCGGAGACGACGCGTACCGAGTGCTGGTTCAGGAGCTCGACTGGGCCGAACTGAGCGCTGGCGGTGGCAGCGCGGATCGATCGGATACCCCATAGATGCCGTTCGCGACCGACGGCTTCTGGCTCAGGTGCGAGCGTCCGCTACGCGCCCTTGCGATGGACTTAACGACCTTCGGATCGAGCCCGTCCATGAACATGAAGCACCGCCCGAAGAGAGCCTTCTTGCCGAAGTCGCCGAGGACGACGTTTGCAGCGGGGCGGTTGTAGCGAACGAGCGCGTTTCCCTCATCCATCTCCATGTAATGGGCTGTGCGTCACGCCAGGGCTCTCCCACCGAGTGCGAGCCGTTAAGCTAGTATTCGCGGGCAGGTAAGCGCCTTCGGCGGCCCCTGTGGGTGACCGGTCCACGGCGACTGCGCTTCGTGCAGGCCGCGGGAGCTGCGCCCGCAATGTAGGCGCGCGAGAAAGGGAACCGATCATGACGAAGATTGCTCGCTGGCTGTTCTATCTGGTGCTGCTCTCTCCCTTTGCGGCGCTTGCCACGGAAGTCGTCCGATTTCCGGTTCCGGAGTTTGAGGGCGATCATCGGTACGACTACGCGACGCAGCTTCTGCAACTCGCGCTGTCGAAGTCCGGCACCGACTACCGCATTCAGCCGGCCGAGTTCGCGATGAACCAGGAACGCCAGGTGCTTGAACTCGAGGCGGGACGCAGCATCGACGTCGGCCCCATTCCCAGTTCCGCCGAGCGAGAAGCGCGCCTTCTACCGATCATGATTCCGTTGAACAAGGGCGTGCTCGGATGGCGGCTGGGGCTGATCCGCAAGGGTGAGAAAGCGTCTTTCGAGGGCGTGCAGACTCTCGACGACCTGAAGCGGGTACGGCTGGCGCAGGGGCAGGAGTGGCCCGACACCCAGATCCTCAAGGCGAACGGCATCGACGTCATCACGGCACCGCGGTATGAAGGCCTCTTTAAGATGCTCATAGGAAAGCGCTTCGACTACTTTCCTCGCAGCGTGATGGAGATCTGGGACGAGCAGGAGAACAACGCGAGCACACTGGAGGTCGAGCCGCACCTGGCCCTGCACTACTTCTACGATGCGTACTTCATGGTCAATCGTCGCAACACGCGACTCGCGCACGACATCGAGGCCGGCCTCGAAAAGGCGATTGCCGACGGCTCCTTCGATCGGCTCTTCCAGCAGTACTACGGCGAGCGTCTACGCAAGGCGCACCTGGAGACGCGCACCGTCATCGAGCTGCGCAACCCGCTCATGACGCCGGGGACGCCGACCAACCGGCCGGAGCTCTGGTACGACAGGCGTCGCGGGCATTGACTCCGCGGGTCGGTAACCCCAAAGCGAACGCTTGGTCTATGGCGACTGCAGTTCCGCAATCGCAGGCGTGAGCATTTCGGCAGCCTTCACGACGAGCGCATCGAGCGTCGCATCATCGGCTTGGTCGATGCAGGCACGCTCGAGTTCCACCGCAGCGCGATGCACTTCGCAGACGCCGAGAGTGCCGGCCACGCATTTCAGGTCGTGTGCCATTCGCATCGCGGTTGCCCGGTCGCCCTCCCCGAGCGCGCGCCTGAATCGCTCGGGAAAGTCGGCTTCCCTGTCCCTGAACATGTTGAGCAGACGCGAATAGAGCACGTCGTCGCCCAGGGTCGCGGCGACCCCCGCTTGGCGGTCGATGACGCTCGTCGGAGCGCTTTTCGACGAAGACACCTCCGGCCTCCCGGCAGGCGGCGCCTGCACCTGCCGAATCCAGCGAGCGAGCGTCGCGAACAGGTCGGCGATGTCGATTGGCTTGGCGACGTAGTCGTTCATTCCCGCGGCCAGGGCCTTGTCGCGATCGCTGACGAGCGCGTTGGCCGTCATGGCGATCACCGGCAATCCCTGCCAGCGCGGCAGCGCACGCAGTGCACGCGTCGTCGCGTAGCCGTCCAACCCTGGCATCTGGCAATCCATCAGCACACCGTCGAATTCATGCTCGTGCAGCTTGTCCAGAGCCTCGTGCCCATCGCTGGCCGCCGTCACCACGAGGCCCGCGCGCTGCAGGATTGCCATCGCGATCTCCCGGTTGATCGCGTTGTCGTCCACCAGCAGGATTCGCGTCCCACGCAACGCGGCTTGATGGGCGAGCAAGGCGTCTTCGCGACTTGCACGCGCGTCCGACATGGGCATGGCGAACCCCAGCATCCCGGAGCACGCATCGAGCAGCGCCAGGGGCGTGACAGGCTTGACCACGATGGGAAGGGCTCCAAGATCCCGTCGATCGAGCCGCTGATGGACATCCTCTCGATCGAGGGCCGTCGCCATCAAGGCGATGGCCGGCGCGGTGTTCGAGCGATCACTGTGGTGCAGTCGATGAGCGCATTCGACGCCATCGAGACCGGGCATCTTCCAATCGATCAGCACGAGGTCGAACGGCTTGTCCAGTGCTGCCGCCAGCGCCACCTCGCGCAAGGCGTCCTGACAACTCGTCGACGTCGCCACGTCGAGCCCCAAGTCGGCGGCCAGGCCGGCGAGCACCTCGCGGGCGCGCGCGTTGTCGTCGACGACCAGCAGCCGCCTGTCCTGGAGCTTCCGCGATGGCGAGTCACCCTGCGCTGGCGCTTGCGGCTGCAAGCCGAAGGGGAGCGTGAAGTGGAACCGGCTGCCCACCCCGGGCGTGCTCTGAACCTGGATCTCGCCCCCCATCATCCGCACGAGATGGCGGCAGATCGACAATCCGAGTCCGGTGCCACCGAAGCGCCGGCTGGTCGACGAATCGACCTGAGTGAAAGGCTGGAACAGCCGCTGCTGCTCCTCCGCCGTCATGCCGATGCCCGAGTCGCGGACCTCGAACCGCAGCCGCACGGAGTCTGGCTGTCGCTCCACCACTTCGATGGACAGGTCGATCTCGCCCCGCTCCGTGAACTTGACCGCATTGCTGCCGAGGTTGAGCAACACCTGTCGTAGCCGAGAAGGGTCGCCGACGAGTGCGATCGGCAGGTCCATGGGCTGCACGAACAACAGTTCAAGTCCTTTGTCGGCGGCACTGAGCCCCAGCAGGTTGCCCAAGCCGTCCATCACGTTGGAGAGGATGAACGGAATGGATTCGATGTCGAGCTTGCCGGCCTCGATCTTGGAGAAGTCGAGGATGTCGTTGATGATGCCCAGCAGCGATTCCGCTGCGCCATGGATCTTCTGGACGTAGTTGAGCTGCTGCGCATCAAGGCCGCTCTGCAAGGCCAGGTAGGACATGCCCAGGATCGCGTTCATCGGCGTGCGGATCTCGTGGCTCATGTTCGCCAGGAATTCGCTCTTGGCACGATTCGCCGCCTCGGCGGCCAGTCGCGCCTCGCGATCGGCTTCTGCCTGGCGCCGGGCCGTGATGTCGCGCGCGATGCCGACGGTTCCCGCGATACGGCCGTCCCCGTCATACAACGCTGTCTTGATGGTCTCCACGAGGGTGGTGCCTCCGTCGGCGTTGACGTGACGTTCCTCGATGAGTTTGCGGCCGGCCGACGCCATCACTTCGAGGTCGTCGGATCGATAAGCGTCGGCCATCTCCGGGGGATGGACGTCGTGGTCGGTCAGTCCGATCATCCTCGCCCCTTCTGGGAAACCCTTCGCGGCCGCCAGGGCCCGGTTGACGGCGACATAGCGTCCGTCCGCGTCCTTGACCCATGCCAGGTCGGGAATGTTGTCGAGGATCGCCGCCATGCGCGCGTTGGCGGCGCCCAATTCCGCTGCGTGCAGGCGCAGTCGCTCACGCATTGCGTTGAGGGCCTCCATCAATTGGTCCAGCTCGTCGCCCTTGCCTTGCGGCCGACGCAGACGCAACGGTTCCGCCTGGGAGTCCGGCGTGACGCGTGCCGTCGACGCCGCGATGTCGAGCAGGTGCCTCGTCGCGAGCCGATGCACGACGAAGAGAATGAACAGCGCCACCAAAAAGGTCTTGGCCGCATTGCTCAGAAGGATGACGACGGCCTGCGCGGCCAGCCCACGGTAGATGTCGGTCAGCGTGGCCTCGATGTGCAGCACGCCGATCCGCTGCGGGTCGGCGCCGCAGCATTCCAGCGGAAACTCCTTCACCACCGCGTTCGCGGTCTGGTGCGTGCCACGGAAGACCGTCAGTGCGTGAACCGAGGAGGCGCTTTCCTGCACTTGCACGGCGCGCATGGAAGGCAGCCTCAGGATGCCTTCCAACTGCTCCTCGAGCTGACGGGAGTCGAGGGCCCACAGGCTTTCGCCCAGGCTCCGGGACGTCGCCTGGTCGATCTCGGAGAACCGGCTTTCGAGGCGCGCCCGCTCGCTGCGATAGCTCAAGGTCAGCTGCAGCACCGTCAAGACCAGCGTGACCACCGTGCTGAAGACCAGCACGCGGATCAACAGCGCCATGGCGATACCACCTTTGGGTACACCAAGCACCGACGCGAACCAACCGCGACGCCTAGTCGGCGGACGAGAATCGGGTTCCAACTGGGTCATCGACGGGCTCCCGGGCCGCCCGCAACCCCGACGCGGGCCGGCCCTGCCGAGCATATGCCAAGAGACCCGAGTGCGATATCCCGGTACAGGCTTACACAAATTGCTGCCTGAAGACCGGGTTGCCTGAGCGATCTTCCCGGGGAGAGTTCTCCGATCGCTGGTTCTGCGGCATCAAACGCTTCTAAGGGCGGGAAACGGGGTCGGTCTTCTTGGCCCGCGGCGATCCGGGTCAGTCGATGGGGGCAGCGCGGTTGCACGTCAAGCGCGAGGTGGGCGTCGCCTTGGCCGGGCACGACGGATACGATGCACCACAGGCGGTCAAGGCCTTGGGATACCGGCCCTGTGGTCCAGATGGTGCCATCGTCGCTGCCGGCGTGCTTCCCAAGAGCGGACATCGGTGAACGGCAGCAAGTGGCCCGGCTACAGGCGATCTCCCCGTGCTCTCAACGCGAAATCTTGGTTCTGATTGGCGACCGCTGCGCAACGAGCCCAGGGCCGGCCAACTAGATCTTGAGCGTCGACATCCGCTCTCTATCGACCCCTCAGCGTATTTCGATTTCGTACTGGAATCCCTCGGCCGCACCCACGGTGCTACGGCATTCGACCGGCTTGCCTGCGAAATTGAACGCCACGCGGTCGACGTGGATCACCGGATCTCCGAGAGGCATGCCCAAGGTGTCGGCGATGCTCTTGTCTGCTTGCCCGACACGCAGCGTCTCGCGGGCGGTGGCGACCACCTGCTTGCACAGGCGCTCGTACAACGGGTAGAGCAGGTCGCCAAAGTCGTCGATGGCCAGGGTCGTCAGCGCATCGAATCCATCTCGAGGGAGCCAAATCTCTTCCGACAGCACCGGCCGGCCATCCACGAGGCGCAGGCGCGACAGCTTGATCACCTTCGCGCGCGGGCCGAGTTGCAAGGCTTGGCGCACGCCATCGTCCGGTAGAGCGATCGACCGTCGAAGGATTCGTGCACTCGGGCGGACAGGTTCTCCGTTCGCCGACTTGAAGCGAAAGAAACGAAACAGCGACGAGTCGAAGCGGGGCCGCCTGACGAAAGTGCCCTTGCCCTGGCTACGAGTCAGCACGCCTTCGGCAACAAGCAGGTCGATGGCCTTGCGCAAGGTACCGGTGGACACTGCGTAGGACGCCGACAGTTCAGCCTCCGTATGGATCGCCTCGCCCGGCGCCCATTCGCCACCGGCGATGCGATGCACCAGGTCGTCACGCAATTGCTGGTAGCGCGGAAGGCGTTCGTCGGGCTGCGTGATGGCTGCGCTCACTCTTGCATTCATTTAGATGTCCAGATGAGGAAGAACTCTAGCAGGCGAGTGCGCTGCGGGTGCAGCGCTGAAATCCAGGGGTTTGCACCGACGCGAGTGGGAGGTTAAAGGCTTAGAGTTGTTATCTAGTCATATAGATGACTGAATGTATACGAACGGAGACAAACCATGTTCAGCTGGTATCGGCGCTCGACGCAGCTCGAGCAGCGCACTTTTTGGGGCTGCTTCGCCGGCTGGGCCCTCGACGCGCTCGACGTACAGATGTTCACCCTAGCGATCCCCGCGATCATCGCGGCCTATGGCATCGACAAGACGCAGGCCGGCGCGATCAGCAGCGTCACGTTGATTGCGTCGGCCCTGGGCGGTTGGATCGCGGGCGCGGCGTCGGACCGGATCGGCCGTGTGCGCACCTTGCAGTTCACGATCCTCTGGTTCTCCGCGTTCACATGTCTGTGCGCCTTCGCTCAGACCTTTCCGCAGTTGCTGGTGCTCAAGGCCTTGCAGGGCTTCGGGTTCGGCGGTGAATGGGCCGCGGGAGCGGTGCTGATGGCCGAAACCATCCGCCCCGAGAACCGTGGCAAGGCGATGGGGGCGGTACAGAGTGCGTGGGCGTTCGGTTGGGGTGGATCGGTGATCCTGTACACGATCCTCTATTCGTGGCTGCCCGTGGATACCGCATGGCGCGCAATGTTCGTGATCGGCCTGCTTCCCGCGCTGCTCGTCCTCTGGGTGCGGCGCAGCCTGAAGGAGCCGACGCTGATCAAGACCGCCGAGGCTTTCCCCAACCGATCCGGCTGGACGCAGGTATTGCAGGTCTTCCGCCCCGACGTACTGCGGCTGACCTTGCTGGGGGCTCTGCTGGGCACGGGCGCCCATGGCGGCTACTACGCGATCATGACGTGGCTCCCGACCTTTCTCTCGAAGGAGCGCCATCTCTCGGTGCTCAACACGGGCGGCTACCTCGCGGTCGTCATCGTCGCGTTCTGGTGCGGCTGCATGGCCAGCGCCTACCTGCTCGACCGGATCGGGCGACGTCGCAATGTCGCGCTGTTTGCGTTCGCCTGCATCGTCACCGTGCTGGCCTATGTGATGTTGCCCTTGACCAACATCGAGATGCTGGTGCTCGGCTTCCCTCTCGGCTTCTTCGCAGCCGGCATCCCTGCCAGTCTGGGAGCCTTGTTCAATGAGCTGTATCCCTCCGACATCCGCGGCACAGGCGTGGGCTTTTGCTACAACTTCGGGCGCATCGCCTCCGCCATGTTTCCGGCATTGGTCGGCTACATGAGCAAGTCCATGCCGCTGGGTGACGCGATCGGCATCGATGCAGCAATCGCCTACGGCGTGGCAATGCTGACGGTGATGCTGCTCCCGGAGACCAGCGGAACGCAGTTGCTGCCGGCGCCGTCCGCCGGCCCGACCCTCAACACCGGCGCCGCAGACCATGCACGGTCGCGCGCCTGACGCCTGTTGCCGCGCGCTCCGCGGAGCATGCGGCCGGGTGCATCCCGCCACTGGCCAAGACGAACCCGGCCACTTCTCATCCCATCGATCGGCCCGCGCACCGCGCTGCGCCCGAAAGGAACTAGAGCCATGCAGCACGATCCCGCGAGACGCCAGATCAGCCTGGGGCTGCTCGGCCTCGCCGCTTCCGCCCAACTTGCTGGCTGTGCCAGCACCCGAGGGAATGCGGCCGTGACGGCAGTCGACTGCCACGCGCACGTGTTCCGGCGCGACCTGCCTATGCCCGACCGCCGCCGCGCGCCTTCGGGCTACGACGCGACCGTCGACGACTACGTGCGGATGCTGGACACACACCGTATCTCCCACGGCGTGCTGATCCAGCCGAGCTTCCTTGGCACCGACAACAGCTATCTGGTCGCCGCACTCCACGCTCACCCTGACCGCCTGCGAGGCGTCGCAGTGGTCGAGCCCGGCATCGGCGTTGGCGAGCTCCAGGCGCTCGCTGAAGTCGGCGTCGTGGGCATCCGGCTCAACCTCATCGGATTGCCCACACCCGATTTCGCGTCACCGACTTGGGCCGGGCTGTTGCGACAACTGCGGCAACTGCATTGCCAGGTGGAAGTCCATCAGGTCGCAGCGAAGCTTCAACCCGTCATCGACCCGCTGCTGGCGGTTGGCTTGGACGTGGTCATCGACCATTTCGGCCGCCCCGACGACGCGCTGGGCGTCGATGACCCGGGATTCCGATATCTGTTGTCGACCGGCCGGTCTCGCCAAGTGTGGGTCAAGCTATCCGGCGCCTATCGTAACGGCGGCCATGGCGCCGGCGAGGCGACCGCGCTCGCAGCCGTACCGCTGCTGAAGGCATCGCACGGGCTAGACCGTTTGGTCTGGGGCAGCGACTGGCCGCATACGCTGTTCGAGCAGTCCGCGAACTACACGGCTGAGCGGCAACTGCTAGACGCCTGGCTGCCCGACAGCGCCGAGCGGGACATCGTGCTCAGGCGGACGCCTCAGGCGTTGTTCCGCTTCACTGCCTGAAGGGCACAAAGGCCACCTCGGAGCTGTCAGTCGAGACGGGCAGCAATTGGCCGAACTATGTCTCCGGCGCCAGCGACCAGGCCGCGCACCCATCGGTACGCCAGCGTCCGACTGCTACGCCGGGCATGCCTGCTTTGAGGCCATTTTCACGAGCCAGATGAGTTGCCGCCGGCCGAGATCGCGTCTTTCATGCGCAGGCTTCGTTCCGCCCGCAGGGGGTGGTCCTTGAGCCAACTCTGCCCGACGCGATCCGGGTCGACTTTCGCCAGTCTTTCCCAAACGTCTTGGACGCGATGGGGGTCATATCCTGCAGCGGTCAAGAGCCTCAGGCCGAACGCGTCGGCGCGGCGCTCCTGCTCCTGGCTTCCGGCCCTGTCGAAAATCCGCACCAAGGAGTTGTCGCCGCTCATGATGTGCCCGAACTCGTGCCCCAGGACGAGAGCGAGACTATCGTCGTCGGGGAGAGCCTGCACCAGGCCTTGCTGGACACGCGCGTCGCCGAAAGATTCGGAAGCGCCGGTGTCGTGCGACTCGTCAAGCGCCACAGGAATGTCGCAAAGCCGATGCGACTGAAGGCGGAAATCGAGCGGCGCACCGTTTCGAGAAACGGTGACCTCGATCGGATGCTGGGAATCCCAATCACTGGGTACAGACGTTGCAGACTTTCCATCGATCGCCGTGACGACGTCGCCGATTCGAAGCTGAGTCTGAGCAGCCGCCTGGAAGTCGATGCCGATGACGGGCAGACCGCCCGAGAGCGTTCCGTCGTGTTCGACTTCGGCGGCCAGCCCGGGCGGCAGGGACGAGAGGTCTTGCAATAAGACGCCGCGCGTCGCTCGCAGCGAATGGCATTGGCCCGAGTCGTCGGCCGCTTTGAGCAACCTGTGCGAAACCACATAGACTCGCCGCCGTTCGTCCTCCCAGCTGTCAAGGGCGATCCGCGCGAGATGCTGACGTTCGGCAACGAGCCGAGGATCGTCAATCGGCGCCGAGGTCGGAGCGCCGGCGCACCCCGCGAGCGCGCCAACCGCGGCGACGACGAGTAGAGCGCGTGGCAGCGAGCCATTACGCCCTGGGGAGGACGAGGTTGCGCGAGCCGTCAAAACCTCTGAGCTAGTGTTCATGTCTGCAAGGCATTGGCTGTCCGTCAAGACCTCCAACGCTAGCACGCGTGGTTGAGCGCGCTGACAGCGCCGGCGATGTCCGATCTGCGGCGTGAGCAGCCAGTGTCCCGTCCCGCAAATAACTGGCATTAGTCTTGCGTGCTCATGCGGTATCTTTCTGGTGGAGATATCGACATGACGATGGGCAGGCCGAAAGCCGAACTTGTGTTGACCGACGACGAGCGGTCGCAGTTGCAGTCGTTTGCGCGAAGTCGCTCGTTGCCGTCGGTCCTCAGTGACAGGGCACGCATTGTTTTGAGCAGCGCTGACGGCGAAGCCAACAATTCGATCGCGCAGCGACTCAAGCTCACCAATGCCACGGTGGGCAAGTGGCGCACGCGCTTCATCGGGCGCCGCATTGCCGGCCTCTACGACGATGTCCGCCCAGGCAAGCCGCGCACGATCGATGATCAGGTGGAGCGCTTCTTCGCCCTGATCACTGACAAAGCGATCCGCCGCGGCTCGTTCGCCCGCGTCAAACAACTCGTTCAGCGCATCGACCACTTCGTCGCTGCGCACAACGAGAATTGCCAACCTTTTCGATGGACAGGCACCGCCGATTCCATTCTCGAAAAGCTGCACCGACTTTGCTCACGTATTGCCGGGACAGGACACTAGGCGTCCGGCGTACACATGCGGTTATCGAGCATCCTTATGCGCCCGCGCGGACAACGAGGCCACGAGCGGCCTCGTACGATCGCAGGCTGTCTCCAAGCTTTCGAAAGTGCCGCATGCGCCGTCGCTCCGTCGTCCGATCCCTGGCCCTGGCTGCCTTCGCTGCGGCCTCGTTCGCCGCGCAGGCAGCGCCCGTCACGCTGCTCAACGTCAGCTACGACGTCACGCGCGAGTTCTACAAGGACTACGACGCCGCCTTCATCGCGCACTGGAAGCAGGCGAGCGGCGAGCAGGTCGTCGTCAACCAGTCGCACGGCGGCTCCAGCAAGCAGGCGCGCAGCGTGATCGACGGCCTCGAGGCCGACGTCATCACGATGAACCAGGCGACCGACATCGACATCCTCGCCGACCGCGGCGCACTGATCCCTGCCAACTGGGCGACGCGCCTGCCGAACAACAGCGCGCCGACCACGTCGGTGCAGGTGATCCTCGTGAAGAAGGGCAACCCCAAGGGCCTGCACGAATGGGCCGACCTCGCCAAGCCGGGCGTCAGCGTCGTGATCCCGAATCCCAAGACCTCGGGCAACGGCCGCTACGCGTACCTCGCGTCCTGGGGCAGCGTCATCAGGGCCGGCGGCACGCCGGCGCAGGCGCACGACCAGGTCGCGAGGACCTTCGCCAACGTGCCGGTATTCGACGGCGGCGGCCGCGCGGCCACCACCACCTTCGCGCAGCGCGGCATCGGCGACGCGCTGGTGACGTTCGAGAGCGAGGTCGAGCTGATCAAGGCCGAGTTCGGCGACAACTTCGAGGTCGTCTATCCGAAGCGCACGATCCTGGCGGAGAACCCGGTCGCCGTCGTCGACAAGGTCGTCGACCGCAAGCACACGCGCAAGGAGGCGGAGGCCTACCTGCAGTGGCTGTACTCCGACGAAGGCCAGGAGATCGCTGCCAAGCACGGCCTGCGCCCGCGCAACGCGAAGATCCTCGCGGCGCACGTCAAGGAGTTCCCGAAGCTCGACACCTTCACCGTCGACGAGGTGTTCGGCAACTGGAAGACGGCGCAGAAGACGCACTTCGACGACGGCGGCACGTACGACCAGATCATGGCGTCGACGCATCGCCAGTAAGCGACCTCAAGCGAGTGTCAGGTCTTGCACTGCAACGGTGTCAGGTCTTGCAGTGCAACGAGACCTGACACCGTTGCAGTGCAAGACCTGACACCGGCCGATGCAACATTGCCGCTGCTGCTAGCAGGACTTCGCGATCCACTCGATGACTCGATCGAGCGCCGGCGTCGCGCGCGCGGCCTCGGGGTGGTTGACCATCATCGCCACCGCGTACATCTTGCCGCTCGCCGCCTGCACGTAGCCGGCCAGCGCGCGGGTGTCGAGCAGCGTGCCCGTCTTCAGGAAGGCGTGGCCCTCCGCCGCGGTGCCTTGCATGCGGTGCTGCAAGGTGCCGTCCATGCCGGCCACCGGCAGCGACAGCAGGAACTCGCGCAGCTGCGGCGCGTGCCACGCGTTGGCGAGCAGGTGCGCGAGCGCGCGCGGCTTCGCGCGTTCGCCGCGCGACAGGCCCGAGCCGTTCTCCACCATCACGTCGCCCGCGGCGAGGCCCTGGCGCGACAGCCATTCGTGCATGCGTGCCTGCGCGTCGGGCAGCGTCGCCGCGCGCAGCGGGAAGCCGCGCGACAGCGCCAGCATCAGGTGGCGCGCGGTGACGTTGTTGCTGGACTTGTTCATGTCGTGCAGCACCACCGGCAGCGGCTGCGACAGGTGCACCGACCACGGCAGTTGCTGCTTGCCGTCCGGGCCCGTCGGGATCAGCGTCGCGCCGACCTGGCGCGCGCGTTCGACGACGCTGCCGCTCAGCGAGCCGCCCGCCTCGGCCCACAGGCCGGCCAGCGCGCGCGTGGTGAACTGCGCCGGCGCCGTCGGCACCAGCGTCAGCTCGCGGTGGCCGCAGTTCATGCCCCACGAGCCTTGCACGTCGAGGCGCTGGCCCGAGGCGTCGTCCGCCAGCCGCGCCGTGGCCGAGCAGCCGCCGCGCATCGAGACCTTGTTGACGATGCGCAGACCGGCCAGCGGCGGCTCCAGCGCGACCGCCGCCTTGGCACCGCGCGCGCCGTCGATGTCGACATGCAGCAGCCCCTCGTCGATCGCGAACGCGTCGGGACGCACGTGGTACGCGCGCCCGGTGCTGGGCGGCGGCGTATTGGCGAAGTCGCCTTCGTTGAGGTCGAACGCGTAGCGATCGAGCACGATGTTGCCGGCGATGCGCTGCAGGCCTTGCGCGCGCAGCTGGCCGAACCAGTCGCGCAGCTCGCTCGACGTCAGGCGCGCGTCGCCGCCGCCGACGATCAGCAGGTCGCCCAGCAGCGTGCCGTCGACCAGCGTGCCGCGCAGGAACGCGAACGTGCGCCAGCGGAAGTTGACGCCCAGCAGGTCCAGCGCGGCGAGCGACGTGACGACCTTGGTGGTCGACGCCATCGCGTAGCTGGACTCGGCGTTGATCGCGACCAGCGGCGTCTCGCTGTCGATCGGGCGGACGAAGGCGCCGAAGCTGGACAGCGGCAGCCCGCTGGCGCGCAGCAGGCTCTCGCCCGTCTGCTCGGCCGCGCTGCGGCGTACCAGCCCCGCGCCGTGGCCCGCGACGCCGGGCGCCTGGATCGCCCGCGCCACCGGCGACCATGCGCCCGCGACGACGCCCGCCGCGACCAGGCGGCGCAGCGCGCCGCGCCGCGTGGCCGAGGACACGCCGTCGCTGAAGGGGGTTCGGGCAAAATGCCGCATTCCGCGAGCGTAAGACCGGCCGCCCCGGTCCGGTACACCAATAAGCGCCCGCGGCGCTCCCTACTTCGTGGCCCGCCGCCACTGCCCAGATGACTCCCGATCCCCGCGCCGACCACCCCGCCGACGACGCCGACGCGTCCGCCTCCGACAAGCCCGAGTACCCGCGCCGCGGCATCCGCAGCTTCGTGCTGCGCGCCGGCCGCATGGGCAGCGGCCAGGTCAAGGCGATGGAGACGCTGGGGCCGCTGTACGTGCTGCCGTACAAGGCCGAGCTGCTCGACTTCGACCGCGCGTTCGGCCGCCACGCGCCGACCGTGCTGGAGATCGGCTTCGGCATGGGCGACGCCACCGCGCAGATCGCGGCGGCGCGTCCGCAGGACGACTTCATTGGCATCGAGGTGCACACGCCGGGAGTCGGCGCGCTGCTTCAACGCATCCAGGAACGCGGCCTCACCAACCTGCGCCTGCTGCAGCACGACGCCGTCGAGGTGCTGCGCGACATGATCGCGCCGGGCTCGCTGGCCGGCATCCACGTCTACTTCCCCGATCCGTGGCACAAGAAGAAGCACAACAAGCGCCGGCTGATCCAGGCGCCGTTCGTGCACGACCTGGCCTCGCGGCTGGCGCCGGGCGGCTACCTGCACTGCGCCACCGACTGGCAGCCCTACGCCGAGCAGATGCTCGACGTGCTGGGCGCGGAGCCCACGCTATCCAACTCGGCCGACGGCTACGCGCCGCGGCCCGACTGGCGGCCGCTGACGAAGTTCGAGAACCGCGGCATCAAGCTGGGCCACGGCGTGTGGGACCTCGTCTTCCGGCGTCGCGCCTAGCGCCTCAGCGGCCGAACAGCAGCACCAGCACCGACGCCGCGAGGCAATACGGGCCGAATAGGAACCAGCGGCCCTGTTCCAGCCATTTCGACAGCCAGCGCAGCGCCAGCCAGCCCGCGACGAAGCTCAGCACCATGCCAAGCAGCGCCGGGCCGACGAGCGATGCCAGGTCATGCAGGCCGCCGGGCGCCTGGGCCTGGTCTTTCAGCAGGCGCAAACCTTCCTTGGCGATGACCGCCGGAGTCAGGACGACCGCCAGCGCGAAGCTGAATTCCTCCGCACGGATGCGCTCGACGCCGAGCAACATGCCGGTCGAGATGGTCGCGCCGGAGCGCGAGAAGCCGCGGAACGGCAGGCACAGGCCCTGCACCGCACCGATCCAGGCGGAACGCGCGACGGACAGCGGGCCGGACGGCGCCTTGCGCAACCCCGACACGAGGATCAGCACGCCCGCCGCCGCCAGCCCGCTCGCGATCACGTAGGTGTTGCCGAACAGCTGCTCGATCTCGGCATGCTGCGAGCCGCGCAGCACGACCTTCTCGATCAGGAACACCAGCGCCAGGCCCACGACGCCCGTGGCCACGGTGGCGACGACCACCAGCTTCACCGTCTCCACGAACGCGGCCTTCGACGAGAAGAAGCGCGCGTGCCACGACTGCCAGAAATAGGCGATCACCGCGAACATCGTGCCCGTGTGCAACATCACGAGCAGGAACGTCATCTGCGGCGAGGTCGGATCGAGCCCCAGCAGCTTCTCGGCCATGATGACGTGCGCCGAGCTGGAGACGGGCAGCAGTTCGGCGACGCCTTGCACGATGGCGAGCACCAGGATGTTCAGGATGTTCATGGAGAAGTGGCAAGCTGCGGGACGCGAAGCGCCGCATGATACCGGCTGGGCGTGACGGCCCGGTGCTTGGGCAGGGGCGCCGGACGGCGTCGGTCAGCCCTGCTTGGGCGACACGCTCATGTGCAGTCCCTGCGGCGTCACCGTGATCGGCGAGGCCACCAGGTTCAGCCGGTCCATCTCGTCGGCCTGCGCGGGCTTCATGCGGTACAGCACCAGGTTCTCCAGCGCGTTCTCCGCCACCAGCCCGCCGATGCGCTGCGCGGCGCCGTGCAGGTTGTTGGAGCCGCTGGACAGCGACAGCTCGCGCACGCGCACCTGCGTCATGCGGATCGTGTGGTCGGACGGCTGGAAGCGCAGGCCGTAGTCGAGCTTGACGTGGCCCAGCGCCGTCGAGCCGAACAGGCGGTCGATGGCGGTGACGTCGAGCTCGGTGCCGACGCGGTTGTCCTGCGGGATCAGCGTCAGCACGGGGTTGGTGATGTTGAGGTCGATCACCTCCATCACCTTGCGCTCCATCGGGAACTGGCGCGCCATCAGCACGGTCAGCTGCGACTCGCTGATGTCGACGTCGTGCGTGCCCAGCAGGCTCGCGCAACCAGACAACACGCCCAGCACGCCCGCGCACAGCGCGCCGGCGGCCGAGGCCAGGCGCAGGACGGCGCGCCGGCGATAGCGGCGTCCCACCGGTTGTTCATTGCGACCACCCACCATTGCGCTGCTCATTCGTGTTCTTTCGCTGCCCCCGCACGAAGTGCGGGGCTTCAGTCTCATCAACGCGCCGGGCGGTCTTCCCGCCGACACGCGACCTTGTCTTCGTCCGGAATAGGACGCCCGATTTGCCGGGCGACCGCGATTGCTGCTACCATTACTGACCAACGAGTCATTAACGCATGCACCCGTTTCCTCCCGATCCCTGCCTGTTCCGCCGTCGACGCAAGGACGCCCGCCCGGCGGAACTGCTCGAGGCGGCGCTGACGCTGTTCGTCGAGAAGGGCTTCTCCGCCACGCGCAGCGAGGAAGTGGCCAAGGCGGCAGGCGTGTCCAAGGGCACGTTGTACCTCTATTTTCCCAGCAAGGAAGAACTGCTGAAGGCCGTCATCCAGCATTTCCTGGGCGCCGAGATCGAGGCCGGCATCCAGGAGGCCGCCGCCGCCGACGGCCCCACGCCGCAGGCGATGGAGCAATTGCTCGTGGCCTGGTGGACGCGCATCTACGAAGGCCCGGCGTCGGGCGTCTTCAAGCTGGTGATCACCGAGATCCGCAACTTCCCCGAGATCGGCGACTTCTGGGTCGAGCGCGTGGTGCGGCCCGGCGAGGAGATCGTCTCGGGCCTGCTGCGACGCGGCATCGAACGCGGCGAATTCGCCGCGGTCAACATCGACTTCGCCGTGCACTCCATGCTGATGCCCATGATCCTGCTGTGCGTGCACAAGCACTCGTTCGCCGCCAGCGGCATCGCCAAGGAGCTGGATCTCGATCCCGTCGCCTTCATGAAGGCGCATTTCCGACTGATATTCACCGGCCTGCAAGTCCGCCCCCCAGAATCCGTGCCGCGACAGGCGGCGTGATCGCCGGCCGGCCCGCATAGAATTTGCGGGTTTGCCTGCAGGCCCCCATCTCCGCTCCGCGCTCCGAGGAACACCCATGAACATCGAACAAGCCCGTTTCAACATGATCGAACAGCAGATCCGTCCCTGGGATGTGCTGGACAAGGGTGTGCTGGGGTTGCTGGCGGTCGTCCGCCGCGAGGATTTCGTGCCGCCGGCGTACAAGGCGCTGGCCTTCGTCGACACCGAAGTGCCGCTGGTCGAAGGCGAGAACATGCTGCCTCCGCGCGTCGAGGCCCGCATGCTGCAGGACCTGCAGGTGCAGCGCCACGAGCGCGTGCTCGAGATCGGCGCCGGCTCCGGCTTCATGGCGGCGCTGCTGGGCCATCGCGCGCAGAGCGTGATCTCGCTGGAAGTCAAGCCGGCGCTGGCCAGGATGGCCACCGAGAACCTGCGCCGCAGCGGCGCGGCCAACGTCAGCGTGGTGCAGGCCGATGGCGTGCACGGCTACGCCGCCGAGGGCCCGTTCGACGCGATCATGATGTCGGGCTCGGTCTCGAAGGTGCCCGAGGAACTGCTCAAGCAACTGAAGCCGGGCGGCCGCCTGGTGGCGATCGAGGGCGACGAGCCCGTGATGGCGGCCGTGCGCTACACCGCCAACGCCGACGGCACCTGGTCGCGCCTGAGCCTGTTCGACGTCAACGCGACCCGCCTGCTCGGCTTCCCCGAGCCCGCTCGTTTCCATTTCTGAGATGGCTCACCAGACAGCGTGAACCGGCAGGCCCCGGAGCTCTCCGGCGCAACGCTGCGCCCGTCGACAGACCGCGGTTGCCCGCAGCCTGTCGGCTGAAATCGTCGTCAGGGGGTGCGCCGGCTGCAGGTCGTCGCATCGTGCGTGCATCGCGGCCCGCAAGGCCGTACAAACCTGTCCCAACGCCTTTCCGGCTCGCTCACCCAAGGATTTCGCATGTCCATTTCGCGCGCTGTCGCCTCGATGTCGTTGCCCCTGAAGCCGCTCGTCGGAGCACTCGTCCTGGCTTTCGGCGCCGCCGGCGCGCAGGCCCAGAGCCTGTCCGAAGTCGTGCAGGCCGCACGCAGCGTCGACGCCACGTACCTGGGCGCGCGCTCCAACGCCGACGCGGCGCACTGGCGCTACGAGCAGTCGCGCGCCGCGCATCTGCCGACGGCCAACGTGCAGGTGCAGGTCGCACGCCAGACCAGCACGCAGCCGACGGTGATCGGCGAGGCGGACCCCGCCGATCCGACCAAGATCATCGAGGCCACGACTACCGAGAAGAGCACCGCCAACAGCATCGGCCCCACGTTCAACGCGCAGCAGACGATCTACAACCGCCAGAACGACCTGCTGATCGACCAGGCGCAGAAGAACGAGGACTTCGCGCAGTCGCAGCTCGCGCAGGCCGACCAGGACCTGATCGTGCGCGTGGCGCAGGCCTACTTCAACGTGCTGTCCGCGGCCGACGCGCTGACCTCGGTGCAGGGCAACAGCAAGGCGATTGCGGAGCAGCTCGCGTCGGCCAAGCGCAACTTCGAGGTCGGCAACGCCACCATCACCGACACCCGCGAAGCCGAGGCGCGCGCCGACCTGGCGCACTCGAAGGAGATCGCCGCGGAGAACGACCTGCTGGTGGCCAAGGTCACGCTCGACCAGCTGGTCGGCCGCAACGGCGTCACGCCGCACCCGCTGATCCTGCCCGCGGTGCTGCCGCCCGTGATTCCCAGCCAGGCCTCCGACTGGGTGGCGCTGGCGGAGTCGGACAGCCCGAGCCTGAAGCAGGCCCGTCTCAACCTGGATGTCGCGGAGCTGGAGACCTCGCGCCGCAAGGCCGGCAACCTGCCCACGCTTGTGGCCGGCGCCAGCTACAACCGCAATCGCCAGCGCGACTCGTTCTCGCCCGGCGGCGGCTCGTTCACCGGCAACGGCGGCAGCACCAACATCGGCTTGACGCTGACGGTGCCGCTGTTCACCGGCTTCCTGATCCAGAACCAGGTGCGCGAGGGCGTGGCGCTGGAGGAGAAGGCGCGCACCGATGCCGAAGGCGCGCACAACCAGGTCGTGCTCGGCACGCGCACCGCGTTCGTCAACGCGCTGTCGCAGGCCGCGCAGGTGAAGGCGCTCGAAGCGTCCGAGGCGTCCAGCAAGCTGGCGCTCGACGCCACGGTGCTGGGCTACAAGGTGGGCGTGAAGGTCAACCTCGACGTACTCAACGCGCAGTCGCAGCTGTACCAGACGCAGACCGACGCGGCCGGCGCGCGCTACAACTACCTGATGTCGCAGCTGAAGCTGCGCCAGGCCGCGGGCAATCTCACCAACAACGACCTGCTGCCGATCGACGCGCTGCTGGCGCGCTGAATCGGCGGGCGCCGCTCGCGCGGCGTTGGCCATCCCCCCCGTTGGAGCGATCCGCCGCGTGAGCGTACGCACGGCCGCTCCGAAGGGAGCTCGCACCGCAGCCCTCAGGCGGAGGGTAGCCTTAGGAACGAGGCCGCCCATTTTGGGGAGACGCGGCGGCACCCGAGCTTCTATGATCCGGCATGGTCGACAAAGCCGGGGTCGCTGCCTGGGATGGCAGTCTCGAAACGTTCCGCCTGCTCGCGAACAGCCTGCAGGCGATGATCGCCTATTACGACTCGGAACACCTGGGCTACGGCTGCCGTTTCGCCAACAAGGCCTACGCGGCGGCCTTCGGCCTGACCGAGAGCTCGATCATCGGCAAGACCTTCGTCGAGATCATCGGCGAAGAGGCCGCGCGCGAGGTGAAGCCCTCGATCGACACCGTCACGCGGGAACGCCGCACGGTCGCCTACGTGCGCGAGCTGGCGGCGGCCGACGGCACGCGGCGCTGGATCGAGGTCAACGTCATCCCCAACGTCACGCCCGACGGCCAGCCGATGGGCGCCTTCGTGATCGTCACCGACATCACCGGCCACCGCCTCGCCACGCAGGCCCTGCGCGAGTCCGAGGAGCGCCTGGCGAAGTTCATGCAGGCCAGCGCGGAGGGCATCGCGTTCCATCGCGACGGCATCGTCACCGACGCCAATCCGCCGCTGTGCGACATGCTGGGCTACACGCTCCCCGAGGTGCGCGGCCGCAGCGCCCTCGACTTCGTCGCGCCCGACCAGCGCCCGCAAGCGCAGGCAGTGCTGGCCGGCGGGCTCGATGTCACCTATGAGAGCGCCCTCGTGCGCAAGGACGGCCAGCGCGTGCCGGTGGAGCTGATCAGCCGCACGCTGGTCTACGGCGACGAGAAGCTGCGCATGTCGGTGGTGCGCGACCTGCGCGACCGCCACGCGGCGCAGGCGCGCATCCATCACCTGGCGCACCACGACGCGCTCACCGGCCTGCCCAACCGGATGTCGTTCATGGAGCGCCTGGGCCAGCAGATCGAGCACGCGCGCGGCACCGGCCAGTCGCTCGCGCTGCTGTTCGTCGACCTCGACCACTTCAAGCGCGTCAACGACTCGCTGGGCCACCTGATCGGCGACCGCCTGCTGCAGACCGTCGCCGCGCGCATCTCCGCGTGCCTGCGCGCCGGCGACGTCGTGGCGCGCTTCGGCGGCGACGAGTTCATCGTGCTGCTGGACGAGGCCGCGCGCGACGACGTCGCGCAGGTCGCGCACAAGCTGCTGTGCGCCATCGAGCTGCCGGTCGATGCCGAGGGCCGCGACCTGTCGGTCACGCCGTCGGTGGGCATCGCGATGTTCCCGCACGACGGCGCCACGCCCACCGAGCTGATCAAGAACGCCGACACCGCGATGTACATCGCGAAGTCGCGCGGCCGCGCCAACTGCCAGTTCTTCGACCCCGCGGTCGCGAGCGCCACCTACGACGCGCTGGTGCTCGAGAGCGAGCTCTCGCAGGCGCTGCAGCGCGACGAGTTCGTGCTGCACTACCAGCCGCAGGTGCGCGCCGACGACGGCACCCTGGCCGGCATCGAGGCCCTGATCCGCTGGATGCATCCCGAGCGCGGCATGCTGCGCCCCGACGCCTTCATCGCGCTGGCCGAACAGCAGCGCGTGATGCTGCCGATCAGCCAGTGGGTGCTGCGCACCGCGGCGCGCGCTGCGCTGCGATGGCGCTCGCAAGGGCTCATCGCCGTGCCGATCGCGGTCAATCTCTCGAGCATGCAATTCCGCGCCAACGGCTTCGTCGAGGCGGTGGCGCAGGTGCTGCGCGAGGAAGGCGTGCCCGGCGAATGGATCGAGCTCGAGCTGACCGAACGCATGCTGATGGACGACATCGGCGACGTCAAACGCACGCTGCAGCAGCTGAAAGGCCTGGGCATGCGCGTGTCGGTCGACGACTTCGGCACCGGCTATTCGTCGCTGGCGCACCTGAAGGAGCTGCCCATCGACGGCATGAAGATCGACCGCTCGTTCGTGCGCGACCTGCCGCACCAGCGCGGCTCGGTGGCGATCGCGCGCGCGGTCGTGCAGATGGCGCAGGGCCTGTCGCTGACGGTCGTCGCCGAGGGCGTCGAGAACGAGGATCAGCGGCGCTTCCTGGTCGAACAAGGCTGCGACCTGCTGCAGGGGCAGCTGGTCAGCTTGCCGCTGCCGGAGGCGGAGCTGGTGCAGTGGATCGCACGGCATCGGGCGGCGCTGGGCACCTGAGGGGCTTGCAGTTCGAACGCCGACGGGGTTGGTACGCGGTTGGGTTGGTCGGCTCCTGACGGCCCATCAGCGAGGTTCGACGTCTCGGATTCGGCGCCGAACAGCAGTCGTTCTACGCGTACCCGATGCGAGGCAAGAATTGGTCATCACCGGCCCGGATCCTCGGCTCACTGAAGCTGAAACTTCGCTACGGCCACATGCAGGCGACTGCCTTGATCCTTCAGGCTCTCGGCAGCCGCGGCGCTCTGCTCTACCAGCGCCGCGTTCTGCTGTGTCATCTGATCGAGCTGAGTCACGGCTTCGTTGATCTGGTCGATGCCCGATGTCTGCGCGGATGCCGCCAACGAGATCTCGCTGATGATGTCGCTCACGCGCTGAACCGAGCCGACGATCTCGCTCATCGTCTTGCCCGCTCCCTGCACCAGCCTCGCGCCGGTCTCGACCTTGTCGACCGAGGCGCCGATCAGCGTCTTGATTTCCTTGGCGGCCGTCGCCGACCGCTGGGCGAGAAGGCGCACCTCCGCCGCGACGACTGCGAAGCCGCGCCCCTGCTCGCCCGCGCGCGCCGCTTCGACGGCGGCATTGAGCGCCAGGATGTTGGTCTGGAAGGCGATGCCGTCGATCACGCCGATGATGTCGACGATCTTGCGCGACGCCCCCGTGATTTCCTCCATCGTGACGATCACTTCCTGCACGGCGCCGCCGCCGCGCACGGCGATCTCCGACGCGCTGCGTGCCAATTCATTGGCCTGGCTGGCCGATTCGGTGTTCTGGCGGATGTTGGTGGCCATCTGGTGGATGGCCGAGGCGGTCGCCTGGAGGCTGTTCGACTGCTGCTCCGTGCGGTTGGACAGATCCAGGTTGCCCGAAGCGATTTCCGACGACGCGTCCGCCACGGAGTCCACACCTTTGCGCACGGTGCTGACCAACTCGCGCAGGCCAGCCTGCATCTCGGTCAGCGCGGCGAGCAGGCTCCCGACCTCATCGTTGCCGCCGCGCGGGATGTTGCGCGTCAGGTCGCCCTTGGCCACTGCGCGCGCGCTGCGCGAAGCCTCGCCCAGGGATGCGGCAATTCGTCGCGCCATCGCCAAGGCCAGGGCCAGGCCCACCGCAACGGCGATCACGACGGCCGCAAGGATCACGACGCGGGTCTGCGTCGCCGTCTGCTCGGTGGCCTGCACCTGCGCATCGGCGCTGCGATCGTTGATCTGAAGGATCGCCGACAGGCTGTCGTTCATGGAGTCGAACAACTTGCGATAGTCGCCGTCCATCGCCTTGGTGCCGAAGTCGCCTGTCAGGGACAGCACCCGCTCGTTGCCCGTGAGGTAGTCGTCCCAGCGATGCACGAAGGCGTCGTAGGCACTGCGCTCCTGCGCGGACGCCACCAACGGTTCGTATTTCTTGCGCGTTGCCGCCAGCGTGTCGGCCAGCCCCTTGATGCGCGCCTTGAGGCCCTTCTGCTCGTCCTCCGAGTCGGACAGCATGTGTGCGTACTGGGCCGCGCGCATCTCGAGCACCGTGGCACGCAGAGCCGAGACCACGCGCACGCGCGGCAGTGCGTTGTTGGCCAACAGGCGCGCGTCGGCGCTGACATGGTCGAGCTGCACAACCGCCAGTCCACCGACGAGGACCGTGAAGGTCAGTACCGATGTCAGCACGGTCAGCAGCTTGGTGCCGATCCGAAGATTGTCGAACCAGTTGAACATGGCGAATCCTTTCGACCTGCGACATGATGAGAGGACGAACCTATCGTCAAGCCGCGAGAAAGCCCACTGCAACACCCCTATTCGGCCATATCGTCATCAACTTGAATCGCGTCGCCGAGTCAGTCATGCCCCCGTTGCGGCCGCCAACCGGCCGCTCTGGCGCTATGGGACTGTACCGACGAGCATGTTCGGGCTTCTGCGCATCTCGATTCTTCCTATCCTTGGCCGAACTGTTCGTTCGCTGCCGGGCGTGGCCGCTTGCCAGCCAGAATCGTCCAGCGTCGGCAGTTGGCTAGCCCAAAGCCGACACCGGTGACCGTCCGGTCATGGCTCGACCTGAGACATCCGCGCCGGCGACCTGGGGAACATCGTTCACCGCCCTCCGACGCGGCCGATCGGTGCACGACAGCGTCGACATTGCCTCATCGAGCCGTGCCATCGCCGGGTTGCTTTCGCAGGGCCGCCCGGATCCGGCCGAAGGCCATCTGCAGAAGCTTCCACTGCGCGACCTCTACCGTCTCCGGCCGGACAGCGTCGTCGTCATGACACGCGAGCAGCGCACAGTCCTTGCGCGCGAACACGATTGCGTTGCCGCTCTCGTGCTCACTGACCGCCAAGGCCTTGCTGTTGAAGCTGCGGCCGACTCGAGCGACCAGGAGCGAGAACTCCTCATTCTCCAGATGAATGTTCGCCGCCATCACTCCGGACGGGCGCAGGCAGTCGAAGACGTCATCATAGAAGCGCTTCGAGCTGAGCACTCCGGGCAGACCGTCACAGTCATACCCGTCCACCAACAAGACGTCGAAGATCCCTTCGTGTGCTCGTACGTATCTCGATCCATCGGCCCGAATCACTCGAAATCGCGCATCGTCTTCGGGTACTGCGAAATCCCGGCGCAGTGCGATGACGTGCGGGTTGATCTCGAGCACGGTGATGTCGGTATGGGGCAGGTGCCGGAAGCAGAATTTGGCCAACGACCCCCCACCCAGGCCGATCATTCCGATACGCAGTGGCCGCGGACGAAACAGCAGGAAGCCCATCATCGTGCGCGTATAGGCGAGGTCAAGCGAGTCAGGCTGCGCCAAGTTCATGCAGCTCTGCACCTCCGCGATCGAAAAGTGCAGCGACTTCATCTTCTGTGTCTGGTGCACAAAAGGTTTGACGTGAATCTGTTCGGGATCGAAGCTCATTGCGTGCCGGTTGACATCTCTTCGTCTCCGGCGGCCAGTCGGCCCGGATGCGTGGAGACCCGCCCGCGCCAAGTATGGCAGCTACCACGAAGCCGCCACTCGCGACCGTCGGCACTTGCCGCCGAATCGCGCCCTTGACTCATGTCGGGCCGACGACGCGGAGTCTAGTGACGGCCCGAGGACACCATAGACGTCCTGGACGTGGTGCGTCGCAAGCCTCGACAGGACGTCGGCGTTCATCACGGCGGACGGTTCCTCACGAGCCGTCGTACCACCGGCGCAGCCCGCCAACGCCTGCGCCATGACGATCGCCAACCCTCCGGTCCTTCCTGCACGCATCCCGCCTCTCCCGTTGCCTGCGGTGCACCGATTGTGCGCGGCCCCCGCGCCGAAGAGGCGTCGGTCCCGTTCGCCGCCGCGACTCGGAACGGTCATTGTCAAGGACAGACGAGCGACGCCTTGAAAGACCGGGGCGGACAACATGCCGAATGGAGAGGTAGATTCGACCAGGCATGGTTGCAGCCATCGGTCGCCGGAAAAACAAGGCCGATCCCAAGCACTTCTTCACGCTGCAGGGGCCCGGATCATGTCCGACCCTTCCCCTCGACGACGGCTACGCGCAAGATGGTGTCGCGCAGTCCGCTCTGGCACTCGCAGGAAGATCGCCATGTCGACGCTCGGCGCCGCCCCCGTCACTGTCACCTCTGTTGCCCAGGTCAACGAATTTCATTCTCGGCACGAGGCGGCGCAAGTGCGCGCAACTTGGAGGGTGGCGAACGCGATCGGCGCCGCCAACGAAGACAAGGCGGCGAAGGCGGCCGCCGCGACTTCGCCGTACGATGCCCTCGGCAGCCTGGCCATCGCCACGACGGTGGCCGCGATGATGAGCAGCATGCCAGCCGCGCTCCACCTGATGACCCACGCAGCGCTTTCGACCGGCCGAGACAAGCCCGACAACGCCAGTCCCTCGATCTCCCAGGAAGCCTACGCCCAAATCACGCGACGGGTAGCAAGTCCCGGCGGCAGCACGGGCACCGGCATGCAAGCAGGCTCGTCTTCAACCGGCCAGCGCGGAGACTCGTCTTCTGGGGATGCCTTCGCGGGCGACGCCGATGGCGCCGAAGCCCTGCAGGCCACTGCCAACATGGCACGTTCCGATCCGCAGTCCTCGAGCATCGCACCGCTCGCCGTGTCGACCGCAGACGCGAATGCCGACACTGCCGTCGAGTCGGCTGTCGCCGCCCTGGCGACCCAGACTCGCAACGCCAGCGGACCAGGCACGCAAGTGATGCAGCTCGCGGAAGAGACGCCGCGGGCGAGCCCGTCGGCGCCTTCGGGCGTCGGCGTTCGCCAGGCCATCGCGCTGTTCAAGCAGAACACGACTTCGATCCGGATCCCGATGTCGGTGGTCGCCATCGTCGCCTGAACGGCGGGGACGCGAAGCGATTCACCGTTCTCGCACAGCTTGCCTCAGCAGCCCGCGACGCACTTGCCCGTTGCGTCGAACTCCATCGTGTGCCCTGACAACGGCACGTACGCCGGCACCTTGACGGCCTTGACGAAGGCCTCCGTCTTGCTGCCCGGCCGCACCTTGCCGTCGACGGTGCCGATTTCATTCGCATGCGAAGGAATCACGGACACCGGCTTGACGAGTTCGTTGATGACGTAGGCCGACTCGGCCGGGCCGGTGGTGAAGCCGTCGCCCATGTTCATCACGACGAGGCTCGCGTGGTAGTAGTCGCGGATGACGAGCTGCTGGTCGGCGAGGATGCCGGTGTCGCCGGACAGGTAGGCCACGAGCCCGTTGCTGAAGCGCAGCACGTAGCCGGTGGCCGGTCCGACGTCGCCCTCGAGGCCCGCGGCCTTCATCTCCTTGCCGAGGTCGCCGTCGATGAACAAGGGATCGACGCCGTTGCTGTGCAGCGCCGCGACCGTCGCGATCTTCACGCCGCCCACCGTCACGCTGCCGCCGAAGCGCGCCAGCATCGAGTTGGCCGGATCGCCGCCGCCGGCCTTCAGGCGCGCGGCGAAGAACGGCGGCATCTCGCTGCCCGTCACGATCTTCGATTTCTTGGCGAGCGCGATGTTCACGACGTTGGACTCGGACGTCGGCACCGACATGTCCGGCTTCGCGCAGGTGCCCGCGCCGGTGGCCTTGATGTGCGCCTCGCCGAGGTGGTCGTTGTGCATGTGGCTGAGCAGGATCACGTCGATCTGGCCCAGGCGCGGATCGGTGCCGCCGGCCACCGTGTGGCCCGGGTCGTAGAGCACGCGCGTGCCGTTCGGATCCTCGAAGACCAGCGCGCGATCCTGCGCGCAGAACTCGCCGTCGATGCCGCCCAGCGGCGTGACTTTCACCGACTGCGCGAAGGCGGGTTGGGCGAACAAGGCGCACAGCGCGCCCGCGGCGGCGATCCAGCTCAAGCGGTTCATTGACGGCTCCATGGCGGCGACGGAAGCGCGATCTTACGGCGGCGCCGGCTTGTCCCTGACGGCATCGAGTGGCCGGAACGTCGCGCACAATCGCAGCCCGAATCCGTCCGACGAGGAGAAGAATGCGCCTGTCGACCACCCTGCCCGCGATGCGCCGCCGACGGCTGTTGCTGGGCGGGACGCTGGCCCTTGCGGGCTGCGCCGCCGGGCCCGACGCGCGCGCCGGCGCGATCGCCGAACTGACCTCCACCGGCAGGCTGCGCGCGGCGATCAACCTCGGCAACACCATCCTCGCGAGCCGCGCCGCGCACGGCGCGCTGCAAGGCGTGTCGGTCGACCTCGCGCGCGAGGCCGCGCGGCGGCTGGGCGTGACGCTGGAACTCGTGCCGTTCGACTCCGCGGGCGCGGTCGTCGAGGCGATCAAGGCGCGGCAGGTCGACCTGGCCTTCGTCGCGATCGACCCCGTGCGCGCTGCCGACACCGACTACACGCCGCCCTACGTCGTCATCGAAGGCGCGTATCTCGTGCGCGACGACTCGCCGCTGCAGCGCAACGACGAGGTCGACCGCGCCGGCACGCGCGTGGCCGTGGGCCGCGGCAGCGCCTACGACCTGTTCCTGACGCGCGAGCTGAAGGCCGCGACGATCGTGCGCGCGCCCACGTCGCCGGCCGTCACCGACCTGTTCCTCGCGCAGCATCTCGAGGTCGCCGCCGGCGTGCGCCAGCAGCTCGAGGCCGATGCGCGGCGCGTGGGCGGCGTGCGGCTGCTTCCGGGGCGCTTCATGGCGATCGAGCAGGCGATGGGGGTGCCCAAGGGACGACACGCGGCGCAGGCGTGGCTCAGCGGCTTCGTCGAGGAGATGAAGGCCTCGGGCTTCGTGGCGGACGCGCTGAAGCGCCACGCCATCGAGGGCGCGACGGTCGCGCCGCTCGCCGCTCCTGGCTAGGTCAAGCCTCGGCGATCGCCGCGATCGAGACCTTCAGCCCCGGGATGCGCACCGGCAGCTTCGCGCCCTGGCGCGCCGGCGGGTTCGACGGAAACCAGCGCAGGTATTCCTCGTTCATGCCCGCGAAATCGTCCTCGTCGGCGAGCACGATCGTGACGCTGACGATCCTGTCCATCGAGCTGCCGGCCGCGGCCAGGATCGCCGCGATGTTGGTCAGGCATTGGCGCGTCTGCTCCTGGATCGTCGTGCCGACGATCGCGCCGGTGGCGGGATCGTGCGGCGCGGTGCCGGACACGAAGACGAGGCCGGCCGCCTTGACGGCCTGGCTGTAGCTGGCGGGTGGCCTCGCCGCCCTGTCGCTGAAGACGATCTTGCGGGACATGGAACCTCCTGCAGCGGACAGTGAAAGAAACGCGGGATCGGCGCCAGGGCGCCACAACGGCCGTGGCGCGTCGACCGCCCTTCGCACGAGGGAACTCGCCGCTACAGCAGTCTAGCGATCCGGTCGGCCATGCGCTCCGCCGCCCCCTTGTGCGTCGCCGCGAACGCGAGCGCGCGCGAGCTCGCGATGGTCTGCAGGTCGGTGCTCACCACCTGCAGCGCGCGGCGCAGCGCGTGCGCCATGTCGGGCTCCTGCCAGGCGGCGCCCGCGAGCGCTGCCTGGCGCGCGGCCTCGGCGAAGTTGAACGTGGACGGGCCCATCACGATCGGGCAGCCGCAGGCTGCGGCCTCGATCAGGTTGTGGCCGCCGAGCGCCATGAAGCTGCCGCCCAGCAGCGCGACGTCGGAGGCCGTGTAGTACTGCGGCATCTCGCCGAGGGAGTCGCCGAGCCAGGCGTCGACCTTCAACTGCTCGGCCGACGGCATCTCGCCCCACGCGCTGCGGCGCGCCACGCGCAGGCCGTGCTGCACCAGCAGCGCCTCCACCTCGTCGAAGCGCTGCGGATGGCGCGGCACGACGATCAGGAACGGACTGCGGCCCTGCACGCGGCCCCACTCGCGCATCAGCTCGGCCTCCTCGCCCTCGCGCGTGATCGCGGCCAGCACCACCGGGCGCGCGATCGCCGCGTGCCACTTCTTGCCGCGCGCGAGCAGCGCCGGCGACGGCCGCACGTCGAACTTGAGATTGCCCGACAGCGCGACGCGCTTCGCGCCGGCCTCGCGCAGGCGCTCGGCGTCGTCCTCGGTCTGCGCCAGCACGTCGGTGACGGCCGCGGCGGCCGGACGCATCAGCGCGGCGAGGCGCTCGCCGCGGCGCGCGCTGCGCTCGGACAGCCGGGCGTTGGCGAGCACCATGGGCACGCCCCGCTCCTCGGCCTCGTGCAGCAGGTTGGGCCAGATCTCGGTCTCCATCAGCACGCCGATGGCCGGACGCGTGCGCAGCAGGAAGCGGCGCACTGAGCCGGGCGTGTCCAGCGGCAGCCACGACTGGCGGTCACCGTTGCGCATCAACGCCTGCCCGGCCTCGCGACCGGTGGCGGTGCCGTGCGTGAGCAGCAGGCGCATCTCGGGCCGGCGCAGCCGCAGCGCGTCGATCAGCGCGGTGGCCGCGCGCGTCTCGCCGAGCGACACGGCATGCAGCCAGATCGATCCGGGCTCGATCTGCGGCCCGAAGCCCAGGCGCTCGCGCATCGCGAAGCGATAGCCCGGCTCCTTGCGCCCGCGCAGCCAGTAGCGCAGCAGGATGGCCGGCAACAGCAGGCGCAGCGCGAACGTGTACGCGCGGAGCGCGAGGCGCTGCTTGAAGGTCATCGCCCGCTGCGGCATGGGAAGGGAAGACCTAGTGCGCAGCGGCGCCGACGTGCGCGTCGGGCTTGACCTTCTTCAGCGCCGCCATGAAGTCGTGCTGGATGCGCTGCAGCGCCGCGTCGGTGTGGCCCTCGAAGCGCATCACGAGCACCGGCGTCGTGTTGGACGCGCGGATCAGGCCGAAGCCATCCTCGTACTCGGCGCGCAAGCCGTCGATCGTCAGGATCTCCGCGCCCGGGAACCTGGCCTCGGCCAGCAGGCGCTCGATGATCTTCGGCGGCTCGCCTTCGGCGCAGGCCACGTTCAGCTCGGGCGTGCTGAAGCTGGTGGGCAGCTCGTCGAGCACCGCGCTCGGGTCGGCGCTGCGCGACAGGATCTCGAGCAGGCGCGCGGCCGTGTAGGTGGCGTCGTCGAAGCCGTACCAGCGTTCGGAAAAGAAGATGTGGCCGCTCATCTCGCCGGCGATCGGCGCGCCGGTCTCCTTCAGCTTGGCCTTGACCAGCGAGTGGCCCGTCTTCCACATCAGCGGCTCGCCGCCGGCGTCGCGGATCGCGATCGGCAGGCGCTGCGAGCACTTGACGTCGTAGATGATGGGCGCGCCCTTGACGCGCGTCAGGATGTCGCGCGCGAACAGCATCAGCTGGCGGTCGGGATAGATGATGTTGCCGCCGCGCGTGACGACGCCCAGGCGGTCGCCGTCGCCGTCGAAGGCCAGGCCCAGCTCGGCCTCGGTGGCGTGCACGGTGCGGATCAGGTCGACCAGGTTCTCGGGCTTGGACGGATCCGGATGATGGTTCGGGAAGTCGCCGTCGACGCGGCTGTAGAGGTCGATCACCTCGCAGCCGAGCGCGCGCAGGATGCCCGGCGCCGACGCGCCCGGGATGCCGTTGCCCGAATCGACGACGATCTTCATCGGGCGCGCGAGCTTGCAGTCGCCGGTGATGCGGTGCGTGTACTCGGCGAGGATGTCCATCGTCGCGACGCGGCCCTCGCCCATCACGTAGTCCTCGTTCTGCATGCGCTCGCGCAGCTTCTGGATGTCGTCGCCGTAGATCGCACGGCCGGCCAGCACCATCTTGAAGCCGTTGTAGTTCTTCGGGTTGTGGCTGCCCGTCACCTGGATGCCCGAGTGGCAGCCCTGCTTGCCGCGCGTGGCGGCGACGTAGTAGAGCATCGGGGTGGTGACGGCGCCGATGTCGACCACGTCGAGTCCGGTGGACGCCAGCCCCCTGATCAGCGCGGCGACCAGGCGCGGGCCCGAGACGCGGCCGTCGCGGCCCACCGCCACGGCCTTCTCGCCGAGGCGCACGGCCTCGCTGCCGAAGGCGCGGCCCAGATGCTCGGCGAAGGCGTCGTCGAGCGCCTCGTCGACGATGCCGCGGATGTCGTAGGCCTTGAAGGCGGATGCTTTGACTTGCATGGCGGGGTTCTTTGCGGATGCTTGGACGTTGGCCGCGATTCTACGGGCGGCCTGCGCCGGTCCGGCCCGCGCCGCGCCCTTGCCGTTCGTCGCCCGCGCCGTCGATCGGTCGCCGGATCCTGGCCGCGGCCGTGCGAGTGCCTACACTGGGACGCCATGACCACGACGAACCCTCTTCGAACCGCCACGCTGCGCAACAGCTGGATCCACTGGGCCGGCATCGGCTCGGCGGGCAGCAGCCCGGTCTGGGCGCAGGTGCTGTGGACGCTGATCTACGCGGCCGCCATCGCCGTCGGCTTCGCGGTGCTCAGCTTCGCGCTCACCGTACGCAGCGCGGCGCAGTGGTTCGACATGCGCGAATGGGGCGTGCTCCTCGGCTCCAATTTCGTCATCTCGCTGACGATCGCCTTCATCATCCAGGGCCTGTTCCTGCTGGGCCGCAGGACGATCGGCCATGCGCGCATCCAGGCGCTCGGCCCGTGGCAGCGCACGGTCTACTTCGCGGGGATCCCGATCGTGAGCTCGCTCGTCGGCTGGCCGATCGGCATCTCCCTGGTGATGGGCAACCTCGACTTCGTGCGCCGCATGACGTCCAGCGAGCTCGCCTCCAGCCTGCTGCTGTCGGTGCTGATCAGCGCGATGTTCTTCCTGTACTTCTCGCTGCGCGTGGGCCGCGTGCGCGCCGACATGCGCGCCAACGAGGCCCAGTTGCGCCTGCTGCAGGGCCAGATGGAGCCGCACTTCCTCTTCAACACGCTGGCCAACGTCATCAGCCTGATCGACGCCGACGCGCCGCGCGCCAAGCACATGCTGGAGGCGCTGACCGACTACCTGCGCGTGTCGCTGGGCGCGCTGCGCCACGACGACAGCACGCTGGGCACGGAGCTGGAACTCGCGCGCCGCTACCTGCAGCTGATGCAGACGCGCATGGGCGAGCGCCTGCGCTTCGAGATCGCCGCCGACGACGCGCTGCGCCAGGCCGCGCTGATGCCGCTGGTGCTGCAGCCGCTGATCGAGAACGCCGTCAAGCACGGGCTCGAGCCGCAGGTCGACGGCGGCACGGTGCGCGTGACGGCGAGACGCGCGAAGATCGCCGGCGAGGAGGTCCTGCAGGTCTGCGTCGAGGACGACGGCGCCGGCCTCGCGGCCGCGGCACGCCGCCCGCGCCGCCGCGTCGCCAGCGGCGCCGACGGCAACGGCATCGCGCTGGCGAACCTGCGCGAACGCCTGCAGGCCCGCTTCGGTACACGCGCGCAGCTGACGCTGACCGAACTCGAACACGGCACCGGCACCCGCGCGTGCCTCATCGTGCCGATCGACACCGCCGCCTGCACCTCTGCCCAATCGACAACACCCTCCGCCTGACCATGACCCGTGCCCTCATCGCCGACGACGAAGCCCACCTCGCCACCTACCTGCGCGACCAGTTGCTCAAGCTGTGGCCCGAGCTGGAGGTCGTCGCCATCGCGCGCAACGGCCTCGAAGCCGCCGCGCAGATCGCCGAGCTGCAGCCCGACATCGCCTTCCTCGACATCCAGATGCCGGGCCTGACCGGCCTCGAGGTGGCGGCCGGCATCGAGGGCCTGACCCGCGTCGTCTTCGTGACCGCGTACGACGAGTACGCGCTCACCGCGTTCGACGCCGAGGCGCTCGACTACGTGCTCAAGCCGGTGACGGCGGAGCGCCTGGCCCGTACCGTCGAACGGCTGCAACGCGCGCTCGCGCCGCGCGAGGGCGCCGACGCCTTGCCGGCCGACGACGACCACCTCGCCCGCGCGCTGCGCGCCCTGCAGGCGTCACCCGCGCCCGGCGCCGCGCCGCTGCGCTGGATCCGCGCCAGCCAGGGCGAGCTGACGCACCAGATCGCCGTGGCCGACGTGATGTTCTTCCACGCCGACGACAAGTACACCTGCGTGCGCACCGACAAGGCCGAGTACCTGATCCGCACGCCCATCACCGAACTCGCCGCGCAGCTCGACGGCCAGCAGTTCTGGCAGATCCACCGCTCGACGATCGTCAACCTCGCGCACCTCGCGGGCACGCGGCGCGACGAGGCGAGCCGGCTGTTCGTGCGCATCGCCGGCTGGAAGGACGAGCTGCCCGTGAGCCGGGCCTACGTGCACCTGTTCAAGCCGATGTGAGGTCAGGACGTCCGCACGAACGAGCCGGCGGTCTTGTAGCCCAGCTTGGCGAGCGCGCGGCTCTTGACGCTGGCGAAGAACGCGGGCTGCGCGAACGTGCCCTTGTTGGCGGCCAGGCCGTCGAGCTGCAGGCGCGACGACATGATGTTGCGCGTGGCGATCTTGAGCAGCGGATCGAGCTGCGTGCGCTTCATCACCTCGACGCGATCCATCCAGCCGGGGCCGCCGATGTCGTCGACCAGCAGGTTGACGATGTTGGACGTGTCGGTGCACGTGAGCAGGTAGCAGCCGAGGATCGGGCATTCGCTGAACGCGGTGCTGTCCAGGCCGTTGGGCTTGGCCAGGCGCGCGTTGCCGGCGCGCATGTCCTTGATGTCGAGCCCGAGGTAGAACAGTTGCAGGCCCAGCGACGCGGCGGCGTTGGCCAGGCCGATGGCCACGGTCGTCGCAGTGCCGCCGTCGCCGAGGATGCCCGCCAGCTTGCCGCCCGTGGCCGCGGCCTGCTGCGCCACCTGGATCGAGTGCTTGCCGAGGTCGCGCTGGATCAGGTTGCGCACCGCCTTGCACGCGGCCACCGGATCGCCGGGCAGCGCGCCCTCCGTCCACTCGGCGCTCTTGTACAGCGAGTGGGCGTCGTCGACCACGCGCGCCGTGGCCGTCGCGAGCTTGCGCGCGCTGTTGACGATGCTGACGAACGGAATGACTTCCGCCACCAGGTTCTCCATCGCCTCGACGCCGATGGCCTCGGCCACCACGTCGAGGCCCGGAACGTCGGCGCAGCCCTGGATGAAGTCGTTGACCATGGCGATGGTGGTCGAGGAGTTGGTCGCGGCGCCGGCCGCGGAGCTGCCGCCCTTGGCCAGCTTCTTCGCGTTCGTCGCGATGACGCGGCCGCTGTTGGCCATGCCCGCGGCGGCCGAGATCGCGCTCTTGGTGCCGAACTTCAGCTTGGTGCCGCTGAACATCGCGTTGAGCGCCTGCAGGCGCGCCATCGCGAGCACCTGGCGGGCATCGCCGTCGGAAGAAGGAGAGATGCGGGAAGGCATGGGCCGCGTCCTCAGTCGAACGAGTAGCTGAACTCGCCGTCCGCGACACCCACCTTCACGCCCACGATGGGCGTGCCCTGCATCGTGCGTGTGAGGAACTCGCGCGAGATCTCGGGCAGCATCGTGTTGGTCAGGATCGCGTCGATCATGCGGCCGCCCGACTCGCTCTCGGTGCAGCGGCTGACGACCAGCTTGACGACGTCCTCGTCGTAGTTGAAGGGCATCTTGTAGCGCGCCTCGATGCGCTTCTTGATGCGGTTCAGTTGCAGCGCGACGATCTTGCCCAGCATCTCGTCGGACAGCGTGTAGTACGGGATCGTGACGAGACGCCCCAGCAGCGCCGGCGGGAAGATCTTGAGCAGCGGCTCGCGGATCGCCTTGGCCATGCCCTCGGGATCGGGCATCAGGTCCGGATCCTTGCAGAGGTTGGCGATCATGTCGGTGCCGGCGTTGGTCGTCAGCAGGATCAGGGTGTTGCGGAAGTCGATCGAGCGGCCCTCGCCGTCCTCCATCCAGCCCTTGTCGAAGACCTGGAAGAACAGCTCGTGCACGTCCGGGTGCGCCTTCTCGACTTCGTCGAGCAGCACGACGCTGTACGGCTTGCGCCGCACGGCCTCGGTCAGCACGCCGCCCTCGCCGTAGCCGACATACCCCGGGGGGGCACCCTTGAGCGACGAGACGGTGTGCGCCTCCTGGTACTCGCTCATGTTGATGACGATCAGGTTCTGCTCGCCGCCGTACAGCGACTCGGCCAGCGCGATGGCCGTCTCGGTCTTGCCGACGCCGGAGGTGCCGGCCAGCATGAACACGCCGATCGGCTTGCTCGGGTTGTCGAGGCCGGCGCGCGAGGTCTGGATGCGCTTGGCGATCATCTCCATCGCGTGATCCTGGCCGATGACGCGCTTGCCCAGCAGCTGCGGCAGCTTCAGCACGGTGTCGATCTCGTTGGCGGCCATGCGGCCGACCGGGATGCCCGTCCAGTCGCCGACGACGCTGGCCACGGCCTGGAAGTCGACCGTCGGCAGCATCAGCGGGCTCTCGCCCTGCAGCTTCGTCAGTTCGGCCTGCACGCCGCGCAGCTCGGTCATGACGTCGGCACGCTCGCCCTCGCTCAGCGTAGCCTTGGCTTCCGCGGCCTTGTCGGCGCTGGCCTCCAGCGCGCTGCCGGTGCCTTCGATCGGTTGCAGCGCGCCGCGCAGCTTCGCACGCAGCGCCAGCAGGCGATCGACCAGCGCCTTCTCGTCGTTCCAGCGCTTCGTCAGCGTGGCGAGGCGATCCTTCTCGGCGACCAGCAGCGCGTTGACGGACTCCTCGCGCTCGGCGGTCGGAATGCCGATCGCCGCTTCGCGCGCGATGATGCCGATCTCGGTCTCGAGCGCCTCGATGCGGCGCTGCGAGTCGTCGACCTCGGCCGGCACCGCGTGCAGGCTGATGGCCACGCGCGCGGACGCGGTGTCGAGCAGGCTGACCGACTTGTCCGGCAGCTGGCGCGCGGGAATGTAGCGGTGCGACAGCTTGACCGCGGCCTCGAGCGCCTCGTCGAGGATCTGCACCTTGTGGTGCTTCTCCATCGTGCTGGCGACGCCGCGCATCATCAGGATCGCCTTCTCCTCGTTCGGCTCGTCGACCTGGATGTTCTGGAAGCGGCGGGTGAGCGCCGGATCCTTCTCGATGTACTTCTTGTACTCGGCCCAGGTGGTGGCGCCGATGGTGCGCAGCTGGCCGCGCGCGAGCGCGGGCTTGAGCAGGTTGGCCGCGTCGCCGGTGCCGGCCGCGCCGCCGGCGCCCACCAGCGTGTGCGTCTCGTCGATGAACAGGATGATGGGCTTGGGGCTCGCCTGCACCTCGTCGATGACCGAGCGCAGGCGCTGCTCGAACTCGCCCTTCATGCTGGCGCCGGCCTGCAGCAGGCCGACGTCCAGCGTCAGCAGTGAGACCTCCTTCAGGCTGGGCGGCACGTCGCCGCGCGCGATGCGCTGCGCGAAGCCTTCGACGACCGCCGTCTTGCCGACACCGGCCTCGCCGACCAGGATCGGGTTGTTCTGGCGGCGCCGCATCAGGATGTCGACGACCTGGCGGATCTCGTCGTCGCGGCCGACGATCGGATCCATCTTGCCGCCGCGTGCCTGCGCGGTGAGGTCGACGGTGAACTTCTTCAGCGCCTCCTGCTTGCCCATCTGCGCCGGGGCGATCGCGCCGCTGGCCTCGCCGGGCGCGGCACCGCCGCCGACGTTGGAGCCGTCGCGCGCGCCGAGCGTGTCCTCCGGCGAACCGGAGACGATCTTGGCGAAGTCGTCGAACAGGTCGTCCGGCTTGATCTTGCGGAACTCGCCGGAGATCGCGTACAGCGCATTGCGCAGCGTCTGCGTCTTGACCGCGCCGACGATCAGCAGGCCGGTGCGCACCGCGCTCTCGCCGTATTGCAGCGTGCCGTACAGCCAGCCTTCCTGCACCATCTTCTCGATCGTCGGCGAGAAGTCGGAGATGGCCGTCGCGCCGCGCGGCAGCGCGTCGAGCGCGGTCGTGATGTCGCTCGCCAGGCGCGACGCGTCGAGCGCGAAGTGCTTGAAGATGCGATGCAGGTCCGAGTCGCTGGCCTGGATCAGCTGGTGCAGCCAGTGCACCAGCTCCACATAAGGATTGCCACGCAGCTTGCAGAAGACCGTTGCGCCCTCGATGCCCTTGTAGGCCACCGGATTGAGCTTGCCGAACAGCGCGACACGACTGATTTCACTCACGGAGAACTCCTCATGCGGGCCTGGTCGTGCCCAGTTGGATGCTGATCTGATTGGAGCGGTGTTCGAGGGGGTTTTCAATCCCCCGGCATGGGCAAACGCATCAGGTGATACCCAGCACCAGGTCCTTCGCGGGCTCGTCGACGCGGCGCGTTCCCAGCCACGAGGTCCATCCCAGCGCGCCGGCCGCGCCGAGCTTGACGGGCGGGACTTCCGCCTTCTCGAGCACCAGGTGCATCTCGCACGAGAGCTCGTAGCCGACATAGTTCAGCACCCAGTCGCGCAGTCGGCGCATGCTCTCGCCGCCGGGCAGGAAGCGCTTGTACTGCTCCAGCGTCAACGGGCCGATCTCGACGCGGAAGCGCGTCTGGCAGTCCCACACCTTGGCGCCGATCACCGCGTTCTGGCCGAGCCCGACCGGCGCGTTGCGCAGGCCGATGCGCGAGTGCGCATCCTCGGGCAGGCGCATCCAGTGCGGCTGCCACTGATGCACGCGCACGGGCACGCGGAAGAAGTCGTTGAGGATGCGCTCGAGGCCCTCGGCGCCGTGCACCGAACGGCCCAGGATGCCCACCGCGGCCAGGCGCGCGCCGTCCGGGATCGAGTCCCGGCCCATCAGCGTCGTCTGCCCATAGCCGGCCAGCGAGCCGACCCAGCGGCTGAACGGATCGTTGTCGGGACGGTCGAGGCTCACCGCCGGCTGGGCCTCGGCCCAGGCGCGGTACAGCAGCGACAGCAGCCGGTGGTGGAACATGTCCAGGAAGCGCACCAGCGCACGATCCGACGGCATGCGGCGCGCACGTTCGCGGGCGTATTCGGTCAGGTGCAGCGGCAGCGGGCCGTTGGCGCCGAACAGGCCGAAGAAGCGCTGCCTCAGCGTGGGCGGGACGTCGCCGTCGGCCGGCGTGAAGCTCGCCAGCGCCGCCGGCGCGAACGACAGCGACGGCGTCTGCGCGAAGCGGATCGGGTCGTCGCGCAGCCGCAGCGACGTGCCGATGCGCGGCAGGCCCGGATGCGCGTTCTCGAGCAGTCGCACGGCCTGGAAGAAGTCGAACTTGTGCGGCTCCTCGCGCAGCCGGCGCAGCAGCTCCTGGCGCGCCTCGTGGCGAGCGGCCTTCGCGGCCTCCTGCTGCGCCAGCATGTCGGCCACCGCCGCGGCGTGGCCGCCGACCTCGTCCTTGAGCGAGCCGAGCGCGTTCAGGACATCGTTGACGGTGAGGATCCGCGTGCCTTCCGGATCGTCCTCCTCGCCCGAAAGCGGCGCTTCAACGACATCGGCCATCAGAGCACCGAGCGCGAACCGATGCGCGGAGGCCAGGTCTTGACCATGCCGCGCGTCTGCGAGGCCAGCACCAGCTGCGTGAAGCTGTTCATGCTGGCGTAGCGGGCCAGGAAGCGATCGAGCACGGCGCCCAGCACGAGGATGCCGGTGCCTTCGAAGGCGCGCTCGTCGAGCGACAGCCACACCTTGGTGCCGCGCCCGAACACGATCGGCCCCTTGACCGGGATGCGGCTGATCGCGGCCTCGCTGCGCACCGAGACCAGCCCCTCGAGCTGCTTGTGCAGCGGCGAGAGTTCGTCCATGCCGTACAGCGACAACAGCTCGCGCAGCGACGCCGCGCCGCCCTTGCCTTCGCTGTCGATCAGCGACAGGTAGTTCAGCGACAGGTGGCTCAGCGCGCGCCACGGCCCCTTGCCCTCGCCCACCGGCGTGACGGGCCGCGTGGGCCCGCGGATGCAGCGCACGCCCTTGACCGGCGTGTTCTCCTCGAGGAAGAAGTCGTTGGCGCTGCCGATCGTCAGCGTCAGCGGCAGGTCGCGATTGGTACTCAGCGTGTCGATCGCGAGCTGTACCACCGACGGCGGCCACGGCGCGGTCTGCGGATCGGCCAGCGTCACGTAGACCTCGGTGCCGATGTAGCCGCTGCGCGGCCCGCGCTGGCGCGAGGCCTCGGACTGCACGCGCTGCATGCGGCGCGTGGAATAGAACGCGTACGAATCGGCGCCGGCGTCGTCGTAGCGGGCGTACAGCGGCTTGAACTCGCGCACCTGCGCGACGCCGGACTTGTCGATGCCCGCGACGGACAGCAGCGAGTAGACCTCGTAGTCCGTCGGGCGCGCGCGGTCGCTGATGACGTGGAACTCGTGGTCGCGCGTGTTGACCTCGACGCGGTCGGCGCGCTTCTGGAACAGGTTGATCGCCGGCGTGCAGTGCAGCGCGAAGTTGCTCGGGTCGAGCGACTTCTCCAGCGTGACGTCGCTGCGGTCGGTGACGAACAGCAGCTCGAATTCCGACGACCCGATCTTGCCGATCAGCTCGCGCAGGCCCTTGATGCGCGCGAACAGGTAGCGCGCCGGGAACGCGGCGTATTCCTTGAGCAGGCGATAGCCGGACAGCGCACGATCCTGCACCGGCAGCAGCGCCTCGTCGTCCTCGAAGCCGCCGGGTGTCAGCGCGTCGGCGCCAAGCACGCCGATGAACGCGTTGCGGCGCAGCGGGTCGATCACCGCGATGCCCAGGCAGCGCGCGAACAGCTGCTCGTAGACGCGGTGCGCGATGCCGTCGTCGCCGGACATGTGCAGCACGAGCTCGTCGAGCTCCAGCTGGTTGGCGAGCAGCGACGCGCCGACGCGAAAGCGCAGCCGCAGGCAGGCGTTGGGCGACAGCAGGCCGGACAGCGCGGCCGGCGGCACGTCGGTGACGTGCGACTGGAAGCGCGCCTGCGCGATGCGCAGCGGCCACAGCCGGACGGCCTGCCCGGTGGTGAAGCGGCAGGCCGTGCGCTCGCCGGGCTGCAGGCGCGAGCTCATCGCGCTGCCGCGCGGCACGCTCGGCCCGGCGGCCAGCGCCGGGTCGTCGAGGTCGGGCTCGAGCTGCGCGATCAGCATCGACGGTGTCGGCGCAAGAAAGGACGGGTAGACCAGCTCGAGCAGGTGCTGCGTGAAGCGCGCGTACTCGGCGTCCTGCTGGTAGTGCACGCGGCCGGCGAGGAAGGCGAAGCCTTCCAGCAGGCGCTCCACGTACGGGTCGACGCACTCGCCACCGGAGGTGGTCTGCTCCAGCGCGAGGCGGCCGGCGATCTTCGGATGCTCGCGCGCGAACTCCGCGGCCGCGTCGCGGATGTGCAGCAGTTCCTGGCGGTAATAACCCAGTAGTCGAGGATCCATGGGACTAGGCCTTGTGCTCGACGACCTGCGTCAGGCCGCTCTCGAGGTCGATCTCGGTGCGCATGTAGATCTCGAGCGGGATGGGCTGCGACCAGAGCTGGCCTTCGATGCGAAAGCCCAGCACGTTGTGCGTCTCGCCCCTGTTGCCTTCGGCGGTCACCTTGAGCGTGTGGGCGATGATGCGCGGCTCGAAGCGCAGGATCACTTCGCGCAGCACGCGCGCGAGTTCGCCGAGGTCGTAGTGCGACGCGGGCCGGCCGGCCAGCGGCGGCATGCCGTAGTTGATGACGGAGCCGCCCAGCAGCGGATCGCCGTCGAAGTCGATGCTGCACTGCGTGGCGTTGAACAGCCAGTTCAGGTCGCGCAGCACGTTCTCGCGCAGGCGCTGCAAGGTGGCCGAGCGGTTCTCGCGCGCCTCGGTCGCGCGACCCGGATCGTCGTCGATCAGGCGATCGAGCAACGACGGGTAGAGGCGATCGCGCGAGAGCGCTTCAGCCATCGTTGGCCGTCTCGGCGGCGGGCGCGCTCTCGACGAGCACGGTGTCGAAGCTCAGCACGCGCACGTCCAGCAGCGCGATCTCCGCCTGGTCGGTCGTCAGCATGCGCTGGCCGACGCCGTGCCACGCGCCGCCGGGCTGCTCGCGCCAGTCGGTGGCGCGCGCCAGCCGCAGGGCGCTGTCGGTCTCGCGCTCGGTGCCGGGATAGCGCGTGGGGATCAGCGCGACGTTGGCCGCGCCGTTCTCCAGCGTCAGCGTGGCAGGCGCCCACACGAAGTCGCGCAGGTCGGCGGGCTTGTCGATCTCGATGCGGATCAGGCGCGAGACCGGCACCCAGTAGTACTTGCCGTTGATGATCGCCTCGACCACCGGCCCCAGGCGCGAATCGGCGTCGGCGAGCCACGCGAACGGCGCGTCGTCGAGCTTGCCCGACGTGGCCGGCGCGGCCTCGAGCGCGCGGGCGCGCAGTTCGGCGGCGGCGTCGGGCCGCCCTTCGGCGTCGACGCGCAGGGCCTCGATCATCATCGCGAGCCAGTCCTGCGGCGCGCCCAGCACCAGCGGCGAGCGCTTGCCGTCGAAGACGTCGCGGCGCAGCGCCTCGCAGCGCAGCGCCTCGCGGTAAGTCTCCACCATCGGCTTGGAGGACGGATCGAGCTCGATCAGGACGTCCAGCTGCGTGGCGGCCTTCATCCACTCGCCCTGCACGCAATAGATCTGGAACAGGAAGATGCGCAGGTCGGAGCGTTGCGGCTGCTTCTGGATCATCTTGCGAAGATCGTCGAAGTGCGCCAACGGATCGGCCGAGGAAAACTGCATCGCGAGATCGATGGACGCCATGAACACCCCAGGATGAAAAGGCAACGCCGGCCAACGAGACCGGCGCCTTCGGGATTCGAGTCTTCGAACATCGCGCGCCGGCCCCGGCTCGGTGCCGGTGAACGCGACGCACGAAGACGGCCGACCCGCGAGCGGATCGGCCTCGCACGAACTCTCAGTCCTTCGAGTTCTCGGCGATGTTCCAGTTCATCGACGGCTTGTCGCCGGCGCTGCCGTCCTTCTTCTGCTCGATGTAGTCGACCTTGACCGCCGCGAAGTTCAGCGTGACGTTCTCGGTCAGGCGATCCTCGCCGCCCGAGCCGCCCGTCGAGACCGACGTGACCAGCACTTCGGTCAGCGTGATCTTCAGGTACTCCAGCGGCTTCTCGCCGGCCTTGCGCACGGTCAGCAGGCCGTCCTTGATGTGCTTGCCGTTGCAGCAGTTCAGCATCAGGTCGGGCGACGACTTGTCGATGTACTTCGTGAACGACAGATCCTGCACGTTGACCTTGCCGGCACCCGCGCCGCCGCCGACGTGCGCGGAACCCGAGTTCGACATCCCCCAGCTCCAGGCCAGGACGTCGATTTCGCCAGCATGCGTCTTGTCGACGGACTCGCCCTTGAGGCCGTCGAGCTTGATGAACATGTCCATTGCCATTTTCTGCTCCTGAAATTTCGTTGACACGCCGACCATCGTCGGCATGGCGCCCTGATCGGGACTCTTCGCGGCCCGGTTCATTCCGGTGCCGCCGGTGCCTGCTCGATCCGCATTCCGCGTTCACGACCTGGCATGGAAGTCATGATGCGGGGAGCAGGCGGTCGGATCCATTACACGGCATGACATGGCGAGAAGAGCCGCCTCCGCTGCGATCGTCCGGAATCGACACGATTGCGGCCCCGTCCGGCATCGGCTACGGTGCGGCACCATGAGTTTCGACATCCGTACCGCACGCCTCGTCCTCGTCGCCATGGCCTGCGCGTGCGCCCCGCTGGCGCACGCCGACGGCCCCAGCTTCGACTGCGTCCGCGTCACCTCGCACGTCAACAAGATGATCTGCGCTTCTCCCGAGTTGTCGGCGCTCGATCGCCAACTGGCCTTGCACTACCGCGTGCTGCTGGCCCAGTCCGGCAGCGAGGCGCCGGCCTTGCAGCGCGAGGAGGCGAAGTGGCTGCGCGAGGTGCGCGACCCGTGTCCTGACGCCGCGTGCATCGAGCAGGCCTATGCGGTGTGGGATGCGGTGCTGGTGGCGCGGAGCCGGCGCCTGGCGGCGGGAGGGCCCGCGTCCGGTCCCGAGCCCGCCTTGTCGATCGCGCCGCCGACCGTCCCGGCAACCAACGCACCGGCGCGTCCGCCCATCCCGACGTCGCCCAGTCCGGCCGCCGCGGCCGAGACCAGGCCGTTCGCGGTCGAACCCGCGTTGATGGCCGACGCGCGCGCGCTGCTCGGGCACGCGTGCGCGCCCGGGGAGGACGTGCCGCAGGCGGCCGGCTTCGCGCCGGTGCCGGGTGCGTTGCCGGTGGTCTACGACGGCAGCGTGGTGCTCGCGCGGCGCCATGTCGGGGCCGACTTCGCCTTCCTGCTCGACACGCGCCGGGACGCCTGCCGCATGGTCGACGTGGTCGCGCTGCCCCCGCACGCGCAGGTGAGCAACCTGCTGCAATGCATGGTGCCGTCCGGTGATGGCTCGGCGACGCCGCTGTCGGTGGGCGTCGGACTGCGGCGTCCGGGGCAGAAGGCGCCCGTGGGCTATTGGGAGGTCGACATCGCGCACGGCCAGTTCATCCGCCAGCCGCTGGGGGTGCTGGGCTGGTCGGACAAGGTGCGCTGCCAGGAACCGGAGGTCGGCGACTGAGCATGAAAAAAGCGCCTCGCACGGCGTGCGGGCGCCTTCGCTGCGGGGATGGTCCGTCTCAGTGCCAGAGGCCCTCGTAGCCAGCCATCTCGCGCTCGATGTCCATGCTCTGGATCGCGCTCTCGGCGCAGCGGCGGCCGATCTCGAGGCAGTATTGCGGATCGTTGGCGACCAGCGAGTGGTGGGTGGGCACGAACTGCCAGTGGTCGTCCGGCGCGATGACGCAGATCTCCGGACGCCATCCCGGCGCGCTGCCGGCCGGTTGGGCTGAAACAAGGATCTCGTAGTCGCGGTAGGCGTATCTGCGGTTCATGTCCAAGGCGGTCGGCGGGAGGAGCCGTCCAGTCTCGCGGAAGTCATGCTTGCCGATCCGCGGAAAAGCAGCAGGTTTCGGGCCCATTCCGGACTTTCTTCACGGACTCGACATTTGGCACGGGCCTTGCGATGCTTGTATGCAAACAACGCATCCAAGCCTCGTCGCCGTCGTGATTGCACGGCAACGGGGCCCGGGGCTCCAACTCAGCGCATCTTGAGCACCACATCCGTTTCTTCGCGTTCGAGCGCGCCGCAGATCGCGAACCACGTCGTCGAGGCCATCCTGGCCGGCCGAGTCGCGCCCGGCCAGCGGCTGGGCGAGCAGGAGCTGGCCGACGTCTTCGGCGTCAGCCGCACGCTGGTGCGCGAGGCGATGGCGCGGCTGTCGGCGCGCGGCATGGTGGAGGTGAGCAGCCGGCGCGGCTGGTTCGTGGTGCAGCCGTCGCGCGCGGACGCCACCGAGGCCTTCTCGGCCCGCATCGCGATCGAGACGGGCATGCTCAACTCGCTGGACAAGCCGCTGCCCAAGGCCAAGCTGGCGCGGCTGCGGGCGCACTACAAGGCCGAGCAGGCGGCGATCGCCGGCACCGATCCGGGCGATCGCAGCTACCTGCTGGGGGATTTCCACGTCTGCCTGGCCGAGTGCGTCAGCGGGCCGCTGCTGGCCGACATCCTGCGCGACCTCACGGCGCGCACCACGCTGGTCGCGACGCTGTTCCAGTCGACGCACGACGCCGCGCTGTCGTGCAGCGAGCACGTCGCGATCGTCGCGGCGCTGGAGCAGGGCGATGCCGGCGGCGCGGCCGAGCTGATGCGCGCGCACATCGTCGCGGTGGCCGCGGCGCTCGGCTCGCCCGCGCCGCAGGTCGACCCGCTCGACCCGCTGCGCCAGGCGCTGCAGGCGCCCGTGCCCGTCGAGCCCAAGACGACCGCGGCCGCGCCGCGACGCTCGCGCCGCCTGTTCACCGACCTGATTTCCCCGACCCCGACCGCAACGCGCGCGCCGCAACGGCGCCACAAGGAGAATTGAATGAGCCTGCAACGACGCCAATTCCATTCGCTCGCCCTGGCGCTGGCCGCCGGCGTCCTCGCCTCCACGGCTGCATTCGCCGACAGCGCGCTCGACGCGGTGATGGCCAAGAAGTCCATCGCCATCGCGATCCCCACCGACTACCCGCCGTACGGCTTCGTCGGCACCGACATGGCGCCGCAGGGCCTGGACGTCGACATGGCCAAGCTGATCGCCGCCAAGCTGGGCGTGGCCGTCGAGCTGGTGCCGGTGAGCAGCGGCAACCGCATCGCGTACCTGCAGACGCACAAGGCCGACCTCGTCATCTCGACGCTGGGCAAGAACGCCGAGCGCGAGAAGGTGATCGACTTCACGTCGGCCTACTCGCCGTTCTTCCAGGCCGTGTTCGCGGCGAAGTCGGTGTCGATCAAGTCGCCGTCCGATCTCGCGGGCAAGACGATCGGCGTGACGCGCGGAGCGATCGAGGACATGGAGCTGTCGAAGATCGCGCCGCCCACGGCCGACATCAAGCGCTTCGAGGACAACAACGCCACCGTGTCGGCGTTCGTCTCCGGCCAGGTGCAGGTGATCGCAACCGGGGCGTCCGTCGCCGGCAACATGATGGCGCGCAACCAGCAGCTCGGCACCGAGTTCAAGCTGCTGCTCAAGGACTCGCCCAACTTCATCGGCGTGGCCAAGGGCGACGACAAGCTGCGCCTGAAGGTCAACGAGATCATCGCGGCGGCCAAGGCCAGCGGCGACATCGATCGGATGTGCGTGAAGTGGCTGGGCCGTCCGGGCGGCGATCTTCCTAACTGATGTCTGCAGGAGAAAACGATGATCCAGCTCGATTTCCGGGCCGTCCTCGTCGACTGGCCACTGCTGCTGCGCGGCGCCGCGTTCACGCTGGGGCTGACGGCGGTCGCGACGCTGCTCGGCGTCGCGCTCGGCGTCGCCTGCGCGCGGGCGCGCACGCACGGCGCCGCGCCCGTGCGCGCGCTGGTGGCCGCGTACGTGGAGCTGATCCGCAACACGCCGTTCATCGTGCAGCTGTTCTTCATCTTCTTCGGACTGCCCAGCCTGGGCTTGAGGCTGTCGTCGGAGACGGCGTCCATCATCGCGATGACGCTCAACCTCGGCGCCTACGCCGCCGAGATCGTGCGCGCCGGCATCGAGAGCACGCCGCGCGGCCAGCTCGAGGCCGCGCGCAGCCTCGCGATGACCGAACGCCAGGTGTTCCTGCGCGTCGTGTTGCCGCCGGCGCTCGGCCGCGTGTGGCCGGCGATGGTCAGCCAGATCGTCATCGTGATGCTGGGCTCGGCGGTGTGCGGCCAGATCGCCGCCCAGGAGCTGAGCTACTACACGAACCTGATCATGAGCCGCAACTTCCGCTCGTTCGAGGCCAACTTCGTCGCGGCGGCGATGTACCTCGCGATGGCGATCCTGCTGCGGCAGGCGCTCGTCTGGGCGGGTCCGCGCTGGATCTTCGGCCGCGTCGCGCCGACGGGGCGCTGAGATGGTCGAGTTCTCGGTCGGCCAGATCCTGTGGAACCTGCTGCTCGCGGCGCGCTGGACGGTGGTGCTGTCGCTGATCGCGTTCGCCGGCGGTGGCCTTGTCGGCCTCGCGCTGCTGGTCGCGCGGCTGCGCCGCTGGCCGGGCGCCGCGACGGCGGTGTCGGCGTACGTGCACGTGTTCCAGGGCACGCCGCTGCTGATCCAGCTGTTCCTCGCGTACTTCGGGCTGGGCCTGTTCGGCATCAACGTGTCGGCGTGGATCGCCGCGAGCGTCGCGTTGACGCTCTACGCGAGCGCGTACCTCACCGAGATCTGGCGCGGCTGCGTCGACTCGATCGCGCGCGGCCAGTGGGAGGCGGCCGACAGCCTCGCGCTGAGCTTCGGCGAGAAGCTGCGCCACGTCGTCGCGCCGCAGGCGCTGCGCGTCGGCGTCGCGCCCACCGTCGGCTTTCTCGTGCAGGTGATCAAGGGCACGGCGCTGGCGTCCATCATCGGCTTCATCGAGCTCACGAAGACGGGCACGATGATCACCAATGCGACGTTCCGCCCGTTCACCGTCTATGCCTGCGTGGCCCTGATGTACTTCGCGCTGTGCTGGCCGATCTCGGCCTACAGCAAGCGGCTTGAAAGAAGGATGCGCCGTGACCGTTGATTCCACGTTCTCCATCGTCGACATCCGCCAGCTGCGCAAGCGCTACGGCACGAACGAGGTGCTCAAGGGCGTCGACCTCGACGTCAAGCGCGGCGAGGTGATCGCCATCATCGGCAAGAGCGGCTCGGGCAAGAGCACGCTGCTTCGCTGCATCAACGGGCTCGAGGAGTTCCAGGAAGGCACGCTGCACGTCGACGGCCAGCCGCTCAAGCACGACGACGCCAAGGCGATGCGCGAGCTGCGCCAGCACGTCGGCATGATCTTCCAGGGCTTCAACCTGTTTCCGCATTTGAGCGTCGGCCGCAACGTGATGCTGGCGCCGATGCTGGTGAAGAAGGCCCAGCCCGAGACCAACGACGCGACCGCGCGCAAGCTGCTCGCGCGCGTGGGCCTGGCCGAGAAGTTCGACGCCTGGCCCGACCAGCTGTCGGGCGGCCAGCAGCAGCGCGTGGCGATCGCGCGCGCGCTCGCGATGCAGCCCAGCGTGATGCTGTGCGACGAGATCACGTCCGCGCTCGACCCCGAGCTGGTGGGCGAGGTGCTCAAGGTCGTCGAGAGCCTCGCCGACGAGGGCATGACGCTGCTGATGGTCACGCACGAGATGAACTTCGCGCGCAAGGTGAGCGACCGCGTCGTGTTCATGCACGCCGGCCGCATCCACGAGATCGGGCCGCCGGAGCAGATCTTCGGCTCGCCGCAGACGCCCGAGCTGCAGCAGTTCCTCGCCACGCTGCATTGAGGCGGTTCGCGCGACCGTGGCATTGAGGTAAAAACGCGTTCCCCACACGTGGAGCGCAGCACATGACCCGAATCCGAGTTGGCATCGGCGGCTGGACGTACGAGCCCTGGCGCGACAACTTCTATCCCGCGAAGCTGCCCGCCGCGCGCGAGCTGGCGCATGCGAGCCGCCAGGTCACGGCGATCGAGGTCAACGGCACGTACTACAGCACGATGACGGCCAAGTCCTTCGAGCGCTGGTTCGCCGACACGCCCGACGACTTCGTGTTCTCGCTGAAGGCCAATCGCTTCGCGACCAACCGCCGCGTGCTGGCCGAGGCCGGCGAGTCGATCGGCCGCTTCATCGGCAGCGGCCTGGCGCGGCTGGAGCACAAGCTGGGGCCGGTCCTGTGGCAGTTCGCCGACTCGAAGAAGTTCGACCCGGTGGACTTCGAGGCCTTCCTGAAGCTGCTGCCGGAGGACGTCGAGGGCCGCGCGCTGCGCCACGTGCTGGACGTGCGCAACGACAGCTTCATGGTGCCCGAGTTCCTGGCGCTGGCGCGCAAGTACCGCATGGCGGTCGTGTTCACCGACTCGCCGAAGTTCCCGTCGTTCGCGAACCTGACGACGGACTTCGTCTACCTGCGCCTGATGAATGCCCAGGCGGACGTGGCCACCGGCTACGAGCCCGAGGTGCTGGCGTCGTTCGCCGCCTGCGCGAAGGCGTGGGCGGACGGCGGCGAGCCGTCGGGCCTGCCGAGGGTCGCGGGCGATCCAGACGATGGGGTCGCGCCCGCGAGCGCGCCGCGCGACGTCTTCATGTTCATGATCAACGGCGCGAAGGAGCGGGCGCCTGCCGCGGCGATGGGCGTGATCGCCGCGCTCGGGGCCTGATCAGGGCCTCAACTGCGCGCGCACCTCGCCGCCGGGATGCTCGGCGGTGTGCACGTTGACGTAGAGGTTGCCGGCCTTCCACGCCAGGATCTGCTCCGGCGTCAGTTTGGCGCCTGCGGGCACCGTCCACGTGCCGGGGTCGCCGCCGTTGAGGGTGATGATCGGCGGGCCGGCCGTGCCCGGCGCGCCCTGGTGGATGTGGGCGGCCCGGCCTTGCAGCGTGGGCGTGGAGATCGTGCCGCTGACGTTGCCGTCGGCGTCGATCCTGATGCTGCCGGTGCCGACGGCGGTGCTGTTGTTGGGTGGCGTTTCCTCGGCGCCGGTCAGCCTGAGATCCTGGGCGAGAACCTGGCCCGAGACGAGGGTCGAACAGGCCAGCAATACGGCGAGGCCCAGCGAACGTGAGAGAGCCATGGCGTGCATCCTTGAGCGAGATGGGGATGCGGATGTTGGACTGCGGCCGTCCGCGATACGCGGGCAGGGTCAAATGCGGCGGCGCACAACGCCCGCGCGGCTCAAAGGCCCAGATCGCTCAGGCCCGGATGATCGTCCGGGCGCCGCCCGAGCGGCCAGTGGAACTGGCGGTCGGCCTCGGCGATGGGCAGGTCGTTGATGCTCGCGAAGCGCCGCACCATGAAGCCGTGCTCGTCGAACTCCCAGTTCTCGTTGCCGTAGGAGCGGAACCAGTGGCCGGAGTCGTCGTGCCACTCGTAGGCGAAGCGCACCGCGATGCGGTCGGCGTCGTGCGCCCAGAGTTCCTTGATCAGGCGGTAGTCGAGCTCGCGCGCCCACTTGCGCTCCAGCAGCTCGCGCACCTGCTGGCGGCCGACCGGGAACTCGACGCGGTTGCGCCAGCGCGTGTCGGGCGTGTAGACGAGCGCGACGCGCGCCGGGTCGCGCGAGTTCCAGGCGTCCTCGGCGAGGCGCGTCTTCTGCGCGGCGGTTTCGCGGGTGAAGGGCGGCAGCGGCGGCTTGGTGTCCATGGATTTCCCCGTTCGTCTCGATGTGTAGACAGACCTGTCTACCTGCAGGCCAGTCTAGGCCAGGTAGACAAGTCTGTCTACAATGAGCCCATGACCGCCAAGCCCATGGCCGCGACGCCGCGCGACCGCATTCTTCATGCCGCGCACGACCTGTTCTATCGCGAAGGCGTGCGCGCCACCGGCATCGATCGCGTGATTGCCGTGTCGGGCGTCGCCAAGCTCACGTTCTACCGGCAGTTCGCGAGCAAGGACGACCTGATCCTGGCCTTCCTCGATTTCCGCCACGAGCGCTGGATGGCCTGGTTCGTCGCCGCGCTCGCGCGCCACGGCGGCACGACCGCCGCCATCGCGCCGGCGCTGGGCGAGTGGTTCGCCAGCGAGGACTTCCGCGGCTGCGCGTTCCTCAACAGCGTCGGCGAACTCGCGCCGGCGCTGCCTGCCGTGCTCGACGCGACGCGGCGCCACAAGCAGGACATGACCGCCGCCGTCGCCCGGCTGATGAAGCCCGGGCCAGGCCGCGCACGCATCGCCCGCGCGCTCGCGCTCGCGATCGACGGCGCCATCGTGCAGGCGCAATACCTCGCCGCGCCCGGCGCGGCGGTCGAGGCGCTGGCGTTCGTCGTGAAGTCGCTCGAAAAAAGCAGGGCGTAGCGCCGCGGCGCGGCCGGCGCGCGGCTGGACGTAACATGCTCGGCCCCGAACCTGCTGTCGCAACGGAATGCCTTCCATGAACAAGACGTCGCTCGCCCTCCTGCTGGCCAGCCTGCTGTCCGCCAACGCCTTCGCCGCGCCCTCGACGCACGAGCGGCTCACCACGCTCGCCCAGGACATGGTGCAGACCAGCTCGCGCGAGAATCCGATGCAGGCCACCTTCCTGGGCATTCCCGGCATGGACGGCGACCTGCCCGCTCCGAGCGAGGCGAAGCGCGCCGCGCACCTCGCGCGCCTGAAGGGCTGGGCCGCGCAACTCGACGCCATCAAGGCTTCGGCGGGCTCGGGCCTCTCGCTGGTCGATGCCGACGACGCGAAGCTGCTGCGCGCGCAGATCGACGAGGAGCTGGACAGCCTGCTGGTGCGCCAGACCGACCGCAAGGACTACGCCGCGCCGGCGCTGGGGCTGATCGGCGCGATCTACACGCAGTTCCTGCACCTGCCGATCCCCGGCCGCGACGACGCGACCGCCGCGGACGTGCACCAGGCCTGGGTCGACATCACGTCGCGGATGGAGAAGGGCCCGGCCTACGTCGAGGCGGGCCAGAAGCTCGTGACGCAGCCGGGCAAGCTTTACGGCATGGCCGGCAGCAAGCAGATCGGTGGCGCGCCCGACCTTCTCAGTGGCGCGCTCACCGACGCCGCCAAGGAGCAGCTCGCGGGCGATCCGGCGACGCTGGCGCGCTTCATCGCCGCGCGCGACGCGTTGCTGGCCACGCTGGCGAAGACCGATGCGTTCATCAAGGCGCATGTCGACGCCTGGCCCGAGAACTTCGCGATGGGCCAGGCGGCCTACGACCGGATGCTGCAGCGCGAACAGCTGCTGCCGTTCACGTCGAAGGACGTCGAGGGCATGGCGCGCGACGAGCTGGCGCACGGCTGGGCCGAGGAGGCCTGGCTGAAGTCGCTGGCGGCCGACCGCAAGGTCGCGTTCGGCGCCGAGACCGGCGGCGGCATGGCGCCCAGCGGTCCGGCGCTGATCGCCTATTACCGCGATCGCATCGCGCAGCTGCAGAAGTTCGTCGTCGACCACGACGTCGTCACGCTGCCGCAATGGCTGGGGACGATCGATGTCGTCGAGACGCCCAAGTTCATCCAGCCGGTGTCGCCGGGCGCGTCGATGGACTCGCCGCGGCTGTTCGCGAAGTCGGCGAACGGCTACTACTTCATCACGCCGCCGGAGTCGCTGAAGGACGCGGCCGACCGCCTCGACATGAACGAGGACTTCGACCGCGACCGCATCCTGTCGACCGCCGCGCACGAGGCGATGCCGGGCCATTTCCTGCAGCTGTCGATCGCGCGCCGGCACTCCGACTACATCCGCAAGATCCAGTACTCGGGCGTGTTCGCGGAAGGCTGGGCCTTCTACGGCGAGGAGATGTTCGTGCGCCTGGGCCTGTACGGCGACGACCTCGACGCGCGGCTGTTCACCGCGCGCTGGGAACGCGTGCGCGGCGCGCGCGTGGTGGTCGACGTCAAGCTGGCCAGCGGCGAGTGGACGCTGGCGCAGGCCGCCAAGTTCTTCGAGGAGCAGTCCGGCTTCACCAAGTCGGCGTCCGAGGCCGCGGTGGCCGGCTACGCGCTGCGCCCGGGCTACGTGCTTGCGTACACGGTGGGCCGTCTGCAGCTCGAGCAACTGCTGGCCGAATACCAGCACCGCACGGGCGACAAGGGCTCGCTGCACGACTTCCACGACCGCCTGCTGTCGTACGGCTCGACGCCGTTCTCCATCGTCGGGCCGGAACTGCTGGCCGATCTCGACAAGCCGGCCAGCGTGGTGCGCGCCGTCGCCAACTACTGAAGGTAGCGTCGCAGCCGCTGCTCGCGACGCCTTTTCCGCCGTTTGTCGCAACGCGCGCCCGCCGCCGCCGGTGCTGCCTATATTGGCCGCATCCTGGCGATCGCGGAGGCCGATGTGCGAGACCTTTTCCACCCGCTTCGCCTACGTGTTCGGCTCGCCGACCGTCGCCGGCGACACGGTGCTGGTGGGCGTGCTCAACGGCACGCTGCAGGCGCGCGACCGCGTCGACGGCCGCGTGCTGTGGCAGTTCCGGACGGAGGCGGCGCGTGCCAACCGCGGCTGGGTGCTCACCGCGGACGGCCGTTGCAATTCGGCGCTGCTGTTCCCGTCGACGTCGGGCGACGCCACCGCCGACGGGGCGCGGCGCCAGCAGAGCGTCGGTTCGTTCTACGCGACGCCGCTGGTCGCGCAGGGCACCGTCTAATCGGCAGCGCCGACGCCAACGTCTACGCGATCGAGTAAACGACGACCCCCGCTCGCCTTGGCTCGCAGCCCCCCGAGGGGGCCGCCCGGGCTTGCTCCGGAGCGGCCGAGCGCGGCGCCCGGGCCCCGCCGCTCACTTGTCGGCCATCGCCGTCTCTGCTGGCGCCAGTCCCTCGAGTTGCCGCACGTACTTCGTCGCGATGGAGCCGTGCGACAGCATGCGGTCGCGCACGGCCAGCATGTCGTCGCCCATCTTCGCCTGCAGGTCGTGCGCCAGCGCGAGCTGCTCCTGCACGCCGACGAAGTAGGTCGACAGCTGGCCGGCGGACATCTCGGCGCGCCGCCACTTGCCCGAGGCCTCGCCTTCTTCCTGGTAGCCGGTGTCCATCATCAGGTGCTTGGCCTCGTCCTCGGTCATGTGGCCGGCGTGGATCTTCTGGTCGAGGATCGCGTTGATCGCCACCCGCAGGCGGATCTTCAGCTGCTCCATGCGCGTCTCGTCGCCGCCCCAGCCGGCCTCGGCCATGAACTGCTCGGCGTAGACGGCCCAGCCTTCGATGAAGGTGCCCGAGCCGGTCATCGCGCGCACCAGCGTCGGGAAGTGCACCTGGCTCGCGTGCGCGCCCTGCAGGTAGTGGCCCGGCATCGCCTCGTGCGCGGTGATGTCGCGCAGCTCGGCGCTGTTGTCCTCGCGATATTGCGACTCCACGCGCGCAGGCGACCAGTCGGCCGGCGTCGGCGAGATCGCGTAGAAGGTCTCGCCGTTCTTGTCGAGCGGGCCGGCCCAGTCGCAGAACGCGGTGGCCTGGCCGCGCTGGAACTCCGGCATCACGATCACCTTGATCGGGCGGGTCGGCAGCGACACGATCCGGTGCTCGCGCACGAAGGCGGTGGCCTTGTCGAGGTCGTCGCGCGCCTCGCCGACGATGGTGTCGTTGTTCGGATGCGTGTCGGCGATCTTGTCCAGCACGGCGCGCACGATCGCGTGGCCGTCGACGCCGTCGGTGGGCTTGTCCGGGAACCAGCGCCTGTACAGGGGCAGCGCCGTCTCCTCCATCGTCTTCTGCGTGAGCTTGAGATCGGCCTCGGCGCGCGCCAGGATCTCATCGGCGCTGAGGTCGGAGTCGAGCGCGAACTTCAGGCGTTGCTCGAAGTGCTCCTTGCCGAAACGGAAGTCGCCGTCGGAGCGCGGCAGCAGGTCGTTCTGCAGCCAGTTGCCGTAGTCCTTCAGCGCGGCGATCGCGCGGGCGCGCGCCGGCGCGAGCTGGGCCTTCATCGCGGGCGCCTGCTTGATGAAGTCGTCGAGGTCGTCCTGCAGGAACGAGATCGCGCCCTTGTTCTGCGCGATCGCCGTCTCCGTGAACACGCGCGGCGGGCGCTGCAGGTTCTTCTTCGCGGCGGCCACCAGTTTCGGGATCGCCTGCAGGCGCAGGTTGGCGTCGGCCAGGCGATGCTTGATCGGCGCGAAGTCGCGCGCGAGCAGCACGTAGACGCCCTCGGTGGCGGAATAGTCGGTGACTTCCCAGGTGTAGGTCTTCAGCACCTCGATGTCGTACAGGCGCGCGTGCAGGTCGTTCTCGAGGATCTCGCGATCGACGGCGTAGTCCGGCGCCAGGCTGGACGCGGGGATCGCCTCGATCACGTCCAGCGTCTGGCGGTACAGCTTGCGATCGGCCGCGATGCCCGCCGCCGACGAGTCGCTGCTGCGATTGTCGAAGCGGTGGTCGCCGAGCTGCGTGGCCTCTTCCGGATGCGTGGCGAGGTAGCGCTCGTAGAAATCGTGCACCACCTGTTCGAAACGGTGGGTGGCCGCGGGATCGGGCGCGGCGTGCGCGGTCGCCGAGCCCAGCAGGGCGAGTGCGCCGCAAAGCGCGAGAGACAGCTTGGAGCGGGAGAGGTTCATCGTCGTCGTCCTTGAAACGAGGCTGCGAGTATGCGGGATGCGCGGGCGCAAAAAAAGCGCGTTCGAGAACGCGCTTTTAGTGAATGCCGGGTGCGCTCAGACCTGCGAGAAGCCGGCTTCGAGATCGGCCTTGAGATCGTCCAGCGCCTCGATGCCCACCGACAGCCGGATCAGCGTGTCGTTGATGCCCAGCGCCGCGCGCTGTTCGGCCGGGATCGACGCGTGCGTCATGATCGCGGGATGCTCGATCAGGCTCTCGACGCCGCCCAGGCTCTCGGCCAGCGCGAACAGGTGCACCTTCTCGAGGAAGCGGCGCGAGCCCGCCAGGTCGCTCTTCAGGTCGATCGAGATCATGCCGCCGCCGCCGCGCATCTGGCGCCTGGCGAGCGCGTACTGCGGATGGCTCTCGAGGCCCGGGTAGTGCACGCGCGCCACCTTCGGATGCGCCTCCAGCCACTGCGCCAGCGCCAGCGCGCTCTGGTTGTGGCGCTCCATGCGGATCGCCAGCGTCTTGATGCCGCGCAGCGCGAGGAACGAGTCGAACGGCCCGGCGATCGCGCCGACGGCGTTGTGCAGGAACGCGAGCTGCTCGGCCCACGCGGCCTGGCGCGGCTCGTTGCCGACGACCGCGATGCCGCCGACGACGTCCGAGTGGCCGTTGAGGTACTTGGTGGTCGAGTGCACGACGATGTCGAAGCCGAGCGCGAGCGGGTTCTGGCCCCACGGGCTCGCGAAGGTGTTGTCCGCGACGGCGATCAGGTTGGCCGCGCGCGCGATCTTCGCGACGGCCTCGAGGTCGATCAGCTTGAGCAGCGGATTCGACGGCGTCTCGACCCACAGCATCTTCGTGTCGGGCCGGATCGCCGCGCGCACGGCCTGCGGGTCGGTCATGTCGATGAAGCTGATCTGCAGGGCCATCGAGCGCTTGCGCACGCGCTCGAACAGGCGGAACGAGCCGCCGTACAGGTCGTCGCTGGCGACGATGTGCGCGCCGGCGTCGAGCAGCTCCAGCACCGTCGACATCGCGGCCAGGCCCGATGCGAACGCGTAGCCCTGCAGGCCGCCCTCGAGGTCGGCCACGCAGCGCTGCAGCGCCTCGCGCGTCGGGTTCTGGCTGCGCGAATATTCGTAGCCCTTGTGCACGCCGGGGCTGGATTGCACGTAGGTCGAGGTCTGGAAGATCGGCGGCATGATCGCGCCGGTCGACGGATCCGGGTGCTGGCCGCCGTGGATGACGCGGGTCTCGAAGCCGTGCTTCGTGTTGTCGTTGCTCATGAGAGTCTCTTCAAGCCAGTGTTTTGCGGAGGTAGTTCAGCAGATCGAAGCGCGTGATCAGACCATAGAAACCGGCCGAGTCGGCGACGACGGCCACCCAGCCCTCCTGCAGCGTCGTGATCAGCGCCGGCAGCCCCGCGTCGGGGCGCAGCGTGCGCAGCTGGCGGTTCATCGCCTGGCGCACCGGCTGGCGGAAGCGCTCCGAATCGCCGCTGACGTGCAGCAGCAGGTCGGACTCGTCCAGCAGGCCGGCGAGCTTGCCGTCCTGCAGCACCGGCAGCTGCGAGATGTCGGCCGCGCGCATGCGCTGGAACGCGGTCAGCAGCGTGTCGTCGGGTGTCACGCTGATGACGGCCTCGTCGACCACGCGGCGCGAGATCAGGTCGCGCAGGTCGCCGACGGTGGAGCGGTGCAGCAGGCCCTGGTCGAACATCCAGCTGTCGTTGTAGACCTTGGACAGGTAGCGCGTGCCGGTGTCGCAGACGAAGGTCATGACGCGCTTCGGCGTGGTCTGCGCGCGGCAATGGCGCAGCGCCGCGGCCAGCAGCGTGCCGGTGGACGAGCCGGCCAGGATGCCTTCGCGCTTGAGCAGCTCGCGTGCCGTGGCGAAGCTCTCCTGGTCGTCGATGGTGTAGCCGGTGCGCACGTTGCTCAGGTCGGCGATGGACGGGATGAAGTCCTCGCCGATGCCCTCGACGGCCCACGAGCCGGCCGCGCCGAACTTGCCCGTGGCGATGTAGTCGCACAGCACCGAGCCCTTGGGGTCGGCGAGCACGAACTCGGTCTCGGGCGAGACGCGCTCGAAGTAGCGCTTCAGGCCGGTGAGCGTGCCGCCCGAGCCGACGCCGCAGACGATCGCGTCGACGCGATGGCCCAGCTGCTGCCAGATCTCGGGCGCGGTGCCTGTCTCGTGCGCCAGCGGGTTGGCCGGGTTGTTGAACTGGTCGATGTAGAAGGCGCCGTCGCCCATCTCGCGCGCGATGCGCGCGGCCATGTCCTGGTAGTACTCGGGATGGCCCTTGGCGACGTCGGAGCGCGTCGTGTGCACCTCGGCGCCGAGCGCCTTCAGGTGCAGCACCTTCTCCGACGACATCTTGTCCGGCACCACCAGCACCACGCGATAGCCCTTGGCGCGCGCCACCAGCGCCAGTCCGAGGCCCGTGTTGCCGGCCGTCGCCTCCAGCACCGTGCCGCCCGGCTTCAGGCGGCCGTCGCGCTCGGCCGTCTCGATCATCGCGAGGCCGATGCGATCCTTGATCGAGCCGCCGGGGTTCTGCGATTCCAGCTTGAGGAACAGCTGGCAGCAGCCGGTGTCGAACTGCGTGATCTCGACCATCGGCGTGTTGCCGATGAGGTCGAGCACGGCAGGGCGGGCCGGACGGGCGGCCGGAGTCTGGACGGGTGTGGTCATGTCTCGGGTGGCGGCTGGAAGCTTGTGGCCGAAGCCGCGCGTGGTTGACGGTGCGGGCAGGATAACGCCGCGCCAAATGCGTTCGCCTCATGGATTTATCCAATGCTGCGATGGTAGGGGCGGGGCAGCCCGGATTGACGCAGAATGCGGGGCCGGCACGAGCCGGCCAATTTGAAGGAAAAGCGATGGCGATGGACGTGGTCGACTACGAGATCAAGGGCGCGGAGATGCAGTTCGTCGAGGTCGAGCTCGACCCGGGCGAGGCGGCGGTCGGCGAGGCCGGCTCGATGATGTACATGGAGAACGGCATCGTCCTCGACACCGTCTTCGGCGACGGCTCGCAGGCCAATTCCGGCCTGTGGGGCGCGCTGGTGGGCGCCGGCAAGCGGCTGATCAGCGGCGCCAATGTCTTCACGACCGTGTTCATGAACCAGTCGAACCAGAAGCGCAAGGTCGCCTTCGCCACGCCGGTGCCGGGCAAGATCCTGGCGATCGACCTGCGCACGGTCGGCGGCACGCTGATCGCGCAGAAGCAGTCGTTCCTGTGCGCGGCCAGGGGCGTGTCCATCGGCATCGCGTTCCAGCAGCGCCTGGGCGTGGGCTTCTTCGGCGGCGACGGCTTCGTCATGCAGCGCCTGGACGGCGACGGCATGGCCTTCGTGCACGCCGGCGGCACCGTGGAGAAACGCGAGCTGCAACCCGGCGAGACGCTGCTGATCGACCACGGCTGTCTCGTCGCCTTCACGCAGACGGTCAACTTCGAGATCCAGTACGTGGGCGGCGTCAAGACGGCGCTGTTCGGCGGCGAAGGCCTGTTCTTCGCCAAGGTGACCGGCCCGGGCACCGTGTGGATCCAGAGCCTGCCGTTCTCGCGCCTGGCCAGCCGCATCTTCGCCGCGGCGCCGCAGAACGGCGGCAGCAGCGACCGCGCCGGCTCCAGCAGCGGCATGGGCGTGATCGGCGGCCTGGCGACGGGCGGCATCCTGGGCGGGCTGGGCAGCCTGCTGTCCGGCGACGACGACTGACCGCCTGAAGCAACGCTGAACGTCACACGCCGCGCACCGTGCTCACCTATCCTCTCGCTCGATGAAATCGTTGTTCGGCTCGTTCTGGCGCGCTGTCGCCTATTGCCTGCATCCGAAGGTGATCATGCTGTCGCTGCTGCCGTTGCTGGTGGCCGGCCTGGTGACGCTGGGCCTGGGCAAGCTGTACTGGGAGGACGCGATCGCGAGCGTGCGGGCCACGATGGAGCACTGGTCTCTCGTGAACTCGATGCTCGAGTGGGTGGCGACGATGCTAGGGGCGGGTTTTCGCACCGGCGTCGCGGCTCTGATCGTCATCGCGCTGGCGATTCCGGTGGAGGTCGCGTTCACGCTGGCACTGGTGGCCATGTGGATCACTCCGGCCATCGTGTCGATGGTCGGACGCCGCCGCTTCCCGCAGTTGGAGCACCGCCACGGGGGCTCGTGGTGGCTGGGCCTGTTCGCGTCCCTGGGTTGGACGGTCGCAGCCCTGCTGGCCGTGATGGTCACGTTGCCCTTGTGGCTCGTGCCTGGTCTGGCGCTGGTGCTGCCGCCCCTCATCTGGGGCTGGCTGACCGCCAAGGTGATGGGCTACGACGCGCTGGCGGAACACGCGAGCCGCGCGGAACGCGGAGCCATCCTGCGTGCCCACCGGTTCCCGCTGCTGATCATGGGCATCGTCTGCGGCTTCCTGTGCGGCGTGCCGTCGATGATCTGGACGCTCAGCATGCAGCTGATCATCTTCGCGCCCTTCATCATGGTGGGCGTGATCTGGCTCTACACGATGATCTTCACGTTCTCGGCGCTCTGGTTCACGCACTACGGCCTGTCGGTGCTGGCCGCGCTGCGCGACGCCGAATCCGCGATGCGCGCCGTGCAGCCGTCGGTGGCGCCGTCGTCCGACCTGCAACTCGTCGAGGAAGTGCCGCCGCACGAGCGCTTCGGCTATGAAGATTCGAGGCCGCTGTCCCCATGAACTTCGGCGCACTGATCATCGGCGACGAGATCCTGTCCGGACGCCGCGAGGACAAGCATCTCGCCCGCGTCATCGCCGCGCTGGAATCGCGCGGCCACGCGCTGTCGTGGGCGCACTACCTCGGCGACGAGCCGGCGCGCATCGTCGCCGAGATCCGCGCGGCGGCCGCGTCCGGCGACACCGTGTTCTCTTTCGGCGGCATCGGGGCGACGCCCGACGACCACACGCGCCAGTGCGCCGCGCAGGCGCTGGGCGTCGAGCTCGCGCTGCATCCCGAGGCCGCGGCGCTGATCACGCGGCGCGGCCAGGACATGGCGGCGGAGAAGGGCACGGCCTACGACCTGACGAGCCCCGACCACCTGCGCCGCCTGAACATGGGCGTGTTCCCCGCCGGCGCGACGATCATCCCGAACCCGTACAACCGCATCCCCGGCTTCAGAGTCGGCCACCTGCACTTCATGCCCGGCTTCCCGGTGATGGCGCATCCGATGCTCGACTGGCTGCTGGATCACCGCTACGCCGGCCAGTCGCGCGAGCGCGCGCTGCGCGCCGTGCGCGTGCGCGGCACCAACGAGTCGGCGCTGATCCCCGTCTTCGAGCGCGTCGAGGCGGCGTTTCCCGGCGTGCGCTCGTTCAGCCTGCCCAGCGTCGACCATCCGGCGTTCGGGCCCCACATCGAGATCGGCGTCAAGGGCGCCGATCCCGCGCAGGTCGACCTGGCGATGACGGCGTTGCGCGAAGGCGCGGCCGCGACCGGGGCGACCGAGATAGCTCCGACCTGAGTTGGTGCGCAAAAGGCTCCAACAAGGTGCGCAAATTGGCATGCACAATGGCGGTGCGCGATCCGTACAGCCGAGCTGTCGAACTTCCCGGGTGATCGTGGCGCACCTCTGCGGCACAGAACCTGCTTTATTCCTCCGGCATACCGCCCTCATTGGCTGGCCCTGTGCGCCGGCCCGGTAAATCGCCAAACAAATTTAGGAGCCCGTTGATGTCCAAGACCGTCGCCGACGTGATGAAGTTGGTGCAGGAAAACGAAGTCAAGTTCGTTGACTTCCGTTTCACCGATACCCGTGGCAAGGAACAACACGTGTCCGTGCCTGTCTCTCACTTCGACGAAGACAAGTTCGTCTCCGGCCATGCGTTCGACGGTTCGTCGATCGCCGGCTGGAAGGGCATCGAAGCGTCGGACATGCTGCTGATGCCGGACCCGAACACGGCCAACATCGACCCGTTCTTCGAAGAGCCGACGCTGATCCTCAGCTGCGACGTCGTCGAGCCGAGCGATGGCAAGCCCTACGAGCGCGACCCGCGCTCGCTGGCCAAGCGCGCCGAGGCCTACCTGAAGTCGTCGGGCATCGGCGACGCGGCCTACTTCGGCCCGGAACCCGAATTCTTCATCTTCGACAGCATCCGCTGGGACGTCGGCATGAAGGGCTCGTTCGTCGAGATCGAAGCCGAGGAAGCCGCCTGGAACACGGGCAAGGCCTACGAGCACGGCAACAAGGGCTACCGTCCCACCGTCAAGGGCGGCTACTTCCCGGTGCCGCCGGTCGACGCCGGCCAGGACATGCGCTCGGAGATGTGCCTGATCCTCGAGCAGATGGGCGTGCCGGTCGAGGTGCACCACCACGAAGTGGCCAACGCCGGCCAGATGGAAATCGGCACCAAGTTCTCGACGCTGGTCGAGCGCGCCGACTGGCTGCAGCTGCAGAAGTACATCATCCACAACGTCGCGTTCGCGTACGGCAAGACGGCCACGTTCATGCCGAAGCCCATCGTCGGCGACAACGGCTCGGGCATGCACGTGCACCAGTCCGTGTGGAAGGACGGCAAGAACCTGTTCGCCGGCGACGGCTATGCCGGCCTGTCGGAGTTCGCGCTGTTCTACATCGGCGGCATCATCAAGCACGCCCGCGCGCTCAACGCCATCACGAACCCGACGACCAACAGCTACAAGCGCCTCGTCCCCGGCTTCGAAGCCCCGGTCAAGCTCGCCTACAGCTCGCGCAACCGCTCGGCCTCGATCCGCATCCCGTACGTCGCCAACCCGAAGGGCCGCCGCATCGAGGCGCGCTTCCCGGATCCGATGGCCAATCCGTACCTGGCCTTCTCGGCCATGCTGATGGCCGGCCTCGACGGCGTGGAAAACAAGATCCATCCGGGCGAAGCCGCCACGAAGGACCTGTACCACCTGCCGCCGGAAGAAGACGCGAAGATCCCGACCGTCTGCCACAGCCTGGACCAGGCGCTCGACTACCTCGACAAGGATCGCGCGTTCCTGACCAAGGGCGGCGTGTTCACCGACGCGTACCTCGACGCCTACATGGAACTCAAGATGCAGGAAGTCACGCGCTTCCGCATGACGACCCATCCGGTCGAGTTCGACATGTACTACAGCCTGTGATGCAGGCGCCGGCCTCCGCTCGGAGGCCCGGCAACGAAGGCGGCCCGCGACGGCCGCCTTTTTTTTGCCTTTACGCGGCCGTTTGGCGTGCGCTGTCCTCCACCGGGCGCCACGGCACGTTGGGTCACCATCCGGCGCACCGTTTTGCGCCACAATGAAACGATGAACGTGGCACTCGCATCCGCTTCCCGCTTCCCGTCCGCCCGCCGCCTCCGGCCGTCGACGCTCGTCGCCGCCGCGCTGCTGGCGCTCGCCGCCTCCGGCGCGCAGGCGGGGGACATCTACTACCGCTGTCCCGACAACGTGTTCACCAACACGATCACGCCCAAGGAAGCCGAGAGCCGCGGCTGCAAGGCGATGGAGGCGCAGCAGCCCACCACCATCCCGGCGCCCAAGCCGCGGCCGGCGGCCGGCCCGGCGGCGAGCCGCGTCGATGCGCAGGAGCAGAAGTCGCGCGACTCCGATGCCCGCAAGATCCTGCAGGACGAGCTGATCAAGGCCCAGGCCCAGCTCGACGCGCTGCAGAAGGAATACAACAACGGCCAGCCCGAGCGCAAGGGCGACGAGAAGAACTACCAGAAGTACCTCGACCGCACGGCCGACCTGAAGGCCCAGATCGCGCGCACGGAGTCCGACATCAGCGCGATCACCCGCGAACTCGCGAAGACGCAGTGATGGCTTCGCGCCGTGCCCCGCCGCCCGCCCTGACGCCGGGCGTCGCGCCGGCCGCCTCCCTCGACGCCGGCACGCATCGCGTCGGCGGCATCGACTACACCGCGTTCGACCACCTCGCCACACTGGTGGCCGTCGTCGAGGCCGACGGCAAGTGCGTGTTCGCCAATTCGGTGCTGGAGGCCGTCGTCGGCGTCGCGCGCCGCAAGCTCACGCGCGGCAGCATCTACGACTGGTTCCGCGAGACGGCCGCGCTGTCGGAGGCGATCGCCGCCGTCTCGCGCAACGAGTTCTCCGCGCGCCGCTTCGACGGCTCGCTCAAGCGCTCGGCGGTGTCGTCCAGCGCCACGCTGCCGGTGCACGTGATCGTCAGCCAGCACGACCTGCACGGCGGGCGCGTGTTCATCGAGATGATCGAGATCGAGCAGCAGACGCGCCAGGATCGCGAGGAGCGCGCGCTCGGCCAGGCCCAGGTCACCAAGGAGCTGATCCGCAACCTGGCCCACGAGATCAAGAACCCGCTGGGCGGCATCCGCGGCGCGGCGCAGCTGCTGGAGATGGAGATCGACCAGGCGGAGCTGGGCGAGTACACGCAGGTGATCATCCACGAGGCCGACCGGCTGCAGGTGCTCGTCGATCGGCTGCTGGCGCCGCACCGAAAGGCGCAGGTCGTCGCCGAGCTCAACATCCACGAGGTGCTCGAGCGCATCCGCTCGCTGGTGCTGGCCGAATACCCCCGCGGGTTGGTCGTCGAGCGCGACTACGACACGTCGATCCCCGAATTCCGCGGCGACCGCGAGCAGATGATCCAGGCGGTGCTCAACATCGTGCACAACGCCACCCAGGCTCTGGCGGAGCAGATCGAACAGGGCAGCGCGCGCATCGTCCTGCGCACGCGCATCGCGCGCCAGGAAACGATCGGCAAGCAGCGCTACCGACTGGCATTGGAATTGCATATCCAGGACAACGGCCCGGGCGTCCCCGAGTCCATTCGCGATCAGATCTTCTATCCGCTGGTGTCGGGGCGGGAAGGCGGGTCGGGCCTGGGCTTGACGCTGGCGCAGACCTTCGTGCAGCAGCATCTCGGCACGATCGAATGTGACAGCGTCCCAGGATGCACGGTTTTCAAGATCCTGATACCTCTGCACTGACCTGCAGCGCGCACACGCATGAAACCCATCTGGATCGTTGACGACGACCCATCCATCCGCTTCGTGCTCGAAAAGGCGCTGGCCCGCGAACAGCTGCCGGTGCGCAGCTTCGCCACGACGCGCGACGTGCTGACGGCACTCGAGACCGACGAACCGCAGGTGCTGGTCAGCGACATCCGGATGCCTGGCGGCTCGGGCCTCGACCTGCTCGCCAAGGTCAAGGAGCGCCTGCCCGGCCTGCCGGTCATCATCATGACGGCGTACTCCGACCTGGACAGCGCGGTCTCGTCGTTCCAGGGCGGCGCCTTCGAGTACCTGCCCAAGCCGTTCGACCTCGCCAAGGCGGTCGAACTGATCCGGCGCGCGCTCGAGGAAAGCCTGCGCGAGGAAGTGCTGGACGAACGCAACCTGCCGGTGCCCGAGATCCTCGGCCAGGCGCCGGCGATGCAGGACGTGTTCCGCGCGATCGGCCGGCTGTCGCAGAGCAACGTGACGGTGCTGATCACCGGCGAGTCGGGCTCCGGCAAGGAACTCGTGGCGCGCGCGCTGCACCGCCACAGCCCGCGCGGCGACCAGGGCAGCAACGGCGCCTTCGTCGCGATCAACACCGCGGCGATCCCGAAGGACCTGCTCGAGAGCGAGCTGTTCGGCCACGAGCGCGGCGCGTTCACCGGCGCGCAGACGATGCGGCGCGGCCGCTTCGAGCAGGCCGACGGCGGCACGCTGTTCCTCGACGAGATCGGCGACATGCCGTTCGACCTGCAGACGCGGTTGCTGCGCGTGCTCAGCGACGGCCAGTTCTATCGCGTCGGCGGCCACCAGCCGATCAAGAGCAACGTGCGCGTGATCGCGGCCACGCACCAGAACCTCGAGGAGCGGGTACGGCAGGGGGCGTTCCGCGAGGATCTGTTCCACCGCCTCAACGTGATCCGCCTGCGCCTGCCGCCGCTGCGCGAACGCAACGAGGACGTGCCGGCGCTGGCGCGCTTCTTCCTGCAGAAGAGCGCCAAGGAGCTGGGCGTCGAGCCCAAGCGCATCACCGACGAGGCGCTCGAGGCGATCAAGGGCTTCGACTTCCCCGGCAACGTGCGCCAGCTCGAGAACATCTGCCACTGGCTCACCGTGATGGCGCCGGCGCAGGTGATCGAGAGCAAGGACCTGCCGCCGGAGCTGATGGCGCCGCGCAGCGCGTTCCAGCGTCCGTCGTCCAGCGACACGGCGTCGGCGCAGCCGGGCGAAGGCTTCGGCTCGTCGTACGTGCCGGCCGCCGACGGCCCGTCCGTCGGATCGGTGCTGCCCGCGGCGCACCTGGCTGGCGTGCCGGGCGGCAGCACCTGGCTGGGCGACCTCGAGTTCGCGGCCCGCGCGCTGCTGGACGCCGGCTCGCCCGACGTCTGGGAACAGCTGAGCCGCCAGTTCGAGGGTCAGCTGATCCGCACCGCGCTGGCGCTGACGCGCGGCCGCCGCATCGAGGCCGCGCAGAAGCTGGGCATCGGGCGCAACACGATCACGCGCAAGATCCAGGAGCTCGGACTCGAGGACTGAAGAGTCCCGCCCCGCGCGCGCGTGACGCGCGCGCGTCACGCGCTCGCGGGGCGCAAGCTCCGGCCCCTACAATTCCCGTTCTCAAAACAACGGGAGGCCTGCGTGCCGATTCTTGGGTTCCTGGACATCGCCATCGCGATCTTCTTCGCGGTGCACGCCGTGCGCACCGGGCGCCAGATGTACTGGATCATGATCCTGATCATCGCGCCCTTCCTCGGCAGCCTGATCTACTTCTTCGCCGAGTACCTGCCGGAGATCCGTCATTCGAACGTCGCGCGCAAGGGCGCACGCGTCGTCAAGTCCATCGTCGATCCGAACCGCGAGCTGCGCGAGGCGCGCCTCGGCTACGAACGCACGCCCACGGTCGACAACCGCTCGCGCCTGGCCGAGGCGCTGCTGGCGCGCGGCGACTTCGACGAAGCGATCGAGCAGTTCCAGGCCTGCGCCAGCGGCCCGTACGCGAAGGACGTGAAGTTCCGCCGCGGCCTGGCGCGCGCGCAGCTGTCCGCCGGCCGCCACGCGGCCGCCGCCGCGACGCTGGAATCGCTGCTGGCCGACTCGCCGCGCGACGCCGGCAGCGACGCCGCGCTGTGGCTCGCGCAGGCGCTGACGCAGGTCGACGAGACGCGGGCGATCGCCGCGTTCGAGCATGCCAGCCACGTGCACAACACCACCGAGACGCAGGCCGCCTACGGCATCTTCCTGGCCGGCCTCGGGCGCGACGCGCAGGCGCGGCCGCTGCTCGAAGGCGTGCTGCACAACGCGCGCGTGGGCACGGCGTCGTCGCGCGAGCTCAATCGCGAGGCCATCGACCAGGCGCGCGCGGCGCTCAAGGTCGTCGAGTCCCGCGGCGGGTAGCGCAGACCAGTCTCACGCGGCCTTCGGCAGCGTGAAGTGGAACGCTGCGCCGTGGTCCGGCTCGGCCTCGGCCCACACGCGGCCCCCGTGGCGTTCCACCGCGCGCCGCACGATGCTCAGGCCGATGCCGTGGCCCTCGAACTTGCGGCCGTGCAGCCGCATGAAGGGCTCGAACAGGTGACCGGCCGCCGCGGCGTCGAAGCCGACGCCGTTGTCGCGCACGTGCACGGTCACCTCGCGGGCGTCGACGCTGGCCTCGATGCGCACGATCGGCGGATGGGCGTCGCGCGAGAACTTCAGCGCGTTGGTGATCAGGTTGACCAGCACCGGGCGCAGCAGGTCGGCGTCGGCCTGCACGTCGGGCAGCCTGCCGACGATCCACTGCGCCTTCGCGGCGTCGCCCGGCGCCAGCTGCAGCTGGGCGATCACGTCGCGCGTCAAGGCCTCGAGTGCCACGGTGCGCGGCGCGATGCTGGCGTCGCCGACGCGCGCGAGCTGCAGCAGCGCGCTGATGAGCTTGGTGGACGTCTCGGCCTGCGACGAGATCGCGGCCAGCGAGCGCTGCACCATGTCGAGGTCGCCGGTGCCGAGCGCGTCGCTGGCCAGCCGCGCGAGGCCGGCGATGCCGCCCAGCGGCCCGCGCAGGTCGTGCGACACGCTGCGGTTGAAGCCCTCCAGGTTCGACACCAGCTCCCGCAAGGCCTGCGTGCGCGCCTGCACCGTCGCCTCGAGCGTGTGGTTGACGTCCTGCAGCGCCTGCTCGGCCGCGGCACGCCGCGCGACCTCGGCCTCCAGCGCGCGGCGTCGGCGCAGCAGGCTCACCGTCAGCAGCGTCATGCCGAAGAACAGCATCGGCATCACGCCCAGCACGCGGTAGTGGCCGGGGACGGTGTGCAGCGTCAGCAACGCGACGAAGGTGCCCGGCACCGCCAGCAGCGTCAGGCCCAGCAGCACATGGCCGTGGCCGGGCACGTCGCGCGACCGGCGAAAGGCGAGGGCGGCCAGTCCGATGTAGCAGACCATCGTGCCGAGATTGGCGACGAGCCGCGGCACGTCGAACCCGAGTGCCAGCGGCACCAGCGTCGACAGGGCGGGCACGAGCAGCAGCCACCAGGCGCGCTCGCGCGGGCGGCCGGCGCCCAGGTAGCCGATCACGCCCAGGCTCATTGCAGCGACGGCCGCGATCAGCACTGCGGCCCAGAAGCGCTCGCCGGGCGTGTCCAGCAGCGGGTCGGCGGGCGGTTGCCCGGCCTCGAACGCGTACCAGAGCGCCGCCAGCCCGAAGCCGGCCGACAGCCACGCCAGCCCCGGCTCGCGATCGCGCCGCGCCAGCGCGATGAAGACGATCGCCAGCGTCGCCAGCACGAACGCGGCCATCACCGTCGCGCTGATGGGCGCGTCGGACGGAATGAGCGCGGCGAGGGCGTTCATGGAAGACGTCGTCGTGCGGGATTGCCGGAGGGGGCGAATCGATTCTGTGCCTCGCCCCCGGCGCCGGCAATCACCTAAAAAGGGCTCCTGCGCGACAGTCGCCGCGCCGGCCGTGGCACACTGCGCGGCCTCCTTGCCCCAGCCCCATGTCCACGACCTCTCTCTACGCCATCTGCATCCTGATCTGGGGCACCACGTGGTTCGCCATCACCGCCCAGATCGACGTCCTCGCCCCGGCCGTGGGGGTCGCTGTGCGCTTCGGTCTCGCCGCCGTCGTGCTGTTCGCGTTCTGCCGCGTGCGGCGGCTGCCGCTGCGCTATCCCGCGCGCGTGCAGGCGCTGATCCTGGCGCAGGGACTGACCGGCTTCTACGCCAGCTACGTCTGCGTCTACGCCGCCGAGCGCTTCGTCGCCAGCGGCGTGGTGGCGGTCGGCTACGCGGCCTCGCCGCTGTTCGGTCTGATACTGGCCAGGGTATTCCTGCGGACGCCGATGTCGGCGCGCGTCGCGCTCGGCGGGGTCGCAGGCATCGCCGGCGTCGTGCTGATCTTCTGGCACGAGTTCACGCGCCTGACCGCGTCCGACGAGGTGCTATGGGGCGCCGAGCTGACGATGGTGTCGGTGCTGCTCGCCAGCCTGTCGACGATCGCCGCGTCGGCCTATCACCGCCTCGACGTGCGCGGCTGGGGCCCGCTGGCCTGGGCGATGGCCTGGGGCGCGGCCGCGGCGGCGCTGCACGCGCTGGTGACCGGCACGCCGTGGCACTGGTCGTGGCGGCCGGGCTTCCTGGGCTCGCTGGCGTGGCTGTCGCTGGCCGGCTCGATCGGCGCGTTCGGCGCGTACTACGCACTGGTGCATCGCGTCGGCGCTGCCAAGGCGGGCTACGTCGGCGTGCTGACGCCGCTGGTCGCGCTGGTGGTGTCCAGCGTGCTCGAGAACTTCCTGTGGACGGGCCTCACGCTGGCCGGCATCGCGCTCGCGATCCTCGGCAACGTGTTCGCGCTGTGGCCCGTCGAGACGACGACCCCGCTGGCTACAGCTCGATCTCGACCGTGACCGGCGCGTGGTCGCTGGGGCGCTCGAGCTTGCGCTGCGCCTTGTCGATCGTGCAGGCGCGCACGCCCGCGCGCAGCGGTTCGCTCACCAGGATGTGGTCGATGCGCAGCCCCTGGTTCTTGCGGAACGCGAGGTTGCGGTAGTCCCACCAGCTCCACGACTTGGGCGGCTGGTCGAGCAGCCGGAAGGCGTCGTGCAGGCCCAGTCCGACCAGCGCCTTGAAGTGCGCGCGTTCCTCGTCGGTGCAGTGGATCTGGCCGTACCACAGCACCGGGTCGTGCACGTCGCGGTCTTCCGGCGCGATGTTGAAGTCGCCCATCAGCACCAGCTTCGGATGCGCGGCGAGCTCGGTCGCGAGCCAGTCCTTCAGCGCCGTGAGCCAGCCCATCTTGTAGGCGAACTTCTCGCTGCCCGGCGCCTGGCCGTTGGGGAAGTAGCCGCCGACGATGCGTACGTCGCCGCTTTTTCCATGGACCGTGCCCGCGATCACGCGCGCCTGCGGGTCGGCGTGGCCGGGGATGTTGCGCACGATGTCGGTGGCCGGCAGCTTGGAGATCAGCGCCACGCCGTTGTACGTCTTCTGCCCGAAGAACTCCGCATGCCAGCCGGCCTCCTTCAGCTCGGCGTGCGGAAACTTCTCGTCGACGAGCTTGGTCTCCTGCAGCACGACGGCGTCGGGTTGCGTCTCGGCCAGCCAGGCCAGCAGGTGGGGCAGGCGGATGCCGAGGGAGTTGACGTTCCAGGTGGCGAGTTTCATGGTCGGGCGGCAGAGTGGCAGGCTGCGATTCTCCACCGAAGCCGGTGCGCTGTCCGCTTCACGCGATCCCGTGCGCCTTCTTCATCGCGAAGATCTCGTCCACCGCCGACGGATACCCACCCGCCTCGCGGAACGATTCGGCGATTGCGTGGATGCTCTCGCGGAACGACGCTTCTGTCGTCACGCGCTCGATCGCGTCCGCCAGTTGCGGCGCCGCGACGCTCGCGTGATCCAGCACGATCGTCGCGCCCAGCTCGCGCGCGCGCGACGCGAGCGCGGGCTGGTCGGCGCCGATCGGCAGGCAGACGAAGGGCACCTCGGCGGCGAGCAGGTCGCTGATGCTGTTCATGCCGGCGTGCGTGATCGCCGCGACGGCGTGCTTGAGGATCTCGCCCTGCGGCACGTACGGCCGCACGATGAAGTTGGCGGGCAGGCGCCAGGCGGATGTGTCGACGCCGTAGGCCGCCATCACGACCACGCCGTCCCAGCGCGCGAACGCCGCGATGAAGGCCTCGTACAGCGCGGGGCTGCGGCCACCGAACACCGTGCCCAGCGAGATGTAGAGCACGCGCTTGCCGGCAATGCGTTCGAGCGGGAAGTCGGTGGTCTCGTGGCGCGCGTGGACCGGCGGTCCGACGAAGCGGTACGAGTCGTCGAAGTACGGCAGCTCGCCCGCGAACAGGCGCGAGGTGTAGACGAGGTTCAGGTCGCCGGGGTTGAGGATCCAGTCGCGGAAGTCGGTCGAGACCTCGACGTCGAAGCGGCGGCCGATGTCCGCCGCGGCCTGCCGCAGGACGGCGTCGCGCTCCGGGTTGGCCGCGGTCATCGGATGCGCCGCGGCCTTGTCGTGGTCGAACAGGTTCTGCAGGCCGGCGAACACCGCGTGCGAGGCGACGCGCGGCAATTCCAGCAGCCGCGCCACCGGCTTGGCGAACGGGAAGGGCGCCGAGTGCACGAGGTAGTCGAAGCGGCGGTAGGCGGTCTTGGCGAAGATGTCGGCGATGGTGTCGGCGCCGCGCGCGATGACGTCCAGCATGGCCGAGCGCTGGCCCGGCGCGGGCGGCCCCTTGAACATGTCGAGGTCGCGTGCGTAGGCCTTGAACGTGGCGCCTGTCGCCTCGATGCGTTCGCGGAACGCCTCCGACGCGAAGTAGGTGACGCGCTCGCCGCGTCGCACCAGCTCGGCGACGAGGCCGACCGTGGGGTTGACGTGGCCGTGTGACGGCGAGGCGAGGAAGAGGACGTCGGACATCGCGGGGTCGATTTCAATGCGCAGGCCGGCATCGTCGCAAGCCCTCGCTTTCCGGCGCCTTACCGGCCGAAAACCGCCCGATCCGCGCTTGGCGCCGCGACCGGCCTGCGCGCAGAATGTGGCCATGAGCAAGCAGCCTCCCACCGCCGCCGAACTGGCCATCCTGCAGGTGCTGTGGCGCGATGGCCCGTCCACCGTGCGCGACGTGCACGAGGCCGTCTACGCCGACACCGACACCGGCTACACGAGCGCGCTGAAGCTGATGCAGAACATGCTGGCCAAGGGCCTGCTGACGCGAGCCGACGACGCGCGCCAGCACGTCTATGCGGCGGCGGTGTCCGAGCGGCCGACGCTCAACCGGCTGGTCAGCGGCTGGATCGACAGCGCGTTCGCGGGCTCGTCGCTGGCGCTGGCCATGCAGGCGCTGGACGCGCGGCCGGTTGCCGCCGACGAGCTTGCGCAACTGAAGGACATGATCGCGCGGCTGGAGGCGGCCGGCAAACCGAAGAAGAGGCCGGCATGAACGCGTTCACCGCGGCCTACGTCGCGCGACTGGAACTGTGGGGCCTGCTGGCCGCGCTGTTGCAGGGCCTGCTGATCCTCGGGTCGTGGCGCGCCTGGCAGCGGGCCACGCTGGCGCCGTCGACGCGGCATCGCCTCGCCTGCGCGCATTTCGCCGCGCTGGCCCTGTTGCCGGTGCTCACGCTCGCGATCCTGCAGGCGACGGTCGCCGGCATGGCCGCACAGCAGCCGCACGGCGCGGCGATCGTCGCGCTGCCGTCCGCACTGGGCGACGTCCGCTCCGGCCTGGCATTGGGCGTGGCCATCGTCTGGAGCGCCGGGGTCACGGTGATGCTGCTGCGTCTCGCGCACGAGGCGCGCGTGCTCGCGCGCGTGCGTCGCGCGCCAGCGCCCGCGGCCGTGGGCGCGGCGCTGCGCCGCATGGCCCGTGTCGGGCTGGTCGACGCGCTGCCGCAGATCCGCGAGGCCGCGGTGGCCAGTCCACAGGTCGCGGGCTGGCGGCGACCGCTGCTGCTGGTGCCGCGCGGCCTGTCGGCAACCCTTGCGGACGCCGAGCTCGACGCCGTGCTGCTGCACGAGCTGGCGCACGTGCGTCGCGGCGATCTGCGCTGGAACCTGCTGCAGCGCGTCGTGCTCGCGCTGCTGTGGTTCCATCCGGCCGCGTGGTCCTTGCAGGCGAGCGTCGCGCGCGAGCGCGAACGCTGCTGCGACGCGCTGGCCGTGCGCCATGGCGCGCAGCCCACGGCGCTGGCGCGCGCGCTCGTCAAGCTCGCCGAGGCCGGCGCGCGTCCGACGCTGGCGATGACGATGTCGCAAGGCGGTGCGCTCGTCGAACGCGTGCGCGGCCTGCTCGAGCCCGCGCAGGCCGCCGCCGCGCCGCGGCGCCGCACTGCCTGGGCGCTGGCGATCTCGCTGGCCTGCCTGCTCGCGCTCGGCGCGGGCCGGCTGGCGCTGGCCGATCCGGCGCTCGGCGAGTTCTACATGGCCAGCGCGTTCGGGCCGACGATCGCCATCCAGGCGCACGACGGTGCGGGCTCGTTCGCGCTGTGGGTTCGCCAGGGCCGCGTGATCCAGGCCTCGGTGCGCGACCAGCCCGTGCGCATCGTGCAGCAGGGCGACCGCGTGACGCTCACCGACGCCGCGCGTGCGCCCTTGCTGGTGCTCACGGTGACGCCGCAGGGCCGGGTGCAATGGGAATCGCGCCGCTGAGCGCGCAGGAATATGCTGCGGTCTTGCAAAGTACGACGGACGTCGTATAAAGTACGATAAACGTCGTACTTTGGAGTGACCGATGTCCTTGCCGATGTTCTCGCCCCTGCGAGCCGTGCTCGCTTGCGCCGTGCTGGTCGCGCTGCCACGGGCGCCGGCCTTCGCCGCGGTCGACCCGGTTCGCGCGCAGGCGCTGTTCCAGGAGGCCGCGCAGCTGTGCGGCCACGACGGCGGCGCGCTGTGGCATCACTCGCTGTGCGGGCCCATCCTGCTGGTCGACTGGACCGACAACACGGCCGTCGCCAACCAGGCCGATGCGCAGGGCGTGCTGAAGCCGCTCGGGCGGGTGTTCGCCGGCACGCTGCCGCCCGACGTCATCATCGCCAACACGCCGATCGAGTGGTCGGGCAAGCGCTGGACGGAGATGATCTGGCCCTTGCCGGACGACGTCGCCCATCGCCACGTGATGGTGTCCCACGAGTTGTTCCACCGGGCGCAGATCGAGCTGGGCATGCTGCAGCGCGACGGCGGCAACCTGCACCTCGACACGCTCGAAGGCCGCATCCTGCTGCAGCTCGAGTGGCACGCGCTGGCCCGGGCGCTGTCGGCACCCGACGCGAACGCACGCAAGGCGGCGGTCTCCGACGCGCTGCTGTTCCGCCACGAACGCTACCGGCTGTTTCCCGACGCGCAGGCCGAGGAGCGGGCGCTCGAGTTGAACGAGGGCGTGGCCGAGTACACCGGCGTGCGGGTCGGACTGCCGACGGCGCCGGAGCGCATCGCCTATGCCTTGCGCGACCTCGAGACCTTCGTGCAGACGCCCACCTTCGTGCGCTCGTTCGCGTATGCCACCGGGCCCGCCTGGGGCCTGATGCTGGACCAGGCCGATCCGGCGTGGCGCGAGCAGTTGGCGACGGCGATGAAGGGCGCGAACCCGCCCAGCCTCGACCAGATGCTGCAGGCCGCGTTGAAGCTGCCGGAGCCGTCGGCCTCCACCGTGAAGGCACGAGAGGCCGACTACGACGACACCTTGCGTCCGCGCGAACTGGCGCGCGACCAGGCCAAGCAGGCGCATCTGGCCGAACTGAAGGCGAAGCTCGTCGATGGCCCCGTGCTCCAGGTCCCGCTGGTGGGGCATCACGCCAGCTACCAGTTCAATCCGCAGACGCTGGAGGCACTCGGCGGCGACCGAGTCGTCTATCCGACGATGAAGCTCGCTGCCGACTGGGGCGTGCTGTCGGTGGAGCAGGGCGCGGTGCTGGACAAGGCGATGACGATGGCGGCCGTGGCGGCGGCGGGCGCCGCGCCCGATCACCTGCAGGGCCCGGGCTGGCGCCTGACACTGAACAAGGGCTGGGTCGTCGCGCCGGCCGCACGTGCGGGCGACTTCGTCGTCAAGGCGGACGGTGCCGCGCCGTAGTTCTGGGCGTGCTTTTTCTTCACGTGCGCCACGGCGCTGGCCACGAGCTTCCTCGGCGTCAACCCGATGCCGGACGCCGCGTCGATAAACTTGCTGGATGAGCGAAGCTTCGAATTCGCCGGCGTGGGACGCGCCGGCTCCGCACGTCCTGCCCGTCGTCGTCACGAGCGCACACATCGACCTGATGCAGCACGTCAACAACGTGCACTACCTGCAGTGGCTCGAGAACGTGGCCTGGGATCATTCGACGTCGCTGGGCATGCGCCAGGAGGACTACACGCGCCTTGGCCACGGCATGGTGGTGCGCCGGCACGAGCTCGACTACGTCGCCCCGGCGCTGCTGGGCGATCGCGTGCTGCTGGGGACGTGGATCGTCGGCATCGACCGGCTGTCGACGCACCGGCGCTACCAGTTTGTGCGGGAGTCCGACGGCGCGACGCTGTTCCGCGGCGCGACGCATTTCGTCTGCGTCGAGATCGCCAGCGGCAAGGTGCGCCGCATGCTGCCCGAGTTCACCGAGGCCTATTCGCGCGGCCTCAGCCGCTAGCCGGCGAGGGGTCGCCGGCGCCGTTTGCGTGCAACGGCGATGTCGACGCGCGCGGGACACCCTCCAGGCGACAGCGCGCCCAATCGGCGCCGTTGGCAATCACGAACTCCCGGAACGCGGCGTTGACGCCGCTGAGCACGGTGTCGCGGCGCTGCACGAAGCACCAGTCGACGTGCTTGGGCATGTCGAGGACGTCCAGCACGGTCAACAGGCCGGCCTGCAGTTCCACCTGGAAGGTGTGTGCCGACAGGAAGCTGATGCCCATCCCGCACATGACGGCCTGCTTGATCGTCTCGTTGCCGGCGAGCTCCATCACCGATCGCACCTGGATGGATTGCGACTGCAGCAACTGTTCCAGGAACTGCCGCGTGGCCGAGCCCTGCTCGCGGAAGATGAAGTGCTCGTCGCGCAGGTCGGCCCAGCGCAGGCGCGTTCGACCCGCCAGCGGATTGTCGGGATGCGCGACGATGCAATGCGGGTTGCGCGCGAACGTGGTCGCCTCGAGGTCGCCTTCGGAGGGCGGGTAGCCCGCAATCGCGATGTCGAGCTGGTGATCCTGGAGCAGCGCCAGCACCGCGGGACGCTTGGCCACGGTCAGCTTCAGCCGGACTTCCGGGTGCAACTGGTTGAAGGCATGCAGCAGGCGCGGCGCGAAGTAGTGCGCGGTCGACACCACGCCGATGTGCAGCAGCCCGCGCTGCCCGCGCGCGCCGCCCTCCTGCGTGTCGCCGCTGTGGGCGAGAAGAGCGGCCTCCGCCGCCCGCACCTGCGCGCCGATGATGCGCGCGTGCTGCAGCAGTTCGCGGCCGGCATCGGTCATGCGCTGGCGATGCTGTCGATCGAACAGCGCCGTCCCGACCTCGGTCTCGAGCTGCCGGATGTGCATCGAGACCGCAGGCTGGGTCATTTCCAGTTGCTCCGCGGCCCGCGAGAAGCTGCCGCAGGAGGCCACCGTCTCGAAGATACGGAGCGTTCGCAGGTTGAGAGACTTCATCGCGGACAGCGTGGTGGCTAGTGACTTTCCCGGGTCGGGCCGGCACCGCAACGCGGGAATTCGCGGGTGAACCCGGAGCCGACCAGCCGCAGTCGGCACTGGTCGGGCGATCGATGCCGGCTCATATCAGTTTACTTATGAATTCGATCAGGTTTCATCAATTGCGTACGGAGCCATCGCAACCTACCCTGCGACCCGAATCCCAACGCCCCTCCAGACGACACGAGATGACGAACACGCCCGCTTCGCAACCCTTTCCCGGTTGGGACGACGTCCACGCCGCCGCGCTCGACGAGCCGCATCGGCTGCTGTATCGCTCCAACCTGCTCGGCTCCGACCTGCGCATCACCAACTACGGCGGCGGCAACACTTCGGCCAAGATCATGCAGGTCGACCCGCTCACCGGCGAACAGGTCGAGGTGCTGTGGGTCAAGGGTTCCGGCGGCGACCTCGGTTCGATGAAGCTCGACGGCTTTTCCACCCTCTACATGGACAAGCTGCGCGCGCTGAAGGCGCTCTATCGCGGCCGCGAGCATGAAGACGAGATGGTGGCCTACCTGCCGCATTGCACGTTCAACCTCAACACGCGGGCCGCGTCGATCGACACGCCGCTGCACTCGTCGCTTCCCTACCGGCACGTCGACCACATGCACCCGGACGCGGTGATCGCGCTGGCCGCGATGGCGAATTCGCGGGCCATCACGCAGAAGGTGTTCGAGGGCACGGTGGGCTGGATGCCCTGGCTGCGACCCGGCTATGAGCTCGGCCAGCAGCTGGCGGCCTACGACGCGGCGCACCCTGGATTGCGTGGCATCGTCCTCGGCGGCCACGGCCTGTTCAGCTGGGGCGACAGCGCCAGAAGCTGCTACGAGAACACGGTCGACCTCATAGCTCGCGCCCAGCGCTGGCTCGCCACGGAACGCGCCGCGCGCAAGGCGCCGGTGTTCGGCGGCGCACGCCTCGAGCCCATGCCTGCGGCCGACCGGGACGCAACGTTGGCTCGCGTGCTGCCGGTGCTGCGCGGCCTGTCCGCCGAAGGCTCGCCCAAGCTGCTGCACGTGAACACCGCCGACGAGGTGATGGCCTTCGTCGATTCGAATCAGCTGGAACCGCTGGCGGCGCTCGGCACGTCGTGTCCGGACCACTTCCTGCGCACGAAGATCCGTCCGCTCATCGTCCCGGAATCGGTCTACACGCTGGCGGGCCCCGAGCTGCGTGGTGCGCTCGACGGACTGCTGTGCGGCTACCGCGCCGACTACGCGGCCTACTACGAACGCTGCAAGCGCCCGACGAGCCCGCCGCTGCGCGACCCCAATCCCGTGGTGCTGCTGCTGCCGCGCATCGGCATGATCACCGTGGCCAGGGACAAGGCCACCGCGCGCATCGCCGGCGAGTTCTACGTCAACGCCATCAACGTGATGCGCGAGTCCAACGCGGTCGACGAATACGTCGGCCTGCCCGAGCAGGAGGCGTTCGACATCGAGTACTGGCTGCTGGAAGAAGCCAAGCTGCAGCGCATGCCCAAGCCGAGGCCGATGGTGGGCAAGGTCGCGCTCGTGACCGGCGGCGCCGGCGGCATCGGCCAGGCCATCGCGCGCCGGATCCTCGCGGACGGCGGCTGCGTCGTGCTGGCCGACATCGACACCGAGGCGCTGCAAACGGTCGGCGACGAGCTCGCGCAGGCGCATGGGCGCGACCACGTGCGCCACTTGCGCTGCGACGTCACCGACGAGGCCAGCGTGATCGCCGCGTTCGCACGCGCGGCGATCGAGTTCGGCGGCGTCGACATCCTCGTGAGCAATGCCGGCATCGCCTCCGCGGCGCCGCTGGAGGACACGACGCTCGAGCTCTGGGATCGCAACCAGCGCATCCTGGCGACGGGCTACTTCCTGGCGGGACGCGAGGCGTTCCGCCAGATGAAGGCGCAAGGCACCGGCGGCGCGATCGTCGTCATCGCCAGCAAGAATGGCATGGTCGCCAGCAGCCAGGCCACGGCCTATTGCGCGGCCAAGGCCGCCGAGATCCAGCTGAGCCGCAGCTTCGCGCTCGAAGGCGCGCCGCTGGGCATCCGCTCCAACGTCGTCAACCCGGACGCGGTGATCCGCGGCTCCAAGATCTGGACCGGCAAGTGGAGCCAGGAGCGCGCGGCGGCCAACAAGATCGGCGAGCAGGATCTCGAGGCGTTCTACCGCGACCGCTCGATGCTCAAGCGCAGCGTCTTCCCGGAGGACATCGCCGAGGCCGCCTATTTCTTCGCGGCCGACCACCTGAGCGCCAAGAGCACGGGCAACATCCTCAACGTGGATGCCGGCAACCTCGCGGCCTTCACGCGCTGAACACCAGGAGAGCCCACCATGGCCCGGATCGCCCCGAACGTCATCGCCGCCCACAACGACGGGCTGCTGCGCCACCTGCGCAACGACTACGAACACCTGGGCGAACAGCTCGCCCGACGCGACGTCGACATCGAGATCGTGCGCGCCAGGGTGGCCGCCTTCGGCGTCGCGATCCCGAGCTGGGGCGTGGGCACCGGCGGCACGCGCTTCGCGCGCTTCCCGGGCCCGGGCGAGCCGCGCCACGTGTTCGACAAGCTGCAGGATTGCGGCGTGATCCAGCAGCTCGCGCGCGCGACGCCCACGGTGTCGCTGCACATCCCCTGGGACAAGTGCAGCGACTGGACGGAGCTGCGCGAGGCCGCCGCGAGCCAGGGCCTGGCGTTCGACGCCATCAACTCCAACACCTTCTCCGACCAGAAGGGCCAGGCGCACAGCTACAAGTTCGGCAGCCTCACGCACACCGACGCGGCCACGCGCGCGCAGGCGGTGGCGCACAACATCGAATGCATCCAGATCGGGCGCCAGATCGGCTCGAAGGCGCTCACCGTGTGGATCGGCGACGGCAGCAACTTCCCAGGCCAGCAGCACTTCCGGCGCGCGTTCGACCGCTACCTGGAGAGCACGCGCCAGATCTACGCCGCCTTGCCGGCCGACTGGCGCATGTTCCTCGAACACAAGATCTGCGAGCCGGCCTTCTACAGCACCGTCATCCAGGACTGGGGCTCGAGCTTCCTCGCCGCGAGCGCGCTCGGCGCCAAGGCGCAGTGCCTGGTCGACCTCGGCCACCACGCGCCCAACGTCAACATCGAGCTGATCGTGGCGCGCCTCGCCGCGGCCGGCAAGCTGGCCGGCTTCCATTTCAACGACAGCAAGTACGGCGACGACGACCTCGATGCGGGCAGCGTCGCGCCGTACCGGCTGTTCCTCGTGTTCAACGAACTGGTGGCCGCGGCGCACGAAGGCGTCGCGGGCTTGGCTCCGGCCTACATGCTCGACCAGAGCCACAACGTGACCGATCCGATCGAGAGCCTGATGACCAGCGCGGCGCAGGTGCAGCGCACCTATGCGCAGGCGTTGCTGGTCGACCGCGTGGCCCTCGACGCCGCGCAGGACGCCAACGACGCGCTGGCAGCGACCCAGCTGCTGAAGGCCGCGTTCCAGACCGACGTCTCGCCGCTGCTGCAGCGCGTACGGCTCGATGCCGGCGGCGCGATCGATCCCGTCGGCGCGTATCGGGCCAGCGGCTACCGGCAACGCGTCGCCGAGGAGCGCCCCGCGGCGGTCGGCGGCGGCGGCGGCATCGTCTGAGTCGGCGCACGGATCACAGCCGGGACGGGGCGCCGGCAGCAGCGCAGCCTCGGGTGCAGGAGAGCCGGACCGTGGTCGGCATCGAACTTCAATCAACAAGACAGGAGACAAACGCATGACTCATCCTAAAACCGCGCTGCTCGCCGCCGTCCTGGCGGCCGTCCTCGCGCAACCGGCGCTGGCGGCCGACAAGATCGCGCTCGTCGTCAAGTCGCTGGGCAACGGCTTCTTCGATGCGGCGCACCAGGGCGCGATGGACGCGGCCAAGGAGTTGAAGGACGTCGAGATCATCTACACCGGCCCGGCCAAGGCGACCGCCGAGGGCCAGATCGAGATCATCAACACGCTGATCGCGCAGGACGTCAAGGCCATCGTGATCTCGGCCAACGATCCCGACGCGCTGGTGCCGGTGCTGAAGAAGGCGATGGCGCGCGGCATCAAGGTCATCTCCTTCGATTCCGCCGTGCGCAAGGACGGCCGCCAGATGCACCTGGCGCCGTCGTCGACCGCGCTGATCGGCCAGAAGCTGGTGACGATGGCCGAGGACGCCGGCGGCAAGAACGCCGAGATCGCCGTGCTCTCCGCGACCGCGCAGGCGACCAACCAGAACGCCTGGATCGCCGCGATGAAGACCGTGATGGCGCAGCCGGGCCACAGCGGCGTCAAGCTCGACGCCGTGGTCTACGGCGACGACCAGACCGACAAGAGCTACCGCGAGGCGCAGGGCCTGTTCAAGAGCTATCCGAACCTGAAGGTGATCGTCGCGCCGACCACCGTGGGCGTCGCCGCCGCGGCCAAGGCGGTGCAGGACGAGCACAAGGTCGGCCAGATCTACGTCACGGGCCTGGGACTGCCGTCGGAAATGGCGGGCCATGTGCACAGCGGCGCGGTCAAGTCGTTCGCGATCTGGAACCCGATCGACCTGGGCTACTCGTCGATCTATGCGGCCGAGGCCTTCGTCAAGGGCACGGCCAAGGGCACGCCGGGGGAGAAGATCTCGCTCGGGCGCGTCGGCACGGTGACGCTGGACGAGAACGACGAGGCCGCCATGGCCGAGCCGTTCAACTACGACGCGACCAACGTCGACAAGTTCGCGAAGTTCTTCTGACACCGTCCTTCCGAGGCTGCCGGCCGCCGCGCGCGGCGGCCGGCAACATCACGTCATGAGCCCCACGTCCTCCCCGTCCCGACCGCCACCGCCGGCGGCTCCGGTGCTGACCGTCCGCGGCCTGCACAAGCGCTTCGGCGCGACCCATGCGCTGCGCGGCGTGGACCTCGATCTCGTCGCGGGCGAGGTGCTCGCGCTGGTCGGCGAGAACGGGGCCGGCAAATCCACGCTGGTCAAGATCCTGACCGGCGTGCACCCGCCCAGCGAAGGCGAGATCGCGCTGGGCGGCACGGCCAGGCGCTTCGACAGCGCCCAGCAGGCGCAGGGCGCGGGCATCGTGGCCGTGCACCAGGAGACGGTGATGTTCGACGAGCTGAGCGCCGCCGAGAACATCTTCATCGGACGCCAGCCGATGCGGGGCCTGCCGGGCCTGCGCTTCATCGACTGGGCCGCCATGAACCGGCGCGCGCAGGAGGCGCTCGACGACGTCGGCGCCGGGTTCGCGGCCACCACGCTCGTGCGCGACCTGAGCCTGGCGCAGCGCCACCTGGTGGAGATCGCGCGCGCGTTGTCGCAGCAGGCCAGCGTCGTGATCCTCGACGAACCCACGGCGGCATTGTCGCAGGCCGAGATCCGCGACTTCTACGGCCTCGTGCGCGGACTGAAGGCCCGCGGCGTGGCGGTGCTGTTCATCACGCACAAGTTCGACGAGCTGTTCGCCGTGTGCGACCGCTACGTCGTGCTGCGCGACGGCGCGTCGGTCGGCAGCGGCCGCATGGCCGATGCGGACGAAGCAGGCCTCGTGCGGCTGATGGCGGGGCGGGCGATCGACAAGATCTACCCGCCGGTGCGCAGCGTTCCCGGCACGGTCGTGATGCAGGTGCGTGCGCTGAGCCATCCGACCGAATTCCACGACCTCGACTTCGACCTGCGCCGCGGCGAGATCCTCGGCTTCTACGGCCTGGTCGGCGCGGGCCGCAGCGAGGCCATGCTGGCGCTGATGGGCCTGAACCCGCAGGCGCACGGCGACGTCACCGTCGAGGGCCGCAAGCTGGCGCTGCGCGACCCCGCCGACGCGATCGCGGCCGGCCTCGCCTACGTGCCCGAGGAGCGCCAGCGCCAGGGCGCGATCCTGTCGTTCTCGGTGCGCCACAACATGAGCCTGGCGGCGCTCGCCGGCCCGCGACGCGACGGCCCGGCCAGCCTCTCGCGCGGCATGTGGCTGTCGCCGCGTCGCGAGTCCCGGCTGGCCGAACGGATGATCCGGCGCCTGTCCATCAAGACCGAATCGCAGGACACGCCGCTGTCAGGCTTGTCGGGCGGCAACCAGCAGAAGGTCGTGATCGGCAAGTGGCTGGGCCTGGACCCGCGCATCGTGATCCTCGACGAGCCCACCAAGGGCATCGACGTCGGTGCCAAGCAGGCGGTGTACGAGCTGATCGCCGAGATGGTCGAGCAGGGCCTGGCCGTGATCCTGGTCTCGTCCGAGCTGCCCGAGGTCACCCACCTGGCCCATCGGGTCATCGTGATGCGGCGCGGGCGCCAGGTCGCCGAGTTCGCGCATGGCGCGCTCGATCCCGAGGACATCGTCGCCGCGGCGTCCGGCCTCGACGGTTCGACGTCGGCGGCACGCGACGCGAGCGCCAGCCCGGACACGGGCGTCGCCGACGACGGCTCGCTGACGGAGCTCGCCGCATGAAGCCGCTGTCGCGCCGCGCCGCCCGCGAGGGCATGCTTGCCGCCATCATCGTGGCGATCGTGCTGGCCGTCGGCGTGCGCGCGCCGGTCTTCCTGACCTGGCGCAACGCGACCGACATCCTCAACGACTCCGCGATCCTCGTCATCCTCGTGATGGGCCAGGTGCCCGTGCTGCTGACGCGCGGCGTGGACCTGTCGGTGGCGGCCAACCTCGCGCTCACCGGCATGCTGTGCGCGCTTGCCGGCAAGGCGCTGCCGGCGATTCCGCTGCCTGCCTTCCTGGCGATGGCGGTCGGCATCGGCGCATTCCTGGGCGCGGTCAACGGCTGGCTCGTCACGCGCTTCTTCCTGCCGTCCATCGTCGTCACGCTCGGCACGATGTCGGTCTACCGCGGCGCGATCTTCGTCGCCAGCCACGGCGCCTGGGTGTCCGACCAGGACATCCACCCGCTGATCAAGGGCCTGCCGCGCGACAGCCTGCTGGGCCTGCCCGCGCCGTGGTGGGTGGCCGCGGCGGTCGTCGCGGCGATGGCCTGGCTGCTGCGTTGGCGGCGCGAGGGGCGCGAGCTCTACGCGTACGGCGGCAACGCGGTCGCCGCCAACGTCGCGGGCGTTCCCGTGCGCAAGCGGCTGATGATGGCCTACACGTTGTCGGGCGCGCTCGCGGGGCTGGCCGGCCTGCTGTGGGTCGGCCGCTATTCGATCGCCTTCACCGAGCTCGCGTCGGGCTACGAGCTCACCGTGATCGCCGCCTGCGTGATCGGCGGCGTCAGCATCGGCGGCGGCGTGGGCACCGTGGGCGGCGCGCTGCTGGGCGTGCTGTTCATCGGCGTCGTCAACGGCGCGCTGCCGGTGATCCAGGTGTCCCCGTTCTGGCAGCAGGCGATCGCGGGCTTCGTGATCCTGGTGTCCGTTGTCCTGAACTCGCGGGCGCAGCGGCAGGCCGGGCGCCAGATCCTCGAACACGGCCATGCGCCTCAACCGAAGGGCGGCGCGGCATGAAGGCGATCGATACGTGGGAGCGCGTGCTCATCGGGCTGATCGTGCTCGTCTACGTGGTGTTCGGCCTGGGCATCCACGGCTTCCTCGCGCCGTATGCGATCGCCGACAGCACGACCAACATGTCCGAGAAGGCCATCGTCGCGCTGGCGATGGCGCTGCTGGTCGTCGCGGGCGAGATCGACCTGTCCATCGCGGCGACGATGGCCCTGTGCTCGCTGGCCATGGGCTTCGCGATGAAGGCCGGCGCCGGGCTGCCGCTGATGCTGCTGGCCGCCGCGGCGACCGGCGCCGCGTGCGGCAGCCTCAACGGCTGGCTCGTCACGCGCTGGCAGCTGCCGTCCATCGTCGTCACGATCGGCACCTTGTCGCTCTATCGCGGCCTGGCGCAGGTGCTGCTGGGCGACCAGGCCATCACCGGCTATCCCGACAGCCTCAGCACCTGGGGCAACGGCACGCTGGGCGACCTGGTCGGCGCGCCGAGGCTGATCGTGCCGATCGAGTTCGCCGTGATGGCGGCGATGGCGATCGTCGTGGGCCTGCTGCTGCATCGGACGGTGCACGGCCGCCGCATCTACGCGATCGGCGCCAACCGGATCGCGGCGCGCTTCTCGGGCATCGCGGTCGACCGCTACCGCTTCGCGCTGTTCGTGTTCGCCGGCGTGATGGCCGCGCTGGCCGCGGTGCTGCTCACCGGACGCATCGGCAGCACGCGGCCGAACCTCGCGATGGGCTGGGAGCTCGATGCGGTCACCATCGTCATCCTCGGCGGCGTCGCGATCGAAGGCGGCCGCGGCAGCATCGTCGGCACGATCCTGGCGTCGGTGCTGCTGGGCAGCTTCACCTTCGGACTCGGCATGCTCAACGTCTCCGGCATCGTGATGGCCATGATCGTGGGCGCGCTGCTGGTGGTGTCCATGGTGCTGCCGCGCTGGCTGCGCTACGGCGCGTTGCTGCGCCGCGTGCGCGTGGCCTGAGGCGGCGTTTCCGCGATGTCGGACGCCCTGCCGCGCGGCGCGCCTGCAGCCATGCCGGGGACGACGCTCGTCCTCGACATCGGCAAGAGCAACGCCAAGCTGGCGCTCATCGACGCCCGCGGCGAGCTGCTGCGATCGGCCGGCGTCGCCAACGCCTCCGAACACGACGACGAGCACGGCTATCTCGCGCTCGGCACCAGCCGCCTGGAGGCGTGGCTGCTGGAGGCGGTGCCGTCCCTGCTGCGCGGCCTCGCGCCCGATCGCATCGTCGCGACGACCCACGGCGCGGCTTTCTGCGCGCTGGGCACCGACGAGCTCGTGCTGCCGCCCATCGACTACGAATGGGACGGCTACGGCGACACCACCGCCGCCTTCGACGCCTCGCTCTCCAACTTCGGCCACCACGGCACGCCCTTGCTCGGGCAAGGCCTGAACGCCGGCCGCCAGATCGACTACGTGCATCGTCGCTGGCCCGAGCTCGCCGCGCGCATCCGATACTGGGTGCCGTATCCGCAATACTGGAGCTGGTGGTTCAGCGGCGTCGCCTGCACGGAGGTGTCCTCCCTCGGCTGCCATACCGGCCTGTGGTCGCCCGCGCACAACCGCTTCAGCGACTGGGCCGTCGCGCGCGGCATCGCGCGCCGCTTCGCGCCCCTGCGTGCGGCCTGGGACGTCGCCGGCGAACTGCGCCCGGCCCTGGCCCGGCGCTGGGGGCTGCCGGCGGGCCTAGCGATCGTGGCCGGCGTCCACGACAGCAACGCCTGCCTGGCGCGCCATCTCCAGGCCCACCCGGTCGCCACGATCGTGTCGACCGGCACGTGGTGCGTGGCGATGTCGCCGGGCGCGGCCACCGGCCGCTTGAGGCCCGAGCGCGACGAGCTCGTCAACGTCGCCGTCGACGGCCGGCCGGTGCCCACCGCGCGCTTCATGGGCGGCCGCGAGTTCGCGCGCCTGAGCGAGGGCTGCGATCCCGCCCTGGCCACGATCGAGGCGCTGCGCGAAGTGCTGGAGGCGGGCTGGATGGCCTTGCCGTCGTACGCCGCCGGCAGTGGCCCGATGCCGGATCGGCAGGGCCAGATCCTGCTGCGGGGAAGCCTCGCCGCGGGAGGCCTCGAAGCCGTCCCGCTGCGCTTGCGGGCTGCGCTGGCCGCGCTCTATTGCGCGGACATGACGATGCTGCTGATCGAGGATCTCGGCCCGCCGGAGCCGACCACGTCCGATGCGAAGACGCCCGTCATCCTCGAAGGACCGCTCGCAGGGAACGCGGCCTATCTTGCCGCGATGTCGGCGGCCCTGCAGCCCCGGCCGCTGCTGCAGTCCGCGGATGCGCTCGAAGGGACGGCTCGCGGTGCGTGGATGCTGGCCTGGTGGCATGCATTGCCTTCCGAGAGGGGAGGTTCGCCGCGGCCGGTCGAAGCTCCCGGTCACGAGCTGGCGGAACTTCTTCGCGTGCATCGGCGAACGTTCTTGGCAGTCGTGAAGACGATTTGAAGATTCATCGCCGATCTGCGGGTGGGGTTGCTGCAGAGCGATTTTGTCGATGCAGCGCGGTTGCGCGGGCGAAAGATGGGGCTCCGGTGTCGCTCCGGTGTCAGGTCTTGCACTGCAACGTTTGCACTGCAAGACCTGACACTGTTGCACTGCAAGACCTGACACCGTTGCACTGCAAGACCTGACACCGGCATCGGCGGCGAGCCGATGTGAAGCTAGGCGGCCGGTTTGCCATGGCGGCCGGCACCGGCCGCGAATCGCTCGGCGCCGGCCAGGCCTTCCGCCGCGACGACCTCGAAGCCGCGCATGCCCTCGACCCGCAAGGCATTCGCGAGCGGCAGATCCCATTGCCCGATGGCCGATGCCCGGTCCGCGCACAGGCAATCCTGGGGGAAGGCCGCGATGGTGCGCGCCAGTTCGAGTGCCGCGTTCAACGCATCGCCGTCGTCGACGACCCGGTTGGCGAGGCCGAACGACAGCGCCTCCGCGGCATCCACGGCACGGCCCGTCAGGATCATGTCGAGCGCCCGGCCGGCGCCGACGATGCGCGGCAGGCGCACCGTGCCGCCGTCGATCAGCGGGACGCCCCAGCGGCGGCAGAACACGCCGAACACGGCGCCGCGGGCCGCGACCCGCAGGTCGCACATCAGCGCGAGTTCCAGGCCGCCGGCGACGGCGTGGCCCTCGATGGCGGCGATCACCGGCTTCGTGAAGTTCATCCGGGTCGGGCCCATTGGACCGTCTGCCTGGCCCGTGGGCTCGACGACGTTGCGCAGGGCCGGATCCGCCATGGCCTTCAGGTCGGCGCCGGCGCAGAACTGTCCGCCCGCGCCGGTCAGCACGAGTACTCGCAGCGAATCGTCGGCTTCGAATGAAATGAACGCCTCGCGAAGCAGGGCAGCGGTCGGCCCGTCGACCGCGTTGCGGCACGACGGACGATTCAGCGTGACCGTCATCACTGCACCGCTGGCTTCGACGATCACCGACGGTCGGGACATGGCGAACTCCTCGGCTGAAAAGCAGCGATTGTGCCGCCGCCCGACGCGTCAGGCCGTGGCCGGCCGCTTGAAGATGCCCTTGCCGTCGTCGTGCGCGATCGGCACCGACGTGTGTTCGTGCACCACCAGCCAGCGGCTGCCGCGCTCGCGCAGCACCCAGCTGAGGCGGTTGTCGAGCGAGCGCAGCTCCTGGCCGCTCGGGTCGACCGCGCGATAGGTGAGCGACGCGGTCAGCAGCGCCATGTCGCCCGAGACCTGCGTGCGGACGTCGCGCGCCTCGACGACGGAGCGCTCGTCGCCCAGGAACTTGAACCAGCCCTGGGCCATCTCGCGCCAGGACGCGATGTCGTGCTCCCACTGGCCCCACAGCTCGAAGGTCTGCACGTCGTCGGCGTAGATCGCGACGAAGGCGGCGACGTCCTTGGCGAGGACGGCGGCCTGGTAGGCGGCGAGGGTCTGGGCAACAGCGTGGTCGGTGTCCGACATGGCGATCTCCGGGCTGCGGTTCGTGACCCGAGTATCGACGACGCGCCGCTCAGATCCCGGCGTACCACTCGTAGCCGCGGTCTTCCCAGAATCCGCCCTTGCCGCCGTTCAGGTGCGAGTAGGCGTCGGCGACCTCGATGCGGTTGACGTACTTGGCCTGCTTGTAGCCGAGCTGGCGCTCGATGCGCAGGCGCAGCGGGGCGCCGTGCGCGACGGGCAGGTCCTGGCCGTTCATGCCGTAGGCGAGGATCGTCTGCGGGTGGTAGGCGTCGAGCAGGTCGATGCTCTCGTAGTACAGGCCGGTGTCGTCGGCCGTCTCGCCGAGGTTGTCGGCGCAGTGGAAGATCACGTAGCGCGCGCCCGGCTTCAGGCCGGCCAGGTCCAGCACTTGCGACAGCGGCACCCCCTGCCACTTGCCGATCGCGCTCCAGCCCTCGACGCAGTCGTGGCGCGTGATCTGCGTGCGCGCCTTCATCGCCTTCAGCTGCGCCAGCGACAGCGACTGCGGCCGCTGCACGAGGCCGTCGACCTGCAGCCGCCAGTCGACGAACTTGCCCTGCAGCAGCTGCGCGTATTCCTTGCTCGCCGGCATCGACGAGCCGTTGGCGCGGAACACCGGCGACAGGTCGCGCTCGCCGTATTCCTTGGCGAGCGGCTGGTGGTCGAGGATCAGCCGCTGGCTGGCGAGCGTCAGCTTCTCGGCGCTGCGCAGCGTGGCGTCGATGCGCGGGTTGTTGACGGCGCGGTCGCAGCCGGCGAGCGCGAGAGAACCCGCGCCCGCGGCGAAGGCCGTCAACCACTTGCGGCGCGACTGGAACGGCGTCACGCGGTCGGCCTTGAACTTCACGTTCGGATTCATTGCGCGTCTCCGTCGATCTCGATCGCGTACTTGCCCGTGATCATCGAGCGCAGGTTGTTCCAGACGCCCGAGACCAGCACCATCACGATGTGCACGACGACGAACGCGACGAGCAGCGAGGCGCAGATGAAGTGCAGCGAGCGCGCCGACGGGCGGCCGCCGAACACGTCCAGCAGGATGTGGAACGCCGAGTCCATGCCGGGCGACATCGTCAGCCCGGTCAGCACCATCAGCGGCAGCAGCACGAACGCGACCCCCATGTAGGTGAGCTTCTGCAGCACGTTGTAGCGGCGCGCGGCCTCGCCCTTCGGGAAATGCAGCTTCGCATGATCGACGATCTCGTGCGCGAGATTCGCCGGGGCGAGTTCGGCCTTGGTGGTCAGCAGGTCGCGCTTGAAGTGGCGCGACACCAGCCCGCCGATCAGGTAGACCGCGCCGTTGATCGCGAACAGCCAGGCGAAGAAGAAGTGCCAGCGCCGGCCGGCGGCCAGGTCCTGGTACGACGGGATCGTCAGCCAGGCCGGGAAGCCGCGTGCGGCCGGATTGCCGTCCTCCTTCGAGACGCCCAGCAGCCCGGTGCTCTCGATGGTCAGCGAGCCCAGGTGCACGACGCCGCGCAGGCCCGTGCCGGTGTTGAGCGCGTCGAGGGACAACCACGCGTGGTCGTTGTCGGCGCCGTACTCGCCCCAGTACAGCCGCGGGTGCGCGTTGAAGATCTGCGCGCCCGTCATCAGCAGCAGCGAGAAGCAGAAGACGTTGATCCAGTGCGTCACGCGCACCAGCGCCGAGTGGCGCGGGACGAGTTGCCTGGGCGCCGGGGCGGCGTGCGGGATCGTGCCCGAAGGCATCCTGGCGGTGGTCATGTCAAGCCTTGTGTCCGTGTTTGCCGTTGGTCGCGCGGCGAGGCCGAACCTTACACCGCCAGGCTGACGCGAATCACATCGGCGGGACGAGGCCGTCCTTGCCGACGACGACACGATTCGTGCTCAGCTTGCCGTCGTCGGCGCGATCGGCCGGCACGAACACCGCGGCGCCCGGCTTGACGTCGGCGTTGACGGCCGGCGCGAAGGTGACGATGGGCGTGTTCGGCGCGATCACGATCTTCTTGGACTGGCCGTGGTAGACGACGTTGACGGTCGTGCCGTCGACGGACTGTACCGCCTCGGACACCGCGCCGTTGGTCATCGAGCTGTTGGGCTTCAGGTCCCAGCCGTAGCTGCCTTCGCCGGTGCCACGCATCTGCGGCGGAAAGATCAGCACTTCCAGCGCACCGTCGCCGCCCTTGGCGTTGGGCAGCGACGCGATGCCGACGAAGTCGCCCGGCTTGATGTCGGCCAGGTTCGCCTTGGCGATGCCGCCGGCCTTCCAGCCGAGGTTGAGCTTGATGGACACGTTGTCGCCGTCGCGCGACTTCACGAGCAGCGTGTCGGCGTTGACGCTGACGACGGTGCCGCGCACGCGGACGCCGTCGGCGGCCAGCGCCGCCGGCGACACGGACAACGTGGCGAGGGTCGTGGCCAAGGCCATGGCGGCGAACTTGAAGGTCTTGAACGAATGCATGAAGGAGTCTCCGGGTGGGCGGCGCGAGGGCCGCGAAAAGGTGAGGCGCTCCGGGAGGTGAATACCGCGAGAGGAACGCCCCGGGGTGAAACGTTCAGTGAAGTTGCGTGAAGATCAACACGGTGCCGATCAGGCCGGCGACGTAGGCGAGGGTTCGCACGCCGGCGATGCCCGCGGTGTACGCGGCGGCGTGCACCACGCGGGCCACCAGGAACAGCCAGGCGCCGGCGAGGGTGAGAGTGTCCGACACGCCGATCGAGCGCGCCGCCAGGATGGCTATCGCGAACGGCAGCAGGTTTTCCAGCAGGTTGCGATGCGCGCGCGCGCCGCGGCCGGCGGCGCCGATCGCGGCGGGCGCGTCCTCGCGATTGCCGGACACCGCGGCCGGCCCGGCCTGGCGCGCGTAGAGCGGGACGTAGACCATGGGCAGCGCCAGGCAGAGCAGGGCGGAGGCGACGAGGATCCAGAGTTCGGTGGTCATGAGCTATCTACTGGTTGGTAGGTTGGTGGGGCAAAAAAAGGAAACTCAGTGACGTGTCGCCAGGCGAGCGAGCAGGCCCTGCGAGATCGACGTGAAGACGGCGGCGTCGCCATAGGCCCGCGCCGAGACCATCGCGCCGTGGATGGCCGCCATGAAGCCGAGCGCCTCCGCGGCGGGCGTGCCGTGCAGCGTGAACTTGCCGGCGCGCTTGCCGTCCGCCAGCGTGGCCGCGAGCCATTGCGACAGGTCGTCGAAATGGCCGCGCACCTCGGCACCGACGTCGTCGGGGATCGTCGGCATCTCCGTGGCCAGCATCGCGCAGATGCAGAACGGCAGCGTGCGTTCGCGCAGGCAGTCCTGCCAGAAGCGTGTCCAGGCCTGCAGGCGAGCGGCGGGATCGGCGACCTGCGTCGTCAGCGCGGCGAGCCCGGCGAGGGCCTCCGCGCGATAGCCGACGACGACGCTGCGCACCAGCTCCGCCTTGCTGGGGAAGTGGTGGTGGATGCTGGCCTTCGTGATGCCGACGGCGTCGGCGATGTCGGCATAGCTGAAGCCGTTGTAGCCGCGCAGCGCGATCAGCGAGCGCGCGCAGGCGGCGATCTCGGCGGCCTTGGGAGAAAGTTCGGAACCCATGGCATGCAGTCTACCAACTAGTAGGTTGGTGTCAAGTACCGGCGGATCCTGCAGGCTTCAGCGCGACTCCGGATACAGCCCGTGCACCTGCCCGAACACGCGCGCCAGCCCGAAGATGGCGTCGATCAGCGGCGTCGCCACGCCCACATGCCGGCCCAGCTCGCGCACCGCGCCGACCAGGCTGTCGAGCTCGATCGCGCGGCCGGCCTCGGCATCCTGCAGCATCGAGGTCTTGAACGCGCCCAGCTTGCGCGTGATGGCGTGGCGCTCGGCGGGCGTCTGCGTGATCGCGAAGCCCAGCTTCTCGCCGATGCGGCCGGACTCCAGCATCGCGTTGCTCGTGAGCTCGCGCACCAGCTCGTCGCCGATGATCCGATCGGTCGTCGCGCCGGTGATGGCGCTGATCGGGTTGGTGGTCATGTTGCCCCACAGCTTGTACCAGATGTCGCGCTGGATCATCTCGCTGGCGGTGGTCTCGAAGCCGGCCTCGTCGAGCCGGGCCTTCAGCGCCGCGACGCGTTCCGACACGCCGCCGCGCGGCTCGCCGATGACCAGGCCGCGGCCCATCTGGTTCCAGGCCTTGCCGGGCTCGCTGACCGACGCGGCCGCATGCACGACGCAGCCGATGACGTTGTCGATCGGCAGGTGCGCCGCGATGCTGTCGTCCGGGTCGACGCTCTTCAGCGCCAGGCCGGCGGCCGGGCCGGACAGGCCCTGGCAGAACCACCACGGCACGCCGTTCATCGCCGGCACGACGAGCGTGTGCGGGCCCAGCAGCGGCGCGATGCTGCGCGCGACGTCGGCCAGCGCCGGCGCCTTCACGGCGACCACGACGACGTCCTGCACGCCCAGCGCGGCCGGATCGGCGCTCGCGTTGACCGGGCCCGAGATGGGGCCGGCGAAGCCGTCGACGCGCAGCCCGTGTTCGTTCAACGCGGCCAGCGTCGCGCCACGCGCCACGGCGCTCAGCGTGTGCTTGCCGGTGGCGGCCAGACGTGCGCCGATCAGGAGGCCGATGGCGCCCGCGCCGTAGATGCAGATCTTCATGGCGTCAGATCTTCAAAAAAGCCGCGATGCCGATCGCGATGCCCACGCCGGCCACGCCCAGCGTGCCCCATTCGAGCCAGCGGCGGCGGGTCAGCAGCGCGATGGCGGCCAGCGCGATCGAGACCTGGATCACGGTCGTCGCGGCGGCCCAGCGGTGGTGCTGGTGCATCAGGCGCTCGCTCTGCTCGTCGAAGTTCCTGGCCTGTTCCTCGAGCTCCTTGGCCTTGGCCATGATGGGCTCCTTGTCGGCCTTGTACTTCTCGATGTTCTTCGCGTAGGTGTCGCGCCGCTCGGCCGGCACGATGTCGAGTGCCACCTCGGCGATGGCCTGGCGCGCGTTCTTGGCCTGGTAGAAGTTCCACTGGTCGGACGCCTCCGTCTTGCGGATCGCGGCGTCGTTCTTGGCCAGCGCGGCATCGGCCTGCGTGGCGCCGCCCATGTACGAGAAGATGGCGCCGATCGTGGCGAGGATCGCGGTGATGACGGCCAGCTGGCCGATCATGCCGCCGGCGCCGTGTTCGGCGGCGTGCTCCACCTCGTGGTCGTGCGGGCCGTGGACGTGGAATCCTGAGGACATGCTCGTTCTTTCGCTGATCAATCGGGACGCGCCGCCTCATGGTGGCGCCGTAGCCGGCGATGGTAGCGAAGAACCGTGTCCCGTCCGGAAAAGTCCTCAGAGCCTGAAGACGCTGACGATCTGCGTCAGCCGCGCGGCCTGCTGGCTCAGGCTCTCGGCCGCCGCGGCGCTCTGTTCGACCAGCGCGGCGTTCTGCTGCGTCGTCTGGTCGAGCGCGCCGACGGCGTCGCCGATCTGGCCGATGCCGCCCGACTGCCGCACCGTGGCGCTCGAGATCTCGCCGATCAACTGGCCCACGCGCTGCACCTGCGCGACGATGTCGTTCATCGAGGCGCCGGCCTCGTCGACCTGGCGCGCGCCGATGTCGACCTTCTCGACGCTCGCGCCGATCAGGCTCTTGATCTCCTTGGCCGCCGCGGCGGAGCGCTGCGCGAGCGAGCGCACCTCGCTGGCCACCACGGCGAAGCCGCGGCCCTGTTCGCCGGCGCGCGCCGCCTCGACCGCGGCGTTGAGCGCCAGGATGTTGGTCTGGAAGGCGATGCCGTCGATGACGCCGATGATGTCGCCGATCTTCCTGGACGACGTCGCGATCTCGTTCATCGTCTCGACCACGCGGTTGACGGCGACGCCGCCGCGGCTGGCCGCGGCCGAGGCCTCGCTGGCGAGCTGGTTGGCCACGCCGGCGGTCTCGGCGTTCGAGCGCACGCTGCCGGTGAGCTGCTCCATCGACGCCGCTGTCTGCTGCAGGTTGCCGGCCTGCGCCTCGGTGCGCTGGCTCAGGTCGGCGTTGCCGCTGGCGATCTCGGCCGAGCCGGTGGCGATCGAGTCGCTGGACAGGCGCACCTGGCCCACGACCTCGGCGAGGCGCTCGCGCATGCGCTGCATCGCGACGAGGATGCTGGCGGTGTCGCCTTCGCGCGTGCGGATGGCCACGGCCAGGTTGCCGTCCGCGATCGCGCTGGCGATGGAGACGACCTCGCCCGGCTCGGCACCCAGCTGGCGCGCGAGACCGCGCGTGATGGTGACGGCCATCGCGCTGGCGGCGACGAGCGCGAAGCCGGCGAGCGCCAGTGTCACGATGATCGCGTCGCGCCCGTCGTCGCGCGCGGCCTGGCCTTCCTTGGTCATGATGGCCGTCTGCAGCTTGGTGATCTCGCCGATGGCGGCGAAGAACGCGCGCTGCGACGGCCGCATCGTGATCAGCAGCGTGTGCGCGGCGTCGTCGTACTGGCCGGCCTTGACAAGGCGCACGACCTCGTCGCGATCCTTGTAGAACGTGGTGCGCGCCGCGATCATCGCGTCGACCAGCTCGCGGCCCTTGGCCAGGTCCACGTGATTGTCGAATTCGGCGATGCCGTCGTCGGTGGCCCTGGCGTTGAGATCCAGGTTCTTGAAGGCGTCTGCGGTCTGTTCCGGATCCTTCGCGGCGATCACCGTGTTGCGGATGAAGCGGGCCTGCGCGTTCGCGCTGTCGGCGATCGCGGTGATCTTCTGCACGCGGTAGTAGCGCTCGTCGACGATGTTCGCGACACGGGCGTTGATGGCCTCGAAGCGGAGCGCGCACACGATCGCGACCACGGCGATCAGGCCCACGAGCAGGCCGTAGCTCAGCGCGAGCTTGGTGGCGACCTTCATTTTTCTGGCAGCGGACATCGTTCACTCCGGGACATCGAGAGCGCGGAGCGTGTTTCGGAAGACTCCAGGCTTCCTCCCATATCGGAACGCCGTGCACCGGACTTGAGCAGGCATTCGGTAAGGAGTTGTCGATGGGGACATGTCCGGATCCGGCCGGTGCGACGGCGCGCGGCGTGCGACGATCCGGCCCCGTACGACGACCACCGGAGACACCATGACGCACACGCTCGCCTCGCTCGCCACCCGCTTCCACGCGCTGCACGCCGACGGCCTGCTGCGCCTGGCCAACGCCTGGGACGCCGGCAGCGCGCGCCTCGCGCAGGCGGCCGGCGCGCGCGCGATCGCCACCAGCAGCGCCGCCGTCGCCTGGGCCCACGGCTGGCCCGACGGCGACCTGCTGCCGGTCGAGCTGCTGCTGCAGACGACCCGCGCCGTGGCCGCCGCCACCGAGCTGCCGGTGACGATCGACATCGAGGGCGGCTACTCGGACGAGCCGGCGCGCGTCGGCGAACTCGTGGCCGCGTTGCTCGAGGCCGGCGCGGTCGGCATCAACATCGAGGACGGCAGCAAGGATCCGGCGCTGCTGTGCGCCAAGATCGGCGCCGCCCGCGCCGCGGCGGACAAGGCGGGCGTCGCCCTGTTCGTCAACGCGCGCATCGACGTCTGGCTGCGCGGGCTGGCGCCGGCGGCCGAGCGCGTCGCCGAGACGCTCGCGCGCGCCGCGCGCTACCGCGCCGCGGGCGCGAGCGGCCTGTTCGCGCCGGGCATCACCGACGCCGGCGAGATCGCCGCGCTGGTCGCCGGCACCGACCTGCCCGTCAACGTGCTCGCCTGGACGGGCCTGCCCGACGCCGACCGGCTGCAGGCGCTGGGCGTGCGCCGCCTCAGCGCCGGCTCGGCGATCTCGGAGGCGATGCACGGGCACGTGCTGGCGATGATGCGCGAGTTCGTCGCGACGGGGCGCGTCGATACCGCGAGCGCGACGCCGGCGACGTACGGCGAGGTGCAGGCGATGATGGCGCGGCGCTGAAGGCGGCTTCCTCACGGTTGAGTGAGAATCGAGGCATCCGTCCATCGCCGCCTGCCTTGAATCCGACGCTCAACTTCCACCACCTGATGCGCGACCACTCGCTGGCGGTCGACCTGGGCCGGATGACCGAGGTCGAGGCGGCCACCGAGGTCGCGCGCGCGATCCAGCGCACGCTGGCCTGCGCGCGGGTGAACTTCTGGAACGTCTCCGGCGAGGTCGGCCGCCGCGTGATGAGCCGCGTCACCGGCTATGACGGCCGCGCCCAGCGCGTGCTGTCCGAGCCGCTGGCGTTGCAGGAGACGACCGGCGAGTTCTTCAAGGCGCTGCACGACTCGGGCTGCTACGTCTGCCCCGACACCTCGGCCGATCCGCTGCTGCGCGAGATCTTCCCCAGCTACCTGAAGCCCACGCAGGCCGTGACGATGATCGTCGCGGCGTTCTACGTCGACGAGCGCGTCTGGGGCCTGATCTCGTGCGTGCACGACGCGCCGCGCCGCTGGACGGCCGCCGAGATCACGGCGCTGCGCAAGTGCGCGTCGGAGCTGTCGCGGCGGCGCGCGCACCTGCTGTACGACTAGGAGCCCTGGCGCGCGGTCTTCTCGTCCGCATACATCGCGGCGTCGGGCTGCTGCAACGCGCTCTCGGCGTCGTGAACGCGCCAGCACCGCGGCGATGCGGCTCGCGCGAGGGCCCTGACGCGCGCGCCCGGTCGCATTCGTGAGCGGTCGCTGACGGAGCCGACGCTCCGGATCGCTGGAACGTCGGCGTCCGGACGTCCGGCGCCGGTCGATGCCGGGGTTCCCCTCTAACCGCGCGGATCGCCTCGACGATAATCGCGCGCAACGCCCCGAACCCGCGCGACAGACGCGGCGAGGGCGATCGAGGGAGGAAACCCATGTCTGCATCTTCGGGCCGCGTGTCGGCCCTGCGCGCGCCGTCATTCGCCGGGCGTTGCTGGTGATCATCCCGGCCACGCTCGCGGCGGCCAGCCGCGTCATCTCGTTCTCGCTTCGGAACGCCGTCATCGGCTTTCTGAAATTTCTGTGGCTGGCGTTGCTGGTTCTGCCAGCGGCCATGACGGTGTCGGACAACCCGCCGTGGGAGCTCGACTCGCATCTGCTGTTCGGCCTGTCGTGCTGGCTCGTTGCGGCAACGTGCCTGGCGTTGCCTTCACGCTGGTTCTTCCCGCTGTCACTGCCGATCGTTCTGGCCGGAGTGCTGTGCGTGGGAGCGCATGTCTTGCGGCACGTCGACTTGCTGGATCTGGCACTCCAGTGGCGCACGTTCACGGCGGAAGAAGTGCGTTCGACGCTCCTGCCCTATGCTGCGCTCGTCGCGTCGGCGACCGGGCTGCTGGTTGTCTGGTGCTGGGCTTGCGCACGCGAGTCGGGCATGCGGCCTTTCGGGCGCGCAGTGCCCGTCGCCGTCGCGCTGATCACGGTCCTGCTCGTGCCCCTCGTCCCTGAAGCCGCATGGCTTCGCACATGGCCGTCGAATGCCATCGTTGTGGCCGGCATGATCGCGACGGGCTCGCAGCCGTCGGTGCACGTGTTCAGTCTCCCCGTGATCGTCGATCCGCGCGATCCGAAGGCCACCTGGCATGCGCATGCGACGAGCGCGGCACGCCGCCAGACCTTCGTCTTCATCGTCGGAGAAAGCGTCCGCGCCGACTATCTGCACGAATGCCATGGCCCCGCGCTGGTTCGACCATTGAGCGCCGACGCATTGGTCGCATGCGACGTCACCTCGGGCGCCGATGCGACGCACACGTCGGTGCCGCTGTTGATCTCGCGCGAAATGCCGGGTTGGCCCGACCGCGTTTCGAGCGACGCCACCTTCGAACATGCGTTCGAGGAAGCCGGTTTCGAGACGCACTGGATCGGCGTCCAGGACAACACCCTCGCCTGGCCGGACGCCAAGTTTCAGGCCTATCCGAGATATACGAGTTCGGACGAGGCGGCGTTGGCCCGGCCACTGGAGGCAGTCCTCGCGCGGCCCGCGCGGCGCAAGGCCATCGTGCTGCACGCCTACAACGCGCACGATCCCTATTGCGCCCGCTACGATCACGCGAGTGCGCCCTACCACCCCGACTGCGAGAAGCTGCGGTCCACCCGCGTCTCCTATCCCGAGGACATGCGACTGGCCTACGCCAATGCCGTCGATGCGTCCGTCGGATTCATCAATGGTGTCATCGACGCATTGCGCGGCGAGCAGGGCGAGGTCTTCCTGCTGTTCACGCCCGACCACGGCGACAACCTCTTCGACGACCCTCGCGAGTTGCACGGCCACGCGATGGAAAATCCCACGCGATGGGACGTGCATGTGCCGGCTATTTTCTGGGCAAACGCCGCATGGAAGGCCGCGCACCCGAAGCAATGGGCCAATCTGCAAGCCAACACGCAGGCCCCGCTGATGCACGCGGACATGGTGCCCACGTTCCTCGCGGCTGCCGGCGTGACGTACGACGAGCGGCGTCGGCTGCCGGTGAACCTGCTGACTGCCGCCGTGCCGGTGCGCACACGCGTTGTCCAACGCAAGCCGGGCGTGACGACCGACTGGGACACCCTCGTGCGCGAAGCGCAGTAGCAGCTCGGCCGGGCGGACCGGATTCGCGTGAAAGCCGCCGAAACCGTCCTTCGGGAAATGCGCCCGAACAACGGTGGCCGAGGCCAGGCGGGGAACCATCCCGCGCCTCGCGCGCCGCTCAGGTGCCGCCGCCGCTCCACCCGCCGCCCAGCGCCTTGACCAGCGCCGTCGCCACGATCTGGCGCTGGCCCGCGAGCTGCGCGGCCTGCAGCTGCACGGTCAGCAGCGACTGCTGCGCCGTGATGACGTCGAGGTAGGTGGCCACGCCGCCTTCGTAGCGCGCGTTGGCCAGATCCAGCACGTGCTGCGCCGACGCGACGGCGACGTTGGCCTGCGCGGTCGCGCGATCGAGCGAGGCCACGCCGGTGATGCCGTCCTCGACCTCCTGCATCGCGCCGAGGATCGTGCGCCGATAGGTGGCCACCGAGACGTCGTAGCCGGCCTTCGCGAAATCGACGCTGGCGCGCGTGCGGCCGGCGTCGAACAGGGTCTGCGTGGCCGAGACGCCGATCGACCAGACGAGGCTGGGCGCGTCGAACAGCGAGCCGAGGATGCGGCTTTCCTCGCCGATGCTCGGTTGCAGGAACACGCTCGGATAGAACGCCGCGGTGGCGACGCCGATCTGCGCGTTGGCCGCGGCCATCGCGCGTTCGGCGGAGGCGACGTCGGGCCGGCGCTGCAGCAGGTCGGACGGTACCCCAACGGGTATCGGCGGCGGCTGCAGGTCGCGCTTGACCGGCGCCAAGCTGAACGTGGGCGCGGGCGCGCCGATGAGCGCGGCGATCGCGTGCTCGAACTGCGCGCGCTGGCGCTTCTGCACGTCGACCTGGGTCAGCGTGTTGTCCAACAAGGCCTGTTGCTGCGCGACTTCGAGCCCGGTGCCGGCGCCGAGGTCATGGCGCTGGTTGACGAAGCCCAGGGCCTTGCGTTGCAGCGCGATCGAGCGGTCGAGCACGTCCAGCGAGGCGTCCAGCGTGACGAGGTTGTACCAGTCCGACGCCAGCTCCGCGCTGACGACGAGCCGGGTGTTCGCGAGGTCGGCGGCCGACTGCTCCGCCGACGCCTTCGCGCCCTCGACGCTGCGCGAGACGCGGCCGGCGAGGTCGATTTCGTAGTTGACGCTGAGGCCCAGCGGGAAGTCGTTCTGCACCGTCGTCGAGTTCGGCGTCGCGTAGCTGGCCAGCGGGCGGTTGGCCGAGATGCGGAAGCGCTGGTCGTGCGAGGCCAGGCTCAGCGACGGGAACAGGCCGGCGGATGTGCCGCTGACGGTCGCGCGCGCCTGCGCGAGACGCGCGGCCGCGATTGCAAGGGTGGGGCTGTGTTCAGAAGCACGCGCCTCGAGCTCGTCGAGCTGCGGGTCGCCGAAGGCCTTCCACCAGTCGCCCTTGTCTGCGGCGTCGGCGGGCGCGCCGGTGCGCCACGGCGCCTCCAGCTTCCAGGCCACCGGCAGGTCGGGCGTCGGGCGCTTGTAGTCGGGGCCGACGGCGCAGCCCGCGACGGCGATCGCCGCCGCCATCAGCGAGAGTCGGAACATCGTCTTCACGCGGGGGCCTTCGCCGTCGGGGCCTGCGTCGTGACGACGTCGCCGTCCACCAGCGAGTCGGGCGGGTTCAGCACGAGGCGGTCGCCGGCCTGCAGGCCGCTGGTCACTTCGACCATGGTGCCGTTGTTGCGGCCCAGCGTGACCGGGTGCAGCGCGACCTTGCCCTGGCCGTCGACCACGGCCACGCGCGTGCCCTCGCCGCGGAACAGCAGCGTGTTGCTGGGGATCGAGAGCGTGGCGCTGGCCGTCAGCGGCAGCGCGACCTGCACGTAGGCGCCGGGCAGCAGCGCGCCGTCCTTGTTCGGCAGCGACACCTCGACCTGCATCGTGCGCGTGCTGGCGTCGATCGAGCCCGACGTGCGCGTGACCTGGCCCTTGAACTGCTGGCCCTGCAGCTCGGCCTGCGTCACGACGACGGTCTGGCCCGTCTTGACGAGGTTGGCGTAGGACTGCGGCACGCTGATGTAGACGCGCAGCGGGTCGGTCTGCGACAGCAGGAACAGCGGCTTGCCGCTGGTGTCGATCAGGTCGCCGACGTCGATGTTGCGCTTGGTGACGATGCCGGCGAACGGCGCGGTCACGCGCTTGAACGCCTCGAGCTCCTGCAGGCGCTGCAGGTTGGCGTCGGCGGCGGCGAGGTTGGCCTTGGCCTGCACCAGCGCGGCGCGGCGCTCGTCGAGATCCTGCTGCGCGACGACGTCCTTCTTGCGCAGCGCGTCCCAGCGGTCGACAGTGGTCTGGGCCAGCGCCACGGTCGACGCCGTCTGGTCGCGCACGGCCTTGGCCTGCGAGACCTGCTGGTCGAGTTCGGGCGCCTCGAGCTCGGCGAGCACGTCGCCCTTCTCGACGTGGCTGCCGATGTCCTTCGTCCAACGCTTGACGTAGCCCGCCGCGCGCGCCGCGATCGGCGCCTGCACGGCGCCCTGCAGCGTGCCGGGCAGGGCCACGGTGCGGCCCGCGCCCGCGGCCTGCGGCGTCGTCGTCTTGACGTAGATCGCCGTGTGCTCGGCGACGCCGGCGTCGAGATCCTTGCCGTTGGCCGCGCGGCTCAACACGGTGCGCGCGGCGCCCACGCCCAGCAGCACCAGCACGGCGACGCTGATGAATTTCAGGCGGCGCACGATCTGGCGGCGCTGCAACTGGTCGTGGTGGTCGTCGCCGGCGGCGGCGTGGATGCCGAGGCCGGCATGTCGCTGCTCAGTCATTGTCAGATCTCCTGCGGATGGGGAACGATGGGTGCGGCCGGCGCGCGATCCTGCTTGCGCTGGTGGCGCGACTCGAGCCGGCGGTGCACGCCGGCGAAGACCACCGGCACGAAGAGGAGGGTGGACACCGTCGCGAACAGCAGGCCGCCGATGACGGCGCGTCCCAGCGGCGCGTTCTGCTCGGCGCCTTCGCCCAGGCCGAGGGCCATCGGCATCATGCCGATGATCATCGCCAGCGCGGTCATCATCACCGGACGCAGGCGCGTGGCGCCGGCCTCGAGCGCGGCCGACAGCACCGGCGCGCCTTCCTCGCGGCGCTGGCGCGCGAACGAGATCATGAGGATCGAGTTGGCGGTGGCCACGCCCATGGTCATGATGGCGCCCGTGAGCGCAGGCACGCTCAGCGTCGTGCCGGTGATGAACAGCATCCACGCGATGCCGGCCAGCGCGGCGGGCAGCGCCGCGATGATGATCAGCGCGTCGATCCACGACTGGAAGTTGACGACGACCAGCAGGTAGACGAGCACGATGGCCATCGCCAGGCCCACGATCAGGCCCAGGAACGAGGCCTGCATCGTCTGCACCTGGCCGCGGATCACCACGGCGCTGCCGCGCGGCAGCTTGGCGCGCGTCGCGTCGACCAGCTGCGTCACCTGCCTGGCGACGTTGGCGAGGTCGGTGCCCTGCACGCTGACGAAGACGTCGACGGCCGGCTGGATGTTGTAGCGCGACGAGACGGCCTGCTGCACCGCCGGGTTCACCTTCACGAGGTTGCCCAGCAGCTGCGTGGTGCCTCCGGTGGTGGCGCCGGTGCCGTTGCCGATGCCTACCGGCGTGGCCAGCAGCGAGTCGAGCGAGTCGATGCTGTACTGCGGCGTCTGGACGGCGATGTTGTAGACGATGCCGTTCTGCGGATTGAGCCAGAAGGCCGGCGCGACCTGCGAGCTGCCGGACAGCGCGACCAGCACGTTCTGGCCGACGTTGGTGGCGCTGAGGCCCACCTGCTGCAGCCGCGCGCGATCCATGTCGAGGTTGATCGACGGCAGGTCGTTGCGCTGGTGCACGTGGCTGTCGACCGCGCCGGGGATGCGCTCGATCTGCTTGTTCAGCGCCGCGGCCAGCGCCGCGTTGGTGACGACGTCGTTGCCGGTGAACTGCACGTCGATGGCCGCGGGCAGGCCGAAGTTCAGGATCTGCGTGACGATGTCGGCCGGCTGGAAGAAGAACTCGATGCCGGGGAATCGCTTCGGCAGTTCGCGGCGCAGCAGGCTGACGAACTGCGCCGTCGGCTTGTGCTCCTTGGTCAGCGCGATCTGGATCTCGCCGTCCAGCGTGCCGATGGTGCCGGCGTTGCTGTACGACAGGTTGATGCCGGAGTTGGGCACGCCGAGGTTGTCCAGGATCGTCTCGAGCTGGTCGGCCGGCACCAGCTGGCGGATCTGCGCCTCGATCTCGTCGGCCGAGCGCGCCGTCTCCTCGATGCGCGTGCCGGTGGGCATGCGGAAGTGCAGGCGGATCTGGCCGCCGTCGACGGCGGGGAAGAAGTCGCGGCCGAGCGCGAAGAACAGGCCGCATGACAGCAGGCAGAACGCCATGAAGCCGATCGAGAAATTGCGCCGGTGCGAGAGCAGCACCGACAGCGCGAGCGTGTAGCTGCGGCGCACCTGCTCGAAGCGGCGGTCGAAGGCGACGTTGAGGCGCTTGAGCAGGCTGGGCCTGGTGACTGCCGGCGAACCTTCACCATCAGCGCCGTGATGTTGGCCGCGCATCAGCAGCATCACCATCGTCGGCACCAACGTCCGCGACAGGATGTACGACGCGGCCATCGCGAACACGACGGCCTCGGCCATCGGCACGAACAGGAAGCGCGCGACGCCCGACAGGAAGAACATCGGCACGAACACGATGCAGATGCAGACCGTCGACACGAAGGCCGGCACGCCGATCTCGCCCGCGCCGACGATGATGGCCTCGTTCAGCTCGGTCCCGAGATGCAGGTGGCGCTCGATGTTCTCGATCGTGACGATGGCCTGGTCGACCAGCACGCCCACCGACAGCGCGAGGCCGCCGAGCGTCATCAGGTTGAGCGTCTCGCCCAGCACCTGCAGGATGATCACGGAGGTCAGGATGGACAGCGGGATCGTCAGCGCGATCACCAGCGTGCTGCGCCAGTTGCCCAGGAACAGCAGCACCAGCGCGGCGGTCAGGCCGGCGGCGATCAGCGCCTCCGTCACGACGCCGGCCACCGCGGCCTTGACGAAGACCGACTGGTCGAACAGCGTCTTGACCGAGATCTCCTTGGGCATCTGCGCCGAGGCCGTGGGCAGCAGCGCGCGCAGGTTGGACATGATGTCCAGCGTCGACGCGCCGCCGTTCTTCAGCACCGACAGCAGCACGCCGCGCTGGCCGTCCTGGCGCACGATGTTGGTCTGCGGCGCGAAGCCGTCGCGCACGAAGCCGACGTCGCTGATCGTGGTCGTGGCACCGTTGACGGTGCGGATCGGCAGGTCGTTGAGCGCGGCGATGGTGTCGGTCGACCCGTTGAGCTTGACCGTGTACTCGGTCGGCCCGAACTTGGCGGTGCCCGACGGCAGGATCAGGTTCTGCACGTTCAACGCGGCGACGACGTCGGCCGGCGACAGGCCGCGCGCCTGCATCGCGTTGGTGTCGAGGTCGATCGAGACGAGCTTGCTCTTGCCGCCGTACGGATACGGAATCGCGACGCCCGGGATGTTGACCAGCTGCGGGCGCAGGATGTTGACGGCCGCGTCGAAGACCGACTGCTCGGGCAGCGTGGCGCTCGACAGGCCCAGCTGCACCACCGGGATGCTCGATGCCGAGTACTTGATGATCAGCGGCGGCGTGATGCCCGGAGGCAGCTGCTTGATCTGCGTCTGCTCGATGGCGGCGACCTGGGCGATCGCCGTCTGGATGTTGGCGTTGGGCTGGAAGAAGATCTTGATGACCGCGATGCCGGACAGGGTCTGCGACTCGATGTGCTCGATGTCGGACACCGTCGTCGTCAGGCTGCGCTCGTTCTGCGACGTGATGCGCTGGCCCATCTCCTGGGCCGACATGCCGGTGTAGTTCCAGACGATCGAGATGACCGGGATGTTGATCTCGGGCAGGATGTCCGTCGGCATCTTCAGCAGCGCGAACGGCGTCGCGAGCACGATCAGCATCGCCATGACGATGAACGTGTAGGGCCGTCGCAGCGCGAGCTGGATCAAGTTCATGGAAGCACTATTCGCGAGGAGTCAAGCCCACGATGATAGTGACAAGATGTGAAGCCACCCTCATCTTTCGGGTATCACCTTTCGCTGTACTCGGCTGTCCGTTTTGTCAGTTACGGCGGCTGTCCGGATTGTCAGTTACATCTCGGGCGATGCGCCACGAGAAAGGGCCGGTCGGTTGCCCGATCGGCCCTGTGGAGCGCTCGACGCGACCTCATGATCGCGTCCGGCGAACCGTCGCTCAGAAGCTGCTGACGCTGACGTCGTCGATGACGAACGAGGTCTGCGCCGAGCCATTCTCGGTGCCGGTGAACTTCAGCGTCACCGATTTGCCGACATAGGCATTCAGGCTGATCGAGGTCTGCATGTAGCCCTTGAGCGCATCCAGGTTCGAGTAGGTCGCCACCGTCGCCGTCTTGCCGCCGCTCGTGATGGACACGGTCAGCTTGTCGTTGGCGGCGGTCTTGCTCTTCTCGGCGGTGTCCACGTGCAGATAGAACGTCAGCGTGGCGTTCGACGTGGCCGCGGTGCCGACCGTGAACGTCTGCGACGCGGTGTCGGTGTGGGCCGAGCCGTAGCCGTCCAGCCAGAGGAAGCCGGTGCCGGAGTGCGCGGTCTCGCCCGAGCACGTCGAGTTGGTGCACCACACGCCCGAGCTGACCGTCCACGGCGAGGCCGAGCCTTCGAAGCCGCCGTTGACGATGGGCGACGGCGCCGGCGGCGGGGGCGGCGGCACGGGCGACGGATGGGGGGGCGGCACGACCGCGCCATAGGACGCCGAGAAGTTGGCCACATCCACCGAGCCCCAGCCCGACGCGTAGTCCCAGCCGGGACCCGCGGGGTAGCCCTGGTTGCCCGAGGTCACGTCGTGGAACCAGCCCGGATTCGCCGCGCCGCCCTGGTACATCGTGGGCGCCGGGAAGGCCAGGGAGTCGGCGTGCGCGGACTGGATCCGCGCCCAGAAGCCGGCCCACAGCGGCGCGGCCAGCGAGGTGCCGCCGATCTGCTCCTGCGTGCCGTTGACCAGCACCAGCGCGCCGGTGGCGGGCGAGGCGTCGAACGCGATGTCGGGCACGCCGCGCATCGTGGAGGTGCCGAGCACGCCCGCGGCGATCTGCCAGCTGGGCGCCTTTTCCGTCAGCGAAGGACCGCCGCCGGCGCCGCCGGAGGACGACTGCTGGCAGGTGGAGGCGCTGGTGCAGGACCACGCCGTCTCGCCGGCCCAGGCGTTGCCGCCCGTGGTCGACAGCGTCGTGCCGCCGACGGCCATGACGTACGGCGAGACGGCCGGGTAGCTCTGCGCCTCGCTGCTGCCGCCGCATTCGTAGGCGCCGGAGTCCCCCGACGAGACCGAGAACATCTGGCCTTGCGAGACGGCGCTCTCGAAGATGGCGTCCTGCGTCGGCTCGATCGAGACCTCGTCGGTCTCGCAGGCGCCCAGCGAGACGTTGATCGCGCGCGCCGCACCGTCCGTCACCGCCTTGTTGTAGCCCTGGGTCAGGCTGGCGTCGCTGAGGTCGGGCACGTTGTACAGGATCATCTGCGCGAGCTGGCCGCCGGCGGCGGCGAGCGAGGCCTGCGAGTCCATGTTCCATTCGTCGATGCCCGACGTGCTGGTGCCGGCGGTGCCGACCACCGTCGTCGTGACGTTCGGCACCGGGTAGCCGGCGCTGGCCGCGAAGCTCTTCAGGTCGGTGATGGTCTGCGTGACCTTGCCCGACGTGATGATGCCGACGCTGCCGGAATAGGCGGCCGGCAGGCTGGCGGCGTCGTAGATGGCGCCGATGTCGGGCAGGCTGATCGCGCCGGAGGCCTGCGGCGCGATGGCGTCCGTGTGCGCCGCGCGCCGGGCATGGGTGTGCACCAGGTGCACGTTCTGCAGGCCGACGACGCCGTTGACCACGCCGGCCAGGTGCTCGGGCACCACCGCGTCGGTGACGTTCGCGTACGCACGGCGGCCGTCGACGTCGTACTCGTGCAGGTCGGCCTTGAACGCCGTGCGGATCGCGCCGGCGGTGCCGGTGGCGCTGACCAGCAGGTTGTTCGGAGCGACCGCGATGTTGGCGAAGCCCTGCGCGCGCAGGTACGCGACGACCGCCTGCGCCTGGTCGGCGGTCGGTGCGTACCTTGTCATGAACTCGGCCGGGCTCAGCGGACGCACGCCCGGGGCGCCGGCCATCAGTCGGGCGGTCAGCGCGTCCAGGTCGGCCTTGTTGCGCAGCTTCAGCGAGACCACGACGTCGACCTGCTCGCCGGCGCGCAACGGCGCGACGTGAACGGCGATACGCGGGTCATGCGCCTTCGTGGTCGTCGCGACCCATGCTTCGGTCATGGCGGCGTGGGCCGAGAGGGCGAAGACGCTGGCCATCAGGGCCGACAGCAGCTTCATCTTGTCGGCGCCTGCCGGAGGCTGCCGACTCGAGGTTCGTCCCGGGTTCTTCATGGATTTGTTCTCCTGATCGATGGGGCATCCACGCGGTTCGTCGACGTGAATCTTTTCCAGGCGAGCGGCCATTCGATCTTGTCGATGTCGCTCGTGGAAGCGTCGCGCGTCGCCGTTTCGGGAGGGCCCGGTTCGGGAGCAGGCCGCGATGCAGGCGCCGATTCTGTTCTCGCGCAATGGGCGCGCTATCGGGTGAACCCCGGGCCTAGTTCATATACCCATGACCGTATCTGCCCGTGAAGGGCAGCGTGGCCTGGCGAAGCGATTTTCCGGCAATACCTCGATCGCGGTATGCCTAGCCCTGCGATGCCTGGACGAGCTTGACGACGTCCTTCCAGGGCCGTGGGCCCTCATGCATCGCGAAGACGGTCTCCACCTGGAGGTGGTTGCGTTCGACCGCCTGCACCACCTCGTGCATCAGCTGGGCGTCGTACAGCGACTGGTCGGCATTGACCGCCAGCGTATCGCTCGCATACAGCAGGCCGTATTGCGGGAAGAAGACCATGTACTGCCGCTCGGTCGACGCGCCTTGCAGCGGGTAGAGCTCGGCGCGGTTGTCGCCATGCCCGACATCCAGCCGTCCTGCCACGACGTTCCAGCGCGGCGCGGCGGGCGCCTTCTGGAGATCGTCCGGGTGCAGCGAGTGCGGCGCCCGAGCCAGTTCGTTCAGCTCGCGCACGTTGAGGTCGAGTGCCCAGACCGGCAATCCCTCGGCAACCGCCTGGCGCACGCCGGCGACGTGGGGCCAGGAATCGGACGTCGACAGCACGCCCTTGATCGGCAGTCCGGGGTATTCTCCGCGCGCCTTGGCGATCACGCCGCGGGCGTACGTGGCGGAGATCGGCATCTCCAGGATCAGTACGCCGTCGTCCTGCCGGATCAGCGTCGTGTTCCAGGAGGCCTGGTACAGCAGGATCCCCGGCGCAAGCGTCACGGGCGCCTTGTCCTTGAAGGTCCGGTCCCAGCCCGGCGATTGCGCGGCCTTGCCGGCGACGCTCGCATCCATCGCGAACTGCTTGCCGTCGGTCTCGACGTTGAAGGCGATGTCGACGGCCTGGGTCGACTGCCAGACGACGCCGTTGCGGGCCTCGATCCGATTGGTCGGCATGACGAGCCCGCCCACGAGATGCCAGTTGTCGAAGTAGACGAGTTGGCGCACGTCGCCCCACGCAAACCAGAAGTCCTGGAACGTCCGCGTGCGTTGCATGGCGTCGGGCAGATGGTTGGTCGCGTTCAGCAGCACGGTCGTCGCGATGCCATGCCAGGTGAACGTGACCGCGGCGTGCGGGGTGTCGCGCAACCATCGTGGAGACTCGTAGCGCAGGTCGGCCGCCTGCGACGCCGTCAGCAGCAGGCGCTCCGGCCCCAGCGCGAGCGCGTCGTCCGCCTGATCGAGATCGGACAGCGCGCACGGCGTGTCGCCGGACGCGGCGCGATAGACGCCCGCGGTGGGCGTCGCGACCAGCGTCTGGTCGATCTCGAACTGGTGCGGGTCGGACTCCGGCCACGTGAGTTGAGCGACGTCCAGGATGCGCCCCGCGGCGAAATCGATGGTCAGCGTGTCGTGCTGATAGGCCGTCAGGAAGGGCTGCTGCCGGTAGGACTGCTCGGTGACGAGCGTGTGCCCGATGGTCTGGTAGCGGACGCTGCGAATCGCCGCCAGCCTGCTGCGCCCGCCCATCGCCTCGATGGACTGCGCGACGCAGGCTTTCGCGTCCAGTTGCCGGCAGCCCGGCTGGCCTTCCCCGGTCGCGACGGCACCGTCGGGGCGAGCATCGTCGGCACGCGCGGGCACCGGGGCGAAGCCGGCCGCGACAGCCAGGGCTGCGCACGCCAGGAATGTCGCGGTACCAGGGATTGCTTGCCGGTCTGTCATGGCGCCGTCCTCGTGCAGCTGCGTTGAGAACCCGGACTCTAGGCGCCGCGCGATCCATGCAAACGGCATTGCGATGGATGGCGGAAAGCAGGGGCCGACCGGCGGTGCGAGGTCGTCCGCGATACGATCGGGAGGGCTGCTTCCGGGCAGCAAACGGCTTCGAAACAGGAGGGATCGAGATGCGCAAAAGCCCGAACGCGCCCGTCGGCACCGTCCACCATCTGGCGATCGACAGCCAGATGCTCGCAGGCAACCTGCTCGGAGATCCCACACTGCGGGGCATCGACGTCTACGTGCCGGCCGGGCACGATGGGCGCGGCCTTCCACTGCTGGTCGACATCGTGGGATTCACCGCAGGCGGCCCCGCTCACACCAACTGGAAGAATTTCGGCGAGAACGTCCCCGAGCGTCTCGACCGCTTGATCGCGACCGGCGAGATGCCGCCCGTCGTCGTGGCCTTCCCGGACTGCTTCACGCGGCTCGGCGGCAATCAATATGTGAACTCGGTCGCGGTCGGCCGCTGGGACGATTTCCTGCGGACCGAGGCGGTGCCGTTCGTCGAAGCCCGCTTCGGCTGCGGCGGCCAGGGCCGGCGAGGCGTCTTCGGCAAGTCCAGCGGAGGCTACGGCGCGATGGTCCATGCGCTGCTGCATCCGGACTTCTGGAGTGCGGCGGCCGTGCATTCCGGCGACATGGGCTTCGAGCTGCTCTACCGGCACGAATTCGTTCCGGTGCTGCGGGCGCTCGCCAAGGAGCCCGGGATCGGCGGCTGGATCGACGCCTTCCGGCAAGCCAGGAAGGCCAAGGACAGCGACGTGCACATCCTCATGATCCTGGCCCAGGCGGCGACCTTCGATCCGGACCCTTCGGCACCCTATGGCGTTCGCCTGCCGGTGACGCTCGACACCTGCGAGCTGATCCCGGAGCGCTGGGCGAACTGGATGGCCTGGGATCCGTTGAGCCTCGTCGAAGAACATGGGCACGGCCTGGCGGCGCTGAAGGCCCTGTACATCGATTGCGGCGACGTCGACCAATACAACCTGGTCTATGGCGCGCGGCGGATGCACAAGCGGCTGACGGCCATGGGCGTGGCGCACGTCTACGAGGAGTTCGGCGACGACCACACCGCGGTCGACTACCGGATGGACATCAGCCTGCCGATCCTGGCCAAGGCGCTCGCCTGAGCAGATCCGGCCACCTGCGCCCGCACGCGTCTCAACGCGCCGCGTGCGTGCGCCGATAGGTGACGAACGCGAACTCGAAGTCGTTCGGCGCCTCGGCATGGTGGCGCTCGCGGCCCGTCTCGACGAAATGCTCGCGCGGCCAGGTCGGGAAGCGCGCGTCGCCCTCGTAATCGCGGTCGATCTCGGTGAGGACGAGCTCGTCGGCATGCGGCAGCGCGAGCGCGTACAGCTCGGCGCCGCCGATGACGAACGCGCGCGTGCCGTGCGGATTGGACTCCACCGACTCGAGCGCCATCTCGATCGCCTGCTCGAAGCCGTGCGCCACCTGCGCCCCGTCGGCATGCCAGTCGGGCTGGCGCGTGACGACGATGTTGGTGCGGCCCGGCAGCGGCCGGAAGCGCGGCGGGATCGAGTCCCAGGTCTTGCGGCCCATGATCACCGGGTTGCCGAACGTGGTGCGCTTGAAGAACGCCATGTCCTCCGGCAGCTTCCACAGCAGGTCGTTGTCGTGGCCGATGACGCCGTTGCGCGAAACGGCCGCGATGAGGGCGACCTTCATACCGCGACCGGGGCCTTGATCGCCGGATGATGCTGGTAGTCGAGAACCTCGAAGTCCTCGAACTCGTAGTCGAGGATCGATGCCGGCTTGCGCCTGATGTGCAGCGTCGGGTACGGGAAGGGCGTTCGTTCGAGCTGCGTGTCGACCTGGCTCGCGTGGTTCGCGTACAGGTGGCAGTCGCCGCCGGTCCAGACGAAGTCGCCGACGTCGAGGTCGCATTGCTGCGCGAACATGTGCGTCAGCAGCGCGTAGCTCGCGATGTTGAAGGGCACGCCCAGGAAGATGTCGGCGCTGCGCTGGTACAGCTGGCACGACAGCTTGCCGCGGCCGCCCGGCGCTTCGGGCGGCGCCACGTAGAACTGGAAGAAGGCGTGGCAGGGCATCAGCGCCATCTTCGACAGGTCGGCCACGTTCCACGCGCTGACGATGATGCGGCGCGAGTCCGGGTTGGTCTTGAGCTGCTTGACGACCTCGGCGATCTGGTCGATGTGGCCACCGCCGGGCGTCGGCCAGGAGCGCCACTGCACGCCGTACACCGGGCCGAGGTCGCCGTCCGCGCGCGCCCATTCGTCCCAGATCGTCACGCCGCGCTCCTGCAGCCACTTCACGTTCGAATCGCCGCGCAGGAACCACAGCAGCTCGAGGATGATGGACTTCAGGTGCACCTTCTTCGTCGTCACGAGCGGGAAGCCCTCGGACAGGTCGAAGCGCATCTGGTGGCCGAACACGCTGGTCGTGCCGGTGCCGGTGCGGTCGGCCTTGAAGCGGCCCTGGTCGCGCACCAGGCGCATGAAATCTTCGTATTGCGTGCGGACGGGACGGGTCATCCGCCGATTTTAGCGGGCCGCCCGGATGTCCCTGCGCCGCTTCAGCGCGCGCGTTTGGCGGCGACCTTGCGCGGCGGCTTCTGCGCCGCGGCCGCCGCCGCGTCCTGCTCGTTGCGATTCGAGACCTTGACGAACATGTCCGCGATGCGCGCGTCGTCCTCGCCGCGCGGTGCGCAGCTGCAGACCAGCCGGCACGGTTCCTCGGACGCCTTCAGGTAGGCATGCCCCATCTCGCTGTCGAAGTAGATCGAATCGCCGGCGCGCAGGCGCACGGGCGCGTACAGCTCGCTGAGGAAGTCGAGCTCGCCCTCGATGACGAACGTGAACTCCTCGCCGGGGTGGCGGATCAGGCCGCCGAATTCCTCGTTGAACTCCGCCAGCGTGCGCGCGCGGATCTCGACGAACATCGGCGTCATCTTCTTGTTCAGCAGCTCGGTGGCGAGATACACCTGACGGTAGCTGTGCGTCTCCACCAGCTGGCCTTCGCCGGCGCGCTGGACGGCGCGGCGGCCGGCGGCCAGGCCGGAGCCGCGCGCCACCTGCGGCTTCGGGTCGACGAGGCTGGCCATGTCGACGCCCAGCCCCTTGCTGATCAGCATCAGCTTGTCGTACGACAGCGAGACCGAGCCGATCTCCAGCTTCGACAACGTCGACACCGCGAGCCCGGTCTTCTCGCTCACCTGGGCGAGCGTGAGTCCCTTGCCCAGGCGCAGGGCGCGGATCGTCGCTCCGGGCGATCCGGCATCGCCGGGCGAGGTCTGGCCATTGGCTTTCATGCGGCAGACTCTAGCAGAGCCCGCTACGGTTCTCCCGTTCGGAGAATCCGCGTCCGCGCGGCCGTTCCTCAGTCGGCCAGGCGCTCGAATCGCATGCCGCGGGTGCGGCCGGAGTCGACGCGAAACCCGCTCACCGCGCCGTCGCGGCGGTCGACGGACAGTGCGCCGCGCAGCTGCGGATGCACCGCATGCGACAGCGCCACGACGTCGGCCGACAGCGCCTCCAGCGCCAGCTCGTTGACCGCGTACTGGCCGAAGATGCGCAGCTTCCAGCCGCCGTCCTCCTGCACGACGACGGCGTCGGCACCGAGATCGGCGGCGCGGTAGCGGCCGGCCAGCGGCGCGACGGCGTCGGCGGGCGCCGACCCGGGCAGCAGCTCGAGGCGCAGCACGTGGCCCGACTCGGTGATCTCCAGCGTGGCCGGTGCCTGCTCGCGGTCGGCGATGTCGGCCGCGCGCAGCGTGAACGGGCCCATCGCGATGTCCTCGAAGCCCAGGCGCAGCGTCTCGCCCTCGTCGCGCAGCGGCACCGGCGGGTTGTTCATCAGGCAGAGGCCCAGCTTGCCGCCGGCGTCCCCGAAGCCCGCGAGAAAGCCGCTGGCCGGCGCGTAGTAGCGCTTGCCCAGCACGCTCTTGAAGCGGTCGACCGACGCGCGTTCCTCGCGCGCCGCCAGCACCTCGTCGCCGAGCATCGCATCGATGATCCTGTTGGCCAGCTCCACGGCGCTGACGACCGCGCCGTTGGTCATGATGATGATGTCCAGCGCGTGCGCGGGCACCGTGAGCATCTGGCACGTGCCGCCGATGACGCCGCCGGCGTGGTGGACGACGCGCACGCCGCGGTAGTCGTGCACCATCAGCCCCAGCGCGTATGGCACGCTGCTGCCGTTGTTCAGGCGGACGGGCGTGGTCATCTGCGCCCACGTCGCTTCGCTGCCGACCGTGTGCGGCCCGCGCAGGTGCGCGAGCCAGCGCAGCATGTCGTCGACGGTGGAGATCATCGCGCCTTCGCCGCGCACCTCCTCGGTCGGGAAGATGCCGCGGCGCCAGCGGCCGTCCGGCTGCGCGACGTGCAGCGTGGCCATGTTGCGATGGATCTCGAAGTCGCTGGGCACCGACTTCGTGTCGACCATGCCCAGCGGCTTGAAGATGCGGTCCTCGAGGAACTGCTCGAACGGCACGCCGCTCACGCGTTCGACGATCAGCGACAGCAGGTGGTAGCCGCCGTTGTTGTAGAGCGTCTTCTCGCCGGGCGCGAAGTTGACGTCGCCTTGCCTGGCCTGCGTCTTCAGCGCGACGCCCTTGGGCTTGATGGCCATGGCGTCGCTCAGGAAGCCGACGTCCAGATAGCAGCGATGGCCGCCCGAGTGGTTCATCAGCTGGCGCAGCGTCGGCTCGCGCTGCAACGGCGGCAGTTCGGGCACGTAGCGGCGCACGCCGGCGTCGATGTCGAGCTTGCCGTCCTCGGCCAGCAGCAGCGCGGCGAGGCAGGTGAAGTGCTTGCTGGTCGAGCCGATGCGCATGCGCGTCCAGGCGGTGTTGGCCACGCCCAGCTCGAGGCTCGCGAGCCCGAAGCCGCGGCGATATACCGGCTGGCCGTGCTGCGCGACGCCCACGACGAGGCCCGGCCCGTCGCTTCGATTGACGGCGGCGAAGAGGTCGTCGAGCGCGGCGACGCCGGTCTTGGCGACGATTTCGGTCGCGGATTCACTCATGCTTTTCTCCTGTTGGTCGAAGGCGCGCCGGGCTCCAGAGGCTCGACGCTGTGGCGGATGCCCGCGGTGTTGACGAACACGTGCGCATCGACCGCGTCGTCGGGGCCGCGCGGCACGCAAGTGCAAAGCAGTCGGCAGCGTCCCGGCGTGGCGTTGAGATAGGCGTGGCCCATTTCGCTGTCGAAGTAGATCGAGTCGCCCGCGCGCAGGCGCACCGGGGCGTAGAGCTCGCTGTGGAAATCGAGCTCGCCTTCGAGCACGTACGAGAACTCCTCGCCCGGATGGCGGATCAGGCCGCCGAATTCGGCGACGAACTCGTCCAGCGTGCGGGCGCGGATCTCCACGAAGATGGGCGTCATCTTCTTGTTCAGGAGCTCCGTCGCGAGGTAGGTCTGGCGATAGCTGCGGGTCTCGACGACCTGGCCTTCGCCGGCGCGTTGCAGCACGCGGCGGCCGGCCGTCAGTCCCGGGATGCGCGGCAGCTGCGGCTTCGGGTCGACCAGGCTGGCCATGTCGATGCCCAGCCCCTCGCTGATCAGCAGCAGCTTGTCGTAGGACAGCGAGATCGCGCCTTTCTCCAGCTTGGACAGCGTGGAGATCGCCAGTCCGATGCGCGCGCTCAGCTGCGCGAGCGTCAGTCCCTGGCCGAGGCGCAGGGCGCGGATGCGTGCGCCCGGCGATTCGTCGTCGTGCGGCGTCGAGACGGTCGAGTGGTGGGTCGTGTGATCGATCATCGATGTGGGAGAGTCAAGGCCGCCTGGCGGCGAAGCGGCCGACGGTCCAGAGCAGCGCGCCCGCGATCGCCGCGACGCCGCCGGTCAGCGCGAAGAAGGCGTCCGGCGCGAGCTGCTCCCATGCCGTGCCCAGCACGCCTGACAGCAGGTTGCCGGCGAACGCCGCGAGGAACCACGCCGCGATCGTCGTCGCGCGAAAGCGCGCGGGCGCGAGGCTCGCGAACAGGCCCAGGCCCACGGGCAGGATGTACAGCTCGGCGAGCGTGAACAGCACGAAGAACGCGGTGACCCAACCGACGCTGGTCAGCGCGTGGCGGGCCATGTCGTGATGCGCGACGGCCGCGAGCGCGAGCCACGACAGCGCCGAGACGAACGCGCCGATGGCCATGCGCCCCAGCGGCCGCGCCGCGCCGCGACGGGCCTCGCGGCGCTGCCATAACGCGACCAGCAGCGGCGTGATCGCGAACACGAACATCGGGTTGAGCGACTGGATCCAGGTCGCCGGCATCGTCCAGCCGCCGAGGTGGCGGTCGACGCTCGCGTCGACCCAGACCGCCAGCGTGTTGCCGGTCTGCTCATACGCCATGCGGTAGACGACGACGGCCAGGCCGATCGCGACGAGCAGGCCGACGCGCGTCGCGGCGTCGTCGTCGGTCGCCGCCGCCGCCTTGCGCGCCGCGCGCGGCGCCTCCCTGGGCAGCCAGCGTCCGCCGGCCAGGTAGATCGCGAGGCCCAGGCACATCCCCACGCCCGCGGCGCCGAAGCCCCAGTGCCACCCGTACAGCTCGCCCAGCGTGCCGCACACCAGCGGCGCGAGGAAGGCGCCGAGGTTGATGCCCATGTAGTAGAGGTTGTAGGCGCTGGCCCGGCGCGGGTCGTTCTCGGCATACAGCGCGGCCACCTGGCTCGGCAGGTTGGGCAGGAACAGGCCGTTGCCGATCGCGATCGTGATCATCGCGGGGAAGAACAACGCCTCGCTGGCCATCATGAAATGGCCCAGTGCCATGATCAGCGAGCCGATGACGATGGCGCGATGCCGGCCGAGCCAGCGGTCGGAGATCACACCGCCGGCGATCGGCGTCAGGTACACGCCGGCCGCGTACGCGCCGTAGATCAGCGAGGCCGAACCCTGCGAGAAGTGCAACTGCTTGGTCATGTAGTAGACCTGCAGCGCGCGCATGCCGAAGAACGAGAACTTCTCCCACATCTCCGTCAGGAACAGCACCGCCAGGCCGGGCGGATGGCCGCGACGGACGGTCGCTGCGGCCATCGGCTCGACGGAGGCGTCCGGCATCGTGGCGGAGATCGGAGTCGACATGCGCGTCCAGCCCGATCAGTAGTGGCCGCTGAGGCTCAGCAGGTTGTAGCCGAAGGCGACGGCCAGCAGGTAGGCGAAGGCCACCAGGCGCACCGCCGTCCACGCGAGCGTGCTGGCATGCTTGTGCTCGCGCGCCTGCACGACCAGCAGCCAGGCGTTGGCCAGCGTGCCCCCGGCGAATCCGAGGATGGCGATCACCTGGGCGAGGTGCAGCAACGGGTCGAGCCCGGTGAACGTCGTCGAGATGACGGCGGCGAAGAACGCGACCCACGCGACGACGGCCGCGAGCAGCGCGACGGCGCCGGCGTCGGCGAGTCGGCGCGCCAGGCGCAGGGCCGGGCTCTCGACGCGCGGCGTCTTCAGGCGGCGTCGGACGACGGCGGCGATCGGCCACATCGCGGCGGCCAGCGCCACGATGGCCAGTGCGAGGCCGCAGGCCGCCTGCTGCAGTCCGGCCGCGGCGAGGCCGCCGGGCGACTCGTAGCTCCACGCGAACGCGAGCATGTCGGTGGTCCAACCCACCACCTTGCCGTCCTTCACGCGCGCCTGCAGCTTGTCGTGGCCGTCCACCTCGCTCCAGAGGAAGGGCGAGGTCTCGACGAAGGTCTGGGGATCGAGCAGCACCTTGGTGGTGATGGAACCGTCAGGGTTGGCCGTGACCACCGTGGGCGACAGCAGGTCGACCAGCTTGAGGAAGGTCGAATCGGCGCGCCGCGTATTGACCCAGTGGCCGGCGATCATCGCGGCGTGTGCCTGCGCGGTCGCCTTGTCGATCGGGGCCAGCGTTTCCGGATGCGGGAAGTAGCGGTCGGCGAAGCTGTTGAACAGGCGCACCCGCAGCATCTCGCCCATGCCTTCCTTGCCCGGCGCGTTGACCGAGATGAACAGGCCGACGTGGTCGTCGATGAACAGCGCGAGGTCGCTGTGGAAGTAGTTGAGGTCGCCGCCGTGCGCGATCACGCGGTGGCCGTTGATGTCCTGCTGGTAGAAGCCGAGCGCGATGCCATTCAAGTCGGGGAACAGGCGCGTCGGCGTCGTGTGCATCTTCTGCGCGGTCGCGGCCTGCAGGATGCGCGCGTCGCCGAGGCTGCCGTCCTGCAGGTGCGCGATCATGAAGCGCGACATGTCGTCGGCGGTGGAACTGAGGCTGCCCGCGGGCGGCAGGTTCACCACCTCGAAGCCGTGGCCTGGCTGGCCCGTCTCCATGTAGCCCTGTGCCATCAGCGGCGCGAGCGCCGGCGGCAGCGGCTGGCGGAACGTCGAGTGCGCCATCCCCAGCGGCTGGAAGATGTGGTGCTCGATGTAGTCCTCGTACGGCTCGCCGGAGACGCGCTGCACGATGTAGCCGGCCAGCGCGGTGGCGTAGTTCGAGTAGCCCGCCACGGTGCCCGGGTCCGCGCGCAGCGGCGGCATGTTGGCCACGAGCACGTCGCGCAGCGGTGGCGACGCCGTGTTGAACGAGACGAGATCCTTGATGACCTCCTCGAAGCCGCTGGTCTGCGTCATGATGTGGCGCAGCGTCAGCGGATGGCCGTTGCGCACCGGCACCTTGAAGTCGAGGTACTGGTTGACGTCGGTGTCGAGGTCCAGCTTGCCGAGTTCGACCTGCTGCATCACGGCCGTCCACGTGAACAGCTTGGAGGTCGAGCCCGGGCGGAACAGCGTCGCCTTCGGGTCGACCGGGATGTGCTTCTCGGCGTCGGCCCAGCCGTAGCCCTTTTCCAGCAGCACCTGGCCGTCCTTGACGACGGAGACGACCGCGCCCGGCGTGCGCGCGGTCACCAGCGCGGACGGGATCAGGCCGTCGAGCCAGGATTCGAGATCGTCGGCCGTCAGCGCATGCGCCGTGGTGACGGTGCCCGCGGGCAGCGCCGCGAGTGCAGGCGCGGCGGGCGACGGCGGCGCGTCGGCCGCGTGCCCGAGGACGCCCGCGCCGGCAAGCGCGGCGCAGACAACGATGTGACGCAAGGAATGCATGGTCGGTCTCACGAGTTGGAGGAGTTGGATGGCGCAGCAGCGGGCCGCAGCGAGGCCCGCGCGGGCGAAAGGTCGTCGAGGTCCACGCCGTGTTCGACCAGCGACGCGGGCAAGGCCTCGTTGCACGCCGCCGCGGCGCCCGCGCGCGCGAGGCCTTCGGCCGTCTGGATGCCGTAGCCGCCCTGGCCGACGAACCAGAAGAAGCCCGGCGCATCGGGCGCGAAGCCGGCGACGGGCGTGCGGTCGTCGGTGAAGACGCGCAGCCCGGCCCAGCGCCGCAGCACGCGCGCGACGGGCGTGCCCACCGCGCGCTCGAAGTGGTCGACCGCCACGGCGACGTCCCATTCGTCGGGCTGCGCGTCGCAGGGCTCGCTGGGCGTCTCGTCGGCCGGCGACAGCAGCAGCCGGCCGGCCTCGGGGCGGAAGTAGAAGCTCTCGTCGGCGGCGATCGCGGCGGGCCAGTCGTTGGGCCGCATGCCGTCCGGCGCGTCGATCACCATCGCCGTGCGGCGCAGCGGGCGCAGGCCGACGGGCGCCACGCTCGCGGCGCGCGCGACCTCGTCGCCCCACGCGCCCGCGGCATTGACGACGATGGGCGCCCGGAACTCGCCGTCGGCGACCTTCACGTGCCAGGTGTCCGCGTCTCTGACCAGCGCCTGAACCGGACGACCTGTGACAAGCTCGGCACCCAGGCGACGCGCCGAGCGCAGGTAGCCCTGGTGCAGCGCATGGACGTCGATGTCCGCCGACGCGTCCTCGATCATGCCGCCGCCGAGATAGCCGGGCCGGAACACCGGCAGCAGCTGCCAGGTCTCGGCGGCATCGAGCAGGCGCGTGCCGCTGCGCACGTCCGCATCCGCGCGCGCCTCGTCCAGCAGCTCGAGCTGCTCCGGGCGCGCGAAGAACAGCGTCGGCCGCGGATGCACCAGCGGCACGTCCGAGAACCCGGGCGGCGGCTGGAACAGGAAGTCGCGGCTGGCGCGGCTGAGGGCGCGCACCGGCGCGTTGCCGTAGATGGTGGAGAAGAGGGCGGCCGAGCGCCCGGTCGTGTGATAGCCGGGCTGCTCCTCGCCTTCGAGCAGCAGCACGCGGCCGCGCTGCGCGAGGTGGGCGGCGATGGAGGCGCCCGCGATGCCCGCGCCGATGACGATGAAGTCGAATGTCGTGTTGTCCATGAGGCGTGCGGCGCGTTCAGCGTTTCCAGACCTGGCGCGCGACGCGCAGCCAGTTGCCGCCCATGACGCCGGCCGTGTCGTCCGCCGACATGCCCAGCGCCCGCAACTGCTGCGCGACCTCGGGCAACTGCTCCGGCGCCATGAAGGCCATCCCGGTGCCGTAGCCCAGCTCGGGCGGGAACTGCTCGGGATGCGCGGCGATGGTCGCGTCGATCTCGCTGCTGTCGTGCATGAAGTCCAGCCCGATGCCCACGTGCTGCGGCCCGACGAGGTCGGCGACGTAGGCCGCCGCGCGCGCCAGCCGCGCCGGCGACGCGTCGTTGTCGCCGAGGAACAGGCCGATGCCGTTGATGCCGATGACGCCGCCGCGCGCCGCGCAGGCCACGATGAGGTCGTCGGGGATGTTGCGCGGATGGTCGGCCAGCGCGCGCGGATTCGAGTGCGAGAAGATGACCGGCGTCGGCGACGCATCGATCGCCTCGCGGGCGGTACGGTACCCCGTATGCGAGCAGCAGGCCACGACGCCCTGCGCCGCCAGTTCCTCGAGCAGGCTGCGGCCGAAGGGCGTCAGGCCGCTGTCCTCGTCCTGGCAGCCGCCGGCGGCGCGGTTGTTGCGGTTGTAGGCCAGCAGCATCCAGCGCACGCCGAGGTCGCGGTAGACGCCGACCAGGCTCAGCTGGTCGTCGACGGCGTTGGCGCCCTCGATGTCGAAGCCGATTGCCAGCTGGCCCGCGGCGCGCGCGCGCGAGATGTCGTCCACCGACTCGATCAGGCGGAAGCGGTCGGGGTGGGCGCTGATCCAGGCGCGGAAGGTGGCGAGCATGCGCACGTGCTGCTCGATGCCGTCGGCGCCGTAGCCGACGTTGACCATCAGCACATGCGTGCCGGCGGCGCGATGGCGTTCCAGCTCCGGCAGGAACGACAGGTCGTGCGGACGCAGCGGCAGGCAGCCGTGGTTGTCCCAGACGAGCATGGCGTGGTCGCTCATGGCAGGCGGCCCTCGGCGGCGTCGGACATCGATGGGCGGGAAGGGCGGCGGTGAACGTGCATGCGCGAGTCCGTGTCTGGTCAGTGAGGTCTAGTGTCAACTAAATATAAAAGTTTTCCAATAGGGAGAAAACAAACCTAGGGTTAGACCTTGTTTCCGGCTTGCTGCACGGGCCTCGACAAGCTTTGGGGGCCGCAGAAGCGCGTCTTCCGACGTTCGCTCCCGGTGCGATTGCCTCGCGTCAGGCCGTCGCGCAGGCAATCGAAGCAACTTCATCTCGACCTTGGTGATCGTTTCCACCTACAAGACATCACTTGTCTGATTTGGCGCTTTAGTTTCTACTTGGTATAAATCAAAAGGAGCTGGAGCATGAAGTTGACCCAACGGAGCCGTCCGATGAAGCTAGCCACCAAGTTGCATGCGCCGACCGTCGGCGCGACCCTCGTGTCCGCCGTGCTGGCGTCGATGAGCCTCGCGGCGCAGGCGCAGGACGCGGCGAAGCCGGCGGCCGGCGCGGCCTCGCAGGCGGCGCAGGCCGACGCCCAGGTCGTGACGGTCACCGCCAACCGTCGGCGCGAGCCGGCGCGCGACGTGCCGGTGCAGGTGAATTCGCTGTCGGCGGAGAGCCTCGAGCATGCCGGCGCGGCGTCGCTCAGCGACTACGTCGGCGGCCTGCCGGGCGTGGACGTCAAGACCACCAACGGGCCCGGGCTCGGCCAGGTGAGCATCCGCGGCGTGACGACCGGCGACCAGACCATCGCCACCGTCGGCATCTACGTCGACGACGTCGCCTTCGGCTCGAGCAGCGCGTTCGCCGCCGGCTCGACGATGGCGCTCGACATGTCCCTGCTGGACCTGAACCACATCGAGGTGCTGCGCGGCCCGCAGGGCACGCTGTACGGCGCCGGCGCGATGGGCGGCCTGCTGAAGTACGTGACCAACGAGCCCGACACGACGGAGCTCTCCGGCAAGGCGACGCTGGGCGCGAGCGCGATCCACAGCGGCGGCGTGAGCAACGTCGAGAGCGGCGTCATCAACGTGCCGCTCAAGGAAGGCGTCGCCGCCATGCGCGTGGCGCTGTTCCACGAACACCAGGGCGGCTATGTCGACGCCGTCGGCCCGGCCGGCGGCAAGAACATCGACAGCGGCGACACGAGCGGCGGCCGCTTCTCGCTGCTGGTCGAGCCGACCTCGAAGCTGCACGTGCGCCTGACCGCGGTCGACCAGACCATCAACATGCGCGGCAACAGCATCGTCGACTACGACATCTCCACCGGCAAGCCGACCGAGGGCGACCTGCAGCGCCAGCTCGACGTCCGCGAGCCCTATCTCGTCAACGTCGGCCTGGTGTCGGCGGACATCGAATACGACATGGGCTGGGCACGCATCAACTCGGTGACCTCGGCGCAGCAGGAGAAGTCGCGCAACCGCCTGGACGCCTCGTTCTACGACGGGCCGCTGACGGAAGCGGTCGGCGCGCCGGTCACCGATTCGCGCCTCGACAGCTCGCCCGGCATGCGCAAGCACACGCAGGAATTCCGCCTGACGTCCTCGCCCGGCACGCTGGAATGGCTGGGCGGCCTCTACTTCGACAGCGAGGTCGGCCGCAACTCGCAGCTGCTCGCCGGCAGCCTGGAATCGGACGGCTCGGAGATCGACGTCGTCGCCGACACGCAGCCGTCCACCTACAAGGAGCTGGCGGGCTACGGCGACGTGACCTGGAACATGGCCAAGGACTGGTCGCTGACCGGCGGCCTGCGCGTCGCCCGCAACCGGCAGGCCTACGACACCGTGACCAACGGGGTCTCCCAGGGCGGCGGCTCGGCCGAGACCTCGAAGACCTGGCTGGCGACGGTGCGCTATGCGCTGACGCCGGTCAGCAACGTCTACTTCCGTGCCGCGAGCGGCTATCGGCCCGGCGGCCCGAACCCGCCGGCGCTGGACGCCGGCGGCAACGTCATTCCGGGCGAGCCGACGAGCTTCAAGTCCGACTCGCTGTGGAGCTATGAACTCGGCTACAAGGGCGACCTGCTGGACAAGCGCCTGTCGATCGAGACGGCGCTCTACGACATCGAGTGGAAGGGCATCCAGCAGCCGCTCGCGGTCGGCTCGGGAACCCTCATCGTCAACGCCGGGCGCGCGCGCGTCAGCGGGGCGGAATTGTTCGCGCGCTATCACATGACGCCGGCCTGGACGCTCGATGGCAGCCTGTCCACCATCGACGCCAAGCTGACCGAGGACGCGCCGGCGCTCGGGCCCTCGGGCTCGCGGTTGCCGAACTCCGCGCGCTTCGCCGGCACCCTGGGCACGACGGGCAACTTCGCGCTGGCCGAGCACGCGGCCTACGCGGGCATCAACCTGCGCTACGTGGGCGAGCGCAACTCGGGCTTCGACAGCCCCGAGTCCTCGCAGCCGAACTTCAAGATGCCCAGCTACACGCTGACCGACCTGCAGGGCGGCGTGACGCTCGGCAAGGTCGACGTCGGCCTGTACGTGCGCAACGTGTTCGACAAGCGCGCGATCCTGGGCGCCGACTCCGCGCTCGTCGCGTTCGGCAGCCCGCTGCACGCCACGGTGGCGCAGCCGCGCACCGTCGGCGCGACGCTGTCGACGTCGTTCTGAGTCGGGCGTGGACAGGCCGTTGACTGCCGCTGCCGCAACCCTCGCCGCGCCCCGAGTCGGGATGCGCCACGCGGCGATCCTGCTGGTCACGCTGGCGGTGCTCTCGGGCTCCGCCGCGCGCTACGTGCTCAGTCCGATGCAGGAGCTGGTTAGATCCGACCTCGGGCTGGACGACAACCACGTCGCGCTGCTGCAAGGCATGTCGATCGCGCTGCCGACGACGCTGCTGTCGATCCCGCTCGGCCGCCTGGTCGACCGCACCAATCGCTCGCGGCTGCTCGTCGTGCTGGCGCTGGCGTGCGCCCTCGGCAGCGTGCTGATGGGCGTCGCGCCCAGCTTCGCGGCGGCCTTTTTTGCCCGCATGCTGGTCGGCGCGGCGGTGATCGCGGCGCAGCCGACCGCGCTGTCGCTGGTGGCGGACCTGACCGAGGCGTCCGAACGCGGCCGCATGATCACGCTCGTCTCCGTCGGGCAGGCTCTCGGCGGCAGCCTGGGCTACGCGATGGCCGGGCCCTTGCTGAAATGGCTGCCGGCCGAACTCGCGTCGGTTGGCGTCGCGTCATCGATGGCGGCGTGGCGCCTGGTGCTGCTGGCCGCCGCGGCCGCGGTGCTCGCGGCGACCGTGCCGCTGCTGTTCATGCGCGAGCCCGAACGCCGCGAGCTGGGAAGCGCGTCGAATGGCAGCCTGCGGGCGGCCTGGCGCGAGCTGGCGTCGTACAGGAAGTTCCTGCTGCCGCTCGCAGGCGGGATGGTCACGGTGGGCATGGCCGACGCCGCCGCCACGATCTGGGCGGTGCCGGTGCTGACGCGCAGCTTCCACCAGAAGCCCGAGGACTTCGGCGCCTGGCTGGGGCTGCTCAACCTGGTCGCCAACATCCTCGGCGCCGTGCTCGGCGGCTGGATGGCGGACTGGGGCCAGCGCCGCGGCGGCCGCGGCGGCCGCGCCGGCGCGCTGCTGGGTGCGTTGATGGGCGCCGCGCTGGCCGTCCCCGCGGCGTTCTATCCGGTCATGCCCAACGTGACGATGTTCGCCTGGGCGATGGGGCTGTTCCTGACCTGCGGCGCCTGGGTCAGCATCGCGGCCATCTCCTCGGTGATGGTGGTGCTGCCCAACGAGTTGCGCGGCACCTTCATCTGCCTGCTGGTCGCGGCCATCGGCATGACGGCCTACGGCATCGCGCCGCTGCTCGTGAGCTTCGGCGCGCACGCCGGCGACGGCCGCGCCGACATCGCGGTCTCGCTGACGGTGGTCGGCCTGGCCACCAGCGTGCTGGGGACGCTGTCCTTCGTCGCGGCGCTGCGTGCCGCCCGCGAGCGGGTCTGACGACATGAAGATCTTCATCGCCCAGCTGGTGACCGAGACCAACACGTTCTGCACGTTCCCGACGGGGCAGGGCGGCTTCGAGCAGTACGGCATCTTCCACGGCGACGCCAGCACGCGCGACCCCGAGCAGTCGGGCGCCATCCTGAAGATGATGCGCGACATGATGGAGAAGGACGGCCACCAGGTCGTCGAGAGCCTGTGCGCCTTCGCGCAGCCCGCGGGCCGCACCGTGCGCGAGGTCCACGAGGCCCTGCGCGACGAGATCGTCGCCGACCTGCGCGCCGCGCTGCCGGTCGACGCCGTGCAACTGATGCTGCACGGCGCCATGGTGGCCGAGGGCTGCGACGATTGCGAGGGCGACCTGCTCGCCCGCCTGCGCGAGGTCGTCGGGCCGGACGTTCCCATCGGCGTGGAGCTCGACCTGCACTGCCACTTCACGGAGCAGATGCGGACCTCGGCCGACCTCATCATCTGCTTCAAGGAATATCCGCACGTCGACGGCGAGGCGCGCGCCATCGAGCTCTGGACGCTGCTGCAGGACACCGTCGCCGGCCGCATCCGGCCTGTCACGGCGGCGGTCGATTGCCGCATGGTCGGCATGTGGCACACCACGCGCGAGCCGATGTCCGGCTTCGTCAGGCGCATGCAGTCGTTCGAGGGCCGCGACGGCGTGCTGTCCGTCTCCCTCGGCCACGGCTTTCCGTGGGCCGACGTGGCCGATGGCGGCGCGAAGCTGTGGGTCATTGCCGATGGCGACGAGGCCAAGGCGCGTGCGCTGGCCGGGCAACTGGCCAAGGAGTTCTGGGACCTGCGCGAGCAGACGCGCACGCCGCACCTTGACGTCGCTGCCGCGCTGGCCCGCGTCCAGCGTGGCACCGGCGGCCCCGCGGTCATCGGCGACGTGGCCGACAACCCCGGCGGCGGCGCGCCCGGCGACAGCACCTTCCTCCTGCGCGCGATCCTGCAGCGCGGCATGGGCGATGTCGCGCTCGGCGCGTTCTGGGATCTCGGCGCGATCCAGATCTGCCGCGACGCGGGCGTCGGCGCGGTGATCGATTTGCGCGTGGGCGGCAAATGCAACCCGAGCTCCGGCGATCCGGTGGACCTGCGCGTGACCGTGCGGGCGGTCAAGGACGAGCATGGCCAGAGCGCGATGGGCGGCCGCGAGTCGCTGGGCGCCTGCGTCTGGGTCGAGGCGGCCAACGGCGTGCACGTGCTGCTCGCCTCGCTGCGCAGCCAGGTCTACGGCACCGACGCCTTCACCGGCATCGGCATCACGCTGGCGGACAAGCGCGCCATCGTCGTCAAGTCCACGCAGCATTTCCACGCGCAGTTCGCGCCGCTGGCCGCCGAGGTGCTGTACGTGTCGACGCCCGGCGCGCTCTCGCTGGACTTCGCGAAGCTGGATTACCGCGTCCGCTCCCTCGACTACTGGCCACGCGTGGCGAACCCGTTCGGCAACGGCCAGGCAATCACCGCCCGACTGTGACGTCGGGCCGCCCGTCGATTCCCTCGGCGGCGTGACGCATGCCTCGAAGCGGTGTTCCGCGGCTGCCACGGTCCCGCGGCGCCGGCGCTCGGCGGCCTTATGCTTCCCGCTTGACCACGCCACGCGCCGTCTGCTCGACTGTCCGGGATTTCCCCGGGTCGCCTTCAATGGCCTTCAGTTGCCGGCCAAGCCGTCGACAATGGGTGGATGCGCCTCAACCGCGCACGCTGCGGCCGCATGGGCGGACGCACCGCGAATCATGGGCCCGCGCGATCGGGCATCACGCAATGGGACAGCACGCCGGGAGCGCGACAGAGTGAGTCGTCGGGGTAGCGATCAGGTCGAACGCGCACGCGTGCGCCCCGGCGTCCGCCTCGCGCTCGCCTGCGGGCTCGCGTTGGCGGCGCTCGTCCCGTCCGCACGGTCGGGCACGCCGGCTTCGGCGCCCACGGGGGCGTCGGCCTCCGCGCCCGCGGCGGCGTCGGCCGCGGCGGCCAGCGTCGGCTGGGTCGGCATGGCCAACACCGTGTTCGAGCACCTCGGCCAGCACGACGGCCTGCCGCACGCCATCGCCACCGGCGTCACGGAAGACGCCCAGGGCTACCTGTGGGCCAGCACGCAGGACGGCGTCGCGCGCTGGGACGGCTATCGCTTCCGCGTCTACCCGGCGCGGCCGGACGATCCGCACGGGCTGCCGGTCAGCCTCGTACGCACGATCGAGCACGACAGCCAGGGCCGCATCTGGGTCGGCCTGGACGGCGGCGGCGTCGCCCGCTTCGACACCGCCCAGAACTGGTTCACGCGTTTCGGCGGCTCGACGGTGGTGCGGCTGTCGCCGGACACCGAAGGCGGCATGTGGGCGGCGAGCACCACCGGGCTGATGCACGTGCGCGCCTCCGGCGCCGTCGAGGATGCGTGGCCGCACGCCTCCAAGCTGCCCGACGCGCTGCCCGACGCCAGCATCACCTCGGTGCTGCAGGATCACACCGGCGCCATCTGGGTCGGCTCTGCCTCGGGCGTCGTGCAGCGCTTCCCGGACGGCCATCCCGGCAAGCACATCGACCTGCCGGGCGTCGCCGACGGCATGCCCGTGACCGTGGACGCGCTCTACGAGGACGAGCGCGGCCAGGTCTGGATCGGCACCAGCCAGCAGGGCGTGTTCGTCCACGATCCGGCCTCCGGCAAGGTCTCGCGCCTGCAGCCCGCGGGCGCGAGCGACGCCGGGCTGCTGACCGACAGCGTCACCTCGTTCGCGGAAACGGGCAACGGCGAGATCTGGATCGGCACGCAGAACCGCGGCCTGGTGATCGCCGACACTTCCTCGCTGCTGGCGCGCCGGGTCGTGCGCGACCGCAGCGTGCCGAGCAACCTGCAGGCCAACTGGATCTGGGGCGTGCATCGCGACCGCGGCGGCGAGATGTGGGTGGCGTCGACGACGGGCCTGAGCCGCACGCGTCCGCAGCAGGACGCGATCCTGTCGCTGTTCTCGTCCGACGGCTCGTCCTGGACCGACCCCTACGTCTTCGCGGTGGACGCCGATGCCCGCGGCGTGGTGACGCTCGGCCAGAAGAGCGGCATCGAGATCATCGACCCGGCGCAGCAGAAGATGTCCGCGGTGCTGGGCGAAAGCACCCCCGGCTCGGGCGCACTGGCCCTGAGCAACGTGACCTCGATGGTGCACGCCGAGGACGGCACGCGCTGGCTCGGGTCGCTGGACGGCCTGTTCACGCTGGCGCCCGGCTCGCGCCAGATCCTGCCGGTGACTATGCCCGAGCGCGGCTCGGTCAAGGCCGTGACGGCGCTGATGCTGCAGGGCTCGACGCTGTGGGTCGGCGGCAAGGGCGATGGCCTCTGGCAGATGGATCTGTCGTCGCCGAAGCACGCGATGAGCCAGCCGGTGCCCGCCAGCGACCTGACCGACCCGGAGGTGACCGCCATCGCGCAAGGGCCTGGCGACGCGGTCTGGGTGGCGACCAACAACGGCCTGAACCTGGTGCGCAAGGGCAAGCCGACCGACCGCATCCTGCCGGTGGCCAACGATCCGACCAGCCTGGCCTCGGCGGTCATCAACAGCCTGCTGACCGACCGCGCGGGGCGGCTCTGGGTGGGCAACAACGCGGGCATCCAGATCCTCGAGCGGCGCGACGCCAGCGGGCGCGCCTTCTTCCACCACATCGGCAAGGAAGACGGCCTCACCAGCGAGAACATCGACACGATCCTGATGGACAGCAGCGGGCACATCTGGGTCAGCACCGACGACGGCGTCGTCGTGATCGACCCGACCAACTACGCGCTGCGCGTGCTGCATCCGGCCGACGGCGCGGCCATCTCCACCTACTGGGTCAACTCCGGCGCGGTCGGGCCCACCGGCGAGGTCTTCTTCGGCGGCCTCGGCGGCCTCACCGTGATCCGTCCGGAGCGCTTGACCCGGCGCGGCTATTCGGCGCCGATCGTCGTGACGGACGTCGAGGTCGGCGGCAAGCCCGCGGCGCTCGCGGACGCGGGCAACCGCAAGCAGCTCACCGTGCCGCCCGAGGCCGGCGGCTTCTCGGTCGAATTCTCGCTGCTGGACTTCACCGCGCCCGAGCGCAATCGCTATGCCTACTGGCTCGAGGGCTACGACAAGACCTGGCGCGAGGTCGACACCACGCACCGCTCGGCTGGCTACACCAACCTGTCGCCGGGCCACTACACGCTGCATATGAAGGCGGCCAGCCGCGACGGCGCGTGGACGGCGCATCCGCTGGAGGTCGACGTCGAGATCCAGCCGGCCTGGTACCAGACCTGGTGGTTCGACCTGCTGAAGATCCTCGGCGCGCTGCTGGCGGTGGCGGCGGTGGTGGCGGTGCGGGTGCGCTACGTGCAGCAGCGCAGCCAGGAGCTGGAGCGCCTGGTGGAGCAGCGCACGCACGAGCTGACGCAGCTGCAGCACCAGCTGGAGGAGCTGGCCTACAGCGACGCGCTGACCTCGCTGCCGAACCGCCGCATGTTCGGCGACTGGTGCCGCCAGATGATCGCCTCCAGCGAACGCCAGGACGGCGGCTTCGCGCTGCTGCTGATCGACCTCGACCACTTCAAGCAGGTCAACGACACGCTGGGCCACGATGCCGGCGACGCGCTGCTGGTGGAGACCGCGCGCCGCCTGCGCAACATCGCGCGCAAGGCCGACGTGGTGGCGCGCCTGGGCGGCGACGAGTTCGCCATCCTGCTGGCCGACACCGCGGTCCCGAGCGCGGTCGACATCGCCTGCCATCGCATCCAGGACGCCTTCGACCGGCCCATCCTGTACGAAGGCCACGAGATGCGCACCAGCCCCAGCATCGGCGTGGCGCTGTTCCCGATGGACGGCACGACGCAGGACGAGCTGTACAAGTCGGCCGACCTGGCGCTCTACGAAGCCAAGCGCTCCGGGCGCCACACCTGGCGCTTCGCGCAGCCGAAGGTGATCGACGTCGCGTGAGCGGCGGTTCGGTGCCCGCGCGGTTGCGCGGGCAAAATTCCCCGAGCCTCAGTGCCCGCCGCCCAGGTACGCCGCCTGCACCGCCGGATCGTTCCTCAACTTCTCTGCCGGCCCGTGCACCGCGATGCGGCCGTTCTCCAGCACGTAGCCATAGTCGGACACGTTGAGCGCCGCGGCGGCGAACTGCTCCACCAGCAGCATCGTCACGCCTTCAGAACGCAGCCGTGAGATGATGCGGAACACCTCGTCGACGAGGATGGGCGCCAGGCCCATCGACGGCTCGTCCAGCAGCACGACCTCCGGGTTCATCATCATCGCGCGCGCCATCGCCAGCATCTGCTGCTCGCCGCCGGACAGCGTGCCGGCCAGTTGCAGGCGGCGCTCCTTCAGGCGCGGGAAATACTCCATCGCGCGCTCGACGTCGGCGGCGATGTCGCCCCGCTTGCGTGCGCCGGTGAAGCGCGGGAACGCCCCCAGCAGCAGGTTGTCGGTGACGCTCATCGTCGCGAACACGCGCCGGCCCTCCGGCGAATGCGCGAGCCCGAGGCGCGCGATGCGATGCGACTCGCGGCCGGTGATGTCGACGTCGCCGAGCATCACCTTGCCTTCGCGCGGCGCGATCATGCCGGAGATCGCGCGCATCGTCGTCGTCTTGCCGGCGCCGTTGCTGCCGATCAGCGTGACGACCTTGCCCTTGGGCACTTCGAGCGAGATGCCTTGCAGGACCTCGACCTTGCCGTAGCCGGCGTGCAGGTTGGTGATCGAGAGCATGTTTGTCGGACTCCTGATCAGTGTGCGGCCGGCGCTTCGAGCTCGCCGCCGAGATAGGCCTTGATGACCTGCGGATTCGCCTGCACGGCGGCCGGCGTTCCTTCGGCGATCTTCTGCCCGAAGTCCAGCACGGTGACGACGTCGCACACCGACATCACGACGTCCATGTGGTGCTCGATCAGGATCAGCGTGATGCCGTGCTCGCGGATCTTGCGGATGATGACGACCAGCTCCTTGATGTCGGGCGCCGTCAGGCCGGCCGCGGGCTCGTCGAGCAGCAGCAGCTCCGGATTGAGCGCCAGCGCGCGCGCGATCTCCAGCAGGCGCTGCTTGCCGTAGGGCAGGTTGCGCGCCTCCTCGCCGGCGAGCGACTCGAGGCCGACGAACTTCAGCAGCGCGTACGCGCGCGCCGTGGCCGTGCGTTCCTCGCGCAGGAAGCGCGGCAGGTGCAGCGCGACGTCGACGAGGCTGCTGCGGAAGGTGTGGTGCAGGCCCACGAGCACGTTCTGCAGCGCCGTCATCTCGCCGAACAGCTGCACGTTCTGGAACGTGCGCGCGATGCCCGCCAGCGCGATGCGCGCCGAGGTCTTGCCGACGATGGACTGCCCCTTGAACGCGATCGTGCCCTCGGTGGGCACGTAGATGCCGGTCAGCACGTTCATCATCGTGCTCTTGCCCGAGCCGTTGGGGCCGATCAGCCCGTGGATGGTGCCGCGCGCGACGTGCAGGTCGACGTCGTTGAGCGCCTTCAGGCCGCCGAACTGCATCAGCACCTTGTCGGCCGCGACGAGATCCTGCATCGCCGGCGTGGCCGCGCCGACCACCGACGTCGACACCGCGCTGCCCGGCACCGGCAGCGACGCGGCGGCGAGGGCGTCGCTCATGCCGTGGCCGCGCCAGCCGAGCGTCTGGCGCACGAAGCCGACGATGCCGTCCTGCAGGTAGTAGACGACCAGCAGCGTGATCAGGCCGAAGATCGCGAGGCGCCAGTCCGTGATGTTGCCGAGCTTGAACGACACCGCGGCCAGCGCCACGGTACCGACCATCGGCACCGCCACGCGCTGCCAGGTCGACTTGCCCTTGGCGACGAAGACCGCGCCGCCGACCACCACCAGCGCCGCGAACGTGACCGCCACGTAGCGGAACAGCACGATGTCGTCGAGCAGCTTTGGCAGCATCACGATGATGGCCGCGCCCAGCAGCGCGCCGGAGCGCGTCTTGCGGCCGCCCATGATGATGGCCAGCAGGAACAGCACCGTCAGCTCGAAGTTGTAGGTGTTGGGCGAGATGTACTGCTCGGAGTACGAGTAGAGCGAGCCGGCGAGACCGGCCAGTCCGGCGCTGACGACGAACGCGTAGACCTTGTAGCGGTACACCGAGACGCCCATGCAGTCCGAGGCCACCGGGCTGCCGCGCAGCGCCTCGAACGCGCGCCCCAGGTGCGAGCGCAGGATGCGGTGCACCACCAGCAGCGCCGCCACGAGCAGGAACGCGACGACCCAGAAGAACTCGCGCTCGCTCAGCTGGTGGCCGAAGACGCTGGGCTTCGTCAACGTGATGCCCATCGGGCCGTTGGTGAGGAAGTCCATCTCGTTGATCAGGATCTGGACGATGGTGCCGAACGCGAGCGTCACCATCGCCAGGTAGGGCCCGGTCACGCGCAGCGCCGGCAGCGCCAGCACTGCGCCGAACAGCGCGGTGACCGCGATCGCGATGACCGGGATCAGCGCGAACGGCGTGTTCGGGAAGCTGGTGATGACCACGCCCGCGGCATACGCGCCGATGCCGAACAGGCCGGCATGGCCCAGCGACACCTGGCCCGTGTAGCCGACGACGATGTCGAGGCCGAACAGCAGGATCGCGTAGATCGAGATCGTCTCGACCAGGTGGATGTAGTACGCGTTGTCGACGAGGACGGGGAACAGGACGAGCAGCACGAGGCCGATCGCGGCGAACAGAAGGGGGCGGGACTTCATCATGTCGTGGCGAGCATTGGGATTGCCTTCGGCCTGCGGCCTTCGGTGCGAGCGCCTTCGGGCGGCCGGGCGTCGCTCATACCTTCTTGATGGCGGTCTTGCCGAACAGGCCGGCAGGGCGGACGGCGAGCACGATCAGCAGCAGCACGAGCCCGGGCACGTCGCTGTAGCCGGTGGAGACGTAGAAGCCGGTCAGCTTCTCGGCGACGCCCAGGAGGATGCCGCCGACGATGATGCCCATGCCGCTGGTCAGGCCGCCGATGATGGCCACGGCGAAGGCCTTGAGCCCCAGCTGTGCAGCCATGTTCGGGCCGGCCAGCGTCAGCGGCGCGATCAGCACGCCGGCGAGCGCCGCGCTGATCGACGACAGCGCGTACGAGAACGTGATGACCAAGCCCGTGTTGATGCCCATCAGCCGCGCCGCCTCGCGGTCGTTGAAGGTGGCGACGACGGCCTTGCCCCAGATCGTCTTGCGGTTGAACACCTCCACCGCGGCCATCATCAGCACCGCGCCGACGGCCACCAGGATCTCCATCGGCCGCACGTTGGCGCCCAGGAAGTGCAGCGGCGCCTCGGGCAGCGGCGACGGGAACGGACGCATGTCGCGGCCCCACACGTTCTCCGCGACGTTGCGGAAGATGATGCCGAGAGCGATCGTCGACATGATCCAGCCGAACTCGCTCTTGATCCTGATCGCGGGCCGCACGCCGATGCGCTCGACGACCGCGCCCTGGAGCGCGCCGAACACGCACACGATGGGGATCATCAGCCAGTAGTTGACGCCCATGCCGACGAGCGTGAGGCCGACGAGCGCGCCCAGCATCAGCGCCTCGCCCTGGCCGAAGTTCAGCGTGTCGGAGGTGGCGAAGGTCAGCTGGTAGCCGAACGCGATCACCGCGTAGATCATGCCCAGCGCGATGCCGCTGAAGACGAGTTGGGTCAGGATTTGCATGCGTGGCCCGGGTTTTCTCGAGATCGTCGCGGCGCTCGGGCGCCGCGGGGACATCAAACAAAGACGCCGCCGGGGCTGGAAGAACCGCGGCGGCGCCCGTCTCCTGGCGGAGCTTACTTCTTCAGGCGGACCTCGGACGCCTTCTTGAAGTCGTCGGCGTACGCGTAGACGACGCGGTTGCCCTTGACCTCGCCGAACACCGGGATGTTGGCGGTGATCGCCTCGTGGTCGGTCTTCGTGAACGGGTGGTTGTAGGTGGTGACCACGCCCTCGATCGGCGTCTTCAGGTCTTCCAGCGCGGCCTTGATCTTCGGGCCGTCGGTGGAGCCGGCCTGCTTGATCGCGGCGGCCAGCAGGTAGACCGAGTCGTAGCCCTGCGCGGCCGACACCGGCGAGTCCATGCGGTTGTTCTTCGGCGCGAATGTCTTCAGGTACGCGATGATGAAGGACTGGCGCTTGGGCGTCGTGGGTTCCTGGATGAAGGTCTGCGGCATGCGCGCGCCCTCGCCGCCGGGGCCGGCGTTGTCGATGTAGTTGGCCATCGACAGCGTCCAGCTGCCGACGATGGGCACCTTCCAGCCCAGCTTGGTCATGCCGTTGGCGATCTGCGCCAGCTCGGGGCCGATGCCGTAGGTCAGCACCACGTCGGCGCCGGCCTCCTTGGCCTTGAGCAGTTGCGCCGTCATGTCGACGTCGCCGATGTTGAACTTCTCTTCCGTGACCGGCTTGACGCCCTTGGCGGCGAGCGCGGTGTCGAGATCCTTGCGTCCGAGCTGGCCGTAGTTGGTCGAGTCGGCCATGATCGCCGGCTTCTTGAAGCCGCGGCGGGTGATGGCCTCCTCCACGATCATCGGCGCCTGGATCGAGTCGTTGGCGGCGTTGCGGAAGACGTAGTTCTCGGGCTCCTTGTCGAACTGGTGCGTCAGCACCGAGCCGGTGGCCACGTTGTTCATCACCGGGATCTTCGCGGCCTGGAAGAAGCGCTCGGACGCGAGGCCCACGCCGGTGTTGATGTAGCCGACGACCGCGACCACCTTCTCGTTGTTGATCAGCTCCTGGGCGATCTGCACGCCACGTTCGTTCTTGGCTTCGTCGTCGCGTTCGACGAGCTGGATCTGGCGGCCGAGGATGCCGCCGCCCTTGTTGATCTCGTCGGCGGCGAGGCGCACGCCGTCGCGCATGCTGACGCCCATCGAGGACGAGCCGCCGGTGAACGGGCCGTCGACGCCGATCTTGATCGGGTCGGCCGCGAAGGCGGTGGCGGCCGTGCAGGCCAGTGCGACCGCAGTGAGGCTGGATGTGAACTTCATGGGTTGTGTCTCCGTTTGGGCAAACTGCAGTTGCCTCGCGTTCGTGATTCAAGGCGAGTTGAATTCCACGGCTATTGTGGTGCCGCTGTAACTCTTTGCCGCTACGTAATCGCCGCAGACTCGTGCAAACCCCGAGAGCCAGGTCGGTGCAAATAGGAGATCGACTGCCGGTGGTCGGACGCCGTGTAAGACCTGCGTCAGTTCGCGGCGAGAATCGCGGCATCGGCGAACGCCGTCGTCCATTTTTTGAACAGGTGCGTCCGTGTCCGGAGTCCTGATGCGCTCGCTGCGCGAAGCCGCGCTGACCTTGCTCGCGATGCTGGGCACGCTCGTCTGCGCGCAATGGATCGCCCCGGGCGCCGCGTCGGCCGTCCTCGGCGCGGTGCTGTCGCTGTCGCTGGCGCGCAGCCACCTCGCCGGCGAACGCCGCGGCGCGCGCGAGGCGCTGCTCGCGCTGCCGCTGGTCGCGCTCGCGAGCGTCGGCGTCGGCGCGTTGCTGCGGCACGCGCCGTGGGCCGGCGCGGCGGTGTTCGTCGCCGGCATGGCCTCGTCGATCTGGATGCGGCGCTTCGGCGCGCAGGCCTTGCGCATCGGCTCGCTCATCGCGCTGCCGCTGGTGACGATCCTGGTCGTGCCGCATCTGCCGCGGCGCGACTCCGGCGTGCTGACGCCGCTGCTCGTGCCGGTGGCCGTGGCGCTCGTCGCGCTGGCGTGGGTGATGCTCGCGCAGGCGCTGGGGCGACGCCTGCGCTGGCTCGCGCCGTCCGACGACGTCGATGACGACCCGCCGCGCGCCGAGGCCGCCGGCGCGATGCGCCCGTCGCCGCACACGCGCATGGCGCTGCAGATGGCCGCCGCGCTCGCCGCGTCCTTCGTCGTCGGCTATCTCGTGTTTCCGTCGCACTGGAGCTGGATCGTGCTCACGGCCTTCATCGTCAACAGCGGCAACCGCGGCCGCCAGGACGTCGTCTACAAGAGCGCGCTGCGCGTGCTCGGCGCCGCCGCCGGCACCATCGTGGCGATGGCCTTCGCCGGCCAGGCCGCCGTGAGCGGGCCGAGGGCCGCGACGCTGATCCTGGCCAGCGTGTTCCTGGGCCTGTGGCTGCGGCCCGCGGGGTATGGCTGGTGGGCGCTGTTCGTCACGCTGGCTCTCGCGCTGCTGCAGACCTTGCAGCCGGCCGCGGCGCAACCGCTGCTGTGGCAACGGCTGCTGGAGATCCTCATCGGCGCGGCGATCGGGCTGGCTGCCGCGTGGTTCGTGTTTCCGATCCGTTCGACGGACGTGCTGCGCAAGCGCATCGCCGAGGCGCTGGCGGCGATGTCGGAGGCGCTGGATCCGCAGGTCGCGCAGCGCCGGCCGGGTGCGGTCGTCGCCGCGATGAAGCGTGTCGAGCAGCTGCGGCCGTCATTCCGCGCGCGCCATCTCGCGCTGCGGCGCTGGCAGCCGCTGCAGCCGGTGGACTGGATCGACGCGCTCGCGGCCTGCGAGGCGCCGCTGCTCGCGCTGGTCGAACGCGGCGAGACGCCGGGCGCGGTGCGCAAGGCGGTGGGCGCGGCGCGCAAGGCGATGCGCGAGCCGGCGGAGATCGGGCCGGCGCTGGCGGCGTTGCGGCAGCTGATGGAGCGGGCCGCCGCCGCCTCCTGAGATCTGACCATGATTTGGGCGGCGCTGCCCCTTGGCTGCGCGCTCACCCGGCGACGCCGCGGTGGTGCTGGCCAGGTTTGATCAGCGCCGCGCCACACCTCGCTGACAGGTGTCAAGTGAGCGGGCGCGACACGAAGTGCGTCAGTCCTCGAAGACGCCGTCGCGTTCCGCCAGGTTGACGACCACATGCGCCGGCGCGAACCGCGCCCCATGCGCCCGCGCCAGCTCTCCCGCACGCGCGACGAATCGCTTCGCCCCCATCGCATTGATGAACTGCAGCGCCCCGCCATGGAACGGCGCGAAGCCCCAGCCGAAGATCGAGCCGATGTTGGCGTCGGCCACCGAGCGCAGCACGCCTTCCTCGACGCAGCGCGCGGCCTCGTTGGCCTGCACGAACAGCAGGCGGTCGATCAGCTCGCGCTGCGTCGGCTGCCGCGCGGCGAGGGGGAACATTTCTGCCAGGCCCGGCCACAGGCTGCGGCCCGCGTCCGTCCAGTCGTAGAAGCCGAGGTTGGCCTTGCGGCCGATGCGGCCCAGCTCGCACATCTGGCGCAGCACCGATTCGCCGGGATGTTCGACGTAGGGCTGGCCGGCTTCGGCGAGATCCTTGCGCGTCTGGTCGGCCACGTGCAACGCCAGCGTCAGAGACACCTCGTCCTGCAAGGCCAGCGGCGGCATCGGCATGCCGGCCTGCAGGCCCGCGGCCTCGATGTGGCGCGGATGCACGCCTTCCTTGAGCATCGCCAGGCCTTCCATCACGTAGGTCGCGAACACGCGGCTGGTGTAGAAGCCGCGCGAGTCGTTGACGACGATGGGCGTCTTGCCGATCTGGCGCACGAAGTCGAACGCGAGCGCCAGCGTGGCGTCGTCGGTGCGCTGGCCGACGATGATCTCGACCAGCGGCATCTTGTCCACCGGCGAGAAGAAGTGCAGGCCGATGAACTGCGTCGGGCGCACGCTGGCCTGCGCGAGGCTGGTGATCGGCAGCGTGGACGTGTTGGACGCGAATACCGCCTCATGCGCGAGCTGGGCCTCGGCATGGCGCGTGACCTCGGCCTTGATCGCGCGATCCTCGAACACCGCCTCGATGACGAGGTCGCAGCTGGCGAGATCCTCGAACTGCACGGTGGGCGTGATGCGCGCGAGCATCGCGTCGCGCTGCTCGGGCGTCGTGTGGCCCTTGCGCACCGCCTTGTCCAGCAGCTCCTGCGAATACAGGCGGCCGCGCACGGCGTTGTCCGGCGAGGTATCGAGCAGCTTGACCTCGATGCCGGCCTTGGCCGCGACGTAGGCGATGCCCGCGCCCATCATGCCGGCGCCGAGGATGCCCAGGCGCTTGACGCTGCGCTTCGGCGCATCCGCCGGCCGCGACGCGCCTTTCTCGATCGCCTGCAACTGGTACCAGAGCGTGCCGATCATGTTGCGCGATTCCTGCGACATCGCGCAGGCCGCGAAGTAGCGCGACTCGATCTCCAATGCCGCGTCGAAGCCGACGACGCCGCCCTCGAACACCGACGACAGGATGTGCGTGACGGCCGGATAGTTGCCGTAGCTCTTGGCCGACACCATGGACGGCGCGACCGAGAACAGCTGCGCCATCGCCGGGCTGCGCGAGTCGCCGCCTGGGTAGCGGAATTTCGGCGTGTCCCACGGCTGCCTGGGCGACGGGTTCGCGAGGATCCATGCCTTGGCCTGGGCATGCAGGTCCTCGGACGACGTCGCGAGCGCGCCGACCAGGCCGGACTTCAGCGCCTGCGCCGCGCGAATGTCGCTGCCTTCGCCCATCCACTGCAACGCCTGCTGCATGCCGACGAGCCGCGGCAGGCGCTGCGTGCCGCCGCCGCCGGGCAGCAGGCCCAGCTTCACTTCCGGCAAGCCGAGGCGCGCCTTGCCGTCGTCCAGCAAGATGCGGTGATGACAGGCCAGCGCGATCTCGAGGCCGCCGCCCAGGCACTTGCCGTTGATCGCGGCGACGACCGGCTTGCCGCTCAGCTCCAGCCGGCGCAGCAGCTTCTTGAGCTGCATCGATTCGTCGAAGGCCTGCTGCGCGGTCGACAGCGCGCGCAGCCGGTCGATGTCGGCGCCGGCGAGGAAGTCCTTCTTGCCCGACGCGATGATCAGGCCCTTGATGCCCGCGTCGCTGGTGAAGCGCTCGATCAACGCGGCGACCGGCCCGGCGAGCTCCTCGTTGAGCACGTTCATCGACCGGCCCGGGGAGTTCATCGTGGCGGTGGCGATGCCGTCGGCATCGACGGTGACTTGCATTGCTTCAGTCATCTCAGATCCTCTCGATGATCGTCGCGATGCCCATGCCGCCGCCGACGCACAGCGTCGCGCAGCCGAGCGCCTGGCCGCGCCGCTCGAGCTCGTCGAGCAGGGTGCCGAGGATGATGCAGCCGGTCGCGCCGAGCGGATGGCCCATCGCGATCGCGCCGCCGTTGACGTTGACGCGATCCAGCGACACGCCGAGGTCGCGCGCCGTCTTCATCGGCACCGCGGCGAAGGCCTCGTTGATTTCCCACAGGTCGATGTCGGCGGCCGACAGGCCGGCCTTGGCGAGCGCCTTGCGGCACGCGGGCGTCGGGCCGGTCAGCATGATGGTCGGCTCGGAGCCGATCACCGCGACGCTGCGGATGCGCGCGCGAGGCCGCAGGCCCGCGCGCTCGCCCGCGTCGCGCGAGCCGATCAGCATCAGCGCGGCGCCGTCGACGATGCCCGACGCGTTGCCGGCGTGGTGCACGTGCGCGATCTTCTCCACCGTCGTGTACTTGCGCAGCGCGGTGGCGTCGAAGCCCATCGCGCCCATCGCCGCGAACGACGGCTCGAGCTTGGCCATCGCCTCGATCGTGGCGTTGGCGCGGATCGTCTCGTCCTCGGCCAGCATCGGCAGGCCGGCGATGTCGTGCACGGGCACGAGGGACTTCCTGAAGTGGCCGGCCGCGCGTGCCGCGGCCGCGCGCTGGTGCGACTGCAGCGCGTACGAATCGAGGTCGTGGCGCGAGAAGCCTTCCAGCATCGCGATCAGGTCGGCGCTGATGCCTTGCGGGACGAACGCGATGCCCTGGTTGATGCGCGGATCCATGAACCACGCGCCGCCGTCCGAGCCCATCGTCCAGCGGCTCATGGACTCGATGCCGCCCGCGACGACGAAGTCCTCGAAGCCGCTCGCCACCTTGGCCGCGGCGAGGTTGACGGCCTCGAGGCCCGACGCGCAGAAGCGCGACAGCGTGACGCCGGCGACCGACTCGGCCCAGCCGGCGTCGAGCACCGCGGTGCGCGCGATGTCGGCGCCTTGCTCGCCGACGGGCGTGACGCAGCCGAGCACGACGTCGTCGACGAGCGCGGTGTCGAGATCCAGCCGCTGCCGCAGCGACTGCAGCAGGCCGCGCAGCAGCCACACCGGCGTGGCCTGGTGCAGGCTGCCGTCCTTCTTGCCCTTGCCGCGCGGGGTGCGGACGTGGTCGTAGATCAGTGCGTCGGTCATGACGTCATTTCCCCAGGCCACGTTTCACGGTGGCGTTGATGATGCGCAGTTCGGCCAGCGACGCGTCGATGTGCGCGCGCTTTTGCTCGAGTTCGGCGATGGCCTTGGTGGTCTTGTCGTACACGTACTTCATCTGCACGCTGCGGCCTTCGCCGTGCGCGCCGTACAGGTCGAGATAGTGCTTGATCTCCGCGAGCGACGAGCCGATGGCCTTGGCGCGCAGGATCAGCTGCAGGCGCGCGCGGTCGCGCCGCGTGTAGACGCGCGTGCCGTTGACGCGGCGCGGCGCGAGCAGGTCCTTGTCCTCGTAGAAGCGCAGTGCGCGCGGCGAGATGCCGAACTCGGTGCACAGCTCGGTGATGCCGAACAGCTGGCCGGCGTCGTCGCTGCGATGGTCGGCGACGACCTCGTCGGCGGTCTGCGGACGCGTGGCGTTGCGGGCCGGGCGATCCACGACGGCCTCAGACGATGCGTTGCAGCTTCAGCGCGACGCTCATGTCGCCCGACACCTTGAACTTGCCCATCATGAAGCCGGTGGTGGGCTCGAGCGCGCCCGACAGCAGGTCGCCGAGAGTGGCCAGGCTCAGCGCGACGGTGCAGTCGGCCACGAGCGAGGCGTCGTTGGACAGCGTGTTGGGCACCTTGGTGGCGTCGATCACGATGGCGCCGTCGGCGCCGCAGTCGAACTTCAGCACGGCGCCGAGGCCGCAGTCCTCGCCGACCTTGGCGCGCAGTTGTTCGGTGGCGGTCTGGATGTCCATGCTGATTCCTGAGGGCGGATGGTTTCGGGATGGCGGGCGTCGGCCCCGGATGGAATGCCAGACGATCGCGGCCATGCTATGCCCTGCGCGTGACGAAGCCATCAGTGTAATTCCCGACGCGGGATGAGATTGACGTTAACGTCACCCTGAAGCCTAATGCGGCACATGCCACCGGGCGTGCCTTCCCTTCCTGGAATCGATCGTGTCCACATGACGACAGCCTCTCCCGTTTCGACCGCCGCCGCCATCCCTTCTTCGCGCTATCGCAGCGTGTTCGCCGCGGGGCTGTTCGCGGGCCAGCGCGTCTGGGTCACCGGCGGCGGCTCCGGCATCGGCCGCGCGGTCGCGCACGAGCTGGCGTCGCTGGGCGCCGACGTCGTCGTCAGCGGACGCAGCGTCGACAAGCTCGAACGCGTGGCCGCCGAGATCCGCGAGGACGGCGGCCGCTGCACCTTGCGCGCGTTCGACATCCGCGACGACGAGGCCGTCAAGGCCAACGTCGCGGACGTCGTCGCCAGCGAGGGCGTCGTGCACGGCCTGGTCAACAACGCCGGCGGCCAGTTCCCGGCGCCGATGATGGCCATCAGCAAGCGCGGCTTCGAGGCCGTGGTCGCCAACAACCTGACCGGCGGCTTCCTGATGATGCGCGAGCTGTTCCTGCAAAGCTTCCAGCAGCACGGCGGCGCGATCGTCAACATGACGGCCGACTTCCGCAACGGCATGCCCGGCATGGCGCACTCGGGCGCGGCGCGCGCGGGCATGAGCAATCTCACGATGACGGCGGCGTTCGAGTGGGCGTCCTTCGGCGTGCGCGTCAACGCGGTCGCGCCGGGCTGGATCGCGTCCAGCGGCATGGACACCTACGGCGGCGCGATGAAGGCCATGATCCCCAAGCTCAAGCGCCACGTGCCGCTGCGCCGGCTCGGTCTCGAGGCCGAGGTCGGCGCGGCCATCGTCTTCCTGCTGTCGCCGGCGGCGTCGTTCATCACGGGCGTGACGCTGCAGATCGACGGCGGCGCGTCGCTGGGGTCGCCGCTGTTCCCGTCGGTCGATCACGACAGGTCGGTGCCCTTCGACGGCTTCCATCGCGCGGTCGTGCCGGACGTGCTCCAGCAAGACTCGCAAGTCAAGCCGGACGCCGCCTGATGCCCGCGATCGTCTCCAGGCTGGATCCGAAGTCCGCGGCCTTCGTCGCCAACGCCGCGCGCATGGCCGAGAAGTTGGCCGAGGTGCGTGCGCTGGAGCAGCAGGTCATCGCCGAGAGCGCGTCCAAGCGCGACAAGTTCGAGCAGCGCGGCCAGTTGCTGCCGCGCGAGCGCGTCGCGCAGCTGCTCGACCGCGGCAGCGGCTTCCTGGAGCTGTCGCCGCTGGCCGGTCTCGGCATGCACGACGACGACGGCAAGAAATCGGTGCAGGGCGGCGGCTCCATCGCCGGCATCGGGCTGGTGGCCGGCAAGCGCGTGGTGATCTCGGCCAGCGACAGCGCGTTGAAGGGCGGCACCGTCTCGCCGATGGGCCTGCGCAAGGCCTTGCGTGCGCAGCAGGTCGCGCTCGAGAACAGGCTGCCGCTGCTCTATCTCGTGGAATCGGGCGGCGCGAACCTGATGTACCAGAGCGAGATGTTCGTCGAGGGCGGACGCAGCTTCGCGAACCAGGCACGCCTGTCGGCCGCGGGCATTCCGCAGATCGCGGTGGTGCACGGCTCGTCGACCGCCGGCGGCGCCTACCTGCCGGGGTTGTCCGACTACGTCGTGCTGGTGCGCGGTCGCTCCAGCATCTACCTGGCCGGGCCGCCGCTGGTGAAGGCGGCGATCGGCGAGGACGTCACCGACGACGAGCTGGGCGGCGCGCAGACGCACGCCGAGATCACGGGCCTGGGCGAATACCTCGGCGAGAACGACGCCCACGCGATCGCGATCGCGCGCGAGCTGGTCGACAAGCTGCAGTGGGACGTCGCGCCGCCGGCCAACCAGTGCGTCGAGCCGCGGTACGACGCCGAGGAGCTGATGGGCATCGTGCCGGCCGACGAGCGCGAGCCCTACGACGTGCGCGAGGTCATCGCGCGCCTGGTCGACGGCTCCGACTTCCTCGAATTCAAGCCGGGCTTCGGCGCCGACACGCTGTGCGGCCATGCGCGCGTCGATGGCCAGCTCGTCGGCATCCTCGGCAACATGGGGCCGATCCAGCCGAACGGCGCGAACAAGGCGGCGCAGTTCATCCAGCTGTGCGACCAGACCGGCACGCCGCTCGTGTTCCTGCAGAACACCACCGGCTACATGGTGGGCTCCGCGGCCGAGCGCGGCGGCGCGATCAAGCACGGTGCGAAGATGATCCAGGCCGTCGCCAACGCGCGCGTCCCCAAGTTCACATTTCTGATCGGCGGCTCGTTCGGCGCAGGCAACTACGGCATGTGCGGCCGCGGCTTCGATCCGCGCTTCATCTTCAGCTGGCCCAACGCGCGCACCGCGGTGATGGGCGGCGCGCAGGCCGGCAAGGTGATGGAGATCGTCGGCGCGGCCAAGCTCGCGCGCGCCGGCGCGCCGGTCAGCGACGACGCGCTCGCGGCGATGGGCAAGCAGCTGCGCGACCGCATCGACCGCGAGTCGCACGTGCTGTTCGGCACCGCGCGGCTGTGGGACGACGGCATCGTCGACCCGCGCGACACGCGCCGCGTGCTCGCGCTGGCGCTGGCGCTCGCGCGCGAGGCCGAGGCACGCACGCTGCGTCCGAATGCCTTCGGCGTCGCCCGTTTCTAGAAGAACTCACGAGACAACACCATGAAATTCACGACCGAACACAAGGCGCTTTCCGAGACCGTCACCCGCTTCGTCGAGAAGGAGCTCAACCCGTTCGTGCCGAAGTGGGAGGCCGACGAGCAATACCCGGCGCACGAGGTCATCAAGAAGCTCGGCAACCTGGGCTTGCTGGGCCTGAAGTACCCCGAGGAGTTCGGCGGCGCGGGCCTGGACTTCAGCTACTCGATGGTGATGGCCGAGGCCTTGGGCGCCTGCGGCTGCGGCGGCGTGCCGATGTCGATCGGCGTGCACACCGACATGTGCACGCCCGCGCTGGCCCGCTTCGGCTCCGACGAGCTGCGCCGCGAGTTCCTGACGCCGTCGATCGCCGGCGACGTGCTGGGCTGCGTCGCGGTGAGCGAGCCCGGCGGCGGCTCCGACGTCGCGGCGGTCAAGACGACGGCGCGCAAGGACGGCGGCGACTACATCATCGACGGCAGCAAGATGTGGATCACCAACGGCCTGCAGGCCGACTGGTGCTGCCTGCTCGCCAACACCAGCGACGGGCCGGTGCACAAGAACAAGAGCCTGATCATCGTGCCGATGAACCTGCCCGGGATCACCAGGCAGAAGATCCACAAGATCGGCATGGACTCGTCCGACACCGCGCTGCTGTTCTTCGACGGCGTGCGCGTGCCGCAGCGCCACGTGATCGGCCAGGAGGGCATGGGCTTCGCGTTCCAGATGATGCAGTTCCAGGAGGAGCGCATGTGGGGCGCGGCGTCGTCGCTGCGCAGCCTCGACCGGCTGATCGACCTGACCATAGCGTACACGCGCGAACGCAAGGCCTTCGGCAAGAGCATCCTCGACAACCAGGTGGTGCATTTCCGGCTCGCCGAGCTGCGCACGGAGGTCGCGGCGCTGCGCGCGCTGACCTACGAGTGCTGCGAGCAATACATCTCCGGCAAGGACGTGACCAAGCTCGCGTCGATGGCCAAGCTGAAGTGCGGACGCCTGAGCCGCGAGGTCGCCGACAGCTGCCTGCAGTACTGGGGCGGCATGGGCTTCACGCGCGACAACCCGATCTCGCAGGCCTACCGCGATTCGCGCCTGATCTCGATCGGCGGCGGCGCCGACGAGGTGATGCTGGGCATCATCTGCAAGCTCGAACACACGCTGCCGAAGGGAAGCCATTGATGGACGACGCGACGCTCGCGCTCGCGTCGCGGGACGGCGTGCTGCACGTGACGCTGAACCGTCCGGCGACGCGCAACGCGATGTCGCTGCGGATGGTCGACGAGCTGTGCGCGGTGCTGGCGCAGGCCGAGGCCGCCGGCGACGTCCGCGCGATCGTGCTGCGCGGCGCGGGCGGCCATTTCTGCGCCGGTGCCGACTTGCAGGACATGGCGCAGGCGCGCCAGCGTGAACTCGGCGGCGACGGTGACGCGATCGCCGCCGTCAACGCGCGCTTCGGGCAATTGTGCGGCGCGTTCGCACGCACGGGGCTGGCGACGATCGCGGTGCTCGAAGGCGCGGTGATGGGCGGTGGACTGGGCCTGGCCTGCGTCGTCGACGTGGCGCTGGCCGGGCAGGGCGCGCAGCTGCGGCTGCCGGAGACCTCGCTGGGGCTCGTGCCCGCGCAGATCGCGCCGTTCCTCGTCGAGCGCGTCGGGGCGTCGCAGGCGCGGCGGCTCGCGGCGACCGGCGGCAAGCTGAGCGCGGCGCAGGCGCTGGCGATCGGGCTGGTGCACGAGGTGCATGAGGATGGCGCGGCAATCGACGCCGCACTCGCCGCGACGCTCGCCCAGATGCTGCGCTGCGCGCCCGGCGCGATCGCGGCGACCAAGGCCTTGATGGCGCGCGCGCTGCACACGCCGGCGGCCGATCTCGTCGACGACGCCGCGCGCGTGTTCGCGCAGGCCGCACGCGGGCCCGAAGGCGTCGAGGGCATGACGGCCTTCCTGCAGAAGCGCTCGCCGTCGTGGGCGCCGCGATGAACAAGATCCTGGTCGCCAATCGCGGTGAAATCGCCTGCCGCGTGATCCGCACGGCTCGCGCGATGGGTTATCGCACCGTGGCCATCTACGGCGAACCCGACACCGAGTCGCCGCACGTCGCGTTGGCCGACGAGGCGGTCGCGCTCGGTGGCCAGTCCGCCGCGGACTCGTATCTTCGAATCGACGCGGTGCTCGCCGCTGCGAAGCGCACTGGCGCCGATGCCGTGCATCCCGGCTACGGCTTCCTGTCCGAGCGCGCCGATTTCGCGCAGGCCTGCGCCGATGCCGGCCTCGTGTTCATCGGGCCGCCGGCGTCGGCGATCGCCGCGATGGGCGACAAGGCCGGCGCGAAGCGGCGCATGCTCGCGGCGGGCGTGCCCTGCGTGCCGGGGTATCTCGGCGACGACCAGTCCGACGCCGCGCTCGTCGCGCAGGCCATCCTGCTGGGGACTCCGTTGCTGGTGAAGGCGGTCGCCGGCGGCGGCGGTCGCGGCATGCGGCTCGTGCATGCGCAGTCCGAGCTCGCCGACGCGCTCGCGGGCGCGCGGCGCGAGGCGACATCGGCGTTCGGCGACGGCACGCTGATGCTGGAGCGGCTGGTCGGCGAGGGCCGCCATATCGAGATCCAGGTGTTCGCCGACACCCACGGCAACGTCGTGCACCTCGGCGAGCGCGACTGCAGCGCGCAGCGCCGGCGCCAGAAGGTGATCGAGGAGTCGCCGTCGCCGTTCGTCGACGCCGCGATGCGCGAGGCCATGGGCCGCGACGCGGTCGCCGCGGCCAAGGCCGTCGGCTATGTCGGCGCCGGCACGGTGGAGTTCATCGTCGACGCGCAGCGCCGCCACTTCTTCCTCGAGATGAACACGCGGCTGCAGGTCGAGCATCCGGTGACCGAGTGCGTGACCGGGCTCGACCTCGTCGAATGGCAGCTGCGCGTGGCCGCGGGCGAGCCCTTGCCCTTGCGCCAGGACGAGATCCGCTGGACGGGCCACGCCGTCGAGGCGCGTCTCTATGCCGAGGATCCGTACGACCACTTCGCGCCCCAGACGGGCCGCATCGCGCACTGGCGCCCCGTGCGCGCCGCACTTGCAACGGACGGCGCGGGCGTGCGCATCGACGACGGCATCGCCGAGGGCGGCGTCGTCTCGCCGTTCTACGACGCGATGCTGGCCAAGGTGATCGTCCACGGCCGCGATCGCGCCGATGCGCTGCGCCGCCTGGGCGCCGCGCTGGAGGACACGCCCCTGCTGGGCCTGCGCAGCAACGGCCGCTACCTGCGCGACCTGGCGCGTCATCCGGAATTTGTCGCCGGTGCGGTCACGACCAGACGGCTCGACGATTGGGCCGCGCAGGGCGAGCCCATCAACGTCGCGCCGCAGCCCGACGACGAGGACTGGGCCATCGTCGCCGCGCTGCGCATGCGCGCGCCGGACGGTGCGCCGACCAGCGGCCCGATGGCGACCAGCGTGGCGTCGCGCCGCATCGTGCTCGCGTGCGCGGGCGAGACGCGCAAGCTCGCGGTCTCAGGCACGCGCGTGAGCGTGGGCGAGCGCGTCGTCGATGTCGTGCTGCAGGCGCCCGATGACGACGGCTGGCGCGCGGTCGACGTCGACGGCGTGCGCGGCCGGCGCCTGATCCTCGACGACGGCGAGCGCGTGCATGTCGCGCGCGACGCGGCCGTGCACGTCTTCGAGGAGCCGTCGCCGTTTCCGCAACCCGACGCGAGCACCGCGGCGCGCGTCGCGCGGGCACCGGTCGCGGGCGTCGTCGCGCAGGTGGCCGTCGAGGTCGGACAACGCGTGGCCGCCGGCCAGCCGCTGGTGTGCGTCGAGGCGATGAAGATGGAGATGTGGCTCAACGCCGCGGCCGCGGGCGTCGTCAGCGCCGTGCGCGTCGCGCTGCGCGACACGGTGGCCTCGGGCACGGCGCTGGTCGAGCTGGATCTCGACGAGAACGAAACGAGATGAGGGAGACGACATGAACGAAGCGATCCTCACCTGCGCGCTGACCGGCGTGCTCACCGATCCCGCGCAGCACCCGGTGCCCGTGACCGCCGCGCAGATGGCCGCCGAGGCGCGCGACGCGTTCAACGCCGGCGCGTCCATCATGCACGTGCACATCCGCCGGCAGGAGGAAGGTCAGGGGCACCTGCCGTCGTGGGATCCGGACGTCGCCGAGGACGTGTGCGGCGCGATCCGCGCGGCGTGCCCGGGCGTGATCATCAACCTCACGACCGGCGTGATCGGCAAGGACATCAGCGGCCCCGTCGCCTGCATCGAGCGCGTCAAGCCGGAGATCGCCGCCTGCAACGCCGGCAGCCTCAACTACCTGAAGCTGCGCTCCGACGGCCGCTGGGCCTGGCCGCCGATGGTGTTCGACAACCCGGTCGCGAAGGTGCAGCAGTTCCTCGACGCGATGGAGGCCGCCGGTGCGCATCCGGAGTTCGAGTGCTTCGATGTCGGCATCGTGCGCTCGGTGGGCATGTTCCTGAAGGCCGGCATGCTCAAGCCGACGATGGGCGTTCCGGAATACAACCTGGTGATGGGAGTCGCCTCCGGCATGCCCTGCGACGCCGACCTGCTCGCGCTGCTGCCGCGCTGGATCGCGCCCGGCGCGGTCTGGCAGACGACGCTGATCGGCCGCGAGGAGATCTGGCCCGTGCACCAGAAGACGGCCGAGCTCGGCGGCATGCTGCGCACCGGTCTCGAGGACAGCTTCTACCTGCCCGGCGGCGAGCGCGCGGGCGGCAACGGCGCGATGATCGAGGCGCTGGCGCTGTGCGCCGAACGTGCCGGGCGGCCCGTCGCGACGCCGGCGCGCGCGCGCGAACTGCTGGGGCTGTCCGCGCGATAGTGCGCCACGCTCGACGTGAAATCCCGGGGTCGCCAGGCGATGCGGCGCACGTAGGATGCGCGCATCGATCACGACCCGGAGCGCGACCATGGTTGCCAGGAACACGATCTGCATCTGGTACGACAGCGATGCCCTCGGGGCCGCGCAGTTCTACGCGAAGACCTTTCCCGACAGCAGCGTCGGCGCCGTCCACCATGCGCCGGGCGACTTCCCGTCGGGCAAGGAGGGGCAGGTGCTGACGGTCGACTTCACGGTGTGCGGCATCCCGTGCCTGGGCCTGAACGGCGGCCCGATGATCAAGCACAGCGAGGCCTTCTCGTTCCAGGTCGCCACTGACGACCAGGCCGAGACCGACCGCCTGTGGAACGCGGTCGTCGGCAACGGCGGCAAGGAAAAGGCCTGCGGCTGGTGCGAGGACAAGTGGGGCCTGTCGTGGCAGATCACGCCGCGCGTGCTGACCGACGCGATGACCGGGCCCGACCGCGCCGCGGCCAAGCGCGTGTTCGACGCGATGATGACGATGCGCAAGATCGACGTCGCGAAGATCGAGGCGGCGCGGCGCGGGTGAGGGGGCCGACGGCCCCCTCGAAGCCGAGCGCGACGTTTCCGCCGCCAGGCAGGCCTGCTCAGTTGCAGAAGCCGCCTTGCGAGTTGCCCCACACCGGCACGTTGATCGAGTGGCCGGCCGCGTCGGTCACCCCCAGCGTGTACTGCAGCGCGGTGCCCTTGGCGGCCGGGCAGGCATCGTCGAACGTGAACGACACCTTGCAGGTGCCCCCCACGGCCACCGTGGCGCCGTTGCAGGTGTCGACTTCCTTGTAGAGGCGCTGGCCGTTGGTCTTGCTGCCGCTGGCGTAGACGAACGTGGTCACCACGTTGCTCGCGAATCCCGGGCCGTAGTTCGTGAACGTGATCGTCGAGGACGTGCCCTGGCCGCTTTGGGCGTACATGTTGTCGGGGTTGACGGACGGCGACAGGCCCCCGCTCTGGGCGAAGGAGCTGGCGGCGGCGAAGGTCAGGGCGCAGGCGATGAGGGTACGGAACATGATGGTTGGCTTTCTCGATGTGGTCGCTGAAGAGCGGCCGTTGGATGGATGAGGGCGGAGGCGTTCGTCGGCAAAGCTGCGCAGCGCAACGTCGATGCGACGTCTCGCACGAACTACCGGCCCCGGATGAACGGTGGAATCAGGAAGGGACGAGCTCGGACGCTCAATCGCACTTGCCTGACTTGTTGGCGACCTGCACCTGAGTCGTCACGGGCGAGCCGCCGGGCGATTGCACGGTGACGAACCAGACGGACATGCCGGACCTGCCGCATGCGGCGCGGACATCGAAGCGCAGCCGGCAGTCGCCGTGCTGTGCGAGCGTGGCGCCGCTGCAGGTGTCGCTGGCGAGGCTCAACGTGCCCGCGCCGGCGCCCGGCTGGTTCGGCGTGACCGAGACGGCGAGACTGCCCGCCAGGGCCGCGTCGACGTTGCGCACGGTGACGGAGAAAGTCGAATCGCGGCCGTCTCCCTGAGGCATGGATACGATGGTGGGTACCCACAATCCAGTCTCCGGCTGATCCGGGACCTGGTACAGCGGCTGGGCGGCGCTGGCGTTCGCCATGGCTCCCAGCAGCGCTGCGAATGACACGAGTAGCTTCATGATTCCCCTTGAGTTTGTAGTGATCTGACAAGGCCAGATGCGTTGCATCGGGCTCGCGGACTATTGCGCCGACTTTCCTGTCCAGACATGCCGGGTTGCCCGCTTGCACCGTTGTTCGAGATCGGATAGCGGCCGCTGAGATCGACACGACGCCCGGTAGAAGCAGCGCATGCCAGTCTCCAATTCGGGTCGTATACACATACCGGTAGGTGTATGACCCAAAGGGCCGGATGGTCTTGCCACGAACCGGTATCAGGCACCACAACAAATTCGCATCAAATTGCCGGCGTCGGCGCGAGTCACCACGACGAATCCGGAGGTTTCGCAACTTCCGGTGCGCACGGCGGACTCGATCCATGAGCTTCATTCGATCGACAGTCGTCGCAGCAACGCTTCTCGAGCAATGTGCCGTCGGCCGCACCGAATCGCGACGTTCAGCCGGAGGCCCTCCGGTTGGTCTATGCTCCAAGCTCTCGCTTCAGGAGACGTTGACATGATCGCAATCGCAGGCGGCCTCCTCGCCGCATTGGGCATCCTGGCCGGCGCGCTGCTTGCCGCCGCGCCGTTCGGACTGGTCGCGGCGGAGCCGGGGCTGTCGCTGTGGATCCTGTTTCCGCTGCTGACGATGGTCGGATGGTTCCTGCTGGTCGTCAGCGATCTGGATCCGCTGCGCGGCACGGCGACGCGCTTCGTCGCCACGCCGCTGCTGGTGCTCGCGCTGCTGGCCGCCGTCGGCCTGGTCGTGGCCGGCGCCGGGTTCGTCGGCGTTCGCGGCGTCGCGGGCACGATGTCGCTGTGCTACGTGCTGGTGATCGGCGGCGTGCTGGGCGCGACGGGCACCGCCTCGTACAGCCGCAAGGCGGGGCCGCCGCAGACGTCGTGATGGTCCGGACGGCCCAAGGTCGCACGCGACCCCTACAAGGGTCGATTGCGCGCGCGTCGTCGCGGCAGTAGTCTTCGCGGGCTCACAAAAACCCAAGGAGACTTCGCCGATGACGACTTCGCTTCGCCGTCGGGCGCCCCTGCTGGCGCTCGCCTGTTTCACGCCGCTCGCGGCCAGTGCCTCCACGGCCTGCGATCACCTGCTGCGGCAGTTCGGCCCGGCGCTCGCCGACGCCACCTGCGTCGACAGCGCCGACCTCACCACCACCAACCCGGCCACGACCCCGGCCAACGATTCGGTCGCCGGCCTGCCGCCGTTCGCGTTCACGCCGCAGACCGACCGCGCCACGATCGCGCCGAGCGCGGGCAAGCGCGCCCCGGTCACGAAGGTGGTGCCGGGCATCCAGCTGAACGGGCGCATCGCGTCCGATCCGACGGGCCAGGCGCGCTTCCTGTTGCGCCTGCCCTCGGACTGGAACGGCCGCCTCGTCGTCGCCGGCGCCTCGGGCACGCGCAGCGAGTTCAACGGCGACTTCTCGTGGAGTGACTACGTCGTGCAGAAGGGCTACGCCTACGCGTCGCAGAACAAGGGCGTGCTGAACCTGCAGTTGTCGGCGGCGACGGATCCGCTCGCGTGCCGGCTCAATCCGCTGTCGCCGGTCTATGTCGACTTCTTCGACAACGGGCCCAACCAGCAGTTCGCGCGCTGGACGGAATACATGGTCAAGGCGGCGCAGCTCGCGCGCCAGGGCCTGGTGTCGAACTACGGGCGCCTGCCGCGCTTCACGTACGCGGTCGGCACGTCCAACGGCGGCTACCAGGTGCGCCGCGCGATCGAGACCGCGCCGGAGCTGTTCGACGGCGGCGTCGACTGGGAAGGCACCTTCGTCGACCCGCACGCGCCCAACCTGCTGACCGACCTGCCGGCCGGCGTGCTGAACTTTCCCGACTACACGGCCGCCGGGCTCGACCCGAACAGCACCGCCGCGAAGAACATCCGCGCCGCGGGCTATCCGCCCGACATCGTCAACAGCCCGACGTCGTCGCTGTGGACGAACTACTGGGGGCAGTTCTGGGAGGTGACGCAATGCCAGTGGCAGAAGCGGCTGGACCCGACGTACGACACCTACGGTTCGGGCACCGGCACCTACAACTACGTCGCACGCCTGTCGGCCTCCGACGTCGGCGCGCAGGTGGCCTCGTTCGAGACGACCGGACGCATCCAGCGCCCGCTGGTCACCGTGGCCGGCACGATGGACGCGCTGCTGCCGATCGACCACCACGCGCGCGCCTATGCGCGCAAGGTGGCGGCGGCGCAGTCGCGCGACGACGGCCCGCGCCACGACGAGCGCGACGCGCCGTACCGGCTCTACGAGGTGCAGAACGGCAACCACATCGAGACCTTCCAGGACACGTTCCCGCAGCTCGCGCTGATCGAGCCGCACGCGCACGAGGCCTTCGATGCGCTGGTGGCGCACGTCGAGACACGCGCGCCGCTGCCGGCGAGCCAGTGCGTGCCCAAGGGCGGGGCGATCGCACAGAACCCGGCGCAGCTGGGGCATTGCGCGGCGTTGTACGCGCCCTGAACCAGCAAGGCCGCCCTCGGGCGGCCTTCTTCATTGCACGCTGCGGCTACTTGCGCAGGCGCCGGATCCACTTGTCCAGGATGTCGCGTCCTTCGGCCGGCAGCGACACCCACATGCCGCCGCACATCATGTCCTGCCCTTTCACGACGACGTAGGTCGTCTTGATGGTGCCGGTGACCGGAGTGATACGGCTGGCCTCGTGCAGGCCCGGCACGCCGACGGCGAAGTTCAGCACCGTGTTCGGCGGGATGTTCTGGGCGGTCACCAGGCCGACGCCGCTCTCGGACAGGTCGCGCACACGCAGCTCCAGCACCTTGCCGCTTGGCAGTTGCACGCGCGCGGGCCAGGACACCTTGACGCGCTGCTCCTTGCGTCCTTCCGAGAGCGAGATTCCGGGCAGCGGCGAACTGGGGAGCACCGGCGCCGGCGGCGCAGGGGCGTCGAACAAGGCGTCGACGTCTTCGGGTGGAGTCGTCATTCGGTGGGGGTGAGATCAGGCTTCCTGGGATTCGGCCGTCTCGGCGGAGGGATCGAGCGGGGCGGTGTGGAACTGCATTTTGGCAAGTTTGGCGTAGAGGCCACCACGCTGCATCAATTCCTGATGGTTTCCCTCTTCGATGATGCGGCCTTGTTCCATCACGATGATGCGGTCGGCCTTCTGCACGGTGGCCAGGCGGTGCGCGATCACCAGCGTGGTGCGGTCGGCCATCGCGGCCTCGAGCGCCGCCTGCACCATCCGTTCGCTTTCGGCGTCGAGCGCGCTGGTGGCCTCGTCGAGCAGCAGCAGCGGCGGATTCTTCAGCATCGCGCGCGCGATCGCGATGCGCTGGCGCTGGCCGCCCGACAGGCGCACGCCGCGCTCGCCGAGGAAGGTCTGGTAGCCCTCGGGCAGGCGCAGGATGAACTCCTCCGCGAACGCGGCGCGCGCTGCGGCCATCACCTCGTCGTCGGTGGCGTCGGGGCGTCCGTAGCGGATGTTCTCCATCGCGTTGGCCGAGAAGACGGTGGAGTCCTGCGGCACGATGCCGATGCGCGAGCGCAGCTCGTGCAGGGAGGTGGTGCGCACGTCGACGCCGTCGATCATCACGGCGCCGGCGCCGGTGTCGTAGAAGCGCAGCAGCAGCTGGAAGACGGTGCTCTTGCCGGCGCCGCTGGGGCCCACCAGCGCGACCGTCTCGCCGGGCTTGACGCGCAGCGAGTAGTCGCCAAGCGCCGCGTGCAGCGGACGCGACGGGTAATGGAACTGCACGTGGCTCAGCTCGACGGACGAGCCCGCGCGCGTGGGCGGCAGCGATTTCGGCACGGCCGGATCGATCACCGGCGAGACGGCCGCCAGCAGCTCCATCAGCCGCTCGGTGGCGCCGGCGGCGCGCAGCAGGTCCCCGTAGACCTCGGACAGCACCGCCACGCTGCTGACCAGCAGCATCACGTAGACCACGGTCTCGCCCAGGTGGCCCGCGGTGATCTTGCCGCCGATGACCGCCTGCGTGCCCTGGTAGAGGCCCCACAGCAGCGCGCCGAAGGTGGCGCTGATGATGAAGGCCACGAGCATCGAACGCACCTTGGTGCGCTTCCTCGCGGTGTCGAAGGCGTGTTCGGTGGAGACCTCGAAGCGCGCCGCCTCGCGCGCTTCCTGCGTGTAGCTCTGCACCACGGGGATCGCGTTGAGCACCTCGGCGGCGATCGCGCTGGAGTCGGCCACGCGATCCTGGCTCGCGCGGCTCAGCTTGCGCACGCGGCGCCCGAAGGCCATCGACGGCAGCACGACCAGGATCAGGATGCCCAGCACCTGCGTCATCACGTACGGGTTGGTGACGATCAGCATCACCATCGCGCCGATGCCCATCACGCCGTTGCGCAAGCCCATCGACAGGCTGGAGCCGACGACCTGCTGCACGAGCGTGGTGTCGGTGGTCAGCCGCGACAGCACCTCGCCGGTGGCGTTGGTCTCGAAGAAGGCGGGGCTCTGCTTGACGACGTGGCGGTAGACCGCGCTGCGCAGGTCGGCGGTGATGCGCTCGCCCAGCCACGTCACCGAATAGAAGCGCAGCGCCGAGAAGATGCCCAGCGCGACGCCCACGCCGAACAGCTCGAGGAAGTGGTCGCGCAAGGCCATCACGCGGTCGCCGTTGGCCGCGGCGGAGCTCGCGCCGCCGGGCAGGCTGGCGCTGGACACGCCGAGGCCGCCGTCGATCAGCTTGCGCAGCGCGACCGGGAACGCCAGCGTCGTGAGCGACGCGGCGACCAGGAACACGATCGCCGCGACGATGCGCCAGCGATAGGGGCGCAGGAACGGGAAAAGGCCAGACAGCGAGCGCGGAGTGGCCGCCTTCGCGCGTTCGGATGCTGAGGTCATGGGTGTTCAGTCTACGGGTTGACTGTTACGTGGGCCTTTTTCAGGCGTGACAAAGGGTATTCCCCCACACAATCAAAGCCTATTCAATCATTGTCGATGCATTGACTGCCTAAGCAAGTATATTTGCAACCCATGTCATCCAGCAACGATCCCCTCCCGCGGGCCGATTTCTACTCTGCCGAGGCTTACACCACGGAAGAGAGCGTGGGTTCGGTGATCAAGGGCGTCATGGCCTCCATCACCCACCAGGTCGACCGCCGGCTCGTCGAGCACGACCTGACGCACGCCCAGTGGGTGCCGCTGTTCAAGCTGGCCCACGGCGAATGCCAGACCGTGGCCGAGCTGGCTCGCACGCTGCAGAGCGACCCGGGCGCGATGACGCGCGCGCTGGATCGCCTCGAGGCCAAGGGCCTGGTCGCCCGCGTGCGCTCGAGCGAGGACCGGCGCGTGGTGAACCTGGAACTGACCGACGCCGGTCGCGAGGTGGCGGCCGTCGTCCCTGCCGTGCTGGCCGAGGTGCTCAACCTGCACCTGGCCGGCTTCTCGAAGGAAGAGTGGCGCGCGCTGCTGAGCATGCTCAAGCGCATGCGCGCCAACGGCGACGCCTTGCGCGCCGCCACTGCCAACAATTCAGCGACCTCAGACTGAAAGACTCCCATGCCCAGCGCCAATCAACAACAGGAATGCCCGCGCCGCGCCGGCGCGTCGCCGCAGACCGGTGAACCGCAGCAGCGCGACTCGCGCGTGTCGCGCCAGCCGCAGCATCGCGTCCTCGACTTCGACATGCCGCGCATGCTGTCCGCCGGCACGGTCGCGCTGGCCGTCGCGTCGGCCGCCGTGCTGATGCTCGCCGGCTGTGCGGATTTCGGCCACCAGACGGCGCCCGCCGCGCAGCGCACGCCCGTCTCGCTGGGCCTGTCGGCCAGCCAGCAGACCACGACGGTCGATGCCCAGTGGTGGCACCAGTTCGGCGACGCCCAGCTCGACGCGCTCGTCGCGAAGGCCCTTGAAGGCTCGCCGAATCTCGGCGCCGCCGCCGCGCGCGTGAGGCGCGCGCAGGCGGCCGCCGACGCCGTGCACGGCGCCGAGCTGCCGCAGGTCGGCTTCGGCGCTTCCGTCAATCGCGAGCTGCTGTCGAAGAACGGCATCTTCCCGCCGCCGTACGCCGGCAGCATCTTCAACCAGTCCGACGCCACCTTCAACCTGACCTGGGACGCCGACGTCTTCGGCCGCCAGAAGCATGACCTCGAAGCGGCGATCGGCAGCGCGCGCGCCGCCAAGGCCGACGCCGACGTGGCCGCGCAGCAGATCGCCGTGCAGGTCGTGCGCACCTATTTCTCGCTGGCCCGTCTCGAAAGCCAGCGAGCGGTCGTGCAACGCACCTACGACCAGCGCAACCAGATGCTGTCGCTGATCAAGCAGCGCGTGGGCGCCGGCCTCGACACAGTCGTCGAACAGAAGCAGGGCGAGGGCGCGCTGCCCGACACGCTGGCGCAGATCGAATCCATCGACGAGCAGATCGACCTGACGCGCCACATGCTGGCCGCGCTCACCGCGCAGCCGATGGACGCGCTCGCCAAGCTCGCGCCGACCCTGGATCAGCTGCACGTGTCGCCGCAACCGCCGGTGCTGGGGGCCGACCTGATCGCGCGCCGTCCGGACGTCGCCGCCGCGATCGCGCGCGTCGAAGTGGCCAACCAGGAAGTCGCCTCGCAGCGCACGCGCTTCTATCCGGACATCAACTTCTCGGCCGGCTTCGGACTCGATTCGATCCACCTGGACAAGCTCGTCGAGCTGCCCAGCAAGGCTTGGAACTTCGGCCCCGCGCTGCATCTGCCGATCTTCGAAGGCGGGACGCTGCGCGCCGAGTTGAAGGGCAAGAACGCCGATCGCGACGCCGCGATCGAGGCCTACAACCAGCAGGTGATCGACGCCGTGCGCGAGGCGGCCGACGCCGCGACGTCGGCCGCCTCCATCGGTCGCCAGCTGAACCTGCAGCGCCAGGCGCTGGAGGCGTCGACGGCCAGCTACGACTTCTCGCAGACCCGCTACGGCCAGGGCCTGGGCAACCTGCTGATCGTGCTGAACGCCGAGACCCAGATGCTGTCCGAGCGCCGCCTCGAGGTCGACCTCGAGTACCGCGCACTCGACGTCCAGGCCCAGCTGATGAAGGCCCTCGGCGGCGGCTGGACGGCCAGTAGCGCCGCCGCCTCGACGACGCCTGCCGCCGCCGCGTCCGCACCCGCGACGACGACGACCGCCAAGAACGACAACCTCACGCCCGCTTAAAGATCATGAACGCACCTGCCAACAACAACGCTGCTCCCGTCACCACGCCGCCGGCCGGCAACCCGAAGCGCCGCACCGCGCTGACCGCGATCGCGGTGGCGGTGCTGGTGATCGGCGGCGGCTACGGCATCTACTACTGGATGACGGGTCGCCATTCCGAGTCCACCGACAACGCCTACGTGCAGGCCAACGTCGTGCAGATCACGGCGCAGGCCGGCGGCACCGTCACGGCCATCAACGCCGACGACACCGACTTCGTCAAGGCCGGCCAGCTGCTGGTCAAGCTCGATCCCGCCGACGCGCGCGTCGCGCTCGACCAGGCCGAGGCCGCGCTGGCCTCCACGGTGCGCGAGACGCGCATCCTGTTCGCCAACAACTCCACGCTGCAGGCGCAGATCGACGCCCGCGCCGCCGACGCCACGCGCGCCAAGGCCGACCTCGACAAGGCGCAGGACGACGTCAACCGCCGCGCGCCGCTGGTTCAAAGCGGCGCCGTCGGCAAGGAGGAATTCAGTCACGCGACCGACGCGTTGGCCTCTGCCAAGAGCGCGTACACGGCCGCGAAGTCCGCGCTCGACGCCGCCAAGGAACAGCTCGGCTCGAACCAGGCGCAGACCGAAGGCACCACCGTCGCCGACCACCCGAACGTGCAGCGCGCCGCCGCCAAGGTGCGCGAGGCGTGGCTCGAGGTGCAGCGCGCGGACATCCCGGCGCCGGTCAGCGGCACCGTCGCGCGCCGCAGCGTGCAGGTGGGCCAGCGCGTGTCCGCCGGCGTGCCGCTGATGTCGGTCGTCACCCTCAACGACCCCTGGGTCGACGCCAACTTCAAGGAAGGCCAGCTCGAGCGCCTGCGCATCGGCCAGCCCGCCACGCTGGAGGCCGACGTCTACGGCAAGCACGTGGTCTTCCACGGCAAGGTCGAGGGCCTGGGCGCCGGCACCGGCGCGGCGTTCTCGCTGCTGCCAGCGCAGAACGCCACCGGCAACTGGATCAAGGTCGTGCAGCGCGTGCCGGTGCGCATCTCGCTCGATCCGAAGGAGATCGCGCAGAACCCGCTGCGCGTGGGCCTGTCGATGAACGTCACCGTCAACGTCGCCGACGAGAGCGGCACCTCGGTCGAAAGCACGCCGCGCACGCAGGCGCAGGGCGCGGTCGCCTCGACGACGGTGTTCGACTCGCTGTCGCACGACGCCGACGCCGAAGTGGCGCGAATCGTCGCCGCCAACGGCGGCGGCCGCATGAAGGTGCAGGACGCCCCGGTGGCGGCCTCCGCACCGACGGCCGCGGCGTCGGCGGTCAAGGTCGCATCCGCGACCAAGCACCACCACCACAAGCAATCATGAGCGACGCACGGCCGCCCGAAGGCGCTCGCGGCGCAGTCCGCAGGACGGAGACTTTCCGATGACTTCTCCCGCACCCGCAGCGGCGCGCGCGCCCCTGAAGGGCGGGGCGCTCGTGATGGGCACGTTGTCGCTGTCGCTGGCGACCTTCATGAACGTGCTTGACTCGTCGATCGCCAACGTCTCGTTGCCGTCGATCTCGGGCGACCTCGGCGTCAGCATCTCGCAGGGCACGTGGGTCATCACGAGCTTCGGCGTCGCCAACGCGATCTCGGTGCCGCTCACCGGCTGGCTCACGCAGCGCTTCGGCGCGGTGCGGCTGTTCACGATGAGCGTGATCCTGTTCGTGATCGCCTCGATCCTGTGCGGCCTGGCGCCGTCGATCGAACTGCTGATCGCCTTTCGCGTGCTGCAGGGCTTCGTGGCCGGGCCGATGATCCCGCTGTCGCAGACGCTGCTGCTGTCCACTTATCCCCCCGCGAAGGCCGGCACCGCGCTGGCGTTGTGGGGCGTGACGACGCTGGTCGCGCCGGTGGCCGGGCCCTTGCTGGGCGGCTACATCACGGACAACTGGACCTGGCCCTGGATCTTCTACATCAACATCCCTGTCGGCATCTTCGCCGCGGGCGTGACGTGGAGCATCTACAGCAAGCGCGAGACGCCCATCGTCAAGCGCCCGATCGACGGCATCGGCCTGGCCATGCTCGTGCTGTGGGTCGGCTCGCTGCAGATCATGCTGGACAAGGGCAAGGAACTCGACTGGTTCAACTCCAGCACCATCGTCACGCTGGCCATCATCGTGGTCATCGCCCTGGCGGTGTTCATCGCGTGGGAGCTGACCGACGACCATCCGGTGGTCGACATCCGGTTGTTCGCGCGACGAAATTTCCTGTTCGGGGCGGGGACGCTGGCGATCGCCTACGGGCTTTTCTTCGGCAACGTCGTGCTGCTGCCGCTGTGGCTGCAGCAGTACATGGGCTACACGGCGACCGACGCCGGCATGGCGCTGGCGCCTGTGGGCGTGCTGGCCATCCTGCTGACGCCCCTCGTGGGCCGCAATGTCGCGAAGTGGGATCCGCGCTGGATGGCCACGGGCGCGTTCATCCTGTTCGCGCTGGTGCTGTGGATGCGGTCGAACTTCACGTCCGACACCGACTTCGTCACCATCCTGCTGCCGACGCTGATCCAGGGCGGCGCGATGGCGTTCTTCTTCATCCCGCTGACGACGCTGACGCTGGCCGGCCTGCCGCCGGAACGCATCCCCGCGGCCGCCGGGCTGTCGAACTTCGTGCGGATCATGTTCGGCGCGATGGGCACGTCGATCGCGACCACGCTGTGGGACAACCGCGCCACGCTGCACCACGCGCGGCTGGTCGAGCAGATGGGCCTCAACGGCACCGCGCTGAACGGCGCGACGACGGTGCTGAACCAGGCCGGCATCGCCGGCACGGGCGCGTACGCGAGCATCAACCGGCTGGTCGACGTGCAGGCCTTCACCTGGGCCGCCGACGACATCTTCATCGGCTCGGCCATCACGTTCCTGTTCCTGATCATCACGATCTGGTTCACGCGCCGTCCGCCGAAGATCGCCGGCGGGGGCGGGCCATCGGTGGACGCGGGCGGGGCGCACTGAGCGACATCCGCCAATGACAAGGGCCGCACTCGCGGCCCTTTTTCATGGCGATGATGGCGTCAGTCTGAGGAAGCTGTCTTCACGGGCCGGTGCACCTCGAGGTTCGCGCGCCCTTCGGCGGCCGCCTGCGCCAGCGTGGCCGGCAGCGACGAGACCTCCAGCGGCAGCGCCGGATCCAGCGACCGGATGCAGGTGGCGCAGTCGCGGCCCTGGTTCTTCGAGTGGTACATCGCGGCGTCGACCAGCGCGAAGGCGGTGTCGAACGCCAGGCCGGGCGCGGCGCCCGCCAGCGGGAAGACGGCGAAGCCGATCGATGCGGAGATCGCGATCTCCTGGCCGTCGACGACCACCGGACTCTCGACGAATGCGCTCATCAGGCGCTGCGCCAGCGCGACGGCCTCGGCCACCGGCATCGCCTCGACCATCACGAGGAACTCCTCGCCGCCCCAGCGCACGACCAGGTCGCGTTCGCGCAGCTGGGCCTCGAGGCGGCGCGCGATCGCGACGAGCACGCTGTCGCCCGCGGCGTGGCCGTAGCGGTCGTTGATGCTCTTGAAGTGGTCGGCGTCGATCAGGAACAGCGCGCCCCTGAACTGCGGCCCGGCCGCGGCCACGCGCGCCTGCAGGTGCGCGCGGTTGGCCAGGCCGGTCAGCGGATCGTGTTCGACCTGCAGCAGCAGCGCGTCGTTGCGGCTCGCGAGCTGGCGGTTGCGCGCGATCTGGCGGCGCGCGATGAAGCCGACCGCGAGCGCCAGCAGCACGCCGGCGGCGGCCGCCACGCTCCATTGCCCCGCGCGGCGCGCCTGCAGGCGCTCCTGCTCGTCCTTGATCAGCTTCTGCACGTCCTGCATGTCGCGGTCGTAGCGCGTGTCGCTGCGGGCCTGCAGCAACTTCTGCTCGCGCGTGTACAGCTCCAGCGCGCCCGCGCGGTCGCCGGCGCGCGCGAGCGCGGGGCCGAGGTCGCGCAGCACGCCGATGCGCGCATTCGGGCCGGTCTCGCGGTCGTAGCGCGCCAGCACCTCGCGCAACTTGGCCTTGGCCTCGGCGACGCGGCCCAGCGCCAGCAACGCGAGCGTCTGGTCGTGCAGGCGTTCGCGCTCGAGCGCGGGCTCGTTGTGCGTGGACAGGAAGGCCTCGGCGCCGTCCAGCGTGGCGAGCGCCTCGGCCGGATGATCCAGGCGCAGCTCCTCGGCGCCGAGCGAGATCGCGTACTGCGTCGCGCGGCGATGCAGTCCGGCGGCCGCCGAGATCGCGATGGCGTCGCGGTAGGCGGCCCGGGCGGCTTCGTACTGCTCGCGGCTGTCGAGCACGTCGCCCGTGAACGAGGTGACGTAGGCCTTCAGCGACGGGTCGCCCTCCTGCGCCGCGAGCTCCCTGGCGCGGGCGATCAGGCGCTCGGCCAGCTCGGCGTCGCGGTCGTCCTGCGCGAGAGAGGCGAGGATGGCCGTGGCCTTGGTCTCGAGCCGGCGGTTGCCGGCCTGCACCGCGGCGTCCAGCGCCATGTGCAGGTAGATCGCGGCGGCCGCGGCGTTGCGTTCGCCCTGCGCGCCGTAGGCGGCGAACAGCAGCGCGTAGAACCAGTTGAAGCGGTCGCACTGCGCCGCCAGCGCCGCGTCCTTGCCATCGCAGTAAGGCGCATAGCCGGCGACCGCGGCGCGGGCCTCGACGTTGCCGTTCTCCTCCTGCCGGCCGCCGAACTCCAGATCGGCGTTGACCAGATGGGCGTCGGCCTCGGCGATCGGGCCGGCAGTCGGTACCAGCGCGCGCAAGGCCCGGGCGGCCGCGGCGGTCTCGTCGGGCATGTAGTTGTCGGCGGCGACCAGGCCGAAGCCGAGCAGCAGGGCGCGCGCGTTGTCGGGCGTGGCCGGCGCCGTGGCCTGCAGCGCCTGCAGCCCGGCCTTGGCACCTTGCGGATCCTCGTAGCCCTGCACGACCAGGCGGTCGACGGCCTGCGCCAGGTCGGAGGCCGAGGCCGCGGCGGCGGCCAGCAGCAGGCCGGCGGCGATGGCTGCGCGGACCAGCGGCCGGCGCTGGTCGGCGGGTCGCGCGATGTGGCGCGGGAGGCGGTCCCTGGTCATGGTCGTTGTCGTCGCGATGGGTCGGATGACGAGGCCTGGTGGCCCCGACCCGATTCCTTCGGCCCGCGACGCCGCCATGTCGAGCCCCGCACCGGTGCTTTCGCACGATCGGACCCGTATTCGTGCCGGATGCTACCGGCGCATCGGCACAAATGCACGCGCCGGCCGGCGCAGGGGTCAGGCGTCGACCTGCAGCCCCGGCGCGCCGTCGAGCATGCGGCCGATGACCGCGACGTCGTCGAAGCCGCCGTCGCGGAAGCACGCCAGCACGTCGTCCAGCGCATCGGGGCTGCACGAGACGAGCAGGCCGCCCGAGGTCTGCGGGTCGGCCAGCAGGTCGCGCGCGACGGCCGGCAGCGCCGCGCCCAGCTGCACCTCGGCGCCGTAGCCGGCCCAGTTGCGGCCCGAGGCGCCGGTGACGAAGCCGTCGCGCGCCAGCGCCTCCACGCCCGCGATCAGCGGCACGGCCGACCAGTCGACCTGCGCCCGCAGCCCGGCGCCGCGCGCCATCTCCAGCGCGTGGCCGGCCAGGCCGAAGCCGGTGACGTCGGTGATCGCGTGCACGCCGTCCAGCTCGGCGAGCCGCGCGCCCGGCTTGTTCAGCCGCGTCGTGTTGGAGATCAGGCGCGCGTAGCCGCCGGCATCGAGTTGGCCCTTCTTGAGCGCGGCCGACAGCACGCCGACGCCCAGCGGCTTGCCGAGCACGAGCAGGTCGCCGGCACGCGCATCGGCGTTGCGGCGCACGCGGTCCGGGTGCACGAGCCCCATCACGACGAGGCCGTAGATCGGCTCGACGGAGTCGATCGTGTGACCGCCGGCGATCGGGATGCCGGCGTCCGCGCAGACGGCGTTGCCGCCGGCCAGCACGCGGCCGATGACCTCGACCGGCAACTGCGCGATCGGCATCGCGACGATGGCCAGCGCCATGATCGGCGTGCCGCCCATCGCGTAGACGTCGCTGATCGCGTTGGTGGCGGCGATGCGGCCGAAGTCGAACGGGTCGTCGACGATGGGCATGAAGAAGTCGGTCGTCGCGATCAGCGCCTGCGAGTCGTTGAGCCTCCACACCGCGGCGTCGTCGGCCGTCTCGATGCCCACCATCAGCTGCGGCGGCAGGAAGCCCGGCGCGCTGGCCTTGAGGATGTCGGACAGCACGCCCGGCGCGATCTTGCAGCCGCAGCCGCCGCCGTGCGAGAAGCTGGTGAGACGGAGCGGGGCGGGGGTGGCAGCGGTCATGGTCGGCAGTCGCGGTTCCAACGGGCAAAATGCAGGATTGCATCGGCGGCGCGTCGCGCGGCCGGAACCCCATTCTTACCGGATCGCCATGAACCTGCTCAACGCTTTCCCGTCCTCGCGTCAACGCCGCTCGTTGCTGCAGTCGCTCGCCGCGCTGTCGCTGGCCGGCGTCTCGCTGCTGGGCGCGCCCGTCGTGCATGCGCAGTCCAACGTGCTGCGCGTCTCCGCGATCCCCGACGAGGCGCCGTCCGAGCTGCAGCGCAAGTTCAAGCCGCTGGGCGAGTACCTGAAGTCGAAGACGGGCATGGACGTGCAGTTCACGCCCGTGACCGACTACGCCGCCGTCGTCGAAGGCCTGGCGTCGAAGAAGATCGACCTCGCCTGGCTGGGCGGCTTCACCTTCGTGCAGGCCAAGCTGCGTACCGAAGGCCAGGTCGTGCCCATCGTGCAACGCGCCGAGGACGAGAAGTTCACGAGCAAGTTCATCGTGCCGATCGACAGTCCGATCAAGACGTTGGCCGACCTCAAGGGCCGCACCTTCGTCTTCGGCGCGCCGTCCTCGACGTCGGGCAGCCTGATGCCGCGCTACTTCCTGGAGCAGCAGGGCATCGTTCCGGAACGTGACTTCAAGACGGTCGCGTTCTCAGGCGCGCACGACGCGACTGTCGCCTTCGTCGCCTCCGGCCGTGCCGAGGCCGGCGCGCTCAACGCGTCCGTGATGGACAAGCTGGTCGAGGCGAAGAACCCGAACGCGCTGAAGGTGCGCGTGCTCGCGACGACGCCGCCGTTCTTCGACTACAACTGGACGGTGCGCCCGGGCATGGATCCCGCGCTGACGAAGAAGCTGACCGACGCCTTCCTCGCGCTCGATCCTTCGAAGCCGGCCGACAAGGAGATCCTCGACCTGCAGCGCGCGTCGAGGTTCATCCCCACCAGGGCGTCGAACTACGACGGCATCGAGGCCGCCGGCAAGTCGGCCGGCCTGATCAAGTAAGGCTGGGGTGAGCCTGCGTCTCGCCAACGTCGGCGTCGTCCATGCGAACGGCCGGCGCGCGCTCGTGTCGGTCGACCTGGAGGTGGCTGCTGGCGAGCGCGTCGCGCTGATCGGGCCCTCGGGCGCCGGCAAGACGACCTTGCTGCGCGTGGCCGCGGCGGCGCTGCGTCCGACCGAAGGCCGCGTCACGCTGCTGGCCGCCGAGCCGTGGACGCTGTCGGCCGTCGCGCTGAAGACGCTGCGCGCGCGCGTCGGCTTCGTGCACCAGGCGCCGCCGATCCCGCCACGCCTGCGCGTGGTGACCGCGGTGCTGGCCGGCCGTCTCGGCCAATGGAGCGTGGGCCGCGCGCTGCGCTCGTGGCTGCTGCCCGGCGACGCCGCGGGCGCGCGTGACGCGCTCGCGCGCGTGGGCCTGGGCGAGCGCCTGTTCGATCGCTGCGACCAGCTGTCCGGCGGCCAGCTGCAGCGCGTGGCCGTGGCGCGCACGCTGTACCAGTCGCCGGGTCTGCTGCTGGCCGACGAACCGGTGTCTGCGTTGGACAAGACGACCGCCGACGCGGTGCTGCGCGAGCTGGTCGGCTACAGCAGCGCGTCCGGCGCCACCTTCGTCGCGTCGCTGCATGCGGTCGACCTGGCACTGCGCTGGTTTCCGCGCGTCGTTGGCGTGCGCGAGGGCGTCGTGATGTTCGATTTGCCGTCCGCCGACGTGACGCCCGAGCGGCTCGCGGCGCTGTACGCGGGCGATGCCGGCGAGTCGCGCGAGCGGCCCGTCGACGTGCCGCACGGCGCGACGCCGCCGCTCGCTTCGGCATGAGTTCTGCGCCGTCGCCGTCGCTGCGCGATCCGCTCGCGCGCCGGCGCCTAGTCTGGGCCGCCACGGCGCTCGTGCTGCTGTGGCCGTTGCTGCAGCTCGCCGAGTTCCATCCCGCGGTGCTGTTGGCTCCCGCCAATGCCCGCGTGATCGGCAACTTCGTCGGCGGCTTCCTGCCGCCGGCGACGGCGCCGGACTTCCGGCACGAGCTGGGCGACGCGACGCTGCAGACGCTGGCGATCGCGACGGCCGGCATCGCGCTGGCCTTCGTGATCGCGCTGCCGCTCGCGGTCGTCGCGACGCGGTCGCTGTCGGTCTCGGCGATCGGCCCGGCGAACGGGCGCTGGCGCGGCCGCACGCTGCGCCAGGCGGCGCGAACCGTGATGGTGCTGCTGCGTTCGGTGCCGGAGATCGTGTGGGCGCTGATGTTCGTGCGCGCGCTGAGCCTGGGCCCGGCGGCCGGCGTGCTCGCGCTGGCGATCACCTACGGCGGCATGCTCGCCAAGGTGTACGCCGAGATCCTCGAATCGACGGACGCGCGTCCCGCTCGCGCGCTGCTGCAGGCCGGCAGCGGCCGCATCGCGGCGCTGTGCTTCGGCCTGTTGCCGCTGGCCGCCGAGGAGCTGGTGTCGTACACGGTCTATCGCTGGGAGTGCGCGGTCCGCGCCGCGGTCGTGATGGGCTTCGTCGGTGCCGGCGGCCTCGGCCAGCTGATGGACCAGGCGCTGAAGGGATTCGATCCCGGCCAGGTGAGCAGCATCTCGATCGTGTTCGTCGCGCTGGTGATGCTGGCCGACGCGATCAGCTTCGTGCTGCGCAAGGTGCTGGCGTGACGGCCGCGCGCGGGCATCGCGTCGGCGGGCTGGCCTGCGTGGCGGCGATGCTGGTGGCGGTCGTCGCCAGCTTCCGCTACATCGGGGCGGATTTCCACGGCCTGTTCGAGGACGAAGGGCGTCGCGCGATGGCGCGCTTCGTCGTCGATTTCTTTCCGCCCGACGTCTCGCCCGACTTCCTGCGCAAGGTCGGCTTCGCGTCGCTGCAGACGCTGGCGGTCTCGCTGCTGGGCACGGCGATTCCGATGGTCGTGGGCGGGCTGCTCGCGCTGCCCGCCGCCGGCCGCTTCGGCTGGCCGGCGAAGTGGCTTGCGCGCGCGCTGCTCAACGGCCTGCGCAGCGTGCCCGAGCTCGTCTGGGCCGCGTTGATGGTGCTGGCCGCCGGCATCGGTCCATTCGCGGGAACGCTCGCGCTCACGCTGCACACGACCGGCGTGCTCGGACGCCTGTTCGCCGAGAGCCTCGAGAACGCGTCGCCGCTGCCCGAGAGCGCGCTGCGCGATCTGGGCGCCGGCCCCGTCGCGCGCTTCGCCTACGGCACGCTGCCGCTCGTCGCGGCGCAATGCCTGGGCTACACGCTCTATCGCTGGGAGATGAACATCCGCATGTCGACGATCCTCGGCTTCGTCGGCGGCGGCGGCCTGGGCCAGTTGCTCTACTTCCACCTGTCGCTGCTGCAGATGGCGCAGGCCGCGACGGTACTGATCGCGATGACCCTCCTCGTGCTGGCCGACGACGCACTGAGCGGCTGGGCGCGTCGCGCCCTGAGCGCGCAATCGCATTGAACGCACAATGTCCGCCATGAACCCCGCGCACGAACTCCCGCCGGTCGACACCTCGTCGCTGGCCCCGCTGCCGTTCGACCAGTACGCGCTGATCATCGACGCCCGCTCGCCGCACGAGTACGCCGAGGATCACGTGCCCGGCGCGGTCAATCTGCCGGTGGTCGACGACGCCGAATTCGCCGAGGTCGGCATCCAGCACAAGACCGACCCGCACGCCGCGTACCTGATCGGCGCGCAGCATTCGTTCCGCAACCTCGCCACGCACACGGCCTCGCTGATCTCGCGCTACAAGCCCGAGGATCGCTTCCTCGTCTACTGCTTTCGCGGCGGCAAGCGCAGCGCGCTGTGGGCCGCCAACCTGCGGCTGATCGGCTTCACGGTCGACGTCGTGCCCGGCGGCTGGAAGCGCTACCGCGGCTGGGTGCGCGAGTCGCTCGCCACGTTGCCGCAGCGCTTTCGATACGAGGTGCTGTGCGGCCCGACCAACTGCGGCAAGACGCGCCTGCTGCACGAGCTGGCGCGCCAGGGCGAGCAGGTGCTCGATCTCGAAGGCCTGGCCATGCACAAGGGCTCGCTGCTGGGCGACGTGCCGGGCCGGCCGCAGCCCACGCAGAAGACCTTCGACAGCCTGGTGCTGGACGTGCTGCGCCGCTTCGACCCCGCGCGGCCCGTGTGGATCGAGGCCGAGAGCAAGAAGGTCGGCCGCCTGCTGGTGCCCGAGGAGCTCACGGCCGCGATGCGGCGCGCGACGACCCTGCACCTGAGCGTGCCCATGGCCGAGCGCGTGCGCCTGTGCCGCGAGGACTATGCGCACTTCGCGGCCGATCCGCGCAGCATGGTCGCGCGGCTGCAGTCGCTCAAGCCGCTGGTGGGCGGCGAGGAGCTGGCGCGTTGGCAGGCTCTCGCGGACGCGGGCCGCGTCGACGAGCTGTTCGAGCGCCTGATGACGCAGCACTACGACCCGGCCTACCTGCGCTCCACCACGCGCGAGTTCGGCCCCGGCGACGCCGCCAACCGGCTGGCGCTCGAGTCGCTGCAGCCCGGCGCGCTGGCCGCGACGGCGCGCACAATGATCGCTTCGCGCGACACGCGCACTCCGCAGGCCTGAACACGATGCTCGCCGTGATGAAACTGGGTTGTCTCGTCCTCTACGCGGCGGCCCTCGCGGGGTTTGCCGGCTGGTGGCAGGGTGCGGCGGCGAACATCGTCGAATACGCCGCCGAGATCTTCATCGCGATCCACGTGATCGAGCTGCCGATCTTCTTCAAGACGCTGCGCACCTATCCCGGCTCGCTGGCGTCCAGCGTGCTGCAGGCGCTGTTGTTCGGCGTGCTGCACTCGCTGCCGCTCAGGCGGGCGACGGCTCGGACCTGACATGGGCGTGCTGTCGGGCTTGCGCGTCGTCGAGATCGCCGGCCTCGGCCCGGCGCCGTTCTGCGGCATGCTGCTGGCCGACATGGGCGCCGACGTCGTGCTCGTCGAACGCGCCGGCGCCAAGGGCGGCGATCCGTTGTCGCTCGGCAAGAACGCGATCGTCAACCGCGGCAAGCGTTCGATCGCGCTCGATCTCAAGGATGCGACCGCGGTCGACGCCGTGCTGCGGCTGGTCGACGGCGCCGACGCGCTGATCGAAGGCATGCGCCCCGGCGTGATGGAGCGCCTCGGGCTCGGCCCCGACGCCTGCCTCGCGCGCAATCCGCGCCTCGTCTACGGCCGCATGACCGGCTGGGGCCAGGACGGCCCGCTGGCGCAGGCGGCGGCCCACGACATCAACTACATCGCGCTGTCGGGCGCGCTGTGGTTCTCCGGCGCGCCGGGCGCACCGCCGATGGCGCCGCCGACGCTGGTCGGCGATCTCGGCGGCGGCGCGCTGTATCTCGCGATGGGCGTGCTGGCGGCGTTGCTGTCCGCGCGCCAGACCGGCGTGGGCCAGGTGGTCGACGCGGCCATCGTCGACGGCAGCGCCAACCTGATGAACCTGCTGCTGTCGGCGCACGCCGCCGGCCAGCAGCCGTTCGAACGCGGTCGCGGGCTGCTCGACGGCCCGCACTGGTACGGCAGCTACGCCTGCGAGGACGGGCTGTTCGTCAGCGTCGGCGCGCTCGAGCCGCAGTTCAACGCGCTGCTGTTCGCGAAGCTGGGCCTGGCCGACGACCCCGATTTCCGCAACGCCTACGACGCGCGCCGCTGGCCGGCGTTGCGTGAACGCCTGGCCGCATTGTTTGCGACGCGGCCGCGCGCGCATTGGGTCGCCCTGCTCGAAGGCAGCGACGCCTGTTTCGCGCCGGTGCTGACGGCGCGCGAGGCGCTGGCGCATCCGCACCTGGCCGCGCGCGAGGTGTACGCCGAGCGCGATGGCGTGCTGCAGGCGGCGCCGGCGCCGCGTTTTTCCGCGACCCCGTCCGCGGTGCCCGGCGCGGTGCCGGAACGCGGCGAGCACGGCGCGGACATCCTGCGCGAAGCCGGGCTCGACGACGCGGAGATCGCGCGGCTGGCGGGTCGCTGAGCCTCGTCTTGCTCGACGGCTGCGTGCGGGGGCGATTTGTCCCAGTGTCGGCGTGGGCTACGGGTTTTCACTGAGAATGAGCACACCGCCAGTCTCACCCGATGCCAACGCCCGACACGATCGCCCCCGCCGGCTCCCAGCCATCCTCGCCCGCGACCCCGTCGGCCGACGCACCGACCGGAGGGCTCAGGCGATTCGCCGAGACGCACGACCTGCAGACGCTGCTGATCCTGTGCGTGCTGATGGCGTTCTCGTCGATCTCGACCGACATCTACCTGCCCGCGCTGCCCACGATGGGCGAGGCGCTGCATGCCGGGACAGGGGCCATGGAGTACACGATCTCCGGCTACCTGATCGGCTTCAGCCTCGGGCAGTTCTTCTGGGGGCCGTTGAGCGACCGCGTCGGCCGGCGGGGGCCGATCGCGATCGGGTTGGTGCTGTACGTCATCGGATCCATCGGTTGCGCGGCCTCGCACGGCGTCGAGGGAATGATCGCGTGGCGCGCGGTGCAGGCCATCGGGGCCTGCGCGAGCGTGACGCTGGCGCGCGCGATCGTGCGCGACCTCTACGTCGGTCGCCGCGCCGCGCAGATGATGTCGACGCTGATGATCGTCACCGCGCTGGCGCCGATGCTGGGCCCGACGGTCGGCGGCCTCATCATCGCGTTCGCGCAATGGCGCGCGATCTTCTGGATGCTGGCCGTCGTCGGCCTGCTGACGCTGGCCGCGCTGTACACGCTGCCGGAGACGTTGCCCGTCGAGCGCAGGCTGCGCGAGCCGCTGGTGCGCGCATTCGGCACCTACGCGTGGCTGCTGCGCCAGAAACGCGTGCTCGGCTACGCCGGCGTGGTCGGTTTCCTGTATGGCGGCATCTTCGCCTACGTGGCCGGGACGCCGTTCGCCTACATCACGTACCACCATGTCCTGCCGCAGCACTACGGCCTGTTGTTCGCGCTGGGCTCCGTGGGCATCATGGCCATGAATGTCGTGAACGTGCGGCTCGTGCCGCGGTTCGGCGGCGATCGACTGCTGCGCGCCGGGGCGGTCGGCGCCTTCGTCACGGGCCTGGCCACCGCGGTCGCGGCGCGCACCGGATGGGGCGGCCTCATGGGCCTGGTCGTGCCGATCTGCCTGTTCGTCTCCTGCATCGGCCTGATCGCGGCCAACTGCATCACGGGCGCGTTGAACCTGTTCCCGCAAGTCTCCGGCTCCGTGTCGGCGCTGATCGGCGCCAGCCAGTTCGGCGTCGGCATCGCCGGATCGGCGCTGGTCGGCGCGCTCGCCGACGGAACGCCCTGGCCGCTGGGCGCGCTGGTGGCGTTGTTCGGCACCGCGGCGATGGCCTGCGCCTTGTTGCTGGTGCCGCGCGAGGACGCCCCGGGCGCCTCGGTCATGCCGGCCTGACTTCTGATCCCGATCAATCTGCTTTCGCCTGAAACAGGCGGAAGTCGGCTATTGTGCGGCCGAAGTGCTGGCTCTACATTCGCGCATCGACCCGACAGAGGTCGTGACCGGATGGAGACAAGACACGATGAGCCGCTGGGCCCAACTGTCGACGAACGAACTGAGCGTCCTCGAAGGCGTCTTCTGGCTGCACGGGCCGTCGCGCGACGCCTTGTCGCAGCGGCTGGCCTTCTCGCGCACGCATGCCAACGCGGTGATCGCCGGCATGCTGGAGCAGGGCTGGCTCGATCGCGCCGGACAGCGTGAATCCTCGGGCGGCCGCCGCGCCGAGACCTTGTGCCTGCATCCCGCGCTCGGCGTGCTGCTGTGCGCCGACCTCGGCGCGACCAGCATCGAGGTCGCCGTGCTGTCGCTGGACCTGCAGGTGCTCGCACGCCACGGCGAGGCGATCGACGTGCGCATCGGGCCCGGCCTCGTGCTGTCGCGCATCCGCGCGCTGATGCGCGAGGTGCTGGCGGCGCGCAAGCTGAAGGCGCGCGATGTTCTCGCGATCGGCATGGGCGTGCCGGGGCCCGTGGACTTCGCGACGGGCCAGCTGGTCGAGCCGCCGCTGATGCCGCAATGGGACAGCTTCTCGATCCGCGACGACCTGCGCGCCGAGTACGAGGCGCCGGTCTGGGTGGACAACGACGTCAACCTGATGGCGCTGGCCGAGCTGTGGCGCCTCAAGCGCGAGCTGCCCAACTTCCTCGTGCTGAAGGTGGGCACCGGCATCGGCTGCGGCGTCGTCTGCCACGGCGAGGTCTATCGCGGGGCCAACGGCTCGGCCGGCGACGTCGGCCACATCTGCGTCGATCCGGCCGGCCCGCGCTGCCACTGCGGCAACGTCGGCTGCGTCGAGACGATGGCCGGCGGCCCGGCGATCGCGCGCGACGCGACGGCCGCGGCGCAGGCCGGCGAGAGCACGATGCTCGCGGAGCGCCTGGCCGCCGCGGGCGTGCTGACGCCCGAGGACGTCGGCCGCGCGAGCCGCGCCGGCGACGCCGCGGCCAACCAGATCGTGCAGCGGGCAGGCACGCAGATCGGCCAGATGCTGGCGTCGGTCGTCAACTTCTTCAATCCGTCGCACGTGTTCGTCGGCGGCGGGCTGACGCGCATCGGGCCGCTGTTCCTCGCGTCGCTGCGGCAGTGCGTCTACCAGCGCTCGCTGGCGCTGTCGACGCGCCATCTCGAGGTCGGCTACACGCCGCTGGGAGACCAGGCCGGCCTGATCGGCGCGGGCGTGCTGGCGCTGCAGGAAACGCTGCGTGGCCGCGCGAAGGTGATGGCGGCATGACACAAGCTCGCCTCATCACCGTGGCCTTCGACGGCGTCGTCAAGGCGTTCGGCGCCGTGCAGGTGCTGCATGGCGTCAGCTTCGACCTGGCGCCGGGGCGCGTCGTCGGCCTGCTGGGCGAGAACGGCGCGGGCAAGAGCACGCTGATGAAGATCCTGTCGGGCTACGAGGCGGCCAGCGGCGGCGAGGTGCGCCTCGACGGCCTGCCGGTGAAGTTCGACGGCCCGCGCGCGGCCGAGGCGCGCGGCATCGTGATGATCCACCAGGAGTTCGCGCTGGCCGAGGATCTGACCATCATGCAGAACGTCTTCCTCGGCCACGAGCGCACGCGCGGCTGGTGGCTGGACGACGCCGCGATGCGCGCCGAGACGGCGCGCGTGCTGAAGCTGGTCGGCGTGTCCGCGAGCCCGGACACGCCGGTGCGCCAGCTGATCGTCGCCGAGAAGCAGCTCGTCGAGATCGCCAAGGCGCTGCAGCGCGACGCCCGCGTGCTCGTGATGGACGAGCCCACGGCGACGCTCACGCCCGGCGAGACCGAGCGCCTGTTCGCGCTGATCGCGCAGCTGAAGTCCGAGGGCGTGACCGTCGTCTACATCTCGCACAAGCTCGACGAGATCGAGCGCATCACCGACGAGGTGGTCGTGATGCGCGACGGCCGCTTCGTCGCGCGCGAGCCGACGAGCGCGTTGACGCGACGGCAGATGGCCAACCTGATGGTGGGCCGCGAGCTGAGCGATCTCTATCCGGCCAAGGATCCGCGCCCGGAGGCCGCGCCGCTGATGCGCGTGCGCGGCCTGAGCGTGCCGGGCTGGGCGCAGGAGGTGGACTTCGACGTTGCCCCGGGCGAGATCCTCGGCTTCGCGGGACTCGTCGGCGCCGGCCGCACCGAGATGTTCGAGGGCCTGCTGGGCCTGCGCGGACACAGCGTCCAGGCGTTCGAGCTCGACGGCCGCCCGGCGCGCATCCGCAGCCCGCGCGAGGCGGAGGCGCACGGCCTGACCTACCTCAGCGAGGATCGCAAGGGCAAGGGCCTGCACGTGCGCTTCGGCCTCGCGGAGAACCTGACGCTGATGGCGCTGCGGCGCTACGCGACGCCCTGGCTGCATCCGTCCGCGGAGCGCGCCGCGCTGAAGACGGCGGTCGACGATTTCGGCATCCGCACCGGCTCGCTGGACATCCCGGCGTCGTCGCTGTCGGGCGGCAACCAGCAGAAGCTCGCGCTGGCCAAGGTGCTGCATCCGGGGCCGCGCGTCATCGTGCTCGACGAGCCGACGCGCGGCGTCGACGTCGGCGCCAAGCGCGACATCTACTTCCTGATCCAGCGGCTGGCGCGCGACGGCAAGGCCGTGATCGTCATCTCATCCGAGCTGATCGAGCTGATCGGCATCTGCCACCGCATCGCCGTGATGCGCGCCGGCACGCTGCAGGCCACGCTGGCCGCGGACCAACTCACCGAGGAGGCCCTCATTGCCCACGCCACCGGACTCCACTGAAGCCGCGGCAAGCGCCGGCACGCGCGAGCGCGGCGTCACGCGCGCGCGCCGCGCGTGGGCGCGCCTGCACGGGACCGGCCCGGTCGTGGGGCTGCTGGGGCTGTGCATCGGGGGCTTCCTGCTGAACCACGACTTCGCGACCATCGACAACGCGATGAACGTGCTCACGCGCACGGCCTTCATCGGCATCATCGCGGTGGGCATGTGCTTCGTCATCATCAGCGGCGGCATCGACCTGTCGGTGGGCTCGATGGCGGCGCTGATCGCCGGCGGCGTCATCCTGCTGATGAACGCGCTGGGCGCGCATCACGTCGCGCCGTGGCTCGCCGTGGTGCTGGGCGCGGGCTTCGCGGTGCTGCTGGGGTCGGTCTTCGGGCTCGCGCACGGCCTGCTGATCACGCGCGGGCGCGTCGAGCCCTTCATCGTGACGCTGGGCACGCTGGGCATCTTCCGCGCGACGCTGACCTGGCTGTCGGACGGCGGCGCCATCACGCTGGACAACGACCTGGCCGACGCCTACGCGCCGGTCTACTACGCCGCCGTGCTTGGCATACCGGTGCCGGTATGGGTGTTCCTGATCGTGGCTGTGCTCGGCGCGGCCATCCTCAACCGCACCGCCTACGGCCGCTACGTGCAGGCGATCGGCTCGAACGAGCAGGTGGCGCGCTACGCCGCGGTCGACGTCGACTTCACCAAGACGATGACCTACGTGCTGCTGGGCGCCTGCGTGGGCGTGGCGACGCTGCTGTACGTGCCGCGGCTCGGCTCGGCCTCGCCCACCACGGGCCTGCTGTGGGAGCTGGAGGCGATCGCTGCGGTGATCGTCGGCGGCACGGCGCTCAAGGGCGGCGCGGGCAGCATCACGGGCACGGTGATCGGCGCGATCCTGCTGTCGGTCATCAGCAACATCCTCAACCTCACCAGCATCATCAGCGTGTACCTGAACGCGGCGGTGCAGGGCGGGGCGATCATCGTCGTGGCCTTCATGCAGCGGCGCAGAAAGTGAAGAGCACTTGGAGTTCCATCGCGGCCGAGACGCCGCACTCGTTCGTTCCACAAGACAGGAGACAAGCATGAAACTGATCCAACGCAGACTCGTCCTCGCCATCGGCGCGGCCACGCTCACGATGGCCGCGCCGTCAGTCGCCTTCGCGGCGGACAAGGTCAACCTCGGCGTCGCCATCCCGTCGGCCGACCATGGCTTCACCGGCGGCATCGTCTGGTGGGCCAACGAGGCCAAGAAGGAGCTCGAGAAGAAGTATCCCGACCTCAAGATCACGGTGAAGACCTCCGCCAACGCGGGCGAGCAGGCCAACCAGCTGCAGGACCTGGTGACGGCCAACAAGATCAACGCGCTGGTCATCTTCCCGCACGAGTCGGCGGCGCTGACCAAGCCGGTGGAGCAGGTGCACAACAAGGGCGTCTACGTGACCGTGGTCGACCGCGGCCTCACCGACGAGAGCGGCCAGGACGCCTACGTCGCGGGCGACAACACCGCGTTCGGCAAGGTGCCGGCCGAGTACCTCGCGAAGGCGCTCAACGGCAAGGGCGACATCGTCGCGCTGCGCGGTATCGCGACCACGCTGGACACCGAGCGCATGGACGCCTTCACGAGCGTGCTGAAGAACTACCCCGACATCCACCTGCTGGACGCCAAGTACGCCAACTGGAACCGCGACGACGCGTTCAAGACGATGCAGGACTTCCTCACCCGCTTCAAGCACATCGACGCGGTGTGGGCGGCCGACGACGACATGGCCGTGGGCGTGCTCAAGGCCATCGACCAGGCCAAGCGCACCGACATCAAGATCGTGTTCGGCGGCGCCGGCGCCAAGGGCATGATCAAGACGCTCAAGGACGGCACCGACCCGCGCATCCAGGCCAACGTGTCGTACTCGCCCAAGTTCATCTACGACGCGATCAAGATGACGGCCGAGGCGCGGCTGAAGGGCGAGAGGCTGCCGGCCAAGACGATCATCCCGTCGGTGCTGATCACCAAGGCCAACGCGAAGGACTTCTACTTCCCCGACAGCCCGTTCTGACCGGAGGTGCGCCATGGCACGCCCCATCACGCTCTTCACCGGCCAGTGGGCCGACTTGTCCCTGGCCGAACTGGCCCCGCTCGCCAAGAAGATGGGCTACGACGGCCTGGAGCTGGCGTGCTGGGGCGACCACTTCGACGTGGCGCAGGCGCTGTCCTCGCCGACCTACGTGCGCGACAAGCGGGCGCTGCTGGCCGATCACGGCCTGCAGTGCTTCGCGATCGGCAACCACCTGGTGGGCCAGGCCGTGTGCGACCGCATCGACGCGCGCCACGAGTCCATCCTGCCGGCGCGCGTGTGGGGCGACGGCGATCCCGAAGGCGTCCGGCAACGCGCCGCGCGCGAACTGCAGGACACCGCGCGCGCCGCCGCCGCCTTCGGCGTGAAGACGGTGACGGGCTTCACCGGCTCGTCGATCTGGCACGCGATCTACGCGTTCCCGCCGACGACGCAGGCGTTCTGGGACGCCGGCTTCGCCGACTTCGCGAATCGCTTCGTGCCGATCCTGCAGGTGTTCGAGGACGCCGACGTCAACTTCGCGCTCGAGGTGCATCCGACCGAGATCGCGTTCGACATCGCCACCAGCGAGCGCGCGATCGCGGCGGTCGGCGGCCATCGCCGCTTCGGCTTCAACTTCGACCCCAGCCACCTCGGCTACCAGGGCGTCGACTACATCGGCTTCATCCGCCGCTTCGGCCCGCGCATCTTCAACGCGCACATGAAGGACGTGTGGTGGGGCAAGGGCGACGGCACCGTGGGCACCTTCGGCGGCCACACGAGCTTCGGCGATCCGCGCCGCACGTGGGACTTCCGCAGCGTCGGCCGCGGCATGATCGACTTCGAGTCGCTGATCGTCGCGTTGAACGACGTCGGCTACGCCGGTCCGCTGTCGGTCGAATGGGAGGACAGCCGCATGGATCGCATCCACGGCGCCACCGAGAGCGCCGCGTTCTGCCGCCGTCTCGACTTCGAGCCCGCGAAGGGCGCGTTCGACGCCGCGTTCGACAAGAGCGGACAGGGCGGCATGGCGGGAGACGCGCGATGACGCGCCGCCTGCGCTACGCGATGGTCGGCGGCGGCCGCGACGCCTTCATCGGCGCGGTGCATCGCGCGGCGATGGCGCTCGATGGCCAGTACGAGATGGTGTCGGGCGCGTTGTCGTCGTCGCCCGAGCGCGCGCGAGACTCGGGCCGCGACATCGGGCTGGCCGATGAGCGCAACCACGGCACCTGGCAGGAGCTGCTGGCCGACGAGCGTGCGCGGCCGGCCGACCAACGCGCCGATATGGTCGTCATCGTGACGCCCAACCATCTGCACTACGAGCCGGCGCGCGCCTTCGTCGACGCCGGCTTCCACGTCGTCTGCGACAAGCCGCTGGTGCACACGAGCGCGCAGGCGGAGGATCTCGCCGCGCTCGTCGCCGCGCGCGGCACGCTGTTCGCGGTGACGTACAACTACACCGGCTATCCGATGGTGCGCGAGGCGCGCGAGCTGGTGCGCGCCGGCGCGATCGGCGCGGTGCGCAAGGTGGTCGTCGAGTACCACCAGGGCTGGCTCGCCGGCGCGCTGGAGAGCGCCGACAACAAGCAGTCCGAGTGGCGCAAGGATCCGGCGCGCGGCGGCCCGGCCGGCGCGATGGCCGACATCGGCTCGCACGCGGAGAACCTCGTCGCGACCGTCACCGGCCTCGAGCTCGAGGGCCTGTGCGCCGACCTGACCGCGTTCGGCCCCGGCCGCCAACTCGACGACGACGCCGGCCTGCTGCTGCGCTTCGTCGGCGGCGCGCGCGGCGTGATGTCGGCGTCGCAGATCGCCGCCGGCAACGAGAACGACCTGCGCCTGCGCGTGATCGGCGAGCGCGGCATGCTGGACTGGCGCCAGGAGGAGCCCAACCTGCTGATCCACGCGCCGGTCGACGGCCCGCGCCGCACGTTGACGCGCAACTCGCCGGGCCTCAGCGAGGCGGCGCGGCGCGCCTGCCGCCTGCCGCCGGGCCATCCCGAAGGCTTCATCGAGGCCTTCGCGAATCTTTACCAGGGCGTCGCGGCCGACCTGCGGCTGCGCGCCGCGCGCGGGCGGCCCGCTACGGCGGAAGAGGCCGAGTACCCGCGCATCGCGGACGGCGTGCGCGGCGTGCGCTTCATCGAGAGGACGGTGGCCTCGTCGGCGAGTCGTCAGAAGTGGACGTCGCTGCGTTGAGGAGGCATGCGCCTTGCCGCGCTGCCCCTCCACCACTTGGCACAATGCGACGATGCACCTCGCCACCCGATTCACGTTCGCCGCCGCCACGCTGGCCTTGCTGGCCGGCCTCTCCGCGCCGGCCCTCGCCGACGACGCCCAGGACGAGGCGTTCTACCACCGCGCCTCCGAGTGTGCCGCGGCGATGCAGTTCGACCAGTACGCGCTGGTCGCGCGGGCGCGCGCCGGCGACAAGAGCGTGCGCCCGGCGCTGTTCGAGATCACCAAGCTGGGCTTCGCCTACGTCGGCGAGGCCTACCTGAAGGGCCTGCGCGACCCGCGCGGCGGCGAGATGCTCAAGGCCGCGACAGCCGAGCAGCAGGACTGGCCCGCGGCGCGCCACACGGCGCTGGTCACACAATGCCGTGCCGAGGCGCAGAAGGTCTACGACGACTCCGGCATGTGGAAGATGCTGGTCGACAACAAGGCCAGCAAGCGCGTCGACCGGTTCATGTCGATGCCGCCGCTGCCGGCCTCGGCGGCGTCCGCGGCCAGCCGGTGAGTCAGAACTTGGCCTTGAGACTGATCTCGAGGCTGCGCGGCGGGTTCACGGTGATGAAGTCGTTGCCGTAGAACGGCGCGTCGTTGGTCAGGTTGCGCCGGTTGGTGACGTTGTAGACCGAGGCCTTGACCTCGAAGCGCGTGAAGTCGTAGAACACGGCGGAGTTCAGCGTGTACTGGCGCGGGATCACCGGCGACTTGTAATAGCCGCCGTTGGCGATGATCGAGGCCGGCACGTCGGACGTGGCCCCAAGGTCGATCTGGCCGGACGTCGTCGTCTCGATCGGGCTGGTGACCTGCAGGTTGGCCTGCACGCCCAGGCCCGTCTCGAACTTGTAGTTGGCCAGCACGTTGAACAGGTTCTGCGGCACGCCCGGATCCTTGAACTTCTGGCCGGCCGCCCACACGATCTCGCTCCCCGCTCCGTCGATGTTGGTGCCGGCCTCGGCCGGATAGTCGTAGAAGGGCGCGGCCGAATCGAGCAGCGTGCGCAGGAACGAGTAGCTCGCCGTCATGAAGAAGCGCGGGCTCGGCTGGTAGTTCAGCTCCGCCTCGGCGCCCGAGATGTGGGCCGTCGACGACGACGTGCCGCCGGCGCCGGTGGGGATCGAGCGCGACTGCTTGAAGACCGCGGTCGACAGGAACAGGCTCTTCTGCAGCAGGTCGAACTTCGCGCCGAGCTCGACGAGCTTGGTCGTCTGGCGCAGCTGCGAGCTGTCCGAGACGCCGAAGGTGCCGACGCCGCCGTCGTCCGACGTCGGGTCGACGTACTGCGCGTAGTTGTAGGTCAGGTAGGTCGACGCCCACGGCACGGGCTTGTAGACGCCGCTGACGTTCGCGTTGCCCAGCATGTACCACTTCGTCGAGTGCGAGTCGTCCTCGGTGACCACCGGATCCGCGAGGCCGGTGATGCCCAGCGGATCCTTCTCGTTCAGGTGCACGAAGTCGGCGCGCAGGCCGTACAGCACGTTGAACTGCGGCAGCACCGCGATGCGGTGTTCGAGGAACAGCCCGACGTCGCTCAGGTCGGAGTTGATCGAGGCGTTGGCCGCGAACTCGTCGCGACCCGGGATGCCGTACAGCGGCTTGTTGAATGCGCCGGTGTAGGGCAGGCCGGTCTGGCTCGCGGTCGGATAGACCCAGCTCGATGGCGCGCCCGACAGGTCGAACACGCTGACGGTCTCGTCGAGGAAGTTCTGGATGTCCTCGACGTGCGCGAAGCGGAACGTGAAGCCCGCGTCGATCGATTGCGACGGCGTCGTCTGGCCCGCGACGGGCGCGCCGAAGGAGTACTTGAAGTCGGTCTTGTTCTCCACCGTGTAGCTGTTCTTCGTCGAGTCCGCGAAGTAGTCCTCGACGAGGTTGTAGCGGTTCAGGTAGTTGAAGAACGTGTTGTTGGAGATCGAGAAGTTGTCGTTGACGTCGAAGTCCTGGATCAGCTGCACGTTGTACTTCAGCGTGCGCGCGCCGGTGTCGGGCGCCTCGTCGATGTTGACGCGTCGCCCGAGCTGCACCGGGTTGCCGAGGTCGGTCTCGGTGCCGAACGACTGCCACGCGCCGACGATGCCGCCGGTCAGGTAGGTGCCGTGGTCGATGAAGGCCTGGTTGACGCGATTGACGCCGTCGTTCTCGGTGAGCTTGGCCTCGCTGACCTCGCTGCTGAGGGTCACGCTGTACTTCGGCGAGATGCGGTCGGTGACGACCCCGTAGATCGACTGCTGGTGGAAGAACTGGTCGTACCAGTAGCTGCCGCTGTTGTCGCCGGAATAGCTGAAGCGCCACGCGACGTCGTCGTTCAGCGGGCCGCCCGCATCGAGCGACAGGCGGCGGTGGCCGATGGTGTCGAACTCCATGCCGGCGACGCCGGTGAACTTCACGAAGTTGGGCTGCTTGGTGCTGATGTTGATCGAGCCGCCCACGCCCGCGCCGGGGCCGGCCTGCACGGTGGCGGGGCCCTTGTCGATGTCGATGGTGCCGATCGCGTTGAAGCTGAAGGGCGCGCCGTAGCCGTTCGCGGTGAAGCTGTCGCGCATGCCGTTGATGAACACGTCGGCGAACTGGCCGCGGATCCGCGGCACGTTCGGCACGCCGAACGACGAATCGCTGTAGCTGCTCGAGGTCAGGTACGAGAAGCCCTGCGGGTCCTTCACGTTGAGCGCGTCGAGCTGAGCGGTCGACAGGATGGTGTTGTTGCGCGGCGTGTCGAGGACGTCGAGATCCATCCCGAAGGCGGACGACGAGGTCACCGTCGTCGGCAGGATCAGGTCTCCGCGCTTGATGCCGTTGACGACGACCTGCTGCGACGGCAGTTCGCCGGTCGCCGCCGCCGCGGACGCCGCCGCGGCCTGCGCCGTCGCGGTCTGGGCGAACGCGGGCGATACGCCCAACGCCGCGAGGACAGGGAACGTCACGACGAATTGCTTCTGGAGTTTCATGGCTCGCGGTCTTTGTGGTTTCGTTGAGGTTGCGAAGCGCACCCTGTCGACACTGGACGGAATGCCGATTCACGAAACGGACACATACGCAAGCTCCATGCCCAACCGTTGGCGTCTCGATCACGACGTTGCGCGTTCACCAAGCTGGTTGGAACTCGCACCCGGCAGGTGCCGAAGGCACCGCGATGTTCAACAAATCACTGGGGCTGTGCGCGCCGTGTTCGCCTGCGACGCGCAGCCTGAACGCAAGCCTTCACGAGAGGCTGCCGACTGCGCGTGCGCTTCATCGCGGAATCGAGTCGAACCTGGGGCGTGTGGGCAGTAGGCATGTTGCCGGCCAATACCAGCCGGTCGCGAACGTCTCCTGTTGGGCAGTCCGACTGACGAGGCGCGGGGCACTAAAATGCTTGGCTCCGCGACCATGAGGTAGAAGACTACGAGCGTCGGGACGAATGCGGGGTAAGCGAGGTGCTCTCACCGCCTTGGGGTCACCGCAGGGCGACGTCAGTGCCGGCATGCTCGCGCAAGGTTCCGAATCTGGCCCAGGTTTCGCGGTGCGATTCGAACCCGATGCCAGGGACTTGGGGCAGGTCAATGCTGCCATCCTCGACCCGGGTTCCTTCGGCTGGCCCGCGAAACGGACGGAACGCGAGCGGATTGAGTTCCGCTCCGCCCAGTCCCAGCGCGGCCACAACGTGTTGGCAGAACAGATGTCCGCCATGCGGCCAAAACGCTTGGCGTGACCAGCCGCGCGACACGAAATGGTCGACGATCCTCAAGAAGCCAGGCAAGCCGTAGCAGTGAACGGGGTCGAAAACCAAAATGTCGCGGTCGGGCCGCAATCCGCCATGGGCATCGAGCAGCTTGGCTTCTGCCAGGGAAAAAAGTGCCTCGCCCGCAGCGATCGGAGGCCAATAGGCCGCAGCTATGTCTGCCTGGGTCGCGAAGTCCAGCGGGTCGCAGATGTCCTCGAACCACCAGAGTCCGAGGTCGGACAGCATGTGCGCCGCCGCGCGGGCCGTCCGGTCGTCGTAGCTGTTCATCGCGTCCACCGCCAGGTGCGCGGCGCTCGGCAGCTGAGCAATCGCCGTTTCTATGCGTCGGCGATCCTGGTCGAGCGCGGCGCCGCCGATTTTCATCTTGGCATGCGTGAAACCCATGTCGACAAATGCGCGCAACTCGTCCGACAGTTGCGCGATATCGTCATGCGGATAGAGGTATCCGCCGCCGGCGTACACGCGGATGCGCGGCGCCGCGATTCGCCCGAGACGATCCGCCAAGAAGCGATGGAGCGGCAACCCGGCGATCTTGGCGGCTGCGTCCCACATCGCCATGTCGAGCGCTCCGACCGCCACGCATCGCTCGCCGTGTCCGCCTGGCTTCTCACCGGTCATCATGACGTCCCAGGCGCGGAATGGATCGAGATTGATGCCGCCAAAATCGATGAGGCTATCTTCGGCGGCGCTCAAGAGCCGGGGCGCGAAGCGCTCCCGGATCAGGCCGCCTTGTGCGAAACGGCCGACCGATGAGAATCCATAGCCGACGACGGGCTCGCCTTCGCGCATCGCGTCGGTCGTTACTGCGACGAGGCTGGTCGTGAGGCTGCCAGAAGCGATCGCTGGATCCGCATAGCGCGACACCGGGACGGACAACTCGTGGATAGATCGGATGCGCATGGGCTTTCTCCCAGTCCTTTCGATTGGCGGAAATACGCGAACGATCACTAGAGAAACCGGTCAGACTTGTTTCATGTGAGCGTTGCGCCGCCGAACGTGGAGGCGACGGTCGCAAGTCGGCCCAGCGGCCGTTCGCGATCCGCTGCTGTGAGGTCGTCCATCGATCCGGCAGCGTCCCGGTGTTCAACGTCCGCTGTTGGACGCAGGGGCGCGATCAGGAAAGCGCGCAGCGCCATCCTCCAATGGCAAACGCAGGGCGTTGGTCAAATAGCTGACGGTTCGATAGAAGCCTGCCAGCAGGAGCAGCTCCAGCATGGCCTCCTCAGCGAAGCGCGCCCGCAGTGCCCACCATAGGCCGTCGTCCACGTCGCAGTGGCGATGTAGTGCATCGCACAGTCGCAGTAGGTCACGGTCCGCATCGGCCCAACATGCATCCTCAGGGCCGCCATGGGCGAGCGAATGGATCTGGGCTGCGTCCAGGCCGGCCTTCGTGGCGAACGCGGCCACGTGTACGCCCCACTCGTACTCCGCGGCGCACAGCGCTGTTGTTCGGTCGATCACGATCTCGCGTTGCCGCAGCGTCAAATGGCCACGATCCAATAGTGAGCCGCTCGAGACTTTCTCGAACAATCGGGGGTCGCGCGCCAGTGTCGTGAAGAGCCGCAGCGGCGGCCTGCCTCTCATCACCGCGTCAAACCAGCTCTGCAATTTCGCGTCATAGGGCGGTTCGAGAGGAATGATGCGCGCGGTCATTGCTCACCTTCTAGTGCAGCGCTTCGTTCTTCTTGGAACTTAACCGCGCATTGGCACGAATGACCTTCTGCAGGATGTCGCGTGCGCTTTTGGTCCAGATGAACGGCTTGGGGTCGATGTTGTGATGCGCGACGTATTCATCGATGGCCGTCACGAGCTCAGGCACGCTGGTGAATACACCGCGTCGAAGCCTATTTTCGGAGATGTCACGGAAGAATCTCTCGACCATGTTCAGCCATGACGCAGAGGTCGGCGTGAAGCGCATGTTGAACCGCGGATGCTTGGCGAGCCATTCCTGCACCGCCGGGTGCTTGTGCGTGGAGTAGTTGTCAGCAATCAGATGCAGCGTCTTTCCCTTGGGCGTTTCGCGGTCGATCTTGCGCAGGAACTTCAGCCACTCGGCATGGGTGTGTCGCTGCTGGCATTGACCAATCACTTGCCCATCAAGCACGTTTAGCGCTGCAAACAGCGTGGTCGTGCCGTGGCGCTTGTAGTCGTGAGTCATCGTCTGCGCGCGGCCTTTCTTCAATGGCAAGCCGGGCTGCGTGCGGTCCAGCGCCTGCACTTGGCTCTTCTCGTCGCAGCACAGCACAAGGGCGTGCTCCGGCGGGGACATGTACAGGCCCACGATGTCCTCGAGTTTCTCGACGAATTTCGGGTCGCGCGAGATCTTGAAGCCGCGCACGACATGCGGCTTCAGACCGTTGGCTTGCCAGTGCCGCATTACCGTGCTCGGCGCCACGCCCAATTGAGTGGCCATCTTGCGCGTGCTCCAGTGCGTGGCCGCTTCAGGCTTGGTCTGAGTGGTCAGCTCGACCAGCCGTTGCACATCGACTTTCATCGGTGGCGCTCCGCGCGGAAGGTCGCGTTCGATGCCTTCAAGGCCCGACTCGACATAGCGCTCGCGCCAACGTGCAACCTGCATCCGGCCCACGTCCAATTGCTCGGCGATGTCCTTGTTCTGAAGGCCCTGCGCGGCCAGCAGCACGATGCGCGCACGCTGCGAAAGGCGCACGCTCGTCAACTGCGAGCGCACAAGCCTCGTCAGTTCCGCTTCCTGTTCTTGACTGAGTACAACGACCGGGGCAACTCGCACTTGCTCGCTCCAAACTTACCGAAGTAGAGCATTGGAGCGGCGTCTCTTGAATAGGTTCCATCAAGAATCGAACACTACACTAGCTACAATTTACGTAGCAGCATATCAATCGCGCTATGGAAAGTAAAGCATGGGAATTCCAAGAGTCGGAGCAAGCGTCAGGGGTTCGAAGACCGGGCGCCCAATCATGGTTGCACTGGACTTGCTTGGGCGGCGTGGTGCCTTGCGCGTACTGTGGGAATTGCGCGGCGAACCCCTGACCTTTCGCGCCTTGCAGGAAGCCTGCGATACAAACCCAAGTGTGCTCAACACGCGTTTAACAGAACTTCGCGCTGCTGGTCTTGTGGATCATGCTCAGGGCGGATATCACCTGACAACGAATGGGCGAGAGCTGTATGCCGCGCTGCGGCCGTTGTCTGCATGGGCCACCGATTGGGCGGGAGTCGCCTCTTGCTCCGCTGTGAATCCTGCGCCGGTGAAGCAGCCCAGAGCGCGCAAAGGCGGGAAGCAACCGCCTGATCGGTGAGGGGCCAGGCAGGCGAAGTTGTCCCACTGCATCGACTGTGGCCAGGCTCGATCGTCGGATGCCGGCTAATCCTCTCGCATTTCCCTTTCCCTGACTCTGAATACCTTAGCCATGACCGCCCCCTTCCTCCGCCCCGACTTCGAGCTGTCCGGCTTCGACGTTTCCACTTTCATCCGCGCTACCCTGGCCGAGGATGTGGGCGAGGGGCTGCCCGGCGGCGGGCGCGACGTCACCTCCGAGAGCGTCATCCCCGCCGAGGCCCGCTTCGCCGGGGTGATGGGCAGCCGCGATGCGATCACCGTTGCCGGCCTGCCACTGGCTGCCGCCTTCTTCCGCCACCTCGACCCCGGGGTGGAGATCGAAATGCTCGCCACGGATGGCGATCGCGTCGCGCCTGGCACTCCGCTGATGCGCCTTTCCGGCAATGCCCGCGCCCTGCTGACGGCGGAGCGCAGCGCCTTGAACACCGTCCAGCACCTCTCCGGCATTGCCACCATGACGCGGGCCTATGTCGACGCCATGGCCGGAAACGCCACGATGCTCGATACGCGCAAGACCGTCCCCGGCCTCAGGAGGCTCGAAAAGTACGCGTTGCGGATGGGCGGCGCGCAAAACTTCCGCATGGGTCTGTGGGACGCGGCGATGATCAAGGACAACCACGTCGCCGTGGCGGGCGGTGTCGGGCCGGCAGTGGCACGGGCACGGGCGGCGGGCCTCGCCAACATCGTCTGCGAAGTGGACGAGCTCGCCCAGATCGAGCCCGCCCTCGAGGCCGGCGCCACCCACCTGCTGCTCGACAACATGGGGTTGGAGACGCTGCGCGAAGCCGTGGCCATTGTTGCCGGCCGGGTGCCGACAGAGGCCAGCGGCGGCGTCCGGCTCGACACCATCGCCGCGGTCGCGGCGAGCGGCGTCACCTACGTCTCGGTCGGCCGCCTGATGCAAAGTGCCCCGGCGGCGGATATCGGGCTGGATTTCCAGGTGGTGCAATGTTGACCGCCGGTTCCAAGACAGCGTAGCCCAAAAACACTTCGGCGCCGGCGTCCTGGCTAGCGAACACAGCGTTGAGTTCGGGGCGCCACTCCATCGCTCTCCGGCAGCGCGCGTGATGCACATGCGCGACGGCAATGTTGCGAATGTACTTCGCGAATTCGAAGCCGCGCTGAAGAGTCATTCGTTACCGGACTGCTCAGCAGAATAGTCTGTGCACGAGCCGTGCACCGCAAACGTCTGAATGACCGCAAATAGGACGCGAGATCGCGGCGGCGCGTTTCCGCTATGGGTTGACCTCGGCCGGGTCGCCGACGCCGCCTGGGGTCGGCTATGCTTCCTAGAACGGACGGTCGCCGTCACCTGCAGGCCGAGCTATGTGGCCGCCGGCGCCGAAGTCGCATGTCGGCCATTTGCTGCCGGTCGCGAGCGACCGGTTTCAGGTAGTCTACAGTTCGATCCCAGGGACAAAGTTAACGACGCAGCAGAGATCGCCAGGCAGACAGAGGTTTGACAGAGGCGGCTCGCGTCGAATTGTGCGGCCTATAGAGGGCCCTATCGCAAATGCCCAATATTGCTACCGTCTTCAAATCTGAAATTGCTAGGCTAGCTCGCAAAGAAGTGCGCGAGAACAGCGACGGACTCAGAAAGACCGTCGCTACGCAGCGCACCGAAATCGCTAGTCTCAAACGTCGCCTCCAAGAGTTGGAGGGTGTCGTCAAGAAGTTGGCGAAGGGACAAAGCGCCATTTCGCCTCGGCCTGCGGCTCCGCTGTCGAGCGAGTCTGGCGAATCGAGCGGGGCCGGACTTCGTTTTCGTGCGAAGGGCATGGCGGCCAACAGAAAGCGGCTCGGCCTATCCGCAGCCGACTTCGGCCTCCTTGTGGGCGCGACGGGACAGTCCGTTTACGCCTGGGAGTCGGGCAAGGCGAAGCCGAAGCCTGAGGCATTGGCAGCCATTGCATCCCTCCGCGGCATTGGAAA